>Ga0209128_1000001_pt1 | contig 445138 bp, 399 predicted proteins | sample ETNvirnome_6_100_FD_184072 | JGI IMG/M metagenome (GOLD analysis project Ga0209128, IMG submission 184072) | Marine viral communities from the Pacific Ocean - ETNP_6_100 (SPAdes) (version 2) | ecosystem: Environmental > Aquatic > Marine > Oceanic | place: Pacific Ocean | collected 2013-06-19
TCAATGCCAACCGTTGTAACCTTACTCATGGTCTCCTCCCACTCGTTTCTGATAGGAAAATTCTCCTTCCCTATCCTGGCGCATTGCGACGCCGATTAGGAGGGGAGGAGACCATCTCATCGACCTACGTTTGTTTCTCGCATACTTCTGAAAAGCGCTCTCACTGAAGGCGTTAACTCCGAATCCTGAAGAATCGGTTGGGCCCCTCTGTCCAAAAATGTCGACGGCCAAGGATGGCCGGCGCCAAGCGCACATGGATGTGCTCGTAGCGTTTTTTGGACAGAGGGGCCCAATCGGTTCCTGCAGCTCATTCCGAAGACCAATAGGCGGGCCCCACCAAACCCAGAAAGCCTAAAGGCGGGCCACACCAAAGGTATTGGGCCGCAACTGCCGAGCCTCGGCTTCCCGGCAAACGTCCAGAACTAGGGCCAGAACGCGCCGCGTATCCCGCGGGTCAATCAACCCGTCATCCCACAATCTGGCCGTTCCGAACAGCGCCGTTGAGCCTTCCTCCAGTTTCTTCGCCGTGGCCTGCTCCAGAAAATCCAGTGTCTTCGGATCCGGCTCCATGCCGCCGCGGCGCTGCTTGTCTTCAGCCACGATACGCATCACCTTTCCTGCCTGCGCCGGCCCCATAACTGCGGTTCGGCTGTTGGGCCAGGCAAAGATGAACCTCGGATCCAGGCCACGGCCGCACATGGCATAGTTACCTGCACCATAGGAACCGCCGATGACAATTGCGACCTTTGGCACCCGACAGTTGGCCACAGCCTGGATCATTTTCGAGCCGTGTTTGATGATGCCGTTCTGCTCTGAGTGAGTACCCACCATGAAACCGGTGGTGTTATGCAGGAACAAAAGGGGCGTTCCGGCCTGGTCGCAGAGCTGGATGAACTGGGCGGCCTTGGCGGATCCAGCCGGGGTGATCGGGCCGTTGTTGCCGATGATGCCGACTGAATGACCTTCAATTCGGATGGTGCCGCAGACGGTCTGGTCGTCGAACTCGTTTTTGAAGTCCATGAACTTTGAACCGTCGGCAATGCGGGCGAGGATTTCGCGCACATCGTAGGGCTTTTTGGAATCCGCCGGGATGACACCCAACAGCTCCTCGGCCGGGTAGAGCGGTTCCTCCCATTGAAGTTCGCGCCGGGGTGGCAGCTGCTCGTTCCAGGGCAGGGCTTCGAGGATGTTTCTGGCCTGGCGGATGCCGTCGGCGTCGTCTTCGGCCAGGTACTCTGCCGTTCCTGCCACGGTCGCATGCATCTCCGCGCCGCCAAGTTCCTCATCGGTGGCAACTTCGCCGGTTGCTGCCTTCAGCAGTGGTGGGCCGGCCAGGAACATCTTGGCTTGCTCGCGCACCACGATCACGTAGTCGGACAGACCCGGCTGATAGGCGCCTCCGGCGGTGGCGTTGCCGTGGACAACGGTGACCTGAGGAATGCCGGCCGCGGACATCCGCGCCTGATTGGCAAAGCCCCGGGCGCCGAGCACGAAAATATCGGTGGCGTAGTTCAGGTTGGCGCCGCCGCTCTCGGAAAGGGATACGACCGGAAGCTTGTTTTCCATGGCGATCTGCTGCAGGCGCAGCGTTTTGTCCAGGCCGGCAGGGGTAATGGTGCCGCCTTTGATGGCGCTATTGCTGGCCACCACCAGACAGCGGATGCCGCTCACATAACCTATGCCGGCGATGATCCCGCCGCCGGCGAGGCTGCCGTCCTTGTCGTCGTGCATCTTGTAGCCTGCCAGGGAGCAGAGTTCCAGAAAGGGCGTGCCGCGGTCCAGCAACCGGTTAATACGGTCCCTCGGGAGCAGCTTGCCCCGTTTGATGAATTTCTCCCGGGCGGCTTCCGCCAAATCCAGAACCTTTTGCTCAACGTCCCGGAACGTGGTGATGTGGGCGTCCATGGCTTCGGCGTTGGTGCGGAAGTCCTCGGACGTGGAGCTTACCGTGGATTCAAGTACCTGCATGGTCGGCTCCTTAGTCGTCGCTCAGAACTTTCGGGGTGATGGCCCGGTGAAAGCCGTTGTAGGGTTCGTTGTTCTTGGCTTTCGGTAGCGGCCAGACCCGACCTCCCTGTGACGCACCGCCGTCGATCCGCAGACAATCCCCGCTGATAAACGCTGCGCCAGGGCTGAGTAAAAAACAGATGGCCGAGCTGACTTCGGATTCGGTGCCCATGCGTTTGATCGGGACGTTATCACCAAGGCTGCGAATCCACTGCTTCATGTGTTCGGGGTAGTTATCCATGCCACTGGAGGCAATCCAGCCCGGAGCGACTGCGTTTACACGAACCCCGGACGCGCCCCACTCAACGGCGGCTGTCTGGGTAAAGTTCACCATGCCGGCCCTGGCGGCGCCGGAGTGTCCCATGCCGGGCATACCACCCCACATATCGGCCACGATATTTACAATAGCGCCCCCGGTTTTTGACAGCGCCTGGGTGTAGGATTCCCGTGCCATCAGGAAGCCGCCGGTCAGATTGGTTCGAACCACCGTCTCCCAGCCCTTCTGGTTGATCCCGGTCAGCGGCGCCTGGAACTGCCCGCCGGCATTGTTCACCAAACCATTCAGGCCTCCGTGTTCGGCAATGATCGCCTTCACCGTGGCCTTGACCGAGTCCTCTTCACGGATATCACAGACATGGGCGGACGCAATGCCGCCGTCCTCGGTGATCTCTGCTTTCACAGATTCCACTTTCTCGGCCTTGCGGCCGACCAGGGCAACCCGTGCGCCCAGGGCAGCGAGTTCATGGGCCGTACACCGGCCAATACCAGAACCGCCGCCGGTAACAATATACACCTGGCCCTTAAACAAGTCGGGATGAAACACAGACTGATAGCTCATAGTAACGAAGACCCTTTCAAAGTTCGGGCGCTCTGGTTGGTAGCGCGTTTCGGGACTGTGAGCAGCAAGGATGCTGCGATCAAGCCTACATGGATGTATTCACGGCGTGTCCCGGAACGCGCTATCAACCAGAGTGCATGCACCAATAAATCAATCTTTAACCAGACCAGAAGGAACAGGCACCGGAAACTCCAATAGCTGCTGCGCAAACGCCTTCCCTTGTGGATCAATCCGCAGGCTGGCCACGCCACCGCCGCCAAGGCTGTGCTCCAGCAGGAAATTGATGGCCTTCAGCCCGGGCATGGCCCAGCGGGTCACCCGGCCGGTTTCCGGATTCAGGGTATGGGCCATCCAGTCCGCAACCGCCGCTTCCGTCAGCGCGGTTTCAATGAACGGCAGAAATTCCGGTTTGCGGGCGATCACGCCAATGTTGGTGTGGTCGCCCTTGTCACCGCTGCGGGCCCAGGCAAGCTTCACCAGCGGCACAGTGGTGTCCGTTTCGTCTGTCTCGTGTGTGAACGACTGGGGCTGGAGGTCGCTGTTATCGAAACCGCCGCTGGTTTCGACTCCAACGGTTTGCCGCTCGCCGCCCAGATCCACGGACACATCAACTTCCGTTTTCGGCACCAGGCATGAATACAACCGGATCTTCGGCCACACGGTCGGCCGGCCACCCACAATCCCGGTGATTCCCGGTGCCATCCCCGTGGCTGCCTGGGCAATCTCGCGGGAAAACAGTACAAGGGCCTCTTTCTTGGGATGGGCGGTGCTGATCTTGACCACTACTTCGCGGCAATCCTCGCCACGGCCATGAGCACCGTAGGTCGTTTCCGTACCCAGAAGCTCAATACTGGTTTCGCTGTAATCAGGCAGGCCACGTTCGCTGAACATGCGTGAGGTCTTGGCCAGAATGGCCTGTGCGACAGTCTGGGCCTTGGCCCTGGCATTCATGCCTGCCAGCAGGAAGGTAACCGTGCACTTGAAACCATCCGGCCAGGTGCCCGATACCTTGTAACTGTCGGTGGGTGGTAGCCCCCGTGCGCCCCGCACCTGTACACGGTCTTTACCGGTTTCCTCCAGCTCTACACCTGTGAAATCGCAGGTAACGTCAGGCAGCAGGTAGGCCCTTGGGTCACCGATTTCGTAGACCAGCTGTTCCGCAACTGTGCCACGACTAACCAGCCCGCCGGTGTCTTCGGGCTTGGTGATAAAAAAGTCGCCGTTGGCACTCACTTCGGCTATCGGGAATCCCATGTTGGCGTAGCCGCCAGCTACCGCTTCCCAGTCGGTGAAGTTGCCGCCGGTGGCCTGGGCACCGCACTCGAGCAGATGCCCGGCCAGGCTGCCCTGCGCCAGTTTGTCGTAGTCTTGCCAGCTCCAGCCGAACTCGTGCACCAGCGGTGCCAATACCAGGGCACTGTCTGCCACCCGGCCGGTAATAACGATGTCCGCGCCCTGTTCCAGAGCCGCAACCAGACCTGGCGCTCCCAGATAGGCATTCAGGCTGACCATCATTGCGGGCATCGGTTGGCCGGAACCCATCTCCTTGACGCCCATATCTGCGAGATTTTTCTTTTTCATCAGAAGGTCGTCGCCCAGAACCAGGGCGATCTTCATGTCCACGCCGGCTTTTTCACAGAGAGCCTGAAGGGCGTCACGACAGGCCACCGGGTTGACGCCGCCGGCGTTGGCCAGCACCCGAATGCCCTTTTCCTTGATGTCACCGAGCAAGGGGCCCATGACCGTCTGTACGAAATCCCGCGCATACCCCTGGGATGGGTCCTTCATTTTCTGGCCCGCCATGATCGACATGGTGATTTCGGCCAGATAATCGGCTACCAGATAGTCGATATTGCCCTTGTGGACCAGCTGCGCGGCAGCCGTTTCCGTGTCGCCCCAGAAGGCGGCGGAGCATCCGATGCGAACAGTGTTGGGGGATTCAGCCATCTTCCTGTGCCCTGTAAATGATTGCTGATTGAAAATGGGAGCGGTGGCGGTTTTGCCACACGGTGGAGATGACAATACCAAGCAAGCGCTTGGTTTGTAAACAGGCATGTTTCAGGTAGAATTAAAGGCCTCTTATGCCAACCGGGTAGCCGTAGTGAGCCAGAACCAGATCCTCCAGTCCCTGATCGCAGAAAACCTTGTGTCAGACCCCGAAGGCGCTCGCGGCCGTCTGCTCACTGAGGCGGCTCGGCTGTTCCGGGAAAAAGGCTACGAGCGCACTACAGTTCGTGACCTTGCCGCTGCCGTGGGTATTCAGTCCGGCAGCCTGTTCCACCACTTTCGAACCAAGGAAGAGATCCTCAAGGCAGTGATGGTAGAAACCATCCGGCTGAACACCGCGCTCATGCAGGCGGCTCTGGAGGCCGCCGATACCAGCAGGCAGAAGCTTCGTGGACTGATCCGCGCGGAACTTGAATCTATCAATGGCCAGACCGGCGAAGCGATGGCGGTCCTGGTATTTGAATGGCGGAGTCTGTCGGCCCCGTCCCAGGGCGAAGTGCTGGAACTTCGGGACATCTACGAGAAGCTGTGGCTGGATGTGCTGGAATCATTGAAGCGCGAGGGCGCGCTGGAGGCGGATCCCTTCGTTGTTCGAAGGATGTTGACCGGCGCTCTCAGCTGGACCGTAACCTGGTACAAACCGGAGCGGGGAGGGCTGACACTGGATGGCCTGACCGATCAGGTAATGGCAATGATGGCTCTGTAAGCGGATTGGCGTTTTCAAAAGTCATTGTTTTATATCAATAATATTCTGGCAAATTCCTTTCCTTCCGGGCCATTGGCCCGATCGGCATAACAAAATCGGCATTCGAGCCATTTTTGTAGGACAGTTTTCACCGCATTCTTGCACCCGTTGACAAAAACCGAGTTCAGATCGGGCAAACAAAAACAACGTGATGCAGGGTGAAATATGATCTCCTCTCTGGCAAAGCTCGGACCGCATGTCTTTGCGGCTCGCCTCAAGGCTCTCTCGCTGGCAGCCGTTGCCATACTCACAGGTTGCTCGGCCAACCCCATCTACACCACCACCGGCGTTGTGCTCTCCAATTATTCGGAGGGCGAAGCCACGCCCTACGTGTTGCAGATGTCCGACACCCAGATGGCGTGTGCGCTGGGCGAGGGCGTGGATCCGCTGCTCTATTCCTTCTCGCGGGTCACCGATGCACCTGACACCACCGGCTCCCTGTTGATGCTTCTGGCAGGCAATTGTGCGGAGTACAAGGCCTGGGAGGCTGAGCTCGCCTATCTCAGAGCGGATTATGAGGGAGATGTGGAAGCGGCAAAGGACGCCAGGGAAGTGGCAAAGCGATTGAATGCGCTGACCGCGAAACGTCGGTATGCCTCCTTTAAGCGAGCAATGGCCGCCTACGAGTTCGATCCCGCTGCTGAACCCCTCGAGTGCCCCTTTCTGTTCACCGAACAGGACGAAATCACCTTCCTGCTGGGCTTGCTGACCGGTATGCAGGCAATCGTAAACGATGCCAATTCCGGCGCCATGGCCGGAGTCCCCAGGAATATCGCTCCCCAGGCCGAGCGTGCCGCTACCTGTCTGGACAATGAAAAGTGGGGTGGTATGCCAAACGCCATCCGGGCCCTGGTCTGGCTGCTGCTGCCCGACACCCGTCCGGCTCTGGCGCCGGACCCCTGGCAGGTGCTTGAGCACAGCTGGGAACTGGGGGTTGAGAAAGGCATGCGGGTTCCGCACGCGCTTCAAGCGGTCGCCGCCGAAACCTTTGGTCGCCCGGAAAAGCTTGAGCAAGCCATCGCCAGTTTCGCCGCGGCCGATGCAACTATGGAGGTCTGGGACGAGTATCGTCTGGTGGATGAAGTCGCGGCGGGCGTGGTGCGCTTCTCTTCTGACAAACACTGGACCGCCAATTACGGCTACCGGACGCCGCAATCCTTCTTCGGCAGGATGAGCCCTGAGCGGCAAACCGACAACGTCGAAACCATGAATCTGGACGACCTGCTCTAAGGCAGGTTGCCGACATCCTCTGAAAACTGACAAACACAAGAATGACCCGGAGGTCGATATGATCCGCAAATCCCTCGCTGCCATGGCCCTTGTGGCCGCCGCTCCGCTGGCATCGGCACAGTCTGTTTCCATGTGCGTGTTCGATGTAATCGGCGCCAATGGCGACTTCTACAACTTCGTCAAAGACTATGCGCTAGAGATGAAGGGCCACGGCGTGGATTTCGAGCTGAAACCCTACACCGATGAGGGCGTGGCGATCGGTGATTTTAACGCCGGACAATGCGATGCCGTTGCCGCCACAGACATCCGGATTCGTCCATTCAACAAGTTCACGGGCAGCATCAGCGCTGTGGGAGCGCTGCCCACCTACGACAACCTGAAAACCTTGTTGGCCACGCTGGCGCAGCCGAAAGCCGCGCCATTGATGAAGGATAACGGTTACGAAGTGCTCGGCATCATACCGGTGGGTGCCGGTTACCTGTTTGTAAATGATCGCAGTATTGATACTGCCGGCGAGCTGGCGGGCAAGCGAATGGCAACCCTCGACTATCAGAAAGACGCGATTCACATGGTGAACTTCGTCAAGGCCACGGTCGTGCCCTCTGACATCACCAACTTCGCCGGCAAATTTAACAACGGTTCGGTGGATACCGCCTATGCACCGGCCTTTGCTTACGAAGCTCTGGAACTCTATAAGGGCATCGGCGAAAGCGGTGGGGTTGTGGACTATCCGCTGGCACAGCTGACGCTTCAGATGGTTGCCCGTGATGACGTGCTGGACGACGACACAGCCCAGAAAGCCCGTGAAGTTGCCTGGAATATGTTTCCTCAGGCCATGGGGCTGATTGAAGGCCAGGAAGCAGCCATTCCCGAAGAAAAATGGGTGCGCATTCCTGAAAAAGACATCCGCGGCTATCAGGAGATGTTCCGGGAGAACCGGATCGAGATGCGCGATGGCCTGAACGGGGCGCCGGATGTGTATCACCCGAAAATGATGGGGCTGCTCAGCAAGATCCGCTGTGCAAGTAACCCTGCTGCAGCCGAGTGCACCGCGGACAACCGCGAATAACGGGGCGGAACCATCATGAACTGGCGAGCAATTACCGCTCCGGCAGCACGGACCCTCTACCCCGTACATCGCATTTACGGGGCGGTTCTGCTGCTTCTCCTGCTGTTTACCCTGCTGCTGGGGATGGGCAACTCGCTCCATTCCCGGTTGCTCTGGGTCGGAGAACAGACCTGGCCGAACTATTATCTGCTGAATCCCGAGGCGACAGAGCCGTCCTGTCAGTTGGAAATGGATGTTGATGCCGAAGTGGCTCGCCGGGTGGCCAATTACAAGCCCGACCCCGATGACCTGTTCAGCTCACCGCCCAATCCCGATGCCATCCGCAAATCGCTACAGAGCAATCTGGAACTCTGCCAGCAGCAATACGACGTCTATGAACAGAACCTGGCCCACGCTACGCCAGCCCTAGGGGCGTTCAAGACGGTAGAGCAGGGACTTGCGGACTTCCTGCTCGAGAACATTGAGCTGACCAAGTACCTGTTCATTGCGATGTTCGCGATGGCTGCGGCAATCGCTGCGCTGGACACGGACCACATAGCGTTGCGCCTGCCCCGCAATCGAGCTGAATGGCGGCTGAGCCAGGGTGTGCAGTTTGTGGTTAATGGTCTGATGGTGCTGTCGCTGAATGCTTACCTGGGCAAGCTGGCCACGTCGCCGGGTTCGGAGGGTACGATGAGCCTTCAATATGCCTGGGGCGGGGTCTTCGGCCTCTTTATAGTGATCAATGCAGTGCGTTTCCTGAACGTTCCGGAACGTATCCGCCCCGGCGGTCTTTCCGCTTCGTCCGGTCTGGTGATTCCTCTGTACTGTGCCATGGGCCTGATCGCCATAAGTTATTTCTTCCTGGTAGACGGGTATGCCTCGGGCCTGGCGATCTACTTTGGAATGATGTCCAACCTGTCATCCATGTTCATCAATATCGGACTTTACGTGCTGGTGGGCATGATGCTGAAGCAGACCAGAATTCCCGAGCTCCTGCTCAATCTCATCAAACCTTTTAATCTGCCAGCGCCGATGCTGGCTTCGGTGATTATCTTCGCAACGGCGTTTCCGACAGCGTTCACCGGCGCATCGGGCATTTTCATCCTGGCCGTGGGTGGTGTTGTGTATGACGAGCTGCGCCGAGCCGGGGCAGGGCGGCAGCTTTCCCTGGCAACGACTGCCATGTCCGGAAGCCTCGGCGTGGTGCTCAACCCGTGCCTGCTGATCGTTGTTGTGGCGGCTCTCAATAAGGAAGTGACAACCACTGAGATGTACAGCTGGGGTTTCTGGGTCTTTATCATGTCGGCAACGCTGTTTTCACTGATTGTCTGCAAGACCCAGGGAAACTGGAAGCCTCGTCCGGCGCCCGGCGCTTTCCGTGCGGCTCTCTCGGAAAGCCGGGCCCTGCTGCCTTATGTGGCCGTGGCAGCTCTGGTCATCCTGTCGATCTGGGTTGTTCTCGGCTTGAAGTTCAACGAGTACAGCGCTCCTTTGATCCTGCCCCTGGTAATGCTCGCGCTGGTGTTGCTGGATTCCGGCCGGAGTCGTGGTGAGCAGGGCCAGACCCGTTCCCAGGTGTTCTGGGCACGCAGCTCGGCCGCTGCCAGCGATTCGGCAGTGCACATTGGCGCGCTGCTGGCGTTGATCGGGTTTTCCATCTGCCTGGGGGGAATCCTGGAGCGCTCCAATATCGTTCACGCGCTCTTCCCTGAGGACCTGACCAGTCCCTGGATCGCCATGCTGGTGATCGTCGTGATGCTCACAGTTATAGGCATGGTCATGGACCCGTTCGGCGCGGTAATCCTGGTGTCGGCGACCATTGCCCAGCCGGCGATCCAGCTGGGTATTGATCCGCTGCACTTCTGGATTGTGTGTCTGGTGGCATTTGAGCTCGGTTACCTGAGCCCGCCAGTGGCGCTGAACCACCTGCTCACCCGCCAGGTGGTGGGCGAGACCGAAGTGCTGGCGGCAGAGCGCACAGGTTCCTTCTGGCATCGCTATGAGCGGCTGCTGCTGCCCCTGGCCGTGATGGGCCCCACACTGTTGTTCGTGGCCTTTGTGCCGATGCTGTTCTACGCGTTGTAATGTTGAAGTGCGATAAAGAGGGCCGCCTGAGGGAAACTTCGGGCGGCTTTTTTGCATCTGGAATACAAGAGGAAACGTAGTTTGAACAGAAACTGACACAGCCGGCAAGTGACTATAAGCTATTCTCACTTGTCCTGAATTTTGGGTGGTTCCTATTCAAATGATTATTCAAAATCGCTGCAGACACCTTCTGTTGACCGCCGGCATAGCCTTTTTGACCGGCTGCGGAGGTGGGGGCGGTGAAGCCAGCTCTGACCCCTTCCCGGTAGCACCGGGCAGCCCGCTCGCGGGCCAAATAAATATTGAGGCCGGTAGCCGAATAGATCAGGACACCATGGATGAGCTGGGTTTGTCGGGCGCGCAACCGGCAACCAGTCCACAGTCTCTGCCACTGAACTTTGTTCTTGCTGGCTATGTCAGTGGTGATTCGGGCCGTTACGAGGCCATTAGCGGGCAAATCTTCAGTTACAGCGCAGACGCTTCTGATCAGTTTTTAGTGCCTCTTGCGCCCGGTGAAGTCGTCCGATTGGTCAGTCTTGGTAGCCGCGCGGGCAATCCCCAACTCACGCTCACATTGTTTGATGGATCCGGGATGCCGCCCTCGGCGACAACGGACCGAGAGTCAGATCCCGCCGAAGTCACACTTGGCGATGGCTTTTCCGAAGACGATTACCTGCTGGAAGTCGAGGCCACCGGCAGTTTTCCAGCACGTTATGTTCTGGTGAAAGCGTCAACTGGACAGCTTGGCTCGTTCAGCCTCGATTGGCCGGCCCATGAGTTCATGTCTGGAGAAGCTATTGTCAGAATGAACAGCGCAGGCTCTCCGGGGCTATCCGGTCAGTCGGCCACTCCAGGGCGGCATCTGGGTAACGAGGACTGGCTGATCAAAATGCCTTTGAAAGCTGCGGCTGCCAGTACCGAGGCTACGAAAACAGAAACCCTCGATTGGATCAGAGGGTTACGCAAGCGAACCGATGTCGCATCTGTATCGCCCAATTACCTGTTTTCAAGCGCCAACACACCAGTGGGCGAGGAATTGTATGGTCTTCAATGGCACTACGATCTCATAAACGGTCCTGAAGCCTGGCAATTGGCACCGGACGGAGGTGCCGGGGTTTCGGTGGCGGTCCTGGATAGCGGGCTCTTTAGCCCTGATCCGGCGAGCCGAAGCTGGCATCCGGACTTGGAAGACAATGTGCTCCCGGGCCGTGATTTCGTGGACGGTGATGATTTTCCCCAGGATCCGGGCAGTAGCGTTGCTGCCAGTGTCTTTCATGGCACCCACGTGGCCGGCACCATTGGTGCTGTGCTCAATGGCCAGGGCATCGGCGGTGTCGCTTTCGGAGGACGTATTCTGCCGGTCAGGGTGCTTGGCGAGGGCGGAACCGGGTCTTCGGACGATCTGATTGATGCTATTCGGTGGGTCACCGGGGAGACTGACGGTGTTGCCGCGAGAGCTCAGGTGGTAAATCTTAGCCTCGGTGGTTTGCCTGAAATTCCCCAGTTGGAGGCAGCCATCGAATTCGGCGTCAATGAACGAGATATGCTTTTTGTCGGTGCCGCGGGCAACTCGGCCACTTCTTCACCCTCATACCCGGCCGCGTCGCCCAATGTGCTTGCGGTCAGCTCGGTGGATGCGGGGGGGCAATTGGCATCGTATTCGAATTTTGGCAGCTGGATCGATCTTGCCGGACCGGGCGGCGATGCCAGCCGTGATGGCAACAACGACGGGCGGGCAGATGTAGTCTGGAGTACCAGTGCGGTTGCAGGTGCCAATGGTTTTGAGGCCAGCTATACCGGGCTCCAGGGCACCTCCATGGCGGCACCTCATGTCTCGGGAGTTCTTGCTTTGCTGAAGACGCAGGATAGCTCGTTGAACTATGAGGGGTTAAGAGCGCTGCTTGAGTCCGGCGGGCTAACCGACTTCTCTGGTAGCCGGTCGGACCAGCTTGGCTTTGGCATTCTTGATGCCTCCGGGGCGCCGCAGGCGAATCTGAGTGGTGATATCACTATTCTTTCACCCTCCCCATCCCAGGTTATTCTGGGGTCTGAAACGGGGAGCGAACAGATTGTCCGTCTGAATCAGATCGGTAACGGAGCCATCAGCAACGTCAGCATTTCGGATACGCCTCCCTGGTTTACGGTAATCCGCAGCGACATCGACAGTACAATCGCTCTGAATGTTGCGCTGGTTGACTCGGCAATTGAAGAAAACGTGGCTTATCGCGATGTGATACGTGTTGACTACCAGGCTGGCAGTGAGCTTCGGTCTCTGGATATTCCCGTAGTAGCCCAAGTACTTTCAGATGAATTTGCGAGGACTGCCGGGGTCCATTTCGTGCTCCTCGTGAACACTACCCCGGTAGACGGATTTTATGAGGCGGAGGCACAACTGGCGGTTGAGCCGGAAAATGGGCATTACACGTTCCGGTTCGAGTCGGATGATGGCGTGGCACCGAAACGGTTGAGCGAGGTTTCACCAGGCTCCTATTACCTCGTTGCGGGCACCGATATCGATGGAGACGGGATCATTTGCCAGCCAGGCGAGGCCTGTGCGGAATACCCGATAGCCGGGCTTCGAGAGATCATCACCATTGAAGAAGGGCAGTCGCTGGAGGAAGTAATCATGACCACCAGCTTTTCGCGACCGACGATCTCAGCGTCAACTCCAGATATCCTGCCTCGACCAGACTTTTCCGGTTATCGCCTGCTGGAAGCCGGTGAGCGCAGAGAGTCTCTCGAATACACGAGGAAAACGACGCGATGAGCTTATCGAATTCGGGGTTGATAACGGCTTTTCTGGTTCTGATTCTGACGGCTTGCACATCTCCCGCAAGGAATGCCTCCCCGGCACCATTGGCTCGCCAAATTACCCAGTCGCCTTATTGTGGTTTGAGCGGGCCGGGTGTGGCTTATGTGAAATCGTCCGATGAACTCGACAGATTCCTGGGCGTGTCCGGACAGAACCTGACCACAGCGGCGATCAGAAGCGTCAGCTTCGATCGGGAACAGTTGGTGTTTGTGACTCTCGGCCAACAGCCAACGGCCGGTTTCAGTGTTGGGCTGCGGGACGCCAATGCAACTGGTGATACGCTTCTTCTGGACATGGCGGTTATCACGCCTGAGCCCGATGCGATGGTTGCACAGGTTATTACCACACCCTGTGCAGTGCTGGCGGTTTCCAAAGACAAATGGCAAAGACTTGAAGTAACGGGGCTTTCCGATCGACCTCTGATAAAAATCGTCGGGAAGTGAAAGTGGTCGCTGGACAGACAAAACAACCGTTGATCTTTCCTCACGAATCCCTAAGCTATGGCTCAGCTTTTCATATCAATCGCGGAGTCAGTTCCTGCCCATGAGCCAGCAACAATATAACGCCGATGCTATTGAAGTACTGAGCGGCCTGGACCCGGTGCGCAAGCGGCCGGGGATGTATACAGACACCAGTCGGCCCAATCACCTGGCGCAGGAAGTTATCGACAACAGTGTGGATGAGGCGCTGGCAGGGCACGCCAAACGCATCGACGTGGTGTTGTACAGCGATGGCTCGCTGAGCGTTGAAGATGACGGCCGCGGCATGCCCGTGGATTTGCACAAAGAGGAAGGCCTGCCTGGCGTTGAACTGATCCTTACCCGCCTGCACGCCGGCGGCAAATTCTCTCAGGGCAACTACAACTTTTCCGGTGGTCTCCACGGTGTCGGTGTATCCGTAGTCAACGCACTGTCCACCCATCTGGAAGTAACCATCAAGCGCGATGGCCAATTGCACCGGATGACGTTCGCCAATGGCGACAAAGCGTCCGAGCTTGAAGTGATCGATACCGTGGGCAAGCGCAACACAGGTACCCGTCTGAAGTTCAAGCCCGACGTAACCTATTTCGACAGCCCCAATTTTTCTGTTAGCCGGCTGCGCCATAACCTGAGGGCAAAGGCGGTTCTGTGTCCGGGCCTCACGGTTACCTTCCTCCAGGAAAAAACCGGCGAAAAAGACGAATGGTTTTACGAGGACGGGTTGCGGGACTACCTGCGCACGGCCCTGGCCGATATCGAGGTTGTGCCGCTTGAGCCGTTTACCGGCAGCTTTTCCGGAAACAAGGAAGCGGTGGACTGGGCCATCCAGTGGCTGCCCGAGGGCGGCGAAGCGATCATGGAAAGCTACGTAAACCTGATTCCCACGGCCCAGGGCGGCACCCATGTGAACGGGCTGCGTACCGGCCTGCTTGAAGCCATGCGCGAGTTCTGCGAGTTCCGCAACCTGCTACCCCGTGGCGTGAAGCTCTCTCCGGAAGATATCTGGGAACGGGCAGCCTATGTCCTGTCCTTCAAGATGCAGGAGCCCCAGTTCTCAGGGCAGACCAAAGAGCGTCTGTCTTCCCGTGAGGCCGCGGCCTTCATCTCCGGCGTGGTCAAGGATGCCTTCAGTCTCTGGCTTAACCAGCACACTGATGTAGCGGAAGCACTTGCCGAGCTCTTTATCAGCAATGCCCAACGCCGCCTGCGAGCCAGTAAAAAGGTTGCCCGGAAGAAAGTCACTTCGGGCCCGGCATTGCCCGGCAAGTTGGCGGACTGTTCCGGCGGCGATACTGCCCGCTCCGAGCTGTTCCTGGTAGAGGGTGACTCGGCTGGAGGGTCTGCCAAGCAGGCCCGGGACCGGGAATTCCAGGCGGTCATGCCGCTGCGGGGTAAAATCCTCAATACCTGGGAGGTGGACTCCGGCGAGATCCTGGCGTCCCAGGAAGTGCATGATATTGCCGTTGCCATCGGCGTGGATCCCGGTTCTGACCAGCTCGATGGCCTTCGCTACAACAAGATCTGCATCCTCGCCGATGCGGACTCGGATGGCCTTCACATTGCCACGCTGCTGTGCGCGCTGTTCGTCAAACACTTCCGCCCTGTGGTTGCCGCCGGCCATGTGTTCGTGGCCATGCCACCGCTGTATCGGGTGGATCTGGGCAAGGAAACCTTCTACGCCCTGGATGAGCATGAGAAGCAGGGCATTATCGACCGGATTGCCGCTGAAAAGCGCAAAGGCAAGATTTCGGTGACCCGCTTCAAGGGGCTGGGCGAAATGAACCCGCTCCAGCTTCGTGAAACCACCATGGCGCCGGACACCCGCCGCCTGGTCATGCTGACCATCGAGGACGGTGACGACACCGACAGCCGCATGGACATGCTGCTGGGCAAGAAGCGCGCATCGGACCGGAGAGCGTGGCTGGAGACCTACGGCAATATGGCAGACATTGAGGTCTGATATACTTTAAGGTGCTATAAACAGCATCCTTTATTCTTTCTCTGTATTCTGCAAACTCGTTATCCTGCCAGTTTTCTGATCGGGAAGAACCGTTGATGGACTGGCAGGGTTGGTTTGCGCTGGGCCTCGCAGGCACCGCGCTGATACTCATGAGTGCAGGGCGATTTGCGCCCCATCTGGTAATGATGGGCGTGCTTGTGGTGCTCAGTGCCAGCGGAATTGTGTCCGCGGATCAGGCTCTTGCCGGATTCAGTAACAGTGGCCTGATCACCGTTGTTGCCATGTTCGTGGTGGCAGCGGGTATTCACCACTCCGGCGGTGTCGATCTGCTGGTGCATCACCTGCTTCGCAATCCCAAGACTGTCCGGTCTGCCCAGGCCCGGATTGCGCTCCCGGTATCCCTTCTGAGTGGTTTTCTCAACAACACCCCGGTCGTTGCCACCATGATTCCGGCGGTGCATGCCTGGTCCCGGAAGATCGGTATTTCTCCGTCGAAATTGATGATTCCCCTGAGCTATTCCGCCATTCTCGGCGGTACCCTCACACTGATCGGAACCAGCACCAACCTGGTCGTTAATGGTCAGTACCAGCAACTGACCGGCGAGCAGGGTTTCTCGATCTTCTCCATTACGGCCGTCGGACTGCCGGTGGCCATCATCGGTGTTGCGGCCCTCCTGCTGGTTATGCCCAGAGCGTTGCCGGACCGCAAGGACCAGCAGAAATTCGGTTCCATGAGGGAATTCACTCTGGAGGTCGCGGTGTCGTTCGACGGCCCCCTGGTCGGGAAGACCGTAGGTGAGGCCGGGCTCCGGGAGTTGGAGCGGCTGTATCTGGTCGAGATCGAACGCGACGGCAGCGTGGTTACCGCTGTGCCGTCGGAAGAGCGGCTTCGGGGTGGCGATCGACTGGTGTTTGCCGGCGATACCCAGGCGATTTCAGACCTTCTGCGGATCAATGGCATTGTACCCTCTGTCCACGAGGATGAGCCGAGTCTGAGCAAGGATAGGGCCGAACGGCGGCTGGTGGAGGCCGCATTGTCGCCCCAGTCTGACGTACTTGGCCTGACCATTCGGGACGCGCGCTTCCGGGATCGTTACGGTGCTGTTGTATTGGCCGTTGCCAGAGGCGGGGAGCGGGTCTCCGGCAACCTCGGGAATATTCGACTAAAACCCGGCGATGTTTTGCTTCTGGAAGCTCGTCCCGCCTTTGTCAGTCGCCAGCGCTATAACAAGGACTTCCTGCTGATCAATGATCTGGAAACCGAGACGCCCCGGCATGACCGGGCCTGGCTGTCCTGGGGAATCCTGTTGGTGCTGGTAGGGCTCGCCGCCTGTGGCACCCTGAGTATGCTTAACGCGGCCTTGTTGGGCGCCGCGGGCATGATTCTGACCGGCTGCTGCTCAGTTGGCCAGGCCCAGAAATCCGTGGATGTGCCGGTCATTCTCACTATTGCCGCCTCCTTTGCCATGGGCGCGGCCCTTGAACAGACTGGTGCGGCAGGCTTTGTTGCCGAGGGCATTCTTGAGTTCAGTCAGGGCAACGTCTTGTTAACCATTCTGCTGGTCTATCTGGTGGTGTCGGTGCTGACTGAGGTTATTACCAACAACGCAGCCGCTGTGCTGGTAATCCCCATCGTTCTCTCAATGACGACCAGTATGGGCGTGGCTGCCGAGCCGTTTGTAATCGCCGTCATGATGGCCGCATCGGCCAGCTTTGCAACGCCGCTGGGGTATCAGACCAACATGATGGTGTTCGGCCCCGGCGGTTACCGGTTCAGTGATTTCGTGCGGGTAGGGCTGCCAATGAACGTGTTTATTGGTGCCGTCACGGTGGTGGTCATCGCCCTGGTGTACGACATCAGCCTCAGCTTATGAAGAGGGTTCCGTCGGGTTGGCGAGAATGTCGCAGCACAGCACCTGAAGCTTGCCGTCCTGATAGTACCCCAGAGACAGGGTCACGCACATATAGGCTCCGGTAACGCAAAGGTAGGGGGCGGTTACGTGCAGGCTTTCCGGTTGAGCCAGTGCCTGGCGAAGGTACTGCTGGCGGTACCAGTCGGCGCTGCTGGTGCTCTCCAGGGGTTTGAAACGCGGGTCCATACTGCGTGTGCCCGCATCGGAAACCAGGGTGTCGTCCATCTGAACGCCCTTGTCGTCGACCAGATAGCAGCGGGAAACGGCTGGGTGGTTCAACAATTCCAGACAGGATTGTTGCATGCTCATCCCGCTTCGAAGCTTCGTGATGGCGTGGTCGAAGAAGCTACTGAAAAACTCCACCAGTTGCCGTGTCGGATCCAGCGTGACCTGGTTACGGGTTTTATATTCCTGCAACAGGTGGTCGAAGTCCGCGGGTGCATGGGCCAACTGATCCAGGTCGATGCTCGGTCTCCGGAAATAGAACCCCTGCACGAAATCAACGCCGGCATCAATGGCGATCATTGCCTGATCCCGGGTTTCCACGCCTTCCAGAAGAACCAGGCAGCCCGACTGGTGCAGCAGTGACACAATGCCGTTCAGAATCTGGCGGGCCTTGTGATCATCCGTCGCCCGGGTGAGCAGTTTCCGGTCCAGCTTCACAATGTCCGGCGACAGGTTCCAGATTCGTTCGAAATTGGAATGGCCGGCACCGAAATCATCAATGGCGGTCAGGCAGCCCAGTTTCTTGTAGTAGGCAACCGTTTCCCGCAGTCTTTCCGCGTCGTCTGTTGGCTGCTCGACGATTTCCATCACAATGCGATGGGGAGGCAGGCCTGTTTTCGCGAGTAACTGTCCGAAAAATGAATCCGCCTGGCTTCCGCTGGTCACCACCTGCGGCGACACGTTCAGGAACAGCCAGTTCAGTTGATCCCGGATGCCACTGTAGTTGCGTATGTGCAGGTAGCGGCAGAGGCGGTCAAGAAGCAGATTCTCCGCATCGGATGCGGGCAGCTGGAAAAGGTGGAGCGGAAGGACGGCTGAGTTATCGGTATCGAAGGCCCTGATCAGTGCCTCGTAGCCAACGATACGCTTGTGCGAAATGCTGTAGATGGGCTGCAGCGCCGTTCTGAGCGTCAATCCCCGAAAGTCGGCCGTCCATGTATCACCTTCCCTGTTCAGCATAGGGGACAACAGTTCCACTTCGGGAGTCGTCAGCTTTTCAGGGAGGCGTTTCGACATAAACGATTCTGGTTGATTGAACGAACGCATCAGTCGCCCCAGTCCGGCGCCTGAACTGTCTTTTATCAGTACAGATAATGCGTGAAAACGCGCGAAGTTACTGATTGTTGGAGGGAAGGTTGCCAAAAAAACGCGTTTATTACCACTGTTTCATGTAGAAACTGGAAACGGTTTGTATCTTTCGCTGTCTGGAAGAGCGGAGGGGAGAGCTCAGCGGTCCGGGCGGACCGCCAGAGAATCAGTTGTTACTGGGTACAACCACGCTTTCGTCGAATTCGAGTTCCATGTCCTGTCCTCTCGGTCAATGAGGCCCCGGACGGGGCGTCCAAATATGCATTAAGTTTATCGTTGCTATAATTTTGAACAATCCGTAAAACCCCTATACGACCAAAGGCAAAAGGGCGTGGAATGGTCAGAAATTCTGATGTAACGCTGCAAAAGATTTTGATTTCCTTCATCGGGCCAAGTTTCTAGACTCGGTTGCATCGTTTGAACCAGGGAACAGGGTGATTTCTCGTCATGCAAATCAGGAACACGTCAGCCAGCTACGGACTCGTGGCGATTATTATCCACTGGCTTGTAGCGCTGGTTGTCATTGGCCTGTTCGGGCTTGGCTACTGGATGGTGGAACTGTCCTATTACGATGACTGGTATCGAAGAGCCCCGGACATCCACCGAAGTATCGGTATTCTGCTGTTGATGGTGATGGTTTTCCGGGTGGTCTGGCGTGCGGCGAATGTTTCGCCGGAGCCGTTGCCTGGCCACACACGCTGGGAAGTGCGCAGTGCCCACATGGCGCATTTTCTGCTATATGTGCTGATTTTCGTCGCCATGGTGAGTGGCTACCTGATATCCACCGCGGATGGCTCTTCAATCAGTGTGTTCGATTGGTTTGAGGTGCCTTCAGTCACTGGCCAGATCAAGGGTATGGAAGACACCGCGGGGACTGTTCACTATTGGTCCACCTGGGCAATTGTTGGCCTCGCCGCAGTTCATGCGGCGGGCGCTTTGAAACACCATTTGCTTGATCGCGACCGAACATTGCGGCGTATGTTAGGGAAGTGATCCGACTGCGGCCTGTGTATTCATCTTGTAACGTCCGGAAGCCGGGCACCAATGAAATAAGGGAGATAACCATGAGAAAAGTACTGCTTGCCTCTGCCGTGTCGATGGCACTTGTCGGTGCAGTCCAGGCCAACGAGCACAGCGGCACCTATGCGTTTGATACCAAGGGCACTCACCAGTTCATTACCTTCAAGATTTCCCACCTTGGCTACAGCTGGCTGTACGGTCGTTTTAACGATTTCGACGGCGAGTTTGTCTACGACGCCGAGAATCCGGAGAACAGCACTGTCAACGTGACGATCGATACTGCGAGTGTGGATTCCAATCACGCCGAGCGCGACAAGCATCTGCGCAGCGAAGATTTCCTGTATGTGGACGAATTTCCGCAAGCAACGTTCAAGAGCAAGCGCGTGGTGCTGGATGAAGAAGGCGAGGCCGATATCATCGGCGACTTCACCCTCCGAGGTGTGACAAAAGAAGTGACCCTCGATGCCGAAATGCTTGGCCACGGGGACGATCCCTGGGGTGGCTACCGTATGGGTTTTGAAGCGGAAACCGAGCTTCGCCTGACAGACTTTGGCATCCCGATGGATCTCGGCAAGGCCTCCGAGACTGTCGAGATCATCATTTCTGTCGAAGGTATCCGGCAGTAAAACTGGCTGACCCTGTCAGAGGGGGTTCCGGGCGCAGGCCCGGAACCTCACTTCAGGATTCCCCTCTACGATGCATCATGATTGTCCGTGAATACAAATGCCGCATTCTGGCTGGTTCAGAGCGTGGATTCGCTCTGTGGATGATCTGACGATGACCTGTCTGTTTCACAAGATTTGCACAGGTGCCTTTGGCGCCAGAATTGTCCCGCGAAGATGACCAGCCAGATCAGCAAACCCGCCCAAAGGTAGGGCTCGGGAATCTGGAAGCTGCCGCTGATTGCAAACTCCACGAGGAGCATCAGTGCCACCGCCAGAACCGCATTTACCATGGCTGTCACCATGGCTTGCCCGCAGGCTTTGATGTTGGGTTTCATAGTGTTCCGCTTGTCAGAGAAGTAAAACGGTCTTCTATTCACTTCGACGGAGCATACGGCTCACCTTACGGACTCTCCATGCGGGAATTCCGCTATTGGAATCAGACGTCTGTGCGACACCCCGGCAGTTTTGGCCAATAAATCCGCAGGTTGTTGGTGTATCGGCGCCTTGCTCCATATAATGTGCGCTCCTGCTAACCGGTGATTATTCCGGGGCCAGGGCGTAGCATCACCGACGGTATTCAAATCAGGCAACACAGGCAATCAAAGAGGCATCCATGCCAGAGTTTCAGACAACGGATGAAGGCTTCGAGCGGGTTTCGCTCCGGGATTACACGGAAAAGGCCTATCTCGATTATTCCATGTACGTCATTCTTGACCGGGCACTTCCGAATGTCGGCGATGGCCTGAAACCGGTTCAGCGGCGGATCGTCTACGCCATGTCCGAGCTGGGGCTGAAATCCACTTCCAAGTACAAGAAGTCTGCCCGAACCGTGGGTGACGTGCTGGGTAAGTTTCATCCCCATGGCGACAGCGCCTGCTACGAAGCCATGGTGCTGATGGCCCAGCCTTTTTCCTACCGTTACCCCCTGGTGGACGGGCAGGGTAACTGGGGCTCGCCGGACGATCCGAAATCCTTTGCTGCCATGCGATACACCGAATCCCGCCTGGCGCCCTTCGCGGAAGTGCTTCTGGGCGAGCTGGGGCAGGGCACGGTGGACTGGGTGCCCAACTTTGATGGCACCATGGATGAACCATCGGTGCTGCCTGCCCGGCTGCCCCATGTGCTTCTGAATGGCACCACCGGCATTGCTGTTGGTATGGCCACGGATATCCCGCCGCACAATGTGCGGGAAGTCACCGCAGCCTGCATTCGTTTGCTGGATCAGCCGGAAGCGACGGTTGAAGAGCTCTGTGAACACATCAAGGGCCCGGATTTTCCGACTGAAGCAGAAATTATCACCCCCCGGAAAGACATCCGGCAGATGTACGAAACCGGCCGCGGATCGCTGCGGATGCGGGCACGGTGGATCCGGGAAAGCGGCGAGATTGTGGTTACGGACCTTCCGCACCAGGTTTCTGGCAACCGTGTGCTGGAGCAGATTGCCCACCAGATGCAAACCAAGAAGCTGCCCATGGTGGCGGACCTGCGCGATGAATCCGATCATGAAAACCCGACCCGTCTGGTGATCGTACCCCGCTCCAACCGGGTGGATCTCGATGGCCTGATGGCTCACCTGTTTGCCAGCACCGATCTTGAGAAAACCTACCGGGTCAACATCAATGTGATCGGTAACGACGGCAGGCCCGGCGTCAAAGGACTGCAGCAGATCCTTACCGAATGGCTGACGTTCAGGCGTACCACCGTTATCCGCCGTCTGCAGCATCGTCTGGACAGGGTTCTTGCTCGCCTGCACCTGCTGGAAGGCTTGCTGATCGCCTATCTCAACATCGATGAAGTGATCGAGATTATCCGTACAGAGGACAAGCCCAAGGCCGAGTTGATGGCCCGCTTCGAGCTGTCCGCCGATCAGGCTGAAGCGATCCTGGAGCTCAAGCTGCGCCATCTGGCCAAGCTTGAGGAAATGAAAATCCGGGGCGAACAGGATGAACTGTCCGCTGAACGGGATGAGCTCCAGTCAATCCTGGGTTCCGAAGATCGCCTGCGTGAGCTGATCAAGAATGAGCTGCAAGCGGATGCCGAAACCTTTGGCGATGACCGACGCTCACCGATCGTCGAGCGTGAGGAGGCCCGGGCATTCAGCGAGGTGGATCTGGTTTCGAACGACCCCGTTACCGTTGTGCTGTCTGAAAAAGGCTGGGTTCGCGCCGCCAAAGGGCATGACATTGAGCCGGAAGGCCTGAGCTATAAAGCTGGCGACCGGTTCGCCCTGGCGGCCCGGGGACGGAACAACCAGCAGGCGATCTTCCTGGATTCTACCGGACGCGCCTATTCCTTGATGGCTCACAGTTTTCCGTCTGCCAGAGGCCAGGGCGAGCCGCTGACCGGGCGGATCAACCCGCCGTCCGGTGCCAGTTTTTCAGGTCTGTTGATGGGGGATCCGTCCCGCAAGGCCTTGTTGGTTACCGACGGTGGCTACGGGTTTGTGACATCGCTCAACGACATGATCAGCAAGAACCGCAATGGCAAGGCAGTCGTCAGTGTTCCCAAGGGGGCGAAGATCATGCCTCCGGTGACCATACCGACCACCGAGAAAACGCTGTATCTCGGGGCGGTGTCCAACGAGGGCCGTATGCTGGTGTTCCCCCTGAGCGAACTGCCGGAACTGGCCAAGGGCAAGGGCAACAAGATCATCAGCATTCCTTCCGCCCGGGTCCAGAACCGTGAAGAGTATGTGGTTGCCGTGGCGGTATTTGCCGAGGACGACCAGCTGGAGATTCGGGCTGGCAAGCGCAAGATGGGGCTGCAGTTCAGTGATCTTGAACACTATCTTGGTGAGCGGGGCCGTCGTGGCCACAAGCTGCCCAGGGGGCTGCAACGGGTTGACGGCATTGACGTGATTCCTTCCGCTGCCCGGGCGCAGGAAGAGGCAGGCTCTGATAGCGAGGGTGCCGACAGTGAGTGAACTGGTACTGATTAATGTCTCCGGGCGTGACAAGCCCGGCCTGACGTCGGAAATCACCGGCATCATGGGGCGCTACCATGTCCGCATTCTGGATATTGGCCAGGCGGTCATCCACGATCACCTTACCTGGGGCATCCTGATCGAGATTCCGGATGAATCCAAATCCTCACCGGTCATCCGGGACCTGCTGTTCCGGCTCCACGCCCTTGATCTGCAAGTCCGGTTTGCGCCGATCACCGTTGAGGAATACCAGTCCTGGGCTGCGGCCCGGAATCGCGCCTGTTACATCGTGACCCTGCTTTCCCGGGACATCAAGGCCGAACAGATCGCCCGGGTATCCGCCATTACAGCTCGCCATGGGCTGAACATCGACAACATCTCCAGGCTTTCTGCGAGGCCATCACTGAACGCCTCCGATAACCGGATCGCCTGCGTGGAGTTCTCGGTTCGTGGCACGCCTTCGGACCTTGAGCAATTGCGCGCGGACTTCCTCCATATTGCCGGTGAAATGAATGTGGATATCGCCTTCCAGGAGGATTCGATTTTCCGGCGCAACCGCCGTCTGGTGGTCTTCGATATGGATTCCACGCTGATCGAAGCCGAGGTGATCGATGAGCTGGCCATGGAAGCGGGAGTAGGGGCGCAGGTGGCCGAAATTACCGAAAGGGCCATGCAGGGCGAGCTGGATTTCAGCCAGAGCTTTGCCGAGCGCCTGGCGCTGCTCAAAGGACTGGATGAATCAGTACTGGAAGGTATTGCCAATCGTTTGCGCATGACCGAAGGGGCGGAGCACCTCATTCTCAGCCTCAAGGCCCTGGGTTATCGGACCGCGATTCTGTCTGGCGGGTTTAGCTATTTCGCCCGCCATCTGCAGCGCAAGCTGGGGATCGACTACATCTATGCCAACGAGCTGGAAATCGAGAACGGTAAGGTGACCGGCCGGGTCGCCGGGCAGATTGTCGATGGCAAGCGTAAGGCCGAACTGCTGCTGGAAATTGCTGAAAAAGAGCACATCTCCAGGGAACAGGTTATAGCCGTGGGCGATGGCGCCAACGACCTCCCGATGCTGAGCCAGGCCGGGCTGGGTGTTGCGTTCCGGGCCAAGCCCCTGGTTAAGGAATCGGCCCGTCACTCCATCTCGACACTCGGGCTGGATGCGATCCTGTACCTGATTGGTTTCCGGGAAAGCGAAACCAATCAGGGGCTCGATCAGGCAGACTTCTGAGCCGGTCCGGCTCAGTTGTCGCCGAAGTCGTAGTTCATTTCCGGAACCGGGGCCTGCAGGTAGTAGCCCTGGATGTAGTTAACACCTGCCTGCCAGAGGGTGGCGAGAACACCCGCATTTTCCACCAGCGGTATGATCGTCAGCTTTCCGCTATTCTGCAGGCTCTTGACCATCGCCTTCACCTGTTCTTTGGCTTCATCGCTCTTCTGGATTTCCTCCGTAAAGGAGCCATCAATCTTTACGTAGTCTGTATCGATATGTTTGAGCGTGTTGAACGGGTTGAGGGCACAGCCAAACTGGGCGATGGAAACCTTGCAGTGGAGTTCATGAACGGCTTTGGTGAAGTCCCTGGCCTGTTTCATGTAGTTGTTGGCATCGCCTTCGCGGATCTGGAAAATCAGTGAATCACCCGGCAACCGCGCTGCCTTCAGGGCGACGCTGAGCCAGGGGGTGAAGGTTTGGTCCTGCAGTGTTTCCGCGGTTACGTTCAGGAACAGGCGGGTATCGTGCCCCCGGGAGCGGTGACTGGAAAGCTGCCTGATGGTCTGCAGGATCACCCAGCGGTCGATCTTGATGGCGGTGTCGATCGGTCCCATCGGCGGCAGGAAATCATAGGGTGAGACTTCCTTGTGGTCCTTGTCGAGCATCCGCACGAAAGCTTCGTAATGCTCCTCGCCTTCTCCGCGCAGGTTAATGATCGGCTGGAACAGAAGGCGGAAGCGGTTCTCTTCCAGGGCTTTCTGAATGGCCTCCACCGAATTGCTCTCATCCAGTGTTTCAAAGTCCGCCGGGTTATAGGCTACGACACCGTTGCCCTGGGCATGGCCTTCCAGTTTGCGGACTTCAGCGGACGCCATGTGGGCCCGGGCCATCAACTCCTCGGCCTTTGGCGAGTTCTCGGTAATCGCGGCAACCCCGATACTCACGGTGAGTTGCACGGTGCGGCCATTGATATCAAACAAATGGTCTTCAACTGCCTTGCGGATGCGCTCGGAGTGATCAGACATGGCTTTTTCATCGCAGGGCTGGCACAGGAGACTGAAGGCGTCGTCACTCAGTCTGGCGAGGGCCAGGTCGTCTCCGGCCTGCTCCTTGAGCAGGTTAGCCAGATCGCCAAGTAGCAGGTCCGCGCCGGATATGCCCACCTGGCTCTTCATGTTCATGAAGTTGTCCAGGGCAATATAGGCAAGCGCACCGGTTTCGTTGTGCTTGCCGGCATTGGAGATCGCTTCGGCGAGTGCATCCATCAGGTACTGGCGGTTATAAAGACCGGTCAGCAGATCCTGGCTGCTGATCTGGCGCAGTTTTTCTTCGAGTTCCGCATCGCTGTGCTCCGGCTGCAGCACAATCTGGGTGCAGGCCTCACCATCATAGGTTGCCGCGGAAACCGACATGGTGACATTCAGTTCGTGGTCGTCACTGCGGCGTGCCGTGCAGTTCATGGTCATGCCATCTTCGCCCTTTTCAGCGAAGGACTTCATGAACTCCCTGTACGTGTCCTGACTTTCCGGGGTAAGGGTGTCCAGTACCGGGATGCAGATAAGGTCATCGATATCGTCGTAGCCAAGAAACTCCATATAGGACTGATTGGCGTAGATGTGCATGCCATCATTAATGTAGGCGATCGCGTCCTTGGAGCTTTCGAGCAGTAACTGGCAGCGCTGTTCCGCCTCCCTGAGGTGGGATTCCAGCACCCGGCGCCTGCGGCGTTCATCCAGGGCTGCCAATTCCCGGTTAACCGTCAGAACCAGCAGATCCGTGTATTCGAAAGGCACCGTGTCCTGCGCCCCGGCCTTCATCATGCCAACGGTACGTTCACGGCTGTCCTCTTCCGTCATCAGGATAAACGGAATGTCCTTGTCCATCCGGCGGATCATCGTGAGGGCGTCGTCGGCCGAAAACTCCTGGTCCAGGTCGCGGGCCAGAAGAAGATCCCAGTTGCCGGCTTTCAGCGTCTCTTCCAGATCTTCTTCAGAGGTGATTCTGTGGGCCCGGGTGGCCTTGCCGGAATTACGGAGCAAGCTGACCAGCGATTCGGCATCGTTTTGCGATGGATCAAGAATCAGCAGGTGTACGGTCGCGTTCTTTTTCTGCATTCGAAGGGGGTCTCGTGATACACGGTACATTCACTAACGCTGAATGATGCAGGGGTTGCCGGTCAATAACAACCCTCTGCGAGGTTCCGGTGTCTCAGTTTGGCGACCTTAGAGAGATGGCCACAGCGAGTCGAATTCATCCTCGCTGGCTCCGGATGATGCGGACGGTGCACCAGCATTCAGCGTCGCAGCATTCTGCAACTTGAGTTCGAACTGGCTGATGCTGCCCGTGGAGGAAACCTTGCGCGACAGTTGGCCCTGATCTTCCCGGCCATCATGGAGCAGGGAGATGCGGCTGCCGGACTGGAACGGCAGGCGGGGCGTAATCAGTGTGGCGGATTGGTCGACCACGCTGATTTCCGGCAACAGCAAACCCCTCAGGTACTCGCTGCTATTCCCCACTTTCTGGATCAGCCGCACACCGCAGGGCGAAGCGCTGGGTGCCAGCAGCTCAATGCCGACCTGGGTGCCCTGGTTCTTGATCTGGCGAATCCAGCGCACCACGGCCACGCTCCAGGGGTGGGTTCTCTGCTCCCGAACGCCCAATACTTCGCCGGCCTGCAATGAGGGGGGCACATTGCTCTCCCATGCAACGCAGTAGCCGCCCGGGCTGGTATTGATCAGCAGGGAATGGTGCGATTTCGGCCGGTTCCTGTCCGTCGACGGGGCCTGCGAGTTGCCATAGGAGCCCTTGAAGTTGATTGGTGTATCGCCAGAGTGGAGCCTCTCGTCACTGGGGGCGGCATCGTGGGCGCTGGACCAGGCATCCTGTTTCTGACGAGAAGACCGTATGAACAGGTTCTCTTCTTCCTGATGGCCGTTGTCATTGCCATTGACGAATTCGGTAAAGGTTTTCTCGCCGGCAATGAAGTAGTGGGCGGCTGTCAGGCCGACGCAGACCTCGAGGGTCCCCTGGCTGGCGATGCGGTTGAAGTTTCGCTTGGCGAGAATGCCCAGGGCCTGGCTCAGGTGGGTAAGCAGGGTATCGCTTACCTTGGCCGGCACCCTCAGATCGTGATCGGTTTCTTTATGCTCGCGGCGGGCATGGAGGGTTTCAGAGAGCATGGCAGAGAGATCCCGGGTGTCAAAGCCGAAGCTCTCATCCCCGGGCTGCTGCTCAAGCAGGCTGCGATAAAACGGGGGGTTGTCCCGCTCCATGTTGATCACGAACAGGCTGTCGTCACCAATATCCGGGCCACATCGGGTGTGGTCAGTCCAGGATTCAAACAGCTCGTAGACATGCAAAAGCTCGGCTTGCCGCAGCTGATTGGGGCGCGCGCAGCCCAGCAGGAGGATTCGCTTATAGGCGTCGGCGACCGAGCTGGCGCGACGATGCTGAAGCGTGTCGTCGTCCACCTGAATTACAGAGAGTTTGTTGCGATGCGCAAACCGGAACAGCCGGTGACACTCCAGCCAGCTCTGGGCGGGGCTTGGGCAATACAGCTGATGCGATCTCAGAATGGTGGCCGACAGCTCGGAAATGGCCCGATGCGTGGCTGTGGCTATCTGGCGACGATTCTTGTCCAGGCCGCCATTGTCGATAAACTCCAGGACGCACAGCTTGTAGCCGCCGGCCAGATGCAACTGAAGCGCCTGGGACAGGTTGGCGATCTTCCGTTGTTTTTCAGGAAGCGCCACGGCCAGGCCAAGGTAGTGCCGGGAGAGTTCATTACAGACGAAGTGAATCTTCTCCCGGACAAGTTCCAGGAACTGCATGCGCTGCTGGGGTGCCAGGAAAAGGTGATTCAACTCGATAATGGCATGGTAGAGCTGCCGTGATACCTCGCCGATATTGGCCATCGGCAACTGGTCGATCCAGACTCGGAACGCCTTGGGCGTCGTGTCACAGAAGGACAGGCTGGCCGTTTTCTGTTCGGGAACGCGGAGATCAGGTTTCAGGGTCTTACCTTCCATGAATGCTTGCCAATATCTGGACAACAGGTGGTTTTCCGGGGTTGGCCCTGCCCGGCTGGGAGCTGCTGAATCTCCGCCGGCCTGTCAGGAAAACGCCGTAAGTACATATTTTTATCTGCAACGTTACTGGACTTTAAAGTAGCAAACCAGTTGTAAAAAGCGAGAAGATCATGAGTTGACAATCTTTGACAAGTGAATTTGGGCCGTTTTTTGCGGAGCCTGTCACGGGAACAGGTTGATCGGGGTCTTGCTTTCCTTGCCTGGCTCTTCTCTCACCAGCTTCGGCACCAGGAATCCCGGCAATCGCGACAGCAGTTCTCGGACCAGGTTTCGTGCCTCTTCATCCGGCACATTGTAGTGGTGGGCACCTGCCACCGGGTCAAATGCGTGCAGGTAGTAGGGCAGCACGCCCGCCTCAAACAGAGTCTCGCTCAGTTCTTCAAGCACCGACGCCCGATCATTCACGCCCCTCAGGATAACGCTCTGGTTGAGCAGTGTTGCGCCTGCCGCCCGGAGATAGCCCAGGGCGCGGCGTGTGGCTGTGTCTATTTCCGCGGGGTGATTGACGTGCAGGACGATAATCACCTGAAGCGGCGTCGTCGAAAGCCACTTTAAAAGCTCGTTGCAGACCCGTTGTGGAATAACCACTGGCAGGCGTGTGTGCAGGCGCAGGCGACGGATGTGGGGGATGCCAGCAATTGCGGTTGCCCACTGGGCCAGCAGTCGGTCATTGACTGCCAGCGGGTCGCCGCCGCTAAAAATGACTTCGTTGATCTCCGGGCTGGCGCCCAGGGTTTCAATCACCCGCTGCCGGTCGTCCGGGTTCAGGCGTTGTTCGTCGTAGGGAAAGTGCCTGCGAAAACAGTAGCGGCAGTTTATCGCACACTGCCCCGTCACCATGAGTAGGGCGCGGCTTCGGTACTTGCGGATAAGCCCGGTGGTGGCAATGGCGCCCGATTCTTCCAGTGGATCGCTGACGAAACCCGGCGCGCGCGCGGTTTCCTCGGCAAGGGGAAGCACCTGCCTGAGCAGGGGGTCGGCCGGGTTGCCCTTTTCCATGCGCGCGAGAAACGGCTCGGGCACGCGAACCGGAAACAGGCGGTGACCTTGCCTTGCTGCTGTCAGCCACAATTCCTCGGGTAACTCCAGGCGACGGAGCAACTCTTCCGGCGACGTCACAGACTCCGACAGCAATTGCTGCCAGCTGCGATGCTCATGGTCGGAAAGGTGGGCTTCTATACGGGCGGGGGTTCGCTGTATCATATCGCCCTTCGAATTCTAAACAGTATTTTGTCAGGTGGACATTTCATGGCTTCATATTCTACCAACGAATTTCGCGGCGGTCTTAAGGTTTTGCTGGATGGCGACCCCTGCATCATTCTCGAGAACGAGTTTGTCAAACCCGGAAAGGGGCAGGCCTTCAACCGCGTAAAGCTGCGTAACCTCATGACCAACCGGGTCTGGGAGCGCACTTTCAAGTCCGGCGAAAGTCTGGAAGCCGCAGATGTCATTGATCAGGACATGGAATACCTCTATACCGACGGTGAATTCTGGCACTTCATGCTCACTGACGGCTCCTTCGAGCAGTATCCGGCGGATGCCAAGGCGGTTGGCGATGCCCTGAAGTGGCTGAAAGAGCAGGATGTCTACACCGTGACCCTCTACAACGGTTCGCCGCTGTCGGTAACGCCCCCCAATTTCGTCGAACTGGAAGTGGTTGATACCGACCCGGGCATGAAAGGCGACACCGCCCAGGGTGGCTCCAAGCCCGCGACTCTCTCAACCGGTGCTGTGGTCAACGTACCGCTGTTTATTACCATCGGTGAAGTCCTCAAGGTTGATACCCGCTCCGGCGAATACGTGAGCCGGGTGAAGAGCAGTTGATCCGGTCATGACCCGCGAACCTGTCTGGCAGCCCTCTGCCTCGCAGGCTGCCCTGAAGAGCCGCGCACAGCAACTGGCGTTTGTGCGCGGCTTTTTTGCGCACAGAGCGGTGCTGGAAGTGGAAACGCCGGTGCTGGGCCGGTGCGGCGTTACCGACGTCAATCTCGACGGCATTCATGCGCAGGTTGCTGCCGGTTCCCGGGCCGGGGGCTGGCTGCAGACGTCGCCCGAATACCACATGAAGCGCATGCTCGCGGCCGGTTGTGGATCCATCTATCAGGTGTCCAGGGTGTTCCGCAATGGCGAGCACGGTCGTCGACACAACCCCGAATTCTCCATGCTGGAATGGTATCGGACCGGGTTTGATGATGTGGCGCTCATGGAGGAGGTGTCGGATCTGGTTTGTGGCTGGCTGGGTTGCCAGCGGCCCGAGGTTGTTCAGTACCGGGACGCACTGGAGCACTGGGCAGGCATCGATCCATTTGCCGCAACCGACCGCGAACTGATGCGGCGCTGCGAGCAGTGGCTGGAGCCCGAGCAGTTGGCGGACCTGGGGCGCGATGGCTGCCTGGATCTGCTGATGAGTTTTGCCGTGGAGCCGCATCTTGGCCGGGATAAGCCAGTGTTCATAACCGGCTATCCGGCGTCGCAGGCGTCGCTGGCGAGGGTTTCAGGATCCGATGGTTTTGAAGCAGCGCACCGTTTCGAGCTTTATATCGACGGCCTGGAGTTGTGTAACGGTTACTGGGAATTAACCGATCCCGAGGAGCAGAGGCTGCGATTTGACGCCGACAACGAGTTGCGCAGACGGTCTGGCAAGCCAGAAATGGTGCTGGATGAGGCATTTCTTGCTGCGCTTGAGCAGGGATTGCCCGAGTGCTCCGGAGTGGCGCTCGGGCTGGACCGACTGCTGATGCTCAAACTCGGGGTTCAGGATATCGGTGAGGTATTGGCATTTCCATTCGACCGGGCATAGCCCGGTCTGGAATGATCAGGCGAGGGCGCCAAACGCCTCGCCCATCCGAACGGTGCTCCCTGCGATCTGGTCACTGTTCCAGGTAACGGCCCCTTTGGGCATAACCATGATGACCGTGGAGCCAAGGCGGAATCGGCCCATTTCCTCGCCCCTGGCGAATCTGATGGCCTGCTTGCCTTCATAGCGGGTTGCAGTAACCTGCTTGCTGCCGGGCACAACAACGCCTGCCCACCGGGTCTCGACGCTGCCAACAATCATGGCGCCGACCAGCACCAGGGCCATGGGGCCGGAATCCGTATCGAAGATGCAAACGACGCGCTCATTGCGGGCGAACAGGTTCGGGACATTCTCGGCGGTTACCGGATTTACCGAGAACAGTTTGCCGGGAACATGGATCATCTCCTTCAGGGTACCTGCCACAGGCATATGAATGCGGTGATAGTCCTTCGGGGAAAGATAGATGGTCGAGAACTCGCCGTTGACGAAGGGGGCGACGGTTGATTCATCGCCACCGAGCAGCTCGCTCAGGCTGAAAGATTGACCCTTGGCCTGGAAAACGCGGTCTCCCGTTACCTGGCCGAGTTGGCTGATAGCGCCATCCACAGGGCTGATCAGCGTCTTCTCACCGTCCGCGAGCGGACGAATGCCGGGCTTCAGGGCGCGGGTAAAGAACGCATTGAAGGTGGGGTAGGCTTCCGGATCCGGTTCGGCGGCTTCGCTCATGTCTACGCCGTAGCGGCCGATAAACCACTTGATGACCCGGTTCTTGAGCGCAGGGGAGCGGTCATTGTCGGCCAGACGGCCGGCGAGGTTGGAAACCCCCAGTTGCGGCGTGATGTACTGGCTCAGAACAAAAAGCTTGTCGAACATTAAATGTGATCCTTTGCGCTCAAAGGCGCGAAGTTTACCAAAGACTTGCACCTGTATAGAAATTGTTTCACGGCTTCGCGGTTCCGGCGTGGCCTTGCTATTATCGGGTCACCTTATTACGTGACAGCTTCCCGGCTCCGGCCAATAACCAAGAAAATAAGGCGTGCGTAGATTCTATGTTACTGATCGTCGGTTCGATTATTGTTCTGGCCAGCGTACTGACTGGCTATGTTCTCCACGGCGGCAATTTGATGGTGCTCTGGCAGCCTACCGAAGTGCTGATTATTTTCGGGGCGGCTCTGGGGTCGTTCATTATTGCCAACCCCATGCATACGCTCAAAGAGGTCTTTGGTAAAGGGATTCAGCTACTTACAGGCTCACCCTATAAAAAGGCTTTCTACATGGATCTGCTGAGTCTACTTTACGAGATCTTCGATAAATCCCGTAAACAGGGAGTTATGGCGATAGAGGAAGATATCGATAATCCAGAGGCCAGCCAGATTTTCAGTAGATACCCAGCCGTCATGAAGTCCAAAGAACTACTGGCATTCATTACCGATTATCTCAGGATAATCAGCTCTGGCAATATGGCTACCCACGAGCTGGAGGGCATGATGGAGAACGAGATCGACAGTCGCCAGCATGAGCTTGAAGAGCCCGCCCACGCGGTCAACAAAATTGCAGACGCGCTGCCCGGGCTGGGTATCGTTGCGGCGGTACTCGGTATCGTAATTACCATGAACTTTCTCACCGAAGGGCCGGAAAAGATCGGTCTCAGTGTGGCTGCAGCGCTGGTGGGTACTTTTCTGGGTATTTTCATGGGGTATGGTTTTGTCGGTCCTGCTTCCATTGCCATGGAGCACGCAGCGAAGTATGAGCTGAAGGCTTACGAGTGCGTCAAATCAGCGATTGTGGCGACCGTTTCCGGGCAAGCGCCCCAAATGGCCATAGAATTTGGCCGCAAAGCATTGCCCACGGACAAGCGCCCTGGATTCCAGGAATTGAACGATCACGTTCGTTCCAAGTAAAAACGCCCTCATCTGAACCCGGAGCCGATTCGTGGAAGAGCAACCGATCATCATCAAGCGGAAAAAGGTTGTTGCCGGTGGCCACCACGGTGGCTCCTGGAAGGTGGCGTTTGCTGATTTCGCCACAGCCATGATGGCGTTCTTCCTGGTACTCTGGTTAACTGCGACAGCTTCGCCTGAGCAGAAGAAAGCGGTTGAGGGATACTTCCGGGATCCCGTTGGCTTTACTGAAGGTGGCTCGCCAAACCCGGTTGATCTGGAGGGCAGTGCCTCGGTGGTCAACGAGGCGAGTCCGGACATAGAGTCCAGTCAGATCCAGATTGAAGACGAAGTGGTAGACGAACTTTCTGAAACACTCGAGCAGCGGCGGATGGAAGAGCTGTTTCAGGAGCTCAAAGAGCAAATAAAGCAGGACGCAACGTTGCAGGAGTTCAAGGATCAGCTCCTGCTCGACATAACCGACGAAGGCCTGCGCATCCAGATTGTCGACCGATCCGGCCGCCCCATGTTCGACAGCGGCCGGGCCGAGCTCAAGTACTACTCCCAGGATATTCTGTTTGAACTGGCGAAGACCCTGGGCTCCGTGAACAACAAGCTCAGCATTACCGGACACACCGACTCGACACCCTTCGGCGGCCGGCCCGGCTACACCAACTGGGAGTTGTCAGCAGACCGGGCAAATACCGCCCGAAGAGCCCTGGTTGCCGGCGGCGTGCGTCAGCAGCAGATTGCCCGCGTTGTGGGGCTGAGCGATTCCGTGCTGTTCGACAAGGAAGACCCGAATGCGCCGGTGAATCGCCGCATCTCCATCATCGTCCTGAACAAGAAAACCGTCGATAACATTCAGAGCAGCGCCGGCCAGTCGGATGAGCCCCTGATCGATCTGACCCAGCCGACTGAGGAAGAGCGGGAGGCGGCCCGTGAGCGCCTGGAAAGCGGTGAGTGGCAGCAGGAAAAAGAAGAGCCTGCGCCGGGCGAGTTGAACTGGTAAAGCCGGAGACCTCAGTCCAGCTTGAGCCCCCGGGCCTGTTGCTCTGTCATGTCTTGCAGAATCCGGTGGAAACTTTTCAGCCGCTCCGGGCTGATTTTCCCCTCGTCAGCGGCCTTGTCGATGGCACAGCCGGGGTCACCCATGTGTCGGCAATTGCGGAATTTGCAGGTGCCAATCACCTCTCGGATTTCCCGGAAGCCATACTCGATTTCCTGCGCCGTCATATGCCAGAGCCCGAACTCACGAATGCCCGGCGAGTCAATCAGCTCACCGCCAAGGGGCAGGTGGAACAGTTTGGCCGTGGTTGTGGTATGAATTCCCTTGCCGGTGCTCTCTGACACAGCCCCAACGCGAATGGCCTCATCCGGCATCAGAGTCTGGATAATGGATGACTTGCCCACCCCGGACTGACCCACGAACACACTGGTCTGATCCTTCACCAGCGCCTCAACCTCCGGCGAGGGTTTATCCCCCGACTCGGCTGCGGACGTTCGCACCACCTCATAGCCCAGGGTCTCATAGCGGCCCAGAAGCGCATCGATGCTTTCCTGATTCCTCTCGTTGATCAGATCCGTCTTGTTCAACAGAATCACCGCCGGAATGTCCGTGATCTCGGACGCCACCAGATACCGATCAATCAGGTTATCGTGGGGCTCCGGCTCCGGCGCGATCACAAGAATAATATGGTCAATATTGGCGGCCACCGGTTTCAGGGCGCCAAAATTATCCGGCCGCTGCAGCAGATTACGGCGCTCACTGCGGGCGACAATCACCCCGGTTTCATTCTTACCCGGCCGCCAGACAACCTTGTCACCGGTCACCAGGCTGTCTATGTTGGCCCGAACAAAGCACCGCACAACATCACCGACCTGATCACCCTCCAGGGCTTCGACATCCAGCTGTTGCCCATAGTGAGCAATGACTAACCCTTCCTGCTCCGGACCAAGCTCCCCGGCATCAGCCTGCTCCTGAACCTTCTTCTCCTTTCGCGCCGCCCGGGCTGCCCGCTCTTCCTGGACTTTCTTGATGCGGAATTGCTGCTGTTTGTTCAGTCGCCGTTTTGCCATGTAATTAGCTGGTGCCAAATTTGGTGTGCGTGAGGTGTTACATCATACGTTAATCGTCCACAATACAAAGACAAATCAAACCGGCGCAATCCCGATAGTATTTGCCGGAAGCGGCGCCTATTTTGTATATCTCCTAATTTGCACGCGGGCGTGGGGATGTCATTCCGGGAATGTCGGCGGCCATGGATGGCCGACGCCAAGCGCACATGGATGTGCTTGTAGCGTTTCCCGGAATGACATCCCCACGGCCGTGAACTCAAATCTAGAAGGCTAGTAAAACAATGGCAGAGAGCAATAATCGTCTCGTATGGATCGATCTGGAAATGACAGGCCTGGATCCGGAAAAAGAACGGATCATCGAAATGGCCACGATCATCACCGATTCAGAGCTCAATGTAGTCGCGGAAGGACCGGTTATCGCCGTCCATCAGCCCCAATCGTTTTTGGATGCCATGGACGAATGGTGCACCCGAACCCATGGTGAAAGCGGCCTCACCAAGCGCGTTCAGGAAAGCGACATCTCCGAATCCGAAGCCGAACAGCAAACCATCGAGTTCCTGAAAAAACACGTAGAAAAAGGCCAGTCACCCCTGTGCGGCAACAGTATCGGCCAGGATCGCCGGTTCCTCGTCAAATACATGCCCGAGCTTGAAGACTTCTTCCATTATCGGAACCTCGACGTATCCACGGTGAAAGAACTCGCCCGTCGCTGGCGCCCGGATGTCCTGGCCGGCGTCAAGAAGAAGGGCAGCCACCTAGCCCTCGACGACATCCGGGACTCCATCAACGAACTGCGCCATTACCGGGAACAGTTCTTCAAGCTATAGGCCGTGCCGCTTCAACGCCCACTGAACATGCTCGCGGACCATCTCTGACGGGTGGTCCGCGCGCCTTTTCAGGGCCTCAATTACCGGAATGGTCGAGGGCGCGTTGCCCAGCCCGACAGCCAGGTTACGCAACCAGCCCTCATAGCCTGTTCGCCGAATCGCGGAGCCCTCGGTGCGTTTCAGGAACTGCTCCTCCGTCCAGAGAAACAGTTCAGCCAGAGAGCTGTTGTCCAGCCCGTGCCTGGGCTGAAAATCCTTTTCCTCTGCCGGTTTGCTGAACTTTTGCCAGGGACACACCAACTGGCAGTCGTCGCAGCCGAAAACCCGGTTGCCCATTAATGGCCGCAGCTCCTCGGGGATGCTTCCTTTGAGTTCAATGGTCAGGTAGCTGATACAACGTCGGGCATCGAGCTTGTGGGGGCCGACAAAGGCGTCCGTTGGGCAGAGATCGAGGCAGGCGGAACAGCTGCCGCAATGGTCGGTTGCAAAGGGCTCATCCAGGGGCAGGGGCGCGCTGGTAAAGATTTCCCCCAGGAAAAAGAACGAGCCGGCCTTGGGGTGAATAAGCATGTTGTTCTTGCCAATCCAGCCCAGCCCGGCCCTCTGTGCCAGGGCGCGCTCCAGTACCGGCGCGCTGTCCACGAACGCCCGATAGTCGTATCCGCTGACGGCTTCATCAATCCTGGCTGCCAACTGCGCGAGTCGCTTTCGGATCAGTTTGTGATAATCCCGCCCCAGGGCATAGCGGGTAACGTAAGCGCCCTCCCGGTCGGTAAGCGCTTCTTTCGGGCTGTCCGGTGAGGGCAGGTAATCCATTCTTACGGAAATGACCCGCATGGTGCCCGGCACCAGGGATGTGGGGGTGTAGCGCTTGTCCCCATGGTGGGCCATATAGTCCATTTCGCCCTGGTAACCCTCTGCCAGCCAGTCCTGCAAATGGTTGGCGTGCTCGCCGGTGTCCGGCGTGGTGATACCGACATCGGCGAACCCGAGCTCAGCCGCCCACTCGCGGATAAGCGCTGGCATATCAGCGAGTTCCGAGTGTGTTGTGGTGCTCAATGATGTAGCGCTCATAGTCACTGCCGGTGCTGGCGTTCGTTCGGGAACCCGGGTACGGATATTTAATCTGATTAAGTTATGACCTTTTCCACTGTTTTGCTATGCTTTACAGGTATCTGGCCAATTTTCTTAAACCGGTTTCTGTAACGGGAGCAAAGGTACATGCCGCCGTCCGCTGGGCACAGTTTACCAGAAGCACTGTTTTCCGCCGATGCGGTAAGGCAGATTGATCACTATGTGATTGATCAACAAGGTGTTGATGGTTTTGAGCTAATGCAGTCCGCTGCCCACGCCGCATTTCGCTGCCTGGTCAGGCACTGGCGGAACTGTGGCTCGGTGCTGGTTCTGTGCGGAGCGGGTAATAACGGCGGTGATGGTTACCTGGTTGCAGCCAGTGCGCGCCGGCACGGCCTGGATGTTCGCTGTGTTGCCGTCGCGCCAACTGGCAAGCTGTCCGGTGACGCCCGCAAGGCCTGGCAAAAGGCGCTGACTGATGGTGTAGATGTCCTTGAGCTTGACGCTATCAGCGACCCGGAACTGGATGACCTGTTCGCCAGCACCGGCCTGATTGTGGATGCCATGCTGGGTACCGGTGTCTCTGGCGCGCCCCGCGAACCGTTTGCGACCCTGATAGCCCGGTGTAACAGTGCGCAGGCTCCGGTTCTGGCGGTTGATCTGCCCTCCGGGCTGAACGCCACCACCGGCGCCGCCGAAGGGGACGTGGTTAATGCGGCCATGACGGTCACCTTCATAGGGCTCAAGGCCGGCCTGTTTACCGGCCAGGGCGCTGCGGTCTGCGGTGAGGTGGTTTTCGAATCCCTGGATACAGAAGATGGTGTCGCCGGTAGTGGTCAAACACCGGTGGCCTGCCGTCGTGACTGGGATTCCGTCATGTCCTGGCTGCCGCCCCGGCCCGCCAATGCCCACAAGGGGCGTTTCGGGCATGTGCTGGTGGTTGCCGGTGATCGGGGATTCGGTGGTGCCGGCTTGCTGGCGGCTGAGGCGGCTGCACGGTCCGGGGCTGGTCTGGTCTCGCTGGCAACACGTCCTGAGCACGTGACGGCTGCCCTCGCCAGATGTCCATCGGTGATGGTCCATGGCCTGATCCATGGCTCGGAGTTGCCGTCGTTGCTGGATGCTGCCTCGGTTGTTGTGTGCGGACCCGGCATCGGGCGCAGTGCCTGGGGCCAGCAGATGCTGGAACAGGTGATTGCCAGTGGCAAGCCGAGAGTTCTGGATGCGGATGCCCTGAACCTGTTATCCGGCCGCGTTGCTGTGCCTGCGGACAACCATATCCTGACACCCCACCCGGGCGAGGCGGCAAGGCTGCTGAACTGCCTGGTACCGGAGGTGGAGGCAGACCGGATGGCGGCCGCCAGGAAACTGCAGGCGCTTTATGGCGGTGCAATTCTTCTGAAAGGCGCGGGAACGGTTGTCGCGTCGGCAGATGGCGCACTCGATGTTATCAGTGGCAGCAATCCGGGTATGGCCACCGGAGGCATGGGTGATGTGCTTTCGGGCATTATCGGGGCCGTTCTGGGTCAGATCGGCGATGTACAGAAGGCTGCCGTGCTCGGGGCATCCGTGCATCTGGCTGCCGCTGACGTGGCTGCAGAAGCCACTGGGTTTATCGGGCTCATACCGACGGACGTAATCGACGCATTGCCGATGGTTTTTCGGGAATCTGAGAAGACCCTCGAGGCGAGAGGACTATGAGCATAATGGGGAACGAGCGCCGGCTTTTTCTGGAAGGCGAGGCAGAAACCGAGCATCTTGGCCGTGAGCTGGCGAGAACCGTTGCCAAATCCGGCCACGGCCTGGTTGTCTACCTGGATGGTGAGCTTGGAATGGGGAAAACCACCATCAGTCGGGGCGTCATTCGGGGGCTTGGCCACGAAGGGGCGGTAAAGAGCCCTACCTATACGCTGGTAGAGCCCTACGAAACCCTGCATCCACCGACTTACCACTTTGACTTTTATCGTCTGAGCGATGCGGAAGAACTGGAATATATGGGTATCCGGGATTATTTCTCCGGAGACAACCTGTGTCTGATTGAGTGGCCCGAGCGAGGCAAAGGTATATTGCCCGAGCCAGACCTTGAGATTCATCTGGAGACACAGGGTGAAGGGCGTTCTGTGGTTATCAGAGCCCGGTCAGAGCAGGGTGCCCATCGGCTGAACGAACTGGATCTTATTGGTCCGGCGCATTAGCGAGTCCGAGACCCGGGAATAAACTGGCAGGTAAGCTTTATGAAAGGTGCACAGCTGAATAAACAACTGATCTGGTCGTTTGCGATATTGCTCGCCACGCTGGCGTTTCAGGTATCGGCTGCAACGAAGGTGGAAAGTGCCCGTATTTGGCCCGCGCCCGATCACACCCGGCTGGTTCTGGATACTGGCGGGCAGGTAGAGCACAACATTTTTCCCCTGAGCAATCCGGCGCGGCTGGTTATCGATCTGAAGAACGCTAACCTGAAGACCGATTTCTCCGGTCTGGACCTCTCCGGCAGCCCCATCAAGCGGATTCGGAGCGCGCCAAGAAACGGGTCGGATCTGCGCGTGGTTCTTGATCTCAAGGCCGACATCAAGCCGCGGAGCTTTCAGCTTGAGCCGAATCAGCAGTACGGCCACAGGCTTGTGGTTGATCTGATTGATGAAAGCGGCAGCCGACTGGAGAAGGCAACCACCCCTACGGTGACCCAGGATTCGTCCGGCAAGCGGGATGTTATCGTGGTCATTGATGCCGGGCATGGTGGGGAAGATCCGGGCGCCATTGGCCCGCGGGGAACCCGTGAAAAAGATGTGGTTCTGAAAATGGCGAAAACCCTGGCCAACCTGATCAATGACCGGCCGGGGTACACCGCCAAGCTGACCAGAACCGGCGATTACTACATCGGCCTTCGGAACCGCACGCTCCTGGCGAGGAAGTATAATGCCGACCTCTTCGTGTCTATGCATGCTGACGCCTTCCGGACGCCGCAGCCCAAGGGGGCTTCGGTGTTCGCTCTCTCCCAGCGAGGTGCCACCAGTGAAACCGCCCGTTGGCTGGCCAACAGTGAGAATCGGTCTGATCTGATTGGTGGTGCCGGTGGATTATCCCTGGATGGCCGGGACGACATGCTGGCAGGTGTTCTGCTGGACCTGTCCATGACCGCAAGCATCAATGCCAGTCTCGGCGTTGGCAGCTCGGTCCTCGGAAAGCTCGGTGGTGTGGCCAAGTTGCACAAACCCGGCGTGGAGCAGGCCGCCTTTGCGGTGCTGAAATCACCGGATATCCCTTCCATTCTTGTCGAGGCAGGCTTTATCTCCAATCCCCAGGAAGAGAAAAACCTGGCAACAGAGTGGTACCGCAACAAGCTCGCCGGCGCCATCATGAAGGGGGTCGATGACTACTTCCAGAAAACGCCTCCGCCGGGCACCCTGCTGGCGTGGCAGAAACAGAATCGCCAGGGCGGAAACAGCATCAGCCACTACCGCATACAGCGTGGCGACACCCTGTCCGGAGTGGCCAGGAAAAACCAGACCACCGTCAGTGAGCTGATGCAGTTTAACGACCTTCGGGACGACCGTGTTATGGTAGGGCAAACCATTCGTATTCCCGCGTCCTGATCAAGAGGTTTTTCCGTAACATGCCCCCCATTCGATTGCTGTCACCACGGCTCGCGAACCAGATTGCCGCGGGTGAAGTGGTGGAGCGCCCCGCGTCTGTCGTCAAGGAACTGGTCGAAAATGCCCTGGATGCCGGTGCCAACCGGGTTGATGTTGAAGTGGAGCAGGGCGGCGTCAAGCTGATTCGTGTTCGGGATGACGGTGGTGGCATCGAGGAAGACGACCTTCCCCTTGCGCTCAGTCGTCACGCCACCAGCAAGATCGCCAGCCTTGACGACCTCGAGGCCGTGGCCTCCCTCGGTTTTCGGGGGGAAGCGCTGGCCAGTATCAGCTCTGTCTCCCGGCTCACTCTGACTTCAAGAACCGAGTCGCAGGAAGCGGCTTCCCGGGTGGAAGTCGAAGGCCGTGAAATGGATGCCCGGATTTCGCCTGCCGCTCATCCGGTCGGAACGACCGTGGAAGTGCGGGATCTGTTCTTCAACACCCCGGCCCGGCGTAAATTCCTGCGCACCGAAAAGACCGAATTCAACCATGTCGAAGAGTGCGTGCGCCGGCAGGCCCTGAGCCGCTTTGATGCCGGATTTACCCTGCGCCACAACCAGCGTGTTGTTCAGAGCCTGCGGCCGGCCGAATCGGCGCTTGACCGGGAGCGGCGCATTGGCGCCCTGTGTGGCCAGCAATTCATCGACAACGCGGTGGTTATCGATGCTGAAGCCACCGGGCTGCGACTTTGGGGCTGGGTCGCCCTGCCTACGTTTTCGCGCAGTCAGGCGGACCTCCAGTATTTCTTTGTCAACGGACGCGTTATCCGTGACCGTCTGGTCGCCCACGCGGTGCGCCAGGCCTACCGGGATGTACTCTATAATAACCGGCATCCCGCCTTTGTACTCTATCTGGAAGTCGACCCCGCGACCGTGGATGTGAATGTTCATCCGACCAAGCACGAAGTGCGGTTTCGTGATGGTCGCCTGGTCCACGATTTCATTTTCAGAACCCTGCACAAGGCGTTGGCCGATGTTCGGCCGGACGATCATTTTCGCGGTGCGGTGGCCCAGTCCTTCGGTCGCGAGGCGTCGGTCCAGGGCCATGAACCCTCGCCTGCTGCAGGCGTTCCGGCGGAGGCTTCCTGGAACGGCCAGCCAGCGATGCCAAATTACGGCCATCCGGGTGGCTCCGGTGCCGGCTTTGGTGGTCAGTCCCAGTCGCAACAGGAATGGCGCGCCAGTGATCAGATGGCGTTCTACCAATCCCTGAATGCCGGCGGCGGTAGCGAGGGGCAGCAGCCCATGCCCTCCGGCGATGGCGTTGCTACACCAATGCCCACGCCGCCCGTTGATAGTGATCAGGAGCCGCCGCTGGGTTATGCCATTGCCCAGTTGCATGGGATCTACATTCTTGCCCAGGGTCGCGCGGGGCTGATCGTGGTGGACATGCACGCGGCCCATGAACGCATTACCTACGAGCGGATGAAACGTGCTCTCGTCGAGCAGGATCTGAAAAGCCAGCCGTTGCTCGTGCCGCTGTCCCTGGCCGTCAGCCAGAAAGAGGCAGCCCTCACCGAGAGTCATGGTGAAGAGCTGCAAAAACTTGGCTTGCAGATTGAGCGCATTGGCCCGGAAACCCTGGCGGTGAGGCAGGTACCTGCTCTCCTGCGTGGCGCCGATACCGAGCAGTTGGTGCGTGATGTGCTGGCGGACCTGATCGAGCATGGTCAGAGTGACCGGGTTGAGGCGGTGACCCACGAATTGCTGGGAACCATGGCGTGCCATGGCTCCGTGCGCGCCAATCGCCAGCTCACCATTCCCGAGATGAATTCGCTGCTCCGGGATATGGAAGCCACTGAACGAAGCGGTCAGTGCAATCACGGCCGGCCAACCTGGACTCTGGTGACCATGTCCGAGCTGGACAAGCTGTTCCTTCGGGGGCGCTGAGGTGTCGCTGCCCCCGGCCATCTTTCTGATGGGGCCAACGGCCTCGGGTAAAACCGACCTGGCCATGGCCCTTTGCGACCGCCTGCCCTGCGAGATTATCAGCGTGGACTCTGCCATGATCTATCGGGGTATGGATATCGGAACTGCCAAACCGACTGCCGCAGAGCTCGCGCGGGCGCCCCACAGGCTGATTGATATCTGCGATCCGGCGCAAACCTACTCCGCTGCGGATTTCCGTCGGGACGCCCTGGCAGAAATGGCGGAGATAACGGCTGCTGGCCGAATTCCCCTGCTCGTCGGCGGCACCATGATGTATTTCAAGGCGCTGATCCACGGCATGTCCGGTCTGCCATCGGCCAGCTCCGATGTGCGTCGGGCTCTGGAACAAGAAGCCAAGGAGCGTGGCTGGGAGGCCCTGCACCAGGAGCTTCAGAGCCTTGATCCTATCGCAGCAGGGCGGATCCACCCGAACAACCGGCAACGGCTGATGCGGGCCCTGGAAGTCCTGCGTCTTACCGGCAAGCCGATTTCGGAGTTCTGGAAGGCCGAATCCGGTCCGGGCGAAGAGCCAGCTTTGGTGGATCAAAGCGCTGATGTTAAGGATTACACCTATTTCACCCGCTGGCAGGCAGACGAAACATCTTCGCTACCGTATACTGTGGTTCAGCTTGCCATGATGCCGCCTGAGCGGCGTGTGCTTCATGAGCGAATCCGTCTGCGTTTCCTGAAAATGCTCGAGGCGGGCTTTCTGGATGAAGTACGGGCACTGATGCTCAGGGAAGACTTGCACCCAGATCTCCCTTCCATGCGTTGTGTCGGCTATCGCCAGGCCTGGAGTTATTTGTCCGGGGAAGACGATTACGAGGCATTTGTCAGCAAGGGGGTGGCAGCAACACGCCAGCTGGCGAAGCGGCAGTTGACCTGGTTGCGAAAGTGGTCCGATGTGGACTGGCTGGACAGCGACGACAAACTTATCGTTGAGGCAGCCTTGAAAAAAATCCGACTTCGCACCACATTTAGTTTTGACAAATGACGATCTGCATTTACTAAAAACAGGAGAAAACACATGTCAAAAGGGCATTCGTTACAAGACCCTTACCTTAATGCATTGCGCAAGGAACGCATTCCCGTTTCCATCTTTCTGGTCAACGGTATCAAGCTACAGGGCCAGATTGAGTCTTTCGACCAATTCGTGATTTTGCTGAAAAATACTGTCAGCCAGATGGTCTACAAGCACGCTATTTCCACTGTGGTACCTGCCCGCAATGTTCGCATTCCGCCGCAGGCGCCGGGAGGAGAGGGCGAGTCTGAAGACTGATTCAGCCGCATTCCCGGTCTTGCCACCCGCGCTCCAGAAGATCCCGTCAAGGGGTCTTGTGGCCGCGGGTGTTTGTTTTTATAACACTCACAGTCTGATTGCCCCGGAGTTGATGCCAATTGTTTGAACGTCCTGATGTCGGTGAGCGCGCGGTACTCGTCCACATCGATTTTACTGCCCATGATGGCACCGAAGACCCGGGTGAGTTCCGGGAGCTGGTAACGTCTGCCGGCGTGGAGCCCGTTACCACGGTTACCGGGTCTCGCAAGCAGCCCAGCCCGAGATTTTTCGTTGGTGAGGGCAAACTGGAAGAGATTCGCGATGCCGTAGCCGCCAACGAAGCCGACGTCGTGCTGTTCAATCATGCGCTGAGTCCGCGTCAGGAGCGGAACATTGAGCAGGAGCTCAAGTGCCGGGTGCTTGACCGTACCGGCGTGATTCTTGATATCTTCGCCCAGCGTGCCCGGACCCATGAAGGCAAGCTGCAGGTGGAACTGGCCCAGCTCGACCATATGTCTACGCGTCTGGTGCGGGGCTGGACACACCTTGAGCGGCAAAAGGGTGGTATCGGGCTCAGGGGGCCGGGTGAAACCCAGCTGGAGACGGACCGACGCCTGTTGCGCGAGCGGATCAAGTCCATCCACAAGCGTCTTGAAAAGGTTCGTCGGCAGCGGAATCAGGGCCGCCGGGCCCGCCAGCGGGCCGACATTCCCACGGTATCGCTGGTGGGTTACACCAACGCGGGCAAATCGACGCTATTCAACCGGATTACAACTTCGTCCGTATATGCTGCAGACCAGTTGTTCGCTACTCTGGACCCCACGCTTCGGCGTCTGGAACTTCCGGATATCGGGCCGGTCGTAATGGCGGACACCGTGGGCTTCATCCGGCATCTCCCGCACAAGCTGGTTGAGGCGTTCCGGGCCACGCTGGAGGAAACCACGCAGGCCACGCTCCTGCTGCACATTATCGACAGTCATGATCCGCGGCGTGACGAGAACATCGAGCAGGTTGAAGAGGTTCTGGCCGAGATCGGGGCCGATGACATTCCCGTGTTGCAGGTGTTCAACAAGATTGATTTGCTGGAAAACTTCACTCCGAGAATCGAACGCAATGAAGAGGGCATCCCGGTGCGGGCCTGGGTGTCTGCAGTGACCGGTGAGGGGCTGGACGGCTTGTTCGACGCGATCGTTGAACGGGTGGCCGAAGATGTTGTTCACCACTTTGTTCTGCTTGGCCCCGCGGACGGCAAGTTGCGCGCTCTATTGCACGAAGCGGGTTCTGTGCTGAGTGAGGAACATCGCGAGACGGGCGATACCGTCGTGGAGGTCCGCTTGCAGAATCGGGACTGGCAGCAACTGCTGAGCCGGGCCGGAGTAAACGAAAAATCAGTCAGGCTGGACGTTGGCCACGCCTGAAACCGCGGCGGCTATTGCCGGGGCGGAGATAAATCCCTAGTATTTGCAGCCATCCTATTTATAAGTCAGTAACGGAGAGCACTATGGCCTGGAACGAACCGGGTGGAAACCGTAACGACAATGACCCCTGGGGTACCGGTGGTGGTCGACGCGGCAATGATCAGGGGCCGCCAGATCTTGATGAGGCACTGAAAAAGGGTCTCGACAAGCTCAACAAAATGTTGGGTGGTAAAGGTGGTAAATCCGGCGGCAGTGGTGGCAGCAGCGGCGGAAGCGCCGGTGGCTTCGGAGCGATTCTCGCCTTAGCGGCCATTCTGGTTGTTGGCTATGTCATCTTTCAGTCGTTTTACACGGTGGACGAACAGGAGCGAGCGGTTGTGCTTCGTTTCGGTGAGTATCACCAGACCGCGAATCCCGGCCTGAGGTTCAAGGTCCCGCTGATCGACAGCGTTACCAAGGTTCGTGTCACTAACGTGCGCACGGCCGAGTCCAGTGGCCAGATGCTGACCCAGGACGAAAACCTGGTGACCGTGGATCTGCAGGTTCAATATCGCGTTGGCGATGCTGAAGCCTACGTACTGAACGTCAGGGACTCCAACCAGGCCCTGGCTTTTGCGACAGACAGTGCCATTCGTCATGAGGTTGGCAGTTCGACCCTTGATGACGTGCTGACCGAAGGCCGGGCAGAACTGGCGGTTCGGGTTGAGCAGCGGCTGCAGAGCTTCCTGAAAGACTATGGTACCGGTCTGGAGCTTGTCCGGGTGAACGTTGAGAGCACCCAGCCTCCAGCCCCGGTTCAGGACGCCTTCCGTGAAGTGCAGCGTGCCCGTGAGGATGAGCAGCGCGTCAAGGAAGAAGCGGAAACCTACCGGAACAAGGTTGTACCCGAGGCTCGCGGTCAGGCCCAGCGGATGATCGAAGAGGCCAATGCCTACAAGCAGGAAGTCATCGAGCGCGCCCGTGGTGAAACCGCCCGTTTCCTTGAGTTGCTGGCAGTCTATGAGATGTCGCCAACCGTCACTCGCGAGCGCCTGTATTTGCAGACCGTCGAGACCGTACTGGCCAACAGCAGCAAGATCCTGGTGGACACAGAAAGCAGCGGCAACATGATGTATCTGCCGCTTGATCGATTCACCCAGGGCTCCCTGCCCCGCACCGGTAGCTCTTCTTCCGGCGGCAACCAGGGCAATGTGGACATACAGACCCTGACTGATCAGGTTCTTCAGGAACTGCGAACCAGGCAGGATACGACCGTGCGGAGGAGCAGATAATTATGGGACCTAAAGGTGTAGTGGGCCTTGCAGGCGCCCTAATCGTTGTCCTGCTGGTGCTTTCCAGCGTGTACATCATTCCGGAAACCCATCGGGGTGTACTGCTCCGGTTTGGTGAGCTGGTTGAGACCGACATCCAGGCGGGTATTCATTTCAAGGTTCCGGTCATCGACCAGGTCCGCGAATTCGATATCCGGGTTCTGACCATGGATCTGCCATCCCGGCAGTACCTGACCGTGGAGAAGAAGCCGCTGGATGTGGATTCGTACATTGCCTGGAAGATCCGGGATGTGGACCAGTTCTATCGGGCAACGGGCGGTGACGAGTTCCGTGCCCAGTCTCTGCTTGCCTCCCGTGTGGATAACGGCCTGCGTGACGAGTTCGGTATTCGGACCATGGTCGAAGTCGTTTCCGGTCAGCGGGATGAACTCATGCACACCCTTCGGGATCGGGTAAACCAGACGGCCCAGAATGAATTCGGCATCGAAGTCCTGGACATCCGGGTCAAAGCGATCGAATTTCCTGGGCAGGTCAGTGAAAACGTTTACCGCCGGATGGCGACCGAACGTGAGAAACTGGCTCAGGAATTCCGTTCGCGGGGTCGGGAGTTGGCCGAAGGTATTCGCGCCGATGCGGATCGTCAGAGAACCGTTATTCTCGCGGAAGCCTTCGCTCAGTCAGAAGAAACCCGGGGTGAAGGTGACGGTCAAGCGGCCAGAATCTACGCCGATGCCTACGGCTCCGACGCGGAATTCTACAGCTTCTACCGGAGCCTGCAGGCTTACCGCAATACCTTCATGAGCAAGGATGACATCATGGTGATCGATTCCGAGAGCGCGTTCATGAAATTCCTGAACGACCCGCAGGGTGCCCGTTAACCCTGCAGCTTGAGACCAAAAACCGGAATACCTCCGTATTCCGGTTTTTTTGTGCCCGCCAACCGTGTAAAATGCTGCCGGTTTTGTGTCGGGCTTTTAGCCGAGTGCCGCCTTAAATCCTGTGTGATCCCCCTGCCGACTGTGCCGGAGCGGATATAACGGACAACGGAATCTCATGACAGTATCTGATCGCTGGTTACTGCCAGACGGGGTAGAGGATATTCTGCCGCCACTGGCCGGACGGATCGAATCCCTGCGTCGGGATGTAATGGATACCTGCCAGCGCTGGGGTTATCAGCTGGTAATCCCACCGCTCATTGAATATCTCGAATCCCTGTTTACCGGAACCGGGCATGATCTGGAACTGCAGACCTTCAAGCTGACCGATCAGCTGACCGGGCGAATGATGGGTGTGCGCGCCGATATGACGCCTCAGGCCGCCCGCATTGATGCCCATACGCTGGGACAGGAAGGGATCACACGCCTGTGCTACGCCGGGCATGTACTCCATACCCGTCCAAGGCACATGCTGACAGGACGCACCCCCATCCAGGCCGGCTGTGAGCTGTTTGGCAGTGGCTCGGAAGCGGCGGACATGGAAGTGATCAGCCTGATGCTGGAAACCCTCCGGGTGGCCGGTTTGCCGCGTATCCATCTGGATCTGGCCCATGTGGCCATCTACGAGAGTCTGATCGGCGAGGCGGATTTCGACAGGGGTACCGAGAGCGCCATTTTTGATGCCATGGCCCGCAAATCGGTTCCCGAACTGGACGAACTGTTGGGTCAGTGTCCGTCTGGATCAGCTGGCGCTCGCCTGCGCGAGCTTGCCCGTGTCAGCGGGGGGCCGGAAGCCTTGAGCGAAGCCCGCCGGGTCCTGCAGGGGGCGTCTGACAGTCTGGATGCCGCACTCGAGCAGCTCGGGCGGGTGTCCGAGATGTTGAGCCGGGATTATCCGGACATCAGTTTCGGATTCGATTTCTGTGAGCTGCGTGGCTACAACTACCACACCGGGCTGGTGTTTGCGGCCTATGTGCCTGGCCATGGTGATTCCGTGGCCAAGGGCGGTCGTTACGATGCCATTGGCAGCGATTTTGGTCGGGCCCGCCCGGCAACCGGCTTCAGTCTCGATATTCGGTCACTGGTCTCCCTTGGAGAGCGGGTGGCACGCAAAGCCGGCGCCGTCTGGGCGCCGGCGGATGACGACCCCGCCCTGGAGGGCGTAATCTCCGGTCTGAGAATGACAGAAACCGTCGTCCGGGCCCTGCCCGAAGACGAGGGTGTGAATCCGGCCGTCAGAGGCTGTGACCGGGAGCTGGTGAAACAGAACGGCCAATGGGTCGTGCAGAAGCTGGGCTGATGCCCCCCGGGCCTCGGTGAATTCATTTACAGGTAAACTTGCGAAACGCCTGTCCTGCGGGGCAGCCGCATTGAGAGAGAATCATGGGTAAAAACGTTGTTGTGCTGGGCACCCAATGGGGTGATGAAGGCAAGGGTAAGATTGTTGACCTGCTGACTGACAAGGTCGCAGCGGTTGTTCGCTTCCAGGGCGGGCACAATGCCGGTCATACCCTGGTAATTGACGGCAAGAAAACAGCGCTTCACCTGATTCCTTCCGGCATCCTGCGGCAGCACGTCTATTGCCTGATCGGTAACGGCGTCGTCCTGTCTCCCGAGGCGCTGTTGAAAGAAGTACGTGAGCTGGAAGTCAATGACGTGGCGGTTCGCGATCGCCTGCGCATCAGTCTGGCCTGCCCGATCATTCTGCGTACCCATGTCCGCATTGATCAGGCCCGGGAACGAGCTCGGGGTGTCGACAAGATCGGCACGACCGGTCGCGGTATTGGCCCGGCCTATGAAGACAAGGTTTCCCGCCGCGGCCTGCGTCTGGGCGATCTCTGTAATCCCGCCGACTTCGAAATGAAGCTGCGGGAGATCATGTCGTACCACAACTTCATCCTGACCGAGTACTTCAAGGAAGAAGCTGAAGACATTGATGCAGCCCTGGAAGAGCTGAAACAGATGGGTGAGGAAATCCTGCCCATGGCGGCAGACGTGACTGACATGCTGCACGATTTCCGCAAGCGTGGGGAGAACATCCTGTTCGAGGGCGCGCAGGGCTCACTGCTGGATATCGACCTGGGTACCTACCCGTACGTGACTTCTTCCAACACCACCGCCGGCGGCACGGCCACCGGTTCCGGCTTCGGCCCGCTGTTCCTCGACTATGTGCTGGGGATCACCAAGGCGTATACCACCCGTGTTGGTTCCGGTCCGTTCCCGACCGAACTGTTTGACGATATGGGCAACCACCTTGCAGTGAAGGGCAACGAAGTGGGAACCACAACCGGGCGCGCCCGTCGTTGTGGCTGGTTCGATGCGGTGGCGCTTCGCCACGCCATCCAGATCAACAGCGTGTCCGGCATCTGTCTGACCAAGCTCGACGTGTTGGACGGACTCGAGACCGTAAAGGTGTGTGTCGGTTACAAGACCCCGAACGGCGAGATCTTCCGGCCGCCCATCGGCTGCGACAGCTACAAGGACATCGAGCCTGTCTACGAGGAGCTGCCGGGTTGGAGTGAGAGCACCGTTGGCCTGACCAGCGTCGATCAGCTGCCGGAGAATGCCAAGGCCTACATCCGTTTCCTGGAAGAGCAGATCGAGGCGCCAATCGACGTGATCTCCACCGGTCCGGATCGTATTGAAACCATCACGCTTCGTCATCCATTCGGCGAATAATCGCTGATGGATGAAAAAAACCGCCCTGCCGAAAGGCACGGCGGTTTTTTCGTGTTCAGGGCTTCTCGGCAATCACGGTGGCCCGAAGTGGGCCCGGGTATCCTTCCACGGTTTTTGAAGGGTCGTCCGGATCCAGAAAGTCCTGCAGGGAATTGAAGCGCATCCAGTCAGTACTGCGCTGTTCCTTGGTGGTGGTCTCGGTTACATCCACCACTCGCGCATTGCGGAAGCCGGTGCGGTCGAGCCAGCGCAGCAGTGTGTCGCAGCTGGGCAGGAACCAGACATTTCGCATCTGACCGTAGCGATCCTCGGGCATCAGGCTGAAGCCCTCGGGGCCTTCCACCACGAGCGTTTCCAGCACCAGCTCGCCACCCCGGCGTAGTGTTCCCTTGAGCTCCAGTAGATGGTCCAGCGGCGAGCGGCGATGATAAAGGACACCCATGGAAAAGGTGGTGTCGAAGGTTTCAAGGTCTGCCGGCAGGTCTTCCATCCGGATCGGCAGCAGGTCGACAGGGACATCGCCGAGGTAGTCCTTGACGCTGAAGAACTGGAACAGGAACAGAAGCCCCGGGTCGATGCCAATCACCCGGCTGGCACCTTCTCCCAGCATTCGCCAGCAGTGGTATCCGGAACCACAACCCACATCCAGTATTCGGCGACCGGCCAGGTCTGAAAGGTACGGAGACACCCGGTCCCACTTCCAGTCAGAGCGCCACTCGGTATCGATGTAGGTGCCGAAAAAATCGAAGGGGCCCTTGCGCCAGGGCATCAGGCCTCGCAGTCCGAGCTCCAGCTGTTCCTGCTGTGTCGCGGTCAGGGGCTGAGGGGAATTCAGGGTAACGGCAGAGCGGTCCAGCTGCGCCTCCACCTGGTCAAGGTCGGGCAGGCGGTCCAGGGCGGCCTGCCAGCGATCCAGATCGCCATGGGGGCGGTCTTCGAAGCGGTGAACCAGTTGCTGCCGGAGCAAAGTGGCCCAGTGATCCAGGCCGTCTTCGGCGAGTTCATTGATGATTGGCCCGAACCGGGCTTTCCAGTCAAAATCTACCATGGTCATTCGGTGGTTTGGTTGGCCTTGATGGCGAGCATGGAAACAAAGTTGAAGCACTGGTACCACACCACCACATCATTGAAGCCCGCAGCGAGCAGTCGCGCCTTGTGGGCCGCCAGTGTTTCGGGGATCAGTACCTGTTCGATGGCCGTGCGCTTCTGGCTGATTTCGAGATCCGAATAGCCGTTGGCGCGCTTGAATTCGTGGTGCAGTCGGGTCTGAACGGCCTGCTCGTCTTCGGACTCAAAGCGGATTTTCTCGGACAGGATCAGGACCCCGCCGGGGAGAGTAGCATCAGCAATTCGCTTGAGCAGACTGGCCCGTTTTTCCGGATCGACAAACTGCAAGGTGAAATTCAGCGTGGTCACCGAGGCGTTGCTCAGTTCGGTGTCCAGAATATCTTCACACCTAAGGGTGACAGGGAGGTCGCTGTCGTCCAGGGCAATGTAATGCTCACAGCGTTCGATCATGGCGCTGGAGTTATCCACGCCAACCAGCGTGCAATCCCCATGGGAAATGCCGTGACGCATCGCGAGGGTTGAGGCACCCAGGGAGCAGCCCAGGTCATAGCAGTGGGAGGCTGGCTGGGCGTATTGTTCGGTGATCACCTCGATCATCGGAATGATGGTGGTGTAGCCCGGCACAGAACGGCGAATCATGTCCGGGAACACCCTGGCTACCGATGCATCGAATCGGAAATCCTCCGGCCGGCGTTCTGTGGCAAACAGCCGGTCCGTCACCTGCTCGGGTGCCTCCGACGGCTTTCGGGATTTAGCCATTGGAATCTGGTACCTCTGGGGAGGGTGGAACGGCAGGCCCTGTTGGTGACGGCCGGGAGCAGCGTACACCCCGGTTTTTATAGTCCACCAGAATTCCCCGGAACGACGGGTCCACATCGGCGGCAATGGCAAGATAGCCATTTTCGCAGACCGCATGTAATTCCGAGGCTTTGGGTGACATCCGGAACGCATCGTCCTCGGTCACATGAATGGCCTGGAAATCGCCAACCGGCATGTGGTCCTTGTTGTCGCTGTGGCTGATCCTGCCACTCATTTCCAGCGCAAGAACGGTACCGATGACCGCAATCAGAGCGGTTACGATCAGGCTGCGGACGGTGTAACGGGCCTCATTCTGGCTCATGCCTACCTCGAATCAAACGAATTTAAAGTGTTGTTCAGTACTGCCCCGGCACCGTGATGGCCGGGGACTGCAGGGCGGATAGCTGTTCCCGAAGCGAGAGAACCTGGTCTGACCAGAAACGTGGCTGGGCAAACCAGGGGAAAAAACGTGGAAAGGCGGGATCATCCCAGCGTTTGGCCAGCCAGGCACAGTGCGCGATCTGTCGGTAGCAGCGCAAGGGCTCAATCAGATGGCGTTCACGACGATTGAAATCACGGAACATTTCATAGCCTTCCAGCAATTCGCCAAGCTGGGAGCCGCGCTCGAACTCGTCGCCGTTCAGCAGCAACCACATATCCTGAATAGCAGGGCCCGTTCGGCAATCGTCCAGATCCACGAACAGCATCTGCTCGTCGCGGCAAAGAATATTGCCGGCATGGCAGTCGCCATGAAGCCGCAGGGTTTCCACCGGGCCGGCTTCATCAATTCGAGCGGCACAGAGCCTTTGCAGGTCCGGGATCAGACTGTCCCAGGCAGGTCTGAGGTCCGCCGGAATCCAGCCGCCTTCCAGCAGAAGCCGGTTGCTGGCGTCAATACCGTCAAGCAAGTCCATGCTGGAGCGGTGGGCAAACGGCTTGCTGGCGCCAATGTTGTGGATCTGGCCCAGCCACTGGCCCAGCCGGTACAGGGTATCAGTCACGCTGGTGTCCGGCGCCTGGCCCCCACGCTGAGGAAACACCGCCAGCAGAAATTCGCCGTGACGTCCCAGGGTGTCTTCGGACGCCAACTCCATTGGGGCTACCACGGGAATATCCGCCTTCAGAAGCTCCAGGGTGAAGTCATGCTCCTCCCGGATTTCCGCCTCGGTCCATCGACCGGGACGGTAAAATTTGGCGATGACCGGTGCTCCCTCATCCAGCCCCACCTGATAAACCCGGTTTTCATAGCTGTTCAGTGCGAACAGGCGGCCACTTACCGCAAACCCGGCCTCTTCCATCGCATCCAGAATGGTATCCGGCGTCAGGGAGTCGTAGGGGTGGGAGGGGGCCGCAACTGTGGGGTCATGGGTCATAAAGGGACGTTTCAGAGCCTTGTGTCGTATTTGGATTTCATGGATTGCAGATGGTACCAGTTTTCATCCAGTTCCCAGCGGATACGGCTGATGCCAGACGCCCCAAGAACCACGTCCCCGGCCCGGGCCTGCACCTGGGCCAGCTCGCGTTCGGCCCGCTGCCAGTCCCGATGGCTGTCGCCAAGATTGCGCATGCTCGGAAATACCGCACTCAGGGCCTTGTGGGTCGATGTCGTGTGGGACCGCAGTGAGCTCATAATGGCAGTGTCACCCTCCACCCGGAGCACCCGGTGCTTGTAGGGGTAGCTGGCAACCACATCATCAGATTTCAGTCGCTCGTTAAGGCTGATTACCTCAAAGCCACGCCAGCCGAGCCACCCGACAAACAGGGCGGCCACCACCATTACCAGAACAAACTGCTTCCTGTCAGACATCATAAGCCGGGCTCCATGCACTACTTTTCGGCTGCAAGTATAACCGGTATGGGCTCTCGAGTAATGTGTTGAGCCTGCCCGGGCCGGTTTTTGCAGGGATGGCAGGATGGGGTAAGCTTAATGCGTTGTCAGTTGAGCCGGGGCAAGCGTAAGTGTCGACAGAAGTCCTTGAAAACCAGACCGTTGTAATAGGCGCCGGTGTCGTTGGGCTTGCTATTGCCCGCGCCCTGGCGAGAGCCGGACATGAGGTGATTGTACTGGAGGCTGCGGGCGGCTTTGGTGAGGGCATATCTTCCCGCAACAGCGAAGTCATTCATGCTGGCATCTACTACCCGGAAGGGTCACTGAAGGCGGAACTGTGCGTTGAAGGCCGGCAGCGGCTCTACGAATATTGCCGGACTCATAAAGTCGAACACCAGAAATGCGGCAAATGGATTGTGGCGGCCGACCAATCACAGAATGGCAAACTCCGGGATATTCAGGCCGCTGCAGCGCGCAACGGCGTAGAGCTGGCCCTGCATGACCCAGGCAGAATCACCCGTGAAATCCCGGAAATCCGAGCCAGTTCGGGGCTCTGGTCGCCGGAAACCGGAATCGTCGACAGTCATGGTTTAATGCTCTCTTTGCTCGGCGAGCTCGAGGATGCCGGCGGCCAACTTGTTCTCCGGTCACCCGTGGTGGCCGCTGAATCGGACGACCACTGGCATTGCCTCCGCGTGGGAGGCGACTATCCGCTGATTCTGAAAGCGAAAAACGTCATCAACGCCGCCGGACTCGCCGCTGTCCCGCTGGCCAAGTCCTGGGCCGGCCTGCCTGATGAATACAAACCCCGGCAGTGGCTCGCCAGGGGCGTCTACTTCAGCTACAGCGGCCGAACCCCATTCAAAACCCTGATTTACCCGGTCCCGGAACCCGGTGGCCTCGGTGTTCACCTAACCCTCGACCTCGCCGGCCAGGCCCGCTTTGGCCCCGACGTGGAGTGGATCCAAACGGAAGACTACACCGTTGACCCAAACCGCGAGGAAACCTTCGCCAGAGGCATCCGCCAATGGTGGCCGGACCTCGACCCGGCGCGCCTCCAGCCCGCCTATGCCGGCATCCGTCCCAAGTTGGCGGGCCCTGATGGCGGCTTTGCGGATTTTCGAATCGATGGACCTGAAGATCATGGCCTGACTGGGTTGGTTAACCTTTTCGGAATCGAGTCGCCAGGACTAACGTCCTGTCTGGCAATTGCCGACCGCGTAAAAGCGATGTTGGCATAACTGAAGATTTCGGGCGCCGGTCAGGCAGGTCCTCCCGGGATTGTAGAGGGCCATGGATGGCCCGAAACAAGCGCACAGGGAAGTGCTTGTAGCGTATCCCGGGAGGGCCTGCCTGACCGGTGCTTGCTCCAGGGCCAGAGTCAACGACCCCCGACCAACGCATGCTCCGAGGTAAATGCGGTCAATTGCACTAGCCGGGTGTCCGGGCCAGAGCCCAAACCTGAATCTCACGAGCCCCGGCCTCCCGCAGAACCGAAGCCAAAACCCGAACCGTCGCCCCCGTCGTCACCACATCATCCACAATGGCGACCCGCTCAGGCACGTCCGAAACGACCTCAAACACCCCGCGCAGATTCGCCAGCCGCGCCTCACGGTTCAACTCCCGCTGCGCCCGAACCCGCCGGGCGCGCCGCACCAGCCCCGTCGCCACGGGGATGTTCAGTTGACACCCGATAGTTTCGGCAATGTCCTGGGCCTGATTGAATCCCCTCTGTCGCCGTCGCCGGGCATCCATTGGTGCGGGCACCAGCGCCTCGGGCCTGGCGACGCTACCAGCATGCAACGCCTCCTCAAGAAAGCCGGCGAAATCTGCCATCAGCGGCCGCCCGAATTTGCGCTGCCCATTGTATTTATAGCGGCTCATCATGCCGTCCAGCGGATACTGGTAGCGCCAGGGCATGAAGGACGCATCGAAAGGAGGGGGATATTTCAGGCAGTCGCCACAAAGCAGTTCCGAAGACGGAAACGCCAGGGGCAGGGCGCAGCAGCGACAGTGCCAGCGGTTAACCGGTAAATCGTCCCGGCAAGGCTGGCATAACCCATTGAAAGCGTTGGGCGAAAGGCAGGCGACGCAGAGTCCGCCCTGCTTTACGCTGTTAACCTTTTGCTCCAGGAAGGTTGACAGCCAGTTCAGTCCCTTTATCATCTGATTCATCCGTAAACCCAGAGACCGGGAAAAGGTTAACAGGACTTTTACATGACCGCTACATTACTCCGCCACGACTGGACACTACAGGAAGCCCGCGAGCTTTTCGAGCTCCCCTTTAACGATCTTCTGTTCCGTGCCCAGAGCGTGCATCGCCAGCACTTCGACCCGAATGAAGTGCAGGTAAGCACTCTGCTGTCGATCAAGACCGGCGCCTGCCCGGAAGACTGCAAGTACTGCCCGCAGAGCGGTCATTACAACACTGGCCTTGAGAAAGAAAAGCTGCTGGAAATTGAAAAGGTGGTGGCGGAAGCCAAGGCCGCAAAACAGAAGGGGGCTTCCCGGTTTTGCATGGGCGCCGCCTGGCGCAGTCCTTCGCAGAAGGACATGCCTTATGTTCTGGACATGGTCAAACAGGTGAAGTCCCTGGGGCTTGAGACCTGCATGACCCTTGGCATGCTCAAAGAAGAGCAGGCGGTGGAACTGGCCGATGCCGGGCTGGATTACTACAACCACAACCTGGATACCTCTGAGAAATACTACAGCCACATCATCACCACGCGAACCTACCAGGACCGCCTGGATACGCTGGACAATGTTCGCAAGGCCGGCATGAAGGTGTGCTGCGGCGGCATTATGGGCATGGGCGAAGATGAGGATGACCGGGTTGGTCTGCTGATGCAGTTGGCAAACCTTCCTCACCATCCGGAGAGTGTGCCGGTGAACATGTTGGTGAAGGTGAAAGGTACGCCCATGGAGGATGTCGAGGATCTGGATCCATTCGAGTTCATCCGCATCATTGCGGTGGCGCGGATCATGATGCCGGCTTCCCACGTTCGTCTGTCGGCGGGCCGTGAGAACATGAATGAGCAGATGCAAGCTCTTTGTTTCATGGCGGGCGCTAACTCGATCTTCTACGGTGAGAAGCTGCTGACCACCGCCAACCCTGAGGCTGATGCGGATATGCTGTTGTTCAAGCGTCTGGGAATCCGGCCTGAACAGCGGGAGCAGTGTGCGTCCGAGGAGCAGGAAGAGGAGGCGATTGCCGAGGCTGTGGAGTATGAGGCGACTCGTCATATGTTCTATGACGCTACCCGGGAATCTGCCTGACTTTACAATAATTTACTGAAGCTCGGGGGAGCAGGCTGAGTGCAGGGCTCTCCGGGATACGCTACGAGCACCCCGGTGGGGTCCAGCCAGCAATCACAGATTGCTGTCGTTCGGCTGTCGCATGAAGCTTCGCTTCATCGGCGCTCGGCCTCACCCATGTGCGCTTGTTTCGGGCCATCCATGGCCCTCTACAATCCCGCAGAGCCCTGCACGCAGCCTGCCCGAACCTTCGGGTGCCTTCATGGCGTCAAATCTGATCCAAAGTGTAACGGCTAACCTGGAGCGATGCCCGTGCGGGACTTTGCCCTTGAACTGGAAGAACGTAAACACGCTGGGCTTTACCGGACGCGCCGGCAGGTAACCGGGCCCCAGAAGCCTTCTCTTGTTGCTGACGGCAAACCTCTGCTGTCTTTCTGCAGCAACGATTATCTTGGCCTTGCCAATAATCCTGGCAATATCAATGCACTGCGTAATGCGCTTCCGGAGACAGGTCTTGGGGGCGCAGCTTCCCATCTGATCTGTGGTCACCATGATGCCCATCACCAGTTGGAGCTTCGTTTGGCGGAGTTCACCGGTCGCAGTTCGGCGCTGTTTTTCTCCACCGGCTACATGGCCAATATGGGGGTTATTTCGGCACTGGCCGGGCGGGGCGATACGATTTTTTCGGATCGGCTGAATCACGCCTCCATTATCGATGGCTGTATTCTGAGCCGTGCCCGGGTTCGGCGTTATGCCCATGGAGATGTAGCAGCGCTGGCGACGATGCTGGCGGAGACGTCCGGGCACAAGCTGGTGGTAACAGACGGTGTTTTCAGTATGGATGGTGACATTGCGCCGTTGGCGGAGTTGGCTCGGGTCTGTCGGGCTCATGATGCGCTACTTGTTGTTGATGATGCCCACGGAATTGGTGTGCTGGGGCCTGAGGGCCGGGGCAGTGTTGCCGAGGCGGGGCTGTCGGAAGATGATGTGCCGGTGCTGATCGGTACCCTCGGCAAGGGGGTTGGTACCAGTGGCGCATTTGTTGCCGGGCCGTCGATGCTGATGGATTATCTGGTGCAGAAGGCCAGGACCTATATTTATACGACGGCGATGCCGCCGGCGCTTGCCATGGCGACCATTTCGAGTCTGGATCTTATTGAACGGGATCAGGGGCGCCGTGATCATGTATTGGGGCTGGTGTCCCGGTTCCGTCGTGAGGCCTCTGCCATGGGCTATGAATTGATGCCCTCGCATACGCCGATCCAGCCGATCATGATTGGCGATAATCACGACGCCCTGGCACTGAGTCAGGCGCTGGAGGAGCGAGGTTTGCTGGTCTCGGCGATTCGCCCTCCCACGGTTCCGGTGGGCGAGGCGCGTTTGCGGGTTACATTCAGTGCCGCACATTCTCAGGAGAATCTTGATTGTCTGTTGAGCGCGCTTTCCGAGTGCCGTCATCTGGTTCAAAAGGCGGATGTGGCGATATGAGCTCCGGTAAGGTCTGTCCTCGTCTGGTGGTGGTTGCCGGTTGGGGCGTTCGTGCAGAGATGCTGTCGGAACTTTATGGTAACTGGCCCGGGGAAGTAGTGCCGGTGTCGCTGGATGATGAGTTGCTGGCCCGTTGCGATTCGCTTTCAGAAGTAACCGATGAGCTGTTGTCCCTGTATCCGGAGCCGTCGGTCTGGATGGGTTGGTCCCTGGGCAGTCAGGTTGTGATGGAAGCTGCCGCACGGGAGACTGGCTCGGTATCCTGCGCCATAACGTTGGGCGGTTTTCCCAAATTTGTTGCCGATGAAAGCTGGCCCCGTGGGATGCCGGCAGGGGATTTCCGGGCTTTCGCCCTCGGTATCCGGCGCGATCCCCAGCGGTATTGGTTGCATTTTCTGTTGTTGATGATTAACGGCGCTGCCGATGAGAAAGGGGAGCGGCAAAGACTCAAACCCTGGCTGGAAAAAGGCACCCTGGTTTCTCACGAACACCTCTGCAAGAGTCTGGCCTGGTTGGAAACCGGGGATCAGCGAGCTTTATGGCATTCGATCGCCACGCCCGCCCTTCATATCATGGGTGAAAAGGATATTGTGGTCCGGTCCTGGGCTAATGATCTTCCCGTTCCGTCTTCAAGCAGCCATGCGATGGTTTCGGGCATGGCGCACTGGCCGGGTGGATGTTCGGCCTCTGATTGCTGGGGTGCAATGCAGACGTTTTTTGCCTCGCAAAGGGGGCCGTCATGGGCGTTATAAGCCTCGCGCCGGAGACAGCGGGCGCTTTCCGTACCCTGAAGTCGGATATTGCCCGGGGCTTTGGCAACGCCAGCGGCTCATATGACAGCGCCTCCCGGCTGCAGCGATTCATGGGTAACACCATGCTGCAAAAACTCCAGTCCAAAGAGGAAGGCCCGTTTCGTTCAAGCGTGCTGGACCTTGGTTGTGGCACCGGTTGGTTTACCCGCAAGTTCGCTGATCTGGGGCGCGTTGAGGCACTGGCCGGGGTGGATCTGTCAGCGGGTATGCTGGAGCAGGCTCGTGAGAGTGGGCCTGACGGAATCAGGTGGATCGTGGCCGATGCCGAGCACCTGCCCTTATCCGATGACAGCGTCGACCTGATTTTCAGTAACCTCATGATTCAGTGGTGTGATGATCCCCGTTCGGCGCTTAGGGAATGCCGGCGTGTTCTGCGTTCCGGTGGGTCTCTCATGATCTCGACGCTTCTTGATGGCACGCTGCGTGAACTGAAAAACGCCTGGCAGGCAGCAGATCCGGATCATCAGCACGTGAATCAGTTTGAGACCGAGCTCGGATTGCAGGCCAAAGTGCGCGCCGAATTGTCCGATGCCAGCATTGAAACCCGCACCATCAGGCTGCCCTACGATTCGCCCATGGCCCTGGCAGGTGAGCTCCGCCATCTTGGGGCGGGCTTTCGGGGCGGTGGTCGGCGAAAAGCAGTTACGGCACCCGGCAGAGTGCGGGCAATGTGTAAGCGGTATCCCAGGGAGCCGGACGGCTCTATCATGGCAAGCTATGAAGCTGCCTGGGTTTACTGGCAGAAACGATAGGACTCCGCGACAGGACGCAATAATGGCCAACCATTCTTTCTTTGTAACCGGTACCGATACGGGAGTGGGGAAAACCCTGGTCTCTGCTGCCATCCTTCATGCGGCCCGGGCCATGGGGAAGCATACCCTGGCGATGAAACCCATCGCATCGGGTTGCGATCGGACGTCCGAAGGCCTTCGCAACGAAGATGCGCTGATGTTGCAGAACGCTATTACGGAGCCGCTGGCTTACGAGCTGATCAACCCGGTGGCCCTGGAGCCGGCCATTGCCCCCCACGTGGCGGCGGAGCAGGCCGGGCGCCATATCACCTCGGATCGCCTTGTCGGATTCTGTCGCGGGCTGCAGATTCGTCCGGCGGACCTGTTGTTGGTGGAGGGTGCTGGCGGCTGGCGGGTCCCGCTCAACGATCGGGAAACCTACTCGGAGTTTCCCCGGCAGTTGGCCATGCCGGTTATTCTGGTGGTATCACTTCGCCTGGGTTGCATCAACCATGCGCTGCTGACAGCGGAAGCCATAAGGAGTGACGGACTGAGAGTCGCAGGATGGGTTGCCAACCGCACAGAGTCCGAGCCCATGAGTTGCGAGCAGGACACCCTGAATTACCTGGTGAACCACATGGGGGCGCCCTGTCTGGGTATTCTTCCGTGGTTGGAGCAATCCCGGCCGGAAATGCTGGCTGGTTATCTTAATATTGATGGGCTGTTTGAAAATTGACCAGATATGTGGCTTAATTAAGTCAATTAATGGTCATCGGGCGGCGCAGTTATGATCAGTAACACTCTCGCAGTTGGGATTCAGGGCATTCAGGATGGCATGGTCGGCATGGACAATGCCGCCCGCAAGATTGCCCGTGCCGGCACCGATGGCCCCCAGGGAACCGCCGAAGGTGCGGGCAGTCTTGTTGAGCCCATTGTTGATCTCAAGATCTATGAGCGCAGCGTTGAAGCGTCCGCACAGGTGGTAAAAACCGCGGATGAAACACTGGGAACACTCCTGGATATCATGGCTTGATAGCTGAAAGAGCGCCGAGTCCGTGCTTTCTTCTTTCCCTCCTGTTCCCCCATTTCCCCCCGGGGCCTCTTTTCAAGGCCAGGCTTCGCCACGTGTCCAGGCACCCGGTTCGGCAGCGGCGGAGCCCGAGGCGCCTTCTGCGGACGCCAGATTCACTGAGGCTTCCGGTAAAGCCGAGTCTGCTCGGGAAAACCCCAAGTCAAAACCTGATGGCAAGAATTCCGATAACCCGCAGGGCCTGTCTGAGCAAGAGCTGAAACAGCTCACCGAGCTGAAAGCCCGGGATCGTGAAGTTCGCGCCCACGAAGCCGCGCATCAGGCGGTGGGTGGCCAGTATGCCGGTGCCATGTCCTTTACCTACCAGCGGGGCTCGGATGGCGCCCAGTATGCGGTAGGCGGTGAAGTCTCCATCGACCTGTCTCCGGTGCAGGGGGACCCCCAGGCTACCATTGAGAAAATGCGAGTCGTCCGGGCGGCCGCCATGGCGCCGGCAGAGCCGTCGGGGCAGGATCGTGCCGTGGCCGCCCAGGCCATGCAGATCATGCTCCAGGCCCAGTCTGAGCTCGCTGCCGAATCCGGATCCTCTTCAAGGGCGGCAAGCGATGCCTATCGTGAAGTTTCTGCCATGGGAGACGTTGAGCAAAAAAGTGACGAAAAGCGCGTCTCATCCTTCGAGCCGGTGTCTGCCTGACCCCTTCCTTCCCCTGGCCCTGAGCCACAGATAAATATCCCGCCATTACAGGCCACTTGTGCCCGGCATGCACTGTCATGGCGCGCGATCCGGTGACAGTTCGCAACACAAATTTTGCATCCGGCTATTGACAATTCTGTACCTCTAAACGTATGTTTCAAACAAGTGTTTAATTAAGGCTGCGGCGCATTGCGTTGCGGTGTCTGAGCAAACCCAAGGCCAGAAGCTGTCAAACCTGATTCAGCTGAGACCGAGAACCGAGGTGGATTCCATGCCTGAGTACAAAGCGCCCCTGCGTGACATCAAATTCGTAATGACCGAGCTGCTGGACAGCGAGCAGCACTACGCCAACCTGGAAGGTGCCGAAGACGCCACTCCGGATATGGTGGATGCCATTATCGGGGAAGGTGCCAAGTTCTGTGAGCAGGTTCTGTCTCCGCTGAACCAGGTGGGCGACAAGGAAGGCTGTACCTGGAGCGAAGACGGTGTAAAAACACCGACTGGCTTCAAAGAAGCCTACCAGCAGTACGTTGAAGGCGGCTGGCCTTCCATGACAGCCGATCCCAACTATGGCGGCCAGGGGCTTCCGCACTCCCTCGGTCTGGTGATGAGTGAGATGGTCGGTACCGCCAACTGGTCCTTCGGCATGTACCCGGGTCTGAGCCACGGTGCAACCAACACCATTGAAGAGCACGGGACCGAAGAGCAGAAGCAGACCTACCTGACCAAGCTGATCAGCGGCGAGTGGACCGGCACCATGTGCCTGACCGAGCCGCATTGTGGTTCTGATCTCGGCACCCTGCGCACCAAGGCAGAGCCGAATGCCGATGGCACCTATGCCATTACCGGTACCAAGATCTTTATTTCTGCCGGTGAGCACGACATGGCCGAGAATATCGTCCACATCGTTCTTGCCCGTCTGCCGGGCGCTCCGGAAGGTACCAAGGGTATCTCCCTGTTCATCGTTCCCAAGAATCTGCCGAACGAAGATGGCTCCTCCGGTGAGCGCAATGCGGTTTCCTGCGGCTCCATCGAGCACAAGATGGGTATCCACGGCAACGCCACTTGCGTCATGAACTTCGACGGCGCCAAGGGCTGGCTGATCGGGCCGGAGAACAAGGGCCTGAACTGCATGTTCACGTTTATGAACACTGCTCGTATCGGTACCGCCATCCAGGGTCTGGGTGCCGCCGAGCTGGGCTTCCAGGGCTCACTGGCCTACGCCAAAGAGCGTCTGGCCATGCGTTCACTGAGTGGCCCCAAGAATCCGGAAGGCATTGCCGATCCGATCATTGTTCACCCGGACGTGCGCCGCATGCTGCTGACCCAGAAGGCCGTCGCCGAAGGCGCCCGCGCCCTGATTTACCTGACTGCGCAGCAGGCAGACGTTGTTCACAGCGGCAAGACCGAAGAAGAGCGTCGTGCAGCGGACGAAGCGCTGGGCTTCCTGACACCGATCGCCAAGGCGTTCCTGACCGAGATCGGTTATGAGGCAGCCAACCTGGGCATGCAGGTATTCGGTGGTCACGGCTTTATCTCCGAGTGGGGCATGGAGCAGAACGTTCGTGACGCCCGCATTGGCATGATTTACGAAGGCACCACCGGCATCCAGGCGCTGGATCTGCTGGGCCGTAAGGTTCTGATGACCCAGGGCGAATCCCTGAAGGGCTTCACCAAGCAGGTGCACGTGTTCTGCAAGGAAAATGCGGACGACGAGCAGCTGAAGGAATTCATTGAGCCGCTGGCGGCCATGAACAAGGAGTGGGGCGAGCTGACTACGAAGATCGGTATGTCCGCCATGAAGAACCGCGAGGAAGTGGGCGCGGCCTCTGTGGACTACCTGATGTACTCCGGTTATGCAGTCTTCGCCTACCTGTGGGCGCGGATGGCCAAGGTTGCCCTGGACAAGATGGTTGAGGGTACCACCGAAGAGATGTTCTACAACGCCAAGATCCAGACCGCGCGCTTCTACTTCAAGCGCATGCTGCCCCGGGCCAAGGGCCACGCGGAAAGCATGCTGGCTGGCGCCGACAGTCTGATGGATATGCCGGAGGAAGCCTTCGCCATCTAAGGCGCGGGCACCGAAGGACGGTTCCAAAGGACACAAAGCCCGCGCTCCCCGGAGGCGGGCTTTTTTCATGAGTTGCGGTCCGTTTTTAGGGTAGAATAAACGCCCATAAAAATAATCTTCAGCGGACACATAGCCCGAGCAGGTGTGACCGGCCGGAACAACGGCCCTATTGCCACCTGAACAGACTGACAGAATTTTGGAGAGTTTTAGATGGCTGATTATCAGGCACCCCTACGTGACATGCGTTTCGTTCTGAATGAGGTTTTCGACGCCCCTTCCCTGTGGGCCTCACTGCCCAAGGTTGCCGAGAATGTGGACCCGGAAACGGCCGACGCGATTCTTGAAGAAGCCGGCAAGATCAGCAGTGGTGTACTTGCGCCCCTGAATCGCGAAGGTGATGAACAGGGCTGCAAATGGAACGACGGTGAGGTGACCTCTCCGGACGGCTTCAAGGAAGCCTACCAGACCATCGTTGAAGGCGGCTGGAACGGCCTCGGTGGTAACCCGGACTTTGGCGGCATGGGCATGCCCAAGACCCTGGTGGCCCAGTTCGAGGAAATGATGCAGGGTGCCAACATGGCCTTTGGTCTCGCTCCCATGCTGACGGCCGGTGCCTGCCTGGCCCTGGACGCCCATGGCAGTGATGAGCTGAAAGAAAAATACCTGCCCAACATGTACTCCGGCGTCTGGTCCGGTGCCATGGATCTGACCGAGCCCCATGCCGGCACCGACCTGGGGATTATCCGCACCAAGGCCGAGCCCAATGACGACGGCTCTTTCAACGTCACAGGTACCAAAATCTTTATTACCTGGGGCGAGCACGACATGGCGGAGAACATCATCCACCTGGTGCTGGCCAAGCTTCCGGACGCACCGAAAGGCCCGAAGGGTATTTCCCTGTTCCTGGTGCCCAAGTTCCTGGTGAATGACGATGGTTCCCTGGGTGAGCGTAACAGCTTCAGCTGTGGTTCCATCGAGAAGAAGATGGGCATCAAGGGCTCTGCGACCTGCGTCATGAACTTTGATGGTGCCAAAGGCTGGCTCGTCGGCGAGGAGAACAAGGGCCTGGCGGCCATGTTCACCATGATGAACTATGAGCGTCTCGGGGTTGGCATTCAGGGTATCGGTGCTGCCGAGGCGTCACTGCAAAGTGCCCGGGACTATGCCCTCGACCGCACCCAGAGCCGTGCGCCTACGGGTGCCCAGCAGCCCGAGAAGGCGGCTGATCCGATTCTGGTACACCCGGATGTCCGTCGCATGCTGCTGACCATGAAAGGCTATGTGGAGGGCGGTCGTGCTTTCTCAACCTACGTGGCCCAGTGGCTGGATATCGCCAAGTATGCCGAGGACGACGAGCGGCGCAAGCACGCCGAGGGCATGGTGGCGCTGCTGACACCGGTGGCCAAGGCTTTCCTGACCGATCGCGGCCTGGATGCCTGCATCATGGGCCAGCAGGTTTTCGGTGGCCATGGCTTCATCCGTGAGTGGGGTCAGGAGCAACTGGTTCGTGACTGTCGCATTACCCAGATCTACGAAGGAACCAATGGTATCCAGGCGCTGGACCTGATGGGCCGGAAGGTGGTCGGTACCCAGGGTAAGCTCTATGAACTGTTTGCCCAGGATGTCGCGAGCTTCCTTGAAGAGAACAGTGGTGACGAGCACCTGCGCCCGTTCCTCGAGCCGCTTGCAGCAGCGGTTGAGCGCCTTGACGATGTAACCGAGCACGTAATCAACCAGGCTGGTGACAATCCGAACGCGGTTGGCGCCGCCTCAGTGGACTACCTGGACCTGTTTGGCCTGACGGCGCTCGGCTATATGTGGGCGAAGATGGCCAAAGTGGCGGCACCACAGGCGGAGGGTGATAGCTCCGGTTTCTACAGTGGCAAACTGAAGACGGCCCGGTTCTACTTTGACCGTCTGCTGCCAAAAACCGTTTCCCTGGCAGAGGGTATTCGCAGTGGCAGTGACTCCATGATGGCACTGACTGCTGAAGAGATCTGACTCTGACAGCGGACACAGGCACAAAAAAACAGGCCCTCGGGCCTGTTTTTTTATGGTTAATTGGTCAGCAGGGCAAGCTTCCCGGACTCTCAGAGTCGCTCCATTCTCTCCGGGTTGGTAATAAAGGGATTGGCACTACCCTGGATTTCGACAATGCGCCCGTGACGGGTCAGCTCGCTATCATCCGGCGGGTCCAGCCTGTTCCAGCCCTTGAACACCGCCGAGGAGCCAAGCCAGGGCAAATCATAGGTGTCCACCATGTAGGCCACCGTGCGCGCCACATCTCCCTTTACCCGCCCCGGGGGCTCAAAGAACTGGGCGCTCTGGCGAATGCCGCATTCGTCTTCGCTTACTGACGAGCCCAGGTCCTCGTAACGAGCGTTTCGCCGGCCCATCTCGGTCCGGCTGCGCACCGGTACCATGTTGTGCATGTCAGACGCGATCTGACGGTAGCGGTTATCCTGTTCACATTGACGCGAGGTGCCACAGTCGAGTGCGCTGCGGACATCGGCCAATGGATAGACATAACCGTCCGTCAGAACGAATCCTTTGCTTGTAAAGGCGGTGTTGCAGAAGAAGGAATTGCCGCCACTGGCGTAAAGGTCACCCCAGAAGTGATCGGTAACAACGGTTTTTGGATCACTGAACCGGGTATTCTGGCCAATCACGAGGGTAGTGGTGAGCAATAGGCCAAGTGCTGTGGGTATCAGTAAGAATCGTTTCATACGCCTTTTATACCTCGCAGTGTGTTCAAGCACCCTGTCAATTCGGGCCTCACTGGTCAGGATCTGATCAAGCGGGTCAAAACTATGACGCTTTGTTCACGGATATTGTGAAGTATGGCACAGAGGCTCCAAACCACGGAGCCTCCAGGCTAGAAATTTGTGGCGTAATGTTAACGGGTTAACAGTATTACTTCAGTTTGTTGCGGATGTTCTGGTAACCGGTTTTCAGGTCTTCGCCAAGTTTGGATGCGGTCTGACGAGCTTCCTGGGACGCGTTCTCGGCATCGTGCAGAACTTCATCGATCTTGCTTCTGAAACGATCCCAATCCTGTTCGAGATCCTCCCATTCGTCCTTAACGTCTTCACGGGCCAGATGCATCTGGACGCGCGCCTCATCCCGGTATTGTTTCACTTTTTCCGACAGCTTCTTGAGTTCTTCTTGAAGACTCATATCAAGCACCTCCTTGGATTGTTGGTGTGCTTACAATGCGCCCGATCGTAAAAAACTGTCAAGGGGCCGGCAGGGCCAACAGGGCACAACGAAGGCTGAGTTTGATTCAGATCAGGAACGGCCGGCGAGCAGGGCAGACATATCCCGCAAATAGTGCCAGGGGGAGAGGGAATCGAAGCCTTTCGCCGCGCGGTCGATCTGGCTGCACAGGGTGATGGCCTCATTCAGTTGGTTCCGGTTCAGCCGGCGAGCGGCCTGTTCCATTGCGCGGGCACGTTGCGGCTGGAATACGCCCCGTTTTTTCAGGAATGCGGCGGGATTTTCCGACTGGCCGGCCGCAGATTTCAACTCAAGCAGCAGGTTCAGATCCCGGCTGAGAACGGATAGCAAACCGAGCGGGTTTTCTCCCTCTTGCTGAAGCACAGTGATCATCTTGCCGGCGTGGGGCGCGCGGCCACTGATCAGCTCGGTCACGAGTTCAAAGCCATTGAATCGGGAACTGTCCTGGACCGCCTGTTCAACGGTTTCCTCATCAATGGTATTGCCGTTTGCGAGCAGTGACAGTCTGTCGAGCTCCTGGCTCGCGGCGAGCAGATTGCCCTCGAGGCGTTCGCTCATGATGGCCAGGGCACCCCGGGTCAGGCTGAGGCCGCGGTTGCTGGCCCTCTGCTGCAGCCAACCCTGGAACTTGTCGGCGTCGACGGGCCACACCGGTACGTGCACGCCCTTTCCCTGAAGCTCCTTGTACCATTTGCGGCGGGTTTCCGCCGCGTCCAGACGGGCACTGATGAGCACGAGGATGATATCGTCGGGAGGGTCGGCCAGGACTCGTTCCAGTACCGCGCGGCCGTCGCCCAGCTTGCCGGTTGGCAAGTGAATCTCGATGCGCCGTTTTTCCGCGAACAGGGACATGGCACTGAACTCCTCGCCAACGGCGTTCCAGTCCAGTTGGTGGTCAGCGTGAAAGGTCAGGCGGTCATGAAAACCGGCGTCTTTTGCGGCCTTACGAACTTGGTCACAACATTCCTGAACCAGCAGGGGTTCGTCCCCGGATATAAGATAGACGGGCGAGAGGCCCTTTTTTAGCAGCTGGGATAACTGGCCTGGATTGGTCTTCATGGCTGGCCTGTGGCTGGGGCGTCGGCTTCCTGTTCACGCTGGTAATCCGCCCGGATGGCGTCGATGCGTTGCGGGGTCAATGGTGCCAGCCGGAATATCACCTGCTGCGCAAGACGATCGTCCATTTGCTGGCGGAGGGTCTCTTCTTCCCGCTGTCTTGCCAGCACGTTGGTTTCGTCGTAGCGGTAACTCTCGCTGGTGGTCAGGCGTGTCGTGCCCACCATGGGAATCCGATCCGCGCTGATTACTTCTAGATCAACAGAGTGACGCAGCGTGTATTCCGCGGCTGCGGCCTGGGCGGTGATGGCACTTGCGCGACGGTCACGCTCGAAGTTCTTCAGCCGCAGAATGTAGTCGGCCTCCGCCGCTGGCGCCACACGGACCTTGCCCAGGTTCAGCTGTTCACGCAAGGAACGGCACAGCGTGTCGGGCACCTGTGAGGAGCAATCCACGGCAAGAGGCTCGAGGGCCGAAGAAACCGGTGGGGCACCCCGCAACTGGAACCCGCAACCACCAAGCAGCGCCGCTATTACAGCGGTCAGCATCAGGCGTGCTGACGATTTCAGAGCGGAGTGCCGGGACATATCAGTTAGCCACCACGTTCACCAGTTTGCCGGGGACCACGATAACCTTGCGCACCGTCGCTCCCTCAGTAAAGCGCATGACATTCTCGTTTTCCAGGGCCAGCTTTTCGAGGTCCGCCTTACTGATGTCTGCAGGCACGTCTTCTTTGGCCCGCACCTTGCCATTCACCTGCAGTACCACCTGGATCTGGCTGCGAACCATGGCGGCTTCATCGGCTTTTGGCCAGGGTGCATCAACCACGGGCTCCTGGTGGCCGAGCGCCTGCCAGAGGGTGTGGCAGATGTGCGGGACGATCGGCGACAGCACAAGCACTGCGGTGTCCAGCGCTTCCTGGCGTACCGCCCGGGTCTGGGGTTCGTCACCTTGCAGTTTGCCGACCTCGTTAAGCAGCTCCATCACCGAGGCAATGGCCGTGTTGAAGGTCAGCCGACGGCTGATGTCGTCACTGACTTTGGCAATGGTTTCGTGAGTCTTGCGTCGCAGGTTTTTCTGGTCATCGTTCAGGCTTGCCGCGTCCAGAGCGGGTGCCGGGCCAGCGGCGGCGTGTTCGTTCACCAGACGCCAGACCCGCTTGAGGAACCTGTGTGCGCCTTCAACACCGCTGTCCGACCACTCCAGGGACTGTTCTGGCGGGGCCGCAAACATCATGAACAGGCGAACCGTATCGGCGCCGTGCTCATCAATAATAGCCTGGGGATCGATACCGTTGTTCTTGGACTTGGACATCTTGGTGACACCGCCGGAAACCACCGGCTCACCATCTTCCCTGTGTACTGCTCGAACGGGCTGCCCCTTTTCGTCACGCTCGACGGTCACGTCGGCGGGCGAAATCCATACCTTGCCGCCTTTGCCATCGTCGCGGTAATAGGTCTCCGCCAGAACCATGCCCTGGCAAAGCAGCCGGTTGAATGGCTCTGAACTGGTTACCAGCCCGACATCCCGCAAGAGCTTGTGGAAGAAGCGGGCGTAGAGCAGGTGCAGGATCGCGTGTTCAATGCCACCGATGTACTGATCCACTGGCAACCAATAGTTGGCCGCGGACGGGTCCAGCATGCCCTGGTCGTAATTGGGGCTGCAGAACCGTGCGTAGTACCAGGAGGACTCCATGAACGTATCAAAGGTGTCGGTTTCCAGCGTCGCCGGCTGGCCGTTGAACTCCGTCTTGCACCACTCAGGGTCGGCCTTGATGGGAGACTGGACACCGTCCATTTCCACATCTTCCGGCAGACGTACCGGCAGCTTGTCATCGGGCACCGGCATCTCTGTGCCATCTTCCAGGGTCATCATCGGGATCGGTGCACCCCAGTAGCGCTGGCGGGATACGCCCCAGTCGCGCAGGCGGTAGTTGACGGTGCGCTTGCCGATATTCTGTTCTTCCAGGTAGCTGGCAATCTCGTCGAAGGCTTCCTCGCTGGTCAGGCCGCTGTATTTGCCAGAAGACACCAGCGTGCCTTTTTCGGTAAACGCTTCTTCCTGCACATCAATCTCGCGGCCATCGCGGGCAGCAATAACCTGCTTGATGGGCAGCTTGTATTTGCGGGCAAACTCATGGTCCCGCTCGTCGTGGCCCGGAACGGCCATCAGGGCACCGGTGCCGTAGTCAGTCAGCACGAAGTTGGCGACCCAAATCGGGATCTCTTCCTGGGTCAGCGGGTGAATTGCCTTGAAACCGGTGTCGATGCCGCGCTTTTCCATGGTGGCCAGCTCGGCCTCCGCGGTCTTGCTGTTTCGGCACTCCTCGACAAACTCAGCCACGTCCCGATGGCGCTCCGCCGCCTCTTTCGCCAGCGGATGCTCTGCGGCCACGGCCATGTAGCTCACCCCCATCAGGGTGTCGGGGCGCGTGGTGTAAACGGTCAGGCCACTGTCCCGGTCTTTCAGCGGGAAGGTCAGCTCGGTACCTTCAGACTTGCCGATCCAGTTGCGCTGCATGGTCTTGACCTGCTCAGGCCAGTCTTCCAGCTGGTCCAGATCGTTCAGCAGCTCTTCGGCGTAATCGGTAATGCGGATAAACCACTGGGGAATCTTCTTCTGTTCCACCAGGGCCCCGGAACGCCAGCCCCGGCCATCCACAACCTGCTCGTTGGCCAGAACCGTCTGATCTACCGGGTCCCAGTTCACCGTGGACATCTTCTTGTACACCAGCCCCTTTTCGTAAAGGCGTGCGAAGAACCACTGCTCCCAACGGTAATAATCCGGCTTGCAGGTAGCCAGCTCCCGGTTCCAGTCGTAACCAAAGCCCAACTGCTTGAGCTGGTTCTTCATATATTCGATGTTGGCGTAGGTCCACTTGGCCGGCGCGGTCTTGTTGGCAATGGCGGCGTTCTCGGCGGGCAGACCAAATGCGTCCCAGCCCATGGGCTGCATCACGTTCTTGCCCTGCATGCGCTGATAGCGGGAAATCACATCGCCGATGGTGTAGTTACGGACATGCCCCATGTGCAGCTTGCCACTGGGGTAGGGGAACATGGACAGGCAGTAGTACTTGGGCTTGCCCGGCTCTTCCTTGACCATAAAGGTCTTGTTCTCTTCCCAGAAATCACGGGCATTCTGTTCTACGTCACGGGGATTGTATTGCTCGTCCATTCCTGCCATTACCGAAATTACCTTGTGTGGAAAAATAAAAGCCTGTATCAAAAATCACGTCTGGAGCGAGCCGGACATTCTAACGCACACTAGCCTTTACAGGTAGTCTGCCAATTTTCTGTTCTTGTGCCAGACTTGCTGATATGGGGGTAGCGCTGGCGGCGATGACTCCCCGGGACACGCCGTGAATACGTCCGTGTAGGCTTGATCGCAGCATCCATGCTGCTCACAGTCCCGGGGAGTCATCGCCGCCAGCGCCCCAGGCATAAGCAGTGGAGTCGGCAGGTGTTTTCCCAAGGTTTGGGAGACGGGCTTCGACCTCTCTTTCCGGGACTGTCTGCAGCATGGATGCTGCAGTCAAGCGTACAGGGATGTATTCACAGCGTGTCCCGGAAAGAGAGGGCGCAGTCCGGCTCTTGCACCCAGATTTGCGGTATCAAGGAGTCAACATGACACAACCAGAAAGAAGTCATCTCTCAGGCAAGGCACTGGAAGTTTACGACCGTATGCTGGAGCGGGTAAAAACGCGTCTCCATGACCTGGAGGAAACATCGCTCCAGAACCTTGAGGAAGAAGTCCAGAGGGCGGTGGAGTTCGAGTACGAGCTGGAGGAAATGACCAGAGATGAAGTGGCCCTGCTCGGCGAATACCTCCAGAGAGATCTCGAGCACCTTCTGCACTTCGTGGAAGAGACCGGCGAAGGCCTGAGTGAATGGTTGCAGCTTGATATCGCCCTGCTGGAACACCAGCTGGCGGATAGCCTGTTCTCGGTTGCTGATAAAACCGTTGTGGACTTTCTGGAGCTCAAACAGAAACTGGAAAACAACGAAGTGGGCCAGTACATCTCGGGCGAGGTGGCCACCGCTGGTATGTTCCAGTGCCTGAACTGCGGGCACATGCGGTGTCTGACAGCCACCAGCCATCTGGAACCCTGTGAAGCCTGCGGCTCCCACTACTACGAGCGGGTTACGAGCCGCTGGCCGAAACAGGAGGAATAATCCGCTCCCGGACAAACACGATGAGAATAACTGCGAGGGTCAGGACCGGCCAGGAGCCAGTCTGCATGTAAGGCGTGCTGCCCGTGGCGGTGAACACCTCGCCGGTCAGGGTGGCGCGCTCGAACTGGGGGATGGTTTCGGTCAGTTCGCCCCGGTTATTGATGATCGCAGTCACGCCGTTGTTGGTGCCCCGGAGCATGTAGCGACCGGTTTCCAGTGCCCGCATTCTGGCAATCTGCAGATGCTGTAACGGCCCAATGGAATCGCCGAACCAGCCATCGTTGCTGATCGTGAGCAGCAGGCCCGCGCCCCGGGCATTAAAGGCAACAAAATCCGGATAGGCGACTTCATAGCAGATGAAGGGCATCACATTGACGCCATTGGCCTTGAGCGGATCCTGCCACTCCGGTCCCCGGCTGAAATCGCTCATGGGCAAATCGAAGAAACCAATCAGCCCCCGCAACACGCTCTGCAGTGGCACGTACTCCCCGAAAGGCACCAGCTTCTGCTTGTGGTAGATGCCCTCGCCGTTGCCGATGGCCATGATGCTGTTGTGAAACGTGAAATCTTCAATTCGGTCACTGAATCCGTACCAGGGTATGCCGGTAATCAGGGTGCTGTTGTCGCCCAGCTCTGCACTGATGTGATCGATGATCTTGCCAGCCTGATCCTGGGGAGTGGGAATGGCGGTTTCCGGCCAGAGGATCAGATCCGTGTCCCAGTGATCCTCGGTCATGCCGAGGTAGGTAACGATCTGATCCTTCAGGAACTCAGGATCCCATTTGATCTGCTGGGGAATATTGCCCTGCATGGCGGCAAACGAGGTAGGCTCCTCGTTTAGCTCCGTCCACTCGACACGGTTCATGGCCGGGGCAATCAGCCAGGGAATCAGCGCCACCGCAAGAGTGGCGCCCGCAGCAACCGGCTTGGCGTGTTTCAGGAGCCACCAACTCCCGTAGAGTGCGGCCCCTGTGGCCGTTATCCAGAAAGTGATGCCATGCACGCCGGTCAGAGGTGCCAGCCCGGCGAGCGGGCCGTCCGTGTGTGCTGTGCCCAGATACAGCCAGGGAAAACCGGTAAGCAGCCAGCCCCGAAGCCAGTCGCCAAGTATCCAGATAGCGGGAAACAGGATCAGACGCCGGGCGGCACTCTCCTTGGCAAGCTTGCCCCAGAACCAGAACGCCAGACCGTGGAACAGCGCCAGCCCTGCAACAAAGAGAACCGTCAACAAAACGGCAATCGGAATGGCGGTATTACCGTGTTCGCTGATACTGACGTAGACCCAGCTGGCGCCGCTGCCGAACAGCCCCAGGCCAGTAAGCCAACCGGCCCGGAAGAGCTTCTCTGGAGCCAGCGGAACCGTCACGAGGAGAATAAGAAGGACTGAAACCGGTCCCAGCCACCAGAGGTTGAACGGTGAAAAGGTCAGGGTTTGCATGGCGCCGGCAACCAGAAGGGTTGCCGCGCCAAGTAATGCGTTTGAGGAAAGCGGGGTCTTCAGCGCTCTGGTATTTTTCGCGTCACTGTTCACTTCGGGTTACCTGCAGCAGACGGATTACACGGTTATCGGCGTTGGCAATGGTAAAGCGCAAACCGCCGAATTCAACCGATTCGCCCCGTCTGGGCAGGTGTCCGAATTCCTTGAGAACCACGCCACCGATGGTGTCGAATTCCTCTTCGTCCAGTTCGGTCTCGAAGAATTCATTAAAATCATCAATGGGTGTTACCGCTTTTACGGCATAGCTGCCATCGCCCCGGGCCTTGATGTGGGTCTCTTCATCAAAATCATGCTCATCTTCGATTTCGCCCACAATCTGTTCCAGCACGTCTTCAATGGTGATCAGGCCGGCCGTACCACCGTATTCGTCGACCACAATCGCCATGTGGTTACGGTTTTCCTTGAATTCCTTGAGCAACTGGTTCAGACGCTTGCTCTCGGGTACGAAAGTGGGCGGGCGCAGAATTTCCCGGATACGATTCCAGTTGAGGTCGTTGTTCAGAGCCAGGGGAAGCAGATCCTTGGCCAGAAGAACGCCAATCACGTCGTCCTGGCTGTCCCCGATGACCGGGAACCGGCTGTGTGCAGAATCCATGATTTCGCCCAGGAACTCCTTGGGCTCCTGGGATGCCTTTACGGTGACCATCTGGGAGCGGGGAATCATGATCTCATCCACCCGCATGTCGATCACCTGCATGGCACCTTCGATGATGCTCATGGCATCAACATCGATGATGTTCTGGGACTCGGCGTCCCGCAGGATTTCCAGCACGTCCTCGACGGACTCAGGCCCGCTGGAGAAGGCCTGTGATATACGTTCCAGCCAGGACTTTCCGCCCTGACTGCGACTCGACTGATCGTCGCTCATGAGTCTTGTTCCGTTTCCTCTGCTTCGTAGGGATTGCCAAATCCAAGCTGCGCCAGCAGCCGGATTTCGAGGGCTTCCATGACCTCGGCATCATCGTCTTCAATATGATCAAAACCCTGGAGATGCAACATGCCGTGCACCACCATGTGCGCCCAGTGGGCGACCAGGGTTTTTTCCTGTTCCATGGCCTCTTTCTCGACAACCGGTGCACAAATCACCAGATCTCCGGCCAATGGCACCGTTATACCGGCTGGCGCCTCAAATGGGAAGGACAACACGTTGGTCGCGTAGTCCCGCCCACGGTACTGATGATTCAGGGCCTGGCTTTCTTCGGTTCCGACAATACGGACCGTCACCTCGGACGGATCCTCGCCCTGCCAGGCAAGTTGCGCCCATTTTTGAACCTGCGTCTCCGAAGGTATTCCTGGCGCCTCAAAAACCTGCTGAAAATCCACAGTCAGCTTATTCACTGGCCCGTCGCACTCCCGTCGTCAAAGGAATCGTAGGCTTCAACAATCCGCTGTACCAGCGGGTGCCGAACAACGTCCTTTGCTTCGAACCGTGTGAACCCAATACCTGATACCTTGCTCAGAACCCCGGCAGCGTGAATAAGCCCCGAATTCTGACCCCGTGGCAGGTCTACCTGAGTGGTGTCGCCGGTAATCACAGCCGTGGAGCCAAAGCCGATCCGGGTCAGAAACATCTTCATCTGCTCCCGGGTGGTGTTCTGGCTTTCGTCCAGAATGATGAATGAGTTGTTCAGCGTCCGGCCGCGCATGAACGCCAGCGGCGCAATCTCAATCACGCTTTTCTCAATCAGCCGGGTAACCTGGTCAAACCCAAGCATTTCATAGAGAGCGTCATACAGCGGACGCAGGTATGGGTCGACCTTTTGCGCGAGGTCGCCGGGAAGAAAACCAAGCTTCTCGCCGGCCTCGACCGCGGGCCGAACCAGCAAAATCCGCTTCACCTGCTCGTCTTTCAGTGCTTCAACGGCACAGGCCACCGCCAACCAGGTCTTGCCGGTACCCGCCGGCCCAATCCCGAAGTTGATATCGTGGGTGCGGATATTGTGCACATACTTCTGCTGATTCGCGCCCCTCGGCTTGGCCTGAAGCTTGGGGGTCTTGATGACCGTCACAGCGCCATCGTAGGGCACGTCTTCGGGCAGGCGTTCAAAACCGGTTTCCCGGATAAACAGATGCACGGTATCCGGAGGAAGGTCATCGGTAGCCTCGGTTTCCCGATAAAGATGCCGGATAACCTCAACGGCCGCCGCCACATGCTCGGTCTCACCCTCAACTCGGAAATGATGGCCGCGCCTGCCGACTTTCACGTGCAGGCGTTTTTCAATCATTTTCAGGTTTTCATCAAACTGGCCACAAAGCGTCGCCAGCCGACGCTGGTCCACCGGGTGCAGGTCAAATTGTCTGTGATCGTTGGCGTTCAAAAGTGCTCCGTTTTGGTTTGGGAGAACGAGTATCTGATGTTGGTGAAACGGGCAAGGGCCGGAAGGTGTTTCCAAAAAGCGCCCGTAAATACGTCCCTGTAGGGCTCGGTCGCGCCATCCCTGGCGCTCCACGTTTTTGGAAACACCTTCCGGCCCTCGCCCTGATCATTCTATGTGCAGGCCCGAATGCTAAAAAACAAGTAGATCGGAGTAGCTGGAGGCGTAATCCGACTGGTTTCTTCGTTACAGGCATGTTGCTCGATTACGAATTCGTCCAATCCAACCTACGAATGCGGAGCATAAACTGGGCAGACGGCTCTGGGGCCTACGGAGAGTGGTGGGGCTCCCCTCCCAAAAATGTCGGCGGCCAAGGATGGCCGACGCCAAGCGCACATGGGCGGAGCAAACGCTTTAGAAGCGAAGCTTCGCGTGCCGCGGAGCGACAGCAATCTACGATTGCTGGCTGGACCCGCTTGCGGGTGCTCGTAGCGTTTTTTGGGAGGGGAGCCCCACCACTCGCCAAACTCCAAACCCCAGACGAATAGGATCCGAGCTTTAGTACAACTCCGAATTCACGGGCACACCGCGAAGTGAGTTGGGATAGGCCTCCACAATATCGACATCAATAAAGTGCCCAACAACCTCCGGATTCTCATGCCGGAAATTCACAATCCGGTTGTTCTCGGTACGCCCCGCATACTCACCAGGGTCTTTCTTGGACAAGCCAGTCACCAGAATCCGCTGAGTAGAACCCACCATCTTGCGGCTGATGTCCATCATGTTCTGGTTCAGGCGATCCTGCAGGATGCTCAGCCGCTGTTTCTTGATGTCCATCGGCGTATCGTCCGGCAGATCTGATGCCGGCGTGCCGGGCCGTGCGCTGTAAACGAAGCTGAAGGACATGTCGAAGCCGATGTCGTTGATCAGCTTCATGGTGTCTTCAAAGTCCTTCTCGGTTTCGCCCGGGAAGCCGATGATGAAGTCGGACGAAAAGCTGATGTCCGGGCGGATCTTGCGAAGGCGGCGGAGTTTGGATTTGTACTCCAGGGCTGTATGGCCGCGCTTCATGGCCGCCAGAATACGGTCGGAACCGCTCTGAACTGGCAGGTGCAGATGGCTGACCAGCTCCGGAACGCGCTCATAGACCTCAATGAGAGCATCAGAGAACTCCACCGGGTGCGATGTGGTGTACCGGATCCGGTCGATGCCATCAATGGTTGCGATCAGCTCGATCAGCTCCGCCAGGTCCATGTTGTCGCCGTCGTGGGTTTCGCCACGGTAGGCATTCACGTTCTGGCCCAGCAGGTTAACCTCGCGAACACCCTGGCTGGCGAGGTGGGCCACTTCGGCGATCACATCGTCTGCCGGGCGGCTGACTTCTTCACCGCGGGTATAGGGCACCACGCAGAACGTGCAGTACTTGCTGCAGCCTTCCATGATTGAAACAAACGCGGAAGGGCCGTCTGCGCCGGGCTCGGGCAGGTTGTCGAATTTTTCGATTTCCGGGAAGCTGACGTCCACCACGCCAACACCGTTACCCTTGGCGCGCACTTCGGTAATCATGTCCGGCAGGCGATGCAGAGTCTGGGGGCCGAAGACCATGTCCACGTAGGGTGCGCGGTCAATGATCGCCTGGCCTTCCTGGGAAGCCACACAGCCACCCACGCCGATGATCATTTCCGGCTTTTTGCTTTTCAGCTTTTTCCAGCGGCCAAGCTGGTGGAACACCTTCTCCTGGGCTTTTTCCCGAATGGAGCAGGTGTTCAGCAGCAGGATGTCGGCGTCATCGGGTGAATCGGTCATTTCGACGGTTTCACCGGTTTTGAGCAGGTCTGCCATGCGGGCAGAGTCATACTCGTTCATCTGACAGCCGTGGGTTTTGATGTACAGCTTCTTGGCCATGGGTCTCACGTAATCTGATGGATGTTGCGCCGGGAACTGGTTTTTGAAACGGGGCGCCAGCAAAAAGGAACTGCGTATTATAACGGGGTGCTTAAACTTCAACCACCTTTGTCTCGGCTAGTTGCTAGTCCGCTTGTGGTATTATTTTTGGTTCTTTAAATCGACAATCAAGCCCGAACACGATCATGACCCCCGAACGCCTCGCCCGAATCAAACAAACCCTGAACACCCGGCAGCCGGACCTGAGCGTCCTAACCGACCAGGTCCACAAGCCCCGGAATCTGTCCGCCATCATCCGCTCCTGCGATGCGTTTGGCTTGGCGAACATGCACGTGGTCTGGCCAAAAGAAGGCTTCCGGGCATTTCGCAAAACCGCCGGTGGCAGCTACAACTGGGTAACAACCCACACCCACCGGAGCATGGACGAAGCGATCGAGAGTCTGAAAGGGCAGGGCAACAAGCTCTATGCGGCGCAGCTCTCCGACCGGGCTATCGATTTCCGGGAGGCAGACTACACGGTGCCCTGTACCGTGATCATGGGTAACGAGGTTGATGGCGTCAGCCCCGATGCGGCGGCCCAGGCCGACGAGCACATCGTGATTCCGATGATGGGCATGGTGGAGTCGCTCAACGTCTCTTCGGCCTGCGCGATTATCCTGTCCGAAGCGCAGAGGCAGCGAAAATTGGCCGGCATGTTCGACCAGCGTCGGTTGCCAGACGACGAGTATAACCGTCTACTGTTCCGCTGGTGCCAGCCCACGGTTAAACGCTACTGTGACGACCGCAACCTGCCGTACCCGCCGATAAACCCGGAAACGGGTGAGTTGGTCGACGGTGTGGGCTGGATGCAGGAAGTAAGAAAGTTAAGGGCGAATCGCCCGCGGTGGGATGACGAACCCAAAGTCACCGCAGATGAGCAATAAAAAGAAAATTACTCTTCTGTGAGATCGGTCCGGGGGTGGGAGGTCTTTTCTGTCGGGAAAAGATGTCTGAGCGAAGCGAGTTGCTTTTCCCAGAAGAAAAGGCCTCCCACCTCTGGACCAGCCCCCAAATCGAGCAGGCTACTTAGCAAAAGCTAGAGCCCATCACTCCTCGCGAGCCTCAAGATACCGCTGAAGCTGCTCCCGCAAAGCCTTGGGAAGCCGGGTAATCGTCAGGGCATCTTTGTCACGGTCGTAGTAAACCGCCTGATTTACCAGGTCGGAAGAGAAGGACACGCTCATTCCGCCTCCCGAGCCTGCAATCCGTACCAACTTTTTCACTTTCCGATGGTCCGGGTGCAGCACGCCGCTTTCCGGCAGTTCAGCAGTTTTTGAGGCAAACTCCTTGAAGCGTTGCGGCTCACTCTCGTCTAGGTAGCCGGACAATGCCTCGATTTCGACCGGCTCGCCCAGGGCATGCTGCTCCTTACAGAACTCATAGGCCTTGTTGCGAACCTCTCCGGCTTTCTCGGGCTCGGAGGACTTGGCAAAAGCTTCCACCGCATCCAGGAAGGTCATGGTTTCCTTTTCCACATCCACCTGATTGGTAAACCCGCACAAACGGATAAACAGCTCTCCTGGCTCGCCGGTGCCGCGGCCGTGGACCAGTGTCAGGTAGTTTTCCGCCGGGTTGTTGCCGCGCCAGTCGTCCAGCTCGATGCGAACGGCCAGGTTCAGACGGGAGAGGCTCAGGACGTCGGTCGCATCCAGTGACTGGTTGCCATCGAACCGCATGGCGCTGTCGGTTTCCAGGATAAACAGGTAAACCACCTCGGCGTCCGCTAGGGCATCGTGGACGATCATCAGATGGCCATCGAACTCCTCCTGACTGCCGGTCAGGAGCTCCTGCCACTGCCCGAACAGGCGGTCGGTCATGGCGCTGAAGGTTTGCTTGTCTTCCAGGTAGTCGTTCAGCCAGGCGCTGAACGGGCACTCGCCCAGATCTTCGGAAAACCGGCCGTATTTCTTACCGGGCTTGCTGTTGAACAGCCGCTTCATCTGCTTGTGCAGGCCCTCGTAGTCGCCACCGGGCTCCCTCAGAGAGTCTCCGGCACTGAGATGGGCTGCCTGGTCCGGCTGGAAATGCGTAAAAAAGGCAGACCTCAGGTGTTTGATTGCCATGGTTAATTACCCTGTTGCCGTTGTCCTGACTGAAAGGCCTCCATGATGAGCGTTTCATCGGGATGGTAAAGCCAGTCAAATCCAATGGGTTGCGCAGTGAGTGATATGGGAGAGAAGGCCATAGTCCAAGGAGCGGCAGCTTATTATGAAAAACGCGGAAATCCAAATTTCCACCCATCCTGATGCATTATCGTTCAAAGCCGATTTTGACACGTGAGAATTCCGCAATATCGCCTTTTCAGCTCTGAAGCCGCCTTCGGGACCCGCACTTTGACTGCTCCATGTCTGTGCCTGTGCCTGAATAAGGGGCAGTTTTCAGGCTTGGCAGGGCTACCCCGCAGAGGTTGGGAAAGGGTCGGAAGCGCCAGAGTAAAGGCCTGAACAAGAATTGGCGCAATCCATGCTTATGGTTCAGGTCAGCGGGAAGAGTCGCGTTGTGTCGTGCGACACAATTCTCGTGGAATAAGTCACTCAAGCAAAAGCGCTTATTGGCCCGGAGATTTCTTCGGTTCAATAGGCGCTTTTTTTTTTGGCAAATGGCCAGTGAGGCGGCTCGGAATTTTTCTTCGGTCTCCTCTTGACCAGTCAGTTTAACAGAAACGGAGAACTGCGATGCAATGTGTAATGAAAAAGGCCGGATTGGCGATAGCGATTGCCCTGATGGGTGGCTCGGTGCAGGCCGCACAGACCGGGTTTCATGAAGCCCTGAGTAAGGGCGAGGTATACGGAGATCTTCGCTTGCGTTTCGAACAGGTGCAACAGGACAATGCACTCAGGGACGCGGAAAGCGTAACTTTGCGAACCCGCCTTGGCTATCGTACTGCGGATTACAATGGGTTATCCGGGCTTGTCGAGTTTGAGGACGTTCGGAACGTGGCTGGGCTTGACGACTACAACGACACGCTGGGGAAGAATCCAAATTACTCTGTTATTGCCGATCCCGAGACAACAGAGCTGGACCAGGCTTACCTTCAGTACAGGTTCGGAGATATAACCGGTCGGTTGGGGCGTCAGGTGATAACTTACGACAATCACCGGTTTATTGGCGACGTTGGCTGGCGCCAGGATCGCCAGACGTTTGATGCGGCCCGCCTGACTTACACCCCGTCAACCAACCTCGCAATCGACTACGCCTTCCTGAGTCAGCGCAACCGCATCTTTGCCGAGAGCCAGGACCTGCCATCCAAGGATCACATAGTCAACGTTGCCTACCAAACACCCCTCGGCAAGCTGACCGGCTATGCCTATCTGCTGGAAATTGATGAAGGCGTTGACAACTCGCTCGACACCGTCGGGCTTCGTTATGTTGGCGGGTATGACCTTGAGCCGCTGGGGATAATCTACGAAGCCGAATATGCGATCCAGGAGGCAGAATCGGGCGGTGCTGATTTTGATGCCGAGTATTACAAGCTGAATGCGGGCATTGATATCGCGGGCGTCATTGTTTCAGCGGGACTTGAAGTCCTTGGGTCGGATAATGGCAACTACGGCTTCTCTACACCACTGGCAACCCTGCACGGTCAGAACGGCTGGGCTGACCAGTTTCTGAACACCCCGCTGGTCGGGTTGGAAGACGCGTCGCTCAGCGTAAAGGCACCCGTGGCGGGCGGCGGCCTGACCCTTAAATATCATGACTTCAGGGCCAGTGACTCGCCTGGCGGTGCCAGTGACTTGGGTAGCGAGGTTGATGTGGTCTATCAGCGCAAGTTTGCGGAGAACTACTCAGCAGGTATTAAATACGCTCGCTACATGGCCGGAGATGCAGCAACCGGAAAAGTGGATACTGACAAGCTCTGGCTGACTCTGGCCGCCAAGTTCTGAGGCTGATATCCGAAAAAAAGCCCCGGCGGCGTCCACTGCCAGCGGGGGCCTTTCATCCGTCATTCGGCTCAGATTCGCTTGTTGCGCACCAGGTCTTGCACCAGTTTGCTGACCGCGCCTGCGATTTCTTCACTGTCGTCTGCGCAGATGGAAGCCGAGGCGATGTCCGAGCCGAGCTTTGCCGCAATCGCGATGACGCCGTGGGCGCTGATGACCTGTGCGAAGCGGCGGCGATCATCGACAGTGCCGGCGTTGTCTTCGCTGAGCACGATGGACGTTTTACCCTGATCAAACAGCGCCCGTTCCAGGGACAAGGCCAGGGCCGCTGCCTGCTTGCCATTGCACGCGATGATGGCAGGCTTCTGGGCCAGACGACGCCGGCGCTCGTCAGCGCTGACCGGGTCCAGCGATTCCACCGTTTCCGAGGTTCCTGCGATCATGCCCGCGCCGATGGTCACGTTGCTCAGCCGGTCGATAACGATAAAACTGCCGGTTGCGTGGTTGTTGGGATAAGGATCGAACGCAACGGGTTGGCTCAGGGTCAGTTCGCACAGGCCGATTTCGTTCAAGTTCAGTTCCGGAGGGTTTTCCCGTTTTTCCAGCGTGTTTACGTCTGTCTGATGCTGAATCTTTCTCACCGTGGCCGATGAGAAGGTGGGGCCCAGCTTGATGTCATAGAGGCGACCGGTTTCCAGCGGCGCGTCGGTCATCCAGACGATGTTGGCGAGGAAACGGTTGCCCACTTCAGGCTCATCTTCCGCTTTTACCAGCATGTCGCCACGGCTGACGTCGATTTCGTCGGTCAGCGTGAGGGTGATCGCCTGGTCGATATAGGCTTCTTCAAGGTTGCCGTCGAAGGTTACCACCTCTTTCACCGTGCTGGTGCGCCGGGAGGGCAGCGCCATGATTTTCTCGCCCGGGCGGATCACGCCGGAGGCGATGGTGCCGCAGAAGCCGCGAAAGTTCAGGTTCGGGCGGGTTACGTACTGAACCGGGAAGCGGAAATGCTCCAGGTTCTTGTCCCGACCGACTTCCACGGTTTCCAGGATTTCCATCAGCGGCTGGCCGGTGAACCAGGGGGTGTGCTCGCTCTTGTTCACCACGTTATCGCCTTCCAGGGCGGAAATCGGCACGAAGCGGATGTCCTTCAGGCCCAGTTTGGCGGCAAACGCCAGATAGTCGTCCCGGATCTCGTTGAAGCGCTCTTCGCTGAAATCCACCAGATCCATCTTGTTGATGGCGACCACAATGTGGCGGATGCCCAACAGCGAGGCAATGTAGGAATGCCGGCGGGTCTGGGTCAGCACACCGTGGCGGGCATCGATCATCAGGATCGCCACCTGCGCCGTGGACGCGCCGGTGGCCATGTTGCGGGTATACTGCTCGTGGCCCGGAGTGTCGGCGATGATGAACTTGCGCTTGTCGGTGGAGAAATACCGGTAGGCAACATCAATGGTGATGCCCTGTTCGCGCTCCGCCTGCAGGCCGTCTACCAGCAGGGCCAGGTCCAGCTTCTCGCCGGTGGTGCCCATCTTGGCACTGTCGGTTTTCAGGCTGGCCATGTGATCTTCATAGATCATCTTGGTGTCATGCAGCAGGCGACCAATCAGCGTGCTCTTGCCGTCGTCCACGCTGCCGCAGGTGAGCAGGCGCAGGAGTTCCTTGTTTTCGTGCTGTTTCAGGTAGGCCTGAATATCTTCCGCAATCAGATCAGACTGGTGTGACATCTTAGAAGTACCCTTCCCGCTTTTTCTGTTCCATGGAGCCGGCTGAATCATGGTCGATAACGCGACCCTGACGCTCGGAACTGGTGGCCAGCAGCATTTCCTGGATGATCTCCGGCAACGTGGTGGCTTCGGATTCAATGGCGCCGGTTAACGGGTAGCAGCCGAGGGTGCGGAAGCGGATGGATTTCATCATCGGCTTCTCGCCTTCTTTCAGCGGCATTCGGTCATCGTCCACCATGATCAGGGTGCCGTCGCGCTCAACCACCGGGCGCACCGCGGAGTAGTAAAGGGGAACGATCTCGATATTTTCCAGGTAGATGTACTGCCAGATATCCAGCTCGGTCCAGTTGGACAGCGGGAATACCCGAATGCTTTCGCCCTTGTTGATCTTGCCGTTGTAGATGTTCCAGAGTTCAGGACGTTGGTTCTTGGGGTCCCAGCGGTGGTATTCGTCGCGGAAGGAATAGACACGCTCCTTGGCACGGGATTTTTCTTCGTCCCGGCGGGCGCCGCCGAACGCCGCATCAAACTTGTACTTGTCCAGGGCTTGCTTGAGGGCCTGGGTTTTCATTACGTCGGTGTGCTTGGCACTGCCGTGAGTGAATGGGCCAATGCCCTGTCTGATGCCGTCCTCGTTCTTGTGAACGATCAGGTCCAGACCGTATTCCTTCACCTTGCGGTCCCGGAAGTTGATCATATCCCGGAATTTCCAGGTGGTGTCCACGTGCATGAGAGGGAAGGGCGGTTTACCCGGATAAAAGGCCTTGCGGGCCAGGTGCAGCATTACCGCGGAGTCCTTGCCGATGGAATACAGCATTACCGGATTGTCGAACTCGGCTGCCACTTCCCGGATGATGTGGATGCTTTCCGCTTCCAGCTGTTTCAGGTGCGTGAGGTTATATGTGGTCATGATAATCCGTTGCCGCCGTGCGGGCCGTGTTGGCTGTGCGAATGAATACGGCAACTATACCAGAGGGGGTAAGGGCATAAGAAGACGCCCAACTAGAAATTGGCGTTATAACAATATAGCAGTGGCAGGCTCTGACCGTGAGTGAGCAGACGGTGACGTTCAGGCCGGATTGCGGGAGTCGGCCAGCAACTTGGCAACGTAGCGATCGACGTAATCGAAGCCGTTACCTTCAAACTCAGCGAACTGGATGCCCAGCTGAAATTCGTCCCTTGCGATGCGTCGCATGTGAACGATGTTGCCGTCGGCAATAATGGAAACCGGTTGCGTTGCAACCACCGGCACGGAGAATCGGGTCTTCACGGCAATCCAGTGTCCTGGAGCCGGGGCCTTTTGCTCGGGAATGAGTTGTTTCACCGTTTCCTGATTACAGGAAATCATAACGCCCGTGCGGGAGAGATTGGATACCGAACAGGTCAGGCAGCAGCCGTCCGATTTCTCAATAGTAATGTCGGTGGCTACGTCCACTCGCTGTTGGTTGCGCAAATTCAATTTGGCGGCGACAGGTTTCATGTTGACTCTTCTGGCGTGTCTGGTTGCGAATGATGCTGCCTTTCCCATAAATCCCTTCCAGAAAAACACTTAAACGCATGATAAGCGAATGAAAGTGTAGTTGTTTACTTTGTGATCAGCAAGAAGCCTGCCGCCTATAGTGGCAGATTTGTTAAATCTTTCTGAACAAGACGTCACAAATTTTGACGTCCGTCAGTTTCCATCCGTTCCAATACTCGTCGGACTTTTGCTGCAGGCGGTCCCTGAGCTGGTGTAAAATATAGCCCTTCATTCATTTGTGGGCTCGCGCTGAGCTCCGGGAATTCCAAGCCTTCTATGACAGATAACACCCAGACCCCTGCCTCGTCCGGCAACGGCAAAGTCGGTTTCATCAGCCTCGGTTGTCCCAAGGCTCTCGTCGACTCCGAGCGCATTCTCACGCAGCTCAGGCTGGACGGCTACGATGTTGTGCCGACCTATGACGACGCTGACATTGTTGTGGTCAACACCTGCGGATTTATCGATGCCGCCAAACAGGAGTCGCTGGATGCGATCGGTGAGGCCATCAGCGAGAACGGCAAGGTGATTGTCACCGGTTGTATGGGTGTAGAGGCCGACAAGATTCGCGATACTCACCCTGGTGTTCTGGCGGTTTCCGGCCCCCACGCCTATGAAGAAGTGGTCGGCGCGGTTCACGAGTTCGTTCCGCAGAAAAAGCAGCACGATCCGTTCACCGATCTGGTTCCGCCGCAGGGAATCAAGCTGACCCCCCGGCACTACGCCTACCTCAAGATCTCCGAAGGTTGTAACCACCGCTGCACCTTCTGCATCATCCCCTCCATGCGCGGCGACCTGGTCAGCCGCCCCATCGGCGATGTGATGGATGAGGCCCAGCGCCTGGTGGATGCCGGTGTAAAAGAGCTGTTGGTCATCTCCCAGGACACCTCCGCCTACGGCGTCGACACCAAATACCGCACCGGCTTCTGGCAGGGGCGGCCGCTCAAGACCAAGATGCAGTCACTGTGTGAAGCGCTCGGCGAAATGGGCGTTTGGGTACGCCTGCACTACGTTTATCCCTATCCTCATGTCGACGACATCATTCCACTGATGGCCGAGGGAAAAATCCTGCCGTACCTGGACATCCCGTTCCAGCACGCCAGCCCGAAAGTACTCAAGGCCATGAAGCGCCCGGCCCACGACAGCAAAACCCTGGAGCGCATCCGCAAATGGCGGGAAATCTGCCCCGAGCTCACCATCCGCTCCACCTTCATCGTCGGCTTCCCCGGTGAAACCGAGGAAGACTTCCAGTACCTGCTGGACTGGCTCGACGAGGCTCAACTGGATCGTGTTGGCGCGTTCAAATACAGCCCGGTGGAAGGCGCCAAAGCCAACGAACTGGAAGGTGCGGTTCCCGAGGAAGTCAAAGAAGAGCGCCTGGCCCGTTTCATGGAAAAACAGGCAGAGATTTCAGCAGCCCGCCTACAGGCCAAAATCGGCCAGACGATTGATGTGCTGATTGACGAGGTCGACGAGGAAGGCGCCATTGGTCGCTCCAAGGCAGACGCGCCGGAGATTGACGGTATGGTTTACCTTAACGACGAGACCGACCTTGTTCCGGGTGAGATTGTTCAGGCGGTTGTTGAGCATGCCGATGAGCATGATCTTTGGGCTCGGCTTCTTTGATGGCTTCCGGCTTGGGCACCTAGCCTGCCGAATTTGGGGGTAGGCCTCGGCGGGGTGTGCCTCCCAAAAACCGCTACGAGCACATCCATGTGCGCTTGGCGTCGGCCATCCATGGCCGCCGACATTTTTGGGAGTCACACCCCGCCAAGGCCTCAGAATCTTCAGGGATAGGGAGCAATCGGGCCGGATAAACAAGGTCAGTAGGTCGGATCAGGTGAAGCCGTAATCCGACCTATCATTTTGTTTTGATGGCCTGTCTTCGCGAGGGCACGCCGCCAGCTCGAGTGCCGTGGTGGGTAGAGCCTCCCAAAAATCTGGAGCGCCAGGGATGGCGCGACGAAGCCCTACAGGGATGTATTCACGGGCGTTTTTTGGGAGGCTCTACCCACCATGGCAGTCCCCCCAAGCTAGCAGGCTAGGGCCGCAGTCAGAAACCACGACCCAAGCCAAAAGGGTCACCCCCCAAGCTTGCGAACAAGAATCTCATTAAACAGCTTGGGATTCCCCTGACCTTTGGAGGCCTTCATCAGAGGCCCCATGAAACCCCCAAGCATCTTCTTGCGCTTCTTCGGGTCTTCCTCGTTCTGATACTGCGCCACCTGATCCGGCATGCCCGCCAGAACCTCGTCTACCATGGCTTCCAGGGCGCCGGTGTCAGACACCTGCTTCAGCCCCTTGGCATCGATGATGGCGTCAACGCTGTCGTTCTCACCGGACCACAGCGCCTCGAACACCTTCTTTGCGCCGGCGGATGAAATCGTATTGTCGGCAATCCGTACCACCAGATCGCCCAGCTGAGCACCGCTGATGGGCGAATCGGCAACCGATTTCTCCTCTGCATTCAGGCGCGCAGAGAATTCGCCCTGGATCCAGTTGGCGACCAGCTTTGCGTCTTTGCCCTGGCTGGCCGCTTCTTCAAAGAACGTGGCCAGTTTTGAGTCGCCGCTGAGCAGGCTGGCGTCGTAGTCGTTCAGGCCGTAATGGTCCATAAAGCGGACTTTGCGGGCGTCCGGCAGTTCCGGGAGACTGTTGCGGGCTTCTTCAATGAAGGAATCATCGATTTCTACCGGCAGCAGGTCCGGGCAGGGGAAGTAGCGGTAGTCGTTGGCTTCTTCCTTGGTGCGCATGGAGCGGGATTCGTCACGGTCGCCGTTATACAGGCGGGTTTCCTGCACGATGCTGCCGCCGTCTTCCAGAACGTCCATTTGCCGCTCAACTTCGTGGGCAATGGCCTGCTCCATGAACCGGAACGAGTTCAGGTTCTTGGTTTCGGTACGTGTGCCCAGAGTGTCGGACCCCTTCGGTTTCAACGAAATATTCACGTCGAAACGCATGGAGCCTTGGGACATGTCGCCGTCGCAGATGCCCAGGGATGTCACGATGCTGTGCAGCTTCTTCGCGAAGGCGACGGCTTCTTCCGCGTTGTTCATATCCGGTTCGGTGACCACCTCAATGAGCGGTGTGCCGGCCCGGTTGAGATCCACGCCGGTCATGCCGTGGAAATCCTCATGCAGGGATTTGCCGGCATCCTCTTCCAGGTGGGCGTGGTGAATGCGAACGCGCTTGGTCTCACCGTTCGGCAGATCAATGTCCACGAAACCGGGGCCGACAATCGGGCGCTCCAGCTGGGTGGTCTGGTAGCCCTTGGGCAGGTCCGGGTAAAAGTAGTTCTTCCGCTCGAATACCGAACGGCGCTCGATCTGGGCGTTCACGGCCAGGCCAAACATCACCGCATAGCGGAACGCCTGCTCATTAGGCACCGGCAGAGTGCCGGGCATGGCCAGGTCAACCGCGTTGGCCTGGGTGTTGGGCTCGGCGCCGTAAGAGGTGCTGGAGCCGGAAAAAATCTTGGTCTTGGTGGCGAGCTGAACGTGAATTTCCAGCCCGATCACAATGTCCCACTGCATAGTTGCTCTCTCCTGTAAGGGGCCTGTCCCGGGCTTATTGCGGTTCACGCTGGTGCCAGTCGGTCACCTGCTGGAACTGATGGGCGGCGTTCAGCAGACGCGCCTCGGAGAAATAATCCCCGATTATCTGAAGACCCACCGGGAGACCGTCCACGAAACCGGCCGGTACCGACATGGCCGGTACACCCGCCAGGTTGATGGCGATGGTGAATACGTCTTCCAGGTACATGGTCACAGGATCGCTGGTTTTTTCACCCTGAATAAATGCCGGCGAGGGCGTGGTGGGGCTCATCAGCACATCCACTTCCTTGAAGGCATTGATGAAATCCTGCTGGATCAGCCGCCTCACCTTCTGGGCTTTGAGATAATAGGCATCGAAATAGCCGGCAGAGAGAGCGTAGGTGCCCACGAGAATCCGACGTTTCACCTCTTCACCAAAACCCTTCGCGCGGGAGCGGGTGTAAAGATCCATCAGGTCCTTGGGATCCTCGCAGCGGTAGCCATAGCGTACCCCGTCAAAACGGGACAGGTTGGCGGACGCCTCTGCTGGAGCAATTACATAGTAGGCAGCAATCGCGAGCTTCGCGTTTGGCAGCGACACCTCTTTAACGGTGGCGCCCAGTTTCTCGTATTCCTTTACTGCGTTGCGAACCTGCTGCTCCATCGCCGGGCTTAGCTGATCGCTGAAATATTCCCTGGGCAGGCCGATTCTTAAACCTTTTAGGGGCTCGTTCAGCGTGGCGGTGTAATCCGGCACCTCGCGGTCAATAGACGTCGAGTCCTTCGGATCAAAACCTGCCATCACATTCAGCATCAGCGCATTATCTTCTGCTGTGCGAGCCATAGTGCCGCCCTGGTCGAGACTGGACGCAAAGGCAATCATCCCGTACCGGGACACCCGGCCATAAGTCGGCTTCAGGCCAGTAACACCACACAGTGCCGCCGGCTGACGGATCGAGCCGCCTGTATCCGTGGCGGTAGCCGCCGGAATCAGTCGAGCGGCAACCGCCGCAGCCGACCCGCCAGACGAACCGCCCGGCACCCGCTTGTTGCCTTCACTCAGGCCCCAGGGGTTGGTCACTGCGCCAAAATAACTGTTCTCGTTGGACGACCCCATGGCGAACTCGTCCATGTTGGTTTTGCCCAGGCACACCGCACCGGCCTGGCGGAAATTCGCCGTAACGGTGGCATCATAAGGCGGAACAAAGTTCTCCAACATCTTCGAACCGCAAGTGGTCCGAACGCCGTTGGTACAGAAAATGTCCTTGTGCGCAAACGGGATCCCCGTCCAGGGCGTCGCATTCCCCGCCGCACGCTGGTCATCCGCGACCCGGGCATCGGCCAGGGCCTGCTCTTCGGTCACGGTAATAAAGCTGTTGTACTTCGAATCTTCCCGCTTGATGCGGTCGAGGAACTCCTGGGTCAGCTCCACGCTGGAAACCTGGCCGCTCTCCAGCTCCCGGGAAAGCTCTGCTACGGATTTGTTATGCATGACTTGTCCTTTCACTCAATCACTCTGGGAACCAGATAAAGCCCGTTCTCGGTAGCCGGCGCAATCGCCTGGAACGCCTCACGCTGATTGGTCTCGGTTACCTCGTCAGCGCGCAGGCGCTGCACTGCATTCAGCGGATGGGCCATGGGCTCAACCGAATTGGTGTCGGCAGCACCCAACTGATCCACCAGATCCAGGATGTTGCCCAGATCCTTCTCCAGAGCCGAAACCTGCTCGTCATCCACACGAATGCGGGCGAGCACAGCGACTTTCTCAATGTCCTCACGGGAAATGGTCACGCATTGCCTCCCAGATAAATGAAATGTCATTAATAAATGTTTTGAAAAAAGAGGGCCGCTCTGAACTGCGGGGACGTTCGGAGATCCCTTTTCAAAACTGTAGAGGGCCAAGGATGGCCCGAAACAAGCGCACATGGACGTGCTCGTAGCGTGTTTTGAAAAGGGATCTCCGAGCGGCCCTACACCGAAGCCGGAAAATCAGGTGGACCATGGTAACAGATTCGAACAATGGCGGGAGGCCCCAGCCCATAAGGTAAATGTGTGAACCGTAAGGCTTGAGGCCCGTTAGCGCCTTGCCTGCAGGGGTGCTCACTGCTAAAGTTGCCGCATCTTTTCTTTGCGACTGCAACTCTCAGGTTGAAACTACACGAATGTTGATAAAAAGACTCCGAGGCATCTTCTCCAGCGATCTGTCCATCGACCTGGGCACCGCCAACACCCTGATCTACGTGCGTGAGCGCGGAATCGTGCTGAACGAGCCCTCGGTAGTGGCCATTCGCACCAACAACTCTCAGAAAATGGTTGCCGCTGTCGGCGCTGAAGCCAAGCGCATGCTCGGCCGTACACCGGGCAACATCACCGCTATCCGCCCCATGAAAGACGGCGTGATTGCAGATTTTGTGGTAACCGAAAAAATGCTCCAGCACTTTATTCATAAGGTGCATGAGAACAGCTTCATTACCCCGAGCCCGAGAGTGCTGGTGTGTGTTCCCAGCAAGTCCACCCAGGTAGAGCGCAAAGCCATTCGCGAATCCGCCCTCGGTGCTGGTGCCCGGGAAGTCTTCCTTATTGAAGAACCCATGGCAGCCGCTATCGGCGCCGGTCTGCCGGTTGAAGAAGCCAGCGGCTCCATGATCGTGGACATTGGTGGTGGTACCACCGAAATCGCCATTATCTCCCTGAACGGCATCGTCTACGCCGAGTCTGTGCGGGTTGGCGGTGACAAATTCGATGAAGCCATCGTTACCTACGTGCGCCGCAACTACGGCAGCCTGATCGGTGACTCCACCGCCGAGCGTATCAAGCACGAAATCGGTTGCGCATACGAAGGCCTCGAAATCCGCGAGATCGATGTGCGCGGTCGCAACCTCGCCGAAGGTGTGCCCCGGGCATTTACCCTCAACAGCGAAGAGATTCTCGACGCGCTGCAGGAATCCCTGGCGCAGATCGTTCAGACCGTCAAGAGTGCTCTGGAACAGTCTCCGCCCGAGCTGGCGTCCGACATTGCCGAGCGCGGTATTGTTCTGACCGGCGGCGGCGCACTGCTGCGCGGGCTGGACAAACTGATCAGCGAGGAAACCGGCCTGCCGGTGATTATCGCTGAAGACCCGCTGACCTGTGTGGCCCGTGGTGGCGGCAAGGCGCTGGAAGTGATTGACCGGGGTGGCATCGGAATGTTCTCCCAGGAGGGATAATCCTGTGGGGAGGGCTCGCCATTAAAACCATCTTTGTCCAGGGGCCTGTTCCCGGCTTCAGACTCCTCATTGTTCTTCTCGTATCGGCAGCCCTGGTGGTTGCCGATGCGCGTTTCGACAAGCTCTCAACGGTGCGAAGTACCATTGCAACCGGTCTGGCACCCGTGTACTGGCTGGGGAATGCGCCCTACGAATTTTCCGACTGGTTCGCCGGGCTGTTTGAAAATAAACAGGATCTTCAGGAAGAGAATGAAGATCTCCGGGCTCGTTTGCTGATCCTCGAGCGTCGCGCCCTGAAATACGCCGCGCTTGCTTCCGAGAACAACGAGCTGCGCCGCCTGATGAACTCATCAGAAGTATTGGATGACCGCGTCATCGTTGGCGAGGTGGTCGGTGTCTCCCCGGATCCCTTTTCCCACGAAATTATTATCAACAAAGGGCGCAGTGACGGCTTGTCGCCGGGCCAGGCCATTCTGGACGCCCATGGTCTGATGGGCCAGGTGGTGCAGAGCAGCCAGATTACCTCCCGCGTCTTGCTCGTCTCCGACAGCAGCCACGCCGTTCCGGTGGAGGTTGTGCGTAACGGTTTGCGCGCCATCCTGCTGGGTACCGGCGATACGGATACCCTGGATCTCGTTCATGTGCCGGATACGGCGGATATTCGCGAGGGCGACCTGCTCGTCAGTTCCGGTCTTGGTGGCCGTTTTCCGAGGGGCTACCCGGTCGCGGAAGTCAGTCGAATATCCAAAGAGCCGGGCGAACCTTTTGTCTCCATTGAAGCCACACCCAAGGCGCAACTCAACCAGAGCCGTCTGGTGCTGGTAGTATTCCCTGCGGAAAATGCCGCGCCGATCGAAACCGACGAGGGTGAGGACGCATCCGCTGCCAACGTCGCCGAAGATGCCAGCCAGGGAGGGCAGGACTGATGTTGTCCGTAATCAGCTATCCGGTCTTTGTGCTTTCCGTGATCGTTGCCCTGGTGTTCAGTATTTCCCTGTTTCCTGTGGGCTGGTTCGAGTTCCGCCCGGAGTGGTTGGGGCTGGTTGTTTTCTACTGGACATTCCGGGCTCCGGCCCAGTTCGGCATCCTGCTGGCCTGGTGTCTGGGCCTGCTTCTGGATGTGCTGGAAGCCACGCCTCTTGGCGTGAATGCCATGGCGATGGCCTTGATCGCTTTTCTGGTGCTTACTATCCACCAGCGTTTGCGCATGTATCCAATGCCCCAGCAGTGCCTGATGGTGTTCCTGTTGTTGGGCATCAATCAGATGCTGGTGCATTTTGTAAAGCAATTGCTGGGGGCTGATGATGCTGGCTTCAGCTACCTCTGGCCGGCCCTGACCAGCGCCCTGGTATGGCCGGTATTCTGTATCCTGCTGGACAACATTAACCGCAAACTGGGTTAGCCATGCCATCAATCATTCTCGCCTCGGCTTCGCCGCGCCGGGCGGAGCTGTTGCAGCAAATCGGCCTGAATTTTTCGGTTCGTCCGGCGGACATCGACGAAACACCGGAGCCCGATGAATCCCCGGAACGCTATGTGGAACGTTTGGCCCGGGAGAAGGCGCTGGTTGTGGCTGGGTCCTCACCGGAATGCCTGGTACTTGGGTCGGATACATCGGTGGTGCTCGATGGCGAGATACTCGGTAAGCCGTCAGACTTCACCGAAGCCCGGGAAACATTGGCCCGCCTCTCCGGCGCCACTCATCAAGTCATGACTGCCGTGGCGTTGGCCTCAGAAGGGCAATGCCAGTCTGTTCTGGTCATCACCGAAGTTTGTTTCAGGCAGCTTTCCAGCGCAGAGATCGACGCCTATGTGGCCAGCGGCGAACCCATGGACAAGGCCGGGAGTTATGGAATTCAGGGCCTTGGTGGTATTTTTGTTAATGAGCTCCGGGGTAGCTACAGTGCCGTGGTTGGTCTGCCGCTGCAGGAAACCGCCGCATTGCTGGCTGGTGCCGGTTACCCGGTCTGGAAAAACTGGCCGCGCAGTCTGGAGAGCCAAACATTATGAGCGAAGAGATTCTGATCAACGTCACCCCGGTGGAAACGAGGGTGGCCCTGGTTGAAAACGGCATGCTGCAGGAAGCCTATATAGAGCGCACCAGCAGGAAAGGCATTGTCGGCAACATCTACAAGGGCAAGGTGGTGCGCGTTCTACCGGGCATGGAAGCGGCGTTCGTCGATATTGGTCTGGAACGGGCCGCATTCATTCATGCGTCCGATGTGGTTCCGAGTCAGTCCAATGGCGATGAGCCCGCCGATATTCCCAAAACCGTTCCCGATATTCGAAGCCTGCTTCGGGAAGGGCAGTCACTGGTCGTCCAGGTTACCAAGGATCCGATCGGTACAAAGGGGGCCCGCCTGACCACCCAGCTTTCAATTCCGTCGCGGTATCTGGTGTTTATGCCAGGCGTTAGCCACGTTGGTATTTCGCAGCGAATTGAGGACGACACCGAGCGGGCTCGGCTGAAAACGCTCGTTGAGGAGGCCGCCGCCGAGGATCCGGATGTTCAGGGCGGCTATATTATCCGGACGGCCGCGGAAGCGGCGTCACCTGAGGATCTGATTGGCGACATGGCTTATCTGCACCGGTTAAGTCAGTCCATACACGAGCGAATTGCCCGGGTTCAGGCGCCGGCGGTTGTGTATCAGGATCTGCCGTTGTTCATTCGCACCATCCGTGACCTGATCCGGCCCCAGACCGAAAAGGTGCGTATCGACAGCCGCGAGAGTCATCAGCGGGTGATGGAGTTTGTCGAGGAGTTCGTTACGGAATTTGCCGACAAGGTCGAGTACTACCCGGGCGAGCGCCCTATATTTGACCTCTACTCGGTCGAGGACGAAATCCAGAAGGCCCTGAGCCGAAAGGTCCAGCTCAAGTCCGGTGGTTATGTGATTATCGACCAGACCGAAGCCATGACCACGATTGATATCAATACCGGGGCGTTCGTCGGGCACCGGAATCTGGAAGAAACCATCTTCAAGACCAACCTGGAAGCGGCTCGGGCCATCAGTCGTCAGCTGCGCCTGCGAAACCTGGGCGGCATTATCATCATCGATTTTATCGACATGGAAGATCCCGAGCACCAGCGCCAGGTCCACCGGATGCTGGAGAAGATGCTGGAGCGGGATCACGCCAAGACCAAGATCACCGGCGTCTCCGAGTTGGGCCTGGTGGAAATGACCCGCAAACGAACCACCGAGAGCCTTGGTCAGGTGCTCTGCGAACCTTGCCCCATCTGCGATGGACGGGGTTTTCTGAAAACCACCGAGACCGTTTGCTATGAGGTTTTCCGGGAAATTCTCCGGGTTAATCGCGCCTATGATGCCGAGAGCTATCTGGTGATGGCCTCCCAGAGCGTGGTGGATCGCCTGCTGGATGAGGAATCCGATAACGTGGCCGATCTTGAAACCTTCATCAGCAAGACCATTCGCTTCCAGGTGGAGCCCTTCTACAGCCAAGAGCAGTATGATGTTGTTCTGCTCTGATGCCGGGAAACTGCGCCGGTTACCGGGTTAAGGGGTCTGAATGTCCTCCGCTGACCACGAACCGCCGCTTCCGGAGAACCTGCCCGAGAGCCCTCCGGTTCGGCTTTTGGCGCGGCTCGCCAGCCTGATCTGGTGGATGCTGCTGACACTTCTGGTGCTGCTGGCCTTATACGCCGGTCTTGGCCGCCAACTGACCCAGAATGTGGACAGCTTTCGCGATGATCTGGCTCGTGAGCTGTCAGACCGACTGGGCCATGATGTCAGCATCGGTGGCCTTTCATCCCAGTGGTACTGGCTCGACCCCGCCTTTACGGCCAGCGACATTCAGGTCACTCACCCTGACACCGGAATTGTCGTTGCCAACCTTCAGCATCTGAATATCCGCTTTGCTGCACTGGCCTCGTTGATGCGTCTGAGGATTGTCTTTGAGGACTTCCAGGCAGACGGTCTGGAACTGACCGTGAATCAGGAGCGCGGCGGTGATGTCGCGGTGAGAGGCGCAGAAATACCGGAACCGGTCAGCAATCAGTTGCAGGAGTGGCTGGAGCTTGCCGGTGACTGGCTCTCTGATCCTTACGCCAAGATTACCCGCGTCAATCTTGGTATCCGGGATAACCAGGGCAACCTGCGCCATCTGGATATTCCCCAGCTGGATCTCGACTACCGCCGTGGATTGTTCCACGCATCCGGCCGTGCCATGCAATCTGGTACTACCCAGCAGCTGGCCAGTTTTGCCCTCGTGGGCCAGCATTTTTTCCGGGGTGACTTTACCGGCCAGTTGTACCTTGGCGTCGATTCCGGCCGGCTGTTCGACGGGCTGGTTGACGAGTACCAGTGGCGATCCCTCCGGCTGGAAGGCTTCGATCTTGGTGGTGAAGCCTGGCTTACGTTCCGCAACGGTTTGCTGCAACAGGTGACCGGTACGGTGCGGACCCCCTATCTGCAGTTGGGTGTAGGCTCTCAATCCCTGGCGCCACTGGAAGACATCCGCGCGAGATTTGGCTGGCGTCGCCACGATACGGTGATGACCGATGAGACAGTGGTCGAATCCGGGGCCTTCGCCCTTGGCGAGTGGCATCTGAAGCAGCTCCAGTGGACCTGGGACGGCGATGTGGTTTCACCTTTCAGTCTGAGGCTGGCGCCGTCGGAGGGAGGCATGTCCGTCATTGCCGACGCCCTTCCGCTTGCGCCCACACGTCGCCTCGCTGCGCGGCTTCCGTTATTGCCGGAGCGTGCACTCCGGGCCCTGCAGGACTATCGGCCCGGTGGCTTTCTGGACCAGTTGAGAATCTTCTTCCCCGAGGGCGCCCCGGAAGACTTTCAGCTTTCCGGCCGGTTGCGTGACGTTAGTGTTCGGGCCCACGGCGGCGCGCCCGGCGTTACCTCTGTAAACGGAGACATCGCTCTGGACCGGCAAAGAGGCTATGTCCGGATTGCCGCCGGCGAGTCGCCCGTTTCTCTGGATTTTCCCCAGCTTTTCGGGGGCGCCTGGTCATTCCCCGTACTTGAGGGCGAAGTGGCCTGGCTGCTGGATGGCGCTATTACCCGTGTGTTTTCGGATGGCGTACGGATGCGTTACGGCGAGGCCACCGAACTGGACGGTGCTTTTGACCTCAGGATGGATCGAGAGGGTGAAGACAATCTGGGGCTCAAAGTGTCGGTGAAAAACGGCAACGCCGACATGCTGGCAGATTTCGTTCCGGTTAAGGCGGTAAACCCCGGTTTGTACGATTGGCTCACGACCGCCATTCTCGAGGCCGATATTACCTCAGGGACGTTTTTCGGCCATGGTCAGATAGGTTTTGGTGCACCCCGGGGCTCCTTCGTCACCTCAATGATCTATGAATTCGATCAGGCATCTGTCCGCTACGATGACGCCTGGCCGGAGGTCACAGGTGCCCGGGGCAGTGTCAGGGTTCACAATGGCGACACGCTGGTTCGACTCGAAGCAGGTCAGACCGGTGGCCTGGATCTCGATCCCGGGACGGTTCGCGTGGAGCCCTCCGATCAAGGCACACGGATAAGGGTGGATACCTCGGCACGGGTGCCCGGCGAATCGGTCGGGTTCTGGATGGAAAATAGCCCCCTGGGTGATATGGCAGGCACAGAGGCCCAGAAGCTTGAATATGGTGGTGAGTATCAGCTGGACCTTGGTGTCGACTTGCCATTGGGGACGGAGCAGCCAACCGTGGTTGAGGCAAAAATTGCCGCACAGGAAGGCACCGTCTCCTACCCCTCGGCAGGGTTGGCCTGGCGGTCGGTTCAGGGTGAACTGACCTACCACAGCGAAAACGGCTTCTCCGGTGGCCCTTTGACTGCCGAATTTTTCGATGAACCGGTAACCATTGCCTTCAGCAAGTCCCGGGCGGGCAATGCCCTTACCATCCGGCAGTCGGGAACGCTACCGGTGCCCGGGGTGTTTGAGCAGGCGGGACTTGAGACCAGTTCGGGTTTTGGTTTGCAGGGCAATGTTACCTATACCGCGGACCTGGACGTGGGATCGGATTCAACGTCGGGCATCCGAGTGCGGTCCAGTCTTGAGGGGCTGGCGGTTGACTGGCCGGAGCCACTGTCAAAAACGGCGGATGAGGCAGCACCGCTGCGGGCAACCATCAATCCCTCGGCCGCCGGCGGGCTTGGCATTACGGGCGACTGGGAAAACCGCGCAACGTTCGATCTGTTATGGAAAGAGACCGGGTTTGATTTGCGTCTTGGCCGCCTGCACCTTGGCCCGCAGGTGTTGAACGATATTGATATCAATGCCCTCGATCTTGGTGACCGGTGGGTGGTGACCACCAGCTCGCAACGCGCCGAAGGCCGACTGACAATTCCGCAAAATGGCGACACGGTGAAGGCCGATTTTCAGGTGTTACGGCTCGTGCGCAGTGAAACACCCCCTGAGGATTCGCCGGAATTACTCACCCTCGAAGAGCAGCTTGAGGCGTTCCGCGCGCTGGATATGGGAAACTGGCCGGATATCGATGTCTCGATTGCGGAACTGCAACTGAACGACGAATCGTTGGGACAGTGGGCCTTCCGGCTCCGCCCCGAACCTTTTCGGTTGCAGGTAAATGACATCGAGGGGCGCCTGAATTCCCTGACACTGCTGGGCGACATGAGCTGGAGCATCGTCGGAGACCGGGAAACCAGCCGGTTTACAGGTTCCATCAGCGGGGGTGCGCTCGCGGATCTGAACGAGCTCCTCGACACTGAAATGCCGGTCACTAACGAGGGGACCAACATAGAGCTGGATCTGGACTGGCCCGGCCGTCCGGATGAGCTTTCCATACCGGAGCTCAGTGGCTCGGTCAGTCTAAGGCTGGATGAGGGTGTGATCCTGGAGCGAAACAACACGGCGCAACTGTTCCGGGTGTTCAATCTGCTGAACTCTGACACCCTATGGCGCCGGTTGAAGCTCGACTTTTCCGATCTGTATGAGCGTGGGGTGGCATTCGACGCGATCTCGGGCAAGGCGCAGATCATCAATGGCTTGCTGACCATGGATCCCGAACTGCAAATAGTGGGCCCATCCGGCGCCTTCAAACTCAGTGGCACGACCAATATGGCCAGCGAGGAGCTGGATATGCGGCTTGTGGTTGTGTTGCCCCTGACTCAGAATCTGCCATTGGCGGCGCTGCTCATGGGTGCCGGTGCGCCGATCGGCGGCGCCTTGTTTGTGCTGGACAAGATTCTGGGCGATCCTTTGAGCAGGCTGACAAGCGCAACCTACAGCGTGACCGGCTCATGGGACGAGCCGGAAGTGAATCTGCAACGGGTTTTTGACACCGGCGAATAACTTTTCTGTTTGGCAATATCGGAGGCAGTCATGAACAAGCGTGTTTCCAACCGGGTCGCAGCCATCCAGATGGTCAGCGGTCATGACATTGACGCCAATCTGCGCGAAGCGGAACAGCTGCTGGCCCGGGCTGCCGAGCAGGGCGCCTCGGTCGCCGTACTGCCTGAGAATTTTGCGGTTCTGGCCACCAGTCAGATGATTGATCGTGGTCGCCAGGAGGCGGGGGCCGAGCCTGTCATAAGAACCTTCCTGGCCGAACAGGCCCGGAAACTGGGGCTCTGGATCGTTGGCGGATCGATGCCCGTGGCCAAACGACCGGACGGCTCAGATCTGGAGGATCGGGTCAGGGCAACCTGCATTGTCTTTGATGACCAGGGTGAGGAAGTTGCCCGTTACGACAAGATTCACCTGTTTGATGCCATGGTGGAAGACGCCCATGGTCAATACCGTGAATCGGACACCTTCGAGCCCGGCGAACAGATAGTGACCGTGGATACGCCCGCGGGCAAGCTGGGGTTGGCGATCTGCTACGATCTTCGCTTTCCGGAGCTGTTCAGGCTGCTGCGTGAGCAGGATGTCGACTGGATTTGCCTTCCGAGCGCTTTCACCTGGCAGACCGGTGATGCCCACTGGTACCCCCTGATCCGGGCCCGCGCGATCGAGAACCAGGTATGGTTAGTGGCACCTGGCCAGGGTGGCCAGAACAGCGAGCGCCGTCGCACCTATGGCCACAGCCTGATCTGTGATCCCTGGGGGCGGATCGTGACGGAAATGGGGGAAGGCCCGGGCCTGGTCACCGCCGAACTGGACGCCGATCAGGTAGCCAATCTGCGCGCCCGGATGCCGGTGTGGGAGCACCGCCGGCTCAAAGGTTGAACCAACGGCTCACATGGCCTCGGCGTCATCGATGCACTCCCTGAGATAACGGAACAGTTTCCGGGCCTGGCCGGTGTTCTTCTGTTTTTCGACGTCTTTTCGGGCGTTTCGAGCAAGGTTTCGCAGGTGCTGCATATCGGCAGTGGGGCAGTAGCTGAAGAACTCGCCAACAACGGAATCGCCTTCGGCAATCATCCGGTCCCGCCAGCGTTCCGCCAGGTGGTGTCTGCGGGTGTGTTCTTCGCTACCGGCATCGAAGGCGTCGATGGCTTTCGCCAGGGCTTCAGGATCATCTTCCTGTCGGATGACCTTACCGATGTATTGCAGGTGCCGTCGTTTGGCCTCGTTCTGGCGGATACGGCGGGATTCCTCGATCGCGGCGCGGAGGGTCTCGCTGATTGGCAAGGTTTCCAGCTGATCGTTGCTCAGGTCCAGCATCCGCTTGCCCAGATCCTGCAGGGCATGCATTTCCCGTTTCAGCTGGGATTTGCTGGGGCCGTCGTATTCCGGCGCGTCGTTGTCTTGATGGTCTTTCATAAATCCGAGATCCGCTTAAGCGTAGAAAATCGTCGCGAGGCCAAGAAAGGCCATGAACCCGACTACATCGGTCACAGTCGTGAGAATCACGCTGCCTGCCAGGGCCGGATCAATATTGCGAGATTTGAGAAACAGTGGCAGAACCGTGCCAACCAGCGCTGCGGCGACAAGATTGATCACCAGCGCGGCAGCAATGATCGCGCCGATCATCACATCCTGGAACCAGAGCATGGCTGCACCCGCCACCACGGCGGCCCAGAGCAGGCCGTTCAGTATCCCTGACAGAAATTCCCGGTTCAGCAGCCAGCCTACGTTGGCGCCGCTGATCTGCCCCACGGCCATACCGCGAATCACCAGTGTAAGCGTCTGACTACCAGCAATGCCGCCCATACTGGCAACAATTGGCATCAGCACTGCGAGCGCCACCACTTTGGCGATCGTGTCTTCAAATAGCCCGATGACGGCGGAGGCGGTCAGTGCCGTAATCAGGTTGATGCCCAGCCAGACGGCACGGCGACGGGTGGTTTTCCACACCGGCGCAAAGGTGTCCTCGTCTTCGTCCAGACCCGCCATACTCATCAGTGAGTGGTCCGCATCCTCCCGGATAACGTCAACCACGTCATCGATGGTGATCCGACCCAGCAGGCGGCCCTCCTCGTTTACCACCGGCGCCGAGATCAGGTCGTAGCGTTCAAACAATGTCGCTACCTTGGTGTCGGAGAGGCTCACGGGAATGGGCTCGATGTCGGTATCCATGACTTCCCGCACGGTGGAGGCGGGGTTGGAGACCAGCATTTTCGTGATGGGCAGCATGCCAATGAAATCGTCCCGGCGGCTGACCACGATCAGGCTGTCGGTCATGGGTGGCAGGGTGCGGTGCCTGCGAAGGTAGCGGAGCACAACATCGATACTGATGTCCGGGCGCACCGTAATGGTGTCCGTGTTCATCAGACCGCCGGCGGTGTCCTCCGGATAGGAGAGAACTTCCTCCACCCGTTGCCGGTCCTGCTCGTCCATGGTCTCCAGGACTTCCTGGATGACCGTATCCGGCAGCTGCTGCAGCAGGTCGGCCAGGTCGTCTGACTCGAAATCCTCGATGATGTCCGCCAGTTCCTGAGCGTTCAGCTGGCTCAGGAAGTAGCCTCGGATATCATCACTGAGATACTGGAGAACCTCGCCTTCGAGGTCTTTGTCCACCAGGTTCCACAGCAGGGCCCGCTGCCGGGGCGGTGAGGACTCCAGCAAATGGGCAATATCACTGGGGCTCAGGCCACCGTTCAGGATGCGGGCAACCTGCTTCAGTGCGCCACTGTCCAGCGCTTCGCTCAGGGAACGAAGACGCTGGCGGGCCTGGCTTTTTTCCAGAATATCGGTCATGTGTTTATTTTACTCACCCTCACCGAAATAGTCGTTAATCAGTTCCACCAATGCTTCGATGGCCTGTTCCTCATCCGGTCCGTCGGCAATGAGCTCCACATCGGTTCCTTTGCTGGCGGCCAGCATCATCACCTGCATGATGTTCTTCGCGTCCACATCCCGGCCTTTGCCGCTGATACGCACGCTGCTGTCGTATTCCGATGCCGTGTTGACCAGCTTCGCAGTGGCGCGCGCATGCAGGCCCAGTTTGTTGATGATGGTAATGGGGCGGCGAATCATGGCTTGATCAGATCTCTTCCCGGGTCTGCAGGTGTGGCAGCTCGGTGTGCCGCACTTGCACATTGCTGTACCGTTGCCGGAAGTACTCACCCAACTGCTCGCACACATACACCGACCGGTGCTGGCCGCCGGTACAGCCAATGGAAATGGTCATATAGCTGCGGTTACTGTCTGCAAAGGAGGGCAGCCAGGTATCCAGAAATGATTTCAGGTCCTCGATCATCTTCCGGCTTGCCGGTTCTTTTTCCAGAAACTCGATAACCGGCTGATCCGTCCCGACATACTTGCGGAGGCTGGTATCCCAGTAGGGGTTGGGCAGGCAGCGGACATCGAAAACGTAGTCGGAATCCAGCGGCACGCCGTGTTTGAAGCCGAATGACTGAAACAGGAGAGCCAGTTCCTGATCTTTTCGACCGACCACGCGCTGCTTGACCATGTCCCGCAGCTCGTACATGGACATGCCGGTGGTATTTACGTAAAGATCGGAAAGCTTGGAGAGGGGCTCCAGCAGTTTCTTCTCGCTGGTAATGGCTTCCCGGAGAGAGGTCCTGTCGTCACTCAACGGATGCTTTCTGCGGGTGGCGTGAAAACGCTGCAGAAGCGACTGCTCGTCGGCGTCCAGGAAGATGATTTCAACGGTAACCCCGGTTTCCTGGAGGCGCCGGTAGATCTCCTCGAAATTGGCCAGCTCGCCGGAAAGGTTCCGCGCATCGATACTGACGGCCATCTTGCCCAGTCGACCAGGCCTGGTCTGGCTGGCGGCTTCCCGTGTGAGGGGGAAGAGCAGGCCAATAGGAAGATTGTCGATGCAATAAAACCCGAGGTCCTCCAGCACATGAAGTGCGGTACTCTTGCCCGAACCGGACCTGCCACTGACGATAATCAGCTTCATGACCACCTTACCTCCACTGCAGTGAATATCAGCCGCCTGAGGCGGTCATGCGCTGGTACAGCGTGCTGGCGTCCTCGGATTGCCGGAGGCGATCACAGAACGACCGCTCATTGAACTTTTCAGCCAGTTGGCTGAGCAGCTCCAGGTGTTCGCTCGTTGCTTCCTTCGGGACGATCAGGGCGAAAATCAGATCCACCGGCTGATTGTCGATAGCATCGAATTCGACGCTTTCTTCCAGCGTCATCAGCACGCCCACCACGTGATCAAGTCCTTCCAGACGGCAGTGGGGAATGGCGATTCCCTGGCCAATGCCGGTGCTGCCCAGGCGCTCGCGGGAAATCAGGTTGTTGAAGAGCTGGGTCTCGCTGAGCGTGTTGTCCTGATGGTTTATCTGCTCGGCAATAAACTCCAGGGCCCGTTTCTTGCTGGACGCAGCTACCCTGCAGAGGGTGAGCTCCGGAGCAAGAATGTTCTCTATGGTCAGGGATGTGTCGCTCATGGATCGACTGCGTTTCCGTTAAAAAAAAGGCTGCGACACGTTACTCATGTCGCAGCTCGATTAGATGAATTGCATGAAAACAGTCAGTTAGCGAGAGCCGTTTCCGTGCATCCGGTCTACATTCTTTTCCTTGTGCTTGAGGATCTGACGGTCAAGCTTGTCGATCAGGGCATCGATGGCTGCGTACATATCCTCATTTTCTGCCTTTGCGTGAATCTCACCACCAACCACATGCAACGTGGCTTCCGCAATCTGGCGCACCTTTTCCACTTCCAGGGTCACCTGGCAGTTACTGATGTGGTCAAAGTGACGCTCGAGCTTCTCGAACTTCTCTGAAACATAATCCTTCAGTGCGGGAGTCAGTTCTACGTGATGGCCTGAAATATTGAGTTGCATAGGCGTCTCCTGTTGTCATCGTGCCGGCTCCCGGGAGCCGGTCTGGGTGCTGGCGCATTATGCGCCGGCGAATACGGTGTTGCGTCCCGGCCCCCGGGTATTCAGACCAGCCGCTTGCGCTCGTTGGACGGCGGAATGTGCATGGCCTCCCGGTACTTGGCAACGGTGCGTCGCGCAACCTTGATACCCTGTTCCCCTAGCATGGCTGCAATTTTGCTGTCGCTCAACGGCTTTTTGGGCGTTTCCGCCGCAATCAGCTTCTTGATCATCGCGCGTATGGCCGTGGAGGAGCATTCTCCACCCTCGTCAGTGCTGACATGGCTGGAGAAGAAGTACTTCAGCTCGAAAATGCCACGGGGGGTATGCATGTATTTCTGGGTGGTTACCCGTGAAATGGTCGATTCATGCATCTCTACCGCCTGGGCGATGTCTGAAAGAATCAACGGTTTCATGGCTTCTTCACCGTGATCCAGGAATCCCTGCTGGTGCTCGACAATACGGGTCGCGACTTTCAGCAAGGTCTCATTGCGGCTCTGCAGGCTCTTGATGAACCACTTGGCCTCCTGCAACTGGTCGCGCAGGTAGGTGTTGTCTGCGCTGCTGTCCGCACGCCTTATAAGTGAAGCATAGCTGGCATTGACCCGGATGCGCGGTGCAATTTCAGGATTCAGCTCAACACGCCAGCGGCCATTGTGTTTGCGAACGATCACGTCCGGAATCACATAATCGGGTTCGGCCCGGTCAATGACATCGCCCGGCCGCGGATTCAGGCCGGTGATCAGCGCCAGGACATCCCGCAACTGGTCTTCTTTCAGGCGGCTGCGGCGCAGCAACTGGGCGTAATCGCGGTTGCCCAGCAGGTTGATGTAATGGGTAATTACAAGGCGTGCCTGGGCCAGCCAGGGTGTTTCCGGCGGCAGCTGGTTGAGCTGGATCAGCAGGCATTCCTGTAGGTCCCGGGCAAACACGCCGGGCGGATCAAAGTGTTGCAGGCGGTGAAGCACGGCTTCCACTTCATCCAGTTCAAGGGGGTCTTCATCGTTCTCATCCAGCAGTCCGGCGTGGATTTCCTCCAGCGGGCTGGTGATATAGCCCCGTTCGTCCACTGCATCCATCAGGGCATGGGCAATGGCCTGGTCCCGTTCACTGAGGGGCGTCAGATTGAGCTGCCATTCCAGGTGATCCTGAAGCGTTTCGGTCGGGGAATTACGGGTTTCGAAATCGTGATCGTTTTCGTCGTCGTTGCGGGCTGCCGGCGCTGGTGCGGACTGGTAGATGTCGTCCCAGGCGGTATCAACCGGCAGATCGTCCGGAATGTTGTCAGGAATCTCGTTCTCCGAGGACCAGTCCGGGCCGTTCTCGGATTCATCCCAGTCGCTGGCCGGTTCCGGGGCAGCTTCAGCGGCGGACTCGGTGGCGTTGGCCTCGCGCTCGTCGTTTTCGCTGGCTGCGTCGGTCTGGTCATCGTCCTCGGAGGTCTCCAGCATGGGGTTGGATTCCAGTGCCTGCTGGATTTCCTGCTGGAGGTCGAGAGTGGAGAGCTGGAGAAGCCGGATCGCCTGTTGCAGCTGGGGCGTCATGGTCAGGCTCTGACCCAGCTTTAACTGTAAGGAGGCTTTCATAACCATGGTTCAGGATCCGTCACTCATCAGCGCTTTGTGTCATAGGTCTTGAAAAAATCTTTATATGCCGGTTACTTGCCGCGGTTTTTCTTTACCCTAGCAAGTTCTTTGCCGAGTTTACTTGCTACAGATCATCAAAACAATGAGCCATTCACTGTCATAGCCTGAATTCGTCCCCGAGGTAGACTTCCTTGACCTGTTGATTGGCCAGGATCGCATCGGCATTGCCGGAGGCGATGATGTGCCCGCCGGAAACAATGTACGCGTTCTCGCAGATATCGAGAGTCTCGCGCACGTTATGGTCGGTGATCAGCACGCCAATCCCTTTGTCCCGCAGATGCCGGATAATGTGTTTGATGTCGCTGACGGATATAGGGTCAACGCCGGCGAAGGGCTCATCCAGCAGGATGAAAGCCGGCTCCATGGCCAGGGCCCGGGCAATTTCCACCCGTCGCCGCTCACCACCGGACAGGGCCATACCAACGCTGTCCCGGATATGGGTGATGTGGAATTCCTCCAGCAGCTCCTCGAGCTTTTTCTGCCGGTCTGCCTTGCTCAGGCCCTGCCGCGTCTCGAGGATCGCCATGATGTTGTCGCGCACAGACAGTTTGCGGAAAACCGAGGCTTCCTGTGGCAGGTAGCCGATGCCCTGGCGGGCCCGACCGTGCATCGGCAGCGGCGTAATATCCCGGCTGTCGATCGTTATCCGCCCGTGATCGGCAGGAACCAGCCCAACGATCATATAGAAGCAGGTGGTTTTCCCGGCACCGTTGGGACCAAGCAGCCCGACAATTTCCCCACTGCGGATTTCCAGGGAAACGTCGATCACCACTTTTTTCTGTTTGTAACTCTTTGCCAGGTTACTGGCTCTCAGAACTGCCATCGGATCCCTGTCTGTCTGTACTGCGTGGCTGAATCACCATCTCTACCCGGCCGCTGCCCTCGCCGGTGTCTGCGCCGCCCTCAGCGGTGACAACCCGGCCGACGGTATCATAATGAATGACATCACCCCGGAACAGGTTGCCATTCTGCTCGATGACTGCTTCCCGTTCAAAGGTCAGCTGGCTGTCGGTGGCAGACCAGGTAATGTTCAGGGCACGGGCATCGGTTTCGCCTTCCCCCTCGCGCGCCGGTTGACGGTATATAGCGGGCGTACCAGAGGCTTCGATCCGGCTCAGGCCGTCCTCGGTCCGGTACAGGACGACCCGCTCGGCAGTCAGGCGGGTATTGCCCTGCTCAAGTTCCACAGCGCCGGTGTAGGTGGCAATGCCCTGGCCGTCATCCAGGCGGGCGGTATCTGCGGTGACCTTGATAGGAGTGTCAGAATCAAGGTCAAATGCAGCCGCCGGGCCGATCATCACGACCGTTAGCAGGGCAGCCATCAGGCGCCGGTATCGGTTAGTTTCCGGTTTCATAGAGTCCTTCCACCTGGGAGTTCAGTTCCAGAATTCGTTCGTCTATCCACGCTTTCATGCCCGTGGCCCGGGTTATGCCGGTAACATCACGTATTTCTACGGGCGCGTCTGTATATACCATGCCCCGGTCGTTATCCAGGGTCAGGCTTGATGTTGTCAGGACGGCGTCCCGTTCGCCAATCGTGCGCTGAACCCGGACATTGTCCGTCAGGTACACCAGATTCTGGTTTTGCAGCAAGCTGCCATTGTCGGCCTCGACAATCCACGGCAGGGCCTCCTGGTCCCCGTACAGCTCGGCCCGGGGAGATTCCATGGTGGCCAGGTTGCCTTCCTCGAACTGCTCAATTCGGGGGCTGGAAAACCGGATCTTGAGATTGCCCGCTTCATCGAAGGAGGTGTACTGACCATTCACCACGAAACCGTCTGGTTCGGCGTCTCCCCGTAGGGCCGCTGCCTCGTCATCAATCACAGGGGGTTCATCGCTGCGCCAGAGCAGGAATACGGCTGCCACCACGGTAGCAGCCAGTGCCAGTGCTCGCAGCCAGGGTCTGTCCAGCAGCCAGTTCATGCCTCGGGCTCCAGATAGGGGGCAAGTGCTGCGTCAAGCCTGCCATGGGCCGTCAGCAGCAAGTCGCAGGCTTCGCGGACCGCCCCTTCGCCGCCCCGGGCAATGGTGCAGTAGTCGGCATGCTGCTGCACCAGCCAGTAACCGTTGGGCACGGTGATGCCCAGTCCGGCGAACCTCAGTGCCGGGAGATCTGGCAGATCGTCCCCCATGTATGCGATGGCCTCGGGGCTGATATCCATGGTGCTGACCAGTTCCTGAAGGGCTACCTTCTTGTCCTCTCGCCCCTGCATCAGGTGGGGAATGCCAAGATCCCGCATGCGCTTCTCGGTCAGGGGGGACTTTCGTCCGGTGATCACGGCCACGGTAATCCCGGCTGCCATCAGTTGTTTCAAACCCAGGCCATCCAGAATGTTAAAAGCCTTGAGCTCATCACCAGTGGCGCTGAAATAAAGTTTACCGTCGCTCATGATGCCGTCGACATCCAGTGCGATCAGGCGGATCTTTACGGCCTTTGCCAACAGCGAATCCGGCCATTGGTGCTTCATATCAAACAGCTCCTCATAGCCCCTAGATAACGCCGGCACGCAGCAGGTCGTGCATATTGATGGCGCCAATCAGACCACCCTGGTCGTCGGTAACGGGGAGGGCGTTGATCTTCATCTCCTCCATTATGTTCAGCGCTTCCGCCGCCAGATGATCGGCCTGGATCGTTTTACCATGCCGGGTCATGACCTCGTTGATGGGCGTATTGTGAATGTCCACCGATCGATCCAGAGTCCGTCGAAGGTCACCGTCCGTAAATATTCCGGTAAGAGTGCCTTTATCATTGACGACGGTGGTCATACCGAGACCCTTTCGGGACATCTCAAGAAGAGCACCGCTCAAGGGGGTATCCTCGTTGACGACTGGAATCTGATCACCGCTGTGCATGATGTCGGAGACCCTGAGCAGCAGCCGACGCCCGAGGCTGCCGCCGGGGTGAGAGATAGCGAAATCCTCGGCACTGAAGCCCCGGGCCTCAAGGAGTGCAACGGCGAGGGCATCGCCCATCACCAGGGTGGCCGTTGTGGAGGAGGTGGGCGCCAAACCCAGTGGGCAGGCTTCCACCATAACGCTGACGTCCAGATTGGCGACGGCTTCCCGGGCCAGTGTGGAGCTGGCATTGCCGGTCATGCTGATCAGCGGAGCGCCCATGCGTTTGATCAACGGCAGAATGGTGACCACCTCGCTGGTGTTGCCGCTGTTGGAAATGGCGATGACCACATCCTGGGAGGTGATCATACCCATGTCACCGTGGCTTGCCTCGCCCGGGTGCACGAAAAACGATGGCGTTCCAGTGCTGGCCAGGGTGGCGGCAATTTTGTTGCCAATGTGGCCGGATTTTCCCATGCCGGTCACAACCACGCGGCCCTTGCAGTTCATGATAACTTCGCAGGCCCGCGTGAACTGGTCGTCGATTCGGCCTTCAAGGGCATCAATGGCGTCGCGCTCAATGCGGATGGCGCGGATGGCAGAAGATCGGAAATCGCTGGGAGTCTGTTCGGTCATCGGGCTTTGGGCCTGGCTGTCGGGACGTTGTAAATGTTGGGCAGAGTATACCATTTTCACCCGGCAACGATGCCCGGTTACCGAAAGTTCAGTCAAACTGATCATTGCTATCAGTACATTTTGGGCACTTTGGATTGAGCTTGCGCGCTCCTTGGCATAATGTAGCCCCTCTTTGAAAGGTAAGGACTATGAATTCACCGGCTTACATATCGCTCAAGGACGTCGTGTTCTCCCGCTCAGGGCGCCGTATCTTCGACGGTGTCAGCCTGGACATCCCCCGCGGAAAAATCACCGCCATCATGGGGCCCAGCGGAACCGGGAAAACCACGCTGCTTCGCCTTATTGGCGGCCAGCTCAGGCCGGATTCGGGCAGTGTTGTGGTGGACGGCCATGAAGTGCCGAAGCTCAAGCGCAAAGCCCTCTACAGCCTTCGGGAAAAGATGGGCATGCTGTTCCAGAGTGGGGCGCTGTTCACCGATCTGAGCGTGTTCGAGAACGTGGCCTTCCCGTTGCGGGTGCACACAAAGCTGCCGGAAGACATGATTCGTGATGTCGTGCTAATGAAGCTTGAAGCCGTCGGATTGCGAGGCGCACGCCAACTGATGCCGTCGGAACTGTCCGGAGGTATGACCCGCCGGGTTGCTCTTGCCCGAAGTATTGCCCTGGATCCCGAGCTGATCATGTACGACGAGCCGTTCGCCGGCCAGGACCCGATTGCCATGGGCGTTCTGGTAAAGCTGATCCGCGATCTGAACAGCTCCATGGGGCTGACCAGCGTTCTGGTTTCCCACGATGTGCCCGAATCCCTGAGCATTTGCCATTACGCCTGCATCATCTCGGACGGCAAGGTGATCGGGGAGGGCACGCCTGAAGAGCTCCGGGCGCATCCTTCCGGGAAGGTCCAGCAGTTTCTCCAGGGGCAGCCGGATGGCCCGGTGCCGTTTCACTATCCGGCCGAGGGCGCCGCCCAGGACTTTGGGTTGTCCGGGGGTGTGTCTTGATTGGCAGAATTGCGGCATTCGGGCGGCTCGGTCTTGATATCGTCTCGTCATTCGGCCGTTCAGGCCGTTTCCTTGCAGGCGTTCTGGGCGGTGTGCCCAGGCCGGCGACCGGTTTCCCCCTTCTGGTGAAGCAGCTGTACGCCGTTGGCGTTCTGTCCCTGGCCATTATCGTGGTTTCTGGCCTGTTTATTGGCATGGTGCTGGGGCTGCAGGGGTATACAATTCTGAGTGATTACGGTTCCGAGGCCGCTATCGGCCAGATGATTGCCCTGACCCTGGTGCGCGAACTCGGGCCGGTGGTAACCGCGTTGCTCTTCGCGGGCCGGGCCGGTTCGGCGCTGACAGCGGAAATAGGCCTGATGAAAGCCACCGAGCAGCTGTCTAGCATGGAAATGATGGGTGTGGACCCGCTTCGGCGCGTCATTGCGCCCCGCCTCTGGGCCGGGTTTATCGCCATGCCGGTACTGGCGGTCATTTTCTCGGTGGTCGGCATCTGGGGCGGTATGCTGGTGGGTGTAGACTGGCTGGGCGTGTTCGAAGGCTCCTTCTGGGGCAATATGCAGTCGTCGGTGGATTTTGTTGATGATGTCCTGAACGGTGTCATCAAGAGCGTTGTTTTCGGCTTTGTCTGCGCCTGGATTGCGGTCTACCAGGGGTATGACTGTGTGCCGACATCGGCAGGGATCAGCTCGGCGACCACCAAGACCGTGGTGTACTCATCGCTGGCGGTGCTGGGGCTGGATTTCGTGCTGACCGCTGTCATGTTTGGCGATTTCTGAATCAACGATTAACGAGATAATACCGGAGCCTGAAATGGCGCAGAGAACCACTGAAATCATCGTTGGCCTGTTCATGATCGCAGGCTGTGCAGCTTTGCTGGTCCTGGCGCTTCAGGTGAGCGGGCTGTCGCCGAAATCGGCCGAGAGCACCTATACCATTTACGCCAATTTCAACGATACGGGCGGGCTCACGCCCCGCGGTCGGGTCTCGATGGCCGGGGTAACGGTTGGCACCATCGAATCCATCAGCCTGAACACGGAAACCTTCCAGGCTCGGGTCGAGATGTCGATTCATTCGGATGTGGACAATATCCCGTCGGACAGTTCCGCAGTTATACGTACATCCGGCCTGCTCGGCGAGCAGTACATTGATATATCGATTGGCGCCGAGATGGATTCGCTGAAAGAGGGCGATACCTTCTATTCGACACAGTCGGCCATGAACCTGGAACGGCTGATCAGCAACTTTGCATCGGGCCGTTGATTCGGGCCGGAAAGATCAAACAGGAGATCCTGATGTTTGCACTGAGACACCACATTCTGATCGGCCTTCTGATGGCCCTGGTTCTGGTTACGCCGGCGCAGGCAGGCGAAGCGGAGGATCTCCGCCAATACGTTGATGAGAACACCCAGCGCCTTGTGGAGAAGCTCAATGAAGAGCGCGGTCTTTATGAGGAGGATCCCGAAGCCTTCTATGAAAGCATGGACCAGGCGCTGGCGGATTTTGTCGACTTCCGCCGCATTGCGGCCCGGGTGATGGGCCGCTACGCCCGCCAGACCACGCCCGAACAGCGGGACGAATTCGTGGTCAAGTTCAAGCGCAGCCTGTTTGACAGTTATGCGCAGGCTCTGGTGAATGCGGAAAACTTCGAGATCCAGGTCAAGGAAGCGACCATCAACCCCCAGAGCGACGAGCGCGCGTCGGTACAGATGGAAGTCATCAGCGCCTCTGGAACCCGCTACCTGGTCACCTATTCGATGTACAAGAACGCCGACGGCAAATGGCTGATGGAAAACATCATCGTTGAAGGCGTAAACATCGGTCTGGCGTTCCGGGATCGGTTCAGCCAGGAAATGGAAGAAAACCGTGGCCAGATTCAGGCGGTCATCGACGGCTGGAGCGATGCCGTTGAGTCCCTGAACCTGGGCCAGGAAGTGGATAAATCATGACCGCAGGGCTGCCCCGGGTGCACCTCTCCGACGGCGCTTTGATCGTCTCGGGTGAGGTGACCGCAGATACAGTCATTAACCTGAGAAAAGAGGGTGAAAAGCTGATCCGGTCGGCATCCGGCGATCTGGTTGTCGACCTGGATGGTCTGGTCACCGCCCACAGTGTTGTGCTGTCGATGTTGCTCTGCTGGCAGCGCCTCGCCGCTCAGTCAGGCATTGCCCTGTCGTTCAAGGGTGTCAGTGGCCGTTTGGCGTCATTGGCGGCCCTGAGCAACCTCGACGGCCAGCTCGCGGGGTTCGGTCCGGAATCCGTTCATCCCGCCCACTGACTTTTCCGGCCCCGGCCCCTTTGTTTACCGGACAGTAAAGCTGACCCGAGCGCCGGAATTGGTTACAATCTCGCCCCTGATTTCATAACACCCGAGGATTTTCTATGGATGCCGCCCAAGTCACCGAGCTGGTCAAAGAAGCGTTGCCCGGCTGTGAAGTTCAGGTACAGGTTGATGGTACCCATTACCTGGTCGTCGTGGTGGGTGACGTATTCGAAGGCCTGCCGACTATCAAGCGCCAGCAGTTGATCAACAAGGCGCTGTTCCAGCAGATCATGGATGGCTCGATTCACGCCCTTCATCCAAAAGCATTTACTCCGGCCGAATGGGCTGAGCGCCAGGGCTGAATGGCCCGGACAAAACAGGATATTTATTGTGGATAAACTTCTGATCAGAGGGCGCAAGCCTCTGGATGGTGAAATCCGGATTTCCGGTGCCAAGAACGCCGCACTGCCGATCCTCGCAGCAACTCTGCTGGCGGATGAGCCGGTAACCGTAGGCAATCTACCGCACCTGCACGACGTAACCACCATGATCGAGCTTCTGGGTCGCATGGGTGTTGAAGTGATCATTGATGAGAAGATGAGCGTGGAAATCCACGCCAACACCATCAAACACTTCCATGCCCCTTACGAGCTGGTGAAAACCATGCGGGCCTCCATTCTGGTGCTGGGTCCTCTGGTCGCTCACTTCGGCGAAGCAGAAGTATCCCTGCCCGGCGGTTGTGCGATCGGTAGTCGCCCGGTGAACCTGCACATCCATGGCCTGGAAATGATGGGCGCGGACATCAAGGTCGAGAATGGCTACATCAAGGCCAAGACCAACGGTCGTCTGAAAGGCGCGCACATTTTCCTGGATACGGTCACCGTAACCGGTACCGAGAATCTTATGATGGCGGCTGCCCTGGCCGACGGAAAAACCATCCTGGGAAACGCGGCCCGCGAGCCGGAGGTTGTTGACCTCGCCGAGTGTCTGATCGCCATGGGAGCGGACATCAAAGGTCACGGCACCGCCACCATCGAAATCAACGGTGTTGAGCGCCTGCACGGTTGCCATTACAACGTGCTGCCAGACCGTGTTGAAACCGGTACCTACCTGGTGGCTGCTGCTGCAACCGGGGGCCGGGTGAAGCTCAAGGATACCCGGGAAGATCTGCTGGAAGCCGTTGTGCTCAAGCTTGAAGAGGCCGGCGCCCACATCAATACCGGCCCGGACTGGATTGAACTGGACATGAAAGGCAATCGCCCGAAAGCGGTGAGCCTTCGTACCGCGCCTTACCCGGCGTTCCCCACGGACATGCAGGCGCAGTTCGCCGCCATGAACGCGGTAGCCGAGGGCACGGGCACCATCGTGGAGACCGTGTTCGAAAACCGGTTCATGCACCTGCAGGAACTGATCCGCATGGGTGCGGACATCGCGCTCGAGGGCAATGCCGCCATCATCAAGGGTGTGGACCACCTCACCGGCGCGCCGGTTATGGCCACGGACCTCAGGGCCTCGGCAAGCCTCGTCATTGCCGGCCTCATGGCCGACGGCGATACCATCGTAGACCGCATCTATCACATAGACCGCGGGTACGAATGTATTGAAGAGAAACTGCAGTTGCTGGGTGCCACCATCCGCCGCCTGCCAGCGTGAAAGACATCTATCCAGACACTACGGGAAACCGGAAGAATCCATGACAGATTCCATAACCATCGCCTTGTCGAAGGGACGAATCCTGGAAGAGACCCTGCCGCTGCTCGCAGAAGCGGGCATTGAGCTGATCGACGACGTCAAAAAGTCGCGCAAACTGGTGTTCCCGACAACGGATCCCCATGTGCGGGTATTGATCATCCGGGCCACCGACGTGCCGACCTATGTTCAGTACGGCGGGGCGGACCTTGGTGTGACCGGCAAGGACGTGCTGATGGAGCATGGTGGGGAAGGGCTGTATGAGCCACTGGATCTGAACATTTCCCGGTGTCGCCTTATGACCGCCGGCCCAAAAGATCAGACTCCGCCATCCGGTCGTATCAAGGTGGCAACAAAATTTGTAAACCTGGCCCGCCGATATTACTCGGCCCAGGGCCGTCAGGCAGACATTATTAAGTTATACGGTGCCATGGAGCTGGCTCCGATTCTCGGGCTGGCCGACGAGATCGTCGACATTGTCGACACCGGCAACACGCTGAAGGCGAACGGCCTCGAGGCCCGGGAACTGATTGAACACATCAGCAGCCGGCTGGTGGTCAATCGTGCCTCCATGAAGATGAAACACGAGCGTATTAACCCCATAATCGAAAAGATGTCCGCAGCTGTGGATAAACGCCGGACCTGATGTCAGGGCCGGCCAGAGTCAGTTAGTCGTTAATCCCATACAGGATTTGAGTTATGACCGCCAAGATCACCCGATTGAACGCTTCCCAAAGTGACTTTAATGATGCGTTGGCCAAACTTTTGGCCTGGGACGACAGCGTTGATCATCAGGTGAACGAGTCGGTGCGCCACATCCTGCATGAGGTGAAAACCCGGGGTGACCAGGCGGTTCTGGAATTTACCGAGAAATTCGATCGCCTGAAGGTTGGGTCCGTCGCCGAGTTGGAAATGGACCAAAGCCGTTTGCAGCAGGCCCTGGACGCGATTCCCCAGGACCAGCGGGTTGCCCTTGAAAAAGCGGCTGAGCGAATTCGCGACTACCACGAACGCCAGAACCAGAAGTCCTGGCAGTATGAGGACGAAGACGGAACCGTGCTTGGCCAGAAGGTAACGCCTCTGGACCGCGCGGGCTTGTACGTGCCCGGCGGCAAGGCTGCTTACCCTTCATCCGTGCTCATGAACGCTATTCCCGCGAAAGTTGCCGGTGTCAGCGAAGTGGTGATGGTCGTTCCAACGCCGGATGGTGTGGTGAATGACATGGTGTTGGCCTCGGCAGCGATTGCCGGCGTTGACCGCGTGTTCACCGTTGGCGGCGCCCAGGCCGTTGGCGCGCTTGCCTATGGCACAGAAACCATCCCGGCCGTTGATAAAATCGTCGGCCCCGGCAACATTTTCGTTGCCACCGCCAAGCGCGAAGTCTTCGGCGTCGTCGGCATCGACATGATTGCCGGGCCCTCGGAAATTCTCGTGATCAGTGACGGAAAGACCGATCCCGACTGGATCGCCATGGATCTCTTCTCCCAGGCGGAACACGACGAACAGGCCCAGTCCATCCTGATCAGCCCGGATGCTGAATTCCTCGACGCTGTCGAAGCCAGTATCAACAACCTGCTTCCAACCATGGAACGTGCCGACATCATCCGCACCTCCATGACTGACCGCGCCGCGTTGATCCATGTCACCGACCTGAAACAAGCCGCCGAAGTCTCCAACCGCATCGCCCCGGAACACCTGGAGCTGTCGGTTGAAGACCCGGAGGCCATGCTCGATGACATTCGCCACGCCGGCGCCATCTTCATGGGCCGCTACACCGCCGAAGCCCTGGGTGACTACTGCGCCGGTCCGAACCACGTGCTTCCCACCAGCGGCACCGCACGGTTCTCTTCACCGCTGGGCGTCTACGACTTCCAGAAACGGTCTTCCATCATCGGCTTCAGCGCTGCCGGTGCTGACCGCATGGGACGTGTGGCCTCGGTTCTGGCCCGTGGCGAGGGCTTAACGGCACACGCCCGGTCGGCGGAATATCGTATTAAAGATTAAAAGACTTCACCCCCTATGTATGCAGGGCGGCGGGGAGGTCACTCTCCGAGAATGTCGGCGGCCATGGATGGCCGACGCCAAGCGCACATGGGTGTGGCAGAGCGATGATGAAGCGGAGCTTCATGCGATAGCCACACGACAGCAATCTGAGATTGCTGGCCGGACCCGCTTGCGGGTGCTCGTAGCGGTTCTCGGAGAGTGACCTGCCTGTCGCCCGTCTGCACCAAATGGAGTGCATAATCGATGAGCAAATTCTGGAGCCCCCTGGTAAACGACCTGGTTCCATACGTCCCAGGCGAACAGCCAAAAATGGCCAACCTGGTGAAGCTGAACACCAACGAAAACCCCTTCGGCCCCTCACCAAAAGTCATCGAAGCCATCCAGGCCGAACTGAACGACGGCTTGCGCCTCTATCCCGATCCGGAAGGCGAAAGCCTGCGCGAGACCATTGCGGCTTACCACAAGATAAAGCCGGAACAGATCTTCCTCGGCAACGGCTCCGATGAAGTCCTGGCCCACATCTTCTTTGGCCTGTTCCAGCACGGCGAACCGATCCTGTTCCCGGACATCACCTACAGCTTCTATCCGGTTTACTGTGGCCTCTATAACATCGAGAGCAAAAAAGTACCGCTGACAGAAAGCTTTGAAATCAACCCGGAGGACTTCAAACAACCCAACGGCGGCGTGATTTTCCCGAATCCGAACGCGCCAACCGGTCGGTATCTTGAGCTGCAATATGTTGAAGAAATCCTGGCTGCCAACCCGGATCGTGTCGTCGTTGTGGATGAAGCCTACATCGATTTCGGCGGTGAGTCGGCGATCACCCTGGTCGACAAGTACCCGAACCTGTTGGTCTCACAGACGCTCTCCAAGGCCCGTTCACTGGCCGGTTTGCGAGTCGGTTTCGCCGTCGGCCATCCAGACCTGATCGAGGCCCTGAACCGGGTCAAGAACAGCTTCAACAGTTACCCGCTCGACCGCCTGGCCCTGGCCGGTGCGAAGGCGGCCTACGAGGATGAAGCCTGGTTCCGGAAGTGCTGCGATGGCGTGATCTCCGAGCGCGAGCGTGTAACTGCCGCCCTCGAGGAGTTGGGTTTTGAGGTGTTACCCTCAAAAGCAAACTTTATCTTTGCCCGTCATAAGGATCAGCCGGGTGAGGTTTTGGCCAAGAGCCTGAGAGATCAAGGCATTATCGTTCGGCACTTCAACAAGCCCCGAATCAGCGAGTTCCTGCGCATCACCATCGGCACTGTTGATCAGAACGATGCTTTGATTGCTGGGCTCGAATCACTCTAGCCTTTGGAGCTAGCGGGCAGCGCGAGGCAGACACCCCTTTCCGGGAACCGCTACGAGCACCCGCACACGGGTCCAGCCAGCAATCATAGATTGCTGTCGTTCGGCTGTCGCATGAAGCTTCGCTTCATAAGCGCTCGGCCTCACCCATGTGCGCTTGACGTCGGCCATCCTTGGCCGCCGACATTCCCGGAAAGGGGTGCCTGCCTCGCTCGTCGAACTTCTAAGAAATAGTCCGGAGCGATTACTGATGGCTGAACGAAACGACATCCTTAAGAAAATCGGCGAATGGCTGCAGCCAGAGAATTTCCAGGATTACTGTCCGAATGGCCTGCAGGTTGAAGGCACGTCCGAAATTAATACTGTCATTTCTGGCGTAACTGCCTCAAAAGCTCTCATCGAAGCCGCTATTGAAGCAAACGCAGATATGATCCTCGTCCACCATGGTTACTTCTGGAAAGGTGAGGACCAGCGAATCCAGGGCATGAAACGAGAACGCTTGAAACAGCTTCTCGACAACGATATCAATCTTGTCGCCTACCACCTCCCGCTGGATGACCATCCCGAATACGGCAACAACCGTCAGCTGGCAGGCGTTCTCAATATCAAGAATCCACGCCCGCTCGGCGGTCTGGTCTGGGAGGGTGAGCTGGAAGAAGCGATGTCTCCAGAGAAATTCGGTCTTCACATCGCCAGACAGCTTCACCGTGAACCGCTCTGGGTTGGCGACGGTCCGACTGCGATCAAACGGGTAGGGTGGTGTACCGGTGCTGCACAGGGGTTTATTAACACTGCTCTGGACGCTGGCCTGGATGCCTACATCAGCGGTGAAATCTCCGAGCCGACGACGCACACGGCAAGGGAGTGCGGCGTTCATTATTACGCTGCCGGACACCACGCGACCGAACGCTACGGCGTTCAGGCTCTCGGAAAAGCGCTAGTGGAGGAGTTTGGGGTCGCTCACAAATTCATCGATTGCGATAATCCCGTTTGATGCGTTAGCAGGATAGCTTTTCGGTCGTTGAGAATTGCACCTAGACGGATGGAGCGTGGTGTGTGCCCCTTTCCGGGAATGTCGGCGGCCATGGATGGCCGACGTCAAGCGCACATGGATGTGCTCGTAGCGGTTCCCGGAAAGGGGCACATACCATGCTCCCTCTCCCAAACCATCAGTCCTGCAATAAGCCGAATTACCAGATCTATGCGAGTTAGGCCTGCTGAGCCTTATCACCCTTCTTGAGCCCAAAGTCCTCAGCAAGCGTGCCGGAATCCTTAGGATCTGTCTTGGGCGCATAGTCCCGCGGCGGCTCGGAAGCGTCCTCGCGAACCTCTTCCAGGCGCTTCTTGGAAGTCTCCTGCGCCAACTCCTCCATCCAGTCTTCGTCATTGCAAAGACGGTTGGCGCCGCGTGCCATATGCTGGTTCACGTCGCGGTAGGCATCGTTGAAGCGGCGCAGCAAATGGGCCGACTCCATGAAATGCTCGTTCACCTGGGCCTGGTAGCGGGTATATTCGCTTCTCAGTTCCTCAATCTGCTGTTCCGCCCGGCGCTGCCGAAGCGACGTTCCCTGCCCGGAACGGCCAACAAATACCCCGATGACAATGCCAACAACCAATGCGGCAATCGCTGCCAGAATCAGGTTTGTCATATGCTGTGTCGTCCTTTTACCTAGAAGTGAGCCAAGCCCCTGTTCGACGAGTATAACGCCCCAGGCTCCATCATCCCATGATTGTGGCCTGCGCCAATCGTCGTATTGCTGCCCAGGCGGCCAACGTGGCGAAAAATCGCCAAATGCGAGACAATATGGCGCCCAAATTTACGATCAACTTCCGGGAATACCTTGATGACAGCTGCGATGTCCTCCGAAACCAGTGCGACCATGACCCCTTGGCAACGTTACCAAAAGGATCTTGAACGCCCGGATTTCCAGAAGGACTCGGCCCAGGAAGATGCGGTCAAGCGCCTTCAGTCACTGTACGACAAACTTGTTGAAGCCGAAAGGGATCGTACCAAGCCCAAGGCCAAACTTTTCCGCAAGCTCAAAAAAGGCAAGGAAGAGCCGGTCAAGGGCCTGTATTTCTGGGGTGGGGTAGGCCGCGGCAAAACCTACCTCATGGACACTTTTTACGAGTCGCTGCCTTTTGATCGCAAGATGCGGGTTCACTTCCACCGTTTCATGCAGCGTGTCCACAGCGAACTCAAATCGCTCAAGGGCGAGAAAAACCCTTTGGAACTGGTGTCCAGGAAGTTTGCGGATGAAACTCGGGTTATCTGTTTCGACGAGTTTTTCGTGTCCGACATTGGCGACGCCATGATCCTCGCCACTCTCATGGATGGTTTATTCAGTCGCGGCGTCACCCTGGTGTGTACCTCCAACATCGTCCCGGATGGTCTCTACAAGGATGGTCTCCAGCGCGCCCGGTTCCTGCCCGCTATTGAACTCGTCAAAAAGCACACCGATGTGGTCAACGTTGATGGCGGAGTAGACTACCGGTTGCGGACTCTCGAGCAGGCGGAACTGTTCCACTCGCCTCTTGATGAAGATGCAGATGTCAGCCTGCGAAAAAGTTTCGATGCTTTGGCGGTTGAGGCCGGTAAACACAGCAAATCCATGGAAATCAACGGCCGTAAAATTCCCGCCCAGGCGCACGCAGACGACGTAGTCTGGTTCGATTTCAAAGACGTCTGCGACGGCCCACGAAGCCAGAACGATTACATCGAGATGGCCAGGCAGTTCCACGCCATCATCGTCAGCAACGTGCCCGTTCTGGGCAAAGAAAAAGACGATCAGGCGCGCCGGTTCATTAACATGATTGACGAATTTTACGACCGCAACGTTAAAGTCATCATCTCGGCGGCGGCACCTATCACAGAGCTTTACACCGGCGGCCGCCTCGGCTTCGAATTCGAGCGCACCGAATCTCGACTGCTGGAAATGCAGTCCCGGGAATACCTCGAAGCACCGCACAAACCATAAAAAAGAAAACAGCCCTGCGTAGGTCGGATCAGCACAGCGCAATCCGACAAGAACCTGCCAGACAACCAACAGAGAGATTCAGAAATGAGCACAGACAACGTCGTTATCGTAAGCGGGGTTCGTACCCCCATGGGTGGATTCCAGGGTAGCCTGGCCAGTGTCAGCGCAACCGATCTTGGAGCGATCACCATCGCCGAGGCCGTAAAACGCGCCGGTCTGAAGCCTGCGGATGTGCAGGAAGTCATCATGGGCAACGTCCTGCCTGCCGGCCTAAAACAGGGCCCGGCCCGCCAGGCTATGCGCAAGGCCGGCCTGCCGGATCACACTGGAGCTACCACCATCAATAAGCTCTGCGGCTCCGGCATGAAAGCCGCCATGTTCGCCCACGATCTGATCAAAGCCGGCAGCAACGACATCATGGTTGCCGGTGGTATGGAAAGCATGTCGAACGCTCCCTACATCCTGCAGGGCGTTCGCAGCGGCTACCGCATGGGCCCGGGTCAGGCACCCCAGGATCATATGTTCCTGGACGGCCTCGAAGACGCCGAAACTGGTCGCCTGATGGGCGCCTTTGCCCAGGAAATGGCGGACAAGAAAGGCTACACCCGGGAAGAAATGGATGAATACGCCATCACCTCCCTCACGCGAGCCAAGAAAGCTATTGAGGAAGGCCTGCTGAAAGACGAGATCATTCCGGTAACCGTGAAAAGCCGAAAAGGCGAGGTGGTCGTTGAGGACGACGAGCAGCCCCACAACGCCAACATCGACAAGATCCCGAGCCTCCGCCCGGCCTTCGCCAAAGATGGCACCGTCACAGCGGCAAACGCCTCTTCGATCTCGGACGGCGCTTCTGCGTTGCTGCTGATGCGCGAGTCCGAGGCTGAAAAACGCGGCCTCAAGCCGCTGGCCCGCATCGTCGGCCACAGCACCCAGTCCCAGCATCCGTCCGAGTTCACCTGCGCCCCGGTTGGCGCCATCGAAACCCTGTTCGGCAAAACCGGTTGGAGCAAAGACGACGTCGACCTCTTCGAGATCAACGAAGCCTTCGCCATGGTCGCCATGATGCCGATCCGCGAACTCGGCCTCGACCCCGAGAAAGTCAACATCCACGGCGGCGCCTGCGCCCAAGGTCACCCCGTCGGTTCCACCGGCTCCCGCCTGCTGGTCACCCTCATGTATGCTCTTCAGCGTTACGGCAAAAAGAAGGGCATTGCAGCTCTTTGCATTGGTGGCGGCGAGGCTACGGCCATGGCTATTGAGATGCTTTAAGCAGGAATCCTGTATAGCTCTTTTGCTTCGGTTGTTGGACAAGGGGCGGTCGTCTTTCTGAAACACGCCGTAAATACGTCCCTGTAGGCTTGACGGCAGCATCCATGCTGCCGACAGTTTCAGAAAGACGACCGCCCCTTGCCCCTGACAATACGAGAAGGCTTTTCGAGGCACTGGTGCCGAAGCTTCCTTTTGTCGTGAATCTGGTGACATCTGAGTCGCAGATTACATCGGAACTATGGGCGCTGACGTCGGGGTGAGCCTTCCGGGAATGTAGAGGGCCATGGATGGCCCGAAACAAGCGCACATGGATGTGCTCGTAGCGGTTCCCGGAAGGCTCACCCCGGCGGCAGTGCTTGCTCCCAAGTTTAAAGCGAAAAAAACCACCAAAACCAAAGTGGTTGCATCTAATTTTGTTGTCTATAGTGATTCTGTGCGACGGAACCCGGCGGCAAACGGCGTTTACAGGGGGATGATAGCAAAATCATACTTTTGACTGATCAAAGCGCCCGAAGGCGTTAGCTATAGTGCCAACATCACGAGCACTGTGCACGAAGCCTCCAATACATCGTGAACACCAATAATCAGAGCAGCGACTCAGAACAACAATGGAGTAGCCTTCCAATGACAAGAAAAACACATCAATGGCAGCGTTGGACCAAATTACCGCTTGCCGTGGCAGTTGCGGCGGGAGTGTCCGGTCACGCAGCCGCCTATTCGTTTTATGTGGGTGATGTGGAAGCCCAGTTCAACACCACGCTGTCTGCGGGTGCAGGTTGGCGGGTCGAGGATAGAGATAAGCGTCTGATCGCGCAGGGTAACCTTGGCCCCGAGTATGCCCCAGGTGGCTCCCTTGCCAATATTGGTTCCTCTACGAACAACTATGACGACGGCAACCTCAACTTCGAGAGTGGCGATACTTACTCCAAGATCGTCAAGGGTAACAGTGAACTTTACCTGAACTACTACGTTGACAACCCCTACCTTACACGCGTGGGCGGCCTGCTTCGTGGGCGTTACTGGTATGACTTCGAGTTGAAAGACGAGAACCGCGCCGTTGATTTTGTCGGCCAGCAGCGTGAGCTGAATCCAGACGCGAAAGATAATGCTTCCGGTGGTGAAATCCTCGACGCCTACATTTTCTCTGACTGGTATTTCGGTAATGTTCCGGTCAGCCTTCGCTACGGCAAGCAGGTTGTGAGCTGGGGCGAGAGCACCTTTATCCCGGGCGGCATCAACGTCATCAACCCGGTGGATGTTCCCGCCTTCCGGGCGCCGGGCTCTGAACTGAAAGACGCGCTTCTCCCGGTCGAGATGTTCTACATGTCTGCGGGTATCACAGAGAACGTCACCGTTGAGACCTTCGTACAGGCAGACTGGGAGCCGGTTCGTCCGGACGACTGTGGTACCTTCTTCTCCACCAACGATTTCGCAGCTGATGGTTGCGGCCCGGTACTTCTCGCTGGCCAGCTACCGGATTCCCAGGCCTTTGCACAGGGCTTCATCGCGCCTCGGATTGGAGACCAGGAAGCGGATTCCAAAGACCAGTTTGGTGTGGCCGTGCGCTGGTATGTACCTGAGCTGAATGACTCAGAGCTGGGTTTCTACTACATCAAGTACAACAGTCGTCTGCCATACGTCAGTGGTCTGGTGAACAACCCATCCAGCCCGACTTCGACGCAGCAGAACGATCCGAGCCTGCCGTTCTCCAGCTTCCCGAGCTACTTCATCGAGTACCCGGAGAACATCAACCTGTACGGCATCAGCATCAACACCACCACACCCGGTGGCTGGTCGCTGGGCGCTGAATACAGCTTCCGCGACAACGTGCCTTTGCAGTGGAACGCTTTTGAATTGATCTTTGGTGGCTTGCAGCAGCGTGATCCAGCAGGTGACCCACTTAGTAAGCTGGAAGCGCAGCGTCTTGCAGAAAATCCGGGTGCAAACCTGGCTGGCAAGCCGGTCGCCGGATACGATCGTTTCAATGTGTCCCAGGCTCAGTTTACGCTGATCAAGTTCTTCGATCAGGTAATGGGCGCCAGTCGGCTGTCTTTGATCACGGAGTTCGGTGCAACTTATGTGCATGACCTGCCGGATTACGACGAAGCTCGTTACGGTCGTTCAGGCACCTTCGGTATTGGTACTCTCCCGTTCGGCCCAATCGACATCTGTTCCGACGGTGGTGCCAACATCAACACCAACTACTGTAACAACGAAGGCTTCACAACCGACTTCTCGTGGGGTTACCGTACCCGTCTGGTTTGGGATTACCTGGACGCCGTGGCCGGTGTTAACCTGTCACCGCAGCTGGCCTGGAGCCACGATGTTGAGGGCTACGGCCCGCAGCCGGGCGGTGCTTTCAACGAAGGCAGCAAGGCCATCGGTCTGTCTCTGCAGGCGGTGTACCAGAACAAGATTACCGGCAACATCGGTTACACAAACTTTTTCGGCGGCAAGCCGTATAACGAGTTGACTGACCGTGATTTCGTGAGTGCTAGCGTTTCATACTCATTCTGAACCCGGAAAGAATTCGTTGAACGAGGGAATTTAAATGAAACTTAACAAGAAACTACTGGCCACAGGCGTCCTGGCAGCGAGCATGTTTGCCGGCCAGGCCTGGGGTGCGGTTTCTGCTGAAGAAGCGGCCAAGCTGGGTAACTCGCTGACACCGATGGGTGCAGAAAAAGCCGGTAACGGTGGCGCCATTCCTGCCTGGACCGGTGGTCTGACAACGCCGCCTCCCGGCTACAACAATGACGGCATCTATGTGAATCCGTTCGCGGATGAGCAGCCCAAGTTCACCATCGATCAGAGTAACGTCGAGCAGTACAAAGACAATCTGTCCCCGGGCCAGGTTGCGATGATCGAGCGCTACGATGACTACTTCATGCCGGTGTATGAAACCCATCGTACGGCTGCTTATCCTGAAGAGGTCATGGAGCAGACCGTTGAAAACGCGACCACGGTTGAGCTGATCAAGGACGGTAACGGTCTGGGGAACTATCAGTCTGCCACCCCGTTCCCGATTCCCCAGAATGGTCTGGAGGCAATTTGGAACCACATTACCCGTTACAGAGGTGGTTCTGTACAGCGTACCGTTGGTCAGGTGACGCCGACTGAAGGTGGTGAATTCTCTGTTGTGAAATTCCAGGACGAGCTTACCTGGCGTACCTACCTCTCGGATTACAATCCGGACGAGGATGCGAACGTTCTATTTTACTTCAAGCAGGCCATTACCGCTCCGGCACGTCTCGCCGGTAACGTACTGCTGGTACACGAGACCATCGACCAGGTTGCCGAGCCTCGCCGTGCGTGGGTTTACAACGCCGGTCAGCGTCGGGTTCGTCGGGCGCCTCAGGTAGCGTATGACGGACCGGGTACCGCGTCTGACGGTATGCGTACTTCGGATAACTTCGACATGTTCAACGGTGCTCCGGATCGCTACAACTGGGAGCTGGTTGGCAAGAAGGAAATGTACATTCCGTACAACTCCTACAAGCTGACCGATCGCAGTCTGAGCTATGACCAGATTATTCAGGCTGGTCATATCAATCAGGATTACACTCGCTACGAGCTGCACCGTGTATGGCATGTTCGCGCAACCCTGAAAGAAGGGGCCCGCCACATCTATGCCCAGCGTGACTTCTACATTGATGAGGACTCCTGGCAGGCATCTGTCATTGATCACTACGACGGCCGTGGCGAACTCTGGCGTGTTGCAGAAGCCCACAATATGCAGTTCTATGATCAGAAAGTGCCCTGGTACGCCATTGAGACGCTGTACGACCTGCTCTCTGGCCGCTACCTCGCGCTTGGTCTGACCAACGAGGAAGAGAACCCGTATGAGTTTGGCGTTGAGCGCCGCTCCAGGGATTACACGCCGGCCGCACTGCGCCGCGCCGGTACCCGGTAAGGGTTCTGAAGAAGACCAAAAAACGGCGGGCCTCATGGCCCGCCGTTTTTTTTACACCCTGGAAAACCCTTTCACGTCAAAATTTTGCAGCCCACCCCTCAATTGGTTTAACCTTCTTATCATACTAAAGGCGTACCCGATGTCGGTCGCCATTGAAAAGTCAGTGCAAGATCCACTTTTCCGGCGGTGCAAGGCAGTGCGAGCCGGAGCTAAATGGGGCAGTACGTGAAACCATTCAATGATGGCTGTGCAGCCAACGACGAATTCCAGTCAGCGAACAGTGGTCTTCAGCGAGGCGAGTTAATCAGGGACCTGCTCAGACAACGGGTTCATATTCCCCCGGTTCCCTCCGATTCAATGGTTCGGCCAAAGCTTGATACCAGGATTGCCGAAGCACTGACTTCCAGAGGTGTTCTTTTTCTGGAGGCGCCCTGTGGTTACGGCAAATCCCACGCTGTGGTCAGCGCCCTCGTCAGCGCTCAAATGGCTGCCGATCAAGTCCGCTGGATTACGCTGAACTCCCAGGATAATGCACCATCCCGCTTCCTGACCTTGCTTGCCATTGCCCTGGATCTGCCTGACACCCCGGAACAGGGGCTCCATAGCGGCGCCACCTTCTCGGATACCCTTTCGATGATGCAGGTCGCTTTGGCGCGAGAGGGTTCCGGCCAGACACGGGTCCTGGTGCTCGACAACCTCCAGAATCTCAGCAATCCCGCCGTAGTGGACCTGCTTCAACAGCTGGTGATGGAATTTCCGAGTGGTTCGTCCATCATTCTTATCTCCCGTAAGGCGCTACCTTTCGAAACGCACAGCCTCGAGCTGGAAAACCGTTTCACCCGCATCGGGTCTGAAACGCTTGAGTTTTCCCGTTCAGAAACCTTCGAGTTTTTCCGGTCCGCCACGACGAAGAGCGAACTCACCAGCGTTGCTGTCGATAACCTCTACTATATGACCGAGGGCTGGGCGACGCCGTTGGCGCTGTATCGTCGGGAGGTTGCTCAGAATATCGAGCGCAAACCCATTCAGGAAACACCGAGCGTTGAAAGGTTTTTGAAGGAGTCGGTGCTTGGCAATCTGACCCCGGGGCAGATGCGGTCCATGCGGGGTATTGCAGAACTTGAACTGTGCTCCGATGAACTGTTCCTGGCGCTTGAGCGACTCCTGCCTGAAGCTGGCTTTGTTCCCTCTCAGGCTGCCGAGCGGGGGCTGCCCCTGAAGCCGATGCCGGGCCGTGGTCGCTGGTTCCGTGTAAACCCGTTGTTGCAGGAATGGCTGAAGTCGCCCGTAATGGCCGGTTATTCGGAGCGGATGCTGCAGGCGAGCCGATGGTTTGGCGTGCGCGACCAGTTCCCGGAAGCATTGAAATACGCGCTACTGTCTGGAGATGCCGAGGAAGTCATCCGCATAGCCGCTGAGGGATCAGAGGCTTTGCTGTTGGGTCAGGATACCGCATCGCTCCTGCGCCTTCGAAAGAGTCTGCCGGCCCAGCTCCTGGAACGAAGCGTGCGTCTCAGAATTGTCTATAGCTGGGTTCATGCAATTGGCGGCCAGTTCCGCCAGGCTCGAGCGCTGATTGATGGTCTGGCTGTGACCGACCGACAGGAGCAGGCTGCACGGATTCGTGCCTTGAAAGCGTTTATCCTGCGGGGCGAGGGCAGTGTTGGGCCGGCTTTGGACATGGCTGATGAGGCCCTGGCTGACGGGGAACTCAGTACTCAGGGCCAGCTTGTCACGCAGATGGTCCGTTCCAGTGCATTGTGCGCCGCGGGTCGATTCCCGGAGGCCCGGGAAGCAAACCGGGCTGCGTCGAGACTGGCAAGAGAAGCGGGCGATTCCGGTTCGGAAGCACTGGCGGTTTATGCCCATGCCCGGATCGAACTGGGCAAAGGCGCCCTGAAACATGCAGAGCAATTGTTGCGCACCGGTCTCGATACCGCCATGCAGGAGCTCTCGCGTCCTGCCCGGATTGGTGAAACCCGCCTGCAACTGAATCTGGTGCTTGTGCTTTGGCATCAGGGCCGTGAAGCGGAAGCAGATCGCCTGTTGGTCACCTGTGGGCGACATGCTGAACAGACCAGGGATCTTGGACTGCTGCTGGCGATGACCATTCGTGTCTTGATGTGTCGGGCCCAGGGGCGATTGGAGGATGCGTTTGTCTGGATTGGTCGGGCCGAGCGTACCATGCATTCCTGGCAAGTCGACGAATCCCTGTTCGTACCTGTTCTCGAGGCCCTGAAAGCCAACTGCTGGTTGTCGCAGAATCAGATCGACAGTGCCGATCAGGCGGTTCGAAAGCTTGCTCCTTACCGGGAAGCGGGCTGCGTACCGGAGCTTTTCCCCATGATGCCGGGCTTGCTGGACTGCCTTCAGGTTCGGGTCGACCTGGCCCGCGGTGATCTGATAAAAGCCCGGGAAACACTCCAGGGTATCCGTGAACGATATGAGGGAGCCATTCCATGGGGCGTAGAGCTCCACATGCGCTTGCTTGAGGCTGTGATCGTTCTGGATGAAAAGGGACCGGTGGTTGCCCTGAAGATTCTGTCTACTGTCGTCAATGAGGCTGCTGCAGAGCACTTCATCAGTCCGTTCCGGGAGCTCAGGAACGAATTGCAGGAGCTAATGACGAAGGGCTTTGGTCAGCTTCCCGAGAGTGCGTTTAAAGAGGCGCTGGGCGAGGTGTTCGAGCTGCGTGAGGTCGCTGGTACCCTGGACACCCTGGCAGAACCCATCAGTGAGCGGGAGCAGGGCGTGCTTGAGCTGATTGCAAAAGGGCTTTCAAACCAGGAAATAGCTGACAAGCTGCATATTTCCCTGCACACGGTGAAAACCCACGCGCGTCGAATCAATGCCAAGCTGGAAGTGAAATCCCGAACCCAGGCTATTGTCCGGGCCCGGGAGCTTGGGCTGCTTTAAGCTCATCGATTCGCGCATCTTTTTCGGCCCAAATCTCACCCACCCAGCGCTGGAACGCAATCCGGGTCTCCCGGTTGTTTTCGTAATCCATTCCCAGAAACTCGCCTGAAATTTCCCGCGTCCGCACGTCAATAGTAATCCTTCGGATTCGCCCGCAAAGGTAATCCCAAAAGCCGGCCCTGCCGTCGGGATACACGATCGTGACATCCAGCATGGTGTGAATCATGTCGCCCATCGCGCCCAGTACAAAAGCCGTTCCGCCTGCTCTTGGTTTCAACAGGTGCTTGTAGGGTGAGTTCTGGCGATCATGCTTCTCGGGTGTAAACCGGGTGCCCTCCATGAAGTTGAAGATGGTCACCGGCGTGTAGCGAAACTTCTCGCAGGCAGCCTGGGTGGCCTCCACATCCTTCCCCTTCAGCTCCGGGCGTTTGGCGATCTGCTCTTTGGTATGGCGGTGCATAAAGGGAAAATCCAGCGCCCACCAGGCAACCCCGAGTAATGGCACCCAGATCAGTTGTCGCTTCAGGAAGAACTTCAGCAGGGGGATCCGGCTGTTCAGCACATACTGAATGGCGGGAATGTCGGCCCAGCTCTGATGGTTGCAGGTGACAAAATACCAGTGCTTCCGGCTGAGATTTTCCACGCCCCGCACATCCCAGTCGACCTTGTGCAGAAGATCCATCAGAAGATTGTTGAAGCCAATCCAGAGCCACGCGATGGTGTTGAGGATCACCGTGCAGCCCTTGCGTACGGCGGTAATGGGCAGAACGAGTTTAAGCAGGGCGACTGCGAGAAGAAACGGAATCAGCACCAACGTATTACACAGGATGAGAAGGGCCGCCAAAGTCCCCTTCAGCGGCGCGGGAAGAAAATCGAGCATGGGGTGGAGTCTCTAACCTTCAGCCGGGTTGGTTTTCAGTGATGATTGGCGGGGTAGCAAACCGGTTTCCGCTTCGGTAGAAGCCAGCTGTTCGAGGCTGCCGGGTTCGAGGTTTCTAACCACGCTGCGGAAATCGTCGTCGTAAAACTCCAGGTTGTTGTAGTGAATCATTGCCCGGATCTCTTCAATGTATTCTTCTCCGCGCTCGGAGTAGCCAAGCAGACCCTCTGCAAGCTCCAGGCCTGAGAGAGGGGCATTATCACGGCGGTCTTCGAGCCGGACGTCTCGCAACAACTGATAGGTCGGGTGGCGATTCAGGTTCTGTATGTACGCACGAACCGACCGATAGGGTGAGGAGAACTTGGCCACCTCATGGCTCGCGCCCTCTGCCCGGCCGCGGGGAACAAGCCCGCAGCCTTTGGAAAAACACCACTGGCCAAAAAGATTGTTGCCCTTGGTGGCAAACCGGGAGGTGCCCCACGCGGATTCGTTGGCAGCCTGGGCCAGGATCAGGGACGGAGGAATTACGTCCAGGCGCTTGCGTAAAAGCGCAAACTGCTCGTCGCTGCCTGGCTCTGCGTCCACCCTTAACCGCTCGGATTGCTGGGCTAGCCAGTTGTATTCCTTGCTGGTCAGGGTTTCCATATCGGCGAGGCTTTCCAGGTAGTCGCGTTCAATCAGAATCCGGGAATTGGCCAGTACAATCCTTGGGTATAGAAACGAGAAGAACGCGGCTTTTTTCTCGGTGGTGTCCCGGTACTGTGAGAAATCGGGCAGATCGTCATTGGCCCAATGGGGCAGCGGTGGCAGGGAGGATAATGCAGGTTCGGATCCAGAGTTATCAGAATTGCTCTGGTCAACGTTCGCCTGTGGCGCATAGAAACCACCCCCGATCGCAAACGCAATCAGGGGAACCATCAGCATGACCGCCCGTTTACCCGCAGACATAAAACCTCTCGTTAAAGTCGATATGGCAATAATTATAACAGGTTATACGAGAGCGTCTGCCTGTTGGGTTTTGTCGGCCGGTTCTGCGGTCAGGGCAGGCGTGTCGCAATCACAAGGCCGATCTGTTCCTCGTTGCCCTCGTTGGTTCGGAAGCGCAGGTAAAACTGGTCCTGGCTGGCGGTATGAAAGCCATCGAATACAAGGTTCCCGGCGGTGAACTGGACCTGGCCATCGCCGGACTGACTGTAAGTCAGGGCGATGTCCGGCAGGGTCTCAAGAGCCGGCTTTGTAACTGTCTCGTTGGCGACCGAATGGGAACTGGTCAGGGCGACCGGCGAAAGTGTCGCGGCACTGGAGGAATCAATGGTCAGCAACGCATTGTCAAAATGCCGGATGCGGTTTGTATCCGGTGACAGGGCGAGGGCTATGCCCTGAAGCCGGAACTGACCCGTGGCGGGTGCACTGTTGCCGGTTTGCTCTGCCGCGATCAAAAGTCCGTCACCCAGGGGGCTGTCGTCCAGATTGAATGCCATCAGGGTGCCGTCCGGTGTGCTGGCGCCTATACCGATGTCCGGTTGCGAGAAATCACCGGAGGCTGTGGTGATGTCCAGGTTCAGCCGGCCAATATCCACATCGCCTTTGCTGAGCCGCGAAGTTCGGTTGCTCAGGGTCCAGGATTCTGTTCGGGTGCCGGTGGGGTCCGTGGTCACATTGCCTGAGTTACCGCGTTGCACCGCCGTAAAGCTCTGGGATTGGCTGACCGTGCCGGCATTAATCTGCCACTGGCCCACGCCTGCTTCGATAGCCAGGGGCGTTGTCTCGTTGCTGAACCGGGTTCCGAGGTACAGCGTGTTGTATTCGCGGCCATTGAGGGCGTCCGTATCGAAGCCTTCCTTCCGAAGCAGATTGATTTCAAGAACTGACAGATACTGGTCTTCCAGAGTAGCTAGCCGCCGTAACTGGTCGCCGTCTGCTTCCAGCTCGATCGCTTTGCCAGCGCTGAAATAGCCGCTGATCACCCGGTCGGGCCCAGTGGTTTCATCCTCAGGCGCGCTTGTGAAGGCGTCCAGATAGTAGGGATTGCGAGTCCAGCCAATAATTTTCGAGCTGCCCCGGCCGGTAATGCTCTGATACAGGGCCCGGCCTGCCAGCAGGCGGGTGTCTTCCAACAGCGTGGCTGCTCCGGGGGATGAAGAATGAGTGTTCCGTTCCCAGTATTCAGAGCCCCGCACGAAGAAGTCGTTTCCCGCCTGGTGAATCAGAGCCTCGCGATCGTATGGAATATCGTTGGCCAGAGAGGTCACTCGGATGTTGAAGGCATCAAAGCTGGTCAGGGTGAGAGCCGGATAGACATAGCCGGTGCCATTATCATCGGTCAGCACCTCTTCCTGGGCCATTCGAACACCCCATTGTCCGGACCCGCTCAGGGTAGACTCGAGAAAAGTCTGCCCCAACTCGATGCCCAGGAATACCGAATTATAGTCTGCGGAACTGGCGCTTATCTTTCCCGAGGACGTCTCATCGAGCACCGCGTAGTCGGCCATTGCGCTCACGTAACGGGCAAAGTCTCCCCGATCTTCGAGAATATCCAGGGCACCGCCCAGGCCAACATTGGCGGGAATATCAATTTCAAAGTCGTGCACCTGGTCGGCCAGGGTAGACCACACATACTTGTTCAGGCACAGCTCGCCGCCCTCATCGGCAACGCAATCCATAATGGTCTGGAATTCGCCTGCCGTGTAGCTGCTGAGGGTATTGCGCACCAGGTATTCGGAGAAGGGATTCACCTTCACATCCCGGTCGGCATCGGCGGCCAGGGCACGCATGCGGGTGTTGCCGTAAGTGGCATCGATGATCACGTCCGGCCCCAAGGGCAGGCCGTTGGTGAATTCGATAATGGTGAAGCCTTCGCTGTCGGTGCGCGTGGAAATCGCGGGTTCATCAAGCACCGACAGGGCCTGATTGGTGTAGTAAACACTCACCCTGTCCGGCTGTACGATTCTCAGGTTACGCCGGGTCGGCTCGCCCTCGCTGGTGACACCACCTGGTACCTCCATGGTTACCCGGACTTCGTTGCTGGCCAGGCCCCCGGTGTTGGTGGAATCGCCGGTGCTGCCGGAGCTGAAATCGTCCACCGGGTTCTTGTTGCCTGCGAAGTCATTGGGCTGACTAGCCGCCCCCTCAATGGCATCGTCACCGCCACCACATCCGGCGGTAAGTAATAGAGTCGAGGAGAGCAGTAAACCGAGAGAGAATCGCATGCCTGGCTATCCGTGCAGAGAATACAGGCAAACAGTCTAACAGTGGGATTCTCGGGAAAGCGTGAGGAAAAGCACGAAAGGGTTATGGAGGGGACACGAAACGGGCCCCACCGGGCCCGTTTCAGAAAAGGCAGGAATCAGAAGAAAATCTTCATGCCCGCCATAACGCCTTCATCGAGATTGACGTCTCGTGAGGAGTTCTCGATATCGGTGTTCAGATAGCGATAGCCGGCGAAAATCTCGGCGTTGCGGATAACCCGATAGCTACCACGCAGCTCAAGGCTGGTCATATCATCGGAATCGCCAAACGAGAGAATGCTGGGGGCGTAGTGCAGGCCACCGGTGAACGACAGGCCAGGGACATCCGGGATATTGACGGTCGCAAAACCGCCAAGACCGACAGCACCGCCATCGGCGCGGCTTTGATCCCAATAGATACCCCTCATGCCGATGCCGGCTGTGGTGGGCAGGTTGCCGATTGCCGTGCGGCCCTGGGCATGGAAATCAACGTTGAAAATATCGCGGCCACCTTCGCGGTAGGTGTAACCGGTGCCAAGCTGGAGGTCGTTGTTGGTGCCGAAGAAATTTACCTGGCCCTTCACCGAATCGTTGGTGAGGCTGAGGTCGACATCCCCTGCAAAGGCAGGCGCGGCAGCCAGTGAGAGAATCATCAGGGAAATCCGGGACGCTTTCATATATGTGCACCTTCGTTACGTTTTTAGCAGAATTGCCGGTATGTTAACGGGGTGTTCCGGGCCACTCAACTTAAATGCCGGTAAGTCCCCGTTAACTTTCATTTTTCGCAGATCAGTGCCGGGTGGTCTCGCCGCCCTGGTCCAGATCTTCCGGTGAAGCGTTCTCTGCGGGTACCCGGTATTCCTCGTTGGCCCAGGCCCCCAGATCGATCAGTTTGCAGCGCTCGGAACAGAAAGGGCGCCAAGGGTTGGTCTCGGTCCATTCCACGGACTTTTTACAGGTTGGGCATTCAACGTTCATGGTTGCCTTCGGGGTTTGGAAACGTGTCTGGATGTCTGTGCCCTGATTTTAGAAAACAGCTTTCAGGAGGCAGCAGACGCCTGACAATATTGTTCCAGTACTGCCCGCAACATTTCAATATTGACAGGCTTGGCAACAAAAGAATCCATACCGCAACGGCGGCAGCGTTCCTCGTCTTCTTCCATGGCACTGGCGGTCAGAGCGACCACGGGGATGGGTACGCGATTGTGGGTTTTTTCCCACTCCCGCAGGCGTCGGGTGGCTTCGAAACCGTCTACGCGGGGCATCACACAGTCCATGAACACCAGGTCGAAGGGATGCCACTGCCACAGGCTGGCGGCGGCCTCGCCGTCGTTGGCGGTCATCACGTCACAACCGAGTTTCTCCAGCAGCCGGCGGGTCAGGGTACGGTTCACCGGGTTGTCTTCCACCAGCAACACCTTCATCCGGCCACAGGGAAGTTCCCGGCGCCTGGCGGTATCGGTAACCGCCTGCAGGGAAAACCGGGTCAGGAAACGCCGCTCCTGTTTGGCGGCATCGGCAAACAACTGGTTCAGAATCGGCGTCAGGCAGGATTCCCGCAGCGATTTGCTCAGGAAGGCATCGGCACCTGCCTGCCGGAAATGTTCGGCGTCGCCCCGTTGCGGATTGGATGACAGAATCAGCAGGCGCATATCGGACCACAACGGATTGCTGCGAATCTGCCGGCACAGCAGGTCGCTGTCCATATCCGGTACAAACCCATCCAGGATGATGGCGTCGAACGGCTGCTGACCATCGAACGCCGTGCGCAGGGACGTTAGTGCTTCGCCGGCGGATTTCACCGCCTCAATATGCACCTCGTGCCGGGACAGCATCTCCAGGGTGATCTTGCGGGACAGCTCATAGGAATCCACCACCAGAATCCGGCGATTCTTCACCATCCTGGTGTCCGGCCGAACCCGGGCAGCGTTCTCCGGGGCCACGGGCAGGGTAAGCTCCATCCAGAAAGTGGAGCCCTCGCCGGGGCGGCTTTCCAGATCCATAGAGCCGTCCATCAGGCCAACCAGCTGGCGGCAGATGGTCAGGCCCAGGCCGGCACCGGGTAACTGGCGCTGGAACTGCTGGCCCAGCTGCACGTAGGGCTCATAGACCAGGGGAACATCTTCCGGGTTAATTCCCACACCGGTATCTTCCACGGCAATCCGAAGGCGTGCCTTGTCGTCCCGGCGACCCAGCACCTCAATACTGATCAGCACATGGCCGGAATCGGTAAACTTGATGGCGTTCGAGGTGAGGTTGAGCAGGATCTGGCGGACTCGCACCGGGTCGCCCTTCAGGGCCCAGGGCAGGTTTTCGTCAATTCGAAGCTCCAGTGCCAGCCCTTTCTCCCGGGCCCGGGCGCCGAGCATGTGCACCAGATCATTGAGGGTTTCCCGAAGATCGAAGGGAATGTCATCCAGTACCAGCTTGCCGGCTTCCATGCTGGAGATGTCCAGCAGATCGTTGATGATGGCAGAGAGGCTCTCCGAGGCACTCAGCAGCGTCTGCACATACTCTCGCTGCTCCTGGTCCAGAGGCGTATCCGTCAGGAGATTGGCGTAGCCCAGCACGGATTGCAGCGGAATGCGCAGCTCGTGGCTGACATTGGCCAGGAACTGGTTCTTGGCGTGGTTGGCCCGCACCGCCTCGTCCCGCTCACCCTGGGACTGGATCGTGGTCTGTCGCAGGGAACGGGTGTCCTCAAGGATCTGCAGGCGCATCTTGTTCAGGGCCTGCTCCAGCTCCGAGAGTTCGTCCGGCGTCTTCCGCGCCTTGCGCTTCAGCTTCAGTGGGTCCACCAGCGCGTCCAGGTTCAGCCGGGCAGCGTAATCGGCCATGGTTTCCAGATGCCGGGATAGCGTCAGCCGAACGATTACCAGCAGACCCAGGGTGCCCAGCATAACCACAATGGATTGGAACAGCAGGTTCACCAGGGCCCGGTTGCGAAGGTCTGTGTAAATCTGGTCGATGGAGGAGGTAACCGTCAGCGTACCCACGTTCTCCGGGCCGCGGGTGTTGGAGCGGTCGAACACAAGGGGGAAAGTCTGGGAAAGCACCCGGCCCTCGGGATAGGTGCCGGTACTGAATGTTTCACCAGTGCTGGTTACCACCCGGCCATACTGGACCGCAGGCACCGCCTTCATATCATCCAGGCTGTTGGCAACCTCGCTGAAATTCATCAGCCAGATGTTGTTGCTCATGCTCCCGGAAACCAGCTCGGCGGCTCGGGTCTGGTCGTTCAGAAGATCGTTTTTCCGCCGCTCGAATTCGCCGATTAGCTGAACGCCGGTTGCCACCAAAGACAAGAATACGCTGAACAGCAATACGTAGGCGAGCAACCTTGCCGCCAATGGCCGTATTCCCAATCGTTTGAACAACCGCTTTGAAGGCAAGGCACATAATCCCTGTGTCGACTACAAAATCACCAAAGGCAGTTTAACAGACCGTCAGCACTTCGACACGTTCCCGTGAATGATCACTCACGAATCGAAAGCGCACGTTCAGATCGTATAAATGAGCGCCGTAAATGCGCTCCTCTTCCCGTCCACGTCGAAAGGAGGGGCGAGGATCGTAAGCCACTACATCCTCGATCAGTGGGCGAAGTTCCGGGTACTCGTCCGCTGAAAGCTCACAGATTTGCGCTTCCGCTTCAGGCAGAAACACCACCTCAAGTCGCTCCGTTGGCGGCGAATCTGCCCATCCAAGGCTTGCCTCCGGCACAGAATCTGAGAAAGGCAGGTAGGGTTTGATGTCGAGAATTGGCGTGCCTTCAATCAGATCATGATCGCTGATGCGCAGGATCAACTGGCCGTCTCTGCGAATCAGCCCCTCATTGCGGACCACCGATAGGCCGAGACTGTTGGGGCGAAACGGTGAACGGCTGGCAAACACGCCCATCTTGCGATTGCCGCCCAGGCGGGGAGGGCGCACCACTGGCCGCCATTCTGCCCGCACCGCCTCGTGAAACTGAAAGGTCAGCCACAGATGGCTGGCTGTCTCCAGGCCCCGGAATGCATCTTCCCGGTCAAACGGTGGCTGGATGATCAACTCGGCCCGGGCATGCCGGGTCAGCCCAGGCTGGCGTGGTACTCCGAACTTGTCCTGAAAACAGGAGCGGGTAACGGCAATCGGTGTGAGGGTAAGGGCCTCAGCGGCAGGTTTTGATGGGTGTCTAGGCATAAAGCGTTAGTTTCTGGGCTTGCGAGAAATTAGAGGCGATCATCTTCAATAACCCCCGAGAAAAACATCTCCACCCGGAACACCACGGAAGCCCGGTCTTTGAAGCTTTCCTCCCGGGGAAATTCCAGCGCGGGAATCAGCTCCGCGTACAGCCAGTTGCTGTGCAGCCGGTAGCGAAAAGTGACATCGCCGAACGCCGATGTAGTGCGCCAGGAGGGTTTGCTTTCCCCCAGCAGACCCAGTCTTGGCGTTACGATCAGCCGATTGCTCATGCGCTTGCGGGTGCTGAATATCTGGCCAGCCACAAATTCCTTGTCGTTGTGCACCCACTCCAGTTCCGAGGATGAGCGGAAATACCAGCCATCACCCACCGGGCGACCAGCGCCAATCCAGGTTCGCTCGCCCCAGCCGTCCTGATGAAAATAATAGAACCGCTGCTGGGCGTTCAGCACCCACTTGTCGTCTAGCTGCCAGCTCTTTTCAGCCGTTGCCCGCCAGAAGGCATCCGGGGGGAGCCGCAGGCGCACACCCACATCGTTGGAAAAGTTGATGGCATCGCCAATTTGGGTCAGGTAGCGCAACGCCCCCGTTGCTTCTGTATCCGAACGCTCCGGTTCGGTAAGCTGCCGGTCCCGCTGGCGCTCGCCCAACGGAATCAGGTCCTCGCTTTCGCTCTCGATAACCAGACGTAGCTTTTGCTCGGTGGTCGGAATATCGATACGGAACCGCGCTTCAGGCTCAAACTGGGCCGGATCGCCGTATTCCGACTCCGTCGCAAAGCCGATTCGTAGATAGCTTTCATTGTTGGGTAGGTTGTGTTCATTTCCCGACAAGGTCCGGTCAGCCCATTGGCCAACAGACTGGACTTTCTGTCCGTGTAGGCGCTCCTGCTGCAGCACCCAGTTACTGAACTTCAGCCAGTAGGAGTCTCGTGGATCGGCCCAGTATTCATCAGGCTCAAACGTGTAGAACCCGATCGGCAGTTGAGCTGGAGACAGAATCTCCGCCACAGAGCGTTCCCGAACCTCAAACACCGGCTCGATGCTGTGGCCTGGGGAAGAGAACGTCAGAGAAAGTGCAGCGGCAAGACCTGCAAAACGATAGCGGAAAAAACAGTCAGCCAAAATCCACCAACAACCTTTCATGCAGCTCCCGCACCTGACGCGTTACATCATCCAGAGGGCGATCATTATCAATCACCTCGTCCGCCCGCGCCAGCCGATCCTCCCGCGACATCTGAGCCGCGATGATCCGCTCAACCTGTTCTCGGGAGTTGGTGTCACGAGTCATGGTGCGTTCAAGTTGGACTTCCCTGGGCACGTCGATCACGATAATGCGGTCAACCAGCTCGTGCTGGTCGGTCTCGAGGAGAAGAGGGGAGACCAGAAGCACATAGGGAAGCTCGTATTCACCCCCCTCTCCCCTCGCGGGAGAGGGGCTGGGGGAGAGGGGGGGATTCAACTGCCGAATCAATTCTTCACGAATGATCGGATGAAGCAGCGACTCCAACCAAACCCGCTCCTCAGGCTTCTCAAAAACAATCCCACGAAGCCGCGCCCGATCCAAAGCACCCTCGGGAGTGAGTATCTCCTCCCCAAAGTGCTCCGCAATTCGCACAAGCGCGGCCGTCCCCGGCTCAACCACTTCCCGGGCAACATCATCCGCATCCACCCAGTGCACGCCCAGGTCACCGAACAGGCGAGCAACAGTGGATTTGCCGGAACCAATCCCGCCGGTGAGGCCAACAGTGTTCATCAATCAGACTCCCAGAAACCCAAACCAAAACGCCTGAATTTCACTTCCAAACCACAAACAAATCAACCCCGCCGTCGCCAGGTAAGGCCCAAACGGAATCGGCACCTCCCGCCCGTGCTTCCTGAACACCATCAGGCTGATACCCACAACCGCACCAACCACCGAGGAAAGCAGAATCACCGCCGGCAATAACTGCCATCCCAGCCAGGCGCCGAGTGCGGCAAGCAGTTTGAAGTCCCCGTGCCCCATGCCTTCCTTGCCGGTAACCAGCTTGAACAGCCAATAAACCGACCAAAGCGAGAGATACCCGGCCACCGCACCCCAGAAGGCACTGTTGAAGTCCGTAAGCACACCGAAATAATTCAGCACCAGGCCCAACCACATCAGGGGCAGGGTGATGCTGTCTGGCAATAACTGGGTATCGAAATCAATAACCGTCAGCGCCACCAGAGACCAAACCAGCAAAAGAGCCCAAAGCGCCGACTCGTTCGGCCCGATGACAGCAATGGTCACCACCGAGAAAATCGCGGTAACGGCCTCAATGATCGGATAACGGGGCGAAATGGGCGCCTTGCACGAAGCGCATTTGCCCCGAAGAGCCAGCCAGCTGACCACTGGAATATTCTCCCGGGCTCGAATACCATGGCCGCAGGAAGGGCAGGTGGAAGCGGGTTTGGACAGAGTGATTCTGTCTTCCTGCTTGCGCTGCTTCTCAGGCAGCTCCAGGAACTCCTCGCACTGGCAGCGCCAGTCCTGGTGCATCATTTTCGGCAGTCTGAGAATCAAAACATTCAGGAAGCTGCCGATGCAGAGGGATATAAGGATGACAGTGAGATAAAGAAGCCACGGAGTAGCGAGAAAGGCGTCCAGAGTAATCATTAATTATCCGAGAATCAGGCGGGGGAATCCGGGGTCAGAAGAACGTCTTCTTCTGACCCCACGTTCAAAACATTAACCTGAGGTCAGAGGAACGTTTGTTCTGTCCTCATTGTCATCTGGCTGAAAGTTCATAGGATCACCCGACGACATTGCCCATTTGAAATATTGGCAAATACATAGCGATAATCAAACCACCGACAAGTACACCCAAAACTGACATTATCATCGGCTCCATCAGAGCGGTGAGATTATCGACCATGTCGTCCACTACTGCCTCATAATGCTCGGCAACCTTCGCAAGCATTTCATCCAGGTTACCGGATTCCTCTCCGATTGCCGTCAACTGAACTGCCATCACCGGGAAGATCTCTTGCCGTCGCATCGAGGCCTGTAATTGGGTTCCGCTGGCGACTTCATTCTTAATGTGGTCTATAGCATCCCGGTACACTGCATTGCCGGTAGCCCCGGCAACGGACTCAAGTGCATCCACTAACGGTACACCGGCTGCGAAAGTCGTTGAAAGGACTCGCCCAAACTTGGCAACGGCTGATTTGTCCAGAATCTCGCCCACTATTGGAAGTTTTAAAACGTACTTATCAACAAAATCTGAAAATTTCTGGGAGCGGCGTTTAGCTTCTTTGAAGAAAAATATCGCCCCCACGATCCCCAGAAGAACCACAAACCACCAGCTTTGCATCCACTCAGATAAGTTTACGACCATCTGAGTAAAGACCGGAAGCTCCGCGCCAAAGCCCTGGAAAAGGCTTTCAAACTGAGGGACTACTTTTACAAGAAGAACAGCTGTAACAATGATTGCAACAACAACAACGGCAGCAGGATAAGTCATCGCCTTTTTGACTTTCTTCTTGAGAAGCTCCGTCTTCTCGAGATAAGTCGCAATTCGATCCAGCATCGTTTCAAGCGCACCCGCCTTTTCACCTGAATCTACCAGATTGCAGTAGAGATCATCGAAGTGCTTGGGATGCTTCCGAAGCGCTCCGGCGAAACTGGTACCGGAAGAGATATCATTACGAATAGCTATAACAAGCTCTTGAAGCCCCCTGTTTTCAAGACCATCAGCAACAATGTCAAAACTCTGCACCAGAGGTACACCAGCCTTCATCATAGTCGCAAGCTGTCGAGTCAGCATCGCAATATCAAACGGCGTGATCTTCTTACTGCCCCCAAACAGCGGCTTAGGCTTCTTCTTGACCTTATCCGGAATAATGCCTTGCTTGCGAAGTTGGGCCTTAACCAGTGCAAGGTTGGAGCCAGTGAGCTCACCCTTGGACTTGTTACCCTTCCGGTCTTTCCCTTCCCAAACATACGATTCCAGCTTCTGTGCTTTCTCTGCCATGCTTAATCCTTCGTCACGCGGTTGGCTTCCTCAAGACTTGTCACGCCCTCGATCACTTTCATAAGTGCTGATTGGCGCAAGTTGCGGAAGCCCTCGGCCTGAGCCTGTTTTGCAATTTTGATGGAACTGGCTTCTTCCATAATCATGTTCGCCAGCTCGTCGGTAATCTTGACCACCTCGTAAATCCCGACGCGGCCTTTATATCCTCCATTGCATTTATCACAGCCCTTGGGGCGGAACAACGTAAAGCCTGTATCAATTTGTTCCTGTGTGAACCCTTCCTCCAACAGCACGTCTTTCGGGACGTCAAAGGGCTGTTTGCATGAGCTGCACAGTCTTCGGCCCAAACGTTGGGCAATAATTAGGCTCACCGAAGTAGCGATGTTGAACGAGGGCACTCCCATGTTCATCATCCGCGTGAGAGTCTCTGCGGCACTATTCGTGTGCAGGGTAGAAAGAACCAGGTGCCCAGTCTGTGCCGCTTTGATAGCAATGTTGGCCGTTTCCAGATCCCGTATCTCACCCACCATGATGACATCGGGATCCTGGCGCAGGAAGGCTCGGAGTGCTTCGGCAAAACCCAGGCCCACACGGTTGTTCACGTTTACCTGGTTAATGCCCTCCAGGTTAATCTCTGCCGGGTCTTCCGCCGTGGAAATGTTGATGTCCGGTGTGTTTAGGATATTTAGCCCAGTATAAAGAGAAACCGTTTTACCCGAGCCGGTTGGTCCGGTCACCAAAATCATGCCCTGTGGCTGTTTCAGGGCGTCCATGTACATCTCTTTCTGGTCCGCTTCGTAACCAAGTACATCAATACCCAGCTTCGCCTGGCTGGGATCAAGAATTCGCAAGACGATCTTTTCACCCCAGAGAGTGGGCAGTGTGTTCACCCGGAAATCGATGGCTTTGGTCTTGGACAGCTTCATCTTGATCCGGCCATCCTGAGGAACGCGTCTCTCGGAAATATCCAACTGGGCCATGATCTTTACCCGGGCAGAAATCTTAGGGGCCAGCTTGATGGAAGGGCGGGAGACTTCTTTCAATATGCCGTCCGTGCGGTATCTTACCCTGTAGACCTTTTCATAAGGTTCGAAGTGGATATCCGAGGCGCCGCCGCGAATCGCATCCAGAAGCATCTTGTTGACATATTTGACGATCGGGGCGTCGTCCACCTCACTCGCGACAACAGCGCCATCATCTTCTTGCTCGCCGCCCTCAGTTTCGACACCCTCAAGATCCGCGTCATCAAGATCACCCATGGTGGTGTCTTGGGATTCCAGATACTTATCGATGGCTTCCCGAAGTTTGGCATCGTCCACCAATATCGCATCGGTGCTTAAACCCGTATTGAACTTGATTTCGTCCAATGCCTGGATGTTGGTCGGGTCTGAAACAGCAATAAAGAGCCTGTTGCCTCTCTTATATAGAGGCAGGGCGTTGTGCTTTCGGACCAGTTTCTCGTCAACCACTTTCTCCGGCATCATCTCGGGGAGAAATGAAGACAAATCCAGAACCGATACACCGAACTCCATTGCTGAGGAGAACGCAAGTTTCGAGCTATCAGCCAGGTTGTTCTGAGTGAGGTAAGTTATAAGCGGAATCCGGTTCTGCGAGGCTTGAAGGAAGGCATCTTTTGCCGTCGCCTCATCAAGCAGCCCGTCATCCACGAAGCGCCTCGCAAGGCCCGTGAGCGTGATGTTACTTTTGTTGGTAGACATAATTTAAGAAGGAGCGCAGCCTAAGTTACTGAAACCGTTGTTTTGTCAATTTCAGTGAGTTTAGATGGCCAGTACCAGTTTGGAAAGGATGGTACGCATTCGACGGCCATGCCGGGTTCAGAAGAAAGCGTTCCTCTGGCCCTACCTGCGGTCCCAGAAGTGCGCGAGCACAATGCGGACTGACAAAAATTGTCACCGATTGACGCCGTCGGGCATCCTGCCGTTGATACGACTGGAATTCGTGATGCAGGGTTGGCCTTCATTAAGTTTATGTTTTTAGGAAAGTAATTTTTATTTTGTCGCAATTTTGGATGCTTGGCACGGCTAGTGCATTTACGTAAGTAGGCTCATACAACCGGTCGCGGGCTTGGCTCCACCGGGGTGGGGCCAAAAAGAGTAATTTAAAGACGAACGCAGAGGTCTACCATGAAAAATATTCAGATGAATCACGCTCAGAAGGGTTTTACCCTGATCGAACTTATGATCGTTGTGGCGATCATTGGCATTTTGGCTGCCGTGGCAATCCCGCAATATCAGCAGTACACTGCTCGGACTGCGGCAGTTGATGCTCTTTCAGGCATTCGTCCGATTCAAATAGCTGTTGGCGAGTTCGCGCAGCTTAACAGGGCTCTTCCCGAAGCCTACGCAGACCTCAATTCCCTTGAAGATGGCACAGAAGCGAACACCTGTTCCGGCATCACCGCCACGAATGCGATTACCACTTTTCCGACAGACGGCGCTGCTGACGGAGCTCAAATTGTTGTAACCTCTACCTTCTATGGGAACGGTGATACCATCGCCGCAGACTGTGGTGGCGGTACAGCTGACGTTCCTGCTCCTCTCGCGGGTAATACGCTTTTATTCACTGGAACCGCCAATGCTCAGGGAGTGGTTAATTGGGCTATCACTGGTGGAAGTGTTGATGCCGCCTATCGTCCAAGTCTCCGATAAGATAGGACTAATTCGGTGAGTTGCCTGACTTCTGAAAAGATTTCAGTCTTGGGACCCAGAGGTTGAATCTCTGGGTCTTTTTTATACTAGGAGCAGGAGTCCAAATGGCATAGCCTGTCAACAGCGGGCCTCGCTGTCCGAGCTCATGTTTTGTGATTGACGGAGAATCTCTAATACTTAGGGTAGGTTTTGATTCTATAGATTGAACCACACCCCTTTTTGACTGTGCTAAACGGTTGTCCTGGGTCCTGTTGATCGAAGGCTGGGTTAGTGTCATTAAGTCTATCATGCTAGTCAGTGCCGGACTCTGGAGTGTTTTTTTCTCTACTGATTAATCAGATTAGGCGGATAAAATATGCGCAGAGCTGCGCGGCTAGCACTTCCAAAAGCCTTCCTATTAGACTTCCACCTCTTCAAACAACTCCGGCACCTCAACATCCCAGCCAAATTTTTCGCGAATCCGCTTCCGCATAACGTCACTCGCAACTATCTCCCCGTGAGTGACGTAAACCTTCTCCGGCTTAATCGAACCCTGCTCCAGCCAAGCAAGAATCTCGTTATAATCCCCATGCGCAGAAAGCGAATCCAGATTATGAATCTCGGCCTTAACTGGCCAATGCTCGCCATGAATCTTCACTGATTCTGCACCATTCACCAATGCATCCCCACGAGTACCCGGTGCCTGGAAACCCGCAAACACAATGCTGTTTCGAGGATTGGGTAGCAGTGTTTTTAGGTGGTGGAGCACCCGCCCACCACTGGCCATACCACTGGCAGAAATAATCACGCAGGGATAACGCACGGCGTCCAATTCGATGGATTCTTCCACCTTTCGAACAAACGTGGTTTTCTCATCAATCAGTTCGCACTGGGCCGCGTTAAGCTTATGTTCCTTGTGGTGCTTGCAGAAGATCTCCGTAGCCTTGATGGCCATCGGGCTGTTGAGGAACACGGGCAGCTTGGGAATCTTCCCGTCGCCCATAATCTTGTGAATCACATAAAGCAGCATCTGTGCCCGGCCAACGGCAAAAGCGGGTAAAAGCACAATGCCTCCGCGACCCGCGGTTTTAGTAATGATGTCTGCCAGCTCCGCTTCCGGATCCGTCTCGCCATGGGCGCGATCCCCGTAGGTCGATTCACACACCAGCACGTCGGCTTTCTGCAGTGGCTCCGGTGGCCGCATGATTATATCGTTCTGTCGACCGACGTCTCCGCTGAACACAACCGTTCGGTCCGCGCTCTGGTGATGAACATGTACGCAGGATGAACCCAGAATATGCCCGGCCGGGGTAAAGGTTACCTGGAACCCTTTCATCGGCTCGAACGTCTCATGGTAGTGCAGGGATTCAAAATGCTTGAGGGCTTCCCAGGCGTCTTTCTCGGTAAACAGAGGCTCCGGCTTGTCGTGTTTGGAGAACTTCTTGCGGAAGGCATACTTCGCATCTTCTTCCTGCAGGAAGCCGGCATCGGGTAGCAGTACCTTGCAAAGCTCGTGGGTGGCCTTGGTGCAGTAGACCTTGCCTTTGAAACCGTTTTTCACAAGGGCGGGTAAATAGCCAGAATGGTCAATATGGGCGTGGGTAAGCACCACCGCATCAATAGTGGACGGATCCACCGGAAACTTCGCCCAGTTGCGCCGGCGCAGGGTTTTCACGCCCTGGTACATGCCGCAGTCTACCAGCACCCGATGCTTCTCATCCGAGAGCAGATAGCGGGAGCCGGTGACTGTTCCTGTGCCGCCAAGGAAGCGAAGTTTCATAGAGCCATCCTTCTGGTTCTTTGTAAGGGGAGTGTTACTATTACTCATCATAGTTCATAACGTTTTGATCTGAAGCAGGAAGCGAATCGCATGCATTACAGCTCCATTCTCCCGGATGTCATAAAGGTAGCTGATGAAGCCAGTGAAAAAGTGCTTCACATCTACCAATCGGATTTCAAAGTCGATTTCAAAAGCGATCATTCACCGATTACCGCCGCTGACACTGCGAGCCACGAAATCATTGTAAGGGGATTGCGCAACATTAGCCGTGACATTCCCATACTCTCCGAAGAAGGCAAAGACATCCCCTGGGAAGAGCGCAAGCTCTGGCGCCGTTTCTGGCTGGTCGATCCCATTGATGGGACCAAGGATTTTACCCAGCGTACGGGCGAATTCACGGTCAACATTGCGATGATCGAGGACGGCGAGCCGGTGATGGGTGTGGTGATTGCGCCGGCTCTGAAAGAGGCGTTCTGGGGCGTTGTAGGTGAGGGCGCCCATTTGCGAGACCGCACGGGGAAGGTCCGGCGAATCCGGGTGGCGGAGCCAAAGGCAGTAAAGCGTGTGGTGGCCAGTAAAAACCATCTCAACGAAGATACCAAAGCCTTCATTGATAAACTCGGTGACCACGAGCTGGTTCAGGCAGGCAGCTCCCTGAAGTTTTGCCGAATAGCGGAGGGCCATGCCGATATCTACCCGAGATTGGGGCCAACCTGTGAGTGGGATACCGGGGCGGCTCAGGCGGTTCTAATGGCTGCAGGTGGGAAGGTGCAGACCCTTGAGGGAAAACCACTGAAATATGGTAAGGAAGATGTCCTGAATCCCTCCTTTATTGCGTCGGGCGATTGGTTTCAATGACTTGACCTTCCTGGGCTGTTTTGTGCGACAGAAAATTGGCGAAAAATTGCGCCAAAAATACAACGCTTTTAACGTTATTTGACATCATGGCTGGATAACATAGCATCGTCGATTTTTTTAATTCGGAGCTGCTATGTTCTCGTCGATCAGTTGGTTGGTAAAAGCCTCACTGATAACTGTCTTCAGTTTTTTGCTTGCTGCATGCGGGGGCGGAGGGGGCGATTCGTCGGGTGCCGCGCCAGCAGAGACCAAATCTGAACCGACAAACACTGGCGCCGTGGTTTGGGTAGAGGGCTCGGCGGTCAAAGGTGCAATCAACAACGGGTTGATTACCGTCTATCGGTCTGTGGGCGGCAATACTTGGCTGCAGGTTGGTGATAGTGTCCGTACAGACAGCAGCGGGCGATTTCGCGCCGGTGTCCCGGTTGATCTTTCTGATCAACCTCTAAAGGTGGTGTTGAGCTCAGACAGTGCTACCCAAATGCGGTGCGACGTGCGGCCTTCATGCAGAACGCCCGGAGGGGGGGCGGTCATCTTTGGAGACTCATTCTGGCCGGGGAATGACCTTTCCATGACCGCGGTGGTTGATCCATCCGAGGATTCTGGAGCGCAGGCTGTGCTGACTCCTATTGGTTCACTTGCTCACCGCTTGTCCTTGAAAAATGGCGAGCCAGGAGTGGCTGGCTATCGTTCGGCTCTGAGGACTCTGGAAGCGGAATTTGGTTTACCGGAGGGCGTTCTGAGTCGCTCTCAGATAGATCTAGCCTCTCCGGCGGCCTTGCTTGCTGATGCTGAACTGATCCAGTCATCACTGGTGAGTGCAGGGTTTCTCGCACTTGCAGAAGACGACAGGTGGGGTTCTCTTGCGAAGGTGATCAATGATTTTGAGCTGGCCATTGGCCGCAATGGGTCGCTGCCTGCGTTGTCAGGTGAGCAACTTGCTCCCAGCGCAGAGCTGGTGTTACTGGCTGCCACTGAGCAAGCGTTCATTCATAGTGACTCAAATATCGAGTCTGATGAGCAGGCGAGTCGCCTGAGTCAGGCGTTGAATTCTATTGATGCTTCTTTGCTGAACATTGGCCATGTCGCTGATGAAAATGAGCCGGTATCGAAGGAGTCTGAATCTGCACCAGAGCTCGATCCTGCACCGGAGCCCGAGCCTGCACCGGAGCCCGAGCCTGCACCAGAGCCCGAGCCTGCACCAGAGCCCGAGCCAGCACCAGAGCCCGAGCCTGCACCGGAACCCGAGCCTGCACCAGAGCCCGAGCCTGCACCAGAGCCCGAGCCAGCACCAGAGCCCGAGCCTGCACCAGAGCCCGAGCCTGCACCAGAGCCCGAGCCTGCACCAGAGCCTGAGCCTGCACCAGAGCCCGAGCCTGCACCGGAACCCGAGCCAGCACCAGAGCCTGAGCCAGCACCCGAGCCTGAGCCAGCACCCGAGCCTGAGCCAGCACCCGAGCCTGCACCAGAGCCGGTCACCGGTTCAGCAACACTGAGCTGGCAGGCGCCGCTGACCCGGGAGAATGGCGAATCTCTTGCCATGGGAGAGATCGATCAGTATGTCGTCCGATACGGAGTAGAGGAAAACGTACAGGGCATGTCTGAGGAAGTTATCATCGAGGACGGCCAGGCAATGGAGTACGAGATTTCTGGCCTTGGCGAAGGCATTTGGTACTTCGCCATTCGCACGGTCGACGTCAATGGACTTCAAAGTTCTTGGTCAGGAGTGGTGAGTAAAACGATTACCCGCTAAAGGAATCCCAAACCTACAATTTGTTACGTCTTTGTTCTTGCGGGGATTTTAACTGGAACATAATCTGCTGCGGTGTGCAGTTAAAAGCGATACTACTGATTATGTCCAGTTCGTTTCCCCGCTCTGTTTTAAGCGTGATGATTGTCTTGGCCTTTACCGGCTGCGGTGGTGGTTCCGGTGGCTCTTCGGGATCAGCTGAACCCAAAGTTCCAACGGTTTCGCTGGAACAGTCCTTCTTCCTGGCTTCCGAATCCGATAGCTTCAAATTGCCCGGTCAGTTTCAGCAGCCGGACAAACTAACGATCTCCCAGTCACCCGATATAGGTTTGCAAATAGAGTCTGTTCGGGACAATGAGATTTCTCTGAAAATTCCAGCTTTGGATCGCCCCAGCGCTTCCGATATTCAGCTGACATTCGTCTATGGCGAGCAGTCAATCGTTCAGAATGTCTCGCTGCTCGCTCAAAACACTTCAGATACGGCACTGGTCTCGCAAGTTCAGGATACCCTTCAGGACAAAGAATCAATTCTTGAGCTCGCTCAGGATTTTTCCCTGTATCGTTTTTTCGTTGATTACGCCTACATTTACGATTTGTTGACGTACTCGGAGAAAGAGCAGCAACTCGCGCAATTTTCGCCGTCGGATTCGCCAGCGAGAGTGGCCGTAAGCTTGGCTTTTGAGCGGCTTGCCGCTGAGTTGGCTGATTATCAGCAAGGGAAAATTGCTGACCAGACTCTTAAGCAGTCGCTCCAACTGGCGGAACAAGCCATCCTTGAGCATGGTCGATACGGCGCTCGGATGCTTGAAGAGATCCAGCCACTTTTGGAAGTACTGGTGCCGGAACTCAGTAGTGGAGATCTGGTTTACGTGCCGGAGCTCGGCATTTACTCAAGAATCGTCAGCACGCCCCTCTACGGCGAGGTAACGGAAGCCGGTTTTGAAGTCGCGCAATCTTTCCAGCCCATCGAATCGCTGATTCGCTCCCGAAAAACACAATCTTTGACCTGCGAGAGTCTCTGATGAGAGTTGTATTTCCTGTTTTAACCGCGATTTGTTTGGTCAATGCGGCAAATGCTGCAGACCCCGTTAAGAGCATTCCCGGCGCAGCACTTGGCGAGGCGGGTGCCCGGGTCATCGTAAAGTATAAGGAAGGTGTTGTGACGGCACAGGGAGCAAACGGTCCCGGTGGTACCAGAATCTTTACCGTAGACGCCGATGAAGCCGAGGCGTTTGTAGCCCGGCTTCAGTTCCGGCCTGAAGTGGAAAAGGTCTCAGTGGATCTTATCGTCACTAATCCACCTATGCCATCACCGCCAGTAAAGGTCCCCGCCTCCACTCGTTCCACCGGGAAGGTTCCGGCCAGCGCACCGACGGACCCGGGTTTTGATAGCCAAACCTCTTGGGTTGCCCCGGGTGAGTATACTGAAGGTGCTCAAAACCTGTTGGCGGGATATTTGGCATCTGAGAGCGTGCGGAAGCTGCGAGTTGGGATCCTTGATTCCGGATTCTACCAGGTTTCCGATATTGATTACGCAGAAGGCTACAACCTCTCAGCGTTTGGCAGCGATTATGGACCTGCATTTTTGGAGAATGAAGTTAACCCAGATTGTACGGACGCTCATGGAACGGCAGTAGCAGGTATCATTGGGGCGACTGCCAACAATGGTGTGGGAATAGCTGGGATATTAGACGCGGAGCTGGTTGCGACCAGAGTTATGAACTGTAGTAGCGGATTTCTTTCAGATACCGCGCTGGGAATTCGATGGCTCTCAGGTGACCCTACTGTCAGCGAAGCGCCGCCCCTAAATAAATCTGTAGATATTATTAACGTGTCTCTCGGAAGTCAGGCAGCAAGCTGCCCATTCTATCTGCAGGATGCTATTGATTACGCTTATCAAAAAGGCATTCTGGTTGTTGTTGCTGCGGGTAATGACAGTATTGATGCCAGTGGTTTCACGCCGGCCAACTGTGAAAACGTTATGACGGTGGGAGCCGTTGACAAGAGTGGACGACCTTCAAGCTTTTCCAATTATGGAGATTCCGTGGATGTCGCTGCCCTCGGCAGCCTGGTAACTACAATCAACATGGAAGGTGAGGTCAGTCAGTGGTTTGGCACCTCATTTGCGTCTCCACTGGTCGCCGGGGCCGCTGGTCTGCTGAAGCAGGCCAATCCCTCCCTGACTCCCGATCAACTCCGGAATGAACTGGTGGCAACATCACGCCCTCTGCCTGATCTTAAGACATTGAGCGCATCAGAAGAGGACACAGTTGAGCAAGCGCCGATCACACTCGGCGCGGGAATTGTGGATTCAGGCAATTCGGTTCAAAACGTAATCGCGGAGCTTGATCAGCTGAGACCAGAGATTCGTCCAGCACTGGACTCTATTGAGCGATGTAACCGTGAGGCCTATCTGGCGAATGCGCCGGCGGGCATGGATTACTCAAGGCTTTTCGAGGTGACTGCAACCGATGTTGAACTGGCCTCTGAAGAGGAGTTTTACGCCATATTCAGAAGCACCGAAACCGGCGAAAAGGAGCTGCTGAAACAGGCCAGGGAAACACGATTTCTGGTCAGGGATGTAAACCCGGAGATTGAGCAGCTCTGGTTTGATGTGTGCGATAGCGAGGGCAGAACCTGTCGTTTCGGAAAAAGCCTGCCCATGTAAAACGCTTTAGGCGGCGTCTTCGCTAAAAACCCGCGCTTCAACGTCTTTGCGAAGCCGGTTTGAGGCGAGGACAGCCGATGAATAAGCAGTAATACCCAACACCACGAGCAATGGCTGGATAAACATCACCCACTTGGGCGGCTCCTCAGACAACATAACGAGAACACTGAATAGAAGACTTGGCGCCAGTATCAGGAAAAACGTGCCAGCCACGAGGAATGTAATCCATTCCCGGTGCTTCGCCATCGCTGGATCCACCAGCATACCCAAAAGGAACTTCACGACAGCCAACCCGCCAAGAACGGCTGCGGCCAATGACAGGTCGTAACTGAGCAGAAACGGCTCAAGACCAACGTTCCAAAGCTTGAACATACCCACGACGGCAAAAGGTAATAACACGAACAGAATGTCCGCATAGGTTCCGTAGAGCAAGCGGAGTTCCCGGGTTTCAGTCATTTCTGGGCGATCCACTCTCATATCAAGCTTCTCCTGCGCACTCATTGGTATTCTCCCTGTTTGGATTTCAGTTCAGTCAAAAGACGGGTCAGAGCCGTATCAAGGTTGCACACGTGGCGCTCAACCTGGGTCGAAATGGCACCCGCGGCGAGAGCGTCCTCGAGAGTTCCAGCAGTTTGTTCAACCTCTGTACCCGCCAGTGACGCGGCCATTCCTTTCACGGTGTGAGCAAGCCGATGAGCTGTCTCCCGGTCATCAGCATCGAGTGCATCCAGAATCCGGTCCACGACATCTGAGTTTTCCTGCTCGAAACGGCTCATCAGCTCTTCAAGAAGATCCTCGTTGTCGCCCGCCCTTTCCAGGGCAAGCTCAACATCAAAAACCTTTGCTTCACTTTGCAGGCTCTCTGCCACGGATCCTTCTGTCACTTCGGAAGAGCCTCCAGCGACTCTCTGGGACTTGGCTTCCCCTTTCAGCCAGAGGGCCATAGTGCTGTAAAGAGCCTCACGCACAATCGGTTTGCTCAGGTAATCGTCCATACCGGCTGCAATGCATCTCTCTTTATCGCCTTTCATAGCGTTGGCTGTCATGGCAATGATCACCGTATCCGCGATGGCCGGTTTCTCCCGAATCCGTTTCGTTGCTTCAAAACCATCCATCACCGGCATCTGGCAATCCATGAAGACCATATCAAAACGGCCTTTCTCCAATTGGCCCAGAGCCTCGGCGCCATTCTGGGCAATGGTCACGTTCACGTTTGCCTGGTTAAAGAACTCCGTCGCGATCTCCTGGTTGAAAGGCGTGTCCTCAACAAGCAGGACCTCAGCGCCAGCAATGATCTCAAGCAGAGTCTCTTCATCCTCCGCGACATCCGTCTGGTCTATAGAGGCCGTGGAATCTACTCCGAGGATGGTGGAAACCTGGCGAACAAGAGAGAACGGCGTTACCGGTTTCACGATCGGGAAGTAACCGATAGAACGGGACTGTTCAAGCAGGTTTTCTTCCTGGGTTTGTAGCAAAGGTGCAACCGGTACCTCTGCCAGAGCCGGCGTGTTCCGAATCATCAGGGCGGCATCCAGCGTGCCTGCTGCGGAAAGATTGCGATCAATCAAGACCAGATCAAAGTCGTGCACGCCGCCTTCGGTCTGCAGGGTTTCGCCAAGGCGATGGTCCGGCTGGATGACTGTCACCGCACCACCAGCGCTGCGTATGATTGTGACAATGGCATCCAGGCCTGCATCACGCTCATCGAGGAGCAAAACGTTCTTGCCGGCGAGAGGGCTTGAATCATAGATGCTGCTCTGGGCCGTACCATCCTGCATGTCAAACCAGGCTGTGAAGAAAAACGTACTGCCCCGGCCGGCCTGGCTTTCGGCGCCCATTTCACCATCCATCATTTCAACCATCTGCTTGCTGATGGAAAGGCCTAATCCCGTGCCCCCGTACTGACGAGTGGTGGACCCATCCGCCTGGGTGAATGGATCGAACAGGGTGTCGATTTTCTCCTGAGCGATGCCTATCCCCGTGTCTGTCACGGCAAAGCTCAGGCAGACCCGACCGCCGGACTCTGAAACCCTCTTGATCCGTAGTTGAACCTCGCCCTCATCAGTGAATTTGATGGCGTTGTTGGTGAGGTTGATCAAAACCTGCCCAAGTCTCAGAGGGTCTCCAATCAAAGCAGTCGGAACATCGTGGTTGTAGGTAACAGAGAGTTCCAGGCTTTTCTCATTACTCTTCTGGGAAAGCATGTCCGCGAGATCATTGGCCACATCGGTAAGGTTGAAGGGCGTAGTCTCAAGGTCCAGCTTGCCTGCTTCGATCTTGGAAAAATCCAGGATATCGTTGATGATGCCCAGCAGGGAGCGCGAAGCCTGGCCGATCTTTTGGAGGTAATCCCTTTGCCGATCGTTCAGGTCGGTTCGCAGCACCAGGTCGGAGAAGCCGATGATGGCGTTCATGGGCGTCCGGATTTCATGGCTCATGTTGGCCAGAAAATCGCTCTTTGCCTGTGCGGAGGCCTGGGCCGCTTCCCGTTCCCGCTGCGCGTGCTCTTTTTCCCGACGTTCCGTTATATCAACCAGGGAGCCTTCAAGGTAAGCCGGGTTACCATCCTCGTCATATGCCACATGCGCCGAGCTGCTGCCCCAGAAAGTCGAGCCGTCCTTTCTTCGATAGACATGCTCCGCATCGACAATGCGCCCCTTCTCAATAAGAGACTGTTCAAAGGTATGTCGGTCTGATGGATTGCTATAACAGTCGGAAGCGATATCCGTGATCTGCTCAACCATCTCGACCGGTGAATCGTATCCAAACGTCTTGGCCAGGGAAGGGTTTGTCGAAATAAAGCGTCCATCCAGAGTGCACTGAAAAATTCCCTCGGACGCATTTTCATACAGCTGTTGAAACCGTGCGAGGTGCTCCTGGGCTTTTTCATTGGCCAGTTGCGCTTCCTTTTTCGCTGTCAGGGCTTTCCTGCGGGCTGATTCAGTCTCATGTTTCTGCATATTGATCTTGTCGGCCAGTGCCAGGGCAAGAAGCAGCACATTACAGAAAGCGCCAATCTGTAAACCATGGGCCACCAACACGTTGTAGTCCCAGGTGCCGAAAGCGTGCTGTATGTATACGAGAACACCGGCAACGTTCACACACCAGGCTGCGGTGTAGTAGCGGGCGAGCCGGTTGCCCCGACGCCAGAGCACGATACCGATCGCTGCCATCACGATTGAAAACAGGAATGACGCCCGGGTTGCGATGGCGATCGACGTTGAATAGTCCGCCCAGAAGCTGAGTCCGGCGAACCAGAGGGCCGTTACGATCAGAAAAACAATGATTCGATCTATAAAAGGCGCTGCCACCCGGGTTCTCAGAAAACTCCGGGAGAAGAACAGCATGCATATCCACGTGGTGTTCATCATGATGGGCAAGGCCCGATCGAACCACACGGGATTTTCGGAGATTGAGAACAGCCAGGGCAGTCCTTCAAGAGAACCCTGAAGGAAGATGTAGGAAACTATGCCGAGCACATAGAACAGATAGGCATTGTCTCGAATGGAGATAAAGACGAACAGATTGTAAAGCGCCATGATAAACATAACGCCATAGAATGCGCCGGAGAAAAGAGAATACTCGAGTAGAGACTGGGCCAATGCGGCGGCGGAAAAAACCTGAAGCCCCAACTGCTTGGAGCTGCTCGTCTGCACGCGGATAAAAAGTTCGCGGCGTTCGTCCGGGGCGAGATCGAGAGAAAAGGCTGCAAAAGGAATGAAAAGGCCGTTGTTGGATATGGGGCGATCATCCCCCAGTTTCAGTTGCCGCGTAGTGCCTGTGACCGGATTTCGGATAAAAACATCTACCCTGTCCAAAAGTGGGTAGTCAGCCTTGATCCACCATTGCCGGGTTTCATTGCCGTAGGAACTGCCGGTAGTCAGAGTAAAATTCAGCCAGTAGGCAGCATCTGAAAAACTGAAGTTTGCACGGTCCTGATCGATTTCGAAAAACTGATCCGCCATTGCCTCAGAGGCGACCTGCTCAACGCCCAGCTCGTAAGTCTCGTCTCTCAGATATCGGATGTTCTTGCTGAGAATCACGCTTTCTGTGGAGCCTGAAAGCGAGATTAAGGGGCTTTCCGAGGGCTGGGCTGCCACAGCACCACTAAACAGGTAAAAGCTGGTCAATAACAGAACCAGAGCCATTAAAAAGTAAGCTGGATGCCCGGATTTATTGTTATGTAAAACTGATTGTGAACCGGTCACATGATGTCCCTTTTATGTCAGCTCTTTTTTCCAGAGAGGTGATGCCAGTGAGCCTCGCCGTAACCTCGTGAGAATCAGTTCCGCAGGTATCGGCTTTGAAAGCAGAAAGCCCTGCAGAAAATCGCATTCCAGAGCCCTGATGGCGTCCAGCTCATCCTCGGTTTCAATACCCTCTGCCACGACAGAAAAACCGAGGTCCCGGGCAAGATGCACAATGGCCTTAAGAATACGCATTCGACGCGGCTCTTTCCGGACTCCCTGCACAAAAGAACGGTCTATTTTCAGTGTGTCCAGTGGGTAGAGATGCAGGTAACTCAGGCTTGAGTAACCGGTACCAAAATCGTCAATGGCAAGCTTTACTCCAGTACTTCGGATGTGTTCCAGAGCGAGGGGGGCATGGGCAGGGTCGTCTACCAGAAGGGACTCTGTAATCTCGAGTTTGATTCGCTCCGGCGCTACTCCCGAATCCCGAACTATGTCGACAAGCCGGTCAATTTCCCGGGGCTCCAGGAGCTGCCGTACCGAAAGGTTTACACTCATAAACAACCCGGAGGGAGCCGACAGTCCCGCAGAATTATCCAGTCGTTCCTGGAACCGCCGAAGGTCTCTGAGCGCTTCACGCAACGCAAAGCTGCCCAGCTCAATAATCTGTCCGGTTTGCTCTGCGACGTTCACAAAGCTGCCTGGGGTGACCAGCCCCCTGGTAGGGTGATACCAACGCAACAATGCCTCGAACCCGGCTATTTCCCCCGTTTCGGAACTGAATGTCGGCTGATAGAAATTGCGGAACTGACTTTCGGCAATGCCAGTCGAAATCTCAATTTCAGTTTGTCTTTCGCTTGCTGCAACGCTGTCCAGGGCCAGAACTGAGTGGCTGGGCGCTGCGTGTTGGAGCATGTAGCGCTGAGTCCATGCAAACCGACCAAGGTTGCAGCGGATCAAAGATGCCAGTACCGGATCTGCGGAGTTAATGGCTGAGCGAAGTGTTTCTGGTGTGATGATGGCAAGTTCGGAGTCGCAGGTTGCCTTGGCTGACGCACTCCTTGGTTGATCACTGAAAAGTGCAAGTTCGCCGAAGATTTCGCCAGGACCAAGCCTGGATATCACCAGCTTACGTCCGTTTTTAGTGGTAGAAATCTCAACTTCGCCCGACTCGACCAGGAATGCCGTTTTGCCCTGGCCGCCTTGTGAAAAAATAGATTCGCCTGCTGCCGCGTACCACACTGGCCGGTCTTCCATTCAAACGAACTCCGTGCGTAGAACTTTGTTTTGTTGGTGATTTAGAGGCCAAACGTAGCTAATTGTGGCACACTCCAGCCAGTGCGAGGTAGCTTATGTGTCAGAATTCGTTACACAACGAAAGTTTCCCCCGCAGGTTTGTAATTCGTTAACGATTGGGATCCCAAAACCTTGAGAAATAGCATTCGTCGGATAGGTCAGAGGCTATTACCCATTACGATTGGTTTGCTGCTAACACTTGCAGGCATCGTGACGCAGCTGGCGCCGACAGAAGGCATGGCAAGAGTACTTCAGCGGGTGAATTCCCTGGTTTACGACCTTCGCCTTGCTTTTGTGGATTTTCCCCATCAGGCATCGTCTTACCCCATTGTTTTCGTTGATGTGGATGAACAAAGCCTCGAAAGCCAGGGGCGCTGGCCCTGGAGCAGGTCGACGATTGCTGAACTCTCCAGAAGACTTCTGGAGGAGGGGAGTCTCGTTATCGGGTTTGACGTAATGTTCTCGGAACCGGAAATAAACCCGGTCCGCCAGGTTGGTGAAGCCTTGGGCCCCGTGCCTGAATCTGTGGCAAATCGTTTGCAGCAGCTGGAACACGAGCTGGATGCAGATGAGCGCCTGGCTGGCGTTCTATCAGAAGGAGATTTTGTGCTTGGCTTTCTGTTGCACCGGCAGAATTCGACAACCGGTACACCTCTCAAGGGCCAGCTTCCCGACCCGGCATACCCAAAACCTGTCAGCAATCTCCCGGAACTTCTGGTTACTGAAATGCCTGCGGCCACCGGAAACCTGCCGGTTCTTCAGTCTGCGGCGATTGCCGGCGGGTTTATAACGACCATTCCGGATCCGGACGGCTTGCTTCGTAAAACGCCGGCTGTGCTGACCTTCGGTGACAGGCTCTACCCGTCCTTGACGGTGGCAATAGCGCAGACGCTGCTTTTTGAAGATCAACTGACCCTTAACACCACGAGCGTCGGCAGTGCCACGGCGCTAACCTCAATAGAAATTGCAGATCTGGAAATACCTACCGACGCCAAAGGTAATTTGCTAATTCCATACCGAAAAGGTAAGCCGGGTTACCAAACGGTCTCGGCAGCCGATGTGCTTGCGGGCCAAACAGGCCATGTGGACTTGCAGAATGCACTTGTAATCGTTGGCTCCTCCGCGATCGGCCTTGGCGATCTGGTAAGCACGCCAGTGAACCCGGCAATGCCCGGAGCCACCGTTCATGCCCGGGTTCTTGAGGGTATTCTCACCGAAAACCTGCCTTATCGACCGGATTGGGCGCCCGGGGCTGAGCTGGCCGCTTCTGTATTTGTGGGTGTGATTCTTTCTCTGTTTCTTCCACTGATGCCTCCCATCGGCATGATTGTGCTGGCTTTCGGCGCAGTCGCCGCAGTTATTCTGGCCAACGGCATGCTCTGGGCACGGCAGAGCCTGGATCTTGCGCTGGCGACGGTTGTTTTAATAGCCATGGTTATCCTGCTGGTGAACCTGCTCGAACAGCTGTTGAGAGAGAACAGGGGGCGGAAACGCATCAAGAAAATGTTCGGAGAATACGTTCCCTCCGCCCACATTAACGCCATGCTTCGTGACCCGAAAGCCTACAACTTTGCCGGCGACTCCCGCGAAATGACGGTCTTGTTCTCGGATATACGAAGCTTCACCACCATCTCTGAGACCCTCTCGGCCAGCGAGTTGAAAACCATGCTCAACCGCTATTTCACGCCCATCACCAGGACCATCTTCGAGCACGACGGCACCGTTGATAAATACGTGGGGGATATGGTGATGGCGTTCTGGGGCGCTCCACTGAAAGACGAAAATCATGCCACTCATGCCGTTCTTGCAGCCCTCTCCATGCTTGAGATCACAGAAAAACTCAAAGAGGATTTCCGCCGCGACGGATTGCCGGAAATAAACATCGGTATTGGCGTCAACACCGGCACCATGAGCGTCGGTGATATGGGCTCGAACTACAGGCGTGCGTATACGGTGCTTGGTGATGCAGTGAATCTTGGGGCCCGGCTGGAGAGCATTACCAAGTTTTACGGTGCGAGGTTGCTGGTTGGTCCCGCCACAAGGGCCCAGGCAACAGGAATATGTTTCCGGCTGGTTGATCGGATCGTTGTTAAGGGTAAGAAAGAGGCAGTGACCGTCTACGAACCTCTGGGACGGGAGGGTGAAGTGTGCGAAACAGAAATCGAGGCTTGTGAGAGGCATCATTTAGCCTTGGATGCCTACTATCGCCAGCAATGGAATGCCGCCGAAAAAATCTGGCAAGCTCTCTTCGCTGCGGAACCTACGAGCCAACTCTATAGGCTTTATCTGGAGCGCGTCGCTTCTTTGCGAAGAGCTCCACCGCCTGCAAGTTGGGACGGGACCTATGTTCACACCTCAAAATGAATCTGTGTGCGATTACTGGCCTTCAAGTATAAAAGTCACGTAGCCACTACTGAGCCGGTTCCCTGAAGCGTCGTCAGCGAACAAATCAATGGTTCCGAGAAAACCCAACAGAGCAGGATCGACATCACTTGGAATTATAAACCCGTTAATTATGCCTCCAGCGGGGGGACCGGCAGCAAAGCTGCCATCGCTGTTAGTTACGGACGTGTTAATGTATGAGAACTTCAGTTCCGGGATGGTTCCTGAAAGGTCAGAGCCGCTATCGCTGGCCCCGACAGTAGACTCCCAAACCTGTTCGAAGCCATTACCTAAAACAGTAAATTGATATCCACCGCTAGAATCAATGACTTGACCATTGTTAATGTCCAGATCAAAACTGATCGAAGACTGGGTGGGGTCAAGCGCGCCGTCAGAAAACTCGCTATCTAGCACCAGCCCCGTACTAAAGCCGATATCTGAACTAAAAGTCAGTGTCGTCGTGCTAGAAACAACATTATTTATATCTGACAACGACAGTGGCGCCGCTGTCGAAAAAGCCCACCTTGAATCAGAAAAGTCCTGAGAGGCAGGATCAATTGCATAACTTTCTAGATCGTAAGTTCCGTCTGGATTTGGATTGGAACTGAAAAACGTTAATATCTCGGCGTTGCCATTCCAACTGCCCCAATAAACAGGGAAGCCTTGAGCTTTATTGTCCAGACCGGCAGGAGAGTCCGGGAAAATATATCCGAAATCTGACGTGTCAGAATCTCGCGCGGAAATAGCGATTCCGTTGCCTGAATCCGGGATCGTGCTGAAGCCTACGGTTGTGTATGGATTAGTGTATTCTCCTTGGGAGTTGTAGTTAGGCCTGGTAAAAAGCGTGGGTGTCGTTCGTCCTTGTTTGGATGTGAACCAATCGGGCATGTCGGGATCTATGGTTGGTACAGGCTCGCCCACACTAACGCTTTGCTGTGTAGGTAGACTGTCTGAAACCAAAGTGTCCGTAAGGTTAGCGCCATCACTTATGTCGGCGGGTTCATTCTCGCCCGTCGGTGAGTTGCTCTCACCTTCTATTGCCGAGGAATCTTCGTCCCGACCTGAATCACCTTCTGGCCCTATTCCACCGAATTCAGCCGGTGCCGAAAGAACGGTTTGAGGGGCCGCCGAAGCATCGGTAACGACAGCAAACCGGAAAGGCAATGTCGGGCCAATATCCGCAGAGCCCGCCTGGTTGGCAACATTGACCGCGCCATCCCACACTGCCACTGCAAGCTTCGTGGCAGAAAGCTTCAGCTGAAAGTCCGTACCCCTCACACCAATGCTGGCGAGGGGAGTCTCAACCTGGTAGCCCTCGGGGTAATCATCAGCGATGGCGCCGGTGATCGAGCGGAGTCCACCAGTAACCATCCTCAGCAACGCCTTGCTCTTTTCCGGCTCCTCTTCATTCCGCTGATAAGCTTCGATCAGCAATTCGGAATCATTGTCCAGCGAGACAATCGCACCATCAGAAAAACGCAGTTGGGTGCGGGCATCCGGGCCCGTCAGCACAGACTCACCCACGAATACTTCCGACCGGCGCTTTAAAGGCCTGAACCCCTCTTCGCCGAGGGCCTGAACCGATCCGGACGCAACTATCACGATGGCTGCTGGTGACGTTGCGGCCTGAGCATAAACAGGCCAGGTGCAGCACAACAGCAGCGCAGCCAGCAGGGAGAATCTGATATCCATGATCGTTTTACCCATACCCAACCTCAGAAAATTCGGTAAACAAGGCCAGCCTCGGCAATTACCTGGTCGTAACTGTAGAGGCTCAAAGAGCTGTGATTATTTCTGTATGCCGCCTTTAATGTCAGCTGCATGCGGGGGCTCGTTTGCATAAGCCAGAACAGTTCAGCGTTAAGTTTTTCGTCTTGCCGGGTCTCGCCGAACAGGAAGTTTCGCTCATGATAGCGGCTGTGCAGATAGCCTGTTTCAAGACCAAGTGTCTGGCCCGTGACGTATTGCCAGGCCAGTTTGGCCGTAACGCCGGCATGGTCCCGGCCAAGGGCTTTGGCCTCAGCCTGCCGTGCCGGCTCATGAGCCCCATAGGCTGACACATCGATGTATGCCGAACGCCAAAGCTGCTGAAAGCCGAAACCGGCAAGGTATTGATCCCGATCCTGAAAGTCATTATCCGGGTATCGGATCACAGAGGCTGAGAGGAAGGCGTATGGGCGCGATTTGCCGGCGGTATACTGCCATTGGCCGTCAAGCCCGGCCAGCCGGACCAGCGGTTGCTCATCGAGCCAGTACTGGCTGAACTTGAGTTTGCCGGCCAGCCTGTGATCGCCCAGTTGCTGGCTGTAACCGGTATAGAAGCCGGCATCTGAAATGTCGTATGGGTCTTCGTTAACGTTGTCTTTGCGCTCGTAACTCAACCCGGCAGACACAGCCTGTGTTTGAGAGAGTCGGAACTGGTATTCCCCGTCACCGCCCCACCTCATGAACGAGTCTTCCGCCTCGCGACTGGTATCCGGAATCAGAAAGCGCAAGCCAAACAGATCCAGCGTGGGCAAATCAGTGGCCGTGTTGACGTTGCTGTCATATCCCAGCCCATAGTTGAGATTGAGCACCAGCTGATGGTTGCTTTCAGTCTCCTTTCTGTCGATCGCTTCCAGAAACTCCTCAACGCGCTGTTTCACCTGTTCAGGTGGGTTTGCCTCCAGAACGGTCCTGAACTGCTGGCGTGCTTCGGCTGTATGGCCAAGGTGAAACTGGCTACGGGCATATTCCAGCCGCGCCCGGTGATGGTCCGGCTGCAGAATCAGAATGCGCTCAAAGGCAAAGGAAGCGGTGTTGTAGTCCCGTTCTGCTATTGCGGCCAGACCGTACAGGTAGTCAAATTCCGGAATGCCGGCATAGGCCTGTTCAAGATCCCGGGCAAGGTTAAGTCCTTCGGCTGTCTCGCCGGCCTGGAGCAAACCGGAAAGCTGCTGGAAGTCGTCCAGGAAGGTTGATGGCTCAGCGCTGGCAGGCGAGAGAATAGAGCCAGCTGCCAACAGGCATTGCGCCAGGAATACAGAACGGCAAAAACCCCGCATTGGTACCTCGAGCTCAGAGGGAAATCAGAATGTCGATAGACTAGCAGGATGTTGCGTAAAGGAACGTTGAAAAACGAGTGTTTTTTCAACATTTTGCAGGGTTTTACATTTGTTGGGGGATCAAAAAAACGGCTCCGTGAAGGAGCCGTTCAACTCGGCATAAGTCCGACTTACAGACACATCTTAGGTTTTCGCATGAGTCCACTGAACAATAATCTACATGCTCCGCATTTGCCAAGTCTGATTTAACAAAATTTTAAAGAAAACGCCTCCAGGAATCCATTTTAATGAGCGTTGTCAGTAAGTTGTGAGGCGGGTCGCAAACTACATTTCGTTACCGAATGGCGCTTCCAATCTTTTTAAATCCAGTTAGCTTATGTCGCAGGTAGCAACATGTCTTGGGCGGTGCTAGAGACTGACCAAGAACAGGGAAGTTGTTACCGCTGGACCAAAAACCAAAAATGGACTGAGGTATTACATGAAACTCTTCTCTATCAAGATTGCGGCAGCTTCCATCACTTTCGTAGCTCTTCAAGGTTGTGCAGCCATGGGTGGCAGCGGCCCAGACGCCTCCAGCCTGGCCTCGGCAGACTGGAACAGCATGAGCTGCGGTGAAATCGATGCAAGATTCGCCGAGTATCGCCAGAGTGTTGAAGACTCACAACAATTTAATGGTCTGGTTGGCCTTGTAAGCAGCGACGCAGAGAGCGCTTCTCGCGAAGGCGCAAGTGCGGCCATGCAAGCCTATTACCAAGCCAAGGATTCTGTTGAGCCAGTCTTGATGGCGAAAGGCTGCCAAGACGTCACAATCTAACAATGCCCCGCCAATAGAAGCCCGCGAACGCGGGCTTCTCGTCAATACAAAACACCCACAAGTAAACCGGTATTCATAGGGATTCCAGCAAAGCAGGGAGTATTTATGTACGGAAATAAGCATTCCAGATTGTTCGTGGCAATGTCTCTTGCAGCTCCACTTTTTCTTTTTGGCTGTGGAGGCAGCAGTGGTGGCGGTGAATCGGTGGATTCAGGGGATCCTTCTGGCGAGAACAATGATGGAAGTCTGATTACCAACCCAGATCCAGCTCCAGCACCGGAAGGTGTTGATTTCGCTGTATTAGCCGAGCAGAGCGCTACAGAATCCTGTGCCGCATTGGATGCAGTGGTCGCTATTCATGACCAGAACGGCAATCTTCTGCGTACGACGGCGCCCGAGCATAATGGGAGTGTCAATCTTGGCAACCTGGAGCCAAGCCATCAGGTCACGGTTTTTGATGAGACTGCAGTAGCCGTTCGAGCCGTCTCCGTGAAAGCGGCGATGCTTCCAGACCAAATTACCTGGACTCTCACGCCCTATGACGGCAACGATTACGACGGAAATGTCGGAGACTGCGTCTCAAGCGATGCCCTTGATGTACCAAGCTTCGAAGCCGTAGCAACAAACGCAGGTGATTTTTCGTCGGTTGGCGTCGGGCCAACGGCAAAGTTTCTCAGTTCGTTGGCTGCAACGTCGGACCGGGCCACCATGATGGCGGACGAACCCTATCGGCTGATGGCCACTGGCTACAGCGCCGAGGATGCTACCGGTAATCAACGTCTTGAGGCATACGGGCTTACTGATGTGATTGCACCAGCTGACGGCAGCACTGTTAATGTAAGAATCGATACGCCGACCACGCCTGTGGCTATTTCGCTTGCCCCAACCACGAGTTTTATTACAAGTTCCTGGATAGGGCCGGATAAACCCTACCTTTACGACCTCGAATCCATCGCCTTCGGATACGGTGACTACGGCGACGCGCAGGACTTCCCAACGCTCAATCTCAATACTGTTGAACCAAACAGCGGCAAACTGCACATTGCCCATTCACACAGCGACTATGGGGATGCAGACACTGCAAGTGAACTGATTGTTGAGGAATTTGCAAATTCCGGTGCCATCGAGCTGTCGTCTCCAGACCTGTCTGCGTTGACCAACGTCAACTACTCTGCCGGTGAAATCAGCTATGAGTTTACCGGTCAGCTCAGAGGTGGCGAGGAGGTCAAAAAAGTTACGCTGATGCTCACTGGTCGGAATGGCAGTCAGAAGCAGTTTTACCATACCGTAATGACTGACAATGCGTCGGGCTTTCACAGGCTCCCGGATCTTGGCGAGTTAATCGAAGGGGAGGTTTCTGAAGTCCAGTCCGCCGGCGTAAACCTTACGATTACGAGCTTGGAGAACAGCGTCTTCTTATATACGCTGGGGTCCAATGGTGGCATTTCAGGGATTGCTGAAATTCCAGAAACTCTCGACTTTGAGGATGTTGTCGGTCCCTATCGGCTAATCACAAACGTTTTTTTAAATTATTAATCCGATCCACCAATAGCGGCGTGCCAAAGTCGGCATGCCGCTATTGGTGTCCGTCCGTGAAATTTACACTTTCCTGATCATCGACAATCGTCAAGCATTCTAACTACTCAGCAACTCGCAAAAATAACTACCCCGGTACATCTTTTGTATAGAAGCCGCTGCAACTTCCATACAAAGGAGAAACCTCATGGAGTTTTTACTCAGGAAATGGGGCGGCCTCGCCCTCATTCTCACTTTTGTATTGTCAGGCTGCGGTGGTAGTAGCGGAAGTAGCAGCGTTGAAACAGAACCCGATTCACCTGACCTCAGTGAGGGGGTATTTCTGGACTCGGCAGTAGAGGGCCTGCAGTTCAGGCTGGGTGATGAGTTACGCTTAACCGACGAGGATGGAACATTTCAGTATCCCGAAGGAGAGCGCGTTCAGTTCTTCATCGGCGATATTGAGCTGGGCAGCGCAGTTGGTGCTGCCATCCTGACGCCTCTGGATCTCGTGCCTGGTGCGGTGGACGAGACGGACCCAGTAGTAATAAACCTGATCCGGTTCCTTCAGACCCTTGATGATGATGGCGATCCCGCTAACGGAATAACCATAGCCAGTGCTGTAAGGGATCTGTCACAGGGCAGAACTGTGAACTTTTCCCAGAATATTGATCAGTTCGAGGCGGCAGTTCAGGCTCTCGTAAACGAGCTGACAGCGGCCACCTCGAGCGGCGCCAGAAACCTGGTAAGCAGGGAAGCTGCCGTCGCCCATTTCCGGGGAACCCTTGCAAGCATTGACGAGGGTGACACATCCGGGCCCACCCCGGATGGTGAGGTTCTTACACCTGAAGAAGTGGTTGAATTTTTCTACAGTCGTGGTCCGGGAGTTTGGAGAAATGAAACCCGCAGTGAGTACACCTACCAGTCATCATTCACCTTTCCTGCCATCGGGGAAAACCCGGAGGTCGTTATCACGTCTGACGAGTCATTTTTTGCATTTAACCGTGTGGCCATCCGGTCTTCAGGTTCTGGTCGGGAGGTTGATTACTGCAGCGCTGCGGGTCTGAACCCTGATAATGATCTCAATACCGATGAACCCGCTTTTGGTTCGGATGTCTGCGCGGCAGAGCGGGTTGAGTACGTCCGGTTAGGCGATGCAACGTTCGGCATCCGCGGTTACTGTGAAGATGAACTCTGGCTTGAATCAACGTTCGAAAAGTTGAGTTCTTCTTCCCAATATAATCAGGGAAGCCTCACCCTGAATTCTCCTGAAATACCCAACGTCAACACACAGACAGGCGTATGCGGGTCCATAATAAACGCGAGGACGACAACCTCCAACGTTGATCCAGAGCCAAACCCGGCGAATATAGAGAGCGGGACTGAAAGATTCTGGACCATCAGGGTTGTTGCCCCATATGAGGGACAAAGGCTTGCGCTCAATATTTCATTCCTGAATGGCGCCCAGCAAACCGGCGAATTCCCGGTTGCCGGTGCCGGAGCAGCAGATACACCGCAGGCGGTTGTGAGTCTCGATTCTCCGGCATTTGATGCCAGCCTGGCCAAACCAGTAATCACAGATGGAAAAGTAACTGTCAGCGGTGTGAGTAACCGAAACGCCACAGGCAGTTATGACCTGATTACCTCAACAGGTAATAGCCTGTCGGGCACCTTTGAGGTAGACCTCAATTAGGTTTTTGGTCGTTTCCAAAGGCGTTGTCGGCATTATTTACACAAATTGGTGCTCCGCTTCAGGGCTGCCAGAGAAGCAGTTGGCATTGCCCTGAAGCTACTCGTTCCCTGTCCCATCCTTCTCCCACTCTGCTACAATCCGGCTTTCGAAACTTACCCCGGAATTGCATCCCCATGGCAGTATCGCAACCCTGGAAACCCCTTGGCGCCTGGCTGGTCGAATTGGGCGCTGTTTCCGAGAAAGAACTGAATCAGGCGCTGGAAGTTCAGAAGCAGATTGGTGGGCTTCTGGGGAGTCTTCTCGTGCGTTCCGGGGCCACCAGTGAAGACGTTGTGTTGCAAGCCCTCTCGGCCCAGTGGGGCTATCCGCTCCTGGGCAAGCAGCAACCTGCGCCAGACGACTTCCAGGTATACGAAACACTGCGAGAATTGCCGGTCAGCATGGAATGGATGCTGGAGCAGGAGACCGTCGCCTGGTTTGAAGAGGCTCTCTCCGAATCGGCAGATCAGCCAGAAGAAAGAACGGTCTGTGTTCTTTCGTCCAGGTTTCACAGTGACGAAATCCGGGAAGTGCTCGAAACCTCCCTGGAGCCCAAGGGCTTCAGGCTTCAGTGGGTGCTGGCTTCGACCTACGAGATCGAGAGACTGGTGGGTTTTGTCCGTCAGGAACTGGCGGTCACCCGCTTGTTCAGCGAGCAGGGCAGTCAGAGTCTGCTAGAGCTGGCCGAGGAAGCCCCTGTTGTCGAGCTGGTCAATAATGTGCTTGCGAAGGCCGTCGAGGCAGGTGCCTCGGATGTGCATATCGAGCCGGGGGAAGAATTCTTCATCATCCGGTATCGGGTCGATGGCGTGCTGCATTCCCAGATGACCCAGTCAGCCAGCCGTTTCCCCGCCGTTGCCTCACGCATCAAGCTGATCAGCGGAATGGACATTGCCGAATCCCGGCTGCCCCAGGACGGCCGGATCAGTACGCGACTTGGCGGGCAGGAAATGGACATCCGGGTATCCACCGCCCCTTGCTCCTTCGGCGAATCGGTAGTTATGCGTTTGCTGCCCAAGAACCGGGAATCGCTGTCACTGGAAAGTCTTGGCATGGAGCCGGACCATCTCAGGCTGATGCGCTCGGTGCTCGGATTTTCCAACGGGATTGTTCTGGTGACGGGTCCTACCGGCTCCGGTAAGTCTACAACTCTCTACAGCGGCCTATCAGAACTGGTGGATGGTCGGCAAAAGCTCATCACCGTGGAAGATCCTGTGGAATTCCAGGTGCGGGGGGTTACCCAGATCCAGGCCAACGCCGACATCGGCTACACTTTTGCAAGAGCGTTGAGGGCTATCCTGCGACAGGATCCGGACATCATCATGATTGGTGAAATCCGCGACCTGGAAACCGCCGAGATTGCTATTCAGTCTGCGCTGACAGGCCATCTTGTACTATCTACCTTGCACACCAACGATGCGCTGTCGGCGTTCACCCGGTTGGTGGATATGGGCGTGGAACCTTACCTCGTGGCGGCGCCGGTAAAAGCCGTTCAGGCACAGCGGCTGGTCCGTAAGGCATGCCCGAGTTGCAGTGAGCCAGTCACTCCGCCGGAATCCCTCTGGAAACCCCTCGCGGGCGACTGGATCACAAACCCGGCGTTTGTCGAACCCAAAGGCTGTGAGCGTTGTCATGGCACCGGGTACCGAGGTCGGCTGGGTATTTATGAAATTATCCCGGCCACAGAAGAGTTGCAGACCCTGGTTGCAGACAACGCCGATATCAGCGAGCTGCGTCAGTGGGCCGCGCGGCACGGTCACCGCAATCTGTTGCAGGACGGCCTGATCAAAGCGGCCCGGGGTGAAACCACCATCGAAGAAGTGATGCGGGTAGCAGGAACCAGTGTGGCGGAAGACGAGGCCACTGAAGCATGAACTTCAGGTATCAGTCCATAGATCCCCATGGCAAAAAGCTGGAGGGTGACATAGAAGCCGAGTCCCGCAGGCAGGCGCTCAGCAAGCTGAAACAACAGGGCTTGCGGGTAACGGGGTTGGCCGAAGCCGGCGCGGCTGCGAAGGTCAGCAAGGGCAAAGGGAAAATAGGCAGGGAAGAGTTGTTGCTGGCCTTGTCTGAGCTGGCAACGTTGCTGCGCTCTGGCGTCAGCCTTAAAGATGCCATCGATTCCCTGACTGGCGGTGAACGCGGTGCGGCCATGCAATCCGTTTTCGATCGCTGGTCCTCGGGGCTTCGCCAGGGTGAGTCCTTCAGCGATGCGCTGCGTGCGTCCGGCGTGCCGGTGCCGGAATATCTCATTCAACTGGTAAGGGCAGGGGAGCTCACCGGTGAAATGGGCGACAGTCTGCAAACCGCCGTCAGCCAGATGGAGTATGAAAAGCAGATCGCAACCGAGATGAAAAACGCGCTGGTTTACCCGGCGATTCTCTGTTTCTCGGGCATAGGTGCGGTCTTGCTGGTGTTCACCTTCGTGGTCCCGCAATTCCAGAACCTGCTGGAGCACGGTGACAAGCTGCCCTGGCTCGCCTGGGCCGTGCTCGCTACTGGCAAGTGGGTGAACGCTCACATGGTCTGGGTGATAGGGGCGGCATTGGCGGCCACACTCGTTCTGGCCCGGGTATTCAGTCTGCCCGCCGTTCGCTCGCGGTTTATGGACGGGCTGCAAAGCGTGCCGGTAGTCGGGGACTGGATTGTTGAAGCGGAAACCGCCCGCTGGGCCTCCATTCTGGCGGCACTGGTCAATCACCGGGTCGCCATCCTGGACGCTCTCGAACTGGCAAGAAACACCGTACGGCTGCCTTCGCGGCAAACCCGCCTCACCCGGGTGTCGGGCCAGGTGAAATCGGGGATTCCCTTGTCGTCCGCCCTGAAGGAAAATGCGGTAATCACGAATACCGGCTACAACCTGCTCCGCGCCGGCGAAAAATCCGGCGAGGTGGCGCGATTACTCAAATCCCTGGCGGAGCTTCACGACACCAGTGGCCGAAACCGGATGAAGCGTTTTCTGGCCCTGATTGAACCAATTGCCATCCTGTTGATCGGAGGGGTGATAGGCGTCATCATCATGGGCGTTATTCTCGCGATTACCAGTGCAAACGACATCGCATTCTGACCAGACTCAAGTCCTGAACCACCCAGACCGGAATTCTATGAAGCAATCACCACACGTAACCAAAACCCGCAATACTGAAAAAGGCTTTACCCTGCTTGAGCTGTTGGTAGTCCTGGTAATCCTCGGGCTGCTGGCGGGCCTGGTAGGGCCGCGCCTGTTTGGCAAGGCCGACACTGCAAAAGTTCAGACCGCAGAAACCCAGGTGCAAATGCTCAAATCCGGCCTGCTCACCTACCGGCTGGATGTTGGCCAGTTTCCCTCCGAGCAGGAAGGTCTTCAGGGCCTCAATAACCCACCCTCCGATGAGCGCCGTCGCAGCATGTGGGACGGCCCCTACCTGGGTGATGAGCTGCCAATGGACCCATGGGGGATGCCGTACCAGTACAAGCCCAGCTCCACCCATCCTCAGGGCTTCGTGCTCTTTTCCTACGGCGCCGATGGTAAGCAGGGCGGAGAAGGTGTCGATGCAGACATCGGCTATCTGCCCCAGGGCTGATTCGCCATGGGGCAACGCGTAACTGGTTTTACACTGCTGGAGCTGATGGTGGTTCTCCTTATTCTCGCCTTGGGAGCCGCTGTCGCAACGCCTGCGGTCATGAGGCTGGTTGAAAGCGTTGGTCGCCAGAACCAGATTGATCAGGCCATGCTGGTGTTGCAGAGCCTGCCGGTGGCAGCCATGAGGCGGAACCAGTCCCTGGAGCTGCCGCAAACTTCCGGCTATCAGCCGGCGGCTGAACTGCTCAACAACGCCGGCGGCGGGTTGCAGTGGCCAGCGGAAATTGAGGCGGCCCTTGAAGGCTTCCGGGTCTGGTTGCCGGGGACGATTACCTACCGGGCAAACGGTGCCTGCACCGGTGGGGACACGCATTGGGAACTGGATGGCGGCTTCAAGTTAACGCTTACTCTCAAGGCGCCGGTGTGTCGGCCTGTTCAGGCGTCATGAGGGTTCTGAGGTGATGCGTGGAACGCCCCGCCAAAAAGGCTTTGCACTTCTTGAGGCTTTGGTAGCCCTGGTTATCGTGGCTGGTGTAGGTTCTGCGCTGTTTGCACTGATCAACACGGGCCTGCAAAACCTGCGCAAAGCCGAAGCTCACATTGCCACCACAACCCTACAACCCCAGATACTCGCCTGGGTGCGAACCCTGGATCTCAGCGAGCTGCCGGCCAGTCGGGAGGCTTCCCTCACGTTACAGACGGAGCGCGGGCCCTACCGGGCCGAAGCGCTGGCGGAGCGTTTTCACGGCCCGCTCTACGCCACGACAGTGTCCGGAAGCCCCGGCATTCATCAGATTGCCCTTTACAATGTGCGGATCAACCTGTTCCAGGGCGAGAGGCCGCTGGAAACACTGCGCACCCGTGTTACTGCAAGCAGGCAGGTAGCCAATGCGCCAACGCTGTGAACAGGGCATGACCCTCATGGAGCTGCTGGTCGCCATGGTGATTGGCAGCCTTGTGATTACGCTCGTCATTCGGGGCCTGGGTATGAGCCTGAACCTGTATGAGCGGGTCTCCGATATGACTGCCACAATGGATATCACCTTCCGGGAAAGCTATTGGTGGACAGACTCCGTTGCCAGCCTGATCCCCTGCACAGATGCCGCACACTGTGTGGAAGGCGATGCCAACGGTTTTCGGGGGTACACGTTTGGCAACGTGGTACACACTCCCGGAATGAGGATGCCGGTAGCCTGGGGCATTGCCCGGCAGAATGGCGAGGCTAGGCTTCAACTTCAGGAAGGGGCGCGGCTTGAAAGCGCGCCTGAGTTACCCATGACCATGCCGCTGCCCGCCGACGCACGCTTTGCCTATCTATCGCCGGATGGCCAGTGGCTCGAACAGTGGGACGAGGGCACCGGCAACAAACGTTTGCCGGTAGCCATTCGGATTGAGGACGGTGAGGGCAACGTCTGGGCCGTGGCTGCAACGGCCCAGCGCCCCTATGGTCGGGGTGATTACCGCGATATCGTGGGGATGCAATGAGCGGTTTTTCCACCCGCCCGCCGATAGCAGCGCAGAACGGCTTTGTGCTCGCCGTGGTGCTATGGAGTATTGCGGCCCTGACACTGATAACCGGCGGTATCATGGCCCGCATCAACAGCACACTCGAGCAGGCGTATCAGCTGCGGGAAATGGCCGAGCGGGAACAGAGCCTGATGGCCACTGAGCAAACCTTGCTGTACACCCTGTCTGCCAAGCACTGGAACCAGGGCGGAGTAGATCTCACGCCGAATCGCACGCCAGCTGCAGACGCCGATCCTTTCGCTGCGCCAGAGGGGCCTGAAAATGGCCCTACACTTCGGTTTGACGGCACCGTGTACCAGGGTGTGGGCGACAGCGCCTTTGCCATTCAGGATGCCGGCGCCACGTATAGCATTATGGAGCCCCAGCGGGCGGAATGGCTAAACCTCATGGCGATGCTGGGCGTTGAGCCTGCCGATGCCGACCCGTGGCTCGATCAACTGAACGATTACCAGGACAGAGACAGCCTCGCGCGACTGAACGGCGCCGAAGCAGAAACCTACCGAGAGCTCGGCCTGCCGGAACCGCCAAACCGTTTTATGGTCTCACCCCACGAGCTGCGCAATCTGCCCATGGCCCTGAAATACCCCGGTGTTACCGAAGAGCTGATTGCCATAGCTACCAGCAGCATAGGCAACCAGGTGAACCTGAACACCTCACCCCCGGAAATTCTGCAGCTGCGCCAGGGACTGCCAGCATCCGACGCCACCCGGGTGACGGCCAATCGCCGTGAACACAGGATGACCTCGCTCACCCAGGCATCCTCGGTATACGGTGTGTTGTTTCAGGGTGGTGTCATGTCGACGGTATGGCAGCCCACCGGTAACGTAAGGATTATGCTGGGTGATTCCGAAGGCAGACATAAGCGCTGGATTGCAGTAAAATTCACGCCCAATCAGAACGGCCAGCCTTGGGTGATTGAATACAACCACCCGGTGGCCATACCACCCCGGAAACAGGAGCCTGACCAACAGGATGCTTTCAGCCCCCGCTTTCAGACTGAAGCAGCGCCTCCAGCCCGTAGTTGGCCCCCTTATCCGGCGTTTTTCCCGCAGCAGCTTTCGCCTCAGTAACGCTGAAACCGGCGAAAAAACCGCTCTGGGTGTGCTGCCCGGGCTACCTGGTGGTGCCCTGGTAATTCCCCGCAATCGGGTGCTCTTCACCAGGCTTGCCATGGCCGCTGTACCGCGCAAACAACGCAAAGACGCTGTGGCGCTTGAACTGGAGCAGCAGGCCCCGTTTGAAGAGCCTTCGGCCTGGGTTGTCTGGCAGGGCACAACGGCGTGTGTCTGGTACTGGCCGGGGCAGGGAGGCGCAACACAGGCGCAGCCAGTGCCCGAAGTGCCGGAAACCGCTCTGTGGCCAATCTTGCCTGCCGGGCAGGGGCGCTGGGTGGAAGACTCCGAACAGGGCCTTTACCTCCTGCAGTTTAATCACCCCCGCACGGGTTGGTTTGAGAAACGTTTTACCCGGCCTTTGCAAGAGCAAGAGGCGGGTGCCTGGCTTCAACGCCATGGGGCAGCCGCCGAAGTGGCGGCGAACATCCGGCCCACGGCGCCGCCGGCGCTGTCGGAACCCGTAGGTGAAAGCCTGAACGCTGCGCCCTCTTCTCTTGAGGCGAGGGTTCTGCCGGGCGCCCTTGCGCTGCTGCTTCTGGTGGCCGTTATGTATACAGTTGCCATTGGCCGAGCCGGGTGGGAAGCAGGTCAGGCCGAAGAGGCCGCCAATGCCATGCGGAGCGACGTTCAGAATATCATCGAGCTTAGAAACCGCGCCACGGCCCTGCAGAATGAGCTGCAAAGCCTGGGAGCTTTGAGCCAGCCCTCCCAGGTGCGCCTTGCAGCTGGGCTGGCTGAGGCCCTTAACCTAGAAAATGCCGAACTTATTCGCTGGAACTACCGCAACGGCCGGCTGGAGGTTACCTGGCAGAACCAGAGCACACCACCGGATGCCACCACTATTATTCGAGAGCTGGAATCCCGGCCAGAGTTTAACAATGTGCAGGCCCAGCTCTTGGCCGATAACGCCGTTGAAATCATCCTCAACGTGGAGGAAACGGCCCTATGATTCCCGAGCAGCTGAAAAACGAGATGCAAACTCAGTGGCAGGATAGCAGCCTGCTGCGCCTGGGAACCTGGGGCATCGGCCTGATTCTGCTGATCTACGCGGTGCTCTGGCTGGATGACCAGCTTTCGCTGCAGCAACTCGACTGGCGTCGCCAGCAGGCGGAGATGGCAGATCTCTCCGCGCTCCAGCAGCAAAGCTATTGGCCAACCATGGTTGAAAAGCTCGAGGCGCAAAAGCAGGCGTTCAGCAGCCGTGCCTGGCAAGCCGATACCCCCGGTCTTGCCAAGGCGGCAGTAAGGGAGTTCATTACGGGCTCCGCTGCCAGCAGTCCTTTCGGTATACAGCTGCGCCAAACCGAGTTTGCGGAACCCCAGCCACTGACTGGTGGCGTTTCCGAAATGCGGGGCAGGGTGACCGTCTCGCTGGAAGAACGCACGGTGCCCTGGGGTTGGCTGTCAGAACTGGAAAGCCACACCCCGGAGGTTCTGATCGACAGCCTCGATATCCGCGTTGGCCGCCGTTCCGGTGCGACGGTGATCGTTGAATTCCGAACTCTGGTCTCTGGCCTGGAGGGTCGGCAATGAGACGACTTTTACCTGTTCTCGCGTTTGCTGTTGCTGGCCTGCTAGGCTGGTGGATTGCGCCGCCTGCTCCGGTTAGCCAGCTGGGGGGTGAGCCGGGGTTGGGCAATCTGGCCGGGTTGCCAGGGGCCGATGAGAACGCTGAGCTTGCCAGCTACCTGGACACCATCTACCAGCGTGGCGTTTGGTCGTCCCGGAATCCGGTTGAATTATCCGAGCAAGCCGAAGAAGGCAGCGAGACTGAAACCGAAGCCGCGCCCGCGCCACCGGAAGGGCTAGACCGCTTCCGCCTGGTGGGTGTCATCCGGGTGGGCAACCAGGCTGAAGCGCTGCTGCTTGACGAGGGGCTTTCAGAAGAGGAAGCCGGCGAACTGCCACGGGTTGTCCGGGCAACGCCCGGTGACCAACTGAACAATAGCGGCGTAACCCTCGCCCGAATTGAAAGCCGCCGCGCCCGACTGGCGCTGGGCGACGACGCCCGCTGGATCGATCTTTACCCGGATTACAGAAGCTTTGCCAACGAACCGAATGACTAACGGACCGCGATTTATGAAGTTATCCACGCCCAAAAAACACCTGATGGCCGTATCGGTAATCCTCGCTTCGCTGGCATTGCACGGCTGTGCTACCAACGGAGGCGAAGACTGGGATATGTCCAGCAACCCGCGCCAGGTGGTAGACCGCGAGGCCCACTTCACCATGGAGTCGTTGTTCACCGAAGCGGAAAAAGCCGAGCGGGCCGGAGAAGGGCAGTCTGATCAGAGCGAGCTGGAAAGCGGCAGCGAAGCAGGTAAAGAAGCTGCGGAGCCAAAAATGGAAATCACCCGGGGCCCTTCCCTCGGTGGTTCGTTTACGCCCACGCCAGACAGGGAACTGGAAGCCGCCGGCGCTGAACTGGAAGGGCCACCCATCAGTGTTGAGGTAAACAACCTCCCGCTGCCAGTGTTCATTAACGAGGTGTTTGGTGAAAAACTCGGCTTATCCTACGCCCTGGCACCGGAGCTCTCTAAGCGAAGCGATCTGGTCACCCTGCGCCTGAGTGACCCTATGGAGCCGGCGGCGTTATTTCGCACCGCACGGAACGTTTTGGCGGATTATGGCGTGGCCATTACCCGGCAGGAAGGTGTCTGGTCGTTCAATCTCTCCGAGTCGGTATCCACCGAGGGCACACCTCTCATCATCACAGGTGAAGCACTGCCGGATGTGCCCGTCAGCCACAGACCGGTGTTTCAGGCTATTGAGCTCAAAGTGGTTCGCAACAGTCAGGTTCGAAACCTTATCCAGAACCTGTTCAAGGGCCAGAAGCTTGAAGTAAACGAAGATCCCATGCGCAATGCCATCATCCTAAAGGGCCCTGCGGATGTGGTCGCCGATGCGGCTGAAGCGATCGACTATTTTGACCAGCCCGTGCTGAAGGGCCAGAACACGTTGTTGCTTCGCCCAGCTTATCGTGAAATCCCCGCGCTCTCCAAAGCGCTAAGCGATCTCCTCTCGGCTCAGGGCTACGGAGTAGGCAGTGCTACAGGTACTTCGGGAAGTGTAATCCTGCTGCCCATGCCAGATCTGGAAGTGATCGTTGTTCTGGCAAACGATACGCGCACCCTCGCCCATATTCAGAGGTGGGCGGCCCAGCTCGACAAGAACTATCAGCAGGAAATTGAGCGAGGGATGTTTATTTACGAGGTTCAGAATACCAGTGCGGAGAGTCTGGCGAGTCTGGTTCGTGAACTATATAACGAGAGTAGTTCTGCATCGTCTGAGGATCGCCGAAATAGCAGTAATGGAGACAATCAAAACGGCACTGAGAGTGATAGTGGCGGAGCGAAATCGACTGAAGCCGCAACCGGAGGTGATGTTGCAGGTGGCCGCCTGGTCGTAGATAACCGCCGCAATGTCCTGATTTACCGGGGCAGCGGCAGCGATTGGCTGGATATACGAGGCATACTTGAAGATCTTGATAAACAGGTTCCTTCGGTGCTTTTGGAAGTTCTGCTGGCTGAGGTAACGCTTAATGACGACCAGGGTATGGGTGTTGAGTGGTTAGCCCGAAGCGGCATTGATGACCTCACTGGGCAACTGGGCACTCTTGGCGGCCTGGGTATCGGTGGCCGGGGATTCTCCTACACCCTTAACAGTGCTGGCCAGACCCGGGCTGTGCTGAACGCCTTTTATGATTCCAACCAGGCTGTAATCCGTTCTTCGCCAAAGATTATGGTTAAAAGCGGTGAGACAGCAAGAATCGAGGTTGGCAATGAAATACCCGTGCTGACCTCCACTCGCCAGGGCGATACGCAAACCGACGGCGATACGGATGTTTTACAGCAGTTCCAGTTTCGCAAAACCGGGGTCGATCTATCCGTTGAACCGATTGTTCAAGCCAGCGGCTTGGTGGACATCAAGATCAACCAGACCCTAAGTGAAACTCAGGACTCCGGTAGTGGAGATACCTTTCTGCCAACAATTTTGAACCGCTCAGTAGAGACCTCTCTCACGCTTCGTGATGGTGGCTCCGTGGTGTTAGGTGGATTAATTTCCCGTACATCAAGTCAGGGTGAACAGGGGGTTCCTTGGCTGGGTAAGTTGCCTCTGATCGGACAGTTTTTTCGTGTAGATTCCCGCAACAACTCAACCACTGAGCTTTTGGTGATGGTGGTGCCTTATGTCGTGAGGGATGATCAGGAGGCTAAAGACATCTCTGAGCGCCTGCGTGGGCAAATCGGTGGGTTGGAGTTTGAATCCCGGGAGCCTGATGAGGGCTTTGATCAGGCAGATATAGAGGGAGGGCCGCAATGATGATGTTTCGTCGCAAAAAACAACCGAAAACCAAGGGAACGGGAATAGGGTTACCTGGTGGCAGTGAGCACTACCGTGCGTATGTCGGACCGCCCCACTATTATGATTTGATGGCCGCAATGGCGTTCAACCTGATGACCACCTGCGGCCTGAGGGAGCATCATCGAGTGTTGGATATCGGGTGCGGTTCGCTCCGAATGGGCCGCTTGCTCATCCCTTATTTGTTGAAAGGTAACTACACTGGTGTCGAGCCCAACGAATGGCTGGTACGTGACGGCCTGCTCAATGAGCTTGGTGAGGATATTCTGGCCATCAAGCGGCCGAGGTTTGTTTACGATACTCAGATCAAAACCCATGAGAATCTTGGGCCAATAGATTACGCCATGGCCCAGTCCATCTTTACCCACTGTGCACCAGACCAGATAACCAGTTGGCTTGAGCAGATTCGGGACGTCTTGAGCCGCGACGGCGTACTTCTGGCCACTTATTTTAGCGGGGAAGAAGATTACCAGGGCACTGGCTGGATTTATCCGGATTGTGCGTTTTACAGGCCCGAGACGATGGAGAGAATAGTTAAAGACGCCGGTTTGGGGTGGCAACCCTTGGATTGGCAGCACCCAAGAAAACAGCAGTGGGTCGCGATTTACCAGGAAGCCTTCGATATCGCCAATGTGACGGACCCCCTTAACTGGAACAACTACATCCAGCGCTTGCCGCCTGGCTGATTCAGTCGCCTACCACTTCTTCATTTTTCCGTACTTTTCGCCGCGAGTAACATTGCCTTATGGCTTTTTCGGATGAACTGCTTGATCTTGATTACCTGATCTACAGCTCCCACAAAACCGGAACTCAGACGTTAAGGGCTACCCTGAGGCAAAACGGTTTTCGGTGTCTGCATTTTCATGGTCTTAAAAATATCGGCCTGGAGGAAGGTGATTTTTCTCCTTGGCTGAGCGCCTATCGGGAAAAGCATGGCAAGCCTATGAAAGCGATTACGGTGTTCCGGTAACCCATCGAGAGACACATTTCGTCTTTTTCCAAGCTCACGGAAGCAGGCCTCTACGCCTTGGCGAGGTCCAGCATGAAAGCGAAACTATCGTATCTCGATACACGATGGATGAGCTGCATCAGAGGTTCATCACAGAGCTGAAAGAGCGAACGTTAATCGGTTTGCCGGATGCCATGGACGAGATTGTGAGGGAATTGTCACTGCCATTTAGCGACTTTTCATTCGACCCATCAATCGGGGTGGGGCGCTACAATACAGAAGCGCTGTCTTTGACCATGCTGAGGTTTGATCAGTTGTTTGCAAACTTTGATAGGTTATTGGCTGAGACTACCGGCAAGCCACTGCAACAGCATAACGTGAACATCGGAGATCAGAAGTGGTACAGGGAAATTTATAGGGGATTTAAGCGAACAGTGCGAATTTCTGAGGATGTCTTGGTCGACGTTTATGAACACAAAAAGAATCTGATTGAGCTGTTTTATTGCGGACGGTATAGCGCCATGCTCGAGAGTGTGGTGGAGAGATACTCCGTTCGTTAAGTTTGTTGAATGGGCTTTTAGGTAAGTCTTTACACGCCTCCCTTAATACCTCTCTTTTATAAAAGAAAGCCCCCGCACGAGGCGGGGGCTTTGGACAACTACCTAAACCGACTTTTTAGAAAGTGGAGAAGGTGGTGTTGTCAGTTGCCAGCGTTACGTTGTCCAAACGAACGTCAGCGAACTCACCATCAACCTTAATCCGGAACTTGTTGCGAGCTGAACTCACGATGCCGAAACTGGAATCCGCGGCTTGTGCTGCAGCAACGAATGCTGAGGTTGGGATCAGACGAGTGCTCGCCTGACCTGCCAGCTCGGCATCCAGAGCAGTGCCGCCAACGGAGACGTCGCTCAGGTTAAAGGAGACGGAGTCACCAGCGTCATTGAACATTTCAATGAAAACAGATCCGCTGACGCTGGACGCATTGGTGATGCGGACAAAGTTCTTGAACGCTCCATTCGGGTCCAGCAGCATGTTCACTTCTTCAGTGTCGCCATTCTTGCTGAGTGTGCTCACAGTACCCAGATTCTGATCAGTCAGGTCTGAACCGGCTGCTGCTGTCACGTCATAGAGACCAGTGAAATCCCCATCAGGAATGGTGTCATCTCCTGTCACTTCCATAGTGACGATCGCTTCAGCACCATCCGCATACAGAGTCTGACCAACATTAAAAGTAGCAGAAGTTGCGGTCAAGGCATCAGCATCTACACCGCCTAGCTGGACCTTGGAAACGTCTGGATCTCCATTTCCATCCAGAGCAACCGCACTAAAGTCTCCGCTAATTACCAGATTAGTGTCGGCAGTGAGAACATCACCGACAGCCGCTGCTAGCGAGTCAGTCCAAAGATTGCCATTCAGCTCGACTTGGATTTTGGCGATGTTAGTGGTCAGGTCTTGAGCATTTGGATCATTGTCAACAAACTCCTTTGAGTTGGTCGCTACTTCGATCTGATCTTCACCAGCATCTTCAACCGTGATCTTAAATTCGCTGGCAAAGTCATAAACGACGCCGCTTTCAGAAGCCAAGGCAGTTCCATCGTTGGTTGCAGCTGTCGCAGTTTCGTACAAATCATAGCTGGCAGTAACAGCGTCTTCAGTGGTCAGTGTGACGCCAGCCATGCCAAGGTCGATAGTGTCGTCTGCTGCCACGTCGGCTGTGTTGGCGGTGGCTTCAAACACTACAAAGCTCTGACCGGCTCCGCCGGCTGCTTTTGTAAATGCGATTGCCGCAGTGCCGCCGGAGGTGTCTGTGAATACTGGAGTGGGATCGGCAGTGAACGTAGCGCCGTTGTTTAGTTCGTAGCGGATAAACCGGGTTGAACCGTTGTTGATGCTGAAGCCCACTTCATGGCGAATGTCCTGCTCGGTACCGGTATCTGTAAAAGCAGTACCAGATGCACTTACGTCAATTTCAGAGGCGTAGGTAATTTTGGCCAGCGTTGTCGGATCACTATCAATGTCGCTGATGTCAACAATCGCCATGGCGGGCATGGAAACACCCATAGCTGCTGCGATAGCGGAGCTAAGTAGTACTTTTTTCATAAGAAACGTTCCTATTATTTCTTTGGTTTGAAGAAACACCTTGTCGACAAGGATTTCCTAAATTGTGATACCGGCTGTTTTTCCTGCGCCGGCTAGCACGCACTAGATAGTATGAACAGTCCAGGAGTCTGTCAACTTAATCACCCGAAGAATGTAGCGGTTTTAGTGAGGGAATTGACTAAATAACAAAACGTTACATTTGGGGCGGCCTGCTTTGAGCGATATCTGATCAATCTGTTTGCGTTTGCGATCTTTTTGGTTGCTGCGTGATTTGGTGAATCAGACTTCCTTCTGCGAGGCGTTGGATCGCGTGCTGGCTGGCTTGGCTTGCGATCTGGGCAAGTAACGGTGGGTTCAGTGTTAGCTCGGCGATGCCGTTCGATGTTACTGCTTTATTACGGCTCAGTAGGCCGGTCTCCTTTTGCTGTATATTTTCAGAGTACGCACCTGTTTCGGTTGCCAGCGTGGGGACATGGGCGGCCGCGGCCTCAAACCACTTCAGAGGGCTCTTGGCGGCGCAAAAAAGGTTGTTCTCCTGCAGCGGTGCAAGGTTCAGTGTTCCCCTGGCCAGTTCGTAGGGCAGGTTGATGTGTTCAACCAGGGGCCGGTGTTCCAGCTTTGCCTGGGCGCTGGTATTGAGCAGGCTTTTGAGGTTGGAGGTGTCCAGTGCACCGATGATGATTAGTCCCCAATCTTCCTCATTGTTCAGGAAGTCGGCAACGGCGTTTCGGAAGCAACCGAAGTCTCCCTCGTGGGTGGGCGTGCCGCTGGCATAAATGAGCCGCTTTACAGGTTGGTTTGGATTAATGGATGCTGCCTTGTTTTTCGCAGTGTGCCAGTGTTCTGAGAGCTCTATGGTTTCCGGGCTTAGGCCGTTTGGCTTTAGGGAGCTTGGTATACCCAGTTGCTCCATGGCTTTCACGAGGCGATTTGTGGGGGCCATACCTCGGTCTGCGGCCAGTAGTGCCTGTCGAAATCGAGCGATTTTCGCTTTCCATTCCTCCTTCTGCTGCTCGGGCAGTCGATTAATAAAGTCGATATGTCCCTGGTCGACAAGGGCCGGCTCAAAGATATAGTCATCTATATCGTAGATTTTTGTTATGCCGAACCGATCTGCTGTTTGATACAGCTCCGCCAGTGTGTCTGACCATTCGCATCGGTGAATGATCAGTTTTTTGCAGTGTTTCCAGGCATCGGGGTCCTGCAGGGCCTGTTCCGGCGTAAGCCAGGCGGCACGGTGGCCTGCGCGATTCAGGGCGTCTACCGGGTTTTTCACCCTGTATATGTGGCTTCGGCTGGTGGGATGTTCGCTGATGAACAGGTATTCGGGGCGAATTTCTGATGTTTCTGGCCTTTTCGGGTTTTGTTTGGTTTTTGTTACAGCGTTTCTTAGTCGTGCGAGCAAACCCTTTTTTGCGGAATTCGCTCTGCTCTCTTTATCAGCCAGTGCCAGTGGTTTGGGCTGCTGGCCGCTGATGTGTTTGATGGTGGCTGCGATCACCAGGTCTTCCGGTGGGGGCTCCACCGGGTCGTTCTGGTGCTTTGCGGGGATTCGCAGTTCTGCGAGGCGGGGCAGGCTGCCCAGCCAATCGCTGACTTGTGTCGTGTGGCTGTTTGCAAGGCAGTGCTCGGCATGGGTGAGCAGTAACTGCCAGTCCTGGTCTGGCTGCCATTCGGCGGGTGTTTGCTGTGGGCGGGCTGGCCTTGGTGTGTTGGGCTTCGAGCGCGGCAACGTTATTTCGCTTTTGAGCCAGTTTTGCAAGGTCTTGCGGGGGGCTTTGTTGGTGCTGAAGGTCTCGTAGCTCAATGAGAGCACGGCAAGGCCGGATGCCCGGCCGTGGTACCAGGCATCGAGGTTGTACCGAAGCCATAGCAGGGTGGCTTTGTGCCGGCTGGTAATGGCGGCGCCGGCCAGTTCTTGCTGTTCCGCCCGCCTGGCAAGAGAGTCTGCTACGGCATTGGCGTTACGAACGGTGTGGATGATCAACGGGTTTTCGCAGTGTTGCTTTATCAAGTGTAGCCATACCGGCAACAATCGGCACAAGCGGGGATCTTTGAACACCAGCTTGCGACCGGGCTGGCAGGTTTCTGCCAGGTATTGCTTTATTTCTTCTTTTATAAGGTCCAGATCGGGGGCGGCCAGTTCGTCGGCGCTGATGGGCCGTGTCGATTGCCAGTTCAGCCCAAGCGCTGCCAGCAGGCGGTTGTTCAGCTGCACCATGCGCTGGGGCTCGAAATAGCCCTCCGGGTTGTCTTTGGGGTGGGCGCTCAGGGTTTCTGAGGGCAGCTCCAGGCCCAGGCTGTGCAAGTAGCCGGCAATGGCGGAGGTGCCGGAGCGGTGCATGCCCAACACGATAACAATCTGGCAACTCATTGAGTGGTCTCGTTTCGATCTGATGGTTCGTTGAATCTTAAAAGGAAGGCTTATGGTATCGCCGCAGGCGACTCGCCGCCATGTTACCTGCCGTAACTCCCAAAATCCCTGGCCAGACTGTACAATGCGCCGCAGTTTTCCACGGGCTGTGCAACAAGAACGCAGCCCCGCACAGGTTTTCAAAGGATTTGGCTTTGATAGAGAGATTAATCCGATCGCTAGGTAGCAAGGCGGCAGTGCCCGGCGCCGGGGCAGATGCTGGCCAGCCGCTGCTGTCGTTTATTGTGATTGTTTACGATATGCAGCGTGAGGCCGTGCGAACCATTCAGACCCTGGCCAGGGATTACCAGCAGGGCGCTGAGGGCATTGATTACGAAATCGTTGTGGTGGACAACGGCTCACCACAGCCGTTGGATCTGTCCCGAGTGGGGGAAATCGGTGTGCCGCTGCGGTTGATTTACCGGGAAAACGCCACCCCCTCGCCGGCAGATGCCATTAATGAAGGCGTGGTCAACGCTGCCGGGGATTATGTGGCGGTGATGATTGATGGCGCCCGCATGCTGAGCCCCGGCGTGGTTCGCGGAGCCGCCGATGCCGTGAAGCTGGCGGAGCAACCGGTGGTTGCTGTGCTTGGCCTGCACCTGGGGCCCGCACATCAGCGCATCAGTATTGAACAGGGCTACAGCAAGGATGTTGAAGATGCGCTGCTGGCTGAGGTGAACTGGCGCCATAACGGCTACGGGCTTTTTGGGGTTTCCAGCTGGGGCGGTTCCTGTGCCGAGGGTTGGTTTGGCCCAGCGGCGGAGAGTAACTGCATTGTTGTGAGTAAGGAGTTTTTCGACGCATTGGGCGGTTACGATGAGGCGTTCCGTATGCCGGGCGGCGGTCTGGTGAACCTTGATTTTTATCGGCGTTCGGTTGAACACCCCGATAGCAAGTTGATTTACCTGCTCGGTGAAGGGTGCTTTCACCAGCTGCACGGCGGGGTGACGACCGGCAAAAGCGGCGCCGGCCACAGCTTTGAAGAGTTGAATGAGGAATACCGGCAGATCCGCGGTGAGGGCTTCCGGGCCCCTGAGAAGCAACCCTTGCTTTATGGAACCCTTGGGGCGCCTCACGGCGCTGCCATGGCCCGGGCCGTGAATCAGTTGAATGCTGCCCATGCCAACGTTTCCGTGGATGAAGCTTGTGCGCCGTTCTTGGCTGCGGAACACCGAAATGATCCAGAGAGCGAGGGCGGCCCGGTTTGAGACCCTTGCGTAATTATTGGGATGTTATCTGGCTGCGCGCGGCAGCCGAGTTGCACCGGGACGTTACCCGTACTTACCTTGGGATTTTGTGGTGGGTGATTGAGCCGCTTCTATATATGACGGCGTTCTATCTGATTTTTGCTTTGGGTATTCGTGGCGGTGAAGACGGTGAGGGTTTCGTCGGCTTTTTGCTGGCGGGCCTCGTGATCTGGAAGTGGTTTTCAACCACGGTGATCCAGGGTGCCGGTGCATTGCTGTCCAACCGGGGACTGATTCAGCAGGTATACCTGCCCAAGGTGTTGTTGCCGCTGATTCCGGTAACGGCCAACACCCTCAAGTTCGGGTTGGTGCTGGTTTTGCTGCTTGGGTACGTGTGGGTTTTCCAGCGTCCGCCCGGCTGGGACTGGCTGGCGCTGGTTCCGGTGCTGGTGGCCGCTTTGTTGCTGGTGGCCGGTTGTACGCTGTTCTCCGCCGCACTGGTGCCCTTTGCCGAAGATCTCCGGATGCTGATCAATAACGGCATGCTGCTGCTAATGTTTCTCTCCGGTGTGTTTTTCAACGTGGCCGAGTTTCCCGAGGCGGTCCGGGGCTGGTTTTATCTGAATCCCCTGGTTGGCCTGTTGGAGGCGGTGAGAACGGTCCTGCTTGCCCCGGGGCTGCCGGATTGGGGGCATGTGGCTTACGCCGCCGGATTTGGTGTTGTTTTTGGCGCACTGGGTGTGTTTTTTCTGGTTCGGTTTGATCGGGTTTACCCGAAGCGGGTGGCGTAATGGTGGATCATAAGGATTGCCTGCTTCAGGTCTCCTCGGCCGGCGTTGCCTATCCGGCCGGTGGCGTATTTTCAAGACACAAGCACTGGGCCCTCGAAGATGTCAGCTTTGATCTTCACGATGGCGAAGTCGTGGGTGTGATTGGCCGCAATGGTGCCGGCAAGAGCACGCTGTTAAAGCTGCTGGCCGGTATTATCGGCCCGGATCGCGGTACCGTCTGGCATAAACCCGGTGTTCGTGCCTCTCTGCTGGCGTTGCAGGTAGGGTTTTTGCCGGAGCTCACCGGTGAGGAAAACGCCGTGCTCAGTTGCGTTCTGCTGGGTATGACTCGCAAGGCCGCCCGGGCCCGGCTGGCCTCAATTGCCGAATTTGCGGAAATTGGCGACGCCATGGGCGAGCCGCTTTCAACCTATTCAGCGGGCATGCGCGCACGTCTGGGTTTTGGTGTGGCGTTGGCCGCCTCCCCGGATGTACTGCTGATTGATGAGGTGCTTGGGGTGGGGGATGCGCCATTCCGCAAAAAGTCCTCGGCTATGCTGCGTGAGCGAATTGCTTCAGGGCAGTCTGCCATTATTGTTTCTCACAGCCCGAATACCCTGAAGGATTTGTGCAGCAAGCTGGTGGTGATTGATAAAGGCCGCAGCGTGTTTTGCGGCCCAATGGATGAGGTTCTGCCCCAGTACCAGGCGATGGTTGCCAATGGTTGATCTGGCATGCAGGCGGCTTGCGGTGTCGCTGGTGGTTCATCACTGGTGTGAAAGGGAAATTTACCCAGCGGTGGAAACTCTGGGCAAGAGCCTTTCGGCTGCCCGCGAGCAGGGCGCGCTGGATGAGGCGGCACTGTTTGTGGTCTACAACGGCGAGTCTCCCCTGGATTCTGATGGCCGCTCCCGGGAGTTGGCAGGCTTCTTTCCGTTCCCGGTTGAGGTTCTGCCAGCCCAGGCGAATGGCGGTTATGGCAAAGCAAACAACCTTTTGCTGGAAAGTATTGCCCGCCAGTCTTTTGATGCTGCGCTGGTGATGAATCCGGATGTGGTGGTGGCCGAGCAGGCGCTGCCGCGAATGTTGTGGCGGCTCTCCGGCGATCCGTCCTGTGGTTTGGTGGTGCCGCGGTTGCTGAACCCGGAAACCGGCCGGGATGTGTATGGCTGCAAGCGGTACCCCTCGGTAGCGGTGCTCGCGGTGCGCCAGTTCCGGCTGTTGCAGCGTGTGCCCGCCTTGCTGCGCCTCAATGCCCGTTACGAATACCGGGACCGGCGCCCGGAGTGGGAGCATCGGGGTGTGGAGTTGTGCAGTGGGTGTTTCATGCTGGCCCGGATGCGATTCTGGCAGGATCTGGGTGGTTTTGACGCCCGCTATTTCATGTATTTTGAAGATTTTGATCTGTCCGTGCGCGCCGCCGCCCGAGGCTGGGTGCAGGTGTACGAGCCCGGCGCGGTTGTGCGCCACTCCGGGGGCGGCGCGGCACGGAAGCCATTGAAACATCGCCTGTGGTTTGTGCGCTCGGCGTTCCGCTTCTTCATGCGCCATGGCTGGCGGCTCTGGCGAGTGGGTAAGGCGCCGCGCTGACAGGTTACATTTTTGCAACCGCAAGCCCGTTGCGGTTCTGTGACAAGTCTCGCCTTATCTGGGATAATCCGCGGTTTTCAAACTGGCTCCTGAGGGCAATTGCGGATGATTCTGGTAACAGGTGGTTGCGGATTTATTGGTTCTAACTTTATCCGCCTGTGGCTCGCCGAAAAAGACGAGCCCGTGGTAAATCTTGATGCGCTAACGTACGCCGGCAACGCCGAAAATCTCGCCGATATTCAGGATAACCCCGCTTACCATTTTGAAAAGGTGGATCTGAGAGACAGCAAGGCGGTGCGCGCGGTGGTGGATCATTACCGGCCACGTGCGGTTCTGCATTTTGCGGCGGAAAGCCACGTGGACCGCTCCATCAAGGAACCGGAAGCCTTTCTGCAAACCAACGTGATGGGCACATTCAATCTTTTGGACAGTTCCCTGAATGCATGGCGGGAGCAGGGCGAACCGGAGGATTTCCGGTTTCTGCATGTCTCCACCGATGAAGTGTACGGATCGCTGTCCATGACAGAGCCGGCTTTTACCGAACAACATCCGTACCAGCCGAACAGCCCCTATTCGGCCTCGAAGGCCGCCTCGGACCACCTGGTTCGGGCCTGGCACCACACTTACGGGCTGCCGGTGCTTACGTCAAATTGCTCCAATAACTACGGCCCGTACCAGTTTCCGGAAAAGCTGATTCCGCTGATGATCGAACGCGCGCTTGCGGGCGAAACCCTGCCGGTCTATGGCGATGGCAGTAATGTGCGGGACTGGTTGTACGTAGAGGACCACTGCAAGGCCCTGATGGTAGTGCTGGAGAAAGGTGTTCCGGGCGAAACCTACAACATTGGTGGCCGGGCGGAACGCTCCAATCTGGACGTGGTGGAAAGCCTCACGAACATTCTCCAGATTCTGAAGCCCAGGAAGGGTGGTTATCGCGAGCTGATCGAATTTGTGCCGGACCGCCCTGGCCATGACCGCCGTTATGCCATCGATACCCGGTTTATTTCGGAGCAGCTGGGCTGGTATCCGGACGTCGGTTTTGGCGATGGTCTGCTTAAAACCGTTGAATGGTACCTGGCCAACCGGCAATGGGTGGATAATGTGAAATCCGGCGAGTACATGAAGTGGGTCGATGGCCACTACGCGTCCGGCAGTTCGGTCAGTGACCCATCTGAAAATCCATAAGGAAGGCGAACGGATAATGCGTATTCTGATAACAGGAAGTGACGGACAGGTCGGTCATGAACTCCTGAAAACTCTGGCGCCACTGGGTGAGGTTGTTGGTATTACCCGCGCTGATGGAGATCTGGCGTCCCCGGAGGTTGTGGATTCCCTGCTGGAGCGCTTGCGCCCGGACATTGTGGTTAACCCGGCTGCCTACACTGCAGTGGATCAGGCCGAAAGCGAAGAAACCGCCGCCCGGGCGCTGAATGCCGGGTTGCCGGAAAAGCTCGCCCGGTGGGCTGAGGCCAACGGCGCGCTGCTGGTGCATTACTCGACGGATTATGTTTACGCCGGCAATGGCGAAGCGCCCATGGCCGAGACCGAACCAACGGCGCCGTTGTCGGTTTACGGAAAAACCAAGCTGGCGGGTGATGAGGCGATTCTTGCCCATTCACCCTCCGCGGTCATTCTTCGCACGTCCTGGGTGTACGGGGCTCGCGGGCGCAACTTTATGCTGACCATGCTGAAGCTGGCTGCTGAGCGGAATGAGCTCAGGGTGGTGGCTGATCAGTGGGGCGCGCCAACGCCAGCCTGGCTGATTGCCCAGGTTACGGCATTGGTTATCCGGGCCCGGGTGTCGGGCAATGATGCAATACACGGCGTGTACCACCTTACCTGCCGGGGCCAAACTAGCTGGTGTGGCTTTGCCCGTGAAATCATCCGCCTGGCCGGTGAGCGGGGCACACCGTTGAAGATGGGCGAGCAACGGGTATTCCCGATTCCAACCAGTGAATACCCGGCGCCGGCGCCCCGGCCGAAAAATTCCCGGCTCGATGTCGGCAGGATTGAGCAGGCGCTGGCGATTCAGTTGCCAGACTGGAAAGCCGCCCTGAGCGTGACGCTGGGCGATTGGCATAAGGACTGACCACGATGAAAAGCACGCAGCGTAAAGGGATTATCCTCGCCGGCGGTTCCGGTACCCGGTTACACCCCTGCACCCTGGCTACTTCCAAGCAGTTGTTGCCGGTGTATGACAAGCCTATGGTCTATTACCCGCTGTCAACGCTGATGCAGTCTGGTATCCGGGATATTCTGCTGATATCCACGCCCCAGGATCTGCCGCGTTTTGAGCAACTGCTGGGTGACGGGAGCCAGTGGGGCATTTCCCTGAAGTACGCGGTGCAGAATGAGCCAAATGGTCTGGCCGAAGCGTTCCTGATTGGTGAATCCTTCGTGGCCGGCGGCCCCAGTGCCCTGGTGCTGGGGGATAACCTGTTCCACGGCAGCAATTTCCGGGATCTGCTGCGCCGGGCAGACGGCCAGGCTTCCGGGGCAACGGTGTTCGCCTATCCGGTTCACGATCCGGAGCGGTACGGCGTGGTTGCCTTCAATGAGGACCGCAAGGTTGTCAGCATTGAGGAGAAGCCGGAGTCTCCCAAATCCCGTTATGCGGTTACCGGGCTTTATTTCTATGACGAGCAGGTGGTGGATATTGCCAAAGGGGTCAAGCCTTCCCATCGGGGAGAGCTGGAAATCACCGATATCAATGCCCATTACCTGAAGCGCGACCAGCTACACGTGGAGCTGATGGGGCGCGGGTATGCCTGGCTGGATACCGGCACCCACGATTCCCTGCTGGAAGCCTCTCATTTTATTGCCACGCTGGAACACCGTCAGGGCCTGAAAGTAGCCTGCCCTGAGGAGATTTCCTGGCGCAATGGCTGGATAAACGACGAAACCCTGGAACAGATGGGGCAGCAGTTCAGCAAAACCGGCTACGGCAGGTACCTGCTGGATTTGTTGCGTTTCGGGGACATGGAGAGTTGATATGAATGTTGAAAAGACGCCGCTCGAAGGCGTTCTGATTCTTGAGCCCCGGGTTTTCGGTGACGACCGGGGCTGGTTTTACGAAAGCTTTAACGCAGCGCGTTTCAATGAAATTGTGGGCCAGGAGGTCAATTTTGTTCAGGACAACCATTCCTGTTCCGGCCGGGGTGTGCTGAGGGGTATTCACTTCCAGACGGCAGGTGCAGCACAGGGCAAACTGGTTCGTGCCACTGCCGGCGAGATTTTTGATATCGCCGTCGATCTGCGCAAAAGCTCGCCGACATTTGGCCAGTGGACCGGAGCCCGGCTGAGTGCCGAGAACAAGCGCCAGCTTTGGGTGCCAGCGGGGTTCGGCCACGCCTTCGTGGTCACCAGTGACATGGCCGAAGTGCAATACAAGGTGGATGCCTACTGGTCGCCTGGCCATGAGCGTAGCTTGCGCTGGGACGACCCTGCAATTGGCATAGACTGGCCGGATGTGGGCGAGATACAGCTGTCTGACAAAGACCGCGTTGCGCCTGACCTGAACCTTCTGAATGCGCAGGGTGATCTGTTTGAGTAAGCCAACAGTCATTTTTGTGCTGGGCATGCACCGCAGTGGCACCTCCGCCCTGGCCGGTGCGCTTGCTGCTTCCGGTGTCTGGCTGGGTCGCGACCTTCTTGAGCCTGCTCCCGGGGTGAATGATAAGGGGTTTTGGGAGCACAAAGAGCTGGTAAGAATCAATGAGTGTTTGCTCGAGCTTGCTGGTCTGCATTGGTACACGCCCCTGGGCGCCGGAAAGTTCGCCTCGTTTCTGGACGGTGGTAACGGCGCACTGGATGCTTTGAAAGAGGAAGGTCGGGCGTTTGTTCAGGAGTTGCTCGCGGGCGAAGACGGTGAAGGCGCTGGTTGTGTTGCGATCAAGGATCCGCGGCTTTGCCTGACCGCAAGTTTCTGGCAGCCGCTTTTTGAGGATGCAGGCGTTCGTGTCACGGGATTTGAACTTATCCGGCACCCGGCGGAAGTTGGTCGCTCGTTGGCAAAGAGGGACGGCATCGTACCGACTCACTCGAACGTACTCTGGCTGGACCATGTGCTTGCTTCCATTGATTTTTGCCGGCAACTCGATGGCTGTTTCGTGGGGAGCTTTGACGATTTGATGGCCTCCCCCCTGAGTTTTACGGGGGTTGCCCTGAAAGAGCTGGGTGTTGACCGGGAACCGGACAAAACCCAGATGGACCGATGGATTCAGGAAGATCTACGGCACCATAAAGGAAGCACGCTGGCGCTCGGCGGCTTGCTGGCTGATGAGGTTGAGCTGTTGTACGAGGACGTTCTGCAGAGGCGTTCCGTTGACAGCATATCGGCGGCCAAGCTGGTTAATCGCATTTCGGCCGTTTTCGATGATATCGAGGAGCTGTTCGAGAGCTACAACCGAACAGTTATGCAGTTGCAGGATGTGAGCGAGCGGCTTGAACGGCTCGGCGAGGAGCACAGCCGAGCTCTGGAAACTGTTCAGGAGCGTGACGAGCAGCTGGAAAAGGTTAATGCGGAGAGGGACAGAATTGGCGCACTGCATCAGAAGGCACTCGATACTGTTGCGGAAAGAGACAATGCTCTGGCGGCGGCTCGCGGCGACAACGAGCGACTCTCGGCAGAGGTTCAGGAAGAAAGGACACGTGTTGCTCAGCAGGATAATCAGATCTCTGAGCTGGGGGCTAGTCACCACCACGCAATACAGGTTGTTGAGGAAAGAGATCGTCAACTTGCCGACCTGAATCAACGAATCGCGCGGATTGAGGCGTCGTTTATTGGCAAACTTTTAAGAGTTTGGGCTCGAATACGTAAACTGACTGGGCGGAATGCGGGCACTGAAACGGAAGCTCCAAAGGCTAAAGCGTTAGCAGGTATCACTGAGTTTCCGGTGTCCGGACAACGTCCTTCGGTCGATGTGATTGTGCCGGTTTACGGTGGGCTTGAGGAAACAGCTGCAGCTATAACAACGGCGTCGAAGTCTATTGACCGCTCCTGGGCCCGGCTTGTGGTCATCAATGATTGTTCTCCCGAGCCTGCAATCACCCGTTGGCTGCGCGACAATCACGAAGCGCTTGATTTCGAGTTGCTGGAAAATGAGCAGAACCTTGGTTTTGTGGGCACAGTAAACCGCGGTATGCGCCTTCGCCCCAAGGCAGACGTGTTGCTCCTTAACAGTGATGTAGAAGTCGCCAATGACTGGCTTGAGCGTTTGCAGGATTGCGCCTATTCCCGGCGCAGGGTCGCGTCGGTAACCGCCACCGCAAATAACGCAACGATTTGCAGCTTTCCGGTGTTTTGCGAGGACAACGAGCTTCCCTCTGGCTTTGATGTTCAGTCTCTTGACGCGGTCTTCCGGGGCTCTGTGCCTGCCAACATGGCAGTGGAGATTCCCACCGGTGTTGGCTGTTGCATGTATATGCGCAGGGATTCCATGGACGCGATTGGACTGTTTGACGAAGAAGTCTTTGGCCGCGGCTACGGGGAAGAAAACGATTGGTGCCAGCGGGCCATCAAGCATGGCTGGCAGAACCTTCACGCCCTCAATGTGTTTGTGTATCACAAGGGCGCAGTGAGCTTTGCGGAAGAGTCTAATCCGCGCAAGGAAGAGAACCTTCGTGCGCTTCTCAATCGCTACCCTGCTTACAATGCAGACGTGCAGACTTTCATTCAGAGCGACCCTGCCAAGAGCTGGCGAACCGCCGCATTCATTGCAATGCTTGGCCAGAGTGCTCAGCCGAAAGTGGTTTTGATGGCCCACGGTATGGGCGGTGGGGTATACACCCATATCAAAGAGCTTATCCGCGAGCACCCGGGTCTGAGTTACCTGCTCATTGAACCGGTTGCAGGGGGAGATGTCCGCCTTCATCTGGCCCCGGAAAATGCGCCGTTGTATATGGATTTCCGGATGGAGGACGAGTACCCCCAGTTGTTGGAAGTGCTTCAGTCTGCCGGTGCAGGACACGTTCATATCCATCACACAATGGGTCTTCCTACCCGTTTGTGGGGGCTGGCCAGGGACCTTTCCGTAACGCTTGACTATACGTTGCACGACTACGCCATCGTTAACGGCAACCCCTCACTGCTTGATCAGCAGGGCCGCTTTGTAGGCGACGAGGAAGATCGTGACGCTCGGTGTGCGGAGCGATTCCCGCTACCGGAGGGAGTCTCCGCGAGCCAATGGCGCAAAAATCAGCTGTTCCTTCTGGAGCAGGCTCGCTACCTGATTTGCCCTTCAGAGGACATGCACCGCCGGCTGGCTTCAATCAGCGAATTTGCGCATCTTTCGAACTGGGTGGTTACGCACCATATGGACGCTCGGGATCTGAAAGCTGACGTTGAAACGGTTCAACCCGAGGGTGCAGTCAGGGTGTTGGTTGTTGGTGCCCTGAGCCCTGAAAAAGGTGCCGATATACTGGAGCAGGTAGCTAGGGAAGCCTCCGGGCCAGCTATTGAGTTCCACTTGCTCGGTTATGCCTACCGGGCCCTGGACAAAGCTGTTATCACTCATGGTGCCTACCGGGAAGAGGAAGCTGCGGCGCTGGTGAAGGGAATTGATCCTCACGTTATCTGGTTCCCCGCCCAGTGTGCGGAAACCTATAGCTATACCTTGAGCCTCGCGCTTCAATTGGGCCTGCCGGTTGTGGCGTCAGAGATCGGGGCGTTCCCTGAGCGCCTTGCCGGGCGCAGTTCGACAGTTCTGTTTCCGGATTTCCAGTCAGCCTCGGCCTGGACAAAATTCTGGAAAGAGACGGCCGCAAGCTTCGAGAAAATCACGGACAGTGTCGTTCCGGAAACGTATCGGGCGCCCTCTGATGAAGAATTCTATGAGCACAGATACCTTGATGGGTTATCGGTGCCAGATTCCGTGCCTGATCTTCCGGTGCAGTTCATGGATCACAGTCTGGCCAACGCGCAAAAGACAGATGTGCTGATGGGCCGCCGGGAAAGGTTGTTCCGGGTACTGGTTGCCATCCTTCAGACGCGATTTGGTAGTGCCTTGGCGAAGGTTGTACCCATTTCTGTTCAGCGTCGCGTCAAACGTTTTCTGACGCGCAAGCCGTTCCACAGTTAAGACCTTTATTTCGAGTCTATTATGAGTAAGCTTTTTTTACACGTTGGTGCCCACAAAACAGGCACCACTTCGTTACAGTCACTTTTTTGTGCATACAGAACTCAACTTAAGGATCAGGGTGTTATTTATCCTAAGTCCTGTTTTTTCCAGTACGCCCAGCATAGGCTGGCTTTTGCATTGAAGAATATGAAGGATCCTGCGACTGGCGAAATCCCAAGCTTCCAGAGCGAGACTGAGGATCTCCGGAAAGAGGTTGAAAAAGCAGGGACAGATAATGATTTTCTACTGAGTTCGGAAGAATTCCTGTCACTTTCACCGGAAAGGGTTAAAGCACTACTTCACGCTTTGTACTCGATCTTTTCCGAAATCGAAGTGCTCGTTACTTTGCGGCGGCAGGACAATCAGTTTGTATCTATATACAACCAGAAGGTTAAGTCCTTCGGTAATAAATTTTTCCGTCACTACACGCGCTTTCTCGATGTACCAACATTGCTTGATGCCGAGTTGGATTACGCTACCTGCTTGGCGAACTGGAGTGAGAATCTTGCTCAGAACTCCAACGTAAAAATATTTGTCTACGAAAAAGAGGAAGCGCTCTCTCAGGCTTATTTTGATTACCTGTGCAAAAAGCCTTTTGAAGTTGATGATGTGAGGGTCAATAAGTCTGTTTCTGTTGTCGCTTTGGAATTTGTCAGGCATTTGAAGGCCCGATCAATTTCCGAAACCGAAGTAGAGCGGTTGGGGCGCATTGCCTACTCATTCTTCAAAGATGAGCCGGGTACGACATTGATTACGAAAGAAGATAGGAAAAAGATATTGGATTATTTTCAGAGCTGCAATCAGAGCGTTGAAGAAAAATTTGATGTATCTCTGGAGTATGACTACCAAAGCTGCGAAAAAAGTTTCGATAATTTATCGGTCAGAAGGTTAAATGTGAATGACGTTTTTTCTTTCTTTTTGAATAATCGATGAATCAGATATCTACATACTGTCGCAGACAATGTAAAAAGTATCTGGACATACACGTTTTTGGAAATCATGAGGCTCATCATCCGATGTTTCAGCCCATTGTCGAGGTGCTTGTATGACGTTGACCGTTCCTAAAAAAACGCACCTGAAGCAACTCGAAGCCGAGTCTATCCACATCATTCGCGAAGTGGCAGCCGAGTTTGATAACCCGGTGATGCTGTACTCGATCGGCAAGGACTCGGCGGTGATGCTTCACCTGGCGATGAAGGCTTTCGCGCCTGGCAAGCCGCCGTTTCCTTTGATGCATGTGGATACCACCTGGAAGTTCCGGGAGATGATCAAGTTTCGGGATGAGCTGGCTGAACGGCTCGGCTTGAAGCTGATCGTGCACACCAATCAGGAAGGTGTGGCCCAGGGCATCGGGCCCTTCACCCATGGCAGTGCCAAACACACGGATGTGATGAAAACGCAGGCGCTGAAGCAGGCGCTGGACCAGTATGGCTTTGATGCTGCCTTCGGCGGGGCCCGCCGCGATGAAGAGAAATCCCGCGCCAAGGAGCGGGTGTACTCGTTCCGCGACAAGTTCCACCGCTGGGATCCGAAAAACCAGCGCCCAGAGTTGTGGAATCTATACAACGGCAAGGTGAACAAGGGCGAAAGTATTCGGGTGTTCCCACTGTCCAACTGGACGGAGCTGGACATCTGGCAGTACATCTATCTGGAAAACATCGACATTGTTCCGTTGTATTACGCGGCAGAGCGGCCCGTGGTTGAGCGGGACGGCACCCTGATCATGGTGGATGATGATCGCATGCCCCTGGAGCCGGGGGAGACGCCGGAAATGAAGATGGTGCGGTTCCGTACGCTCGGGTGCTACCCCCTGACCGGTGCTGTTGAATCTACGGCGTCGACTTTGCCGGAGATTATTCAGGAAATGCTGTTGACCAAGACTTCAGAGCGCCAGGGTCGGGTAATCGATCATGACTCCGCAGCCTCCATGGAACAGAAAAAACGCGAAGGGTATTTCTGATGTCTCACGCTTCTGAACTGATTGAATCCGATATCCTTGCGTATCTGGACCAACACGAGAACAAGGATCTGCTGCGGTTTCTGACCTGTGGCAGTGTTGATGACGGCAAGTCCACACTTATTGGCCGTCTGTTATTTGATTCCAAACTGATTTTTGAGGACCACCTGGCAGCCTTGCACAAGGACAGCGAGCGGCAAGGTAATGCCGGCGAAGCGCTGGATCTTGCCCTGCTGGTGGATGGCCTGGCTTCCGAGCGGGAGCAGGGCATAACCATTGATGTTGCCTATCGGTATTTTTCCACCGACAAACGAAAGTTCATCATTGCTGACTGCCCGGGCCATGAGCAGTACACCCGTAATATGGCGACGGGTGCCTCTACCTGTGATCTGGCGGTGGTGATGATTGATGCCCGTAAGGGTGTGCTCACCCAGTCTCGCCGGCACAGTTTTATTGTCAGCCTGCTTGGCCTCAAGCATGTGGTGGTCGCTATCAATAAAATGGATCTGGTGGATTTCTCGGAAGAGGTGTTCAACAACATCCGCGGGGAATACCAGAAGCTGGCGGCCCAGCTTGGTCTGGAAGATGTTTACTACGTGCCGATCTCCGCTCTGAATGGCGACAACGTCGTTAACCGCAGCGAGCAGACTCCGTGGTATCACGGTGAAACGTTGATGAACATCCTGGAGCAGGTGGAGGTTCTGGAAGACCAGAATGTGACCGACCTGCGCTTCCCGGTTCAGTATGTGAACCGCCCGAACCTGGATTTCCGGGGCTACTGCGGCACGCTTGCCAGTGGTGTGGTTCACAAGGGCGATGAGGTGGCGGTACTGCCTTCCGGAAAGACCTCCCGGGTCAAGGGTATCCATACCTACGAGGGCGAGATTGAGCGGGCCTGGCCGGGGGATGCCATTACGTTAACGCTGGAAGATGAGGTGGATATTTCCCGCGGTGATCTGCTGGTGCACGCCAATAGTCAGCCAGCCATGGGGAACCGCTTTGCGGCTCACATCGTGTGGATGAATGAACAGGCGCTGAAGCCGGGGCGGGAATACGGCATCAAGATCGGCACACGGGTGACCAACTGCTATGTTAACGAAGTGCTTGAAGAGATTGACGTTAACACACTGGAGCGCTACCCGGAGGCCAAAGGCGGCCTTGATCTGAATGCCATAGGTCTTTGTGATGTGGAGCTTTCCGAGCCGGTAGTGGTTGAGGACTATCAGCATCACCCGGGCACCGGCAGTTTTATTCTGATCGACAAGTTGACGAATGTGACAGTGGCGGCCGGCATGGTTGATAAGGCCCTGGGTGATGCCAGCGCGGCGACCGAGCGGGAATATACCGAGGCCGAGCGGAATCTGAATCGGTTTATCCGCGAGAACTATCCGGAGTGGGGCTGTAAGCCGGTTTAATAAGGAGAAAAACCTTGGCAGATAACATTGTCTGGCACGACCACAAGATCACCCGTGCCGAACGTTCCGCGAATAAAAATCAGAAGCCCTGTCTTCTCTGGTTCACCGGCCTGAGTGGCTCTGGTAAGTCTACGATTGCCAATGCTCTGGATGTGGCCCTGCACAATCGGGGGTATCACACGTTTCTGTTGGATGGCGACAATGTTCGACACGGCTTGTGCAGTGACCTGGGCTTTTCTGATGACGATCGGGAAGAGAATATTCGTCGGGTAGGTGAGGTGTGCAAGCTCTTTGCCGATGCAGGGCTGATCGTTATGAGTGCGTTCATTTCGCCCTTCACCAGTGATCGCCGAATGGTTCGGAAGCTGTTTCCCGCAGGCGAGTTCATTGAGGTTTTTATGGATACGCCGCTGGAAACCTGTGAGGAGCGGGACCCAAAAGGTCTATACCGCAAGGCCCGTTCTGGCCAAATCAAGCACTTCACCGGGATCGATTCGCCTTACGAAGTGCCGTCGCACCCCGAAATCCGGCTGGATACTTCCCGTAATTCCGTGGAGGAGTGCGTGGATTCTCTGATCGCCTATTTGCTTGAGCGGGAAATGATTATCCGCAGGGACTGATTCCATGGAGTGGCAAGGCATCGTTACGCTGATAACGCTTTTTTCTGTGTTATCAGCTCTGGCGCTTACCCGCGTTTCTGCCGACCTGATTCTGATGGCTGCCCTGGCTTTTCTGTTGATCACGGGAATCCTGGGGCCGGCGGAGGCATTGGCTGGTTTTGGCAATCCCGGTGTTATCACGATCGCAACCCTGTATGTTGTCGCGGCCGGACTGAAGGAGACCGGGGCAGTGCAGTGGATTGCCCGCCGGTTGCTGGGGCATCCAAAAACCGAGAAGGGTGCCCAGCTGCGAATGATTGCGCCCACCGGCATTCTGAGTGGCTTCATGAATAACACGGCGGTGGTTGCCATGTTTATTCCGGCCATTCAGGACTGGGCCCAGCGACTGGGCGTGCCCGCTTCCAAACTGCTGTTACCTTTGAGCTACGCAGCCATTCTTGGCGGCACCTGCACGCTGATCGGCACCAGTACCAATCTGGTTGTTGATGGAATGCTACAGAGTCGCCTCGGCATCAATCTGGGGCTGTTTGAGTTGGCCTGGGTTGGCGTTCCCTTATTGCTAGTTGGTGGCGCCTTTCTGGTTTTATTTGCCTCGCGCATTCTTCCCGATCGTGGCGGCGTTACCGAAGAGCTGGATCTGGTCAGGGAATATGGGGTAGAGGTTGAGGTAGTGACCCCCGGACCTCTGGTGGGTAAAACCATCGCAGAAGCGGGCCTCAGAGCATTGAGTTACGGCTATTTGACTGAAATTGACCGGGGTGGGCGGCTGATCACTGCGGTGGAGCCAGATCGAACATTACAGGGAGGCGACCGCCTTTACTTTGTGGGTGCGCCAGAGTGCGCCAGCGAACTACGACGGATTCAGGGCCTCAAGCCGGCCAATGGCAGTGTTCACAAGCTGGATGTGGCGAACCACCAGCGTTGCCTTGTGGAGGTGGTGCTCGGGCCGGAATTTCCAGCCTTGAACAAGACCATTCGGGATAGCCGGTTTCGTACCCGGTTTAATGCGGTGATTCTGTCGCTGTCCCGCGAGGGCAGGCGGGTGCCCGGCAAGCTCGGCGATATCACCTTTCGAATGGGCGATACTCTACTCCTCGAGGCCAGCCACCAGTTTGTTGAGCAGTACCGGTTCCGCCGGGATTTCCTTCTAGTCAGTGCACTCAACGATTCGACACCTCCGGATTTCCATAAAGCCCCGCGGGCCCTCGGAATTCTGGCGCTGATGGTGCTGGTAAGTGCTTCTGGCCTGTTGCAGATTATGGAGGCCGCTTTTCTTGCCGCTGGCGCCATGATTGTGTCGGGATGCCTTACCGCCAGCAGGGCCCGCCGCAGCGTGGACTTACCAGTGTTGGTGGTAATCGCTGCTTCCTTTGCTCTGGGCAATGCCATGACCGTTACCGGCGCCGCGGAGTGGGTGGCCGGCGGTTTGTTGGGGTTCGGTGAGTTTTCTCCCTGGGTTGCTCTGGCCATCATCTACATCCTCACGGCCGTTTTCACTGAAGTGATTACTAATAATGCGGCGGCGGTTCTTATGTTCCCCATCGCGCTGGCGCTTTCGGAGCAGCTCGGTGTGAGCTTCCTGCCTTATGCAGTCGCGGTAATGTTTGCCGCGTCGGCATCGTTTGTTACGCCACTGGGGTATCAGACCAACCTGATGGTCTATGGCCCGGGGCGATATCGGTTTATGGATTACGTGAGAATCGGTTTCCCGCTGAGTTTGCTGGTTGGTGCCACAGCGATAGCCCTGATTCCAGTGATCTGGAGCTTTTGATGGAGAGTTCCGAAAAAGCCGTGGACGGCTTGCAGCATCGGGTGTTGCTCACCGGCGCTTCGGGTTTTATCGGCTCGCATGTTCTGCGGAATCTTTCAGAGCGGGCGGGCTTTGAGGTGCACCCCCTTTCTCGCCAAAACCGTGGAGGGGAATGGCTGCAGGCAGACATTACCCGTGAGGGCGAAATCGACGCCCTTGAGTTATCCGGCTATTCTGAAATTGTGCACTGTGCAGGTCGCGCGCACATAATGAGGGAGTCAGATTCCGACCCTCTCCAGTCTTACCGGTATGTAAATGTTTTACCGACAGCGAGACTGGCTCGCAAGGCAGCAGAATCCGGTGTAAAGCGCTTCATCTTTATCAGTTCGGTGAAGGTGAATGGCGAAAGCACTATTGCGAGAGGCGCGTTCAGGGAAACGGACGAGCCCGAGCCCGCGGAAGCCTATTCTGTGTCAAAGTTGGAGGCGGAGCGTGCTTTGTTGGCCATCGCCAGGGAAACGGGGCTGGAGGTGGTTATTGTTCGCCCGGTTCTGGTATACGGAGCTGGCGTCAAAGGGAATTTCAGGGCACTGATGAAGCTGGCCTCGAGCAGGCTGCCTTTGCCGGTGGCGGCATTCAACAATAAACGCAGCCTGGTTGGGGTTGATAACCTGGCCGACTTTATCGGGGTTTGTATCGGGCATCCCGGGGCCGCAAACGAAGTGTTCCTGGTTTCGGACGGCCGAGACCTTTCAGTCAGCCAGCTTCTTTGTGAACTCTCCAGGGCGGCGGGAAGGCCATCCCTTCAGTTCCCTTTCCCGATAAGACTGCTTGAGGTAACGGCCCAATTATTGGGCAAACGTGCTATGTTTCGCCGCGTTGCGGGCTCCCTCGAGGTGGATTCCAGCAAGGCCCGGACGCTTTTGCATTGGCAGGCTCCGGTATCGGTAAGTGATGGACTGAAGCGCTGCTTCACGGACACGGAGTAAGCATTGATTCGATTCCTGGATGTAGTTTTGTCGATTACAGGGCTCGTGGCTGGGCTGCCGCTTATGCTTGTAATCGCCTGTGTTGGTTTTTTCGATACAGGTTCGCCGTTTTTCCGACAGGTCCGGGTAGGCAGGGGCGGGCAGCCTTTTGTGCTGATCAAGTTTCGTACGATGAGCCGAAACACTGAGAGTGTTGCCAGTCATCTTGTCGCTTCGTCGGCGGTAACGCCGTTCGGTCACTTTCTGCGTCGGTCAAAGCTGGATGAACTGCCGCAGTTGTGGAACGTGTTGAAGGGAGAGATGAGTCTTGTTGGTCCAAGGCCGTGCCTGTTCAGCCAACAGCAATTGATTGATGAGCGTGAACGGTGGGGCGTTCTTCGGGCGCGCCCCGGTATTACGGGGCTTGCTCAGATCAATAATATTGATATGTCTACGCCTTCTGTTCTGGCAAAAACAGATTCTGAGATGCTGGAAAGCCTGACTTTGAACAGCTACCTAAAATACATATTTCTAACCGTGCTTGGGAAGGGCGCGGGTGATCGTGTGAGGCGATAATATGCTGGATGCATTTCTAGAATTGCCACGTTTTCACAAGAGGCTGATTTCAGTTGTTTCAGACGCTCTGTTCCTGTTCCTTGCGCTTTGGGCGGCCTTTGCTCTGAGACTTGAAGAACCTGCCTGGGTGCCGGAAGCCAGACAAATTGTTGCTTCTGCCATCACGGTGGGTCTGACAATAGGCTTTTTCATCAAGCTTGGTTTGTACAGGGCGGTCATCCGGTATCTGGGTGATGAAGCCTTGCTGACAATCATTTATGGCGTGGTTCTGTCGAGTGTCACGCTTATCGTTCTGGGGTATTCCCTTCAGGCTTTTGTCCCACGCTCCGTGCCGGTTATATACGGTTCTCTTGCCTTCCTTTTCGTGGGTGGTACCCGGCTTGGCGTGCGATTTATCGTGAATCATCCGCTTCAGAAAGCCAAAGAGCGAGTGGCTATTGTCGGGGCCGGGGAGACTGCGATGCAGTTGGCTTCTGCAATCACCCAGGGGATTGAATATCGTCCGGTTGTCTTTATCGCCTTTGAAGAGTCCCATCATAAGACTCTGGTTAAAGGCCTGCCCGTGGTGAGTCTTGATCATATTGAAAAAGCGGTTTCCCGGCACAGGGCAGAGCGCATTCTGTTGGCGCTTGATGAGGATTCCAGAGTCGACCGCAGGTCTTTGGTGAAGAGGCTGGAGCGCCTGAGTATTCCTGTTCAGACGGTACCCTCGCTCAAGGAACTGGTTGCCGGACAGGCAAGAATCAACGATATCAGGGATCTTGAGATTGAAGATCTACTTGGCAGGGACCCGGTAACCCTCGATTTCAAGAGCGTATCGCAGAGCCTTTTCGAAAAGGCAGTGATGGTAACCGGAGCCGGCGGCTCCATCGGCTCTGAGCTGTGCAGGCAGATTTTGCAGCACAAACCCAAAGTGCTTGTTTTGCTGGAGCAATCAGAATTTTCGCTGTATGCAATAGAGCGGGAGCTGAGCTCGATCAGCAGGATAGAAGGGATCGATGTGCGGATTGTACCGTTGTTGGCTAATGCGATGAGCCGAAAGCGCGTTGAACTGGCAATGCGATCGTTAAGGATTGAAACGGTATATCACGCTGCAGCCTATAAGCATGTTCCGCTCGTGGAACACAATATGCTTGAGGGTGTTCATAATAATGTGTTTGGGACGCTTCATGTTGCTGAAGCAGCCATTGCGGCTGGTGTCGAGCGCTTCGTGTTCATTTCCACCGACAAGGCTGTGAGACCAACCAATGTAATGGGAGCCAGCAAGCGTATGGCAGAGCTTGTGCTTCAGGGCCTGGCTCAGCGGCAGTCGGAGACGGTGTTCTCGATGGTGCGTTTCGGCAATGTGCTGGGTTCCTCCGGGTCAGTTGTGCCTCTATTTCGGGATCAGATTCGCGATGGAGGCCCTGTAACAGTGACCCACCCGGACATCATCCGTTATTTCATGACGATTTCCGAGGCGAGCCAGCTGGTTTTGCAGGCCGGCAGCATGGGCAAAGGCGGTGAGGTTTTTGTGCTTGATATGGGCGAACCCGTCAGAATTGCTGAGCTTGCGAGGAAAATGATCCATCTGATGGGGCTGACGGAAAAAACGGACGATCGTCCCGGCGGCGATATTGAGATTGTTTTCACTGGCCTGAGGCCCGGCGAAAAATTGTATGAAGAACTCCTGATCGGCGACGACCCAAGAGGTACAGATCATCCACGTATCATGATGGCTCGTGAATTATCCATGCCGTGGAAGGAAGTGGAGCAGGTTTTGAACAGCCTGATGCGGGCCAGTCATGATTTCGATTGCGACCAGGTTCTATCGATTTTGCAGCAGGCGCCGACGGGATTCACTCCCGATAATGGCGTTGCAGATTTGTTATGGTGTGACGGCAAAGGCAGATTATCTGTTGTTTCATCTGAGGCGGGCAAACTTCGACGTTTTCCTGCCTGATTCCATCTGTTTAATACAGTGTTAATGAACACAGCGTTTCAGAGGCATGCGAAAGTAAATGTTTAACAATAGCTCCATACTTGTTACCGGCGGCACAGGCTCTTTTGGCCACACCTTTGTTCCCATGCTTCTGGAAAAATATAACCCCAGGAAAGTGATAATTTTTTCCAGGGATGAAATGAAGCAGTGGGAGATGGCAAAGAAGTTCTCCGGTGACCGCCGCGTAAGGTTCTTTATCGGAGATGTCCGGGACAGAGACAGGCTCTATCGGGCCCTGGATGGGGTGGATTATGTCGTCCACGCGGCTGCCACGAAGATCGTTCCCATCGCCGAGTACAATCCGTTCGAGTGCATTAAAACCAATATCAATGGTGCCATGAATCTGATCGATGCCTGCATCGATAAAGGCGTCAAACGTGTGGTGGCCCTTTCAACTGATAAGGCCAGTAGCCCGATTAACTTGTATGGTGCAACCAAGCTGGCTTCAGATAAGCTGTTTGTGTCTGGTAATTCTTATGCTGGCGGTCATGAGACCCGTTTTGCGGTTGTACGCTACGGGAACGTTATGGGTTCCAGAGGCTCGGTTATACCCTTTTTCATGTCTGTGCGTGACCAGGGAGTTCTGCCCATTACCGATGAGCGGATGACCCGGTTCATGATTTCGTTGGAGGAAGGTGTTGAGCTGGTTTGGCATGCCTTTGAGGACATGGAAGGTGGCGAGATCTACGTAAAGAAAATTCCTTCCATGAAAGTGACCGACCTTGCCCGTGTTATTGCGCCCGAGGCAAGGCAGGAAATTGTTGGAGTTCGCCCCGGTGAGAAGCTGCACGAACAGATGATTGGTGCTGAAGATTCCTATTACACCTACGAGTATCCGGAGCATTTCAAGATCTTGCCAGCGATACACGACTGGAGCGCCGATGCGGCGAGAATCAAGGATGGGAAAAAAGTGCCCGAGGGCTTTGTCTATTCCAGTGATAACAATGAAGAATGGATGACTGAAGAGCAGCTCCAGGCCTGGATTGACGCCAATCGGGAAGATATTGGGAGTATCTGATTTATGATTCCCTATGGCAGACAGGAAATCACGCAGCAGGATATTGATGCCGTTGTAGAGGTACTAAAGTCCGATTTTCTGACGCAAGGGCCGGTGGTTCCTGAGTTTGAGCAGAAGGTTGCAAGCCACGTTGGCGCTGTCTTTGGTGTGGCTGTTAACAGTGCCACCTCGGCATTGCACATTGCCTGCGCGGCTGCGGGACTGAAACCGGGTGACTGGTTATGGACATCACCGGTAACCTTTGTTGCCTCTGCTAATTGCGGGCTTTACTGCGGCGCCAGGGTCGACTTTGTAGATATCGATCCCGATACCTATAACATGTGCCCTGATGCGCTTGAACGTAAGCTGCAGGATGCCGAGGCGCATGGATGTCTCCCAAAGGTGGTCGTGCCGGTTCATCTGTGTGGGCAGCCCTGCGATATGGCCCGGATAAAACGTCTGGCCGATCGATATGGATTCCGAATTATTGAAGACGCTTCTCACGCCATCGGTGGAAAGTACTGCGATGATTTCATCGGCAGCTGCAGATTCAGCGATGTTACGGTGTTCAGCTTTCATCCCGTGAAGATTATAACCACCGGTGAAGGCGGGATGGCTGTGACCAATGATCCGGATCTGGCCGGGCGAATGGAATCTCTGCGAAGCCATGGCATCACCCGCGATCCCATGAGAATGACCCATCAGTCAGATGGCCCCTGGTACTACCAGCAGGTGGAGTTGGGTTTTAATTACCGCATGACCGAGTTGCAGGCGGCCCTCGGTGTGAGCCAGATGGCGCGGTTGGACGACTTCGTAAAGCGGCGGCATGAGTTGGCTCGCCGATATGATGAGCTGCTGGCGGATTTGCCGGTGGTGACGCCATGGCAGCATCCCGATAGCTATTCTGCGCTGCACCTTTATGTAATTCGCCTGAAGCTGGATAAGATTCGTGCCAGTCATCGGCAGGTGTTTGAATCTCTCCGAGAACAGGGTATTGGAGTTAACCTGCATTACATTCCCGTTCATACACAGCCTTTCTACGCTTCGATGGGATTTTCGGCCGACGACTTTCCGGAAGCCATGAGTTATTACCGGGAAGCGATTAGTATCCCGATGTACCACGGATTAACGTTTGAGCAGCAGGGCCAGGTGGTTGCGGCGCTCAAGCAGGCCTTGGCGGTATGAAGGTCGCGGTCATTCCCGCCCGAGGAGGAAGCAAGCGGATTCCTGGCAAGAATATCCGGGATTTCTGCGGCAAACCGATGATTGCCTGGTCCATTGAAGCGGCCCGAGTGAGTGGCTGTTTTGACGAGGTGATCGTTTCAACCGATGACGAGAGGATCGCCGAAGTAGCCAGGCAGTGCGGGGCGACAGTTCCTTTCATGCGTCCTGAGCATCTTTCAGACGATTACACAGGAACACTTCCGGTTATCCGCCACGCGGTTGAGTGGTTCGTAGGTGCCGGCCATGTCGTCGATCTGGCTTGCTGTATCTACGCGACAGCCCCTTTCATTACGCCTGCTGACATTCAGGAAGGCGAAAGGCGGCTTCAATCTGCGGGCTGCAGCTTCGCTTTTTCCGTGACCGGCTATGCTTTTCCGATTCAGCGTGCACTACGCCTTGCCGATGGCGGCCGGGTGGAGATGATGCACCCCGAGCAGTTTGCAACACGATCCCAGGATCTCGAGGAAGCCTGGCACGATGCTGGTCAGTTCTACTGGGGAACTGCGGAGGCCTGGCTCGAGGAGCGGATGATCTTCGGGCGGGACTCCATCGGGATTTCGATTCCCCGTTACCGTGTTCAGGATGTTGATACTCCTGAGGATTGGGAGACGGCCGAGTATATGTTTGAAGCATTGAGAGCACGGGCCTGCAATGGCTGAATCGCTTGCGGTGGGTTTCCGGGTCGATGCATCCACGCTTATAGGTTCTGGCCATGTGATGCGCTGTCTCACTCTTGCGGACGCGCTGGCAGAAGCCGGTGCACGGTGCTGTTTCATCATGCGGCAGCAGCAGGGAGGTCTTGAGAAAGCCGCGAGTGGCCGGGGGCATCAGGTTCTGATGCTTTCATCGGGACGGAGGGAGCGGAGCGCGAGCCATTCTGAAAATGAGCCTCTTCACGCCGATTGGTTGGGAGTGGGCTGGGAAGCCGACGCATCTGATACTCTGCAGGCCTTGAAAGGCATTGAGTTGGACTGGCTTGTGGTAGACCACTATGCGCTCGAGCGCCGTTGGGAATCTCAGGTTGGTGTACGTGCGAAGCGCCTGATGGCTATAGATGACCTTGCCGACCGTAAGCATCATTGTGATTTGCTTCTGGACCAGAATCTGGGGCGTGAACCGCATGATTATGATGGTCTTGTACCGGGCCATGCCAAGCGCCTGATTGGCTCTTATTACGCTTTGCTTCGGCCCGAGTTCGCTCGGGCACGTGCCCTGTCTGTTGAAGCACGGCAAACCCGGGAGCCCGGGAACATACTCGTTAGTATGGGTGGCGTGGATGCGGCGAATGTTACCGGCAATGTTCTGCGGGTAATGGACACCATCGAGGTTGTCTCCGTTTATCAGGTTACCGTCGTTCTCGGAGCAGCCTGTCCTAATATTGAAGAAGTGATCGAACAAGCGAAATCAATGCGCCTGGATACGCGGGTGGTCGTCAATGCCAACAACATGGCGGAGCTGATGAGCAAGGCAGATCTTGCCATTGGTGCTGCTGGAGGCTCTGCCTGGGAGCGCTGCTGCCTTGGTTTGCCCAGCTTGCTTGTGGTGATGGCCGACAACCAGCGGCCGGGCGCTGAGGCACTTAAACGAGCGGGCGCATCACTCAGTTTGGGGTGGCCGGACGCTATTGAAGAGACATTACCCAGGGCGATGCGTGAAGTACTCGTGGCTGGAAGGTTGCTTGAGATGAGCCAGAATGCTGCCGCAATCTGCGATGGTCTGGGTGTGCAGCGTGTGGCTGACGCCCTCCGGGAGGGTTCGGATGAGTAGTGGGCGGCTGAGACTTATGCGCTCCGGGGACCTGGCGCGGGTTCTCAATTGGCGGAATCATCCCGATGTGCGCCGGTTTATGTACACCAGCCATGAAATCTCCCCCGAAGAGCATGAGCAGTGGTTTGCCCGGAACAGTGAGGCCCCCGGTGTGTGGCTGCTGATCTACGAGGTTGATTCGGCCCCTGTAGGCTTCGTTAATATCTCCTCGACCCGTTGTGCGCAGGTTGCGGACTGGGGCTTCTATCTGGCTCCGGATTCAGAGCCAGGAACAGGGCGGTCGCTTGGTGAGGCTGCCTTGAGGTACGCCTTTGTAGAGCTGCAATTGCATAAACTCTGCGGGCAGGCGCTCGGTTTTAATGAGCGGTCAGTCCGCTTCCATGAGCGTCTCGGGTTTATCCGGGAAGGTGTCCTCAGAGAGCAACACTGCGACGGAGAACGTTATCATGACGTTATCTGTTTTGGCCTTCTGGCTGCCGAGTGGAAAAATTCGAAGTAAAGGTTTAAGGGCGTGTTTATGAGTGAAGCCAAAATTGTCATTGATGGTCGTGAAATTTCATCATCTCAGCCGCCTTACATAATTGCGGAGCTCTCAGCCAATCATAACGGCAAGCTCGAAACGGCACTGAAGATCATTGATGAAGCGGTTGATGCCGGGGCAGATGCGGTAAAACTGCAGACTTACCGGCCCGACACCATTACCCTGAATTCGGATGCCGACGATTTCAAAATCAAAGGCGGGCTTTGGGACGGACGTACCCTCTACGAGTTATACGAAGAGGCCCACATGCCCTGGGAGTGGCATAAGCCTCTATTTGAGCGGGCCCGGGAGCGGGGCATCACGATTTTCAGTTCGCCCTTCGATACCACCGCCGTTGATCTGCTTGAGGAGCTCGGCGCTCCAGCCTATAAGATCGCATCATTTGAGGCTGTGGATCTGCCATTGATTGAGTATGTTGCCCGGACTGGTAAACCGATGATCATTTCCACCGGAATGGCGGATGCGGAAGAGATTCAGGACGCCATTGATGCAGCGCGGGGAGCGGGTTGTAAACAGCTGGCGATTCTTCACTGCGTGAGTGGTTACCCGGCACCGCCTGAAGACTACAACCTGCGCACTATTCCAGACATGCATCAGCGCTTTGGCCTTGTAACGGGTCTGTCTGATCATACTCTGGACAATACAACGGCGATTGCCAGCGTTGTGCTGGGCGCGTCGATCATTGAAAAGCACTTCACGCTCGACCGCTCTGGTGGTGGGCCGGATGACAGCTTTTCCCTCGAGCCTGAGGACCTTAAAGCGCTTTGTCGGGATAGCAAGACAGCTTGGAAAGCACTTGGAGAGGTAAATTACGGTCGCAAATCCAGCGAACAGGGTAACGCTCTTTTTCGACGCTCCCTGTACTTTGTGAATGATATCAAGGCGGGGGACGTTATATCCGGGGAAGATGTACGGAGTGTTCGCCCGGGCTTCGGGTTGGCACCGAAGCACCTGAAAGCCGTTGTTGGCAAGGTAGCCACGCATGACATAAGCAGGAACTCTCCGGTCAGGGAAGCGGATTTTCGGTAACCGGTAAACGAATAGAAAACCTGGCCGGGGACTGGGCCGGGCTAAGAATTATTAACAAGGACGTTCAAGTATGATTTCGATATCCCACCATGGCGCCACTTCGGGCGTAACTGGCTCTTGCCATGAGTTGACTCTCACTCCGGGCATAAAAAAGGGGTCTGACCCCACGGGGTCAGACCCCAACTTCAAGCCCCGCGGCTCTGCCGGCATCCTAATCGACTGCGGCCTGTTCCAGGGCCAGGATGAAGGCCGCGGCGCTTCCGCTTCTGATCTCTCCATTGATTTCCCCATCGAACATATCCGGGCCCTGGTGGTCACCCACGTGCATATCGACCACGTGGGGCGCATTCCCTATTTGTTGGCTGCGGGTTTCGACGGGCCCATTATTTGTTCCGAGCCCTCGGCGATTATGCTGCCGGAGATTCTGGAAGATGCCCTGAAAATCGGTTTCACCCGCGACCGGCAACTGATTGATCGGGTTCTGGGAGTGATCCGTTCCCGCCTGGTGCCGGTGCCTTATGGCCAGTGGCATCCGGTGTTTGATGAGGATGATTGCTCGCTGTCGGTTCGGCTGCAGAGGGCTGGGCATATTCTGGGCTCGGCCTATGTTGAGTGTGATGCACGTGCCGGCGAATCTGAAGAACGGGTTGTTTTCAGTGGCGACCTCGGCGCGCCCCATGCTCCGTTGCTGCCTGAGCCCCAATCCCCCGAGCGAGCAGATCGGCTGGTGATCGAGAGTACTTATGGAGACAAAGACCATGAGGACCGGGAAACGCGGCGTTACCGATTGAAGGCGGTTCTGGAACACTCGCTGGAAGACGGCGGCACAGTGTTGGTGCCGGCATTCAGCATTGGGCGCACGCAGGAGTTGCTGTACGAGATTGAGGGCCTGATCAATGAGTTTGGTGGAGAGCTCTGGAGCAACCTGGAAATTGTTGTGGATTCGCCGCTGGCGGCGGAATTCACCCGAATCTATCGAGACCTGAAGCCCTACTGGGACGCTGAGGCCACAGACTTGGTGCGCCAGGGCCGGCATCCGCTTTCTTTCGAGCAACTCACGGTTATCAACTCTCATGAAGACCACCTGAACGCTGTGGATTACCTTGCCAGTTCCCACCGCCCCTGTGTGGTTCTGGCGGGTTCCGGTATGTGCGCCGGTGGCCGTGTGGTGAATTATCTGAAAGCGATGCTGGGCGATAAACGGAACGATGTATTGTTTGTGGGTTATCAGGCCGCTGGAACGCCGGGCAGAGACATACTGACATATGGCCCCCGTGGTGGGTGGGTGGAGCTGGATGATGGGCGTTACGATATCCGGGCCCGGGTGCACCAGGTTGGAGGCTACTCGGCTCATGCGGGGCAATCGGATCTGGTGAGATTCGTATCGGGTATACCTGTGCCGCCCTTTGAGATTCGAATTGTTCACGGTGATGCGGACGCCAAGCGGGCATTGAAAAGATGTTTTCAATCCCTGTCTGGTACAGACATAATCATTCCATCATAGTTGGACGGATCGACGTCAGGGTTTTACTTCTCGGGAAAGGATCTCAAATGAAGAAAGTTGCTGTGATTGGCTTGGGTTACGTGGGGCTGCCTCTTGCCGCTGCCTTTGGCGAAAAGCTGGAGATTGTCGGTTTCGATATCAACAGCAAACGTATTGCTGAATTGAAAGATGGTGTTGATTTCACCCGTGAGGTTTCCCGGGAAGAGTTGGCTGCGGCATCGGGTTTGTCTTTCACTGATGATCTTGAAGGAATTCGCGATTGCCAGATTTATATTGTCACGGTGCCCACCCCGATTGATGAGTTCAAAACGCCGGATTTAACACCGCTGGTTAAAGCCAGTGAAACCGTTGGACAGGTTCTCAAGCGGGGCGATATCGTGATTTACGAATCCACGGTATATCCCGGCGCCACGGAAGAAGTTTGCGTGCCGGTGCTGGAGAGAGTCTCCGGTCTTGCGTTTAACAAGGATTTCTTTGCGGGTTATAGCCCTGAGCGAATCAATCCGGGTGACAAAGAGCATAGGGTAACCAGCATCATGAAAGTTACCTCTGGTTCTACTCCGGACATTGCCGATGAAGTGGATGCCCTTTATGCCAGTGTTATTACCGCAGGCACCCATAAAGCGAGTTCCATAAAAGTGGCCGAGGCGGCGAAGGTTATTGAAAATACCCAGCGTGATTTGAACATTGCGTTGATGAATGAGCTTTCGATGATTTTTTCTCGCCTGAAAATTGATACCCATGAAGTGCTGGCTGCAGCCGGCACGAAATGGAATTTCCTGCCATTCAAGCCCGGACTTGTTGGTGGGCACTGTATTGGTGTCGACCCTTACTATCTGACTCACAAGGCCCAGGCTATTGGTTACCACCCGGAAATTATTCTGTCTGGCCGGCGGGTAAACGACAATATGGGCCCCTATGCAGCAGCCGAACTGGTTAAGGCAATGATTAAAGTCGGGCATACCGTGGCATCATCAAAAGTTCTGGTGATAGGCCTTACCTTTAAGGAAAACTGCCCGGATTTGAGGAACACTCGGGTGATTGATGTGATTAGGGAGTTGGAAGATTTCGGCTGTTCCGTAGATGTAACGGACTGTTGGGCAGATAATAACGAAGCGCAGCATGAATATGGTATTACTCTGCTGGGGGCCCCGAAAACCAGAGATTATGATGCGTTGTTTCTTGCAGTGCCTCATCGTGAGTATGCCGCCAAATCTTCGAAGGAGCTGCGAGCATATTTGAAAGACAATGGTGTTCTTTTTGATCTGAAGGGTGTTCTGCCGTTGGGCGAAGCGGATCTCAGATTGTAAGTTCAAATTTTGTACATGGTGTGATTTAAAAGCCGGTCAATTTGACTGGCTTTTTTTATTAAAGGCTCGTAAATAAATAATTTTTGCCAGATCACATTTATTTGATTACTATCTCGACTGACTTTTGGTCAACTCCAATTAAGTTTTTAAAACCCCTATTTGAATAAGGTTTTAATTCCATGGCAAAGATTAACGATTACTACCAGAAAAAACAGCTTATGGAAAAGCTTGCATCAGAGCTGGAGCAGCTTGAAAAAGACCAGGCTCTGAAAGGTGAACTGGAGTTTGAAAACAAGGTTCGCGCCTTGATGAAGGAGTATGACAAGTCGCCGAAGGATGTACTTCAGATTCTCTCTGCAATTGATCCATCTGTGGCCGGCGGAAAGACCGATTCAACGGCTGGCAGCCGCCCGAAGCGCCCGATGAAGACTTACAAGAACCCGCACACCGGTGAAGTGGTCAAGACCCGTGGTGGCAACCACAAGACGCTGAACGAGTGGCGTCAGAAGCATGGTAAGGAAGCCGTGCAGAGCTGGCAGCAGGACTGATGCCAGTAGGCCCTTCTCCTTTCAGGGGGGAGGGCTGTTAACCTACTACCACCCGGTTTCGACCACCTTCCTTTGCCGCGTACAGCGCTTCGTCAGCCTTCTGCATCCATTGCATATAATTTTCTGGCTCGTCCGTTAACTGAGCGATGCCAATGCTGATGGTATACCGGATCGGTGCCACGCTGGTTTCGACTACGCTCTGTTCAATGCTTTCCCGTATCCGTTCGCAGATGATGCGTGCGCCCTCGGCGTCGGTTTCCGGCAGTATGATGCCGAATTCCTCACCGCCGTAGCGCCCAGCGCTGTCGGATTGGCGGATGGCATTGCGCGTGAGACTCGCGGTGTGTTTGATGACTTCGTCCCCCGCCAGATGGCCATGGGTGTCATTAACCGGCTTGAAGTGGTCAATATCAAACATCACCAGGCTGGTGGTGTGACCGTAGCGGCGGAAGCGTTCAAACTCGGCGTCCACCAGGTTTTCCCAGGTGCCCCGGTTAAGCAGGCCGGTCAGGCGGTCTGTCATGCTCAGTTTGGCCAGCTGTTCGTTGGCCCGTTCCAGGGCCATTTTGCTGCTGGCGATGTCGGTCACGTCGTACACCATCAGGCACACTTTGTTGACTTCGCCCGTGGTGCCGGAGAGTGGGCTGATGGTGAGGTTCTGGAACATGTACTCTTCGGTGCCGGTGATGGGCCGGGTATTGCGGAACTGGAACAGGTAAGGGCGTTGCTCCCAGGAGGTAAAGGCTTTGGTGTTAAGCAACGCCACGGCGTCTACCTTGCGTGTCAGCCAGGCTTGGGGGATATCCGGGAATACATCGAACAATACCTGGCCCTGGATCCTGCTCGCCGTGATGCCGCTGTGGTTTTCCATGAAGCCATTCCAGACTTCGACTTTGAAATCCAGGTCCAGGACTACCAGGCCCACTTCCACGGATTCCAGCATGTCCATCAGCCAGTGAAAGGAGTTGGCTTCAGATTCTTCTATGGCCATGAGTCAGTCCACCAGATATTGCAGGCGATCTTCGAGAAAAGGCACTGAATCCTCGGTAAGAAGGATCAGCATGTCGCATTCGATGTCCCGGTCTTCCAGGGCGTAACAGATTTCGATACACAGCAGCTGTTCTTCACGGGCGCTGTGGTGTTCCAGCAATTCGGTAATTTGACGGTGCTGCCCCAGCACCGTGGGGTGGCCAAGGCCGAGTTTCAGGTCGAGCTGGTCGCCAATGCCTTTGAGGAAGGCGCCGAAGAGTATGCTGGACATATCCATCAGCACTTCTACATTCACCGCCTCACCCTCAAGGGTGTCGTAGTGAAGCATTTCCGCCATCTCCCGGAAGCTGGCGTCTGCGAACAGAAGAAGAGCCTCTCCGGCGATGCCGGCCCCGGTGAACCCCTGGCATACGGCGGAATAGGTGTCGCTGTCGCTGACCGAGGAAATGGCCATGTGCAGTTCGGAGTTGGCCAGGAATGCAACCTTGGGAATCGGCTGCTTTACAAAGACCCGCAACAGGCGAGCCAGCAGATCCGAGGAGCGGCCCATGGCGACGTTGGAGATTTCCTGCAGGTAGTCGTTCAGGGAAACAGAGATCTCCGGGGCGGTGCTGCCTGTGTTTTTCAGACTGGTGTCCTGCAGCGCCGAATCTTCGAGTTCACCAGGGCGGTACAGGCCGTATTCCACCAGCAGATCAAGTACGGTGCAGGTTTCTGTCGGCTTTTTGATGAAGTCGAGTGCGCCCAGCTTTTTGACTCGTTCCCGGGCTTCAGGTTGGATATCGCCGGAAACGACGATGGTCATGACTGGTAAATCTTCCTTGCGAACCTGTTCCAGCACCTGATAGCCATCCATCTCTGGCATGTTCAGATCCAGGAACAGCAGCTCTGCCTCTCCCCCTCGTAATTTTTCCAGCGCTTCCACACCGTCTTTTGCGAAGCTGACGTCTCCGCGCAATCCCTCTGGCAGTGCCCGCGCCATTTGTTTTCTGGCAAGGGCAGAATCGTCGCAGATCAGTATGCGGGTGGTCATTGATAAGGCCGTAGAGGGTTGGTCATAAGGTGCGAAAGTATACCAGTAGTATTTGTTGTGTACACGTTTGCTACAGCATTCGTGTCAATGGGTAAGGTGTTGTAAGTATTTTAAACCAAAGGTTTTGTGACTGTATTCAAAGTTGGTCGAGTATTACTGAATTGTAAACGGTGATTGTGACTCTGCTCACTCTATTGGCCGATCTGCCTTGGTTATAGTGTGTCTGCGGCAAATAAAAAAATACTAAAAACCTGCCGCCTGCGAGAACCGGAAAACCAAAAACAAACCGGGTTGCAGTGGAGTCGGGCGTCGGAAACTGGCTCAAAAAAATTACTTCAGAGACATGACATTATGAGACAGCAGGCGTATGGATACGCTGCCGTCACCCTGTTCTGCCTGGGTATTGCGCCCGTTGCACAGGCCGAGCTGAAGCCCATTTCTGAGGAAGCAATGGGTGAGGTGACCGGGCAGGCTTTTATGCAAATCGAAAACATTCAGGATATACCGGGAAACCCTCATGAGTTCACGCGCATGACGCTGAGCATGGACGTGGAAACCCGGATGAATGTGGACGATGTGAAAGCGGGTGAGATCGACGGCGGAGTGGACTTCGCGGCGCAGCACGTGGCCCTGGGGCACATTGCCCGTAATGACGGCGTTCAGTATAACGGTCGCGCCTACAATGCCGGTGACACGGTGCCTTTTGAAGCGTTCCAGCCCTATATCGAGCTGGCGGAAGATCCCTCCGAGGGCAGGCTCTCCGGATTCCGCATGGGGTTCGGGCAGGCGAGGGGATCTGTCTCTTCACTGACCAGCAGTTTCAGTGGCGATATCGGGCTTAAGCTTGTTGATGATAGCGGTACCGAATTTGACGCCACCTTATTCGACCAGAATTCCCAGGCCACCAACTATCGGGCCAGTTACATTGGTATAAACGATGGTTCGGCCGATTGCGCTCAGGGCATCAACTGTGCGCCGCTGACCCAATTGCAGTCGCTGTTTGTGGGCCAGGAAAGCACGGATGGCACGACCGGCTTCACCAGCGACTTCTTTATCGGCTTCCAGCGAGAAGGTGTTGAGTGGCAAAGCCCGGATGGCACGAACGTAATCAATGCCGGCAAGGGCGTGTTTATCAATCTGCCCACGAGCATGAAGGTGGATATGAGCCAGCTGATCAACCAGGGCTTGCCGCGACTGCAGACCCACCGGGAGGATATGGGTACCCGGCTGTTCTAGATGCTAAACTCCCGCCAGTCCGAAATTTATTTGGCAGGAGTTTAGTCCCTTGATCCGCTCTTTTTACTGGCACGATTACGAAACCTTCGGTGTAGATCCGGTTCATGACAGGCCTTCCCAGTTTGCCGGTGTGCGGACGGACGCGGATCTGAACATCATCGAGGATCCGCTGGTGCTTTACTGCAAGCCGGCGGACGATTACCTGCCATCACCGGAAGCCTGCCTGATTACCGGTATTACCCCGCAAAAAGCGCTGGAAGACGGGCTCCCCGAGGCCCAGTTCATCGCCCGGATCAACGAAGCCTTCAGCCAGCCCGGCACCTGCGTGGTGGGCTACAACAGCCTGCGCTTCGACGATGAAGTCACCCGCCACACCCTGTACCGGAACCTGCGCGATCCCTACGCCCGTGAATGGCAGAATGGCAATTCCCGCTGGGATATCATCGATATGGTACGCCTGACCTACGCGCTGCGCCCCGAAGGTATCAACTGGCCCCGCAAGGAAGATGGCAGCCCCAGTTTCAAACTGGAGGAGCTGACCGTTGCCAACGGCATCGCTCACGAAGCAGCCCACGATGCCATGTCGGATGTTGAAGCGACCATTGCAGTGGCCAAGCTGATCAAGGAGAAACAGCCGAAGCTCTTCGATTTTGTTCTGCAGAACAAAGACAAACACTCGGCTCGGGCGATGCTGGATACGGCTGCCATGAAGCCGGTGTTCCATATATCCGCCAAGTACCCGGCCAGCCGTGGGTGCTGTGCACTGGTTGCTCCGGTGGCCGAGCATCCAACCAACAAGAACCTGGTGATTGTTTACGACCTGCGCGAGGACCCCAGCGAGCTGATCGCCGCCAGCGCTGAGCAGATTCGTGAGCGTGTGTTTACTTCCCAGGCGGAATTGGGGGAGGGCGTCAGTCGCTTTCCTCTGAAAGGCGTGCAATTGAACAAGTGCCCGGTGCTGGCGCCGGCGAATATGCTATCCACCCTTTCTCCGGAGCGCCTCGAAGAATTAGCCCTGGACGGGGACACGCTGCGAGCCAACCTGGCCATGCTGCGCAAGGCGCCGGATTTGCCCGCCAGAATTGCCGAGGCCTTCGACCAGCCCCACGAAAGCGACCTGACAGACCCGGATGAACAGCTCTATGCAGGTGGCTTTATCAGCAAAACTGACCGGGAGAAGCTGAACTGGGTGCTGGAACAGCCGGTTGAAACGCTTGGCGAGCTGGAGGTGACCTTCGAAGACGATCGCCTGCAGGAGCTGCTCTTTCGCTATCGGGCGCGGAATTACCCGGGTAGCCTCATGGGCGAAGAGATGGAAAAGTGGGAGGAGTTTCGCAGCCAGAGATTAATGCACCCGAAGAAGGGTTGGCGGTCTCTGGAGGCTTTTGCTCAGGAACTACAGCGACTGGCGGCAGACCCGGAACTGACGCCGGAGCGGCGGCATATCCTGGAGGATTTGCATTTGTATGGGGAATCTTTGATTCCTTATATCTGAGGATAAAGATGTTGGCTCCGTTGGAGCCGCCGTAAGGGCTTGCCCCCCCCTCTCCCCAACCCCTCTCCCGCGAGGGGAGAGGGGCTAAATAGAGTTATCCGGACATGTGATCGAGAAGCCCGGCTCTGCGTTAGCCGGAAAGAGGAGTCAGGCAGAGTTATCTTGGGAATTTGATCCGAAGACTCCCCTCTCCCCTTTGTGGGAGAGGGGCCGGGGGAGAGGGGGTATCGAGCGCGAGACCTTTGCATCCCCCGCAAAACGGGCAGGAAGCCCACCACAAACCCAGGGACGAACCATGAACCAAACAACCTTCGCCAAACACCTCCGCAAAAATATGACCGACGCCGAAAGGCGCCTCTGGTTCCACCTCCGTGCCTACCGACTCAATGGAAAACGCTTCCGCCGACAGCAACCGTTGGGACCCTTTATTGTGGATTTCGTGCATTTCGGTTCAAAAGTCATCGTTGAGGCTGATGGTGGGCAGCACAGTGAGTCAGCAACTGACGAACGAAGAGACGCTTGGTTGAAAGCGCAGGGTTATAGGGTGCTTCGGTTCTGGAACCACGAGATTCTACGACAGACCGATGTGGTGCTCTCGGTTATTTACAAAGCAGTTGAAGGCCGAGGGGAATGAAGGAGTAACAATTTAACCACCCCCTCTCCCGCCAGGGGAGGGGGCTTTGATGGTGTTGTCCTCATTTCTGTACCCCTAATCTCCCCTCTCCCCTGGCGGGAGAGGGGTCGGGGGAGAGGGGGAGAGGCGGAGAGGCGGAGAGGCGGAGAGGCGGAAGCGTCCTGGCCTCCACAATCCAAATCACCGCCGCTTCAAAAAATAAACACTCAAATTCTGCCCCATCAAACTCTGCACCTCACTGCCCAGTGCCTCCGCCTGAATTTGCTTCTGCACCGGTCCGGTTGCCAGGCTATGGCCATCCACATCCCGTGCTTTCACGAGCTTCCATTCCACCTCATTACTCGCCATAGCCATCAACTCTTTCAGCTGGGCGGTATCCTGCGGCCGGAACCATCTGTCGCGGCAGCCGCCGAGGCTGTAGAAATCGGCGTCGGCGGTCAGGTCCTGCCAGGCAGTATCGTTTCGGTTGGCGAGAACCATCCGGCGGAGCTGGCGCAGCGTCTGGCGGGTGGGTTGGAGCTTATGCTCGCTGACCAGTTTGCGAATCTGTCTGTCGCCGGACGTTTGCTCGGCAATGGCGGTGTGCATGTGCACTACAGCGCCGGAGCCGGTGGCTTGATTAACCAGGGCCGCCAGAGACAGGGTGGTCATGGCCGGGGAGGGCAGTCGACCGACTTCGATCCAGTGCACCTGTTGGCCATCAATGTTTTAAGGCTGCTTTCGGTGCGGTAGGCCAACCGAGACCAGGACGGCCATGCCTGGGGAGCATCGGTCTTATCCAGACAGAGTTCCTCGGCCTTCTCATCGAAATTCTGTTTGATGGCCTCTTCTTCGGCCCGATCGTAATAGCTGGCGGCCAGAACGGGCTGCAATGCCAGGGGCCAGTCCACGAGGTTCCATTGGCCAAGTTGCACTGCGAAGGGCTGGTGGAAGAGAGCGCCGTACATGGCGCTGGTCATCAGTGAGCCGATGAGTCCGTCCTGTTCCTCGCCAAGGACAAACTGGGCCTGGATGCTGTCGTTGATGGCAGAGACCAGCCGTTCTTCATCGTCTTCAACTGCCAGGGCATAGCCGGTTCTGTCCGCATACTGGGCAATGGCCAGCGTCAGGCGCTGGAGTTCGTCCCGAAGTTCAACGGTTTGTGCGACTTCGGCGATGATCGCCCGACGCAGCAGGGTAACCAGCTCTTCCATCGCAGGATTGGGCATCAGGGTTTTCTGGGGGGCAAGGATCAGCAGTTCGTCTTCGCTGGCGGCTTCAGATAGCCCCGACATTCCTGCCGGGCCTTCAGCCGCTGGATATGGCTGAGACCGTTGCTGTTGGACTCCCCATAGGCAAGGTTGGCCTGCAGGAGCAGGCGCGCAACCTGGGCCTGCTGGGATTGGGAAACCTGGACTTGATGCTTGGCTTGCATGGGACACCTCGTGATAACAGCCGCAATCCGGAGCGGCAAAGGTCTGCAGTTTTTGACGGTTTGCCGTGCTTTGAGGGAGGTGTTGCGAAAGGTGTGCCAGTTCTCTAAATCAACCGAACAGGCCCCGGATAGCGTGCAACCAGCTCATCGGAGGTAAGTAGCAAGAAACCTTCTGTCTCTGCCTGGGCGACCAGAATCCGGTCGAAAGGATCCTTGTGTATGTCCGGAAGGTGGCTTACGGCAAGTGCGTGCTGCGACGATATCGGCAATTCCAGGTAGCCGTTATCCATAAGGCCACGCCTCAGTAGATGCGGATCAACGTGAAAATCCGGTCGGCCCAGCCCATTCTTGATAACCACTTCCCAAAGACTTGCGGCGCTGAAATACAGGCGGTTACTTTCGTTGCTGATCAGGGTTGCCGCCTCGGGTGACAGCTTATCCGGCTCGGCCGCTGCCCATAGCAGAATGTGGGTATCCAGAAGCAGGTTCACCTCAGCCTCCGAACATTTCAACTATTTCGTCCTGGCCCATCCGGTCAAAATCTTCCGGCACCGTGAATTCACCTGCCATGAAGCCAATCCGTTTTTGCTGGCTTTGTTCGGGGGAATCGTAAGCCATTACCCGGGCAACCGGCTTTCCCGCTTTGGCGATGATGAATGCCTCGCCCTTGGCGGCACGGGCCACCAGTTGTGACAGGCGGGTTTTTGCTTCGTGCATGTTGACGGATTCCATTTATCCTCCATAGACTTAGTTCTTTGAACTTAGTCTATCACTGGCGAGGTAGTTGGGCTACCTTCCGGCGCATTTCTGATTAGGCAATGCCGCAACAAGGTAGAGTGCCGGGAAGGTGTGGGTTAGACTTTTGGGAAAGCGACTTATTCATAAGGGAGCGGGAATGGCTAAATCCGGATTGCCAGGTGTCCTGAGGGATCGACACGGAGAACTGAACCAGCTTTGCCGTAAGTACAATGATTGCGTTTAGAAATGTGCTCATGAAGTGGACCCCAAACTACCGGAGCCCTTATGCCCCCGCCAGCCAACAAAGCCTACCAACTCAAAGTATCACTTCTCGGCGCCCGGCCGCCGATCTGGCGCCGGTTGCTGGTTGCGCCGGATACCACGTTTCAGGATCTTCACCGGATTATCCAGTTGGCGATGGGCTGGCAGGCCTGTCATCTGCATATGTTTCAGGCGGGTGATGACCGGTTGATTGGTGATCCGGCGGAGGATTTCGATGGCATGCAGAATTTTCAGGATGAAACCATGGTGGCGGTGTCTGCTGTGCTCAACAAGGAAGGGCAGGCTCTGACGTATGACTATGATTTCGGCGACAGCTGGGAGCACGAGGTACGGCTTGAAAAGGTCCTGCCGGGCGATCAGGGCGAGCCGTTGCCCCGCTGCATAAAAGCCGTGCGCCAGTGCCCGCCAGAGGATGTCGGTGGCTTGCCCGGATTCTACGATTTTCTGGAAGCCATGGAAGATGCCGCTCATCCGGAGCATGTGGCAGTGCGCGAGTGGATGGGTGGCGAATGGTTCGAGCCGGAGTTTGTGGATCTTGATGACATCAACCAGGCGCTCGCCGAGCGGGATGCCCTGTTTTCCGAAACCGAATCCGAACCCGATATCCCGCCGGCCCGAGAACTCTTCGGCCTTAGCCCCAGCCAGGTTTATGAGCTGCTGCAGAACCCACTGAATTGCCCCTCTGTGTTCAAGCCGCTGATCAATGCCGAAGCCGTAAACCGCGAACTCGACACCGCGCCGGTCATCCGGATGGCGAAAGTTCTGGTTGAGGCCATGAAAGGCAAGGGCATCCGCCTCACCGGCAAGGGCAACCTGCCTCTCAAACAGGTCAAGGCCATGATTGAAGCCGGTGGAGAAGAGATTGTGGCACCGATGGCGAGATATTCTCCGATTCGCTCCGAGGAGCACATTCTGGCCGTGATTCTCACCCGCGTGTTGCTGGAAATTGCCGGCTATACCAAAAAGCAGAAAGGTGTACTTTCACTCAAAAAAACCGCCGAAACCAGGCTTGAGAAAAAAGGCTGGTTAATGGTTTACAGGGATCTGCTCTCCACCGCGTTCTCGCGGCTCAGCTGGGCTTCCATGGACCACTACGATGGCCTGGATGAAATACAGTACACCGCACCATTCTGCTTCTGGCTGCTGTCAGAGAAAGGCGAGCAGTGGCGCCCGGTGGACGACTACCTGGAGGACATGCTCAAGGCCTTTCCCCGGCTGCCGCTTGCCGCCTACCCGGTGGTCTACATGAGCGATGAGGAGCAGGCACGATCTGCGATGCGCTCAAGAATGTTGACGCTGTACCAGCTACTTGGCCTGATCGAGCTGGATCCTGAGCATGCACGGTTGCGGAGTGAGGGTGAGCAGATGATGCGGCGGACGGCGTTGTTTGAGGGGCTATTTACCAGAGTATAAGTTTCGGGGCTGGCTCCAAAGTAGTGGCGGTGCATTCTTTGGCAATTTTTGCCATTATCTGACCATTAGAGGGCTTAATTATGGCAACGATGAATATATCCCTGCCCGATGCGATGAAAACCTGGGCAGAGCAACAGGCCGAATCTGGTAGGTATTCCAATACCAGCGATTATGTTCGTGATCTTATTCGTAAAGATCAGGACCGGCGACACAAAATCGACCAGTTACAAAGTCTCGTTACAGCGGGAATTGCCAGTGGCAAAGGGACTTGTTCAATGGATGAACTGAGAGTTTCTGCAAAGAAACCAGCCAGGGATTCATCCACCGCGATCACTTCCACATCGTCCAGATAGCTGGCCAGTTCCATGGCCCGCTGGCCGGACTGGGCGCCGCAGACCATGATGCGCAGAGTGGCCGGGAGATTGTCGGTGCCCAGCCCCAGTTCGGTGACCATCGCGGCCTTCTCATCGAAATTCTGTTTGATCGCCTCTTCTTCTGCCCGATCGTAATAGCTGGCGGCCAGAACTGGCTGCAATGCCAGAGGCCAGTCCACCAGGTTCCACTGGCCAAGTTGTACCGCGAATGGCTGGTGGAAAAGGGCGCCATACATCGCGCTGGTCATCAGTGAGCCGATGAGCCCGTCCTTTTTCTCACCAAGGGCAAACATCGCAGGATTGGGCATCAGGGTTTTCTGGAGGGCAAGGATCAGCAAATCGTTTTCACTGGCGGCCTCAGATAGCCCCGGCATTCCTGCCGGGCCCTCAGCCGCTGGATATGGCTGAGGCCATTGCTGTTGGACTCCCCATAGGCAAGATTGGTCTGCAAACTCCACCGTCCATAGTCGAGCCATCGGGTGATCGGCCTGCCAAGGCTGCGGTAAGTTTTGTCCTCAGTCTACCTGGACCAGCCGCACAGGCCCCGGGTGCGCGCCACCAGCTCATTCGAGGTAAGTAGCAAGAAGCCCTCAGTCTCCAGAGGCTGGCAGCACTGAAAAACAGGCGGTTATCTTCATTGCCGATCAGCTCTGTCGCCCGAGGGGATAACTTGGAGGGCTCACCTTTGGCTGCACGGGCAACCAGTTGCTGCAAGCGGGTTTTCGCTTCCTGCAAATTGACAGATTTCATGATTGACCTGACCGGCCATCTAAACTTGTTCAAAAGAACTTAGGGAGACTCTGAATAAGTCTCAAAATCAGCGATAATACGGCCATCGTCAACCGCACAGGATTCATCACCACCATGGATCAGATTACCGTCTCCGAAGCCGAGTACCAGAACAAGAAGCGTAAAACCCGCCGCGAGATTTTTCTGAAACGGATGGACAAGCTGATTCCGTGGAAGCAGTTGGAGAAGAAGGTAGCCCGATATTACCCCAAGGGGCCAGACTGGCCGGCCACCGTATCCGCTGCCGACCATGCTGCGTGAAGGCAGCATTGTGGATGCTTCCATCATTTCTGCACCAAGCTCCACGAAGAATGAAAGCGGCCAGCGCGACCCTGAGATGCGACAAACCAGAAAAGGCAACCAGTGGTACTTTGGCATGAAGATGCATATCGGCGTGGACGATACGCTCGGCTTGATCCACAGCATCGATACCACCGCTGCTAATGTCCACGACATCGTGTCCGCCGGCAACCTTCTTCACGGTGACGAGCAGCGCGTGTTCGGTGATGCCGGTTATCTTGGCATTCAAAAGCGGGATAAGCATAAAGATCGCCAAAATGTATCCTCGTTCATTGCCAAGCGCCCCGGTTGTTGGCCGTTCCGGCCGTCGCTTTCTTTATTGTTTGGGGGGCAAGGTTTAAACTCCAGACATATACCGTAAGCGACTGAGTAAAGTATGGCCGCATTTAATGCACTGGAGATGCTGAAAGAAAAACAGGACGAGATTCGGCGGCTTTGTGAAAAGCACCGGGTAATGTCGTTTGGTGTTTTTGGTTCTGCTGCTACGGGGCATTTCAATGAGAACAGTGATCTGGATTTTCTTGTGGATTTTGATCCGGCGCTAACGGCCTCACAAAAAGCCGCGGCGTTTTTCGGACTAAAAGAAGATCTTGAAGTGATGTTTTCTCGCTCCGTGGATCTGGTCACTGTGTCCTCCTTGACCAACCCTTATTTCAGAGCCTCGGTTCTTGAAGAGCGGCATTCCTTGTATGCAGCGTGAGGCTCTCAAGTACCTTTACGATATTCTTGCAGCTGCTGAGAAGGTTCAGCGTTTTGTTGCTGGTAGCAGTGAAGACGATTATCTGAGTGATGAGTTGTTGCAGTCTGCTGTTGAGCGCCAGTTCGAAATTATCGGAGAGGCTATGGGTAAGTTACACAAGATTGCCCCAGACGAGGCTGAGCGGTTTGTCGATTATAAAAAGATGATCGCATTTCGCAACGTGCTTATTCACGGCTACGCGACTATCGATCCGGTGATTGTTTGGGGTGTGGTGGAAAGCAATCTGAATGACGTTTTGAATCAGGCGCGGGAAGCTCTGAGCGCTGATTAATCATCGACAGTTGATATTGGACGAATGCCTCGAAAATGAGGGCAGACGAAAATTGCATCTGACCCTGGGTTCACGCCTTTTGCTTTGGAATAAGGCGCTTTCTTGTCGGATTACGGCTTCGCCTAATCCGACACCCCAGGCCCGAAGTTAATTCACCGCCGCTTTAAAAAATAAACACTCAAATTCTGCCCCATCAGACTCTGCACCTCGCTGCCCAGTGCCTCCGCCTGAATTTGCTTCTGCACCGGTCCGGTTGCCAGGCTGTGGCCATCCACATCCCGCGCTTTCACGAGCTTCCATTCCACCTCATTACTGGCCATGGCCATCAACTCTTTCAGCTGGGCGGTATCCTGGGGCCGGAACCATCTGTCCCGGCAGCCGCCGAGGCTGTAGAAATCGGCGTCGGCGGTCAGGTTCTGCCAGGCAGTATCGTTTTTATTGGCCAGAACCATCCGGCGGAGCTGGCGCAGCGTCTGACGGGTGGGTTGAAGCTTATGCTCGGCAACCAGTTTGCGAATCTGTTTGTCGCCGGACGTTTGCTCGGCAATGGCGGTGTGCATGTGCACCACAGCGCCGGAGCCGGTGGCCTGGTTAACCAGGGCCGCCAGAGACAGAGTGGTCAAGGCCGGTGAGGGCAGGCGACCGACTTCAATCCAGTGCACCTGGTGGCCATCGGCCACAAAACGCTGGGCGATGGACCAGGGCCAGAACACGATGTTGTCCATACCCATCTCGTTGGCCATGCGCGTGGCTTTGGCGATGTTGGCCAGGGATTCATCCACCGCGATCACTTCTACATCGTCCAGATAGCTGGCCAGTTCCATAGCCCGCTGGCCGGACTGCGCACCGCACACCATGATGCGAACGGTGGCCGGGAGATTGTCGGTGTCCAGCCCCAGCTCGGTGGCCATCAATGTTTTAAGGCTGCTTTCCGTGCGGTAGGCCAACTGGGACCGAGACGGCCATGCCTGGGGAACATCGGTCTTCTCCAGGCAGAGTTCATCGGCCTTCTCATCGAAATTCTGCTTGATGGCTTCCTCTTCGGCCCGGTCGTAATAGCTGGCGGCCAAAACTGGCTGCAATGCCAGGGGCCAGTCCACCAGGTTCCACTGGCCAAGTTGCACCGCGAAGGGCTGGTGGAAGAGAGCGCCGTACATGGCGCTGGTCATCAGTGAGCCGATGAGTCCGTCCTGTTCCTCGCCAAGGGCAAACTGGGCCTGGATGCTGTCGTTGATGGCCGAGACCAGTCGCTCTTCATCGTCTTCAGCTGCCAGGGCATAGCCGGTTCTGTCGGCGTATTGAGCGATGGCCAGTGTCAGGCGCTGCAGTTCGTCCCGAAGTTCAACGGTTTGTGCGACTTCGGCAATGATCGCCCGACGCAGCAGGGTAACCAGCTCTTCCACCGCAGGATTGGGCATCAGAGTTTTCTGGAGGGCCAGGATCAGCAGTTCGTCTTCGCTGGCGGCCTCAAGGGAAATCTGTGCGTCCGGGTTATCGAGGCCATATTGGTGATGAATAATGGCGCTGACAAACCGGCCAAGTTCCTGATGTGGCAGACCATCCCGCTGGAGAAGTGCAATAGCATCTTGGGCCAGGGCGGAATCCGCCTTGCTGACTTCCAGGTGCTGGGCGCAGGTGAGCATGCCGCTGTAGACGGAATCCCATTCGGCGCCGGTTTCCAGCAGCTTGCGGTAATGCAGGTAGGCCACATCGAACTGGCCCTGCAACCGTTTGGCGTGGGCAACGCCGCAGAAAGCGGCGGCAGATTGCCGCTCGCAGTCCAGAGCCTGCAGGAAATACTGCTCCGCAAGGGCCGGCCGCTCGGTTTTCAGGGCCCAGTAGCCCAGGTTGCAATACTGCTGCGCCTGACCCGGCTGATGGTCCAGGCTGGCATTGAACAGGGTATGAGCCTTCTCAAGCTGCCCGTCGTCCATCTCCACGCGGCCAAGCAACCCCAGCCCACCGGCATGCTCCGGCTCCAGGGTCAGCGCTTCGTTCAAATAGCCCCGACATTCCTGCCGGGCCTTTAGCCGCTGGATATGGCTGAGGCCGTTGCTGTTGGACTCCCCGTAGGCAAGGTTGGCCTGCAAAAGCAGGCGGGCAACCTGGGCCTGTTGGGATTGGGATACCTGGACTTGATGCTTGGCTTGCATGGGACACCTCGTGAATACAGCCGCAATTTGGAGCGGCAAAGGTCTGCAGTTTTTGACGGTTTGCCGTGCTTTGAGGAAGGTGTTGCGAAAGGTGTGCCAGTTTGGTGATACGGTGGGCGCTGCTATGCGAGAGCGCTCTCTAATGTATTTTTTGGCAAACTTTGCCATAATTTGAAAAAGGAGGGCTTTATTATGGCAACGATGAATATATCCCTGCCTGATGCGATGAAAGCTTGGGCAGAGCAACAGGCGGAATCTGGAAGGTATTCCAATATAAGCGATTACGTGCGTGATCTTATTCGTAAAGATCAGGACCGGCGACACAAAATCGACCAGTTACAAAGTCTCGTTTCAGCGGGAATTGCCAGTGGGGAAGGAGCTCGTTCAATGGATGAATTAAGAGCTGCTGCAAAGTGTTTAGCCAGGGATGGAGAAGTCGATGAATTACGTTCTCAGCAGGAAGGCTGAAGAAGATATTATTTCTATCTACCTCCATGGATTGGAACACTTTGGTGAAATGCAGGCCGACGCTTACCACTCAAAGCTAGAGGCTTGCTTCGAGTTTCTTGCTCGAAACCCGCTCTCCACGCCAGAACGCATGGAATTGTCCCCGCCGGTAAGAGTATATCCTGTCGGCGCACATATCGTGATCTACCAGGTAATAGACTCGTGCAACATATTCATTGTGAGGGTGCGGCACGAGCGTGAAGACTGGCTATTAATATAGGTTCCACCAAAAACCAAAACGGCCGGGTTGTTAGCCCGGCCGTTTTGGTTCCAGAATTCAGGTTTAGCGACGTTATCCTTGCAGCAACTGCAACACCTGCTGAGGCCGTGCGTTGGCCTGGGCCAGAACCGAGAGGCCAGCCTGCTGGAGAACCTGGGTTCGGGCCAGTTCGGCGGATTCCGCGGCGAAGTCTGCATCGCGAATGCGTGAGCGGGCTGCCGACAGGTTTTCAGTTGAAGTGCTCAGGTTGGCGATAGTGGTTTCAAATCGATTCTGCACTGCACCCAAGTCGGCCCGTATGCTGTTAATAGATTGCAACGCAGAATCTACTGCTAACAGAGCTTTATTGGCCCCTGGTACAGTGGAAATATCAATAGTGGCAACATTTTGAGATTCTTCCACAGAAAGCAGGGTCTGGCTGAAGCCGATGATGTCTGCACCTTCAGTTATTGTTACATTTCCCAGGGATTGCAGGGTGATTTCGCCGCGGTAGGTGTAACTATTAGACGCACTAGCATCAGTGTCGGCAGTTTGGGTGAAACCATTTTGGAACACAGAGGTGAGAACAGATTGCCCGGTTGTGGTACTGGCGTCGTCTGTGATGGAAATGTCTTCATCCAGAATGATATTTCGACCATCTTTTGCAGTTAGAACCAGTTCATTGCTTGAATCTACAGACGCTCTGATACCGGTTTTCGATGTGAACTGGTTGATGGCGGCTTCTGCATCTGAGAGTGAAACGCTATCGCCCCCATCAAGAGATGTCTCCAAGACCACAGTTCCGTTTACCGTGAGTTTGTAGGACGCAGTGTCGGCTTCGCCGCCGCTGTTAAATGTCACTAGCTCGTTTGAGCCAATGCCCGCAAAGCTTTTTTCTGTTTTTGCCAGTGCCTGCACTCCATCGATGCCGGTACCGTTGATTGCTGCTGCTTTAGCGTAGGCGCTGTCGCCCGTTTGTCCGTCCAACGTGCCTGCAAAGCGATCTGAATCTGAGACGCTCTTGCCGTTAATAACTAATCCGTTCCCTGCAGTGGTGGTGGTGCCACTAACGCCCGTGAATTGGTCGACAGCTGCCGGGGATGTCGGGGTGCCTGTGAAGGAGCCGTCGGTGGGTGAGCCATCAAGTGCCGTTGCACCAGCGCGGGCGGTCGTGCCAGCGAGATCAACGACTGAACCAAGTTGGTTAGCTTTGGCTCCATCAACCGAGACACCGATGGTCTGGTTGGCATTGGCGCCAACCTGAAACTGTTGGGTTATGTATGACCCATCCAAGACGTTTAATCCGTTAAATTGCGTTTCAGTGGCAATGCGATCGATTTCTTCGATCAGCTGAGCAACTTCGGCTTGGAGGGCGGCACGATCAGAACCGGAGTTCGTCGCGTTGGCCGATTGAACCGACAGCTCTCGAATTCGTTGCAAGGCGTTCGCTGATTCGCTCAGCGCCCCCTCTGCGACCTGAGCGAGGGAAATGCCATCGTTCGCGTTTCGCACCGCCTGATTCAAGCCTCGAATCTGAGAAGTGAAGCGTTCGGAAATAGCAAGACCTGCCGCGTCATCCTTAGCCGAGTTGATGCGCAACCCAGACGAAAGTCTTTCCAAAGCAATGTTGGCATCGCCCTGAGTGGCGTTCAGGTTGCGCTGCGCATTCAGTGAAGCAATGTTGGTATTAATGACCTGAGGCATATCAATTCTCCCTGCTCAGAGGTGCCGGAAGCCTGGTGCCCGAGCTTTAATGGGAACCCTTGCCGGCTGAAATTCGTTAAATTGCCGCTTTGTAGAGGTGTAAGCGAAGGGCGTGCCAGTTTTCAGAATTGAAAATTAGGTCAATGTTTTTAATGCACTTTTTGTTTCGATCGCCGATTGAGAAAAACATGGGAGGACAAAGAGCTGCCGCTTCGGAAGGAATTGAATTGCCGGTTTTACATTTGTTAACAAAAACAACGGATTTTTTTCTAAAGCAACCGGATGTGGCGCCGTTAAGTGGAGTAACAGGGCGGCGCTCCCAAACTGAGAACGGGCGCCAGACCTTTTCCATGAAATAACGACATCTGTCGAAGGAGAAGCAATATGGCTCTCGGTATTAACACTAACGTTGCATCACTGTCTGCTCAGAATCAGTTGAATAAGTCTCAAGGCCTTAATGATCAAGCGCTCGAGCGCCTGTCCTCTGGCCTTCGGATTAACTCTGCGAAGGATGACGCGGCCGGTCTTGCGATCTCTACTCGTTTTCAGGCTCAAATTTCTGGCCTGAACGTAGCCCAGCGTAACGCTAACGATGGTATTTCTTTGGCCCAAACTGCTGAGGGTGCTTTGGGGGAGATCACCAGTTCGCTCCAGCGAATTCGTGAGCTGTCTGTTCAATCCGCTAACGCGACTAACAGTTCGTCCGATCGTCAGGCGCTTCAGGAGGAAGTTGCTCAGTTGCAGAGTGAAATCGAGCGCGTGGCGACCACCACAGAGTTCAACAACACCAAACTGTTAAATGGTAACTTTACCTCGCAGCAGTTTCAGGTGGGTGCGAACGCGAACCAGACAATTAATGTTTCCGTTGATGGGGCCCGTGCTACCCAGATTGGTTCCGTTGTAAACACAACAGGAACGAATACTGTAAGCGGAGTCGGCAGCATCAGTGGTCTTGGCACGGTAGAAGGTACCGCCGATACGTATGACGGTGTGTCGAGTGACGTTATCACTGGAACAAACGTCACTGTGAATGGTGTAAACATTCTGGCGTCTGACAAATTTACTGGTGAGTCTGCACGGGGTGAGACAGCAGACAGCGCATTTGCCAAAGCTGCGGCGATTAATTCTAGCGGAGCTGGTATAAGTGCTGTTGCAACAACAGAACAGACCCTCAGTCTTGGGGGTAGCGATGCGGTTACGTTTGCACCGGGTGATGCAGACGATACTGCTGCATATAGCTTGACTGTAAATGGCGAGAAAGTTTTTGAGCAGACGCTAGCAACCGGTGCAACTACCGTTTCTGCGAACGACATTGTTGAAGGCATTAACAAGAACACCGGTACAACAGGTGTGACTGCCAAGTTTGAGAACAATAACTTGGTCCTGACAAATGCTGACGGTGGCAATATAAAGGTTGACGAGTCCGTCACGGCAAGCGACGGCACGAGTGTGAGTGCTAATGACTCGGACATCAATACGATTCTGAGTCAGCTTTCAACTGGCGGTATCACCGATGGCGCTGCGCAAACTGCAAGCGCTACATATCGTGGGGAGTTAACCATCCAGTCCAACGAGTCAGTAAACGTGACAAATGGGGCTGCAGTTATTGGTCTTGATCCTAGCGGCGAGACAGTGCTGAATGTTGATACAACCAAGTCTGTTGCTACTGTGGACATTTCAAGTGTTAAAGGAGCGAATGACGCAATTCTGGCAATTGATGCAGCCCTAGACAGCATCAATAGTTCGCGCGCCAAGCTCGGTGCGGTTCAGAACCGTTTCGATTCAACTATTTCGAACATTGCGTCCACTTCAGAGAATCTGAGCGCTGCTAATAGCCGAATTTTGGACGCGGACTTCGCCGCGGAAACCGCCAAGCTGGCCAAGTCTCAGGTGCTCCAGCAGGCCGGTATCTCGGTCCTGGCTCAGGCGAACGCCCGTCCGCAGCAGGTTCTGTCCCTCCTGCAGTAAGGGGCTCGCGGTAACAGCCGGAACCTTCGGGTTCCGGCTCAACGCCGTTTGAGGATAGTGAGGTAAAGCTATGAATGACGTTAACCTGAACAGCCCGGATCTGAAGCTGGTTCGCACCAGTGAGCAAGTGCCGGCTCGGGCAATTTCGTCATCTCAGGCCGAAGGCAGGAATGCCTCCGACCTTGCTGGTTCGTCTGCCGCAGTCAGTCAGGTTGAGAACTCTCAGGTTGCTTCGGACGTGTCCAAAGCTGAAAAGCTCCAGGCTCGGAATGAAGCCTCACGGGAGCAACTGGATGATGCGGTTAGCCAACTGAACGATTTTGTTCAGAATGTGCAGCGGGATTTGCAGTTTGAAGTGGATAATGAATTAGGCCAGACGATCGTAAAGGTAGTCGATCAGTCGACCAAAGAAGTTATCCGGCAGATTCCGGATGAGCTGGCATTGAGGTTGGCAGAAAACTTGCAGCAGGATGAGCCGCTGACGTTGTTTAATATTAAAGTGTAAGGGCGGTTGCTCTTACGCAGATTTAAATGACGGTATTTCAGCACCGCCGCACCCGTGAGGGGCCGGCGGTGTTCTGCGTTTTTGGGGTGAGAGGGTTCTCCCTCTCCCCCGGCCCCTCTCCCGCGAGGGGAGAGGGGAGGTGTTGTTAACTGTTACAGGGTGTTACAAATCGGCGAAAGAAAAAGGCAAAGTTTTGCCGCTTTTTGCCGATAAACTGAACAATGAAGAGATTCGCCCCCTTGAGGAGGCATGAGCATGGCAAACATATCATCGTTGGGTCTTGGTTCAGGCGTTCTGAATTCGGATCTGGTTGATCAACTGGTACAGGCAGAGCGTGCGCCTACGGAAAATAGGCTTACACAGAAGACAGAGCAAACCCAGGCTTTGCTGTCCGCCTACGGTAAGCTACGCAGCGCTGTTACCGAATTGCGTTTGCCAATGCGCCAGCTCAGCGCTCCGGATAATCTCAAGGCATTTTCTGCGAATTCTTCTAACGAAGGCATTGGGGTGTCCGTAGACAGCACTAAGGCGAGTCGCGGCACATACAGCGTTGAGGTAACCAGTCTTGCTGGTGCGCAAGCGTTGGCTTCCAGGGATGTGTTCGCGGATCGCGATGCGACCAGTGTGGGGCAGGGCACGCTGACGCTGAATGTAGGAGATAAAACCACGAACCTCACTATTGATAGTAGCAATGACACGCTTCAGGGGCTGGCAAACGCGATCAATGATTCGGATGCGGGTGTCTCTGCAGGCGTTATCGATACGGGGAACGGCTTCCAATTGGTGCTCTCTGCGGACGAGACCGGAACCGCCAATGCGGTAAGTATTTCAGTATCTGGTGATACGGGTGGCACAGACACTGATAGCCAGGGGCTGTCTCGATTTGCGTTTAACACTGGCATGGATGCAGATGCCGGTTTGCAAGAAACAATTGCCGCTTCAGATGCCGTGATGGAAATCAACGGCGTTGAGGTTACGCGGTCCACCAACAGTTTTGAGAACGTAATTGATGGCTTGACCTTCGATATCACCGAGACTGGTTCCTCGATTATCAAGGTCCAGCAAGACTTCGGTGCAGTTGCCGATCGGGTGCAGGGCTTCGTCGATAAATTTAACTCGCTTCAGTCGACGATTGACAGCCTTGCTGGCTTCAACGCCGAAGCCGGCGTTGGCAGCCTGCTCACGGGTGACAGCACCGTCCGTTCTATTCAGAATCAATTGCGTCAGGTTCTGACGCGGGTTGTGCCGGGCCTGGAGAATTCCAGTGTTCGTAGCCTGGCGGATGTGGGCATCACGACCAACTTTGAAACTGGTGGTCTGGAGTTTGACCGAGCCAGGTTTGAAGAGCAGCTGAAGAATAATCCGGACGATGTGACGGCACTGTTTGCAGAGCAAGGCCGGACAACCGATAGCCAGGTCGAGTTCGTCCGGAGTGGCTTGAATACTGAGCCAGGCCGCTACGATATCAACATTACCCAGGCGGCGACGCAGGGCGCACTATCTGGGGCTGCGTTTACGGCCCCACTTACCATCGGCGCCGGCAATGACGAGCTGACGTTCCAGGTTAATGGTGAAACGTCTGTGAGCGTTCAGCTCACTCAGCAAACCTACAATACAGCTCAAGAGCTGGCAGACGAGATACAGGTTCAGTTGAATGCCAATAATGCTCTGAATGCGTCTGGCTCGGGTGTCCAGGTTGGCGTTGGAAGCGGCGGCGAGCTGACATTTACCTCCTCCGATTACGGCAGTGATTCGAATGTCAGCCTGACATCAGTAGAAGATGGTTCCGCTTATGGATTGTCTGCTGCCACAGGCACTTCAGGTGTTGATGTGGCCGGCACCATTGGTGGCCGAACTGCGGAAGGCGACGGGCAGGTACTCTTTCTGGGAAGCGGCAATGGTGGTGCGTCTGGTCTGCAGGTTCGTATTCTGGGCGACCAGACTGGCAGTCGCGGCTCGATTACTTTTGTGGAAGGCGTTGCAGAGCGGACGGTTGATCTGGTTTCCAGTTTTGTGGGTGCTGATGGCGCCATCGAATCGCGGACCGAGGGCCTCAATCGCGATCTGGAACAAATTCAGGAAAATCAGGCGCGACTTGAGGAACGTATTGCTGCTTACCGTGAGCGCTTGGTTAGTCAGTTCACAGCGGCAGATTCCCTGATTTCCCAGCTCAACAGTACACAGGATTACGTAAGCCAGCAGCTCGCTGCGCTTGCACCCCAAAACAACCGGAACAACAACTGATCGGCGTAGGCCGATTAGCGAACGAAGAGGTTTAGTATGAACGGTTTACAGGCATATCAGCGCGTAAACACCCAAACCAGCATCACCGATGCAGATCCGCATAAGCTGATCCAGCTTTTGTACAATGGTGCTATTGAGCGCATCAACATGGCCAAGTCTCGTATCCAGGCAAAGGATTACGGCGGCAAGGCCCAGTTGATCAACAAGGCCATCGAGATTATTGGTGGGCTGCGTTCCTTCCTGGATTTCGAACAGGGTGGCGATCTGGCTGCGCGTCTTGAGGCGCTGTATGACTATATGGAGCGGACGCTTCTGCAAGCCAGCGCCAAGAATGATTTGGCCAAGCTGGATGAGGTTCTGACCCTTCTGCGTTCTGTTAAAGAAGGGTGGGATGGTATTCGGGAAGAGGCTGTTGGTCAGCAGGCTGCTGGCTGATCAATAACCCCCCTCTCCCCAACCCCTCTCCCGCCAGGGGAGAGGGGCTTTATAGCCATTCCCCCCGCTCTCCCGTACAATACTGCCCTTATTTTCAACACATCCATTCTGTTCAGTCTGGAGCAAGGGCATGTCTGATATCAAAAAGGTGGTGCTGGCCTATTCCGGTGGCCTGGATACTTCCGTCATCGTTCGGTGGTTGCAGGATACCTATAACTGTGAGGTGGTGACGTTCACCGCCGACATTGGCCAGGGCGAGGAAGTTGAGCCTGCGCGGGCGAAAGCCGAGGCGTTGGGCGTTAAGGAAATCTACATTGAGGACCTGCGCGAGGAGTTTGTGCGCGATTACGTGTTCCCGATGTTCCGCGCGAACACCATCTACGAGGGTGAGTACTTGCTGGGTACGTCCATTGCCCGTCCTCTGATTGCCAAGCGTTTGATCGATATCGCCAATGAAACCGGCGCCGACGCTATTTCCCATGGCGCTACCGGTAAGGGTAACGATCAGGTTCGTTTCGAGCTGGGTGCCTATGCGCTGAAGCCTGGTGTGAAGGTGATTGCGCCCTGGCGTGAGTGGGATCTGAATTCCCGCGAGAAGCTGCTCAAATATTGCGAAGAGCGCAACATCCCGGTGGAGATGAAGAAGGGCAAGAGCCCTTACTCCATGGACGCCAACCTGCTGCACATTTCGTACGAAGGCATCAACCTGGAAGATCCCTGGGCGGAAGCCGAGGAAGATATGTGGCGCTGGAGTGTGTCTCCGGAAGCCGCGCCGGATGAACCGACCTACGTTGAGCTGACCTACAAGAAGGGCGACATTGTTGCCATCGATGGTCAGGACATGAAGCCCCACGTGGTCCTGGAAACCCTGAACAAGCTGGCGGGTGCCAATGGTATTGGTCGCCTGGACATCGTTGAGAACCGCTACGTGGGTATGAAGTCCCGCGGCTGTTACGAGACCCCGGGCGGTACCATCATGCTGCGTGCCCACCGTGCCATTGAGTCCATCACCCTGGACCGCGAAGTGGCGCACCTGAAAGACAGCATCATGCCGCGCTACGCCGAGGTGATCTACAACGGTTACTGGTGGTCCCCGGAGCGTGAGGCTTTGCAGGCTCTGATTGATCAGACCCAGCACTATGTGAACGGCACCGTTCGCCTGAAGCTCTACAAGGGCAATGTGGATGTGGTTGGCCGTAAGTCCGAGGATTCTCTGTTCGACGAGAAGATTGCCACCTTTGAGGAAGATCAGGGTGCGTACGATCAGAAGGATGCAGAAGGCTTTATCAAGCTGAATGCGCTGCGTCTGCGAATTGCTGCTGGCAAAGGCCGCAAGCTTTAGAGCGTGAACTTGGGGTCAGATGAAAATGGGATGAAAAGTCATCTGACCCCATTTTCATCTGACCCCGTTTTCATCCACAATCCGGCGTTTTTGGTTATACTCTTCGACAAAATGCCAACAACGATTTAAGTCACCATGCCCCCTCTCGGAACCGCTTCCGTCTCTGCCCTGCGCCAATATGTTCGCTACGCCGATGCCAAAGGCATTGATACCACCCGTCTTTTCAGCAAAGCGGGCCTTGAGCTGAACATTCTCGATACCGGTGACGGTCGCCTGAACGGCGAGCAGTTTCAAATCTTTATCCGCCTGCTTGCCGAAACAACGGGTAATCCTATTCTCGGCCTGGAAACCGGTGATTACGTGCAGCCAGGCTCCTATAGCGTGCTTGGTTACATAACGATGAGTTGTGTGACGCTTGGAGAGGCTGTCACTCGAATTGCACCCTATGAAAAGTTGGTGGGAGATATGGGCACCACGGGGCTGCGGTTGAATGGTGATGAAGTGTCTCTGGTGTGGACCTGCAACTTTACGGATCCGCTGGTATGGCCCCAGGTAGTGGACAATGTGTTTGCCTCATGGATCAACTATGCCCGTTGGCTGGCGGATAACCGGAAGGCTTCGCCGCTGCGGGTACAGCTTCGGCGTTCCTCCCCGGGGAGCGATTACGAGAAGGCCTATGCAGAGCGTTGGCAGTGCCCGGTGGAATTTAGTGCCGAAGAGGACTGCGTAATCCTGCGCCAGAGTCTTCTGTCCACACGCCTGCGCCAGCCAGACCCGCTGTTGCGCAAGACCCTGGAAACTCATGCGTTATCACAGTTGGCCCTGCTGGATTCTGATACGGATCTGACCAGCCGGGTAAAACAGAGTATTCAGAAACAACTTGCGGATGGAGTCACCCGGCAGGATATGATTGCTGAAGATCTGGGTATGACCAGCCGCACCCTGCAACGCAAGCTGGGTCAGGAGGGGGTGTCCTACCAGAAGCTGTTGGATGAAGTTCGCCAGCAGATGGCTGAAGACTACCTGCGAAACACCGAAATGAGTATTCCCGATATCGCCTTCCGGCTGGGGTACAGCGAGACGACATCCTTCCACCGCAAGTTCAAGGCGGTGATGGGCCAGACTCCGGGGGATTTTCGTAAAAACTGAATGTGGATGGCAAGCCAAGGAGAGCAAAAATGCCAGTAATCTCGATGTTCTATGGCATTCTGATAAGAATGTACCTGTTGGATAATAATCATCACAATCTTCCACACATTCATGCTCGGTACGCAGAGTTTGAAGCATCGGTGAGTCTGCATGATGGAGAGTTGCTCGCCGGTACCCTACCGAGAAAACAGCTCCGTCTCGTTCAGGCATGGATTGAGCTTCACAGGGAAGAATTGCTGGTAGACTGGGATTTGGCTGTTCATGGGGAGCTACCCTTCAGGGTTGCTCCGCTCTAGGAGGTGCGGATGTATTGGGATATAAAGAGTGTTGAGGCGCTGGATGACTATAAGCTGAAGGTAGTACGTGTTGATGGCCTGGAAGGTGTTCTGGATATGTCGCCTTACCTTGAAAAAGGCATTTTTCGTGAGTTGAAAGATACGGATTATTTCCGGCAGGCAGGCATCACCTATGGTGCAATCACCTGGCCCAATGGTCAGGATATTGCCCCGGAGACGGTTGAGCAGGAGTTAAAGCGGTCGGCGTTATTGAAAGTTTCCGAAGGGTAATGGGTGTCAGGCTTATAATAAAAAGGCCAGCTAAAAAGCTGGCCCAAAAAACAAGGAAAGAACGAAAGTGCCTGAAAAATTCGTTAATCCGGTGGATTCGATTCCCCATATGGCGGCGGAGGTACTACTCGGCTCCTCCACCATGGGGGATACTGCTTAAATCCACAATTGCAGAATAAGTCGTCCGGCCTTTCCTGTCTGTTTGTGAAGTGTGTATCAGTGTTACCGAGTGTGTCGCCGCTTCAGGCGGTCGCTCCGATCTCCGGCGCAGTCTCGGTAAACCGACGCGTATCATAGGCATCCACCAGCCCCTGCACCGCGGCCCGTTCCATATCCTGGATCGAGGGCGTGCCGTTCTGGGCGTCGGCTTTGCAAAGTACCATGCCGGCTTCCACGGAAATATAGCCGGCGGTGGTTTTCAGAGCCTTGTGGTTGATGCCGTCGAACACGCGCCGGAAGGCGGTGGTTGTGCAATGGTCGCTGTTCGGGAAGTAGGCAATGATGGCGAACTGGTTGTCGCCGACGCGGCACAGGGCATCAATAGGGCGTATCAGGGTGCTCAGGCGGCGGGCGATGCCGATGCCCAGCTCACTCATCACCGTGGGCGGGTGTTTGCGTTTCAGTTCCTGCCAGTTGCGAATGCCGCACAGCACGTAGGCAGAGCATCCGCCGCGGGATTCAGCGTGGCGCAGCATCTTGGTCAGCCGCTCGCGGCCGTATTTGGTGTTGCAGAGACCGGTTTCCAGATCAATGATGTTAGTGGATTCCAGCTCCCGGTTGTTCTCGATCAGAAGGGAGTTGGCACGGAGCAGGGTGTTCTGGCGGTCGGCCATTCGGTCTGCGGCAAAGATGCGGGGGATCAGTTGCTTGGTCATGTCGGACTTGTAGATGAAGTCGTCCACGCCCCGGTCGAAGGCTTCTGAAAGAGCCTCGACGCTTTCCCGTGCCGTGAGCAGGATCACGTAGGTGTAGTGATTGTTCTGCTCGTCCTGTTGTCGCACCTGGTCCGTCAGCTCAAGGCCATCCATCTCGGGCATCAGCCAGTCGGCAATCAGAACGCTTACCGGGCGCTGTTCGATCAACTGCAGGGCTTCCGGTGCGTTATTCACGATGCGTACGTCGCGATATCCGGCATTTCGCAGCGTGCGGCCAACCACCATACTGCTGAATTTCGCGTCGTCTACTACCAGGATGGGAAGGTCCAGATTTGGCATTGTTATCTACTTTTAGCAGTCCGTTGTCAGGTGCGAGAGATGCCGGGGGTTGGTATCATCCCCAGCAAATTGAAGAAGTATACCTTCTTACCCTGTTGGAGAATAACGACCATGCCTTCTTTTGACATTGTTTCAGAAATCGATATGCACGAAGTCACCAATGCGGTTGACCAGGCCAAGCGCGAACTGGGCAATCGCTGGGACTTCAAGAACGTTGAAGCCGACATTGAGCTGGACGACAAGGGCATTACCATCAGTGCCGAGCAGGAGTTCCAACTTGAGCAGTTGCTGGACATGCTGCGTATGGCCTTTGCCAAGCGTAATATCGATGCTCGCGCGCTGGCCGAGGACGGTGACAGCAAGTCCGGCAAGTTGGTTAAACAGCACCTGCTGCTGAAGCAGGGCATTGAAACCGATATGGCCAAGAAGATTGTGAAGATGATCAAGGACCAGAAGATGAAGGTCCAGGCCAGTATCCAGGGCGACAAAGTGCGAGTGACCGGCAAGAAACGGGATGATCTCCAGGAAGCCATCGCCATGCTGCGCGAAGCTGAGCTGGATATCCCGCTGCAATTCAATAATTTCCGCGACTGATCCGGAGGCTCCACCATCTTAACCGGCACCCGCCTGACCCTGATTCGGGATACGCTCTACACCTACACCCGCTGGCAGGTGATCGCCCTGTTGTTCCTGGGCTTCTCGGCGGGTCTGCCGTTCCTGCTGGTGTTTTCCACTCTCAATGCCCGGCTGGCGGATGTGGGGGTGGAAACCGCGACCATCGGGTTTTTCAGCTGGCTGGGTATTACCTATTCCATCAAGGTGTTCTGGGCGCCGGTTGTGGACCGCCTGAAACTGCCGCTGCTCGACCGTCTGCTGGGCAAGCGGCGAAGCTGGATTATCTTTGCGCAGGCGGGTATTGCTACGGGGCTGTATCTGATGGCTCACGTGGATGCCACGGCAGCGCCTGAAGTGATGGCTCTTTGCGGCCTGCTGGTTGCTTTTTCCTCGGCCACCCAGGACGTGGCGATTGATGCCTACCGCATCGAGATTGCCGAGGAACGGCTGCAGGCGGCGCTGGCTGCGACGTATATCTTCGGTTATCGTCTGGCGCTTCTGGTGGCCGGCGCCGGCGCTCTTTACCTGGCGGAGTTCTGGTCCTGGCAGGTGGCCTATGAGGTGATGGCCGCTCTGGTGGGCGTTGGCGCACTCACCGTATTGATCGTGCGTGAGCCCACCGTGAACCACTTCGCCGCCGCCCAGGATATTGCCCACAAGATCGAGCAGGAGGCCGCCAAGCGCACCCATCTGAATCCCCGCCTGGCGAGACTCGTTGGCTGGTTCTACGCCGCTGTCGCCGGCCCGTTCCTGGATTTCTTTCGCCGTTACAAAGAGCTGGCTCTGGTTATCCTGCTCATGGTTGCCGTTTACCGTATCTCGGACATCGCCATGGGCGTTATGGCCAATCCCTTCTACCTGGACTTCATGGGCTTCAGCAAAACCCAGGTGGCGGACGTGACCAAGATCTTCGGCTTCTTCATGACCATTGCCGGCTCGCTGGTTGGTGGGGTTATGGTAGTTCGCTACGGGGTTCGCAGAATTCTCCTGCTTGGCGCAATCATGACCGCCGCCACCAATCTTCTGTTTGTCGTTCTGGCCCAATACCCGCCCAACATCATTACCCTGGCCGCGGTGGTGAGCGCCGATAACCTCAGCGGCGGCATAGCCAACGTGGCCCTGATTGCCTGGCTCTCCAGTATGACCAGTGCCTCGTTCACGGCTACGCAGTACGCCCTGTTCAGTTCCCTGATGACCCTGCCAGGCAAGTTTCTCGGTGGGTTCTCCGGCATTGTCGTGGCGGGCTTCGGATATGCGGAATTCTTCCTGGTTGCCGGCATAATGGGCGTTCCAGCCATTTTATTGGCCATTTTTATGATTCGAAATGGCCATCGATTGGATGCGTTAGCACCGCGCAATGAATCAAAACCGGATGCAGAAACGGTGAGCCCTTGATGTCCGAACCGACCAAAGACCAGAAAATCTGGCAAGTCGTACTGGCTGTCCCGGAGGGGAGTGTGGTCAGTTACGGCCAGGTTGCGGAGATGGCGGGATTGGGCCGGCAGGCGAGATATATCGGAAAGGCGTTGGGCAAGCTGCCAGAAGGGCATGCGGTGCCCTGGTATCGGGTGATTCGTAGTAACGGCCAGATTGCATTTCCCGTGGGGTCCGAGAACTATCGGGAGCAGGTAAGCCGACTTGAAGCTGAAGGTGTCGAAGTCACCGACGGGCGGGTTTCGATGTCGCGGTATCGTTGGCAATGAGCGTCTGGAGGTGAGCCAACAGCTCCGCTTTTTCTCCGGCAGGTTCCCGTGAAAGCCGGTCCGCGATATAGAGGTGAACCTTTGCAATTGCCCTCAGGCACTCCTCATACAACTCTCTGGCTTTGATCGCACTCAGGTCACAGATCTGAACTCCAAACCGCTCCATGTGTTTTCTGGGCCACCATTTCTTGCTGCCCATGAGCGTGAGAGCGGAGATATCCTGCCTGATATAGGCGGTTGTGCACACGACATCGTAGGCGGGCGCCAGTCTGATGGAATCAATGCTCTCGTAGACCAGGCCAAAGTTCTTCAGATGGGCGTCGCCATTTTGCAGGATATTGTTCAGGACCATCATCTTGAAAAACTGTTCAAGGGAGGCTTTCTTGTTCTCTGCGCTAACAAAGGTTTTGATGGTTTTGGCAATTTGCTCGTAGCTGCCGGTGTACTTTTCTTCCCGTTGTTTTGCCTGAAGCACACACATGTCTTCAAAGCCAAGCGCCTCGCCGCCGTCTTTCAAATCAAACCGCTTCATGATGAACAGGGATTCGTCATCCGACAGATAGAATTCGGGAACGGGAATTCCGGCGTACTGGCAGGCGAGCATGCAGCAGTATTCGTTGAGAGCCAGTTCGGGATAATCAGGGCCCCAGGCTTTGACGATGTAGTCTTCGAGCCGGAGTGTCGCCTTGTTTTCGAGTGTTGCCAGGACTTTGGGCTGTACCCCACTCAGTGCAGAGCGAAGCGCAAATCGTGACACCAGCTCCTCGAACAGGGTGGGGTTGTCAGAGTGCAAGAGTTTCTCGAGACTCAATGAAGGTTCGCCAGACTGGTCATCAGGGTTGAACTCGACTCTGCCACGAATATTCGGCGCAAGGAGTCGAAGAAGCCCAAAGTCGTCGGTATCCGTAAGTTTGGCAAACTGCTTTTTGATTACCGACAGCAGGTAGCCCTCCGGCAGATGCATCTCGAAAACCGGGTGCAGCTGGGGGTGGCTATAATCTTTTTTGCGGACCGGCATGGTCAGCGAGACGAAGGCGGCGGGACTGGCTTTCTCGGAGTAGCTGAAGACAAATTCGCCTGACTCGCGGAACAGTTTCCCGGCAGGCCCGTGATTTACATGAACGTCCAACTCATCGCTCATCACGCAGCTCCTCCAGGGTCGGGAATGGAGACTTGTCCCGGACAGCCAGCTCCTTACCCAGGTAGTCGAGTATTTTCATAACCTTGCGGATGCCGATGTCGCCAGACCGCCCGTTTTCCAGCGCATTGATTGTGGCGCGAGAGATGCCGAGGTGGTCTGCCATTTTTTGCTGGGAGACGCCTTGTTGTTGGCGGAATGCAGAGATTTCGTGTCCGAGGGTCTGAAAATCCATTGACGGCCTGTTTTGGATAAAATAATTTACATTATTGTCTTTATATTTCGATATGTAAAGTATTTTAGCTATATGCCGGCTCGTCCCTGAGCTGGCCTCACTTCTCTGATGGATTTTAGGGATTACAGCCTCAGAGCCCCATCCACCTCAAGCATACGCCCGGACACATAGTCATTCTCAAAGATAAACGCCGCCGCCGAGGCGATTTCTTCTGGCTTGCCCATGCGCTTCAGCGGAATGCCGGCGGTCATTTTTTCCAGGGCTTCCGGTTTCATGGAGGCGGTCATTTCGGTTTCGATGAAGCCCGGGGCGATACCGGCACAGCGGATGCCGTAGCGGGCGAGTTCTTTGGCCCACACGGGAACCAGTGCGGAGACGCCGGCTTTGGCGGCGGAGTAGTTGCTCTGGCCCATGTTGCCGGCGCGAGAGATGGAGGCGATGTTGATGATCGCACCCTGGTCGCCGTTCTTGATCATCTGGGTCGCTGCCTCGCGGCCGCAGAGAAATACGCCGGTAAGGTTTACGTCGATAACCGCCTGCCACTGGGACAGCTCCATGCGGCGCTCAACTTCGCCATCCTTCACTTTGACCATAAGCCCGTCCCGGAGGATACCGGCATTGTTAACCAGGCCGTTGAGGTGGCCGAAGTCTTTTACGATGGCCTCAAAGGTTTTTTCTACCTCTTCCTCTTTTGCAACGTTGCAGACGTAGCTTCTGGCCTCAGCGCCCGCGGCCACGCAGGCGGTGACGGCTTCGTCCAGCTTCTCCGGCATCAGGTCGATCAGCGCAATTTTTGCACCTTTGGCCGCAAGGTATTCGCCCATGGCGCGGCCAAGGCCCTGGCCGCCGCCAGTGATTGCAATCACGGAATCTTGAAGTTTCATGTTTTGCCCTAACTACTGTTATCAAGTGGTTTTACAGTTGCTGTGCGTCTTTTCACCGGTATGGCTGGTGCGTAGAGCCATGAATGTGGCTTCTTGTTAGATACGGAAGGACTGCGAGTATACCAGACCTTCTGAAATTCCTGCTCAGACCCTGAGGTCCCGATGTCCGTGTTTCTTTTTCTATTCATAATCATGCCGATTGCCGAGATGGCGGTGTTGATCCAGGTGGGTGGCATGATTGGTGTGCTCAATACCGTCGGGTTGGTGTTGTTGACCGCCGTGATCGGCGCCTGGCTCCTTCGCCAGCAGGGGGTGGCAACGCTTTTGAAGGCCAATCAGCGACTGAACAGTGGCGAATTGCCGGCCAAGGAGGTTGCCGAGGGGCTGATCCTTGCGATTGGTGGTGCGCTATTACTAACACCTGGCTTCATTACCGACACGGTCGGGTTTTTGTGCCTGATCCCCGGAACGCGCCACTGGCTTGCAGCACAGGCGCTCAAGCGCATGGTCGTTGCTGGTCAAAGCCGTGGCAGCAGTTTCTATTTTCGCGCGGGTGGCGGTTCCAATCCGTTCGGGCAGGATCCGTTTGGCGGCCAGGAGAACCCGTTCGGCCGGCAGCGGCCTTTTGATCGGGACAGCAATGGCGACATCATCGAAGGCGAGTACCAGGATGAGACGGAATCCGATCGGGACCGGATCGAAAAAAAGTGAAAAAATTTTCTCTCCGGGGTGTTGAAAACACCTACCAGCTACCCCAAATAGAAACCACAAGTTCGCTGCGGGCTGATTTCCACTGAAAACAGTTGGTTATCCAGCCGGGCAATTTGTCGGACCAGGCTTTGCCTGTCCGACCTACATCAACAATGTCATTGCCACATTAATCTGACTATTGGAGAAACCGAGCAATGAAAATTCGTCCGCTACACGATCGTGTTGTCGTGCGCCGTAAGGAAGAAGAAGAGAAAACTGCGGGTGGCATCGTGCTGCCGGGTAACGCCAAAGAGAAGCCTTCCCAGGGCGAGGTGATTGCCGTTGGTAACGGTCGCATCCTGGATAATGGCGAAACCCGCTCACTGGCGGTCAAGGTGGGTGACACCGTGGTCTTCGGCCAGTACGCCGGTAACACCGTCAAGATCGATGGCGAAGAGCTCCTCATCATGAGCGAGAGCGACATCTACGGCGTCCTTGAGTGATCGCTGAGGCGAATCGCACGAACTCTCATTAATCCGATTGATTCAACAACTTCGGTTTAACGAACAGGAATAGAAGACATGGCAGCAAAAGACGTTAAATTCGGTGATAGCGCGCGTAAGCGCATGGTCGCGGGCGTCAACGTTCTGGCAGACGCGGTTAGAGTGACCCTTGGCCCGAAAGGCCGTAACGTGGTTCTGGAAAAATCCTTCGGCGCGCCGACCATCACCAAAGATGGTGTTTCCGTGGCCAAGGAAATCGAACTGTCTGACAAGTTCGAGAACATGGGCGCCCAGATGGTGAAAGAAGTGGCTTCCCAGGCCAACGACACAGCTGGTGACGGTACCACCACTGCAACCGTTCTGGCTCAGTCCATCGTTAACGAGGGCGTGAAGGCTGTTACTGCCGGCATGAACCCGATGGATCTGAAGCGCGGCATCGACAAGGCCACAACGGAAGCCGTGAAGGCAATCCGTGATATGGCCAAGCCCTGTGACGACAGCAAGATGATCGCTCAGGTAGGCACTATCTCTGCCAACGGTGACGATACCATCGGCAAGATCATCGCCGATGCGATGCAGAAAGTTGGCAAGGAAGGCGTCATCACCGTTGAGGAAGGCCGAGGCCTGGAAGACGAGCTGGACGTGGTTGAAGGTATGCAGTTCGACCGTGGCTTCCTGTCTCCGTACTTCATCAACAACCAGGACAACATGTCTGCCGAGCTGGAAGACCCGTACATCCTGCTGGTCGACAAGAAGATCTCCAATATCCGCGAGCTGCTGCCGGTGCTGGAAGCTGTAGCCAAGGCTGGTAAGCCGCTGCAGATCATCGCTGAAGACATCGAGGGTGAAGCGCTTGCCACTCTGGTAGTGAACAACATGCGTGGCATCGTCAAGGTAAACGCTGTCAAGGCGCCTGGCTTTGGTGACCGTCGCAAGGAAATGCTGCAGGACATCGCGATCCTTTCCGGTGGTACCGTAATCTCTGAAGAAGTCGGCCTGACTCTTGAGAACACCACCCTGGATGACCTTGGCACAGCCAAGCGTGTGAACGTCACCAAGGAAAACACCACCATCATCGGCGGTGCTGGTGCGCAGGCGGACATCGAAGCTCGCGTTGAGCAGATCCGCAAGCAGATCGAAGACAGCTCTTCCGACTACGACAAGGAAAAGCTGCAGGAGCGTGTTGCCAAGCTGGCTGGCGGTGTTGCCGTTATCAAGGTTGGTGCCGGTTCCGAAGTGGAAATGAAAGAGAAGAAGGCCCGCGTTGAAGACGCGCTGCACTCTACCCGCGCCGCGGTTGAAGAGGGCATCGTACCGGGCGGTGGTGTAACCCTGATCCGTGCCATTGCGGCCCTGGACAAGGTAGACGCCATCAACGAAGAGCAGAAAGCCGGTGTTAACATTCTGCGCCGTGCCATGGAAGCTCCTCTGCGCCAGATCGTTTACAACGCAGGCGGTGAGTCTTCTGTTGTGGTTGCGAAGGTTCGCGAAGGCGAAGGTTCCTTCGGCTACAACGCCGCGACCGAAGCCTACGGCGATATGCTGGAAATGGGTATCCTGGATCCTGCCAAGGTCACCCGTTCCGCTCTGCAGGCGGCCGCTTCTGTGGCTTCCCTGATCATCACCACCGAGGCGATGGTTGCGGACGAGCCGCAGGACGAGTCTGCCGGCGGCGGTATGCCGGACATGGGTGGAATGGGAGGCATGGGAGGTATGGGCGGCATGATGTAATGCCGGCCTGATCTCGGCCCCTTAAAAACCCCGCGTTGGTTCACGCCAACGCGGGGTTTTTGTTTTTTTGTCATGAACTTGCCCCATGGCTTTGCTAGACTCGGCTTCCGGTCCATTATCTGTGCAACGCCGAATGAGTGACGCTGAACCCAAATCCTTTCTCCGCCCCGGCAAGGTATTCTTGCTCCTGCTGCTGGGCGCTTTGGTTTATGTCCTGTCACTGGTCTTTCTGGTCCCTGCGGGATGGGTCTGGCAGCAAGCCTCTGCCCATGTATCTCTGCCTCCCCAGGTAAAGGTTCAGCAAGTTGCCGGCAAACTCTGGGATGGCGAAGCCGGGGTTGTGGTGGCCGGTTTCGCGGTGCGTGTTGACTGGCGCCTTTATATGCCGTCGGTCACCAGCCTGGAATGGCCAGCCCGAATTTCCCTGGAATCGTCGCAATCCTCGCTCAACGGCGATGTTACGGTGGGCTGGCCGGCCAGTGCCCAGCTTGATGCCAGCGGACGGATCACGGTGGCCGAGTTTGAGGAGCTGATCCGCCAGAGCGGCGGCGCCATGATTGAAGGCGAAGTCATGATTGACCGTCTGAATATGGCCTGGGCCGATAACCGGATTACGCGGGCGGAAGGCCTAGGGCGCTGGGATGGCGGCCTGGTGACCTGGCCAATGGGTGGCCAGCGTGGGCAGGCCGAGTTTCCGCCCATGCAGGCGACGATGGATACCTCCCAGGGTGGTGTGGCGCTGACAGTCTCCGAGCAGGCCGGCCAGGGGCCAGCAGCAGATGCCACCGTGTTCTGGAACGGAATGATGGAACTGCGTGTTTACAAGCGTATGGTGGATCTCGCCGGCCAGCCCTGGCCCGATTCTGCCAGCCCCGGTGATGTCGTATTCCGGGTACGCCAGCCTCTCGTACCGGGGGCAAGATAATATGGCGCTGTTGAGTATTCCGGCCCAGAGCCGGATTTCCCGGATCCTCGCCAACCTGTTGCTGTTGGTGCTGGTGGTGTATTTGGCCAACACTCTCGCCCGGATGACCTGGTTATACGCCTGGGACGACCGGCCGGTGCCAGACGCGCCGGTCGCAGCCGGTGCAGGCAGTCTGTCAGGCGGTAGCCGTTTGACGACGTCCATAGCCGTTTACGATTTCTTCGGGCGGTCTGAGCGACCGGTCGAGGTGGCCGATGCGGTTCGCCGCTCGGCTCCGGAAACCCGGCTTCGGCTCCGGCTGGAAGGGGTACTTGTCGCACAGCGCCCGGAGGACTCCGGTGCTATAGTTGCTGGGAGCAATGGAGAAACCGCATATTACCGGGTAGGGGAGATGCTACCCGGCAATGCCGAGCTGGCGGAAGTGGAACCAGGGCGTATTCTGATTCGTCGGGGTGGGCGATACGAATCCCTGACTTTCGAGGAACAGTCGTCTGAACTGGTTGCAGAAGTGACCGAGGAGCCTGCAGAATCATCACCGGATGAGTTCCTGGCCAGCGCCCGTGAACAGATTGACAGCCAGGGCATTGCCGCACTGGCGCCTTTCGGGTTGAGCCCGGTGGACAATAGCGGCATGTCCGGTTACGTGTATGACGGCTCTAACGCCATGCTCAACGCCGTCAACCTGCAGGCCGGGGACGTGATAACGGCTATCAACGGTCAGCGGCTGGGCGATATCAGCCAGGATAAGGCCCTGCTTGAGAACTGGCGCGGCCAGGCCCAGCTGGAGATAGAAATCGAGCGTGACGGATCCATCCTCACCATCAGTTATGCCATACCCGAGCAGTGGCGCTGACCGGGTTCATCGAAACAGGACGAAATCGCCAGATGTATAACCACAAGATCAATGTTTTGCGGGCCATTGTCCTGCTTTTTCTCCTTCCCTTTATGTCCATGGCGCATGGGCAGGAAGCCGAGACATGGCGGCTGAACCTGAAAGACGCCGATATCCGTGCGTTCGTGACCCAGGTCGCGGACATTACCGGGTACAGTTTTGTGGTGGATCCCAGGGTGAAGGGCAAGGTAACGGTGCTCTCCAGCGCGCCCATGAACAAGGACGAAATTTACGATCTGTTCCTGGCGGTCTTGAATGTTCACGGTTTTACCGCCATCCCGGGCGCAGAAGTGATCAAGGTGGTGCAGCAGGTTGATGCCAAACAGTCGGCAGAGATTCTGGAGCGCTTTCCCGAAACCCCCTCCGAGCAGCTGATCACGCGGGTTATCCAGATCGACAACGCCAACGCCCTGGAGCTGGTGCCGATTCTGCGCCCCCTGGTGGCGAAATACGGCCATCTGGCCGGGGTGGCCGCCGCCAACGCCCTGATCATCAGTGATCATTCTTCCAATATCCAGCGCATCGAGCAGATTGTCCGGGAGCTGGATAGCCCGTCCAAATACGAAGTGGAAGTCATTCAGCTTCAGGAAGCCTGGGTTGGCGACATGGTGACTCTGCTGCAGGAATTGGCCCCGGATGAACTGGGTCGGGCCGGTGGTGACAATGCCGCCAGAAAGTACAGCATTACCGCGGACGAGCGCAGTAACCGACTGATTCTACGGGGTGATGAGACCTTCCGGGACAAGATGCGCGGTCTGATCCGGCAGTTGGATCAGCCGTCAGCCACCGGTGGCGCTACCAAGGTGCTGCGGCTGAAGCACGCCGATGCCAAGAATCTCACTGAAATTCTCAAGGGTGTGATGGGCGAGCTGGTCAAAGAAGGCTCAGGGTCAGGGGGCTCTGCTGGAGGCTCACGGCCGCAGAGCAATTTCGCGGTCTTCGCCGATGAAGGGCTGAACGCCTTGGTGGTTCGGGGCGAGCCGTCCCTGATGCAGGAAGCCGAACAGATTGTGGCTGCGCTGGATGTGCGTCGTGCCCAGGTGATGATTGAGGCAGCGATTGTCGAGATCAGTGACGAGCTGGGACAGGATCTGGGCGTCCAGGTTGCCGTCGGTGACGAGTCTGGTGAATCCTCACCAGTGGCCGGCACCAACTTCGGCAACGTGGGGCGCAGCCTGGGTGAGGTATTGAGCGCGATTCTGACTGAATCCGCCATTACCCCCGCAACAGGTGGTATCACCATCGGCGCCGGCCAGCGTAACGAGGATGGTGTCAGTTGGGGGATTCTCCTGCAGGCGCTTTCCACCTCGGCGGCGGCAAACCTGCTTTCCACGCCGAGCATCATCACCCTGGACAACCAGGAATCGGAGATCATCGTGGGCCAGAATGTCCCGTTCCGCACTGGCCAGTCGACGGTTGTCGGTGACGGCACCACCAATCCATTCACCACCATCGAGCGTCGCGATATCGGTCTGACCCTCAAGGTTACCCCGACCATCAGTGCCGACGGCCTGGTGCGTCTGGTGGTGGAGCAGACCACAGAGAACGTGGCAGACAGCATCGAGGACGCCTCGGATATCGTCACCAACAAGCGGGAAATCAAGACCACAGTGCTTGCAGATGACGGTGAGACCATCGTGCTGGGCGGTTTGACCCGGGATGATTACCAGGTCAACAGGAGCAAGGTGCCCCTGCTGGGTGACATCCCGTTCGTTGGTCGCCTGTTCTCCTCCGAATCGGAGCGCCGGGTGAAGCGCAACCTGCTGGTGTTCCTGCGCCCCAAAATCATGCTGGGCAAGGAAGAGGCCGTTGCGGCTACTTCCGACAAGTTCAATCAGCTTTGGGACGTCAATCTGAACATCCGGGAGAAGCTGGGTATCCCCACCGAAGAGCAGCGTCCGACAGTGGACGCGCTGTTTGAAGACGGCAGCACCCGGGTAAAGTAAGCGCTCAGACAGCCAGTGGCGGCATCGGGCAATCCATCTGGTCCGCCACCAGCCGCATCAGTTCGTACTCCCGGGTTTCCACTTTCCCGTCGCGGGTAATGCAGTGCCCACAGGCATCGATGATTGCCGGTTTCAGCAGCGGTGAAAGACCGTTCAACGCGGTCAACGCTTCCCGTAGCTGGCGCATGGTGACTTTTTCCAGAACTGGCTCCACTCCATCCTTCGCATTCATGAAGCCGGCCATGGCCTCCCGATAGAGCTTCTCGGCGTCAGATTGGGACTCAGACCCAGCCCTTGCCATCAAGCTCAGGAGCCTCTGGAGGGCCGGCATGACCGGTTTGTAGCTCTTATAGCGCACCGGTACCACTCTGGCTGCTTCGTCGCCCAGGTGGCGTGACAGGAAGCTTGTCAGAGCGAGTTCAAACAGGGTAACCCGGTTATCCGCCGCCACAAGTTTCTGGACATTGGTAATGAGCAACTCCCGCTCTTCCGGGTCCAGCTTGCGAAGGGCAGGCATGGCCAGCTCCAGGGCAGGGAAACGGACGCCATCGCCGATGGTTTTCAGTGCCGGCAGCAGTTTCTCGAGTAGATCCGGCTGGCTGCCCAATACCGGATGTGCCGGCACCAGGTTCAGCCGTTCCGTTTGCTGTGGACGCGGCAGCTCGCTGATCAGCATGGCATAGCAGAGCTGCGTGGCCCCGGCCCGGGTGTACAGCAGGTTTCGGAAGGTGGCTGGCAGGCGTTCCAGAAAACGCAGGGCGAAATCTTCGCTTTGCCGGTTGATAGTGCCGACCTGATCTGAAAATTTCCGAGCCGGTTTTATGGTTTTTTCCGGGCTGGACGCAAGCGGTGAGGTTCTGCCACTCCTGCCGGTAACCGGCCCGAGTATGTCGGTTGCCGCGCCACTAAACCCGGACGCGCCCGCTTCTGGTGCTCCAGAGCCTCCCCGGTAGAGATCGGCGCCTGGTTCGGTATCCCTGAGCCGGCTTCGCAATCTGGCCAGCATGCCAGGCTGAATGGCATTGATTCGCTCATCTATGGGCGGGTGGGATGCCAGCAAAGAGGTGAACTTCATCCGCGCACTTTCGCCAAAGCACATGTGATTCATGTCGCTGGCGTGGCTGGTTGTGTCCAGGTAACCGCCCTTCATTCCGATCTTGAACAGCGCTCCGGCAATGCCTTCGGGATTGCGGGTAAATTGCACGGAGGATGCGTCTGCCAGCATTTCGCGTTGCCTGGAGACCGCTGCCTGTATCAGCCGGCCAAAGAAAACGCCCACATAGCCAATCACAAAAAGGGCCAGACCAATGATGCCCATGGCTGCCTGGGCCCGACCGTCCCGTGATCGACCCACCCGGTGGCCGCGGTAGAAGGATGCGCGCAGTAGAAAGCCGCCAATCTGTCCGATCATCAGGATGCCGGCAAGCAGGGCAATGAGCCGAACGTTCAGCCGCATGTCGCCGTTGAAAATATGGCTGAATTCATGGGCGACTACCCCTTGGAGTTCGTCTCGCGATAATTGGGTAATAGCACCGTGGGTGACGACCATAACAGCCTCGCCCGGCGTATAGCCGGCCACAAAAGCGTTGATGCCGGTTTCCTGATCCATCACATAGAGTTCCGGCACCGAAACACCACTGGCAATAGCCATTTCCTCAACGATGTTGCGCAGTTTGCGCTCGTCACTGTCGCGGGTATCGGGGTCAATGGGCCTGGCGCCAACCATTTTGGCGACCCGGTCGCCACCTCCCGCCAGATCAACCCAGCGGAGCAGGGAACCCAGAACAATCAGGGAAACAACCGTAACGGCGGTCAGCAGGCCATGATTGGAGAGCAGCCAGTGGTGGAACGCAAGACCGGAGGATTCACTACGGGTTACAAAATAACCCACAAGGCAGACGGCAAGCGTGATAAACGCGACCGCCGTCAGGAAAAGAAAAACCAGCAGAGTGGTGTTGCGCCGGGCGTGGGCCTGGCGCTGAAAGAAACCGGGATGAGCCATGATTCAGGGCCTCAGAAGGCCACTTTCGGTGCCTGACGGGCTTCCGGTGATTCCAGTTCCAGTTGCGACGTTTCCTTGAACGCAAACATGCCGGCGATAACATTATTCGGGAACTGCTCCCGGAAAATGTTGTAGCTCATGACGCCATCGTTATAGGCCTGGCGGGCAAAGGCGACCCGGTTCTCGGTGCTGGAGAGTTCTTCCATCAGTTGCTGAATGGTTTCGTTGGCCTTCAGCTCCGGATAGTTCTCGGCCACGGCGTAGAAATTTGCGAGCGCCTTGGTGAGCAGGTTTTCGGCGCTGCCCAGGCGTTGGATCTTGGTTCCATCGCCGGGATCCTTGGCGGCGTCTTTTTGGGCGCTGACCGCATTGTTGCGGGCTTCCATCACCTGGGTGAGGGTGCTTTTTTCGTGGGTCAGATAGGCTTTTGCCGCTTCCACAAGATTCGGAATAAGGTCGTGCCGACGCTGCAGTTGAACATCAATCTGGGCAAACCCGTTTTTGAACTGGTTGCGCAGGGAAACCAGGCGGTTGTAGATAAAGACCAGATAGAAAACAATGACGGCGATAACGATCAGGCCGATAACAGTGGTTCCCATGGCAACTCCTAGAGGTAGTGGTTCAGAGGTTATTTTCCACGATCTGCTCGTGAAAACCTTTAACGAAGGTCTCAAATTCACGCGGCGGCAACGGTTTGCTGAAGAAATAGCCCTGGGCGAGCTTGCAGCCACGCTGGCTCAGGTAATATTCCTGCTCTGCCGTTTCCACCCCTTCAGCAACCACTGACAGGTTCAGACTCTTGCCAAGGTCGATGATGGTATTGGCGATTCGGGTATCTTCCTCATTGACCAGCAGATCGCGGATAAACTGTTTGTCGATCTTCAGATGCTGTACCGGCATCTGTTTGAGGTAGGTCAGTGACGAGTAGCCGGTTCCAAAGTCGTCCACCGCGATGCTTATTCCCGCTTTGTTGAGTCTGTGGAGTTTGGCTACGGCGTCTGACAGGTTGGTCATGAAGCTGGTTTCTGTTACCTCCAGCTCCAGCCGCCCGGCCGGTATCTTGTGTCGTCGCAGGGTATCGAGAATATCATCGACAATGCTTTCCTGGCGCAGCTGAACGGCCGAGAGATTAACAGCAATACGAAGCGGCGAGCCGTCCGAGGCCCAGCGAGCTGCCTGCCAACAAGCCTGGTCCAGAACCCACTGGCCAATTTCCACGATAGAGCCGTTTGCTTCGGCCACCGGGATAAAGAAGTCGGGGGGAACCGTGCCACGAGTCGGGTGCTCCCAACGTAACAATGCCTCTGCCCCGATTACCCGTTTGCTCTCCAGATTAATCTGGGGCTGGTAAACCAGATGAAATTGGTGATTACCAAGAGCCTGGGACAAATCCTTTTCCAGTTGCTTCCGGTCCCGGATTTCCTGGTCAATGCTGGCGACATAGAACTGGAAGTGGTTGTGACCGTTCTGCTTGGCCAGGGTCATGGTCTGTTCGGCACTCTGAAGCAGTCGGTCTGCCTTGCTGGTGTCGGAGGGGTAAAGAGCAACCCCCAGGGTGGCGCTGATTGAGATGTTCTGGTCTTCGACCAGCATGGGCTCATTGACACAGGCCAGGATTCGCTCAGCTGTGTCTGCTGCTTGAAACCCGTCCCGAAGTCCTTTCTGGACAACCACGAACTGGTCGCTGCCGAGGCGTGCAATGGTGAAGCGGGCATTGTCCAGTTTGTTGGTCAGGCGGTCGGCAACGGTCTGTAGAATAAGGTCCCCGGACCGGAAACCGCACTGCTCGTTCACCGATTTGAAATCGTCGATGCCGCAGACAATCAGCGACAGTTGGGCGTTGCGCCTGGCGGCATCCTCAATATCCCGCACCAGCAACTCCATGAAGGTATCCCGGCTGGGCAGGCCAGTGAGCTGGTCGTAACGTGAGAGACGGCTCACCCGGTCCTCCGCCTCGCGATGACGTTTCTGGCTGTCACCAATGGCCACCAGGAGGTTATTGGTTGCGTTGACCCAGAGGCCAAGTTCGTCGCTCTGGTGGCCGGATGGCGTGGTGACCAGGCGGTCATCCGGGTGCGCAGGATCCACCTGCCTCACGGAATTGACAATTCGGAGGAGGGGGCGCGTCAGGAGCAGGTGGAATACATAGAACAACACCATGCCGAGAATGAGAGCTGTGGCCATGCCGGAAGCGAAAGTGACAGCCGCCCTGTCCAACCAGGTGCGGGCCGCTGCTGCAGTGTCGTAGTGAACGTCAAGAAAGCCGTAGACGTCTTCCGGATTACCCTCGCGGAAAAGCGGTTCCCGATAGAGCCGGTCGGCGTCGAAAATCGGATCGGTGACCGGGCGGAAAGCGGTTTCCTGGAGTGGACGGCTGCGATCTCCCAGTGGGTCGCCGTCAGGGTGGACGATGCGGGCCATGTGGACCGCTTCCTTGGCGAAGAGGCCGTCCACGACTTGTTGCGCGAGTTCGGCGTCGATGCTGAACACCGCCTGGGTGGCTGCGTCTTTCACCATCGCGATGGTTTGCTTGGCATCGCTATCCAGCCCTCTGGACACGCGTTGGGCGTCCAGGATGACCTGTATGGCACTGACAACGACGCCACTGGCAAGGGCCACCGCAAGAATCCACCGTAAGATTCGATAGCCCAGGCGATGTTCAACCTCGAAGGAGTTTTGCATTCAAGCCTGTCTTGTTCCGGTTTTTGCAGAGCCGCTGATCTGCAAGGTTCAGGGCAAAGGTGTCGCACTTTGGGTGATGTGCGTGGGGGCTCACCCTGATGGTTGTTTCCAAGTATGGTTCAGGTTCGCGATATCTTCATGGAGTATCGGCGATTTTTCCAAAGATTTCAGAGTGTGCTTGTATCAAATTGTAATTGCTTGGGTATCGCAGACACAAAAACGCCCGCCAGAGGCGGGCGCTTGATCACAGTCGTTTTAGACTGTGTCTGGAAGCGAGGCCGGGATCAGGCCAGGTTTTCGTTTACGAAATCCCAGTTCACCAGGTTCCAGAAAGCTTCCAGGTAGTTCGGGCGGGAGTTGCGATAGTCGATGTAATACGCGTGCTCCCAGACGTCGACGGTCAGTACCGGCTTATCGGCACCGGTCAACGGGGTTTCAGCATTGCTGGTATTTGCGATGGCAACGGTGCCGTCCGCTTTTTTCACCAGCCAGGTCCAGCCAGAACCGAAGTTGTTGGCTGCTTTATCATTGAATTCTTTCTTGAAATCTTCGAAAGAACCGAACGCCTTCTCGATCGCTTCCTTGGCAGCACCGGTGGGTTCACCACCGCCGTTCGGGCTCAGGCAGTGCCAGTAGAAGGTGTGGTTCCAGACCTGTGCGGCGTTGTTGAACAGCGGGCCGCTGGCACTCTTGATGATGTCTTCAAGCGATTTGTTGGCGTTGTCCGTACCTTCGATCAGGCCATTGAGCTTGGTGACGTAGGTGTTGTGATGCTTGCCGTAATGGTACTCGAGCGTTTCCTGAGAGATGTGCGGTTCCAGTGCGTTCTTTTCGTAGGGCAGTGCGGGAAGTTCAAATGCCATGAGGTCGTTCTCCCTGTCTCTCTGTTTATGTTGATGTTCGTTACCCCAATATAGGGTCGATTTGAGTCAGATCAACCCTTTGGTGTTAAAGAACTTTTAAACTCTGGGCTGCCCGGCAGGAACTGGGCGCAGTTCTTCACCCGCCAGACGAGCTCTTCGTAGCTGTCGGCCAGAATGTTTACGTGGCCCAGCTTCCGACCCGGTCGTTCACCCTTATTATAGAGATGAACATGGGCGTAGGGCAGTTCGAGGATTCGCTCGATGTCGCCGTGCTCTCCGATGATATTGATCATGCAGCTCAACCCACGTGGAGCAACGTTGCCAAGAGGGTGTCCGCTAACAGCGCGAATATGATTCTCGAACTGGCTGGTCATCGCGCCTTCGATGGTCCAGTGCCCCGAGTTGTGAACCCTCGGCGCCATCTCGTTGGCGACCAGGCCATCGGTTGTCTCGAACAACTCAAGCGTTAATACGCCGACATAGTCCAATTCGTTCAGTAGTGCCTTGATGTACCGCTCCGCATCTTCCTGAACGTGCTTCTCGAGCTTCGGAGCAGGCGCAATGGAGTAGCGCAGAATCCCCTCGTGGTGGGTGTTCTCCGCCATCGGGTAGAAGGCCAGTTCACCGTCTTCAGCGCGAACGGCGATAATCGACACTTCCCGGTGGAAGTCGACGAACTTCTCCACGATAAGGCGGGGGTGGCCGATGGAGGTCCAGGCGGCCTCGGCGTCCTCAGGCGATTTGAGTACGGCCTGGCCTTTGCCGTCGTATCCTTCGGTGTTGGACTTCGCTACCACCGGGCAGCCAAGTTCCTCGGCCGCGGCTTTCAACGAGGCGGCGCTATCGGCAATTTTCCATTCTGGCGTGGGGATGCCCAGCTCGCCGAACAGAGTCTTCTCCGCTTCCCGGTTCTGACACACCTGCAACGCCCGGGGGCAGGGGTGAACCGATTTGTGAGTAGCAATTTTCTCGGCCACGTCTACTGGCAGGTGTTCGAACTCATAGGTAACACGGTCGACCCGGGAGAGGAAATCGTCCAGGTACTGGCCCTCGCGATCGATGATGACTTCACCAAGGCCAGCACTGGGGCTGCCGGACATGTCATAGAAAACAAAGGTCTTGGCCAGTGGGTATCCGGCCAGTGCCAGCATTCTTCCCAGTTGGCCGGCGCCCAGTACACCAATTCTCATTCGAGTTCTCCTGCCTGTTACTGGTCCCGAGGATCAGGATTGTCCAGAATCGTTTCGGTCTGTGTGGCCCGGAACTGCTCAACCGCTTTGCGTACGCTGTCGTCTGAGGTGCCGATAATCTGCGCTGCCAGCAGGCCAGCGTTGGTTGCGCCGGCTTTGCCAATAGCGAGGGTGCCGACAGCGATGCCGCCTGGCATCTGGACGATGGAGAGCAATGAATCCAGGCCATTCAGGGTTTTGGACTGAACAGGAACACCAAGGACCGGCAGGGCGGTTTGCGAGGCAACCATGCCCGGCAGGTGCGCTGCGCCGCCGGCGCCCGCAATAATGACTTTCAAACCGCGGTCTGCGGCCGTTTTGGCGTAGTCAAAAAGCAGATCCGGTGTGCGATGGGCCGAGACGACTTTGGTTTCATAGGGCACGCCAAGTTTTTCGAGCATGGTGGCGGCGTGTTCCATGGTGGGCCAGTCGGATTTGGAGCCCATGATGAGTCCTACAAGCGGCTGCATATGCAACAGTCCTGTGATAATTGGAAAGCCGGCCATTGTATGTTTTGGCTACCTACCATGCAACAAACCTCGGTGGAAGGCAGAGTTGAGGGGCTTTTTCCGGAAACCGCTACTAGCACATCCATGTGCGCTTGACTGAAGCCATCCTTGGCTTCAGACATTTCCGCAAAAAGCCCCTCAACTCTGCCCCAAACCCTCGGGAGGAGTCGGCATGACCGCCCCTTCATTTTTACCTGCGCCTAAGTACAGGTATTATCGATCCCTATTGTTTTAACCGTCCATAGTCAGGAGCTGTAATGGAACCCATCCGTCCAGATGATGATGAGTTGAGGGCTGAACGACCGATTGGTAGTGCCGAGCCGAAGAAGGCGGCGGAAAGAAAGTCCAGGCCAGCGTCCGGAGGGAAAGGCGAACCGTCGACACCAGCGAAGCCTCCCAAAGGTGGCAAGGGCGGTAACGGTAGTGGGGGCGGCAATGGTCGCGGTAGCTCGGCTATGCTGTGGGTCTTGTTGATTGTGCTGGCCGTTGCCGCGGGTGCTGGCTGGTACTCCCAGGAGCAGCGGGTTCAGGCGTTGGAAGGGCAGCTTGAAGAAGCGGATTACTGGGCGCGGCAGAGCAAGCTGGCGCTTGCTCGGTTTGAGGGCGAGCTTTCGGAAACGGGGGAAAACCTTCAGGAGCGGGGCGCTACTCTGGAGGAGCAGATCGCGGCGCATACCAAGCGTCTGGATACGGCAGACAGTGAGATCCGGAAACTCTGGGCCATTGCCAATGAACGCAACAAGAAGCGTCTCGATGAGCAGCAGGAACGAATTGCCGCCTTGGAATCCGGCCTTGCGGAGGGCAAGCAGGCCATTGGTTCGCTTGAGACGTCGGTTGAAAAGGTCCGGTCCTCGCTTTCCGCCGATATTGCAGCCCTGAAACAACAAACGGAGACGTCGATTTCAGCGCTGCAGGATGCCAACCGGCAGGCAACAGATCAGTTGACGAAATTGAGCCAGCAGCTGGCGGATGTGGATCAGGTGATCGAGAGCCGTATCCGGCGTTTTGAGCAGGAGCAGAAGCTGGGAATCAGCGGCATGGAGGGTCGGATCTCGGCCCTGGAGCGGGAGACCGATGAGCTGGCCGATGATGGCCGGGTTCAGGCGCTCCGTAATGAGGTGGCCAGTCTCAAGCGCACGGTTGAGTCTATCGATGCCTCGCGGTCACAACTGACCTCCCGTCTGGTTCGGCTGTCTGAAGAGGTGAATCAGTTAAGGAGCCAGATCAGCGGGCAGTAACTGCCCGTCGTGGTCCAGCAATCGGCATTTCGGGTTTTGTAACGGTTTGTAGCCATCCCTTGCGGTAGCTCTCATTTCTGTTTTTGTGCAGTTGTTAAGATCAGGCAACTCGCAATCAGGATGAAGAGTTAACAACAATGAAAACCCGAGTGCATTCCGTTTTTCTTGTTCCCCGGCTTCTGGCAGCGATGTGGCTGTTGCTGGCGTTGCCGGGCTGTACGGTTTATCAGTCCATCGGCAAGAGCGTCGGGTCGTTCCTGCATCCGGTTTCCGGGCATGACTTCGTTCATATCGACAATGATAGCTGGGATCGGCGCAACGCGGTGCTGTACTTCTACAGGACCCACTCCCAATGGGCGGCTGATGAAATTGAAGCGCCCAGTGTCTACATAGATGACACCCACTATTTCAACATTCGCAACGACAGCTTCACCTGGCTCGAGGTAAGCCCCGGAGAGCGCCACATCGCCATGCGCCGACCTTTGCTGGGTCTGGAGGGCATGAACTCCTTCAGTCTTAGCCTGATCGCCGATGCCACGCTGGACGTTGAGCCAGGACAGATCTATTACCTGCGTTATAACGAGCTTTCGGAACCGGGCCAACGGCATCCGGACCTGGATCCGGATCATCCGCTGACCCAGGGCGACCTCCAGCTGGTGACGCGGGAATATGCCATGCAGGCAGAGGAGATTGTTTCCACCCGTTTTCTGAACAGTGATCTGTTGGCGCCAAACCACGCGGCTACCTCCATTGTGGAAGTGAACGAAGACCTGGATTACGAGCGGCAACTGGTGCTGCTGGAGGAGGAGCGTGAGCTCGAGATCGAGCGCCTGAAGCAGGAGGGCAAGTACGAATCCACGTCCTGGTTCTGGCCGTTCGGCGGTGGTCCCACGGTTCCCCTGGAAACGGATCGGAAAATCGACAGGTTGGAGCGTGAGTACGCCAAGTTGGAGCAGGAACGTGAGCGTCGGGAAGAAGCAGAATCCGGTGGTGGCTGGTGGATTTTCTGAGTGCTGACTACACTGACGGCAGGTGAAGGACTCGGGAAATTAAAACAATGGCTCTCAAGGATTCTCTTCGACTCAGATTTGAAAAACTGGCCGATGATGTGGTCCCCCAACTACTCGATAGCTGGGGCGATCTGCAGAAACGGCTTGATGACCTGAACTGCTCCCTGGCCAATCGGGCGGTTCCGGAAGACAGGCGCAGTCGTGTCAGTGAATTGTCCCTGCAGGAGAAGGCTCAGCAGGCGGGCCAGAATCGCCCGGCCATACGGGCAGTCAAAACCGCTAGCAAGACCTCGGGTAAAAACTGAATTTGCTTAAAAACTGTACGCTTTTGAATGGCTTGCAGGTTTTTTTATAAAATTGCCGGAAAATATTTGACACCGTCAGCCAAATGCTTAAAATGCGCCTCTCACTTGGTTGAGACAGCACGGCTGGCAAGCAAGTGAATGCCTTTTTAGATTAGATAGGAAGGCTTGAAAGTGGGTGGTTAGCTCAGCTGGGAGAGCATCGCCCTTACAAGGCGAGGGTCACTGGTTCGATCCCAGTACCACCCACCACTTTCAGTTGCATCACCGGATCACCCCATCCGGTTTCAGGTTCGGGCCCAAGGGCCGGAATTGATGCGGAGCGGTAGTTCAGTTGGTTAGAATACCGGCCTGTCACGCCGGGGGTCGCGGGTTCGAGTCCCGTCCGCTCCGCCACTTTTATTTATGAAGTATTCCCGGGTGGTTAGCTCAGCTGGGAGAGCATCGCCCTTACAAGGCGAGGGTCACTGGTTCGATCCCAGTACCACCCACCAAAATTCCAAAAAAGGGCCGATCCGCGAGGATCGGCCCTTTTTTACTTTCCAATCAAAGACTGCCCACAAACGCGCACAACATTGCCATTCACTCCATTGGAGGCAGGGCTGCAGTACCAGGCGATGGCCTCGGCCACATCCACCGGTTGCCCGCCCTGGGACAAGCTGTTCATCCGACGACCGGCCTCTCGGATGGTGACCGGCATGGCGGCGGTCATCCGGGTTTCGATAAACCCGGGGGCGACGGCGTTGATGGTGATGCCGTTTTTCAGTTGCCGGGCCATGGCTTCCACGTAGCCGATCACTCCGCACTTGGCGGTTGAGTAGTTGGTCTGTCCGAAGTTGCCGGCGATGCCGCTGATGGAGGAAATACAGACAATGCGTCCGTTTTCTTTCATGAGCTCCCGCTTTGCCAGTTCCTCGTCGATCAACTCCTCCGCGGTCAGATTGACTGCGATGGTCATATCCCAGAAGTGCTCCGGCATGTTGCCAAGGGTCTTGTCGCGGGTGATGCCGGCATTGTGAATGACCAGGTCGACGCCGCCGAAATGCTCTTCGATGAAGTCGGCGATCAACTTTGGTGCTTTGTCGTCGGTAATGTCGCAGGCCAGAGCCTTCCCGTTGATAGCGGATGTGACCTTTTCCAGTTCTTCCATGGCCGGCGGAATGTCGAGGCCGATCACGGTGGCGCCGTCCCGGGCGAGGGTTTCAGAAATGGCAGCACCGATACCCCTGGACGCTCCGGTGACCAGTGCCACCTTTCCAGTCAGTGGTGCGACGGGATTGGTGGCAGGGGCAGCGTTGCCTTTGCCGACCTTCACGACCTGGCCGGACACATAGGCAGAGCGGGCAGACAGGAAGAACCGAACGCTGGAATCCAGTTGCTTCTCTGCCCCTGGGGCCATCCACAGTAGGTTCGCCGTGGAGCCTTTCTTGCCGATTTCCTTGCCAACGCTGCGTACGAAGCCTTCGAGTGCCCGTTGCGCGGCGGCCTGCGGCGCCTTGCGACAACTGGCGGGATTCTGGCCGATTACCAGAACGCGGGCGTTGCTGCCCAGTTTTTTGATGGTGGGGTGGAAGAAGTCGTATAGTGCCCGCAGGTCGGCCGGACCTTTCAGGCCGGTGGCGTCAAACACCAGCGCCGAAAACTGCTGGTTGATGTCGGAGGCCAGGTCCAGCGGCCGGGCTTTGTTGCCGGCTTTCGATGAGTCCGCCAGGCGATTGCTTTCGCTGGCGTGATGAAGGGTGGCCGCGCTGGCGCCGAGAATACTGCCTAAAGTGGCAATGGCTTTTCCGCCGTTGGCGGCGCCGATGAGCACCTTGCCTTCGATAAATGGCTGGTCGGTGCGCTTCAGGCGCTTCAGTGGCGCGGGCGCGGGGAGACCAAGGGATTGTGCGGCGGTTCTACCAACGGGGGTGTTTACCAGTCTAAGATAGAGGTCGGACATGGGGGCTTCCTTGTGGTTGCAATCGGTTCTCTGGATGCGGATTGTCTACAGGGTAAAGAATCGGACAGTTTTTGGATTGACTCAATGCCTGTAGGGTGTTGTCAGGGGTGCCAATGAGGCATTGTGCGTTGTCGCTACACTTGTTGCCAGCCTGGGTGCAGGGAGCATTGGGGGCTGGCCTCCCAAAACACGCTGTGAATACGTCCTTGTACGCTCGGCTCCGCCATCCATGGCTCCGCACGGTTTTGGGAGGCCAGCCCCCAATGCTCCATCCGGCAATGAAATTTTCCGCAAAAGGATTGGATTGATCATGGCAGAAGCATCGAAAACTCCACGCAAGAAAACCGCTACTTCAAAAAAGACCAGCACAGCCCCTTCGGGTATTCGCCGCGTAGCAGTGCTGGGTGGTAACCGGGTTCCGTTTGCGCGGTCCAATACCGCCTACAGCAAGATCAGTAACCAGGAGTTGCTGACATCCGCGCTGCGGGGGCTGGTGGATCGGTACAGTCTTCAGGGCAAGCGCCTCGGGGAAGTGGCGGCAGGGGCGGTGATCAAGCATTCCCGGGATTTTAACCTTACCCGGGAGTCGGCGATGAGTTGTGGTCTGGCGCCGGAGACACCGGCTTATGATATTCAGCTGGCCTGCGGGACGGGGCTGGAGGCAGCCATTCTGGTGGCCAACAGGATTGCCCTGGGGCAGATCGAATGTGGTATTGCCGGTGGTACCGATACCACGTCCGATGCGCCGATTGGTGTAAGCGAGGGGCTTCGGGAGATTCTGCTGGATCTGAACCGGGCCAAAACCACCGGCGAGCGGTTGAAGATTCTGGCGCGGTTCCGGCCCGCGCACCTCGTGCCCTTGGTTCCGGAGAACCGGGAGCCTCGCACCGGCATGTCCATGGGGGAGCATGCCCAGGTGATGGCCAGGGAGTGGGACATTCCCCGGGAAGATCAGGACAGGCTGGCCTGGGAGAGTCATCAGAAGCTTGCCAAGGCCTATGAAGAGGGGTTCTTTAAAGATTTGCTGACGCCGCTGGCGGGGCTGGACAAGGACAATATTCTGCGGCCGGATACAACCCTTGAGAAGCTGGCGACGCTCAAGCCGGTGTTTGACCGGGACAACGGCACCATGACGGCGGCCAACAGCACGGCGCTGACTGATGGCGCCTCCTGCGTGCTGCTGGCCAGTGAGGAGTGGGCGAAAGAGAATAACCATGAGGTGAAGGCGTGGCTGACGTTCTCCGAGGTGGCAGCGGTGGATTTTGTGGACAAGAAAGAGGGGCTGCTGATGGCGCCAGCTTACGCCGTACCCCGGATGCTGGAAAAAGCGGGGCTGACACTTCAGGATTTCGATTTCTACGAGATCCACGAAGCCTTCGCCTCGCAGGTGCTGTGTACTCTGAAAGCCTGGCAGGATCCCGCCTTCTGCAAGGACCGTCTGGGGCTGGACAAGCCGGTGGGCAGCATCGACCGGGACAAACTCAATGTAAAAGGCAGCAGCCTGGCCACCGGCCATCCGTTCGCCGCCACCGGCGGGCGCATCATTGCGACCCTGGCCAAGTTGCTGGAGGAAAAGGGCAGTGGCCGCGGCCTGATCTCCATCTGCACCGCAGGCGGGCAGGGGGTAACAGCGATTCTGGAGCGGTAAGTTTCCGGAAAACCGGAACTTTCCTTTGACAGTGCCAGGCTCAGCCCTTATCATGCGCGCCACGTTGATCAGGGGTTCCCTGAGCAACAACCAGTTTGATGCGGGGTAGAGCAGTCTGGTAGCTCGTCGGGCTCCCAATCCCGAGAAAGCCGGAGGGAGTCATCGACCTTCGGCTTATGAGCCCGACCAAGAGGCGGACTCAGTAGAAAGAATTGATGAAAAGTTTGATGCGGGGTAGAGCAGTCTGGTAGCTCGTCGGGCTCATAACCCGGAGGTCGTTGGTTCGAATCCAGCCCCCGCTACCATCTAAGAGAAAGGCAGATCAGTAAGCTACTGGTCTGCCTTTTTTATTTGTCCGCAGAAAGTTTCCCATTCCTGACTTGATTGAGGTCAAATCCCGATCCGGTTCGCTCCAATAATTCAGGTTGAACTCAGGTGACTGTGGTTTGCTTATCTCGCTGGAGATGCATGCCCGCTCCGGAGATCACACAATGGCAGTCGGGCGCAACCGCAGACGGAGGAGGGTTATATGGAATGGTTAGCGGAAAACTGGTTCTGGGTGGTTATCGGCATCCTGTTCGTGGCCATGCACATGTTCGGTCACGGTGGGCATGGTGGTCACGGCGGAGGCGGGCACGGCGGACATGGCGCGTCCGACAAGACGGACAAGCCGGACAAACCGGACAGCAATCAGGACCGACCCTCGGGTCATCGCCATTGATGGGAGTGGAACATGCTTAACACGAAACTGGTTACCTGGGCGCTGGGGTTGTTCGCAGCGGTCACCTTCATTGTCTGCGTTATCTATGGACTGGTAACGCCCCAAAGCCTGCATATGCATGCGTTTCTTGAGCAGGTATTGCCGGGATTCAAGTGGCTGACCTGGTGGGGATTTGTGGTCGGCCTGATTGAGAGTTTCCTATATGGCGCCTATGCCGGGCTGGTGTTCTGCCCGATCTACAATCGACTTCACCGTTACTTCGATGCCAAGCAAAGTGGGGACTGAGTCCGCCCCCGTCCACGCAACCACGGTTTAATCCCCCGGAGCACAACTGACCCTGGCAGGGGCACCACTCTGGTGAGCCGCGGCGCAGGTGAGCGGCGGCGCAAGGGCTATCAACGGACGCAGGCCCCGGTCTTAATAAGGAAGGAGACCCCATGAACAATGAAACCCCTGTCAGCCAGCTGCTATACGGCCCACTGCATACGGATGTCGAGGGATTTGATGCCCTGGCCGAGCTGGCCCTGGATATGCGTTCGTCATGGAATCATGCGACCGACCAGGTGTGGCGGCAGCTGGATCCCGAGTTGTGGCAAGCCACACGTAACCCCTGGGTCGTTCTGCAGACGGTCTCGCGGGAGAAGCTCCAGGGACTTCTGGCCGATCCGGCGTTCCGTAAAGACGTCGGGGACCTGGTGCAGGCCAGGCGAGATGCCGCTCGGGCGCCGGCGTGGTTTCAGCAAACCTACCCGCGGCCGCCTTTAACCTGTGCCGCTTATTTCAGCATGGAGTTCATGCTGAGCGAGGCCCTGCCCATTTATTCCGGCGGGCTGGGCAACGTGGCGGGCGATCAGCTCAAGGCCGCCAGCGATCTGGGTGTTCCGGTGATTGGCGTGGGGCTTCTCTACCAGCAAGGCTATTTTCGCCAGCTGATCGACCGGGACGGTGCACAGCAGGCGCTTTACCCGTATAACGATCCCGGCCAGTTGCCAATCATGCCGTTGCGTCATTCCAACGGGGAGTGGCTGCGGATACAGCTCGGCCTGCCCGGCCACCCGATCTGGCTGCGCGCCTGGCAGGTCCAGGTGGGCCGTGTGAAGCTTTACCTCCTGGACAGCAACGATGCGGCGAACTACCCGCCGTACCGGGGAATAACCAGTGAGCTTTACGGGGGCGCGCCGGATCAACGCCTGATGCAGGAGGTGATCCTCGGGATTGGCGGCTGGCGGTTGCTCGCCGCGCTCGGTATCGAACCGGAAGTCTGCCACCTGAACGAAGGGCATGCGGCTCTGGCCGTGCTGGAGCGCGCCCGCCACTTCATGCAGCGGACCGGTCAGCCGTTCGGCGTTGCGCTGGCCGCCACGCGCGCGGGCAATCTCTTCACCACCCACACGGCGGTGGCCGCTGGCTTCGACCGTTTCCCACCAGGCCTCATCGAGCACTGCCTGGGTGGCTACGCAAGCAACCAGCTCGGCATTACGCTCGACGATTTGCTGGCGCTGGGCCGCCGGAATCCGGACGATCCGGCCGAGGATTTCAATATGGCGTACCTGGCGATCCGCGGCAGCGGGGCGGTGAATGGCGTAAGTCGCCTGCACGGCAAGGTGAGCCGGCACCTGTTTGCGCCGCTGTTCCCGCGCTGGCCCGTGGATGAGGTGCCGGTTACGCACGTGACCAACGGCGTTCACATGCCGACCTGGGACTCGGCGGCGGCGGATGATCTTTGGACCGAGGCCTGTGGCAAGGAACGCTGGCTGGGGACCACGGAAACCCATGAGCAGCACATTCGCGCCCTCTCTGACGCCCGTCTCTGGCAATTCCGCACGGCGGCCAGTAAGGCGTTGGTTGACTACGTCCGTGATCGATTGTCCCGGCAACTGGCCGCCTCCGGCGAGGCGCCCGAGGCCGCTGATACTGCGAACCAGCTGTTTGATCCCGGGGTATTGACGCTGGGTTTTGCCCGCCGCTTCGCCACCTATAAGAGGCCGAACCTGCTGCTGCATGACCCGGAGCGCCTGCTGCGCCTGCTGACTGACCCGCAGCGCCCGGTGCAGCTCATTATGGCCGGCAAGGCTCATCCGCAGGACCGGGCGGGCCAGGCCCTGATCCGGCAATGGATGCAATTCATCCAGCGGCCCGAGGTGCGCGCCCGTGTGATCTTCCTGAGCGACTATGACATGCACTTGGGTGAGCACCTGGTGCAGGGCGTGGATGTCTGGCTCAACACGCCGCGCCGGCCCTGGGAGGCGAGTGGCACCAGTGGCATGAAGGTGCTTGTCAATGGTGGTATCAATCTGTCGGAATTGGACGGCTGGTGGGCGGAAGCCTACACTCCGGATGTGGGCTGGGCACTGGGGGACGGCCAGGAACATGGCGATGATCCGTTCCGGGATGCGGCTGAAGCCGATGCGCTGTACGACCTGCTCGAACGCGAAGTGATCCCCGAGTTCTATACGCGTGATGAACAAGGCATTCCCTCCGCCTGGGTGAACCGGATGCGCGAGAGCATGGCGCGGTTGACACCGCGCTTTTCTACCAACCGTACGGTGCGCGAATACACCGAGCAACACTACCTCCCGGCTGCCGCTGCATACCGTGAGCGGGCCGCTGGCAAAGGGGGAGTCGGCGCGGAACTGGTTGAATGGCGGCACGCGCTGGATCACAAATGGGCCGCGATACGCTTCGGCGACGTTGAGGTCGAGCCTGACGGTGAACAACACCTCTTCGAGGTTCAGGTCTACCTCGGAGACCTTGATCCGGAGGCCGTGCGGGTTGAGCTCTACGCCGACGGCAGGGACGGTAGCGCACCTGAACGGGTGGAGATGCAGCGCCTGCGGCAACCGACGGACGGCGAAAGCGGCTACAGCTATCGCGCAGCAGCCCCTGCGGCCCGCCCGGCGACAGACTATACCGCGCGACTCATGCCGCATCACAATGGTGTGGCGATCCCCCTGGAAGCTGCTCACATCCTTTGGCAACGGTGAGCGGGCGGGTATCGCGCATCCAGGAAGATCGCGAGTCGGGTTGGTGTCCTGGCGCGCAGGAGACACTCAGGAGAGATGAAAGCACGTATGACCAGGGAACACAGGTTTTCATGGCCGGTGCGCAGGCTTGCGCTGCTGGGGCTGGCGGGGGTTGCGGTGTTCGGGGCGGCAATTATCGCCCTGCACCTGACCGGCAGCGGGGTCGACTGGACCAGCGATTATGTCAGCGACCTGGCTAACCAGCCGTTTGGCTGGCTGTTCATGGTTGGCGCCTTCGTGCATGGCTGGGGTAACCTGGCGCTGACCCTGGCCCTGCGCGGCGCGCTGCGCCCGGGGCCGCTGCGGACCTGGTCGGTACTGCTGTTCGGCCTGGCCGCGGTCGGTATCCTGCTGGCGGCGTTGTTTCCCATCGAGGCACCCGGCCAGGCGCCGAACCTGCCCGGGCAGATACACCGGGGGGCAGCCAGCCTGGCGTTTGCACTGGAACTCGCCGCGCTGTTCGTGTTTTCAGCGGCCTTTCGCCGTCAGCTCGACTGGCGCCGCCAGCGCGCCGCCTCGCTGGTGCTGTCGGTGATCGCGGCGACGGCGGTGACGGCGTTCGTGATCGCCATTCAACTGGATATCGCGCCGGGCCTGGCGGAGCGTGTCGCGCTGGCGGTTTTCCTGGTCTGGGAAGTTTGGGCTTGCCTGCAGGTCATCCGGCCGCAACAGAAACCTGAGCCTGACCTGAAGCACTCCTATCCCTGACTTTGTGGAGGACCTGATCTTGAAAAACCTATACAAACCGAACAAGCCAGTGCCGGGCCGAGCCCGCCGGCGACGTGCCGACTCTGGAGATCCTGGCGGCGGTGGATATTCTGCGCCGCCACCTGCCCGAGCTCAGGGTGCGTGTGATCAACGTGGTGGATCTCATGACCCTGCAGGACCAGGCGGAACACCCGAACGGGCTGTCACACAAGGACTTCGACACCCTGTTCACGACCGATAAACCGATCATCTTCGCCTATCACGGGTATCCCTGGCTGATCCATCGCCTGACCTACCGGCGCACCAATCACAAGAACCTCCACGTGCGTGGCTACAAGGAGGAAGGCACCACCACGCCGTTCGACATGGTGGTGCGCAATGACATGGACCGTTTCCACCTGGTGGCGGATGTCATTGATCGGGTTCCGCAACTGGGGTCACGGGCCGCCTATCTCAAGCAATGGCTGCGTGACCGGCTGATCGAGCATCGGCATCACATCATCGAGCACGGCGTGGATATGCCGGAGATTACCCAATGGCGCTGGGGGGCAACCGCGGACCCCACCCGAAGTCAAGAATAATTCCCATGGCTACAGGCTCCCATGCCTGCAGCCAATAACGCTCGTCGCTGCGGAAAAGCCGGGTCGCTACTCCCGGCTTAACTCCACCTGCATCACATTGATACCTCCGGCGCGAAACATACCGGCACAGCTGGCCAGGTAAAACCGCCACTTTCGCACGAACATCTCGCTGTACCCGAGCGCCCGTATCGCCGGTATCTGTTCGTCGACGTTCGCCAGCCACTTTTCCAGCGTAATGGCGTAATCCTGCCCGAATTCGAACACATCGTTCACCACCAGGCCGCTATCGGCGGCAACAGCTTCAAAACGCTTTCTGGAAGGCAGCATACCACCGGGGAAAATATGTTCCCTCAAAAAGTCGTTGCCGGAGCGATATCGCTCAAATCGCTCCTCGGCAATGGTAATGGTCTGTATCATTGCCTTGCCGCCAGGTCTCAGGTAGTCGTGCACATCCCTCATGTAGGCGGGCCAGTACGATTCGCCAACGTGCTCAAACATCCCGATTGATACCAGGTAATCAAAGGGGCCGGACAGCTCCCGGTAGTCCTGTAAACGAACCTCGGCATTTTCCGCCAGTCCGGCGGACTCGAGTCGCTGGCGGGCATAATCCGCCTGTTCGCCGGACAGGGTCGCACCGGTCACATGGCATCCGTGTGTGGCTGCGATTTCCATGAAACCACCCCAGCCACAGCCTATTTCCAGAATGCGGCTTCCCGGTTCCGGTGCCAGTCGCTGAAGGATGCGTTCATATTTCGCTTTCTGGGCCTCGTAAAGCGAGAGGGACGTATTGCCGTCAAACAGGGCGCAGGAGTATGTCATGCTCCGGTCCAGCCAGAGCTGATAAAAGTCGTTGCCTAAATCATAGTGCTCCTGGACGTTCTTACGGCTGCGTTTCAGTGTATTGGAAGACAACCGGTGCCTGCACCAGTGCCATAACCTGAGCCATACGCTGGTGTGCAAAACCCGATCAAAAACAACGATATTGCCTGCGGCGAGGCGCATCAGGGCAAGCAAGTCGGGTGTGGACCATTTGCCTGCCATGTAGTCTTCGCCCAATCCCACGTCACCGTGGGTGATCAGGTGATCGATGACATCCCACTGCAGCAATGCCATTTCCGCATGCACACCGTCTTGTTTTCCTTCATGGCGGGTCGTCTTTCCATCCGGCCATGTAAGCGATAACGAACCGAACTGAAGAGATTTCAGCGCCTGCAGGAAAAGATTACGGTGAATTGCGCTCGTCTTTCCCGTTGGCTTTTCCCGGGACCCCAGGTGCCCGCCTTCCGGCAAGGATTCCCTGCTCATGCCTTTCCATCCTTACGCTGTTCCCAGCAAGTTTCAGTGGGTTAAAAAGTAGGTGGACTATCATTTATTAGGCAACTGCTGTTCGTCAAACCTTATCGGAAACTGGGACGCTTGCAGGAGTTACCGGAACTATGGAAGTCTTTTCCGGCCATCCGGACGTACTCCTGTATTTCCGGATGATCTTGGCTTACTTCGGCCCGGATCGATATCCAGGTTCACCAGGGCGCCCCTGTCGGCCAGGGAGTTGCCCAGGGTGCGATAACCCCCGGTGAGCTCATGCTCCACCGGGCACAGCGGATCCTCCAGCCATAAACCGACCCGGGCATTGCGGGCCATGGGGCCGCCCTCGACCAGATCCGGTCGGGACTGGGTGCCGGGCGGCCGGGGATGTGGCCGCGGAAGGAAACCAGCGAGCGCGCGTTGCTTATCCGCTTCGCGGGCGCTGGCCAGTGCGCTGTGTTCATCCAGCGCCACAATCGCGTTGATGGCAGGGTTCTGGTCCCGGATTCTTTCCAGTAAGGCGGTAATCAGTGCCTCGCTGGTCAGGGTGCCGGCCTCCAGTTGTTTCAGGAGCTCATGGGCCGGCTGATAATGAGTCGGGGTGTCTTGTACATCCATGGATGTTCTCTTTTTTTGTTGGTCTTAAGGCCTGTCGCCAGCGAGTCACGGCAGCTCTGATCGCCAGTGTTTTACGTTCACCTGGTCCTTGACTGCGTCGATGATTTCGATAATCAGGTTAATCAAGGCCTCGTTCTGGGCTTCGTCGGCTTTCACTTCACCGGGTGTCGGCAGGAAAACATTCACGATGTCTTCAATGAAGGCGTGATTGGAGGCTGAAGCCAGGTCTTCGAGGATCTGGTGGATGACATGGGCAACGATGTCGCCGACCGCTTCTTCCAGGGTTTCCTGAATGGTGGGGCCCACCACCGGAAGATATTTCAGTCGTGACAGTTCCAGGTTCTGTTTGAGGGCATTATCCACTGTGTCTTCCAGGTAGCTCCTGAGGGCTCCGCGATTGGGTACGTAGCCTTCCTGGGCCGCCTCGGCAACCCGTTTGGAAATCCAGTCGGAGAGCATGTCCCGTCGGGGATAGAGAATGTCCTTCTGGATCTTGTCAAACAGCGGAGAGCCCAGTTTGACCTCCTGCTGCACGCCGCTCAGCACCTTCAGCACAATGCGATCAGAGAGCTCTTCCATAAAGGCTTCGTAATAGAAATTTACGAAGCGGTAGATCTTGGTGTTCGTAACGTCAATGATCTTGTACTGGTGCAGTCGATAGATGATGGAGATCACACGGAGGATACGGAGGAAACGCAGGCTTCCCACCGGAATACAGCCCACCAGGTCATACCAGTGAATAAACGGGTAAAAGTACCAGCGGTCGTAGACCCTTGCCTTGATGGCGTAACCCCAGCGAACAAAGAACTCGGTCAGGAAGATGCTGACGAAGATCAGATCGTAAAAGATGAAGCGTTCGTGGATGGGGTGGTAGGCGGACTGGATGGCTGGCGCATGTTCCTTCAGCAGATCCTGAACGGCGACAAAGTTGTAGATCGAGTCCCAGATAATGAACGCCAGGTTGATAATCAGCAGGCCCAGCATGAGGAAATCAATGATGAACCAGACAAGCTGGTGGCTGGATTTCAGGTTTTCTCGATTTATCTTCAGCATTCGCCAAGGCCCGGTCTGTTGCTAAGTATCTGACAGGTTAGCTTATTTCGAGGCCACAAACGACTCGCCCTGAGGCCGGTTAACGCCGGCCGATTGGCCAACCATGGATTAACTTGACCGTCTGCCATTAAACTCCCACGCTTGAACGGAAATCCTTCTTGTTACCACCAACACTGAAATAGCCGGATGCTATCAATCTATCAAGTCGTGAATTCGGGCCGGGTCCGGCTTTTGATCTTGTTGCTCTGCTGGCTGCCGTCGTGGGTTTGCGCGCAACAGGTCGTCGTGAACATGGAGGGAGACTACCCGGATCTGAAATCAAATGCCCAGGCGTTTATCGGGGAGGTTGAAGGCCGCAGTGCCAGTAATCTCAGGCGTTATGCCCCCACGGCCGTTGGTCAGGCCGAGGAGGCATTGCGGGCGCTCGGGTATTACAGCCCGTTGATTGATTGGCGGATTGAAGAGGGTGGTTCCGACACAACGGCAACGCTCGTTCTGTCCATTACACCGGGGGAGCCGGTGCGAGTTACGTCCCGGACCGTGGAGATCAGGGGGGCAGCTGCGTCAGATGAACGGTTTAACGCCGATCTGCCAGAGCACCCGGCGGAAGGCGACATTCTCAACCACGGTCAATATGCCAGCCTGCGAGACACCATCCAGACCCGTGCCCGACGGCGTGGCTATTTCGACGGCACATTTGTTACCCGTACCCTGGAAGTGGATCCGGCAACCCGAAGCGCTGCGGTTACGCTTATCTATGATAGCGGCGAAAGGTACCGGCTCGGAGAGGTAACCTTTGCCGAGGGACACTGGTTCGAGATCGGTCTACTGGAGCAGTTCGTTTCTTTCGAGCCAGGTATACCCTTCCATGCTGATGAAGTAGCAAGGCTCAACCGGGATCTCCTGAACAGCGGCTATTTCAGCAGTGTTGATATCGATGCCTCACCGGGTAGTGCCGAGGACGGCGTGATTCCGGTCCGCGTTGATCTCACCCGGCGCGAGGCCCGCTCTGTGGCGGCGGGCGTGGGGTTTTCGACCGATGTCGGACCCAGGTTCCGTGGAAACTGGCGGGAACACTGGATCAATCCCATGGGGCACAAGCGGGGCGCCGAGACAGAACTCTCGGTACCCAGGCAGAACCTGAGTACCTGGTACGAGCTGCCCCTGGATCCGCCCATGACCGACCTGATCCGCCTGAGCGCCGGTTACCAGCGCGAGGACATCGAGAATGTGGAATCGGAACTTCTGAGCCTGGGGCAGCAGTGGCAGCATCAGTTGGATAACGGCTGGCTACAGATATTGTCGCTGCGTTGGGAAGGTGAGCGCTTTAACATCGGCAATGACGAGAAAGGCACAAGCACACTCCTGCTGCCCGGTGCGGGATACTCGAAAATACACACGGACTCGCCACTGGACCCATCCCGGGGCTATCGCCTGCAGTTCGATGTTACCGGTTCGCATCGGGCGGCGCTGTCCGATGTGGATATCCTTCATGTAAACGCACTGGTCAAGGGGCTGTTTACGCTGGCGGACAAGCACCGGTTTCTGGGTCGTCTGCAGGCGGGGGCTGTGGCAACCAACCGGTTTGAAGATGTGCCTCCATCCCTGCGTTTCTTCGCTGGCGGTGACCAGAGTGTGCGAGGGTATGGCTATGAAACCCTGTCGCCAGAGAATGATAACGGCGTGCCGGTGGGCGGACGCTTCCTGATGGTTGGCAGTGCCGAGTATCAGTATCAGTTTGCGGACAAATGGCGTGCCGCCATGTTCGTCGACCACGGCAACGCGATCAACAATCCGAGCGACCCGCTGGCCACCGGCGCTGGTGTCGGCATACGCTGGATCAGCCCGGTCGGGCCGTTGAGGCTGGACATCGCCAAAGGGTTGGATCGTGAATTTGGCGGGGATTGGCGCATTCACTTTTCCATGGGGCCTGAGCTGTGACGAGGACACCGGAAACTTCGGAAGACAGGCCGCACAAGCCATCGGCACGCCCGCGCCGCCTCCGGTTTTGGCTGTTGGTAGGGCTGGCGGTATTGATTCTCGTGCCTGTCCTTGTGGTGGCCGCTGTTTTGCTGGCCCTGCGCTCTGAGACGGGAACCGCCTGGGTTATAGAACAGTTGCCAGGGCTTCAGGTGGAAAATGACCGGGGATCTCTGTTTGGTCGGTGGCAGGCCGACCACTTGCAATGGCGTGGTTACGGGGTCGAAGTGGTCGTTGAGTCGCCACTCGTGGACTGGTCCCCTTCCTGTCTGTTCCGAAAACAGCTCTGTATTGAGAATCTGGAAGCAGAGACGCTCGAAGTCTCGCAGTTGCCCCCGGCGGACAAAGCCGAAGGCGGGAGCCCCATTACACTGCCGGGCGTGGACCTGCCGCTGGCGCTGAATATCAGTGGCGTCCGGCTCGGGCCTTTTACCTTCAACGGCAACAGAGTCTGGGACCGGTCTGAGCTGGACGCCGGAGGGTCGGGCGCCGCCTGGAACATAAAGCGCGCCTGGTATCAGCTGGGTGAGTACACGGTGTCCGCCGCTGGCCGGATAGAAACCCGCCGGGACTGGCCTGTCAATCTGGAAGTCAAAGCGGACATCCCGCCGCCTTATGGAGACGAGTGGCTTCTCGACGCCCGGCTCTCCGGCAGCGTTCGGGACCTGATGGTCGCTGCATCCAGCCGTGGCTACCTGGATGCTGAACTCTCGGGGGAAGTCGAGCCGCTCGATCCGGCCCTGCCGGCACAGTTGAGGCTAACCTCGGATCAGTTCCGCGCAGCGCAGGCGCTGCCGGAGACCCTTGTATTCAATGATTGGTCTGTGGACGCCAGGGGTAGCCTTCAGCAGGGTTTTCGCACCCGGGGGCAAGCTACGCTTCCGGGCACGACAGGCCCGGTACGGCTGACGCTGGAGGGCCTGGCGACGACTCGTGCGGCGGAGAACATCCGGATCGAGTTGGCCGCAGACAAGGAGAATGGTGCAGGGCAAGACACTGTGGTGGCCAATGGCAATGTCTCCTGGAGCGAGGGCCTCGAAGCCAGTGCCGACATCCGTTTGCGCGGATTTCCCTGGTATACGCTGATCCCGGGCTTTGAGCCGCCAGTGGTAACCCTTCGTTCCCTGGATGGCACCGTGTCCTGGCGTGAGGGGAACTACCATGCAGAGCTTCAAGCCGGTGTCGAGGGTCCCCAGGGCAACGCGGAACTGACCACCACGGTGGATGGCGATGCCGGGCAGACCACACTGACCAACCTGACCGTCAGCACAGGCGCCGGGTCTCTTACCGGCAACGGCTCGGTGAACTTTTCCGGGCCGCTTTCCTGGCAGGCGGCCTTGCGCCTGAAGGACTTCAATCCCGGTTATTGGGTACCTGTACTGGAAGCCAGTCTCAGCGGTGATGTGACGACCGAGGGACAACTCGGGGATGGACCGGTACCTGCCATGAATGCCGGATGGGATCTTGAGGGCGACTGGCGTTCCAATCCCGCGTCTCTGCAGGGACGGCTAGATACCTCATCAGGCAGTTGGGAGCTATCCGACCTGCAGTTGTTGGTGGGTGACAACCGTATTGAGGGTAGCGGTACCTGGGGCGACGTTCTGCGTGGTGATCTGGCTCTGAACCTGCCCGCGCCGGAAATTGTCCTGCCTGGCCTGACGGGGAATCTGCAAGCCACTCTGACGGCGGAGGGAACACCAGAGCGCCCGAGGGGCGAGCTGAGTGCAAGTGGCAAAAACCTGGGCTGGCAGGATAAGCTCGCCATTGAAACCCTCAGTCTTGAGGCCGATCTGCAGGACGGCATGCGCCTTGTCAGCCGTTTGCAGGCGGAGAACCTCAACGGGTTCGGGCAAGAGCTTGAAACGCTCACTCTGGAAGCCAATGGCACCCAGGGAAAGCACACCGTGAGCATCGGTGCACGTCATGCCGAGGCTGACCTTGAGCTGGTTTTCGCAGGAGAGGCCGGCGCTGACTGGAGAACCTGGCAGGGAGAGCTGTCCCGCGGCCTGATTGACCTTCCGGAACAGTCCCAGCAATGGCGGCTTCAGGCCCCGGCGACCCTGGCATACAAAGCCGATGGTGAGCTCACATTTGGCAATCATTGCTGGCGCTGGGAGGAGAGTACGGTTTGTGCCGAGGACCAGACACTGCTTCCGGTTCCCCGCATTGCCTATCGTATCGACCGCTTCCCAACCGTTGCCCTCGCTCCCTTGCTGCCAGAGACGTTACGCTGGGACGGTTGGATCAACGGAGAGGTTGATTTCACCACAACCGACGACGGCCCGGACGGACGCGTTTTCCTGGACGCCGGTGAAGGACAATTCCAGTTGCTGGTGGACGGCGAGTGGGAGTCACTCGCCTACAATACCCTGACAACCGAGGTCGGCCTGAAGCCGAGACAAGCCGACCTTGCGGTCCGTCTTTCCGGACCCGAGCTTGGCGATTTCACGCTGGATATGAACCTGGATCCGAACTCGGACGACCGTAGCGTTGAGGGTTCCTTCAGTCTCGAGGGTCTGGATATTGCCCTTGCAGGATTGCTTTCCGGACTGGACGAAGTTGCCGGTCGGGTGAACGGCCAGGGCCTGCTCTCCGGCCCGCTGATGAACCCGGCGGTGACCGGCGAACTGCACCTGGTGAATGGACGAGTTTCCGATCCCCGCTTGCCGGTACCGATCGAGGAGGTGATCGCCAGCGTTCAGTTTGGCGGTTACTCGGCCGAGATCAGTGGCAGGATCCGGAGCAATGCGCGAAGCCAGACCATTGTGGATGGGGAAATCGACTGGCAACAGTCTCCCCGGGGGGAAATCACGATTTCCGGCAGCCGTGTGCCATTCAACCTGGAGCCTTATGCGCAGCTTGAGGTGGAGCCGGATCTGACCATCGTTTTCAGTGAGGGGGCCCTGGAGGTATCCGGACAGGTCGGAGTGCCAAGAGGCGACATCGAGATACAGGGTTTGCCGGACCAGGCCGTGTCGGTCTCGGAGGATGAGGTCATTGTCGGCGTGGAGCGGGAAGAGCCCGTTGTCCGATCGCTGAATATGGATGTGACCGTGGTTGTTGGAGAAGATCAGGTGACTTTTGCCGCCTTCGGCGTGACCGGTGATCTGGAGGGATCTCTTCGCATTGGCAATGACATGGATACCCGTGGCACGCTCCAACTGGTCAATGGCCAGTATGAAGCCTATGGTCAGGAGCTCAAGCTCAGGCGGGCAAGACTGTTGTTCGTGGGCAACCTTACCCAACCCTATCTGGACATCGAGGCCGTCCGCACCGTGGATACCGTCGTGGCCGGTATTCGTCTGACCGGCCCTGTGCAGTCGCCCCAGACGGAAGTATTCTCCAACCCCGACATGCCTCAGACGGAGGCGCTTTCCTATGTCATTCTTGGCCGGGCGCCCCAGAGCCGGGGTGATGAGGGCCAGATGAGCCGGGCGGCGCTGTCCCTGGGACTGACCCAGGCCAACAAGGTGACGGGGCAAATTGGCGAAGAGTTCGGTATTCGCCAGCTCACCCTGGAAGCGGAGGGTTCCGGCGATCAGACCTCGGTGGTGGCGAGCGGGTATCTGACGGATGAGCTGAGTGTCCGCTACGGTGTCGGCATCTTCGAGCCGATCACCACGGTCGCTCTGCGCTACGATCTGGGCCGCTACTTCTATCTGGAGGCTGCCAGCGGGCTGGCGGCCTCCCTGGATATCTTCTACACCCGGGATTTCTGAGTTCAGTCCAGCTCGAAGGTGGCGCTCACTGAGGCCCGGATTTCCCGCTCACCCACGCTCGAGACCGTATCCGACATGGATTTTGCCTCCGCCATCATCATTGGTACCGGGCGGTGCCCGCCATTGATGTTGATGGTGACCACATCACCACAGCTCTGGTCGAGCTGACTGGCCACGAATCGGCAGCGGGCCTGGGCGTCTGCGATGGCTCTGGCCAGAGCTTCCTGTTCCATACCGGTCTCATCTGAGTGGAAGAACTGGTGAGGGCCCAGGTGGTAATCCAGGCCCACAGCCTGGGCCTGCTGGAGCAGGGGATTGAGCAGAGTAAGATCACTGATGCTGAAGCTGACGGTCTGGGAGGCGACGGCCTGCTTGCGGGGCTGCTCCTTCCGTTCAGATGTGGGCAGAGTTCGGGTGTAAAGGTTTACCGACGCGTCTGAGTAATCATTGAGCTGATCCTGATACTCGGTAATACCCTCGCGCCACTGCGCCATCAGGGCCGCTACCCGTTCGGTGGCCTTCTGGGGAAGCTCGTGCTCGGCACTGGCTGTGAACTGGAGTCTGGCGCTGTCGGGCTCGTATCGGACACTGCCCTCGCCAGTGAGCGTAACCTCACCTGCCATTGTCAGAGCAGGTACTGTGAGCGCGAGAGGGAGAATAAAACCGGACTTCAGGTTTAAACGGAGCTTTCGGTTCCGTCCGTTCATGGTAGTGCCTCCTTTGGAAACCGTTGATGGATCAGGCGTCGTCGGAATCCGGTTCCAGGCGCGCCAGTTTGTATCGGCGGGCAGCATCCACGAACTGGCCAAAGATGCGTCGGTGTCCGCCATGGTAGAGCAGGTATTCCGGGTGCCATTGGATGCCCGTTAGCCATTGGCGTCCGGTGCTTTCAATAGCCTGTACAAACAGATCATTGTCCACGGCGGTCACGCGCAGGTTGCGGCCCAGGCGCTTGATGGCCTGGCTGTGAATCCGGTTGGCGCCGATCACCGGGGAGCGCATGGCTTGCTCAAGCCGGCTGTGCGTTACCAGTCGCACGGTTTGCAGGGGCAAGAGCAGTGGGCGATGCCGGGTATTGACCCTCAGCGGTGTCACGTTCTGGCACAGGGACCCGCCGTGGAAAACGTTGATGAACTGGGCGCCGCGGCAAATCCCGAGCACGGGAATGCCAATGGCTTCAGCCTGCTCAAGCAGTGACTGATCGGTTTTATCCCGCTTGCGGTCATAGTTGGCGGTAACCTGTGGCTCCTGCCCATAACGTTCAGGATGGACGTGGGTGCCGCCTGACAGCACCAGGCCATCAAGCATCGGTACGGCAACCCGTGAACCGGGGCGAATATAGTGGGTCCGGGCACCGTGGAGGCGCAGACCCAGGCTGATCAGGCGATGGGCAAGGCTTTTTCGAGCGGGACCACTGATGCCGATCGTCAGGCCCGGAACCTCAAGTTCCTGTTCTTTGGACTCTTCAGACATACCCGTTTTTGGCCAGCCAGTCGTCAGTGGTTTCCCGCCAGCTGTGGGTCAGGTTGTGAAGATTCAGTTTGCGCCGCTCCCGGAACAGTTGCCGCATGTCGGCCAGGTCGTCGGGATTGTTGGCCAGTTGCTCCAGAACGACCCAGTCGTTCCAAACGGTTGAGAAATGCCAGCCGGGATTGTCGATGTCGCAATCCGGCAACCGGTAATGCAGGGTTGGCCTGCCTTTTATCCTGGGGTCCTGAACATGGCGTTCCAGCCGTTCCTTGTCCAGGTGGGCAAACAGTGGAAGCAGGTCAAGCGCGCGATTGCGGGTAGGATTGAACTCCAGGTAATCCTCCATGAGCTCCCCGAGGTTTGGTTGATAGTTATCCTCCATCAGGAGCTCGGTGTAGCGGCCGTGCCAGGGTTCGATGTACGTAGTGAATTTGCGGCTGACGTCCAGTTGATGCCGGTGCTTGAGCCATTCATACAGGGCCGCGAACGCCTGGAAGTAACGAACCAGGGTCTCCGGGCTGAGGTCGGGCAACTCGGGATTAAGCTGCAGGCCAAACGCAAAATAGATGGCGTCCCGGCTGCCCAGTGCCCCGGCGTTCCTGAGCTTGTCGACGAGCGTTTCAATCACCTCGACGCTGGAAAACTTCAGGGGTGGGCTTATGATCTCAAGGGGTACCACGCGTTCGGCCGCGGCGTCGATCACATCCATCGCCTGTCCACCGAGTTCACGAATGGACTCGGGGAGGCGCTCATCCGCCAGATCAAGATCCTTGATCGGATCGGAATCAAGCTCAACCGTGAAGTCGCCAAGAGCTGTCTGCAAGGTTGTCACATAGCGTGACTTGAGCTCAGGTGTGCCCTCCAGCATCTTCGCCGCCAATGTAACCAGCTCATCGTAGCCCAGACCAGACAGTTCGATCTCGACGCCAACCCGGCGTTCCTTCCCTTCGTTCGTCTCTAGGATTTCAGGCATCCTGCAGGCACTGACTTGAGTCATGGTGCTCCCTGGTTCGTGAGGAATAGTGCCCTAACCATATCACACCGCTGTTCATCCTTATTATTAAGCGGATGCAAGAAAATCAGGGAGCCGACTTTACACTGGATAAAACACTGTATATAGTCAGTTTACTGTATAAAAAAACAGGGCCACCGGAGCCACTCTTACGAGAGGCTGATGTTTGCAGCGGCCCGATCCCGATATAGCGGAGTAGCTTGATGAAGCTGACAGCAAGGCAGTCCCAGGTACTGGATATTATTCGCCGATACGTCGACGAGACCGGCTATCCGCCAACCCGTGCTGAAATCGCAGCAGAACTGGGCTTCCGTTCGGCCAACGCCGCGGAAGAACATCTCCGGGCATTGGCAAGGAAAGGTGCCATCGAGATGGTGCCGGGAGCGAGCCGCGGCATCCGTCTGCCTGAGGCGGAAGAGGATCTGGGCCTCCCGGTCATTGGTCAGGTCGCTGCCGGTAGTCCGATCCTTGCTCAGGAGCACATCGAGGACCACTGCACACTGCAGCCAGAATTCTTTTCGCCGTCTGCAGATTATCTTCTGCGGGTCCGGGGCATGAGCATGAAAGACATCGGTATTCTCGATGGCGACCTGCTGGCAGTTCACAGTACCCAGGATGTTCACAACGGCCAGGTGGTTGTTGCCCGGGTTGGCGATGAGGTCACGGTAAAGCGTTTCCGCAAGGAAGGCTCGAAAGTCTACCTGATTGCCGAAAACGAAGAATTCGCACCGATCGAAGTGGACCTGACCGAACAGGAGCTGTTCATCGAGGGTCTGGGTGTTGGTGTTATCCGCCGCTCTGACCTGCACTGAGCGGTTCGGATAGCCTCAGATAGTTTGAATAACGGGTGAATTATGGAACAAATGAGCTTTAATCAGAATCTGGCCTACAACCCCAATGCTCTGTCCTGTTCAGTGTCGGCAACCGCCGCCCGCGAGCGACGTTCCGTCATTCGCGCCCGACGCGCTCCGGAAACCACCGAACCCAAAGTCTGTGGCAATGTGACGGAGATCATTCTGCCGGAAGGCCAGGTAGAAAATTTCCAGCTGCTGTTGCCAATGCTGACCCAGCTGAATCAAGAGAAGCGCTGGCTGGCCTGGATCGACCCGCCCCAGGCGCTGGTTAGCAAGTGGCAAAAAATGCACGGGATTGTCGCCGGCGAATTGCTGGTGCTGCGTTCAACACCGGACTATCCTGCCCAGGACCTGGCAGAGCGAGCCCTCAGTGCCGGCACCTGTCACGCTGTGGTCATGTGGACCCGTAAACTGGGGCGAACTGCCTTCGAATCCCTGCAAAGAGCCTCGGCCGAGGGCAATAGCCACGGCGTCGTTCTCAGGCAGCGTTAACCGATCAATGCAGAGTGTAGGAGGGCTGGGCGTCTGAGGCGTCCAGTTCGTCATCTTCCCAGTCGATATCGTGGGCAACATTGCCTACAGCCTCAATGCCAGCTGCAATCATTGCTTTGGCAACCGACATATCCCGATCTTCCATCATTTCCCGGGCTTCTTCCGAAAAAGAGATTTTTACCAGTGGCGCACTGTCATCATCAATGCGGCGCAGGGCGTAATCGCCATTGGTCAATTGCACGATTTCAAAAAACGATGGTGACATTCAATAAACCTTCAAGTTAATACGATTTGAATAACCGGAGCTGGGAGTGGCTTACCACTCGCTGTGCTGCTCTTCCAGATCGTCGGCAAAATGTTTGACGGCGGTCAGCGTTTTCATCAAAGCAGCCGACGATCGATCCGGGCCGGAATCGGCCGATACCGCAATGATGTTTTCCTCGCTCACGGTTTTTTTGGTCGCCGGGGGTCTGCTTTGGGCGCGCTCGAGTTGCTCCAGATGGTTCCACCAACTCCCGGATCGCTGTTCCAGCTCCTTCAGGCGGCCAACTTCACTCGGTTCTGGCCCGATAAGAGCGACCAGCTCATCAAGGGTTGAAGGCTCCTCTGATTTTCTCTGGTATAGCCTCGCAACCATGACCAGCAACAGTTTTCGAGACCGCAGAAGCAGCTCGATCGCCCCCTGAATAGCGGCCTCCCGGCGCAGCGCCTGTTCCGCCTCGTTGGGACGTTGTTCCTGAGCCTCGTCTGTGGGCCGGTCGAGTGGCTGAAGCAGCGTGCGGGCGAGAAAGAGCTTTTGAGAAACCAGTGAGTGCCATTGCGAGGCCATGGAATACCTTCAATCCCCCAGCGCGGGTATAACCCCGAAAATTAATTCGTCACTATATCATTTTCGCTATCAAATTTCTTCCATTCTCTGTGCGGTGAGGTTCCACAATAAAACACAAACATTCACTTGAAACGACCGTTTGAATTTGGCAAAAAGGCGCCCGGCTGTGCGAGTTCTGCTCGTGGCGGCTACCCAACAGCATGAATTTCTGGAGGTGTAAGGGATGCGAAGCCAACTGGTTGCAGGTGTCGCACTGGTTTTTCTCGGGTTTTCCGGACAGGCCCTGTCCAAGGTCACGGCCGCCGAGGCCGAGCGGCTGGGTGGTGAACTGACCCCGGTCGGAGCCGAAAAGGCGGGCAACCGCTCAGGCAGCATACCCGAATGGACCGGAGGTTTGGCCACGCCGCCGGACGGCTGGCGTGAGGGGCAAGTGGAAATTAACCCGTTTCCCGAAGATGAAGCTCTTTTCGTTATTACCTCCAACAACCTGGAGCTATACAGGGACAAGCTTTCAGACGGTCACATTGCCATGCTGGAGAAGTATGGGCCCGACTTCTTCATGCCGGTTTACCAGACCCGACGGACTGCCGCGTTTCCCGAGCACGTCTACGACAAATTTCGTGAGAACGCGCTGACAGCGCAGTTGCTGGACAATGGTAACGGCGTTCGTGACACCATCATGACCAGTCCCTTCCCGATTCCAAAAAATGGTCTGGAGGTTATCTGGAACCATATCCTGCGCTATCGGGGCGAAGAAATTTCCCTGCGTAGTGCCTCTGCAACGCCCCAGAGGGATGGCTCCTACAACCCGGTGGTCAATGATTACGACTACTTCTTCGCATACAGCCAGAGGGGTGCGGAGCTGGCGGAAATCGATAACAAGATTTTTTACCTGAAGACGGACACTGTCTCACCGTCGTCACTGGCCGGCACCATCACGCTGGTGCATGAAACGCTTGACCAGGTGCGGTCGCCGCGTCTTGCGTGGCGGTACGATTCCGGTTCCCGTCGTCTTCGCCGGTCGCCCAACCTGGCCTACGAAACCGACCTGCCGAATTCATCCTCGCTGCGGTCCGTCGACCAGAAAGACATGTACAACGGTGCGCCTAACCAATACGACTGGGAGCTGAAAGGCAAGCGCGAGTTGTTCGTGCCCTACAATGCCTACAAGCTTCACGGGCCAGAAATCGAAGCCGACGACGTGATTCGTCCGGGCCATATCAATCAGCAGCTTACCCGCTACGAACTTCATCGGGTTTGGGTAGTCGAAGCGAAACGCCGTACCGGTATCAGCCACATTTATGATCGCCGCGTGTTTTACGTGGATGAAGACAGCTGGCAGATCCTCGCGTCCGAGGAATACGATGCAGAGGGGAATCTGTGGCGTGTGTCGGAAGCTCACAACATCAGCTATTACAGTGAGCCGGTATTCTGGACTACCATGGAAATGACTTACGACCTGAAGGCGGAGCGTTATTACGTTGATGGGCTGGATAATGGATTCCCGGCGTACGATTTCGCCCCGGGGTTCCGTGGCAACGAATTTACTGCCTCCGCCGCCCGTCGTGCCGCTCGCCGCTGATTTCCAAGGAGACTGACATGGCAGACCCGCAAGCCCACCTGGACCACCTGGATCGACTGATGGCGGATCTCGGTCGCGCCTTGGCCGAAAAGGACTGGGACGCGATGGCGGGGCTGAACGAGCAGGTGAAGCCGGCAGTCGAGCCGCTGATGGCTGCCCTGGAAGCGGGAGAGGTTGATGCGGAGCCGGTGAGGCTCCGCTTGCAGGAACTACAGCAGTTTATTGACGCCGCCGATGAATCGGCCCGAATGGCCCGCAAGGAGGCGGAGGATGGCCTGAAGGGTGTAAACAGGAACCGGAGTGCGGCGAAGGCCTACCAGAACGTTTCTTCAAACCGACCAAAATAGCGTCATAAAATTGACTCTGGGGTTCTTACAGTCTTAAATACCGCACAAATCCCCCAAGAGATTCGGTTGAATGTCTAAAAATAACAAAGTGCTGGTGCTGAGCGAGGATGATTCAAGATTGCGGGACATAGTCACCATTCTTGAGTTCATTGGCGAGGAGCAGGTCCTTGCCGGCGATGAAGCCAGGGCACTTTTGAGCAGTGGTGATGAGGAAAGCCTTTCAGATATCGCGGTCGCGGTGGTGAATGGCGAGGATGCAGGAGCCACCGAGGCGATCACCGCTGTGTGTGATGCCGTTCAGGGCGTACCGTTTCTGGTTGTTGGTCACCCTGAGCTCAAGGGGCTGTCCGACGAGACCAGCGGTCGCATCATTGCTCGCATGGAATGGCCGCTCAATTACACCAAGTTCGTCGATTCGCTCTACCGGGCCCAGATCTATCGGGATCAGTTCACCCGCTCCCGGGAGCGTGGCCAGCAGCGCGGTTTGCAGCTCTTCCGGAGCCTTGTGGGAACCAGCCGAAAAGTCCAGCAGGTACGCCAGCTGATGGAGCAGGTGGCGGATAAGGACGTCAGCGTTCTCATTACCGGTGAGTCCGGTACCGGCAAGGAGGTGGTCGCCCGCAACCTGCATTACCATTCTTCCCGTCGTGATAAACCATTTGTTCCGGTCAACTGTGGCGCCATTCCGGCGGAGCTGCTGGAAAGCGAGCTGTTCGGCCATGAAAAAGGGGCCTTTACCGGAGCCATCACGGCCCGGGTAGGGCGCTTCGAGATGGCCGAGGGGGGCACTCTGTTTCTCGATGAGATCGGAGACATGCCGCTCAACATGCAGGTCAAGATTCTCCGGGTTCTGCAGGAGCGAACGTTCGAGCGGGTGGGAAGCAATCGCACCCAGTCTGCAGATGTGCGGGTAATCGCGGCCACCCATAAGCACCTGGAAGACATGATTGAATCCGGGGATTTCAGGGAAGACCTTTATTATCGCCTGAATGTGTTCCCCATCGAGATGCCGGCCCTGCGTGACCGGGTGGAAGACATTCCCCTTCTGATTAATGAACTCATTTCGCGGATGGAAAAAGAGAAGCGTGGATCGCTGCGGATGAATTCCGCGGCCATCATGAGTCTGTGCAGGCACGACTGGCCGGGCAATGTGCGCGAACTGGCGAATCTTGTTGAACGCCTGTCGATCATGCATCCCTATGGTGTAATCGGCGTGCAGGAGCTGCCCAAGAAGTTCCGCTACGTTGACGACTATGATGAGAATCGCCCGGTGGAGGACACCGGTATGCCTTCCGGTATTCCTGGCCTGGTGGGCCTGGATGCCCCGGCATTGCTGCCGGTGAACGGTATCGACCTGAAGGATTACCTCTCCAACCTCGAGAAACAGCTGATCCAGCAGGCGCTCGACGAGGCCGGCGGCGTTGTGGCCAGGGCTGCCGAGAAGCTGCGGATCCGACGCACTACTCTGGTAGAGAAGGTTCGAAAATACGGGCTGCGGGAAGAGGAATCCGAGGAGTCCTGAGCAGGATCGCCCGGAATTTAGAGCTCCCTGAACGGCGTCAAAGGTTCGTAACCTGAGGCGCCGTTTCCGTTTCTGACCGACGTAAAATTGTCATTCTCCTCTTTCAAGAATCTCCTTTCCTTTGAAATATATAGAAAAAATCAAGTTGGCACGTTGCTGGCTTACAAACCTGCAAACGAAGTATCCGAACTATGAGGTCCGAACCGACGGGCCGATCGGGGAGTCAGGTTATGAGTCAGGCACAATTTGTTCTTCAGTCCGGCGCGGGCGGTACAAAGACCAACGCTGCGGCGGACGTCAATGACAAGGTTACCGCCCTGTTTCCGGAACAGGACGATGAGGCGGTGGATACCGCCCTGGAATTGTTTAACCGGATGTCGCGGCAGATCACTGACTCCTACCGGACCCTCGAATCCCGGGTCAACCAGCTTTCCGGCGAGCTGAACCAGGAATCGCTCCAGCGTCAGCAGGAGCTCGAAGAAAAAGAGCAGCTGGCAGATCGTCTGTCCACCTTGCTGAACGCACTGCCTGCCGGCGTTGTTGTTCTGGATAGCCAGGGTGTGGTGACGCAGACCAATCCGGCAGCCATTGCGCTTCTGGGGGAGCCCCTGGACGGCGCCCGCTGGGTGGATGTTATCCATCGCTGTTTTGCGCCCCGGCGCGACGATGGTCACGAGGTCTCTCTGAAAGATGGCCGCAGGGTCAGCATTGAGATCCGGACCATGGAAAACCAGCCGGGCCAGCTGATTCTGCTGACCAACCTGACCGAAACCCGGCATCTTCAGGCGCAGCTGGCACACGCCCAGCGCCTGTCTGCCATGGGCAAGATGGTCGCGTCCCTGGCTCACCAGATCCGCACGCCCCTGTCTGCGGCCATTCTGTATGGTGGCCACCTGAGTCAGGAAGACCTGGATGAAGAAATGCGTCAACGCTGTGCCTCTCGCTTGATGTCACGACTCACTCATCTGGAGCAGCAGGTGCGGGATATGCTGATCTTCGCCCGGGGCGAAACCCGGCTGGCGGAGGAACTGGCTGCCGGTAAGCTGGTTTCGGCGCTGGCTTCAGCGGTGGAAGGGTTGAAGCCGGCCCCCGGCGCAGAAGTCTGCCTCCAGAACGAACTCTCCAGCGACTGCCGTCTCATGTGTAACCGTGATGCCCTGGTGGGCGCCTGTACCAATCTTGTGAATAACAGCCTTGAGGCCGGCGCGACCCGTGTGGCTGTTCGGGTGACCGAAGACGCCGGCGAGCTGGTCATTCGCGTTCAGGACAACGGTCCAGGGTTTGAGTCCTCGGACGCGGCGCGATTAACAGAAGCTTTTTACACGACCAAGTCCCATGGCACGGGGCTCGGCCTTGCGGTGGTGCAAGCCGTCATCAAGGCACATCAGGGGCGGTTCTCCATTGAATCGCCGGAGCAGGGCGGTGCTGTAGCCACCCTGCGTTTGCCGCAATTACGTAACAGACACTGATCGGAGGCAACCATGGCCAAGGCCCAGATTCTGATTGTTGAGGACGACCATGACCTGCGTGAAGCGCTGGTAACCACCCTCGAACTGGCAAAATTCCGGGTTCGGGAAGCATGCAATGCCAGCGAAGCCCTTGAGCGACTGGCCGAGGCTCCGGTGGATATGGTGGTCAGTGATGTCAACATGCCGGGTCTGTCAGGGCACCAGCTTCTGGCAGAGGTGCAGCGGCTGTACCCGGGCCTGCCAATGATGCTGATCACGGCCTATGGCCAGATCAGCGATGCGGTATCCGCCATGCAGGCCGGCGCTATCGATTATCTGGTGAAGCCATTCGAACCGCGTTTCCTGGTGGATGCCGTCAGCAAGGTTGTTGGCGGCGGGCGTGAGAAAGCCAGTGATGAACCGGTGGCAGAAGACCCGATCAGCAAGCGGATGTTCCAGCTGGCGACCAAAGTGGCCGGCAGCGATTCCACCGTCATGATCTCGGGGGAAAGCGGAACTGGCAAGGAAGTCCTTGCCCGGTTCATTCACCAGCAGTCCCCGCGGTCAGAGCAGCCATTCGTGGCGATCAACTGTGCTGCAATACCGGAAAACATGCTGGAGGCTATCCTGTTCGGTCACGAGAAAGGTGCCTTTACCGGTGCCGTCGCCTCCTCGCCGGGCAAATTCGAGCAGGCCAACGGCGGAACCATTCTGCTGGACGAGATTTCGGAGATGGATCTGGGGCTTCAGTCCAAGCTCTTGCGGGTATTGCAGGAGCGGGAAGTGGAGCGGGTTGGTGGTCGCAAGACCATCAGCCTGGATGTCCGTGTTGTAGCGACCACCAACCGGGATCTGGCGGATTACGTTCGCGAAGGCAAGTTCCGGGAAGACCTCTATTACCGTCTGACAGTGTTCCCGATGCACTGGCAGCCGCTCCGGGAGCGGCCGCTGGATATCATGCCACTGGCTACTTCGCTGCTTAAAAAGCATTGCCGCAAAATGAAGCTGACCGGGATTACCTTTGCCCAGGACGCAAAAAGTGCGCTTATGAATCATCAATGGCCGGGGAATGTGCGGGAGCTGGACAATGCCATCCAGCGAGCGCTGGTGCTGCACCAGGGAAATGTCATTCACTCTGGCGATCTGTGTCTGGAGCTGGGCATCACCGGCCGGCCGGACCTTCGCAGCGCGGCGCCGGTTTCGATGACCGAAACCGTTGCCAACATAGCAGCGGGCGAGCCGGATATTTCAGACTCTGGCTTTTCCCCCCTAGACGAACCTTCTCATTTGCGCAGTGACGAGCCGGAGGGCGGGGTTTCGCTGGGAGATGATCTGAGGCAGCAGGAATTCCGTATTATTATTCAGACACTCCGGAAAGAGCGTGGGCGTCGCAACAGGGCCGCAGAGCAATTGGGGATCAGCCCCCGCACGCTCAGGTACAAGCTGGCCCAGATGCGCGACGCCGGAATCGATCTGGACGCCGAAATGGCCTTGGTCTGACCCCCTGCAAGACGAACTCCTTCATTGGCACCCCTCGGGGTGCCGTTTTTTTATCTTCGATTCCCCATGCCGGTGGGGGCACCCTGCCCGTCGTCAAAAGTCCGTCATGGAACTTTCACGACTCCGTCCTTGTATTCGTAACCTTCTGATATTTATATCTAAAAACTACTTGGCCTGCCAATTGCTTCACCGGAGTTGAGATTATCCCAAGAGCAATTCCGTCCCTGGGAGGGCGGAGCCAGGAGAGAGTTATGGTTCAGCGTGCCGACATCAACAGTGTTTTGTCCGATATAAGGTCCCTGCGTTCACAGATGATGCAGAACCAGCGGGTCGAGCAGGATCAATCGGTTCGTGGTCGCATAGACGGCCCTCGCCAGGTTCAGGAAACCCAGGAGACGCCCAGCTTCAATGACATGCTTAGCAACGCGGTGAACAACGTCAACGACCTCCAGAAAACGGCTGGGGATCTGCGAACAGCCTACGACATGGGCGATCCGAACGTAGACATCACCCGCGTGATGATTTCCGCCCAGAAATCCTCTGTCTCCTTCGAAGCGCTGACCCAGGTACGTAACCGGGTGGTTCGGGCCTACGAAGACATTATGAACATGCCGATCTGATAACGGAGCAGAGTCATGGCCAGCGTACCTGCAGAAACCAATGCCTCCAACATGCCCGCAGCCCGGGAGGGAGACGCGCCAGAGAGCCGTAGCGACCTGTTCATGGGGTTCAACCGGCTCAACCTGTTGCGCCAGATCGGGCTTATGGTGGGGCTTGCCGCCAGCGTGGCGCTGGGGCTGGCGGTCGTGCTCTGGGCTCAGGAGCCGAACTATCAGCCGGTGGTGGGTGATCTTTCATCCTACAATCCCCAGGATGTGACCACCATCCTCGAAAGCAACGGTATCGACTACAAGATGGATCCGCGTACCGGCGCATTGCTGGTTCCCTCGGATCAGGTCTACAACGCCCGCTTGAAGCTGGCGGCCGAAGGTGTCACCGATCGTCAAACCATGGGCTACGAACTGCTGGACCAGGAACGTGGTCTCGGCACGTCGCAGTTTATGGAAACCATCTCATACCGGCGCGGGCTTGAGGGTGAGCTTGCCCGCACCGTTGCCAGCATGCGTGGCGTTCGGAATGCCCGTGTGCACCTGGCTATCCCGGAGCGCTCTGTCTTTGTTCGCGATGCCCGTGATCCCTCTGCCTCGGTGTTTCTTGAAGTTTTCGCTGGTCGCCGGCCAGAACAGGAACAGATTAACGCTATTGTGAATCTGGTTGCCGGCAGTGTTCCCATGATGAGCAAGGAACACGTAACCGTTGTCGATCAAAACGGCAATCTGTTGACGGGCAAGCAAAGTCAGAGCGGTGCGGATCAGATGGCGGACCAATACGAATACACCGCCAAAGTCGAGGAGCGTCTGACACGTCGGGTTGCCTCTCTCATCGGACCCATCGTGGGTGATGGCCGCTATCGTGCCGAAGTGTCGGCGGATCTCGATTTCTCCTCGGTGGAGCAGGCAGAGGAATTGTTCAACCCCGAACAGCAGGCGGTGCGCAGTGAGCGTGAGCTGACCGAACGGCGCACTGCCGGCGCACAGGGCGGCATTCCCGGTGCGCTGGCAAACCAGCCGCCGGCTAATGCTACGGTGCCGGAGCAGGCTGCCGGCGGTGATGGTGAGCAGGCGGCGCCAGCACCGGTCAACGTGCGAAGTGAATCCACGCGGAATTATGAAATGGACCGTACTGTCAGCTACCGACGTCAGGAGCTGGGCAGAGTCAAGCGGGTGACCGTGGCTCTGGCGGTGGACGACATGAAAGTAGTGGATCCACAAACGGGCGAAGTCAGCTACGAGCCCTGGCCGGAGCAGGAGCTGCAGCGGCTCAGCATGCTGGTTAGGGACGCTGTGGGCTATTCAGCTGCCCGGGGTGACAGTGTTACGGTGATGAATACCGCATTTGCGCAGGAAGAATCCGTTGAATTCGAGGCTCCGGCGTTCTGGGAACAGCCCTGGTTCTGGGATCTGATGAAGCAAGTGCTCGCAGGCCTGGTGATTCTGGTGCTCGTGCTGGGGCTGCTGCGCCCAACGCTTAAAAGCCTGTCCGGCGGTGGCCAGCGGGAACGCGGCCTGGATTCCGGCTCCGGCAGTGGCGGTGGTTACGGGGGCCTGGATGACATCGAGGGTGGAGATGAGCTCCGCAAGGCCATGTCCGCTCAGGATGATCTGCTTTTGCCGGGTGCCACAGACGGTTATGATAGGCAGCTGAACGCATTGAAAGGGCTGATTGCCGAAGACCCGGCGCGGGTCGCACAGGTAATGCGCCAGTGGGTGAACGTCGATGACTGAGCAAGCCAATCAACAGGGTGGCGGTGAGCCATCAAAGCCGCAGCGGAAAATTCCGCGTGTGGAGCAGGCTGCGATTCTGCTCATGTCACTGGGCGAAGCGGATGCCGCAGAAATCCTCAAGCATATGGGCCCCAAAGAGGTCCAGCGTGTGGGCGTGGCCATGGCCCAGATGAAGGATGTCAGCAAGGACGAAGTGACCTACGTGATGAACCAGTTTGTTGATGCCGTAGGCGGGCAGACCGGGCTTGGCGTAGGCAATGACGAGTACATCCGGACGATGCTCACCCAGGCGCTCGGCGACGACAAGGCATCCAGCCTGATCGATCGCATCCTGATTGGCGGCAATACCACCGGCCTCGATACTCTCAAGTGGATGGAGCCCCGGGCCGTTGGCGACATCATTCGCTACGAACACCCGCAAATCCAGGCCATTGTTATTTCCTACCTGGATCCGGATCAGGCCGCTGAAATTCTTGGCACCCTGGATGAGAAGGTCCGCCTTGATGTGATGATGCGTGTTGCGTCACTGGAGAGTATCCAGCCCCAGGCCTTGCAGGAACTCAACGATATCCTGGAGAAGCAGTTCTCGGGTGGCGCCGCCTCCCAGACCAGCCGCATTGGCGGGGTCAAGCGGGCAGCGGACATCATGAACTTCATGGATCGGAGCATCGAAGGCAATCTGATGGATTCCATAAAGGATATGGATCCGGACCTTGCCAGCACCATCGAAGACCTGATGTTCGTGTTCGATAACCTAAAGGAAGTGGACGACCGCGGAATCCAGGCGCTGTTGCGGGAAGTGTCCTCGGAAGTGCTGGTGGTGGCCCTCAAGGGCGCCGACGAGGAGGTTCAGAACAAGATCTTCAAGAACATGTCCAAACGCGCTGCGGAATTGCTGCAGGATGATCTTGAGGCCAAGGGGCCGGTCAAGGTCAGCGAAGTTGAATCCGCCCAGAAAGACATTATCACCATTGCACGCCGTATGGCCGAGGCCGGTGAAATCTCCCTCGGCGGTGCCGGCGAAGAAATGATGTGATGAAAGATTCCACCCGTGACGTCAATCGCATTCCCAAGGAACAGCTGACCGCCTATGAACGGTGGGAGCTGCCCCTGCTGGATGCCCGTGGCAATGAAGTAGCGCGGGAAGAGGAGCGCGAGGTCAAGCCCCTCACCGCCGCCGACATTGACGAGATTCGCGAGGCGGCCCGGGAAGACGGCTATAACGAGGGCCGGGAACAGGGTTACCAGGATGGCCTGAAGGCCGGCAAAGAGGAAGGCCACCAGGATGGGCTGGAAACCGGCCTGGCAGAGGGCAGGGAGCAAGGCAAAAGTCAGGGCTACGACGATACCCGCAAGGAAATCGACACCAAGCTTGACCGTCTCGAACATCTACTCGGTGAGTTACTGCTGCCGATCAAGCGCCACGAGGACGAACTTGAAACCTCTCTGGTCAACCTGACCACGGTTCTGGCCCGGGCGGTGGTCTATCGTGAACTGACCATCGACTCCTCCCAGATCCGTCACGTGGTTCGCCGCGCCATGGAGGCGCTACCCTCCACCGCGGAAAACATCCGCATCCATATAAACCCGGAAGACTGTGAAATGGTTCGCGAGGTGACCGCCCGCCTCGAAGCGTCCGCTTCCGTCATTGAAGACGCCAGTATTCTGCCCGGTGGCTGTAAGGTGGAAACCCGTCACAGCCTGGTGGATTTCACGGTTGAGAAACGTTTCCAGCGGGCCGTGCAGAGCATGCTGGACCAGCAGATGAGCGACAGTGAGGGCGGAGAAACCGAGGAACTGGACTCCATGATGGAAGACTTGACCGGTTTCCATCGGGACGTGCTGGATTCCCCGGAGACCGGGGATTCCTCAGACGATCCGAAGCCGGCGCAAAATACAGGTGACGGTGATGACCTCGAGCCTCGCTGATCGCCTCAACCGCTTTCAGGAGTTTCTGGGAAGCGAGCCCGAGCCTGAACTTTCCGGCCGACTGACCCGCATGGTGGGCCTTACCCTCGAATGTGTCGGCTGCCCCATGGTGGTCGGTGACCGCTGTGTCATTTTTGGCCAGAACACCGGTAATGTTGAGGCGGAAGTGGTGGGCTTTGAGGACGACCGGGTGTATCTGATGCCCCTGACAGCAATCGAGGGGCTCAAGCCCGGTGCCAGGGTTGTGCCTCTGTCTGCCGCAAGCCGGGTGCCGGTTGGCCCCCAGCTGCTTGGCCGGGTGGTCGATGGCAGTGGCGAGCCCCTGGACGGAAAAGGCCCCTTGCAGGCCGAAGCCCGCGTGGCGCTCACCGGCGATATTATCAACCCGCTGAACCGCGCCCCGGTGCGGCAGTCGATGGATGTGGGTATTCGGGCGATCAATGCGTTGATGACCGTCGGCCAGGGGCAGCGCCTGGGTCTGTTTGCCGGCAGCGGCGTGGGCAAGAGTATGTTGCTGGGCATGATGACCCGCTTTACCGATGCCGACATCACCGTGGTGGGCCTGATTGGTGAGCGGGGCCGCGAGGTAAAGGAGTTTATCGAAGACATCCTGGGCGAAGAGGGCCTTTCCCGCTCGGTGGTGGTGGCCGCGCCCGCGGACGATTCGCCACTGATGCGGTTGCGCGCCGCCATGCTGACCACCCGGATTGCCGAGTATTACCGGGATCAGGGCAAACGCGTGCTCCTGTTGATGGATTCTCTTACCCGTTACGCCCAGGCCCAGCGGGAAATTGCGCTGGCCGTGGGTGAGCCGCCGGCGACCAAAGGCTACCCGCCCTCGGTATTTGCCAAACTGCCCCAGTTGGTGGAGCGAACCGGCAATGGTCGCCCCGGAGGTGGTTCTATCACGGCGTTCTACACCGTACTGACCGAAGGCGATGACCAGCAGGATCCGATTGCAGACGCTGCCCGGGCGATTCTGGATGGCCACATCGTACTCTCCCGCCGGCTTGCCGAAGAGGGACACTACCCCGCCATTGATGTGGAAGCGTCGATCAGCCGGGTGATGCCGCAGGTAACCGAGACCGAACATTTTTCCAGGGCCCAGCGATTCAAGCAGGTGTACTCACGGTACCAGCAGGCCCGGGATCTGATCTCTGTCGGCGCTTACGTGAAGGGTTCCGATCCCGAGACCGATTTTGCCATCACTCACATCGGTAATATGCGCCAGTTCCTGCAGCAGGGCCTGAATGAGAGTGCACCACTGAAGGAAAGTGTTGACCAGTTGCTGGCGGTGGTGCCAGAGCGTCGATCCCCCGATCGGCGTAAGTCGGCCGTGCCGAATCCGGCAGCTGGCGGCGGAGGTGATGCCTGATGCTGCGTTCCCGGCGTCTGGAAGTGGTTCTTTCCCTGGAGGAGCGCAAGGAGCAGGAAGCCCTGGAGCGAATGGGAGAGGCCAGGAAGCTGGCGGAGCAGCAGCGCGAACAGGTCCAGAACCTGAATCGCTACCAGCAGGAGTACCGGGATCAGATTCGCAACAGCCAACAGGGGGTTGTGCAGGTGTCCAGGCTCCAGGCGTGGCAGGCCTTTATTGCGCAACTGGATCAGGTAATCCGGCAGCAACAGACGCAGCTGGAGCAGGCGGAAAAGGTCTTCGAGGCGCGCAAAAAGGAATGGCAGCACGCCTGGGAGCGCCGGCGTGGCATGGAAAAATACATAGAAACCTGCCGCCAGCAGGAGCAGAGGGAGCAGGATCTCCGGGAACAGAAGCTTTCGGATGAGGCCGCGGGGCGGGCTTTTAACCAACGTCGACGCTGAATCTTGCTCCGCATCAAGCAAATACAGATGCAAAATCAGACCACTCAGCTATCCTTACCGGATGTAGGGCTGGTAGAACACGCCGGTCAAATGCTGCTCTTGATAGCCCGGGAGGTTTTGGAATGCCGATCCAGACGCGCCGCGATGATGACGGTCAGACTCTTGTTATCAGGATAGAGGGGCGTTTCGACTTCAGCACCCATCAGGCGTTCCGTGATGCCTACGAGCACGGAGATCCGAACATCCGGAATTACATTGTGGATCTGTCTGACACCACCTACCTGGATAGCTCGGCGCTGGGAATGCTGTTGTTACTCCGTGATTATGCCGGAGGTGACAGCGCAGGAATCGTCATCGAAAACTGCAATAACGATGTCCGTCGTATCCTTTCAATCTCCAATTTCGAGCAACTTTTCAATATCCGCTGATGCTCGCGGACTGCCGGAGTACTCATGGATGATTCCGTTGCAGAACATAGCCGTCCCCTGAGAATACTGATCGCTGACGATTCAGACAGCGATCGCCTGATCCTCAAAACACTGCTGAAGCGACTGGGGCACGAAGTCCTTGATGTGGCAAACGGGCTGGACGCGGTCTCTGTTTTCCAGCGGGAGGCGCCGGATCTGGTGCTGCTGGACGCCCTGATGCCGGTCATGGATGGCATGGAAGCAGCCCGTCAGATCAAGCTCCTGGCTGGTGAACGGCTGGTTCCCCTGATTTTTCTGACCTCCCTCTCTGAAGCTGGTGCCCTGGCCCGATGCCTGGAGGCCGGTGGCGATGACTTCCTGGGAAAGCCCTATAACCGGATCATCATTGAAGCCAAGATCAAGGCTTTCAACCGAATGCGATTGATGCACCGGACCCTATCGGATCAGCGGGATCTCATTCGTGAGCGCAACCGACAACTTACCGAAGAGCAGGAAATCGCCAAACGGGTCTTCGATAACGTGGCTCATTCCGGCTGCCTGGATGCCTCCAATATTCGTTATCACGCTTCGCCCCTGTCCATTTTCAATGGTGATGTGTTGTTTGCCTCGCCCCGGCCGGCGGGCGGGATGCTGATCTTCATGGGGGATTTCACCGGCCATGGTCTGCCGGCTGCCATCGGCGCCATGCCTGTAGCCGAGATCTTCTACGGCATGGCCAATAAGGGTTTTAACGGCCAGGACGTGTTGCGCGAGATCAACCAGAAACTCAAACGGATTCTGCCGACGGGCATGTTCTGCTGTGGCGCCATGATTGAGGCGGATTTCAAACTTAATCAGTTGCAGATCTGGAACGGCGGTCTGCCGGATGGCTGGCTGATCCGGACCACCGGAGAACTCCTGGCATTGCCATCGCGGCATCTTCCCCTCGGTATCCTTGCACCAGATCAGTTCAATGCCGATTTCGAGAGGGTTGGTGCCGCCCCTGGCGACAGAGTGCTGATGATGACCGACGGCTTTCTGGAATCTGCCGACAGCGCCGGCAACGTGTTCGGTGAGCAGGGCGTTACCGGCACGCTTGACCGGCTGGACGATGGGGACCATCCGTTCGATGCCATGATGTCCGCGGTTCACCGGTTCACCGGCAACTTTGAGGATGGCGATGACCTGACGCTCTGTTGTCTGGAAATGATGGACGAGGCGGGGCTGGCTACCCTGCCAGATCGTGCCGCACCGTCTGCTCTTGCCGGGCCGGCGGAATGGCGCTGCAGCTATGAAATCCGGGAAAGGACCCTCGGAGAGTTCAGTCCCCTGCCTCTGTTGCTTCATATCTGTATGGAGGTGCCGGGTCTTCGACGGAAGAGCGGCGAAATCTATACCCTGCTGGCGGAACTCTACAACAACGCGCTGGAGCACGGTGTTCTGGAACTCCCGTCAGAATGGAAGCACTCACCGGAGGGCTTTGGCCGCTACTACGCGGAGCGCAATCGGCGCCTGGCCAACGTGGAGGGTCACTACATCCGGTTCACACTGCACCATTCCCTGAAACCGGATGGAGGTCGGCTTCGTGTTATCTGTGAGGACAGCGGCCAAGGGTTTGATTTTCACAATCATCCCAGCGTGGCCCCCGGTAATTCCCCAACCATGAGCGGGCGCTATGCAGGGCGGGGCCTGCTGCTGTTGAAACGTCTGGCGGAGACCATCAGGTTTCATGAACAGGGCAATCATGTTGAAATTGTCTACGATTGGCAGTTCGCCCGTACAGCGGAGAATCGAGATGACTGATAAACCACACCTGGACGAGGAGGCACTGGCTGAGCTTCGAGACGTCATGGAGGACGAATTCGAAGTGCTGATACAGACCTATGTTGCAGATTCCCGCGACAGGATTCGGGGATTGCAAGAAGCCCTGAGGGCTGACGATAGTGACGCCTTTGCCAAGACGGCCCATAGCTTCAAGGGCAGTTGTATCAATATTGGCGCCCCACGACTTGGCGATCTCTGCCTGAGGGCGGAAATCGCAGGAAAGGAATCCCGGCTGGACGATGCCTCGGGATTACTGGATGACATCGCCCGGGAATTCGAACAGGTAATCGCAGGCCTGGATGGCTTGATGGTGGGGTGAATCAGGTCTATTCAGGCCGTTTGTCAGGCGAAGCAGGTGTGCGCTGGCATCACAATTGCTTTGTCCTTCGCATTGAGTGGATTAACCGCCCATGCACCGGCCAGGTCCGGCAAGGTGAGGGCGACAATGCGATAAAAGCGGCAAGAGGTTGCCATGGCCCAGATGGTTCTTCCCCAAACCCCCGCGCCCGGGACGCAACAAGATCCCGGCCCGTCAAAATCCGGAGCCAGCCGAGATCCGGCTGACAGGAAAAGCGATTTCGACTCTGTCTCCCAGGCTGAGCAAAAGCGGCTCGATCGCCAGAAGGCGGATCGGGCCGCTGAGGCCAGATCTGCCGATGAATCCCGGACGGCCCGGGACACACCTTCAGAGACGAAAACGGAAGCAAACGCGAACGCTGATCCAAAGGGTGGCGAAAAAGCCAACGCTGCCACGGATGCTGAATCACAGGACGCGGACTGGGCCGCTGTAGCAGGTGATGGCAAATCAGAGCCGACGGCGCTTCCCCTTACCTTTGTCGAGTTGCAGTCCTGGCTGAATCCAAAAGCCGGAGGTGCCGGTGAGTCCGCCATGTCAGCTACAATGCCGGGAGTCGGCGTCAATGCTGCCAACGGTGTTTCGGGCCAAGCGAATTCCGTTGCCGGATTGTTCAGTGGCCTTCTCACAGGGGCCTCGGGTCAGAAAGCTCAGTCCGGATCCGGCGGTGTTTCCGGCGATGCGACACTGACAGATGTCATGAAGGCCTCAGTGCTCACCGACTCCGGCCGCAATGCGGATTCCGGCTCGTTGATCAATTCTGGCCGCTTCCAGTCCGCCATGGATCTGGTGTCCCAGCAAGCGGCCAATAATGCCAATGGGGCAGCAAAACTGACGGCCGAGAACGCTGCACCATTGCGAGGTTATGCTACGTCCATTGATGTGCCGGTAGGCCATGCAGAGTGGGGCGACAAACTGGTGGGCAAGCTCAGCTGGCTGACTGCCCGTAACATGTCGGTTGCCGAAATCCACCTGACACCACCGGACATGGGCCCCATGGAGGTCAAGGTCCGGGTGCAGAACGAGCAGGCGAGTATTACGGTCCATTCGGCCAATCCCGTGGTCCGTGACCAGCTTGAACTGCATTCCCACCGGCTCAGGGATATGCTGGGTGAGCAGGGACTGTCGTTGGCAGGCTTCGATGTTTCCGATTCGCCTCGCCAGCAGACCGGCGAGCAGGGCACCGGAAATGATGATGGCTCCGGTGGCGGGTCGGCATCGCTGGTCGCTGGCGATCAGGACGATGAGGGCATCAGCTCCGGCAGCCTTGATCTCAGCTGGAAAGGCGAAGTAGACATCTTCGCCTGATACCCTTCGATATTCTCTTCTAATCTCCTTTGCCCATCCTTCCCGGCAACGCTAAACTGCTGTTCTGAACGGGAAGGTTGGGTGTTCTGGCCCGCCCTTTGCATCCAATCCTGAAAAGTCGCGGAAAATTGCTCCCCGTGACGGATTTCTGGCAAAGCGAACATTATGGCTGAAAATAACGAATCTGAAGCGGCTCCTGCCAAGAAGGGAAAACTGAAACTGATCATCATGCTGGTTGTGGTGGTGATCCTGGCCATTGTGCTGTCTGTGGTGGGTACCCTGTGGTTCCTGGGCGGCGGTCTTCCGGGCATGGGGGAGGAAGAGGGTGACGCAACCGAGGTTGCAGAGGAAACCTTTATTCCCAGCAGCTACTACCAGATGGAAAAAGCCATCGTTACCACGGTTCAGGCTGAGGGTCGCCAACGCTACGCCCAGGCTTATCTGGCGCTGGAGTCCACCGATCCACAGGCGCTTGAAGCTGCCAAGCTGCACATGCCTCTCATTCGAAGCCAGCTGGTGACAGTCCTTGGTAGCAGTAACTTCAACGAGCTGCAGACGCCCGAGGGCCGCAGTGGCCTGGCCGAGCGGATGCTAACCACGGTGAATCAGGTTCTGGAGCAGGAAGGCGAGCCCGCCATCAAACGGGTGTTATTCAGAAATTTTGTCGTGCAATAGCGCACGGGCCACGGTACTTCAGGGGCAGGACTACGTATGCAGGACTTGTTGTCACAGGATGAAATCGATGCCCTCCTCCACGGGGTGGATGACGGTGACATTGATACCTATGAAGAGACTGATGATACCGGTATAAAGTCCTACGACCTTGCCAGTCAGGACCGTATTGTCCGGGGTCGGATGCCGACCCTGGAAATGATCAACGAGCGGTTTGCCCGCTATACCCGGATCAGCCTGTTCAACCTGATGCGTCGCAACGCCGATGTCTCTACCGGCGGCGTGCAGATCATGAAATTCGGCGAGTACATCCACACCCTGTACGTGCCCACCAGCCTCAACCTGTGCAAAGTCCGGCCGTTGCGTGGCACCTCGCTGTTCGTGCTGGATGCCAAGCTGGTCTTCAAATTGGTGGACAATTTCTTCGGTGGGGAAGGGCGGCATGCCAAAATCGAGGGCCGCGAATTCACCCCGACCGAGACCCGCATCGTGCAGATGGTTCTGGATCAGGTGTTCCATGACATGAAGGAAGCCTGGCACGCGGTCCTCAAGGTGGATTTCGAGTACCTGAGCTCAGAGGTCAACCCGGCCATGGCCAACATCGTCAGCCCCAGTGAGGTGGTTGTGGTCAGCACCTTCCACATTGAACTCGACGGTGGCGGCGGTGAGCTGCATTTTGCCTTGCCCTATTCCATGATTGAGCCCATCCGCGACGTGCTCGATGCCGGGGTTCAGAGTGATATTGACGATGTTGATGAGCGCTGGGTGAACGCGCTCCAGGAAGACATCAAAGAGGTCAATGTACCGATCAACACGACGGTCTGTCGCCGTCGGATCTCGTTGCGGGATATTGCCAAGCTGAAGGCTGGCGACATTATCCCGGTGGAGGTGCCCGAGCATTTGACGGTCACCGCCAACGGCATCCCCGTTTACAAGGCAACTCTGGGGACCCGTGACGGGAAACTGGCACTGCGGATTCATGAGCGGGCATCAAGGCCCAAGGTAAAGAAACAATTGAAGGTGGGACGCAATGGCTGACGACGACAAGAAAGACGAGCAGGAGCTCAGCGAAGACGAAAAGCTGGCTGCCGAGTGGGAAGCCGCCATGGAAGAGTCCGGTGATGAGGGCGAACGCGAGGACGAGTGGGCCGCTGCGATGGCAGAGGCCGGCGAGACCGGAGAGGCCGAAGACGATGTTCAGGCTGCGCCCATGGAGGAATTCGAGACCGGAAGCGAACCCTCCATGGGTGGTGGTCCTGCTCCGGATATCGACGTCATTCTCGATATACCGGTCACCATTTCCATGGAAGTGGGCAACACCCAGATCCCGATACGGAACCTGCTGCAACTGAACCAGGGCTCGGTTATCGAACTGGACAGGCTTGCGGGCGAACCGCTGGACGTGCTGGTAAACGGTACCCTGATCGCCCATGGCGAGGTGGTCATGGTGAATGAAAAGTTCGGCATCCGTCTCACCGATGTGATCAGCCCGGGCGAACGTATCAAGCGGTTGCAGAAGTAAAATGTGGTCCAAATCCATTGCGGTACTGGCGCTGCTGCTGATCAACCCGGCCTTTGCCCAGGAAACTGCCAAGACGGTTGCCCCTGATTCACCCGTGCGAGCCCCGGATACCGTTGGCACCATTGTCAGCCTGGGGTTGGGGCTGGTGGCAGTGATTGCCGTGATCTATGGCTGCGCCTGGATTATCCGCCGTATGAATGGCATGACCGGCATGAACAACAACGCCATCAAGGTGGTGTCGGTGATGGCCATTGGTGCTCGCGAGCGTATCGCGCTGATTGAGGTGGGCGGCCAGCAGATCCTGTTGGGTATTACCCCATCGGCGATCCGGACCCTGCATGTGTTTGACGACCCGGTTGTCGAGGCTGGCAGCGCCGGCTCCAGTGATTTTGCCCGGCGTCTGCAGGGCATGATCGGCAAATCCTGGACTTCCCCGACAAGGAACGACTAGCCCCATGCTTGCGGCAACCATCAAGCGACTGCTTCCATCCCTGATTGTCTTGGCGGGCTTTGTCTGGGCGCCACTGGCGCTGGCTCAGGAGCCTTCCGGCATCCCTGGTATACCGGCTTTCACAGTGACGCCCGGAGAAGGCGAGGGCGCCCAGGAATACTCGGTAACCCTGCAGATCCTGGCGCTGATGACAGCGCTGACGTTCCTGCCGGCCATGCTCATGATGATGACGTCTTTTACCCGCATCATCGTTGTGTTTGCGATCCTGCGCCAGGCAATTGGCCTGCAATCCACACCGTCGAACCAGATTCTTCTCGGCCTGGCCCTGTTTCTCAGCATCTTCATCATGAAACCGGTGCTGGAAGAGGCCAACCGGGTGGCGCTGCAACCCTACATGCAGGAGGAAGTAACCTCCCTGGAGGCGGTCGAGCTGGCAAGCCAACCGTTCCGGAAATTCATGCTGGAACAGACCCGTGAGAGCGATCTGGCATTGTTCATGCGAATCTCTGACACGCAGTACGAGACGCCGCAGGACGTGTCTTTCTGGATCCTGATGCCGGCATTCGTGACCAGTGAACTCAAGACCGCATTCCAGATCGGGTTTATCCTGTTTATACCGTTTCTGATTATCGACATGGTGGTGGCCAGTGTTCTCATGGCCATGGGTATGATGATGCTGTCGCCGATCATCATCTCCCTGCCGTTCAAGATCATGCTCTTTGTTCTGGTGGATGGCTGGGCCCTGATCATGGGCACACTCGCCGCCAGTTACGGAATATAGGAGGCATCATGACTCCGGAAACCGTTATCGACATTCTGCGCGAAGCCCTGTGGATGATCGTGCTTCTTGCCTCGATCATCATCGGCCCGGGGCTGGTGATTGGTCTTGTGGTCAGTACCTTCCAGGCTGCCACCCAGATTAACGAACAGACCCTGAGCTTCCTGCCGCGCCTGCTGGTTACGTTGATTGTCATCATCGTCTGGGGCCCCTGGATGCTCACGCAGTTGCTGGATCATGCCAACCGGTTGTTCGGCAACATACCCTACCTGATTGGCTGACGGATGATACCGGCGGAGATCAGCGCGGATGTGATCGGCCAATGGGTCGGCCAGCACCTCTGGCCGCTGTTCCGCCTGGCCAGCTTCCTGATGGTGATCCCCATTTTCGGTGCCCAGCTGGTGCCGGCCCGGATCCGTCTCGGGCTGGCCTTGCTGATGACCATACTCATCGCGCCCATGATACCGCCCGTTCCTCAGGTGGAAGCCCTGAGCGCCGATGCCGTGGTCATTACCCTGCAGCAGATACTCATCGGCGTCGGCATGGGCTTTGCGCTGACCGCACTCTGGCAGTTGTTCGTGATTGCCGGCCAGATGATCGCCATGCAGATGGGGCTGGGCTTTGCCTCAATGGTCGATCCGGCCAACGGTGTGAACGTGCCCGTACTGTCCCAGATTTACACCATCACCATCACCCTGTTGTTCCTGGCCATGAACGGCCACCTGGTTGCCTTTGAAGTGTTTATAGAAAGCTTCCGGACCCTACCTATTGGGATGGAAGGCCTAGGCCAGACCGGAGTCTGGGAATTGGCCCACCGGATCAGCTGGATGTTCGCCTCCGCCATGCTCCTGGCGTTGCCGGCGGTTACCGCCGTGCTGATCGTCAACATCTCCTTTGGTGTCATGACGCGCGCCGCTCCCCAGATGAACATCTTCGCGTTGGGTTTCCCGATTGGCCTGATTTTTGGATTGTTTGCCATATGGGTGCTGCACGCCAATTTTCTGCCGCACTTCGATCAGTACGCCCGGGAAACCTTTGATTTCATGCGGGGATTGCAGGGGCAGCCGTAGAGATTTATGGCCGAAGAAGACGACAACAGTCAGGAAAAAACGGAAGAGGCCACCCCCCGAAGGCTCGAAAAGGCCAAGGAGGAGGGCCAGACTGCGCGCTCAAAAGAGCTGGCCACCATGGCCGTCCTCCTGGCAGGCGCCGGCGGCATGCTGATGTTCGGCGCCAGCCTGGGAGCCTCGTTGGAGGCGATCATGCGAGATAGCTTCGTTATCGAACGCTCCGCCATCTTCGACATGCGCCACATGAGCGTGCAGCTCATTGAATCCTCCAAGGAAGCGGCCTGGGCTCTCTCTCCCATTCTGGTATTACTGCTGATCGCCGCTATCTTCGGCTCCATCGGCATCGGCGGCCTGCTGATCAGCGGCAAAGCCGTGGCCCCGAAACTCAATCGCATGGACCCCATCAAGGGCCTCGGGCGCATGTTCTCAATGCGCTCCCTTATCGAGCTGGTAAAGGCCATTGCCAAGGTCGGTCTGGTAATGGCCTTGGCCATTCTGATCCTCGATCTGCGCACGGAAGACTTGTTGGCCATTGCCGAGGAGCCGGTGGTGCCGGCCATGGAACATGTACTCTGGACCATCGCCTGGAGCTTTTTCCTGCTTTCCTGCGCCACCATCATCATCGCGGCGATCGACGTACCCTTCCAGATCTACGATCACCAGAAAAAACTGCGCATGACCAAGCAGGAGGTGAAAGACGAATACAAGGACACCGAGGGCAAACCCGAGGTCAAAGGCAAGATCCGCCAACTCCAGCGTGAAATGGCCCAGCGCCGCATGATGCAGGACGTGCCTACGGCAGATGTGGTGATCACTAACCCGACCCATTACGCCGTTGCCCTGAAATACGATCAGAAGGCGATGGCCGCGCCGATAGTGGTGGCCAAGGGCGCCGATGAGGTGGCCTTCAAAATCATGGAAATTGCCCGTGAGAACAAAGTCGAGATCCTGAGAACGCCGCCGCTGACTCGGGCGGTGTACCACAACACCGACATCGGCGAGGAGATTCCCGATGGCCTGTACATGGCCATTGCCCAGGTGCTCGCCTATGTGTTCCAGCTCCGACAGTTCCGCAAGGGGCGCGGGCCCAAGCCCGGTATGCCGGAGTTCCCGATTCCTTCGGATTTGCGGCGGGACGTTTAGTTTGGAGTTGGGTTTCTTTTGGTAGCCTGCGGGTTTGGGAGTTAGCGCGGTTGTGGCTGGCCTTTTCAGGACACGCTACGAGCACATCCATGTGCGCTTGACTGTGGCCATCCATGGCCACAGACAGTCCTGAAAAGGCCACCCACAACCGCTTATCAAACCCCTTCGATATCGCTGAAAAATACCCATCCAACTCAGGAGCTTTTGGCGGATTCCCGTCGGGTTTGCGAGGTTTGTGGGGCTGCCTCCCAAAAATGTCGGCGGCCAAGGATGGCCGACGCCAAGCGCACATGGATGTGCTCGTAGCGGTTTTTGGGAGGCAGCCCCACGAACCTCTTCCCGCTAAATCATCAGGCTGGGGCAGGAGTGGAAGGCGAGATCAGCAACCAGCCTCGATAACCCGAACCATCGGCTCCCCGCGGCTTTCCGGAATCGGCAGTATCCCATACGAGGCCCGCGGGTCATGGACCGTGGTCGAGGTAAAGCCGCAGGACAGGAAGTGCTTGCGGGCCTGCTCGTCGGTCTGGAAGTGGAACGGTACCTCGCTACGGGTAACGGCCCCGAGGACGCCACCGAGCACTTTGAGGGTAGTGTTCAGCACCGGCTGGCGGGGTTGGTAGTAGCTTTCGGAGAGGTAAACCGAGCCCGGGCGTTTGGCCATGGCGGCGGCCAGTCGGCCGGTGGCCATCAGGCGGAGGGCCTTGCGGGCGGCCATGTCGGGCAGATCGGCTTCGACCATGTGGAGCAGAGGGTGTTTCTGCCGTAACCGAATGCCGCGGGGGGGCATGCCGGAGCTGTCAGTCGGCTTTCTGCTCATAGACGGCTTTACCCCATGCCTCGCGGCTGCCGGGCAGTATCAGGTTCAGGATGATGGCAGCCACCGCACAGAGCGCGATGCCTTCGAGGTGCCCGAGCACCATGCCGCCAATACCGAACACCAGGGTAACGCCTACGATAACCAGGTTGCGAGACTGCGACAGATCTACCTGGTGGCGGATCAGTGTGTTCAGGCCAACGACGGCAATGGAACCGAACAGCAGGCAGAGGATGCCGCCCATGACGGGCACCGGGATGGTTTGCAGTGCTGCGCCGAATTTGCCAACGAAAGCCAGAACAATGGCGATGCAGGCAGCCCACCACATGACCTTGGGGTTGAAATTCTTGGTGAGCATAACGGCGCCGGTGACTTCCGAGTAGGTGGTGTTGGGCGGTCCTCCAAGCATGGAGGCGGCGCTGGTGGCCAGGCCGTCACCCAGCAGGGTGCGGTGCAGGCCCGGCTTTTCCAGGTAGTTCTTTCGGGTCACGTTGCCGATGGCCAGCACGTCACCGATGTGTTCAATGGCCGGGGCAATGGCGACGGGGATCATGAACAGCACGGCGCCCCAGCTGAATTCCGGCGCAACAAAGTTGGGAACGGCGAACCAGGCGGCGTCCCGGATTGGCGTGGTATCCACGATACCGGCAAACGCGGAGAGGATGTAGCCGGTGATAACGCCGAACATGATCGGAATCAGCCGGAAAATGCCTTTCGACCAGACCGACATGATGATGGTTACGGCCAGCGAGATCATGGCGATCCAGATCGCCGTGTCGTAGGGAATCAGCTGGTTGGCGCCATCACCGGTGCGGCCGGAGGCCATGTGAACGGCAACCGGCGCCAGGCCGAGACCGATAGTCATGATCACCGGGCCGATAACCACTGGCGGCAGCAGGCGGCGGACAAAGCCGGTGCCCCGCAGCCGCACCAGTCCACTGAGGAAAATATAGAGAATACCCGCTGCCATCAGGCCGCCGAGTGTCTCTTCCATGCCGAACTTGCCTTTGGAGGCAATCACGGGGGCAATAAAGGCGAAGGACGACGCGAGGAAAATCGGGATCTGACCGCCGGTCACCACGTGAAAGATCAGGGTGCCCAGGCCGGCGGTGAACAGGGCCACGTTGGGATCCAGCCCGGTAATCAGTGGCATCAGAACCAGCGCGCCGAACGCCACCAGCAGCATCTGGGAGCCAGCAATGGCCTGTTTCCAGACCGGGTCGTTGGTATGGTCCTGCATTCTTAAACGTCCTTTTGCTTGGTGCCGAAGATTTTGTCGCCGGCATCGCCGAGACCCGGAAGGATGTAGCCTTTGTCGTTGAGGCGCTCATCAACGGAGGCGGTGTAGATAGACACGTCCGGATGTTTTTCCAGAACCTTTTCAACACCTTCGGGCGCGGCAACCAGCACCAGGGCCCGGATCTCGGTGCTGCCGGCCTTCTTGAGCAGGTCAATGGTGGAGATCATTGAGCCGCCGGTGGCGAGCATCGGATCGACAATCATGGCCATACGCTGGTCCAGTTCGCCCACCAGCTTTTCAAGGTAGGTGCTGGCCTCGAGGGTTTCCTCGTTGCGGATCTGGCCGACAACACTGACCCGGGCCACCGGAATCAGGCTGAGGACACCGTCAAGCATGCCAAGGCCGGCCCGCAGGATCGGCACGATGGTGACCTTCTTGCCGTGAATCTGTTCCACGTTAACCGGCCCTGCCCAGCCTTCGATGGTCTTTTCCTGCAGATTGAAGTCTTTGGTGGCCTCGTAGGTCAGGAGTGCACCGACTTCCTGTGCCAGCTCCCGGAAATTCTTGGTGCTGATATCCGCACGGCGCATGATGCCGAGCTTGTGGCGGATCAGAGGGTGTTTTACCTCGTGGATTGGCATGGGGTCACCTGTGTGTCTGGTTGGAATTTTGGCGTCGCGATCAAATGGCGCAAGGATACCGCATCTGGCAAGGGGAGTCAGGCCGCAAATGGCCGGTTCCGTGAAATCCACTAAGGGCTGGTACGGATCTTGCGATAACCCTTCCAAACGACGCTCCGGTGTCAGATTTTCGACCTTCAAAACGCCTGCAGGCACGGCCAATCGGAGAAGTATCCGGCATGGACAGAGCTTTAGTCCTCAATAACGTCAAAACCCTGACGCGGGGCAACCTGGGCATACCAATCATGCTGATGGGCTTGCTGGGCATGATGATTCTGCCCATGCCGGCGTTCCTCCTGGACGTGTTCTTTACTTTCAACATCACCCTGTCCATTGTCATTCTGCTGGTGTGTGTCTACGCCCTGCGGCCGATGGAGTTTGCGTCCTTCCCGACAGTCCTGCTGGTAGCCACACTTCTGCGTCTCGCCCTGAACGTGGCGTCTACCCGGATTGTTCTGCTGAACGGCCACGAAGGCGGCGATGCCGCCGGTAAAGTGATCGAATCCTTCGGCGCCGTTCTGATCGGCGGCAATTACGCCGTGGGTCTGGTGGTGTTTGCGATCCTGATGATCATCAACTTCCTGGTCGTGACCAAGGGTGCCGGCCGGGTCTCCGAGGTGAGCGCCCGTTTCACGCTGGATGCTATGCCCGGCAAGCAGATGGCGATTGATGCGGACCTGAACGCCGGCCTGATCAATCAGGATGAGGCCAAGCATCGTCGTGCCGAAATCGCCCAGGAAGCGGATTTCTACGGCTCCATGGACGGTGCGTCCAAGTTTGTGAAGGGCGACGCCATTGCCGGCCTGCTGATTCTTGCCATCAACATCATTGGCGGTATTGCCATTGGTATGCTGCAGCACGGTCTGGATTTCGGGCTGGCCATGGAGCGATATGCGCTACTGACCATTGGTGACGGCCTGGTGGCACAGATTCCCTCGCTGCTGCTGTCCACGTCTGCTGCAATCATGGTAACGCGGGTTACCTCCAGCCAGGATATGGGCGGCCAGATCCTCCAGCAAATGTTCAGCGCGCCCAAGGCGCTGTCCATTGCCGCCGCTATCCTGATCATTCTCGGTCTGATTCCCGGCATGCCCCACGTGGCCTTCCTGGGTCTGGGTGCACTGGCCGCCGGCGCTGCCTGGTATATCTGGAAGCACCAGCGACAGACCGTCGAAGAAGATGGCGCATTCCCGACTAGGGGCGCGGGCGGGGCGGCTCCACGGCCGGCGGGTCGTGATCTGCCTCCAGGCGGTGACGCTGGCGGCGATCAGGGGCGTCAATTACCGGCCCCCGGAGAGACCAAGGAGCTGGGCTGGGACGATGTGTCCACTGTCGATATTGTCGGTCTGGAAGTGGGTTACCGGTTGATCCCGCTGGTGGACAAGTCACAGGGTGGCCAGTTGCTCAGTCGTATCAAGGGCGTTCGTAAAAAGCTGTCCCAGGATCTCGGCTTCCTGATGCCCTCGGTCCACATTCGAGACAACCTCGATCTTATGCCCAACGTCTACCGCATCACCCTGATGGGCGTGACGATTGCCGAAGCGGAAATCCATCCGGACCGCGAACTGGCCATCGACCCCGGTCAGGTATTCGGAAAGATAGAAGGCATTGAAGGCAAGGATCCGGCGTTCGGTCTGGACGCCAGCTGGATTGAGCCAGACAAGAAAGAGCAGGCCCAGACGCTCGGCTATACCGTGGTCGATGCCAGTACGGTGGTCGCGACCCACCTTAACCAGGTACTGCAGAAACACGCCCACGAGCTGCTGGGCCATGAGGAAGTCCAGAAATGGCTGGATCAGCTTGAAAAGATTTCTCCGAAGCTGGCCGAGGAACTGGTACCCACCACCGTATCCATCAGTCTGCTGCTGAAAGTGCTGCAGAACCTCCTGAAGGAAGAAGTGCCGATCCGAGACATGCGGTCCATTGCCGAGGCCATCGTGAACGTGCATCCGAAGAGTCAGGATCCGAAGCTGTTGACCACCGTTGCGCGGCAGTCCCTGCGCCGGATGATTGTCCAGAGTATCTGCGGCAACGAATCAGAGATACCGGTGATCACCCTGGATCCGGATCTGGAACAGTTATTGCTAAAGTCTGTTCAGCAGAGTCAACAATCCGGCGGACAGGAAGATATTGGCCTGGTTCTGGAGCCGAATATGGTTGAAAAACTCCAGCGCTCGCTTCAGGAGAGCGTCCAGCGTCAGGAGATGCTCGGCAAGCCAGCCATTCTGCTGGTGTCCGGGCCCCTGAGGCCGGTGCTGGCGAAGTTCGCCAGCTACGGGGTAGAGCGGCTCCATGTGCTCTCGTACCAGGAAATTCCGGATAACAAACAGATTACGATCGTGGCGTCCGTTGGCCAGTAACGGCGCGGATGACAGAGCGGACAGCGCCGGCACGGCGTTGCCGGTGGAGGAAGAGGCATCATGAAAGTAAAACGGTTTTTTGCTCAGACCATGGCCGAGGCGCTCAAGCAGGTCAGTGAACAGATGGGGCCGGACGCCGTGATCCTTTCCAATCGTCGGGTCGACGGCGGTGTCGAAATTGTGACGGCGCTGGATTATGACGAGAATATGGCGCGCCAGCGACTGGGCAACCAGGCAGAAGAAGCCACCAACGGGTCCCGCTTGGCCGAGATGCAGGCCGACCAGCACAGGCGTCTTGAGGACGAGCTGAGCCGGTCCCGGGACCGCATCCGTGAAGTACGGGAAAAGCGGGCATCGCAGGGCGCGAGCTACGCCGGTTCGTTCGCTGCCATTCAGGAAGAGGTGAGCGGTGGTTTTGGTGATATTGAACTTCTGCCACAGGCGCCGAGGGAAGCCTATTCTGATGAGCTGGCGCAGATGCGGGCCGAGATCAGCTCGCTCAAAGACATGATGCAGGGCCATCGGCCGCAACAGGAGCCGGAGGTTTCTGCGACCACCGCCGTGCAGCAGAGGCTTGCCGAGCGCTTGCAGGAGTTCGGCCTCGGCAGTGATCTGGCGGGGTCAATTTCCCGTCGTCACAAGGCGGGGCGCCTGGAAGACGGTTGGAAGCAGTCCCTGAAAATGCTGTGTACCGGGGTTCGGACCTCCCGCATGGAGTGGCTGGATGAGGGCGGCGCCTACGCGTTGGTGGGTCCGACAGGGTCCGGGAAAACCACCACCATTGGCAAGCTGGCCGCGCGCTACGTGCTCAAACACGGTTCCGACTCGGTGGCACTGGTGACCACGGATCGCTATCGGGTGGCGGCGCACGAGCAGTTATTCGTGTTCGGTCGGATCCTGAATGTGCCGGTTCGGGTCGTGGATGAGAGCCACAGTCTGGACGATATTCTGGACGAGCTGTCAGGCCGTCATCTGGTGCTGATTGATACCGCCGGACTGACCAGTGCGGACAAAGGCTATCAGGAACAGCTGGCCGAACTGGCTCGCAGCCATCACAATATCAAAACCCATCTGGTGGTCTCGGCAACCAGTCAGCCTCGCATCATGAAATCCGTGTGGCATTGCTATAAGATGGCAAATCTTGCGGGCTGTGTGATGACCAAAATCGACGAGGCCCTGACGCTGGGCGAGTCTCTCGGGTTTGTGATGGAAACCGGTCTGCCGGTAGCCTATTACACAGACGGCCAGAAGATTCCTGAAGACCTGCACCACGCAGAAGCCGTTCCGCTGGTGCGGTTGGCCGTGGATCGGCTGAAAACACTCCAGCAACAGCAAGCGGTCGCAGAGGGCCTGAAAGAGCACGCCTGAGACCGGACAGATTGACAGCAGGCGTCGGAGACAAAGCCGGCGAAACGTGGCGAGAGACCAAAAACAGTATGAGCAGAGCACATCCGGTACAGGTGATTGCAGTTTCCGGCGGAAAGGGTGGTGTCGGCAAGAGTAACGTGTCGGTGAACCTCGGAATTGCCCTGGCGCAGAAAGGCCTGAGAGTGGTGCTGCTCGACGCCGATCTGGGGCTGGCCAATATCGACGTCTTGCTGGGCATCACTGCCAATCGCAACCTCCAGGATGTTCTGGCCGGCGATTGTGATCTGAAGGACGTTCTGGTGAATGGACCCGGTGGCATCAAGATTGTCCCCGCCTCTTCCGGTACCCAACGAATGACCCAGCTCAGCCCCATGGAACATGCCGGGCTGATTAATGCGTTCAGCGAACTGGGTGATCAGATCGATGTCCTGATCGTTGATACCGCCGCCGGGATTTCCGAGTCAGTGGTCAGTTTTCTGAGAGCGTCTCAGGAGCTGCTGCTGGTTGTCTGCGACGAGCCGACCTCGATCACCGATGCCTATGCCCTGATCAAGCTGATGAACCGTGATTATGGAACCAACCGCTTCCGTATTCTTGCCAATCAGGTTCGGAATGAGCAGGAAGGCCGGCATCTGTTTGAAAAACTGACCCGGGTCACCGAGCGCTTCCTCGATGTGGCACTACAATACGTAGGAATAGTTCCCTACGATGAGGCCGTGAAGAAAGCGGTTCAGCGGCAGCGTGCGGTGCTGGACGCCTATCCCAGGGCGAAAGCTTCACTGGCCATCAAGGCGCTGGCGGACAAGGTAGATAGCTGGCCGTTGCCGTCCTCGCCCCGTGGGCATCTGGAATTTTTTGTGGAGCGGCTCGTCGAAGTCTGAATCGGATCCAGTCAAACAAAAAACCGGATACATGACATTGGCGAAAAACCTCGGAATCTATAACCAGTCAAGTGCGCAGAAGCCGGCTCAGCTCATTGAGCAGCACGCGCCGCTGGTCAAGAAAATTGCCCTTCACCTGATGGCTCGCCTGCCGGCGTCCGTCCAGCTTGAAGACCTGATGCAGGCCGGCATGATCGGTCTGCTCGAGGCCGCCCAGCGTTACAGTTCTACCAAAGGTGCTACCTTCGAGACTTACGCCGGTATCCGTATTCGCGGCGCCATGGTGGACGAAATCCGCAAGGGTGACTGGGTCCCCCGTTCCGTGCATCGCAACGCCCGTCGCATTTCCCAGGCCATCAAGGCCGTTGAAGATAGACTTGGCCGCGAAGCCCACGACCAGGAAGTGGCCGAAGAGCTGGGTATGGGGCTGCCCGAATACCACTCCTACCTTTCCGGTTCCAACAGCGGTCGACTTTTTAGCCTCGACGAGCTCAATGAATCCGGAGAGCTGCCGATAGAACAGACAGAGACGCAGGATAATCCCCTTGAGGGGTTGTCCTCCGATGCCTTCCGGCGGAGCCTCGCTGAGGCGATTGAAGACCTGCCGGAGCGGGAAAAGCTGGTGTTGAGCCTTTACTACCAGGAAGAACTGAACCTCAAGGAGATTGGCGCGGTGCTCGGCGTCAGTGAGAGCAGGGTAAGCCAGATTCACAGCCAGGCAGCCCTGCGCCTTCGGGGACGGCTCTCGGATTGGCGTCAGGAATCGGACAACTGACCGCGTTCAGTCTGTGTCGCCAACGAGGTAGTCTGTAGTTTTTGGTAACCGATGCTTTACAACCGAAGCAAAGGTCCGACAATAAGCGGTTAAAACAGCGGCCTGCTAGACTTTGAACGCAAAGGTCAAACGAATTCCGGGTGTTACTAACTGGAGGTCCCATTGGACAAAAACATGAAAATCCTCATTGTGGACGACTTCTCCACAATGCGACGGATCATCAAGAACCTGCTGCGTGATCTTGGCTTCACCAACACCGATGAAGCTGACGACGGCAACACGGCACTGCCAATGCTCAAAAGCGGCAAATACGATTTTCTGGTGACCGACTGGAACATGCCTGGCATGTCAGGCTTCGACCTGCTCAAGGCCGTTCGGGCGGACGAGAATCTGAAAACCCTGCCGGTATTGATGGTAACTGCTGAGGCCAAGCGCGACCAGATCGTTGCCGCTGCCCAGGCAGGCGTAAACGGGTATGTGGTCAAGCCGTTCACCGCTGCCGTGCTCAAGGAAAAGATTGAGAAAATCTTTGAAAGAATCCAGTAACCAGAGGTCGGATGGCTCTCATGAGCGATAGCAAAAAGAACCATCGGGGCCTTGAACCGGAGGTGACGGAAAAGCTCCAGCGGCAGGCAGCGGAACTGGCCGAGAGTGTTGATGCGGGTGATTATGCCAAAGCCATGACCCTGATCAATGAACTCAGCGAAGTCAGGGATCAGGGTCTGTACCGTGAGGTAGGGCGGCTGACGCGGAGCCTGCACGAAGCAATCCGGAACTTCCAGATTGATCCCCGTAACGCCGAGCAACAGGAAGCACTGTCAAAGATGACAGATGCCTCTGATCGTCTCGAATACGTTGTGCAGATGACCGGTGAAGCAGCCAACCGGACCATGGACCTGGTTGAGGAAACCATGCCGGTGGCCAATGCCCTCAGAGACGAGGCCGCCGCGTTGCGTGATGAGTGGCAGCGCCTGCGTCGCCGGGAAATGCAGCCGGCTGAGTTTCGCGAGCTGTACGGCCGGATTGATCGCTTTTTTGTCAGCATGGCAACCGATGCCGACACCATGTACAGCAACCTGTCGGAAATCCTGCTGGCTCAGGATTATCAGGATCTGACAGGTCAGGTCATCCAGAAGGTCACCGCCCTTGTGAAAGAGGTTGAGGAGCAGATGCTCAGCCTGGTGGTGATGGCCAGTCATGTGGACCAGCTCACGGGCACGGTGCACCAGATTGAAGAAAAAGAAGAGTCTGCAGAGAAGGGCGTCGGGCCCCAGATCAAGGCCGATGAGCGTGAAGATGTAGTTTCGGGGCAGGACGACGTAGACGACCTGTTGTCCAGTCTCGGTTTCTGAATAATGAGGGTAACGCATGGCGTTTGATGCTGATGAAGAGATTTTGCAGGACTTCCTCGTAGAAGCCGGCGAGATCCTCGAAAAGCTGTCAGAGCAGTTGGTAGATCTTGAGCGACATCCTGACGACAGTGATCTGCTCAACGCCATCTTCCGTGGTTTCCATACCGTGAAAGGCGGAGCCGGCTTCCTTCAGCTTGAAGCGCTGGTGAACTGCTGCCATTCCGCGGAAAACGTTTTCGACATCTTGCGTAATCACAAGCGCAAGGTGGATTCCGAACTGATGGACGTGGTTCTAGAAGCACTCGACTACGTCAATGCCATGTTTGAGCAGGTCCGCAATCATGAGGAGCTGACACCGGCTCCGGACGAACTGATTGCCCGTCTGGATGCCCTGGCCCAGCCTGAAGGCGAGGGGGCACCGACCGCTGCCGCTCAACCTGAGCAGGAAGAGAGCGAACCGGCAGAAGACGGTGGCGACATCACCGACGACGAGTTCGAACAGCTTCTGGACGCACTGCAGGACGAGAAATCAGCGGAGGTTTCCTCGGCTTCGAGCGCCGGATCGGCCGGCGGTGACCAGGAAAGTTCTGGAGACGACGAAATAACCGACGACGAATTCGAAGCGCTACTGGACCAACTGCACGGAAAAGGTCAGTTTGCCGGTGCGCCAGCTGGCGAGGAAGAGGCTTCTGGTAAAGAAGAAAAGCCGGCTGCCAAGGCCGGATCTGCTGGCGGCGATGACCTGATCACCGACGACGAATTCGAGAAACTGCTGGACGATCTTCACGGCAAGGGCGGAAGCCCGACCGCGGGCGGAGAGCCTTCAGCCTCGAAAGAGCCTGCAGCTCCAAAACAGCCCTCAGCGCCGAAACAGCCTGCATCTTCAAAAGAACCAGCTTCAGCGAAAGCAAACGCGTCAAAACCCGAAAAGTCGAAGCCGGCCGAGAAGCCGGAGGCCAAAGGCGCTGCCGCACCGGCGATGCCTGCTCGCGAGAATGCCCCGGCCGCGGAAACGACGGTTCGTGTCGACACCAAGCGGCTCGATGACATCATGAATATGGTGGGTGAGCTGGTGCTGGTGCGTAACCGCTTGCAGCGTCTGGGTGCTGAAAGTGAAGACGAACACATGCACAAGGCGGTATCCAACCTGGATGTGGTTACGACTGATCTCCAGTCCGCCGTCATGCAGACCCGCATGCAGCCGATCAAAAAGGTGTTCGGCAGGTTCCCCCGCGTTGTGCGCGATCTCGCCAGAAACCTCAAGAAAGAGGTGAACCTGGTGATGCATGGCGAGGAAACCGATCTGGACAAGAACCTGGTTGAAGCGCTGTCTGATCCGCTGGTTCACCTGGTGCGGAATTCGGTGGACCACGGGATCGAGGCTCCGGAAGTCCGCGAGAAGGCCGGGAAGCCACGCCAGGGCACGGTTACCCTCTCTGCCGAGCAGGAGGGAGACCATATTCTGCTGTTTATCGAGGATGACGGCGCGGGCATGGATCCGGAAGTCCTGCGCCGCAAAGCAGTCGAAAAGGGTATCTACGACCAGGACGCCGCGGACCGGCTGACCAATTCGGAGTGTTACAACCTTATTTTTGCCGCCGGATTCTCCACCAAGGAGCAGATTTCGGATGTGTCCGGACGTGGCGTCGGCATGGATGTGGTGAAAACCAAGATTGGCCAGCTCAATGGCCAGTTGAGCATCGAATCCGAGCTGGGCAAGGGCTCTCGCATTGTCATCAAGGTTCCGCTGACGCTCGCCATCATGCCCACCCTGATGATCATGCTGGGCGATCAATCCTTTGCGTTGCCGCTGGTCAACGTGGTCGAGATTTTCCATCTGGACCTGACCAAGACCAACATCGTCGATGGGCGCGAGTGCATTGTGGTTCGGGATAAAGTCTTCCCGCTATTCCATATCAAGCGCTGGCTGGTTCGTGGCGGTGCTGGCCAGGAGGTGCCCGATAACGCCCATGTTGTCATTGTGGCCATGGGTACCAAGCAGGTCGGGTTCGTGGTCGACCAGCTGGTTGGTCAGGAAGAAGTGGTTATCAAGCCCCTTGGGCGAGCGCTCCAGGGTACGCCAGGCATGGCCGGTGCCACTATTACCGGCGATGGCCGGATTGCACTCATTATTGATGTGCCAAGCCTGTTGCAACATTACGGTTGAGCCGGGCCTTCCGGCGCTTTTTGCCAGAGAAGGCCGAAGAACGATGGATTGGGTAGGAGAAGTGGATGACAGTTTCTGTCCTGGTCGTTGACGATTCAGGGTTTTTTCGCAAGCGGCTGACGGAAATCCTGACCAGCTCCGGCCAGATCAAAGTGGTAGGTGCTGCGACCAATGGTCGGGAAGGCGTTGAGCTGGCCGAGAAACTGCGTCCCGACGTGATTACCATGGATTATGAGATGCCCGTGATGGATGGCATCTCTGCCGTGCGCGAAATCATGCGCAAACATCCGATACCGGTGCTCATGTTCTCATCGCTCACCTATGAGGGCGCCCGGGTCACACTGGATGCGCTCGAGGCCGGCGCCGTTGATTTTCTGCCCAAGAATTTCGAAGAAATTGCCCGGGACAACAGTCAGCTTCAGAAAATCTTGATTGAGCGGATTCTGGATGTAGCCCGCAGTCGTCCCGGCAACCGTTCTCCTGCGCCTTCCCGCGCGGAACCTTCAGCTCCCGCCTCCCGGGCGCCGGAGCCTGCAGGGCGCCCGCGTCCGGAACCAGCACCGCGTCAGCGTCCTGATACCCGGGCTCCGGCAGCGCCGGCAGGTTCTCCGGGCGAAACCGAGGCCCCCAGGCGCCATGGCCGCCGTGGGCCGGCCAAGCATTACGCCGTAGTTGGCATTGGTACTTCAACCGGCGGCCCGGTTGCCCTGCAGCGGGTACTGACGGTGTTGCCCGCGACCTTCCCGGCACCGATTGTTCTGGTGCAGCATATGCCGGCGAGTTTTACGCCGGCCTTCGCCGAACGCCTTAACAAGCTCTGCCGGATTGAAGTCCGGCAGGCTGAGGATGGTGATGTGTTGCGGCCCGGCCTGGCTTTGCTGGCGCCCGGCGGCAAACAGATGATGGTCGAGAATCGGGGCGGACAACCCAGGATCCGTATTCTGCCCGGAGACGAGCGGCTCAATTACAAACCCTGCGTGGACGTTACCTTCGGTTCTCTTGCCCGCAGCTTTCCGGGCAAGACGCTGGGCGTCATTCTTACCGGGATGGGCTCGGACGGCAAAGAAGGCTGTCGGATGATGAAGCAGAGCGGTTCCGATATATGGTCCCAGGATGAAAAATCGTCTGTGATCTACGGCATGCCGATGGCCGTCGCCAAGGCAGGGCTGACGGATGATGTATTGTCCCTGGACGAGATCGGGCCACGCCTCGCGGAAGGTGTGTGCTGATGGATATCCTGAGCCTGCTCGGGGTCATACTGGCCTTTGCCGCAATTCTTGGCGGTAACCTGCTGGAAGGCGGAGCGGTTGGCTCACTGTTTAATGGGCCGGCGGCCATCATCGTCATCGGTGGCACTCTGGCCGCGACTATCCTGCAGACCTCGTGGCCCATGCTGAAGCGGGCTTTCACTCAGGTGCGCTGGGTCTTTTTCCCGCCGTTTATCAACCTTGAAGACGGTATCGGAAAAGTCATTGACTGGAGTGTAAAAGCTCGCAAGCAGGGCTTGCTAGGCCTTGAAGGGCTTGCCGAGCGCGAGCCGGAGCCCTTTGCCCGCAAGGGGTTGCAGTTGCTGGTCGACGGTGCCGAAACCGAGACCATCAGGGGCATCATGGAAGTTGATCTGGAATCCCGTGAGCAGAGGGATCTGGAGTCGGCCAAGGTGTTCGAGGCCATGGGTGGTTACTCGCCAACCATCGGCATTATCGGGGCTGTCATGGGCCTGATCCAGGTGATGACCAACCTTGAGGATCCCCAATCCCTGGGTAGCGGGATCGCAACCGCCTTTGTAGCCACCATCTACGGTGTGGCGCTGGCCAACCTCCTGTTCTTCCCAGTCGCTAACAAGATGCGCGGTATCGTGCGGGAGCGCACCCGCTATGAGGACATGATGATCGATGGCCTGATTGCCATCGCCGAGGGTGAAAACCCGAAATCCATCGAATTGCGGCTGCGGGGCTTCCTGCAGTAAGCATGCGCAGGCCAACTTATGCGGCGCCGTAGGCAACCCCAGGATGATCTGCACAACAAGGAGCGGTGGCTGATTTCCTACGCGGATTTCATCACCCTGCTGTTCGCCTTTTTCGTCGTGATGTACTCGGTATCGTCCGTTAACGAAGGCAAATACAAAGTCCTTTCTGAAACCCTGACCGGCGTGTTCAATGCACCCCAGCGCTCCTTCCAGCCAATCGAGATTGGCGACCAGCCCCAGAGATCGCTGAATGCGCCTGCCGAGAACGTAATCCCGCCGGCGGTGACCGAAGCGCCCCGAAATCCGGAGATGGACGCGCAGGCGCGGACCGAAGCGCTGCGAGCCATGGCTGACCAGCTTTCCATGGAGTTTGATGAGCTGATCAACCAGGGCGTGGTGTCGCTTGAGACCAGCGACCAGTGGCTGGAGCTGAATCTGCCCAACAGTCTGTTGTTTGGCAGCGGCGATGCCGAGCCCCATTACGATGCGTTCGAGGTGGTCGAGAAAATCGCCACGGTTCTGAACAACCGGGACAACGCTGTCAAAGTGGAAGGCTTCACCGATAATCAGCCGATCAGTACCTCCCGTTTTCCGTCAAACTGGGAATTGTCAGCCGCCCGGGCGGCTGCCATGGTCCGGATGCTGGTGATGGAGGGCATCGAGCCGGAACGTCTGGCGGCTGTCGGCTATGGCCAGTATCAGCCGGTTGCCCGGAATGACACTGAGGAAGGGCGCCGCAGAAACCGCCGGGTGGTATTGCTGATCTCCCGTGACGCCAGTATTCGCGGTGCCATGCGCTGACCCGATCGTCGGCAGATGCGTATAGAGCCATTGGCATGGTTCCTGTATTACTCCCCGTTAACAATAAGGCGCCGGCAACAGCTTGCCGGATTTTCCGAGGACTGGTTCAAGTTGCCCGGGGAATGGCCGATAAACGGGACTGTGGCAACGGTTAATTGCCGGCCACACCGATGTATTCTCTGGAGAATCAAAGCGTGCGAATCTGGGCAGTAGCCAATCAAAAAGGTGGTGTCGGTAAAACCACGAGTGTGGTCGCCCTGGGCGGCTTGCTTGCCGAACGCGGCAAGCGTGTTCTCGTTGTGGATCTGGACCCGCATGGCTCGCTCACCAGCTGGTTCGGTTACGATCCGGATACAATCGCGCACAGTGTTTTCGACCTGTTCCAGCACCAGGGCAAGGTTCCGGAAGGGCTACCCGCCCAACTGATTACGGAGACCAGCTGCAAGGGCCTGTCCCTTTTGCCGGCGAGTGCAGCCCTGGCTACCCTTGAGCGACGAATGATCGGCGTGGAAGGCATGGGGCTGATCATTTCCCGGGCCCTGACTCAGCTTTGGGACGACTTTGATTATGTCCTGCTCGACAATACTCCCTCTCTGGGGGTTCTGATGGTTAACGCCCTTGCGGCAGCCCAGCATCTGATCATTCCCGTGCAAACCGAATTTCTGGCCATCAAGGGCCTGGAGCGCATGCTCCACACCCTGAAGATGATCATGCGTTCCCAGAAAAACGAACTTTCTTACACCATTGTGCCCACCTTGTATGACCGGCGGACACAGGCGTCGGTGAAAAGCCTGAACCTGTTGCGGAAGACCTACCGCGAGTCCCTCTGGCAGTTTGCGATTCCGGTGGACACCAAGTTTCGGGATGCCAGCCAGGGCGGCATAACACCGTCCGCGCTGGATGCCGAAACCCATGGTGTCCGCGCCTACAGCCATCTGCTGGATGATCTCATGGCCCGGGTGGGCAGGGTGAAGGAGCGTCAGCATGGCTGACGATAAATTGACACGGCTGGCGGATCCGGAAACTGCCATTGCCAGTTATCTTGACGAACTGCTGCACACGGCCACTGATACGGCGCTTCGGGAGGAAATCGAAGCGCCGGAACCGGTGAAACCTGCACCTCCGGAACCGCGGGTGGCAACCCGCACGAAACCGGCATCTGTGCCAACCGTCGAAAAACCGCCGGCAAGACCTGAACCACCCAAACGGGTCCGGGAAACGCCGGCGGAACCTGAGAGGCCAGTGGTGCGACAGGTGCCGGAAGCGCCGGTGCCGAAGGCAAGGATTGAAGCTCAGCCTGCGCCGGAGCCGGCCGCGCCGCCGTCCCGCCCGGAGTGGTCAGAACAGCCCTTTGAGTGCCTCATTTTCACGGTGGCCGGTCTGCAGCTGGCGGTGCCTCTGATTCTGCTCGGTGCCATTCACCGCATTGAAGAAGAGATCCGGCCCATCCCGGGAAGTCCACGCTGGTACATGGGAATCCGCCCGGACCGGGATCAGAACCTGAGGGTGGTGGATACCGCCGAATGGATCATGGCAGGGCGGGTGCCGCCCGATGCCCGGGACAACTACCGGTTCGTGATCCGGCTGGATAACAGCGACTGGGGGCTCGCCTGTGATGACGTCGCCCAGTCCTTTACCCTCCGGCCGGACGAAGTGCGTTGGCGCACAGCCCGAAGCAAGCGTCCGTGGCTGGCCGGCACTGTGATTGACCACATGTGTGCGCTGATTGATGTGCGCACCATGGCAGACTTGCTGGTGAGGGCGGAAAGAGAGCACCATCTGGATCTGAGCTGACGCAAACAATGGTTACTGAATGAAACCGAGCCGTGCTGGCACGGTTTGTGCCCTTAACTATAGTATTGGGCACTGATGATATTTTTTTGACGATCAGGTTGCCCGCCGGGCAGCCCAAGAGGAGAAACATCGCTATGGCATCCCCGAGCGGACAAACCAATCAGGCCCAGGACGATCAGGTACTGCAGTACGTTACCTTCCGGCTGGATGATGAGACCTACGGTCTGAACGTCATGCAGATTCAGGAAGTGCTGAGATACACGGAGATTGCTCCGGTTCCGGGGGCCCCGGATTATGTGCTCGGCATCATCAACCTTCGGGGTAACGTGGTTACCGTTATCGACACCCGCCGGCGCTTTGGCCTGGCCGATGCCGAAGTAACCGATGCCACCCGGATTGTGGTTATGGAATCTGCCAACCAGGTTATGGGCATTCTGGTGGATTCTGTCGCCGAGGTGGTGTACCTGAAAGCCAGCGAAATTGAAACTGCACCGAACGTGGGTAACGAGGAAAGTGCCAAATTTATCCAGGGCGTGTGCAACAAGGATGGCGAACTGATCATTCTGGTTGAGTTCGACAAGATGCTGTCAGACCACGAGTGGGCTGAAATCGCGGCACTGTGATCCGGGGCAACCCGCTACAGGCCTCACGATGGATGCCTTCCGTGGCAATTAACGGGAGACATCCGTCATGTTTGCAGAAATTCCTTCATACCTTCCCTGGGCGCTGACTGTTGCGGCCCTGTCTCTGGTTTTCGTTCAGGGCCTGGTTCTCGGGCGCCAGGTACGTAGCCTCCGAGCAACGCTGAAAGAGCGCTGTGATACCCTTGGCCGGGAACTGCATGCCACCACCAGTGGCAGCATGGGGGTAGGGCAGCGGTTGGTTAGCTGTGAGCGTCAGTTGCACGAGCTGAGGACCACGCTCGACGAAATGCGCCAGAACGATCCGCTGCGAATCTCTTACGATGAAGCCTCTCGACTGGTTGATCTCGGCGCCGATATCGACGATCTTATGAACACGTGCGGAATTTCCCGTCCCGAGGCCGAGCTGGTGTCAGCACTCAGAAAACGTCAGGCGGCCTGATACCAAGCCGTTACGGACGTTGTTGAATGAAGAGAGTCTATCCGAGGGCCCTTGAGGCCCTTCGATCTGTATCCCGCCATGATTTTGTTTCCGGTTCCGACCTGGTTGCCTCGATAACCGGCCACTCCATTCCCCGCGAAGAAACTGTCAGCCACATTCTCTCCCTGCTCCCGGAAATAGAACCGGATCAGATGGTGATGCACGTGGGCGGTGGCTCAGGCTATTTTGCCGCTGTGCTGTCCGGGCTCGCCCATCGGGTCCTGTACGTGGAGCGGAATGCCGTTGTCGCCGAGGCTGCCAGAGAGCGGTTTGTCCGCCTGGGTATGCACAATGTGGATGTCGTTGTTGCCCGTGCGGAAGAGGCGCCCGAGCCTGATCCACTCTGTGATCTCGTTTTGTGTACCTCGTTTGTCAGGGACCAGACTGCCCTGGCGCACCTGGTTCGTGAGGGGGGCGCCTGGTGTGTCTTGAAGGGCGAGCGGGACCCGTCCCGAGCCTGGCCATGTTCGAAAAACAGGGTGCCAAGCTCAAGCGTGTGCGCACCCTGGGCTGGGTCGACTTCAACCGTAACGTCGAGCAGATCCTCATTGATCAGGGTGTCGTGGACGAAGCGGTCCTGGCCGAGGCAAAGGCGGAGGCAGCGAAGCAGAATTGCCGGCTGCTGGACGTGCTCCGCCGGAAACTGAATCTTGAAGAGATTGATCTCTACCGTTCTCTTGCCCGTCAGCGGTGCATGACCTTCACCGATGCGGACGAGCTTCTGCCGGATCTCCATCCGGCGCTTTTCCGGCGATTTTCCCGAACGTTTCTGGATCTCTCACGACTGATACCCATCGCCGAGGAAGATGGTCGGATCACGGTTGTGACCGACGATCCCGATGCGCGCACTGATCAGCTCGAGCGGTTGAGTCCTAACCAGGTGGTTGACTGCCTGCTGGTTACACCGACGGACTTTCGTCGGCTCTGGTCAGCTCTTGATCTGACTGCCAAAGGGCGCCGCTTTGCAGCGGATCAGGAACCAACCCCGAACCAGGCGGCGGACCCGACTGGCAGCAAGGATCAGCTTCTGGGCAAGGATCCGAAAAACAAGCACGTCAGCCCCTATCTGGTGTCTGTCTACGAAGCCATTCTGATGGACGCTGTAAGTGAAAAAGCCAGCGACATCCATATAGAACAGTACGGTGACCGGATTCGCATTCGCCTTCGGGTGGATGGCGATCTCCATGATCTGCCCCAGTACCAGCTGTCGGCCCGGGAGATGAAAGGGGTGATTAACGTCATCAAGCTGCGGGCAGAGCTGAACATCGCCGAGCACCGGCTGCCCCAGGGTGGGCGGTCCCGGCTGCAGCTCGGCGATATGGCCTACGATCTGCGGATACAGACCCAGCCTTCGCTCCATGGCGAACATGCCGTTATACGTCTGCTGCCGCAGACCGGCCGCGCCATGACCATTGCCGAACTTGGCATGTCATCCATGATCGGTGCCCGTTATCAGCGCTTGCTGGATAACCCGGCGGGACTGGTGCTGGTGGTCGGTCCGACCGGGTCAGGCAAGTCCACCACGCTGTATGCGGGGCTGCAGACCCTTGCCGATGACGGCCGCCGGAAAGTTATCACGGTGGAAGACCCCATCGAGTACTCCATCGACAACATTCAACAAACCCGGGTCAGATCAGAAATTGGCTTTGGTTTCGCCGATGCCATGAGGGCGTTTGTCCGGGAAGATCCGGATGTCATTCTGGTGGGCGAGATCCGTGACCAGGAAACCGCTCTGGAGGCGATACGGGCCTCCCAGACCGGCCACGTGGTTCTGTCCACGCTGCACTGCAACGACGCGGTGGATTCACTGCAGCGCTTGTATGATCTGGGTATCCACCCGAATTCCATTGCCGGTGAGCTGCTGGCTGTCATCGCCCAGCGGCTGGCCAAGCGCATCTGCAAGCATTGTTGCCAGCCTGCAGAGCCGGACCCGGTGATTCTGTCCGAGGTGTTTCCCGACGGCCCGCCCGCGGATTTCCGGTGTTTTCAGGGCGCCGGTTGTGACAAATGCAACGGCCGCGGCACCCAGGGTCGAGTGGCAATTGTCGAGTACATGGAAGTCGATTCGGACATCCGGAACGCCATTTCCAGCCAACCGCCCATCGGGGAGCTGCGCTGGCGAGCTCTTGATGCCGGCCTGGTGACCATGCGGGACAGCGCCCTGGACCATGTGATTGAAGGCATTATTCCGCTTTCCGAACTGCCGCGGATTCTCCCGAGGGAGCGCATGGCACCGGAAGTTCGCGGCGGCCGCAGGAGTCAGGAATGAGCAACAAGCAATCGGTTACAAAGGCAGCCCAGCGGGAACCGGCAGAAGTGGTCTATGCCGCTGAGCTGGACAAGCTGAGAGGGATGGATCATGGCCCGGTGCCACCCGGCTGGCAGATGTCCCCGCGAGCGGTGGAAAAGTTCGTGATGGGGGATGAGAAACTCGGCATTGAGCGGAAGTTCGTTGCCGACCGGGCCATGGTGGTCCGGATCATCATTTCCCTGTGCACCAGCCGCGGCTGCCTTCTGGTCGGCGAGCCGGGTACCGCCAAATCCTGGTTGTCGGAGTTGCTGGCCGCCGCCATTTCGGGAAGCTCCACGTTAACCTTGCAGGGTGGGGCGGTGAGCAGCGTCGGGCAACTGCTGTATAGCTGGAACGAAGCGGTACTGCATACCGAGGGCCCCTGCCTGAAGGCGTTGGTACCCAGCCCCTTGCTGCGGGGCATGATGGAAGGGCAAATGGTCCGGTTTGAAGAGATCGCCCGCTGCCCACAGGCGCTGCAGGATGCGCTGCTCTCTGTGCTGTCCGACAGGGTGGTGGTGATTCCCGAGCTGGCGGGCGAGGACGGTGTGGTGCTCGCGCGGGAAGGTTTTAACGTTATCGCCACGTCCAACAGTATCGACGAGGGTGTGCACCGGATGAGCGCTGCCCTGAAGCGGCGAATGGACTTCGAGGAAATCCGGCCTATCCGTCATCTGGCCGACGAGATGGATGTTGTGCTCCGGGAGGTCCGCAGGGCCAACAGTCGGGCTGGCATCGAGGTGGCGCTGGAAGAATCGGTGGTCGAGATTCTGGTGACCATGTTCCACGAGCTGCGCAATGGCCAGACCCTGGACGGACGCAGCACCGATCGCCTCGCCGGTTCGGCTCTTTCCACCGCGGAAGCCGTGTCGGTCGCTCACGCGGCCAGCCTCAACGCCTGGTATTACGGTGGCGGAAGCATCACGGTTGAGCAGCTGATGCACCACATCATCGGCTCGGCCCTGAAGGACCAGCCCGAGGACCGGCGCCGGCTGCGTCATTACTTTGAAACCACCGTGGCGCCAAGGCGTGGCGACAACTGGCAGCAGGCCTGGGCGCTCCGATCACTGATTCACTGAATCATCCGACTCGCCGGGTCTGCGATCGTCTGGGGTTAGCCCGCGAATATGGAAGGCAAACGCCAGGATTTCCGCAATCACCCGGTACAGCGAATCGGGAATTTCTTCGTTCAGTGACAGGCGCGCCAGAATGCTGGCCAGCTCCGCATTTTCATAAAGGGGAACATTGTGCTCCCGGGCGATGCGGATGATCTCTTCCGCCAGCTCATGGGTGCCGGTGGCGCTGATGGTTGGCGCTTTCTCGCCATCGTACTTGAGCGCAACGGCGGCTCTGCTGTGATGCTCTGTCTCTGAGGTCATGCCCGGGTATCCACCAGTCTGTGTTCGAGTCGGGTGACGCTGCTTTGCGGCGTGCCGCGGCGGCAATCCAGGTCTGTCACTTCCAGGCCCAGATCGGTTAGGCTCTGTCGCAACGCGGGAAGCTCCTGGTTCACCTGACGCAGGGTTGTCTGTTTTTCTGCCCAGACCCGGGCGCTCACTGCCTGTTGGCGAAGGGCAACATCGAAATGCAGGGAGCCAGCCTCATCCAGGTCCATGGTCAGTGAAAGCCGCCACTCGGCTGTGGTGGTTTTCGCGGATCGGGTTTCCGATTCCCGGTCTTCGGGATATTGTTCGATCCGGACCTGCGCCAGCCTCGGTTCATTCTGTGGCGTCAGCCATGGCAGATCGAGTACGAGGGTAGAGGCAGGTGCGGGCCCTGCTGCATCGCCGCCACCACGGGCAGTAAGTACCTGGCTGTGCAACTGGTTGACGGTGATCCGGTTGAGCATTCCGGCCAGCAGGCGGAGCATCTGCCCGACGCTGGGCGCTTCGCCACTGCCGGGGGCCTGGGGTGTGGCCAGCGGTTGGGGAAATTGCAGCGGCGCCTGCATGAGCTCTGGCGTCGAGATAGGTGTCAGCCGGTTGAAGTGTTCTGGTGTACTGCCCTGTTGGGCAAGCAAGGCGGTGATCACTCTACCGAGCGCCAGCTTGAGATCGGGCAACTGGGCAGAGGGTGCCTGGGCCAGTCGCGACTCGGCGAACAGGCCACTTTCTGAAAGCCATTGCCGGACCTGTTGCGATGTCGTGTCCTGGCTGCCAGAACCGGGAGTCAGACTGTTCCCCGAAGGCAGCCTCGCCATCATTTGTTCAATAGCCTGTCTGGCGGCCTCCGGCAGAGGTTGGGGGCCTCGCGATGAGGGCAGTTGGCCCGGTAGCGGGTCTTGCCGGAGGCCTTGTGTGAGAGTGCCCAGCAGCCTTGCCAGTCCACCATCCAGGGTTTGCTGCCAGGGCAGTCGCTGGGCCAGCGCTCGGGCGATACCGGCTTCGGGTGCGGGTGCCAGTTTGCCCATCAGCTGCAGCTCATTGCCGGCCCGCATCACTTTTAGCCAGTCACCGGTTGCCAGTTCAGTCTTGCCGACGGCCGCCTGAACCAGAAGAGACTTGCCGCGAATGTCCAGTAACAGGTCCGCGCTGTTACCGCCCTGACGGTTGATGATCTCGGCCACCCGGGCCAGGGTGGTTTCCCGGTTCGTCAGCTGCAGCTGATCGAGCAGTTGCCGCGCTGATGCGGCCACGGGCTCCCGGGCCGCTTCGGTTGAGACTGAAGGCCGGGACGTCTGTGTTGCAGGCTGGGCTGGAGGTGTCGGGGGCTGTTGTCCGTTGGGTAGTTTCATCGTCACTGATTTGATGTTGGACAAGAGTAATCCGCCGGCGCTTTTGTTATAATACGCCGCGCCGGCAGGTCATGCGCGAACAATGTTCATGGTCGCCGCTGTCACGAATGCACCCGATGCCGTCTTCACGCGCATCGTCCTGGTTACGGGGTCCTGATGTCTGAGCCGTTATTACAGGCTGTCGATCTGCAGTGCGAGCGGGATGAACGGATCCTGTTCCGTGACCTGTCGTTCTCCATACTGCCCGGTACGGTCGCCCGTGTCGAGGGGCCGAACGGCTCCGGCAAGACCACGCTGCTGCGAATGCTGGCCGGCCTGAACGACGCCTGGTCCGGCAATCTGCTCTGGTGCGGCAAGTCCAGGTCTGCCCAGCGGGAAGAATTCCTCCGCAATACCCTGTATCTTGGCCACCGGCCTGGCATAAAGCCGTTGCTGACACCGATGGAGAATCTCCGGGCACTGACGGCCGGGCGGCGGCCGCTGCCAGATCCCGTTCTGCGTCAGGCGCTTGATGGCACCGGATTGACCGGGTTCCAGGATGTGCCCTGTCGCAATCTTTCGGCGGGGCAGCAAAGACGGGTTGCCCTGGCGCGCCTGTTGATTGCCGACGAGCCGCTCTGGCTGCTGGATGAAGTTTTTACCGCCATTGATGCCAGCGGTGTCAGCGCCATTGAACAGCTGCTTCAACAACGGGCTGCCGAGGGAGGTGCGGTGGTAGTGACGACCCATCACGATCTCAGATTGCCCGGTATGCAACGCATTGTGTTGGGCGGAGGGTCGACCGATGAATGCTGATTGCAGGCCGGCACTGACTTTGCGGCAAGACACCGTCGGTGCGCTGGCGGCAATGCAGACCGTGTTTGCCCGGGATATGAAGGTGGCCTTCCGGCAGCGCCAGGATCTGCTCAATCCGCTGTTGTTTTTTGTCATGGTCGTAACCCTTTTTCCCCTGGGGGTTAGCCCGGAAGTGTCATTTCTGCGGGAGGCCGGGGCCGGTATCCTGTGGGTAGCGGCGTTGCTATCGGTGTTGTTGTCGCTGGACCACCTGTTTCGCCATGATTTTGACGACGGCACGCTCGAGCAACTTGTGCTTCAGCCCCAGCCCCTGTTTCTGCTGGTACTGGCGAAAACAGCGGCGCACTGGGTGTTAACAGGCTTGCCGCTGGTGGTACTAACGCCGGTTTTGGGCGTAATGGTCCATCTTGACGGGAACTCCATCGGAGTTTTGTGTCTAACGCTGCTGATCGGTACACCGGTGCTGAGTCTGATCGGGTCAATCGGCGCGGCGCTGACGCTTGGATTACGGTCGGCAGGGGTGCTCTTGTCCCTGTTGATCATTCCGCTGTACATTCCCGTCCTGATTTTCGGAACAGGTACGGTGGCTTCGGCCGCAGAGGGCGCTCCCGCGGGAGCCTATCTGGCCCTGATGGGCGCGTTTCTGGTGCTGGCACTGACCCTGGCACCCTTTGCATCGGCAGCGGCGCTGCGTATCAGCCTGTTCAACGGGTAAAACAAGGTAACGGTAGGACGGTAACCATCTGATGTGGCAATTTTTTCACAAGCTGGGTTCTCCCAAATGGTTCTTCGGGATTGCGGCCCGGCTGATGCCCTGGCTCCTGGCGGGCGGTATCCTGCTGTTGATGGCAGGCATTGTATGGGGGCTGGCCTTTGCGCCCAAGGATTACCTCCAGGGTAATAGCTACCGCATTATTTTTATTCACGTGCCCACGGCCTTTCTCGCCCAATCGGTGTACGTAATGATGGCTGTGGCAGGTGTTGTCACTCTCGTCTGGCGCATGAAACTGGCCGACGTGTTTGTAAAGTCGGTTGCGCCGGTGGGCCTGGTACTTACCTTTCTTTCCCTGTTTACCGGCGCTGTCTGGGGTAAGCCTACCTGGGGAACCTGGTGGGTATGGGATGCCCGCCTGACATCAATGCTGATCCTGCTGTTCCTGTATGGTGGCGTAATTGCCCTGGACAGGGCGATCAATGATGAAAAATCTGCGGCACGGGCGGTAGCCGTGCTTGTGCTGGTCGGGGTGGTAAATATACCGATTATCCAGTACTCCGTTGAATGGTGGAATACGCTACATCAGCCGTCGACGTTCAAACTGACGGAGAAGCCGTCCATGCCGGCGGAAATGTGGGTGCCGTTGCTCCTGTCCGTGTTGGGGCTTTATCTGCTGTTTGGCTGGCTCGCCTGTCTGCGTATGCAGACAGAGATTCTGTTACGCGAACAGAGAACGCGCTGGGTTAAAGATTACGTGTTGGCCGGGAGGGTCTGAAGTATGGCGTTTGATTCCTTTTCGGCATTTATGGTGATGGAAGGCCACGGGCCCTATGTGTGGTCCTGTTACGCTGCGTTTTTCCTGCTGATGATTGGCCTGATGGTCTGGTCCCTGCGCCGTCGCAAAGCGGCCATTGAGGCCTGCCGTCGAGGGTACGAGTTCCAGGCCGGGCGGAAGGACCAGCAGGCTGCCCCGGCTTCGGCAGCATCCTTCACCCGCGTCAAGGTTTCCCAAGACTGAAAGGCAGATAGCTGATGCATCCAATCCGAAAAAAGCGACTGACTATTGTCCTGTTCCTGCTGGTGGGGCTGGCCATCGCTGTGGGTCTGACCACCTATGCGCTGCGACAGAACATCAATCTGTTCTACGACCCCACCCAGATTTCCGCCGGCGAAGCGCCGGTGGATGTCAGAATCCGGGCCGGTGGTATGGTCGAGGAGGGCTCGGTTCTGCGTGATCCGGACAGCCTGATGGTTGAGTTCAAGGTGACCGACTTCAACGCGTCTGTGCCGGTTCAGTACACCGGTATCCTTCCGGATCTGTTTGCCGAGGGGCAGGGTGTGGTTGCCATGGGCAGGCTGAATGAAAGTGGCCGCTTTGTGGCCGATCAAGTGCTGGCCAAGCACGATGAAAACTATATGCCGCCGGAAGTCGCGGATGCGCTGGAGAAGGCCTCGAAGGGTCGGCATGCAGCCAGTGGCAGTGCGGAAACCGTGTCCTACTAACCGATTTATCTAACAGCCTGGTTTCTGGAGGCCTTTAATGTATCCCGAACTCGGACAGCTTGCACTGATTCTCGCACTGTTGTTGGCAGTGCTTCTATCCGTAGTCCCTTTGGCCGGTTCTTTGACCGGCAGAAACAATCTTCAGGCGTTCGCCAGGCCGCTGGCGTCCGGCGTGTTTGTCTTCGTGGGGCTTGCTTTTGCCGTCTTGACCCATGCCTTCGTGACTGACGACTTTTCGGTGGCCTATGTGGCCAATAACAGTAACAGCCTGTTGCCCTGGTATTACAAGTTCAGCGCTGTTTGGGGCGGTCACGAGGGCTCGCTGCTACTCTGGATACTGATGCTGGCGGGCTGGACGTTGGCGGTCGCTATTTTCAGCCGTCGCCTGCCGGCGGTGATGATCTCCCAGGTGCTCTCGGTGCTGGGCATGGTCTGCGTCGGCTTCCTACTGTTTATCGTGATTACCTCCAATCCGTTCGACCGTTTGTTGCCCAATGTGCCCGCCGATGGCGCAGATCTGAACCCCTTGCTCCAGGATTTCGGGCTGATCGTGCATCCGCCGATGCTCTACATGGGCTATGTCGGCTTTGCCGTTGCTTTCGCTTTTGCCATTGCTGCGCTGATCAATGGCCGCCTCGATGCCGCCTGGGCCCGTTGGTCGCGCCCCTGGACCACGGTTGCCTGGGCCTTTCTCTCTCTGGGTATCGCCCTCGGGAGCTGGTGGGCCTACTACGAGCTGGGCTGGGGCGGCTGGTGGTTCTGGGATCCGGTCGAAAATGCATCGTTGCTGCCCTGGTTGTCGGGGACTGCACTCATGCACTCGCTGGCCGTTACCGAGAAGCGCGGCGTGTTCAAGAGCTGGACCGTACTGCTTGCCATTGTCACCTTTTCACTAAGTCTGCTGGGCGCTTTCCTGGTCCGTTCCGGCGTGCTCACCTCTGTGCATTCTTTTGCGGCGGACCCGGAGCGGGGCACCTTCCTGCTGGGCCTGCTGGCAGTAACGGTGATCGCAAGCCTGGCGCTCTATGCGTTCCGGGCGCCGGTGGTTCACGTCCGGTCGCGCTACGGCTCGTTTTCCCGAGAGGTTTTCCTGCTTCTTAACAACGTACTGTTGGTTTCCGCCACGATTCTGGTGGCGGTCGGCACACTGTATCCGCTGGTTCTTGATTATCTGGAACTGGGCAAACTGTCGATCGGTGAACCGTTCTTCAATCTGACGTTCAGCCCACTGGCCGTCGCAACGGGCCTGTTGCTGGGCGCTGGTATCTTCTCCCGCTGGAAGAAAACCGATGGTGGCTGGCTGGCGCGCAAACTGCTGTGGCCCTTGGCAATCAGCATCGTTGCCACCACGGCGGTCCTGATCGGCTATGGTGGATTCAAGCCCTGGGCTTTCCTCGGCGTGTTTTCTGCCATGTGGGTAACCGTTGCTACTTTCTGGGATCTCTGGGAAAAATCATCGTCCCGAAAAGGCCGTCTGCACGGCCTCAAGCGGCAGTCCCGCAGCTATTACGGCATGGTGCTCGGGCATCTGGGCCTGGCCATTACCATGGCGGGGGCTACGGTGGTTTCCAACTACGGCATTGAGCGTGATGTTCGCATGGTGCCGGGCGATGTCGCGACCGTCGGCGATTATCATTTTGTATTCAGGGATATCGGCGCGCGCCAGGGCGCTAACTTTACGGCTCAATATGGCACCTTCGATGTCATGTTGGATGGCGAGCGTGTTTCCGTGCTTCATCCCGAGAAGCGCCAATACTCCGTGGGGATGAGCGTCATGACCGAGGCCGATATCGACGCCGGTCTGTTCCGGGACATCTTCGTGGCCATTGGTGAGCGCATCACCGACGAGGCTTGGGCCATCCGGCTGCAATACAAGCCGCTTGTTCGCTGGCTCTGGCTGGGCTCGCTGTTTATGGCAGCCGGCGGCTTCCTGGCTATCGCTGATCGCCGCTACCGCATCCGGGAGGGAGCTGACACGAAGGTGCAGACCGATACTGTCGCGCCTGAGCCAGGTTCTGCGACGTCCGCTGGAGTTACCTCATGAAGCGGTTCCTGCTCTTTCTGCCACTGCTGATTGCCCTTGTTGTTGGTGTCGTGCTGTTCGCGGGTATCGGCAAGGATCCGACCAAACTGGAATCGGCTCTGGTTGGCAAACCGGTGCCAGAGTTCAGTCTGAAAGATTTGCACAACGCTGATGTCGTGCTCGATCAGAGCCTGTTTCGTGGCCAGGTCACTCTGCTGAATGTCTGGGGCACTTGGTGCCCCGCCTGCAAGGACGAGCACGACGACCTGATGTGGCTGGCCGAAGAGAAAGGCGTCAACATCATTGGTCTCAACTACAAGGACAACCGCGAGGATGCGCTGTTGTGGCTTGACCGTTTGGGCGACCCTTACCGGAAAATCATCTATGACCCCCGGGGCACACTCGGGTTTGATCTGGGGGTATACGGCGCGCCGGAAACCTTCGTGATTGATGCCGAAGGCGTGGTTCGCTATCGCCATGTGGGTGTGGTCAATAAGGCGGTCTGGGAACAAACGCTGCTGCCTGTGTTCAATGACGCTCAGGGGAATGGCTGATGGTCCGGATCGTTTATTTGATGTTGGTGCTTCTGCTTTCCGGTGCCGCTGCAGCCGAGGTGGCCGACGTATACGATTTTTCGGATCGGGCTCAGGAGCAGCGTTACCAAAACCTGATCGCGGAATTACGCTGCCCGAAATGCCAGAACCAGAACATCGCCGATTCCAACGCGCCTATCTCCAAGGATATGCGCGATGCGGTCTACCGGATGATGAAAGACGGCGCCAGCAACGAGGAGATCGTTGAGTCCTTGGTAGGCCGATTCGGTGAGTTTGTCCGCTACAAGCCGGAATTCGATAGCCGGACCTTTTTACTCTGGGCGACCCCGGCCATTACTGTGCTGGGTGGGCTTCTCGTGGTGGCCGGTGTGGTCATCCGCTCCCGGCGGGCCGGGCCGGAAAGCCCAGCGCTGAGTGCCGAAGAAAAAGCCCGGGTCGACAAAATGCTGGCAGACCGGGACAGATGGTCCTGACGCTGGCTTTACCCGGAATGCCCTGGTCGCCACCTCATTCTTAATTCTGAACCTGTGATTGAAACTCCATGACTGACATTTTCTGGATTGCTGCAACGGTACTGATCATTCTTGCCCTTATGTTTGTGATGTACCCGGTCTTTTTCCATCAGCTGGGTGCGAGAAAACAGACGGATCTGAAAAACCAGAACCTGATGGCCTACCGCTCCCGGATGAAGGAACTCGATAGCGAATACGAGGCCGGTATTCTGGATGACGAGAATTACCGCCAGCTCAAGGGAGAGCTCGCCGGCAGCATGCTGGACGATGTGCCGGAACAGGAACAGGAACAGGCGCGGCCTGTAATCCGTGGCCGAAAAAGTGCCATGGCAGTGGCGCTGGTGGCGATTCTTCTGATCCCGGCGGCTACCGTTTACCTATATGAGCGTTGGGGGGCGATGGACCGGGTTGAGCAGTTCATCACCATGGAGGAGATGGGCGCCACCGACGGATTCAGACAGGCCCAGATGATTGAACTGTCAGGACAGCTCCGGGACCGGCTGGAAGCCAGCCCGGATAATCCGGATGGCTGGGCAATGCTGGGGCGCACCTACATGCGACTGGAGCGCTATGATGATGCGGCCTGGGCGTTCAGGCAACTGGCCAACAATGTCAGTGACGATGAGCGGGCAGAAGCCGTCGCTTATGGTCTTTCTGCCCAGGCGCTGTTCTTCGGTAGCCAGGGTGCCATGACGGAAGAGGTCACCGCGGCCATTGAACAGGCTCGTGACCTGAACCCGGATGAAGTCAATGCCCTGGGATTGCTGGGTATCAATGCCTTCAGCCAGGAGAATTACCGGGAAGCCATCGAGTTCTGGGAGCGAATACAAACCGTTGCACCGGACCACCCGCAGATCGCGTCCATACAGGAAGGGATTCGTGAAGCCTACACCCGTCTGGGTGAGGAACCGCCGGCGCGGGTGGCCGAACCTGAAGCATCCGGTGTCGGGGTTACTGTTCGAGTGACGCTCGCCGAGGACTTGCAGGACCAGGTGCCGGCGGATACCACGCTGTTTCTTTTTGCGCGTCAGGCCAATGTCCGGCAGGGGCCTCCGCTGGCCGTTGCGCGGCTGACAGCAGACCAGTTGCCGGTGGAAATTCGCCTGGACGACCGGTATGCGATGTCACCCCAGGCCACCATTTCCAGTGTTGACCAGGTCGTCGTGACGGCCCGTCTCAGTCGTTCCGGCAGTGTCAACGCACAGGCGGGTGACTGGCAGGGCAGCACCGACACGCCCGTGGCGGTAAACGAAAGCCAGGACGCGCCGGTAGCGGTTGTGATCGATCAGCAACTGATCGATTAATCTTCAGGACAGGCCTTTTGGGTAGAGCGGAGGCAGGTCCGCGCTGGTTTGCGACCGCCTGTGCTTCCGGAGCTGCTCAAGAGCCCTTGCCAATGGCCGACCATCCCAGGTGTCGTTCTCGTGGCCGGGCGCAAAGAGCCTGGCCTGGAGCCGTCTGAGTTCCGTTGCCAGTGTCTCGTCGCCAAAATGATCGACAACGTCGGCCGCCGAACGGAAGCCGTGGCCGGGGGCGTGCAGGTTTGCCCATTCCACCAGAAGTTCCGGTGTTACTGCTCTGCCATCCCTCACGGCCTTGATCAGACGGTCGAAGGCAGCATCTTCATGCCTGTCGTCGGTCGAGATCGGCGTGACTGTCTGGCTTTTGCGTGACCACCACCATGCCAACAGGGTGCCGGCCCAGAGAAGCCCCAACACCAGGCTGAGCCACTGCCAGAGCCCGGTTTCGGCCGAGGCGGTTTCAACCGATGCTTCAGTGGCGGCAACGTCCGGTTCCGGGGCCGACTCTACATCAGCGTCTTGCGGCGGTTCGCCGGCGGCAACGGCATTCGGGTCTTTTACGGTCAGTGTTTTCTCCGGTATCACGGCAACACGTTCGCGGTCCGCTTCCGTGTCCCACCAGTGAATGCGAATGGCAGGCAGGGTCATCTGCCCAGCCTCAACAGGCACCAGAGCTACGGACTGGTTCAGTGAGGATGTGAGGCCAGCGGGTGTGGTTTCGGTCTGACGTTCCGGCTCTTCGGGATAACTTCTCAACCCGTCTGGTACGGCATCAGGCAAGGGCGGCAGGGCCTCCGCGGGCAGTCCCGCTGCCGTCAGCCGGATTTCGCGGGTAATGTTTTCGCCGGTGGCGACTTCCAGAGACGGCGGAAGCCCGGACTCTTCAAGCGCTACGCCGGTTGCCGGTAACCACGTTTTACCACTGAATTGTGGTGGTACATCCTTGACCGGCACCTCAAACAGCTCCTCGCTGTCCCGCAGAAAACGGAGGCTACCGGAAGCGTCTCTGGCCTGGCCCTCGAAACGTACTGGAGGAAGGTTGAGGGTCCCCGCTCGCTGGGGGAATAGCGCATACCGGCGTTCCACAACACGGTATCTCACACCGTTGCGATAGCGGGAGAATTCCTGCTGCCGGCCCAGGGATTCAATGATGACATGGGGATGGGTCGGCTCGGACAGCTCTCCACGAATAAGGTTGCCCCGGAAGAAAAGCCGAACGGTCAGAATCAACTGCTCCTGCACATACACTTCATCTTTGTCGGCAGACAGCTCGATAAAGCTGTCGCGGCCGGGTGCGGCCTGATCCGGGGGTGAGCCATCCACCACTTCCACCGTTACCGGCTCTGACACTGCCCCTTTAAAAGTGAGCGCCGGGATGGTCAGCTTGCCGGTGGTTTTGGGTGCGAGCTGGTAGGTCCAGGTAATCTCGCCCACCATCTGGTTGTTCACGGTGCGGATACTGTATTGCTGGTTCTGGGCCAGAATCTCGAAATCCGGTTCCACTTTCTCGATATCCGGCTTGGGCAGGTTGGACATGTCGAAGTCAAACAGGTTGCCCAGGTTGATATCGATCTCCATGCTGCCCTTCACGGTCAGTGTGAGGACCTCACCCTCGTAAAGGCGGGTCCGGTCGGGCTCGACCGTCAGTTGCTGTGACTGTGTCTGTGCCTGGGCCGGCAGCCAGATTACTGTTAAGAGTGCCGTCAGCAGAAAAAGACAGACGGCGGGTGTAATCAGCCGTTTTACCATGGTGTATCGCCCTCATCGGATGGAGTCTGGCGTTGTTCATACTGCTGCAGGAACTTGCGCTGCAGTAAGCCGCCCGGATTGTCCGGCACCCGTCTGAGCCATTGTTCCTGGCTCTGGGTCAGCGGCGTTTCAGAAATAGGGGCGGGTGCCTGCGCCTGGCCTGACGGTGATTCCCCGTCGCCGGAGGCCTGCTCGGGATTGCCTTCCTCACCGGGCTCCTGCTGATTCTGCTCATCGGCCTGATTGTTTGGCTGATCCTGGTCGCCGGGCGAGGACTGGCTGTTTTCAGGGTTTTGCTGTTGATTACTCCCTGAGCGGCCGGAATTCTCGCTCTCACTGTTTCCGTCCTGATTCTGACGGTTTTGTTGCTGGTCGCCTTCGTTTCCCTCGTTGCCGGAGGAGTCCGAGGAATCCTGCGGGCTGCCGTCCTGGCTCTGGTTCTGCTGATTCAGAAGTTCCTCGACAATCCTCCGGTTGTGTCGGGCATCCGCCATGTCCGGCGCTTTTTCCAGGGCCGCATCGTAGGCGGCCAGAGCCTCCTCCAGTTTGCCGGCACGGGCCAGTGCGTTGCCCCGGTTATAACTGGCACGCGGGCCCTGTGACCGGGCAAACGCCTGGGCAGCGCTATCGAACTGGCCGGAACGATACAGTGCGGAACCCCGCCATTCCGGGTCGTCCAGCCGTCGGGCGGCTGTTTCCGGGCTCTTCTCAATCAGCTCAGGGGCTCTCTGATCCTCCCGTTGCCAGAGTTCATCCCAGCTTATGGCGGCAGCCGGCTGTGGCCAGACCGGCAACAGGATCAGGGCGAGGGCACTGAAGGCACCGCGGCGCCAGCCAAGCAAAACCATGGGAAGGGCGAGCCAGAGCAGCCAATAGCCGTCATCCTGCCAGCGACTGACCGTGAGGCCGTCTTCTGATGCCTGCCAGTCGTCACTGTCCTTCGGGCTCAGGTTCAGGGATTGAACATCGGTATCATCCAGGGTCAGTTCATGGCTCTGGCCACCGGTGCTGCGAGCGAGGTCCGACAGCGCTTCCGGGTTGGCCCGACTGATAACAATGTCGCCGTTTTCACGGATAAATCCGCGCCGGGCCAGGGGTATGGGGCCACCCTCCTCGGTTCCGACAACGAGAGTATTGAGCACGTAACCGGTACCAGACAGGGTGTCCCGGATCGTCCCGGTGTAACGATCGTTGATGTCGTCAGTGATCATCAGGATCCGGCCCTCGCCTGGGGCGCCCTGCTGGAGTAATTCCTTTGCCCGGGCAACTGCGAGGTCTGCCCGATTGCCTGTGGCTGGCATGATGACCGGGTCCAGCACATTGAGCATCCCCTCGATTGTGCGACCGTCATCCGTTAATGGTGTGACCACGTGGGCGTCGCCGGAAAACACGAGCAGGCCGGTCAGGCTGCCTTCCCGGAGCTCGAGAATATCCCGGATTTTCCGTTTGGCCCGGGTCAGGCGATCAGGCTCCACGTCCGTGGCCAGCATGGACAGGGAGAGGTCCAGTGCAATCACAAGACTGTCGCCGGGTTGTTTCAGTGGAGTAGGTGCCTCCCGCCAGGCGGGCCCTGCCAGCGCCAGGGACAGAATGACCAGGGCAGCGGTGGCCGGAGCCAGAGGCGATTTTGCCGCTTTTCCCGAGCTGCCATCATGGCGAATCAGCGGCGATAGCAAGCGGGCCGGAATCAGTCGTGACCAGCCGCTGTCGCCCAGACGCAACTGTCGAAAGGCCAGGTACATGAACGGAACCAGCAGCATCAGCAAGAGCCAGAACGGGCGCAGGAAATGAAAGTCAGCCCACATGCGTATCATCCTCCTTCGCGTTCCGGCGGGAGTCAGCAACAAGCTCCCGGCCATAGCGAACCAGGAACAGGGCCAGCCACAGGAGAATGGCGAGCCCGGCGGGCCAGACATAGAGTTCGGTCACCGGCCGATAGAACTTGCCCTCCAGCTCGATAGGTTCCAATTGATCGATGCTCTCGTAGATGAGTTCCAGCTCCGGCAGGCTCCGTGCCCGGAAATACTCCCCGCCGGTCTGCTGGGCCATGCGGGTTAGCAGGTTTTCGTCCAGATCCCTGGATGGGTTGACCCGGCGCGAACCCAGCAGCCCACGCTGGACCATGGACTCGGCGCCAATACCAATGGTGTACAGGCGAATGCTGGCGGCCGCGGCGATTTCGGTAGCTTTGTCTGGGGTGATTTCGCCCGCAGTATTGGCGCCATCAGTCAGCAGGACCACAACGCGCTGATCCTGGGGCCGGTTTCTCAGGCGTTTCGTTGCCAGGCCCACGGCGTCGCCAATGGCCGTGGCGCGCCCGGCCATGCCAAGGCCCGCCTCACGCATCAGGGTTCTGACCGTCTCCAGATCGAAGGTGAGCGGCGCCTGTACGTAGGGCTCGGTGCCGAACAGGATCAGACCTAACCGGTCACCCTGGCGGCGGGAGATAAAGTCATCAAGCACGCGCTTGACCGCCTGCAATCGATTAATACTCCGGCCCTGAAGGACCATATCCTGTTCATCCATGCTGGGGGAGATGTCGACGACCAGCATGAGATCCCGGCCGGAAACGGGCATCTGGACCTGCTCGCCCACATGCTGCGGCCGTGCCAGAGCAACCACCAGAAGCGTCCACATCAGGAACAGCAACAGTTGCTGCCAGAGCGGTACGGCATTGCCACGACGACTGACACCGGGCAGGTCCGACAGCCAGTGGCCAACCGGCAACACGGGCGCGTCGACCGATTGCGCTCCGGGCTTGCGCCATTTGAGAATCAGGGGCAAGAGCACCAGAACCAGAGCCCAGGGCCAGGCGAGATTCAGCATTTCTGACCTCCCAGCCACAAACGGGCGAACGCCAGGGCGTCGGCCGGCTTGGTTGAAACCTCAGGTCGCCAGGCACTGTGAACCAGCGCTTCGGCAACCGGTCTGGACGCAACCCGGTCCTTCGGGGCGGTCTTTAACAGGAATTCCACCCAGGCATCGCCGGTCAGCGCTTCCGGGTGCTGTTCCGGGTAGCGCTCGCGGGCGGCCTGCTTCAGCAGGGTGTTCAGTTGTGTGAACCACGCGGGGGTAGCGGCTGCTGATCGTTCCAGTCTGGCGAGTTCGGCCCGAGCGGAGCGGAACCACCGGTTTCTTTGTCTCCGCCGGAGAAACAGCCAGACCAGGGCAGCAAGCACAGCAATGAGCAAAACGGCCAGGATCCACCAACCTGGCGCCGGAGGCCAGAGGCCCCCTGTTTCAGGCAGGTGAATGTCCCGAAGCTGGCTGAGTGGATCCTGCGGGTTCATCCTATGCGGCCTCCGGGTCCCAGCAGCAATTTGAGGGTCGCTGCGGGGTCATTCGCCGTGGACACTTCTGCCATGGTAACGCCGGAGGTACGGAAACACTCTGCCAGCCGGTGTTCATGGTTGGTGACTTTCTCGTGCCAGGCCTTCTGGAACCGGAGGTTTCCGGCATCGAACCATACCGGTCCGTCCGGGCCGGCTATCGCAAAGCGTCCGCTTTTCGGCAGCTCTTTTTCCAATGGATCCACGACCCTCAGGGCGCTGACGCCGTTATGGCGGGCGAGCGCGCCGAGCAGGGTGCCCGTCTCCTCTGAGATATCCAGGAAATCGCTGATCACGAAAATCCGGCTACCGGTATGGGCCACCCTGCGAGCCTCGGTCAGTGCCATGTCCAGGCGGCTCTGGCCGGACGGCTCGTTTTGTTCCGGCCCTCGATTATCCCTTCTTTGCAGTTCATCGAGAGTATCCAGCAGTCGCAGCACTGATTTCTTCCGCCGCGCCGGGCGAAGCACTCTCAGGGCCTCGTCGTTAAAGACAATGCCACCTACCTGATCGCCCGACCAGAGTGCCAGCCAGGCCAGAATGGAGGCGATCTGTGCGCAACGAACCTGCTTGAAGGCGCCGGTACTGGCAAAAAACAGGCTTGGGCCGAGATCGCAAAGAAGAAGAACGGGCCGTTCCCGTTCCTCCTCATAAAGCTTGGTATGGGGCTCCTGACGCCGCGCCGTTACCCGCCAGTCGATGCTACGGATGTCGTCCCCGGGCTGGTACAACCGTACCTCGGCAAACGCCATGCCCCGGCCGCGTTGCGGCGAGCGCTGCAAGCCGGCCTGACGCGTCCGAACCGGGCGGGCAGAGGGCAGTTTCAGTGCCCGTGCGTCTGCCTGCAGGCGGATCAGATCCGGTAGGCCGATGTGCGTTATTGCGTCGGTGTTGCCCATGCCTGACGGCTCCCGTGTCTTGCTTCCGTCGATGGCTTCAGGCGCTCACCGGAACACGTTCGATCAGCCGTTCGATAACCGTGTCAGCGGTCATGCCTTCGGCCTCTGCTTCGAACGTTAGGAGGATGCGGTGTCGTAGCACATCGAAGGCCATGGCTCGGACATCGTCGGGTGTTACGTAATCCCGGCCGTCTAGCCAGGCCAACGCCCGGGCACAGCGGTCCAGGGCGATGGTGCCACGGGGGCTGGCGCCGAAGGCTGTCCAGCGGGCCAGTTCCGGGTCCAGTGCCGCCGGGTCGCGGGTTGCCAGCACCAGGGCCAACAAATATTGCTCTACGGGTTCCGCCATGTAGATGTTCGCGACTTCCGCGCGGGCATCAAACACCTGGTCTGGCGTCAGGCGAAGGTCCGTTTTCGGAAGGCCGTGACGATAATCGTTACGGGCCAGTTGCAGGATGGCCTTCTCCGCTTCCGCCGACGGGTAGTGGATAACCACATGCATCAGAAAGCGGTCCAGCTGGGCTTCGGGCAGCGGGTAGGTACCTTCCTGCTCGATGGGATTCTGGGTGGCCATCACCAGGAACAGCCGGTCCAGCGGAAACGTGCGCATCCCGACGCTGATCTGGCGTTCACCCATGGCCTCGAGAAGGGCAGACTGCACCTTGGCAGGCGCACGGTTGATTTCATCCGCAAGCACCAGGTTGTGGAAGATGGGGCCGCGCTGGAATTCGAACTGCCCGGTTTCCGGGCGGTAGATTTCACTGCCCATAACGTCTGAGGGCAGCAGGTCTGGCGTAAACTGGATTCTGTGAAAGTCGCCTTCCAGATGGTCGGCAAGCGCCTTGATCGCCGTGGTTTTTGCCAGCCCCGGGGCGCCTTCTACAAGCAGGTGGCCGTCGGCAAGAAGCGCGATCAGCAGACGATCCACCAGTTTTTCCTGCCCGATTATCCGTTTGGCTAACTGTTCCCGTAACTCACCGAACGTATGCTGTAGCGACATTGGAAATGACTGCTCTCTGTATCTGAGGATTTTCCGGAGAAACCCGTATCGTGCGTAGGTAGTTGCCGAAGTTTTGGCGTCTGGCCGGCAAAAATCAAGGGTTTGACTATGCTTATGTGACGATACGCCGATTACGTTTATTTCACACTAACTGAGGTCGACCATGAATGCGCTGACAGTGGCCAGCAAGGATCAATTCTTTGAACAGTTGGCTGACGCTTTCGCTAAGAAGATTTCCAAAACCGAAGCCAAGAAAATCAGCGAATTTGCCAAGCAGCATTATGCTCATATTCCCCTTGAAGAGTTGGTCAGTCGACGATTTGCGGATACCTACGGCGCCGTTCTGGCCGCCTGGCAGTTTCTGCAGAAGCGGTCTGCCGAGGAAACTCCGGTTGCTGTTTTCAACCCCGACCTGGAGAGTGACGGTTGGCAATCGACCCACACCGTTGTTTTTATCCTGCATCCGAACATTCCGTTTCTGATCGATTCCCTGCGCATTGCGATCAACCACCGGGAGATCGGTACCCATTCTATCCAGCACTCGATCCTGCAGGTGAACCGCGACCAGAATGGCAAACTCGAGAAGCTGCACACGTCTAAAAAGAAAGCCTCCGGTTCGGACTACGAGGCGTTCATTGTCCTCGAGATTGATCGGCACAGTAATCCCGAGGATCTCCGTGATCTGGAAGATACCCTGCAGAACGTGCTTCATGAGGTGCGGATCGCTGTCAGCGACTTCCCGGTAGTTACCGAGAAAGTGAACGAGATTCTCGGTGAGCTGGACAACACCACGGCGGGCATTAACGAGGAGCAGAAAGAAGAGGCCAGGGCGTTTCTGGAATGGCTCGCCCGGGACCATTTTACGTTCCTTGGCTACGATGAGTACGACTTTGCCAAGGACAAGAGTGGCATGGTGGTGCGTCGGGTAGAGAATTCCGAACTGGGTATCCTCCGGGTCAATAACGAGCGCCCGGACCGGGTTCGCCTGAACGAACTGCCGCAGCGCACGCGCCACGAGATGACCCGAAGCGATGATATTTTCATCTTCGCCAAATCGGCCCAGCGCTCGCGGGTGCATCGGCCCGCCTACCCGGACTACATCGCAGTCAAGAAATTCAACAGCAAAGGCGAGGTAGTCGGTGAGCGGCGGTTCCTGGGCCTTTACACCGCCCGCGTCTATAACGAGCGGCCGGACGAGATTCCCCTGCTGCGCCGTAAATTCCAGAGCGTGATGAAACGGTCCGGTTTTCTGCGTGACGACTACGCCGGTAAAGAACTCGAACAGATCCTGACAGTGTATCCCCGGGACGAACTGTTCCAGATCGAGCAGGATGAACTGCTCAAGGTGGCCAAAAGTATCCTGTACATCCAGGAGCGTCGCCGGATCGAATTGTTCCTGCGGGAAGACGTTTATGGGCAGTTCGTTACCTGTCTGGCGTTCTTTCCGAGGGACATCTACAACACCGAACTACGGCTGAAAGTCGAGCAGGTGCTGGTTGACCGGTTGGGAGCGGAAGACGTCGAGTTTGTCACCCACTTTTCCGAGTCGGTCCTTGCGCGGGTCCAGTTCACCATCCGGGTACCCCAGGTCGAGAACCGCCAACTGCCCACGGCGGAGATCCGGGAAAAGGTTATCGAGCTTGCCCAGTCCTGGCGTGATGGGTTGTCTGAAGCCCTGAGTGAGGCCTGGGGCGAAGAGCAGGGCAATGAGCTCTATCGCTTGTGGGCGGGCGGTTTTCCGGCCAGCTACACCGATATGTTCTCGCCCAGGCGAGCGGCGATCGACCTGGAGCATATCGCTTCATCGGCGAACAATCATGACCTTGCCATGAGCTTCTACCGGGCTCTGGAAGAAGACGAGAGCACGCTGCATTTCAAGCTTTTCTACCCGGACGAACCGTTGCCGCTTTCCGATGTGATGCCGATCTTCGACAACCTCGGCTTCCGGGTTATCGGCGAACACCCCTTCGAGGTCACCGACCGGCACAACAAAACGGTGTGGATTCACGACTTCACGCTCCAGGCTCACCAGGGAACTGTTGTCGATATTCATCGTATCCGTCCGATCTTTGAGGAGCTGTTCCGCCGGGTGTGGTACGGAGAAGCGGAAAACGACGCCTTCAACCGGATGCTGCTCTCTTCCTACATGAGCTGGCGGGAAATCGCGCTGCTGCGGACCTACGCCCGGTATATGCGCCAGATACGCTTTTCCAACAGTCAGACCTTTATCTCCAACACGCTGGTGAACCACGTTGAGCTGACCCGCCTGCTGCTGGAATTTTTCGAAATACGTTTCAATCCGGAGCGTTACCAGAGCCCCGGGAAGAGTGAGGCAGCCCAGCAGAAGCTGGAGATCGAATTCAATGCCGGCCTCGAAGACGTTGAGAATCTGAGTGAAGACCGGGTGCTTCGACTCTACCTGGAGCTCATGCAGGCGACCCTGCGTACCAACTACTATCAAACAGACGAGGCTGGCGGCCCCAAGCCCTACATCAGCGTGAAGTTCGATCCTGCCCGGATTCCGGACATGCCATTGCCCATGCCGATGTTCGAGATTTTCGTGTACTCGCCGCGCGTCGAAGGCGTACACCTGCGGGGTGGCAAGGTCGCCCGCGGCGGCTTGCGCTGGTCAGACCGGTTTGAGGATTACCGCACCGAGATTCTTGGGCTGGTCAAGGCTCAGCAGGTCAAGAATGCGGTTATCGTGCCGGTTGGCGCCAAAGGTGGCTTTGTGGCCAAGCGCCTGCCGGATCCGTCGGACAGGGAGGCTTTCCAGGCCGAGGGCATCGAAGCCTATAAGACATTTATCCGGGGGTTGCTGGATATCACCGACAATCTGGTGGATGCCGGCATTGCGCCGCCGGAACGGGTGATCCGTCATGACGACGACGACCATTACCTGGTTGTGGCGGCTGACAAGGGTACGGCAACCTTCTCGGACATCGCCAATGGTCTGGCCTCGGAATACGGTTTCTGGATGGGCGATGCCTTCGCCTCCGGCGGAAGTAATGGTTACGACCACAAGAAAATGGGCATCACGGCCCGGGGTGCCTGGGTCTCTGTAGAGCGGCATTTCCGGGAAATGGGCATCAACCCCGGGCTGGACGAGTTCACCGCCATCGGCATTGGCGACATGGGTGGTGATGTCTTCGGCAATGGCATGTTGTGCTCAGAGAAGACCAAGCTGGTCGCTGCTTTCAACCACGTGCATATCTTTGTCGACCCTTCACCGGATCCGGAGAAGAGCTACAAGGAACGGATGCGTCTGTTCGGACTTCCGCGATCCGCCTGGACCGATTACGACAGCAAGCTGATTTCCAAGGGAGGCGGGGTTTTCAGCCGGAATTCAAAATCTATCCCGGTCAGCCCGGAAATGAAGAAACTGCTGGGTATCAAATCGGATCGGGTGCCACCAAACATGCTGATCTCGCACATCCTCAAGGCCCAGGTCGACCTGCTCTGGGTCGGTGGCATTGGCACCTATGTGAAGGCCGCCAGTGAATCCCACAGTGATGTGGGCGACAAGGCCAACGACGGTCTGCGGATCAACGGTTCGGATCTTCGCTGCAAGGTGGTCGGTGAGGGCGGCAACCTTGGGCTTACCCAGCTCGGTCGCATTGAATTTGCGCTCAAGGGCGGACGCCTGAACACGGACTTTATCGACAACTCCGGCGGTGTGGATTGTTCTGACCACGAGGTCAACATGAAGATCCTGCTCAACCGGGCCGTTGCCATGGGTGATCTCACTAACAAGCAGCGCAACATCATGCTTGAGGAGATGACCGATGACGTCGCGGAGTTGGTGCTCAAGAACAACTACCGGCAGACCCAGGCCATCAGTATTGCCAGCGAGGATGCAGCGACCCGGCTGGAAGAGTATCGCCGGCTGATGAATACCTTTGAGAGCGAGGGCAAGCTCAACCGTGCCCTGGAGTTCCTGCCCGATGACGAGACCCTGTCCGAGCGCAAGCTGGACAAGAAAGGGCTGACCCGGCCGGAACTGTCGGTTCTCATTTCCTATGTGAAGGGCGACCTGAAGCAGACCTTGATCGACAGCACCCTGCCTGACGATCCCCTGCTGGCCGGTGAAATGTACAAGGTGTTTCCCAGGGATCTGACCCAGAAATTCTCGAAGGAGCTGGGAGAGCATCAGCTGCGGCGTGAAATCATCGCGACACAGATTGCCAATGACATGGTCAACCACATGGGGATTACCTTTGTGGAGCGTTTGAACCAGTCTACTGGGGCCGATGCCGCCTCTATTGCTCTGGCCTGGATTATCGCCCGTGACGTGTTCCGCATTGATAACTGGTGGGACAGGATTGAAGCCCTGGATTTCCATGTCTCAGCCCAGCTACAGATGGAGCTGATGCAGGACCTGATGCGCCTGATGCGCCGTTCGGTGCGCTGGCTGTTACGCAACCGTCGGGCGGAGCTGAGCATTCAGCACCACATGGAGCGCTTTGCCGACAGCGTCTGGGCGATTACAGCGGGGCTGCCCGAGTATCTTGGTGATCAGGCGAAAACCACCTGGGAGAAACGGCATCAGGCTCTGGTGGATGCCGGGCTGCCATCAGAGCTGGCGTCCGTGGTTTCGGGTACCGGCCACCTGTACTCGTCTCTGGGTATCATCGAGGCCCACGAAGCCTCTGGCATGCCACTGAAGACGGTGGCCAATCTCTACTATGAGCTGGGTGACCGCCTGGATCTGAACTGGTTCGCGAGCGCCATTGCATCGCTGCAGCCCGGCTCACACTGGCAGGCCCTGGCCCGGGAAAGTTTCCGGGAAGATCTCGACTGGCAGCAGCGGGCGCTAACCACCGGTGTCTTGAAGCTGGCAGACAAGCCGGAAGACGTGCCGGCCTGCGTGGAGGCGTGGCTGTCCCGCCATCAGCAGATGATCGACCGCTGGAAATCCATGCTTTCCGAGCTCAAGGGTGTGCGGGAGCCGGAGTACGCCATGTTCTCTGTGGCCCTGCGTGAGTTGCTGGATCTGGCCCAGAGCACCATGCATCAGCCTCATGCGGAGGTGGAAGTGCAGACCAACTGAGTATTGCTTTGGGATGCGTATTCCCGTTCAATCGCCGGACGGGAATCATCAAACGGAGTGGGATAATGGGTCAGCTTGACCATCTTCTGGAAAAAAACCGGGCCTGGGCAGACGGTATCAAGGCCCAGGATCCGCAGTTTTTTACCCGCCTGTCGAATCAGCAGGCACCGGAATACCTGTGGATTGGTTGCGCAGACAGCCGCGTGCCCGCCAACCAGATCGTCGATCTTCTGCCGGGGGAGCTTTTTGTTCACCGGAACGTGGCCAACGTGGTTGTCCACACGGATTTTAACTGTCTGTCGGTACTGCAGTTCGCCATCGAAGTATTGAAGGTCAAACATGTCCTGGTGGTTGGCCACTATGGCTGTGGCGGCGTCAGGGCGGCATTGCTCAATGAAGGATTTGGACTGATCAGCAACTGGCTTCGACACGTTCAGGATGTCCGTGACCGGCATCAGCAAGTACTCGATGCCCTGCCGGGCGTTCAGGATCGGGTCGACCGTCTGTGCGAACTCAACGTGGTTGAGCAGGTGGGGCATGTTTGCCAGAACAGCATTGTTCAGGAAGCCTGGCGGCGGGGTCAGCCGCTCACGGTTCATGGCTTTGTCTACGATGTCTCGGATGGGGTTCTGCGGGATATGGGGTTGTCGGTAGCCTGCGAGGAAGATCGTGAGCGGGTACGGCAGAACAGCATCGATGAGCTGGTTCAGAGGCCGGTACGCTCTGGACGCCAGAAAATCATGCAGTGAAGAATGTAAAATTGCGTCAAAAATTCGTGAAGGGCGTCACTTCCTGACCCTCGGCGTCATCACAGTTGGTCACCTCCTGCTTTGCTAGAGTAGATACTGCAGTAAGCGAGGAGTGTGACCATGAAAGAATTGATGCAAAAAGCCCTGACAGTTCTGAACCAGAGGAAAGATGCCACGGCCAGCGCGGAGTCACGGGGTCGGGGGCGGAAATCGTCTGATGCCGGTCAGGCTGAGGACTGGGGTATGTCACCGGAGGACGCCCTGAGGGTTGGAACGGTTGCCCGTTACAAGTGATTGAAGATTTGATGGTATTTCCTCTCTGAAGGCCCTCCGGTCTCCGTCTTTCAAGGGAGACGCGAGGGCTCATTCCGGTTAGCATATCCCGTCTTTGAACTACCCACTCGGGATAAGCCCATCAATGTCATTGCCCAATTCCCATGAAGTCCTGTTGCGAAACCGCCACCTTGTGCAGGGGAGGCTGGCCCTTTTGGGCGTATCCGCTGGTGAGCTGCTGACGGATTTGCCCGCTGGCGGTATGGCAATGAGTGAGCATGCCGGTGTGTGTGCCTCACTCAGCGGGCGCGACGGCTGGCAGATCTGTTTTGGCTACGACGATCCTGCTCTGGCTGCCGATACCTTTGACACACTCGTGGTTTTTCTTCCCAAGGCCCGGGCGGAGCTTGACCTGCGTCTTGCCCTGGCACGCTGGCTGGCAGCACCCCGCGCTCGACTGGTGCTGGTAGGTGAGAAGAAAGAAGGCATTGCCGGGGCCGTGAAACAACTCAAGGCCGTGGCGCCGCAGGCTACCAAGACCGATAGCGCCCGGCATTGCCAGGTCTGGTGTGCTGAGAATATCGAACCTCTTCCAGAATTCTCGCTTCGGGAGTGGATGACCTGGACCGGGATTGACTGCCAGTCGGTTCACCTGGATGTTGCCGGACTGCCCGGTATTTTCAGTCTTGGTGAGCTGGACGACGGTACCCGCTTGCTGATGGAAACGCTGGACAGGGCGCCTCTGCGGTCTGGCCCGGTTCTGGATTTTGCCTGTGGTGCGGGTGTCCTCGGTGCCTGGCTCCATCGCTGGCAAGAGCGGCAGGACCTTCCCCGGCTGACGATCGACGGGATTGATGTTCAGTCCCAGGCCGTTATCTGTGCAAGGGCCACCTATGAGCGCAATGGCGTTTCCGGGCGGATCATGGCTTCGGACGGCCTTCCGGGCATCGAGGGTTCATGGCCCGTTATTCTCAGTAATCCACCCTTTCACTCTGGTGTCAGAACAGACCTGTCGATGACTGAGCGTTTTCTTCGGGAGGTAGTGCGCCATCTGGCGCCGGGTGGTGAGGTGCGCCTGGTGGCGAACAGTTTTCTGCCCTACGAGCCATTGATGAAGCGCTGTATCGGCCCGGTTGAACGATTGCGGGAGAATCAGCGTTTTACCGTTTATCGCGCTTTTCGACGTTCCTGAACGAAAAAAGCCCCTGGGGTGAGGGGCAAGAGGTTCGCGTCCAGAACAACGGAGCCAACCGGAAAAGGGATGTTCAGCGTGAACACCTTCCACGTTAGGGTTAATTTCTAGAATAAACAGCCTAGAATGGCGCTTTTGTGACAAAAGGCCTCCAGCATGCCCGAAATGACAACCGCCCAACTTGATTTCTCCGGAGGCTCACTGATTCTTGCCCGGCCAGGCACTGGTGATCCGACGCTGAGGGCATGGGATGCGGCGGACGAGCTTCTGCTTGAGGAAGCCATTTGCGCGGCGGCAGCCCTGGGTGAGCCCCGTGTTCTGGTGGTGGATGATCAGTTCGGGGCTCTTTCACTGGGGCTGGCAGCGCTCTCTCCGACCGTGGTGGCCGACAGTGCTGTGTTGCCCGCTGCCCTGGCACATAATGCTTCTTTGAATCCGGAAGTCACGCCACCTGAATCTGTTTTCAGCTGGATTAATGCGCCCGAGGGCCCGTTTGACCTGGTGGTATTGAGAATACCCCGCCAGGCCGACTATCTGGCCTGGTTGCTGCGCTGGCTCAATCGCGTGATGGCGGATTCCGGCGTGTTGCTGGCAGGCGGCATGATCAAGCATCTACCGGCAAGAAGCGTTGATGTGTTCGCCGAAGCTGTACGGACAGAGCAGGTGCTGCCGGCGCGAAAGAAAGCGCGGGTGATTCGATGTAACAGGGGCGCTGCGACTCTCGCGGATTGGTCAGCGACCTGGAAAGGTTACCGATTGGGCGACCGAAAAGGTGATGTGGGCATAGAGGCATTGCCGGCGGTGTTTGCCCGGGAAAAGCTGGATATCGGCACCCGCCTGATGTTGCCACATGTGGTCAACGAGGTGTCGACGGCCAGGGCTGGCGATTCGGTGCTTGATCTGGCCTGCGGTAACGGCGTATTGGGCCTGGCGGCGCTGTCGGAGCGACGGGATCTGCAGTTGGTTTTCAGCGATGTTTCAAGCCAGGCCGTGCTCAGTGCCCGTCGTAATGTTGAAAAAGCCTTTCCGGATGCCAAAGCCGCTTTCTCCCATCGCGATGGTATTGAGTCCGATCCGGGAGCCTTTGATCTGATACTACTGAACCCGCCGTTCCACGAGGGTGGTGTGGTCGGTGATCACATCGCACTTCGGTTATTCGAGCAGGCGTCGCAACACCTGAGGCCGGGCGGTCGCCTGCTCCTGGTAGGAAATCGACACCTTGGCTATCACCGAAGCCTGCGCCGGTACTTTTCGTCAGTGGAGCAGCTGGACGCCAGCCCCAAGTTCGTGGTGTTTCGGGCTGGCAACCGCTGAATAACCTGTCAGATTACAATGTTGGCGCCGGGCGGTCATACCCGAGCCGGGCCAGGGTATCCACGATGGTCTGGGTCTGGCTGTCTATTTCAATATTCACCCGCTGGCCCTCTTCACAGGACCCAAAGGTTGTGGCCCGCAGCGTCTCCGGGATCAGATGGATGTTGAACCGGTTGCCCCGTACCTCGCCAATAGTCAGGCTGGCGCCATTGATGGCGATGTAGCCTTTGGGGAAGATGTAGCGGGCCCATTCCTCGGGCACCTCAAACCATAGCGTGACGTTGTTTTCCGTACGCCGTATTTCGACAATGTTGGCCGCCGTATGTATATGGCCAGAAAGCAGGTGGCCACCAATTTCATCCCCAATGCGGGCGGCGCGCTCGAAATTCACCTGGTCCCCGGTAGTCAGCTCACCCAGCGTGGTAAGTCTCAGGGTTTCCTGCATGGCATCGAAATAGAGCACGCTGTCTTCCTGGCGTGTGACGGTCAGGCAGGTTCCGTTGATTGCCACCGAGGCGCCGATGGAAACGCCATCTGCCTTTTCTGCGGGGAGGCGAATGGCAAAAGTGCTGAGCCCGGGCTCTGCGGTGACGTCTTCAATGGTTGCAATGCCCTGGACAATGCCTGTGAACATAAGCCTGACCTCATTCAATGTGGTATGGGGCGCCTTTCCGGCAGGTGCGCCAAGGATAGCGAGCGGGCTGACTGATGCCAAGGCCCGACTGATGTCGGTATACCGGGGTAAACATTCAAGTATCCTGCATCATGGTCGATACCCTTCATAACCCCTGAATTCGGACAATCTGCCATGGCTGAAAATCAGAGTAAGGCCGCCACCCGGGCAAACAGTCCGGCGCAGGCCCCCGTGCTGCGCCCTGGTCGGGCGGCCGATCCTGTGCCCGTCCCCGTGGCCCCTGGCGACCAGACTCCGGCGACGGTTCCAGCCAATCCGGCGGCGGAATCGGCACCGACCGGTCAGGCGCCAGAGACCAGTTCCGAATCCGAACCATCGGCTGATAGGGGAGAGTCCCGGGACACCGACAGTGGCAAGCCGGAAAGGGTGCTGGCGGAATCCCGCCAGCGCAAGCTCAGGCTGATGCTGCGCCAGTGCGACCGGGTCCTGTTAATGGATTTCGACTTGCTGGCGATGAACGGCTGGCCGGACAACTACACGATGGCCGAGGCGCGCCGGAGTCGGGACCTGTGGCTGTTCAGTGCGTTGATTGCGGCGGCTGTCTTTCTGAGCGGATTAACCGGGTTTGTGCCAGCCTGGATAGCTGGTGGTGGCTTCGGCGCCTTTGTCATCATTCTGTTGTTGGGAGTGCCTGCCGTACGCAGAATCTACACCACCAAACCCTCCTACCTTGATCTGATAATAACTCGCCAGCGGATGCTCCGTGAGGCAAGGCAACACGTCGCCCACCTGGAGGGGTCGGATGGCCTTATCTGGCAATGTGCGCGGATGGCGGATTTTAACCCGGCGCTGAAAAATACCCGGTTCAGTCACCTTCTGAGGTTGTCAGAGAGTCGCAGTCTGTCCCGGCAATTGACCCGCCGAGAGCACGTGCGTCTTTATCTGATTTGTCTGCTGGAAGCAGAGAAGGCGTACAGCCGCGTCCAGAAAGCATTTTTCGAGGGTAACCAGGAAGCCCTTGACCGGGGCTGGGAGGAAGTAGCGGCAGAGCCTGAGCCCAGAACTTGACACAAGTGCACTTCAAACGTATGTTTCAAACAGACGTTTGCTAGAGGCATTGATAACAAAATGGCGCAGTCTGATACCGTTGACCGGATTCTCGATGCAGCCGAAGAGCTGTTCGCCGACCGGGGTTTCTCGGAAACCTCGCTCAGGATGATTACCAGTAAGGCTAAAGTAAATCTGGCCGCTGTCAATTACCACTTTGGCTCAAAGAACGCCCTGATCCATGCCGTATTTGCGCGCTTTCTGACGCCGTTTTCCGCGACACTGGAAAACGCCTTCGACGAGCTCGAAGAGCGGTGTGACGGCAAACCGCCAACGCTGAATCAAACGCTATGGGCACTTACGGAAAGCGCGGTGCGCATGCCCCAGCGTAACGAGAAGGGTATCTCCATCTTCATGCGCCTGCTCGGGCTTGCCTACACCCAGTCCCAGGGGCATTTGCGCAAGTTCCTGGAACAGGAATACAGCGAGCCTTTCAGCCGTTTCATGCGGCTGCTCAAGGAGGCGACCCCGCAGCTATCCTCTGTTGACCGTTACTGGCGCATCCAGTTCATGCTCGGGGCAACGGCGTTCACCATGTCCAGCAGCGATGCCCTGAGGGACATCCTGCAGAACAAGCTGGGTGTGGAAACCACGATCCAAGAAATTGCTGCCCGCCTGGTTCCCTTCCTGGCTGCCGGGATGCAGGCGGAAGACGCCATGCTGATTCCGCCGGTCGGCAGCAAGGTCTCGGTTGCCTGAGTTCCTCTCTCTCGGTTAGGCTTCCCCTCTGAACCTCCGAGGGAGCCTGGCCGGTTTTGACGCATCCCGCATCCGTCCGCATCGACATTGATCTGCCCCTTCAGCGCCTCCGGCTTGAAACCGGAGGCGGTGAGCTTATTGCATCCTATCCGGTTTCCACTGCGCTGAATGGCGCGGGTGAGAGCGATGGCAGTGGCTGTACGCCCCGGGGAGAGCATTATATCCGGGCCTGTATTGGCGCCGGACTTCCGGCCGGAACTGTCTTCCGGGCCCGGCGCCCCACCGGCGAAATCTACAGCGCCGAACTTGCCCGGCGGCACCCTGACCGCGACTGGATCCTGAGTCGGATTCTCTGGTTGTGTGGCCGCGAATGGGGCAAAAACAGGGGGCCGGGTGTCGATACTTTCCGCCGCTTCATATACATTCACGGCACGCCGGACAGCGAGCCTATGGGAATACCGCTGTCCCACGGCTGTGTGCGGATGCGCAATGAAGACATTGTTGATCTTTTTGATCGCGTTGTGCCGGGAACGGTCGTTTCCATTCGATAAACCTTTCGAGACCAGAGGGATCCGATGATCGGGGATGTTATGGCCATGGTGAGTGGCTGGATCGAGAATTTCGGGCTGCTGTCTGAAGCCTGGCGTGTCGGGATTGTCGTATTTGCGCTGGTGTTCGCAACGGCCGCGGTGGCGTACATCGCAAGCCACATTATCGTTGCTATCGAGCGCAAGTTCAGCCAGACCAAAAACCTGTGGGACGATGCCTTGTTGCACGCCGCCCGCAAACCGGTCGTGGCCTTTGTCTGGTTGCAAGGCGTCTACTGGGCTGCAGAAGTGGCTCATCGCTACTCGGAAGCGGAGATCTTCAAGGTCAACGATTCGCTTCTGCAGCTCGGGTTTGTCTTCGTTCTGGTATGGGCGGTCCTGAGGCTGATCAAGGAAGCCGAGGGGATTCTGGTATCGCCGCTGAAAATGAAACAGCCCATGGACTACACCACCGTCAACGCGGTGAGCAAGTTGTCCCGGGCGGTGGTTATCATTACCGCGGTGCTGATTGCGATGCAGTCCATGGGCTACAGCATTTCCGGGGTCCTGGCCTTCGGCGGCGTGGGTGGTATTGCAGTCGGCTTCGCCGCGAAGGACCTGTTGGCCAACTTTTTCGGCGGTTTTATTATCCATCTCGACCGACCGTTCAAGGTTGGGGACTGGGTGCGGTCCCCGGACCGAAACATTGAGGGTACGGTTGAGCACATCGGCTGGCGTCTGACCACCATCCGTACCTTCGACAAACGTCCGCTTTATGTGCCCAATGCTGCGTTTACCACCATCGCAGTGGAAAACCCCTCACGCATGACCAACCGCAGGATCTACGAGACGATTGGCATCCGGTATGCCGATGTCGGGCAGATGGCAACCATCGTCGACGACATCAAGGCCATGCTGCAGCAGCATGAGGACATCGACAGCGATCAGACCCTGATTGTGAACTTCCTGGCGTTCAACGCGTCGTCTCTGGATATCATGGTGTACACCTTCACCAAGACCACCCAGTGGGTGCAGTTCCACGAGGTGAAGCAGGATGTATTGCTGAAAATCAGCGACATTATCGAGGGTTACGGTGCCGAAGTGGCCTTCCCGACCCGAACTCTGCATCTTCCGGACGGCGTCCGGCTATCCGGATCGCAGTCCGCGGGAGCCTCGGACAAGAGCGAGGCGGATTCTTCCGGCAAGAGCGCCGAGACATTGCAGAACCGTCAGACAACCGGAGATTTGGAAGACTCAGGAGATTCAGAATGACGTCACCGGAGAAAATGCACCCTGTTGGCATCATTGGCGGCACCGGCCTCACCACTCTGTCAGGCCTTGAGATTACCGGTGAGAAGCCGGTCAGGACATCCTGGGGCGTTCCATCCGCGCCCCTCGTTGAGGGCCACTTGGGGGATCAGCCGGTCATCTTCCTGTCGCGCCATGGTAACCCCCATCGTATTCCACCCCACCAGGTGAACTATCGGGCCAATTTGCGGGCCCTCTACGAAGCCGGGGTCCGAACGGTGATCGGGGTTAACGCTGTGGGTGGGATTCACCCGGATATGGGGCCTGCCCATGTGGTTATTCCCGACCAGATTATTGACTACACCTGGGGGCGTGCCAGCACCTTTTACGAGGGCGATCTGGACTCGGTAACCCACATTGATTTCACCTGGCCCTACGACGAGAGCGCGCGGCAGATCCTGATTGATGCCGCCGGAGCAGAAAACGTCCCGTTTTCCGGTTTCGGAGTGTATGGCGCAACCCAGGGCCCGAGGCTGGAAACCGCGGCTGAAATCATCCGGATGGAGCGGGACGGCTGCGACCTGGTAGGAATGACCGGTATGCCGGAAGCCGCGCTGGCGGCGGAACTTGGAATGCGTTACGTCTGTCTGGGTTTGGTGGTGAACTGGGCGGCTGGAAAATCCGACCATATCATCACCATGGAAGAAATTGAGGCGGCCATCGAGCAGGGAATGTCCGGGGTCAAGCGGATCCTCGAAGTCTCGATGGCTGGCCTTGGGGTGCTTACTCCGTTGCCTCAATCTTCTTGAAAAACACCAGCACGCCGATCGTGGGGGAATCGAGGAAGTGGATTTCCTCACTGCGCATCCGGCGGGTTTCCCGAATCCAGGTCAACAATTCCAGGGGCGCGGGTTCAGCCAGAACAGGTAGTTGCTGACCGGCTGTTTCTCCGGTTGCTGCTGACATTGGGGCGGAGTCACTTGCTCCGGATGCGTCCGGAGCGGGGGGTGTTTCTTCAGAGAGCTCGGTCGCAGCCTCTACAGGCGGCTCCGATGTCTCTTCTGCCAGTTGCCAGTGGTTCAGATGCACATTGACGTGCAAATAGCGTTGCCGGTCGATGGTGATGTGTCCCTCAACCTCCCGGGTGCGAGCCTCATTCAGCCAGTCACCTGCTTCAACCCGCAAGGGTGTCCCCTCGTAATCTGGTGGAAACGCCTCGTACCAACCGGCAGCCACAAGCACACGGTAACGGCCACTGCGTTCGAGTCTGGCGGCGGCACTGGCAAGATGGAGATCCTTTCGGGGCGCCAATTCCAGTGTGGTTTCCGTGGTGCCATTCTCCAGCGATGACCAGAGAACCTCTTCGGTCTCAAGGGGCGGCTCTACCGAGCGATCAGACATCCGTTCGTTCACAGCTTCCGGCTCTACGATCCGCTCAAGAATGACAAACTCCGCCCGGTAGTAGTCATCCGGAACCGGCGTGCCGGGCTCAAGAGGCAAGGTTGCCCTGTCAAGCTGCTGTGCGGCGCCTGTTAGAGAAAAGCTCAGAAGCAGAGCTGCCAGGATGGCCCGGGTCGGGTATCGGCACCAGCGAATTCCATCAATTTGCAAGGGTCGTACTCCACTTGTTGGTCGGCCGTTCATGAGCCGGACGCGTCATTTTTTGCTGGCTCCAGCTCGCCAAGCATCCGGGAAATGCCGTCGAGTTTACCACCGGTTGTGGCATCCTTCAGCCGAAAACGGAAGCTGTTGGCACCTTCGAGCCGGTATTGGTCCGGTGCAGATTGCACTTTTTTAACCAGAACCAGAGGGTCCACCGGCGTCGAGCTGCCAAACTCGAGGCGCGCCCATTCCTTGCCAGCGTCAACTTTCACGATACCCAGGCCTTCTGCCCGGAGCCGAAGCTCGGTCTGGCGGATCAGATTCTTGGCCGGATCCGGTAACAATCCGAACCGGTCAATCATTTCAACCTGAAGTTCTTTTAATGCATCCGGGCTGTCGACGCTGGCGATTCGCTTGTAGAGCATCAGGCGGTTATGAACATCCGGCAGGTAATCTTCTGGAATCAATGCCGGAATTCTCAGGTTCATCTCGGTGCCGTGGCTCAGGGGCAGGTCGGCGTTGGGTGTCCGGCCCTCCCGGATAGCCTTGACGGCCTCGTCCAGCAGCTGCATGTAGAGGGTAAAGCCGATGCTTTCGATCTGCCCGCTCTGTTCCTCGCCCAGCAGCTCACCGGCGCCGCGGATTTCCAGGTCATGGGTGGCCAGCATAAAGCCAGCGCCGAGGTCCTGCGCCTCCGAGATGGCGTCCAGCCGTTTTTTGGCGTCGGTCGTAATCGATTTCGGCGGTGGCGTCAGCAGATACGCATAGGCCTGGTGGTGCGACCGGCCAACGCGACCCCGAAGCTGGTGCAGCTGGGCCAGGCCGAACTTGTCTGCCCGCTCGATAATAATGGTGTTGGCGCTGGGAACGTCGATGCCGGTCTCAATGATGGTTGTGCACACCAGCACGTTGAAGCGCTTGTGGTAGAAGTCCGACATGATCTTCTCGAGATCCCGCTCCCGCATCTGGCCGTGGGCGACACCCACCCTTGCCTCGGGAATCAGCGAGCGCAGATCCTCGGCCGTCTTTTCAATGGTGGCCACGTCGTTATGGAGGAAATAGACCTGACCGCCGCGGAGAATTTCCCGCAAGATGGCTTCCTTGACCATGGCATTGTCTTTCTGGCGCACGAAGGTTTTCACCGAGAGTCGCCGGGCCGGGGGTGTTGCGATAATCGAGAGATCTCTCAGGTGTCCCATCGCCATGTTCAGGGTCCGCGGGATCGGAGTCGCGGTGAGGTTGAGCATATCTACTTCGGCCCGCAGCGCTTTCAATCTTTCCTTTTGCTGCACGCCAAATCGGTGCTCCTCATCAATGATCACCAGGCCGAGGTTCTTGAACTTGATATCGCCCTGAAGCAATTTGTGGGTGCCGATCACGATGTCGGCCTTGCCATTCTCCACGGCTTCGAGGGCTTTGCTGGTCTGGCCGGCAGTACGGAATCGGCTGAGCAGTTCGACCTGAACCGGGGTGTCCGAGAAGCGGTCCCGGAAGGACTCGTAGTGCTGTTGGGCGAGCAGGGTGGTGGGCACAAGAACCGCCACCTGTTTGCCGGACCATGTGGCCAGGAAGGCGGCGCGCATGGCGACCTCGGTTTTTCCGAAGCCGACATCACCACAGACCAGACGATCCATCGGGCGCTCACTGGTCATGTCCTCGAACACTGACTGAATGGCCACCTGCTGGTCGGGCGTCTCCTCAAACGGGAAGCCGGCCGCAAAGGCGCGGTAGGCCTCCTTCGGATCCTCGAAGCTGAAACCCTTGCGCGCCTCCCGGCGGGCGTAGACGTCCAGAAGCTCGGCGGCGGTATCGCGGATTTTCTCAAGGGCTTTCTGTTTTGCTGTGCTCCAGCGATCCGTTCCCAGTTTGTGCAGCGGCGCGTGCTCGGTGTCATTGCCGGCATAGCGGGAAATCAGATGCAGGCTGGACACCGGCACATAGAGTTTGGAGCCACCGGCGTACTCCAGCATCAGAAACTCGCTGGCCTCGCCCTCAACGGTTATGGTCTCGAGGCCCAGATAGCGGCCCACCCCATGGTCGATGTGAACCACCGGTGCACCGATCCGCAATTCCGACAGGTCCCGAAAACCTGCATCGTCGGTTTCTGTGGGCTTCTCCCGGCGACGTCGCTGCAATACCCGCTCGCCAAATAAAGCCGTTTCTGTAATAAGGGCGATGGAATGCTCGGGTAGTACCAGGCCTTGCTCCATCGGGGCAATGGTAATGGCCAGCGGGGTTTCGTGATCGTCCAGAAAAGCCTGCCAGCCGGCCAGGGTTTTCAGCTCAAGGCCCTGTTCGCCTAGATTCTCCAGCAGGGCTTCCCGCCGGCCGGATGACTCTGCGCAGATCAGTACGTGGCCGTCAAAGTCACCGAGAAACCGCTTGAGACGGCCGGCAGGATCAGCGGCACGACCATCCATGGCGATATCCGGCAGGGTTCTTGTCGGGCAATTGACCGATCCTCTGGCCTCCTGGGAATCGGAGGAGATGGTTACCCTGGGAAAGGCTTTCAGGTGTCTGAACAGCTCCTCCTGCTGCAGAAACAGCCGGGTGGGTGGCAGTATCGGCCGCAGTCGATCGTGGCGACGGTCTTCGTAACGGTTACGGGTTTCGCTGTCAAAATGGCTGACCGCGTCGTTCAGCCCGTCGGCGGTAAAGACATGGGTCGCCCCAGGCAGATAATCGAACAGGGTTGCCGTCTCGTCGAAGAACAGGGGCAGGTAGTACTCGATCCCCGGTGGCGTGATGCCCTGGGTCACGTCCTGGTATATGGGCGTGTCCTTGTCAGCGTCCGGGAACTGCTCGAACCAGCGGCTACGGAAGCCCGACCGTGCCTCCTTGTGCCACGGAAATTCGAAAGCAGGCAGCAGTTCGATCCGATCTATCCGGTCAATCGAACGCTGGGTTTCGGGATCGAAGGTCCGGAGAGTTTCGATTTCATCATCGAACAGGTCAATCCGGTAGGGGAGGCTGGCTCCCATAGGAAAAATGTCCAGTATCGCGCCGCGAACGGCGTATTCACCGTGTTCGTAGACGTTCTCGGCGTGCCGGTAGCCTGCCGCCTCCAGCTGCATGCGCCAGTTTTCTATATCCAGGGACTGCCCGACTTCCAGAAGCAGAGTATTGCCCTGGAGGTAGTTAACCGGCGGCAACCTGTGCATCAGGGTTCTTGCAGGAACCACCAGAACCCCATGGCTGGTCGAGGGCAAGCGGTGCAGCGTCCGGATTCGCCGGGAGATGATGTCCTGATGGGGAGAGAACAGATCGTAGGGCAGGGTTTCCCAGTCCGGCAGGGAGAGCAGCTCCAATCCGTCTTCGCTGATGGCGGGGCCATCCTCTTCAGGAGGCAGCCCGAGAAAGAACCGCATCGCCTGTTCAAGCCGGATGGCATCGGCGGTGCTCCGGGTTATCACCAGAGTCAGGCCTTTGTGGGCGCGGGCGCTTTCACAGATGGCCAGCGCATCACTGCTGCCATGCAATTGGCCCCATGTCCTGTGATCAGCCGCTCGGGAAGGGAATTCCGGGGCAATCATGGATCGGAGTGACGGGCGTGTGCTGGCACCTTGGCTCATGGGCGGTCTGATTCTCCTGATTTGGGTGTCCGGGCGGCGGTGTGGCGCGTATTCTAACGCTCGCGACTGGCACTGTCATGGCGCTGAAGCCGTGGCTGACACTTGCTTAATCGACGGGCGGGTTCTATACGAAGGTCATGGTCTGGTGTATTTGCGGTCAGCCGGATTAAGTTGGATAATATGCGCCCCATTTTCCAAGTGCCAACTGCAGAGGTTCAAGCGTGAGTCACGAACAGATCAATCAGCACCTGTCCAACTGGACAGAAAGAGAATCCACCGCGGAAGCCATGATTCCGCTGATCGGCCGCCTCTACCGCAAAAACAATGTGGTTACTTCTGTCTATGGTCGCGCCATCATCAACCAGTCGGTCATTGATATCATCCGCGCTCACCGTTTCGTGCGCCAGGTTGAAGACAGCGAGCTTTCTGTTCACGACACCCTGCCGATCCTGCAGGCGATGGACAAACTTGATCTGGGCCGCGCTCACGTCGATATCGGCAAGTTGGCGGTCAAGTTCAAAGAGGAAGGCGGTGACCTGACCGAGTTCCTCAAGCGTGAAATCGGTCCGGTGGTTGGCCAATACGCCGCTCAGTCCGAAGAAGACGCCCACAACGATACCAAGGATGTGGTTCTGTACGGCTTTGGCCGTATCGGCCGTCTGCTGGCGCGTATCCTGATCGAGAAAGCCGGTGGTGGTAACAACCTGCGCCTGCGCGCGATTGTTGTGCGTCAGGGCGGTGCGGAGAACGATCTTGAGAAGCGTGCGAGCCTGCTTCGCCGCGATTCCGTACACGGACCGTTCGATGGCACCATTACCGTCGATGAAAAAGAATCAGCCCTGATTGCCAACGGCAACTACATCAAGGTGATCTACTCTGACGGTCCGGACAAGGTGGATTACACCGAATACGGCATCAACAACGCCATTGTGATCGACAACACCGGCAAGTGGCGTGACGAGGCCGGGCTTGGTCTGCACCTGAAGTCCAAGGGCGTCAGTCGCGTTATCCTGACTGCACCGGGCAAAGGCGACATCAAGAACATCGTCTATGGTATCAACAACGACTGGATCACCAACGAAGACAAGATCCTGTCCGCGGCTTCCTGTACCACCAATGCCATCACCCCTGTGCTGAAAGCGATTGAGGATGAGTACGGCATTGAAGACGGTCACGTCGAGACAGTGCACTCCTACACCAATGACCAGAATTTGATCGACAATTACCACAAGGGAAGTCGTCGCGGGCGCAGCGCTGCCCTGAACATGGTAATTACCGAGACAGGTGCCGCCAAGGCCGTTGCCAAGGCGCTGCCCGTTCTCAAAGGCAAGTTGACGGGCAATGCGATTCGCGTTCCGACGCCGAACGTGTCCATGGCGATTCTGAATCTCAATCTCAAGAAAGAAGTCGATGCGGAAAGTGTGAACGACTATCTGCGGGATATGGCGCTGCATTCAGAGCTCCAGAAGCAGATCGACTTCGTGAACTCTCCGGAAGTGGTTTCCACCGATTTCGTCGGTTCCCGTCATGCCGGTATCGTTGACGCGCAGGCAACCATCGCCAGCGGCAAGCGTCTGATCCTGTACGTCTGGTACGACAACGAGTTTGGTTATAGCGCCCAGGTTATTCGCGTGGTCAACCAGATGGCCGGCGTAAGTTACCCGATCTTCCCCAAACGTGCGAGAGACTGAGTCGATCGCGCCGATCTGGTGAAGTGAAGGTCCAGAAAACCCCGATGGCGAGTGCTGTCGGGGTTTTTGTTTTTACAGGCATTGCCGTCGGGGTATTTCGATGTCGGCATTTAACCTGTTCCGAGTTCTGGTGGAAATAGGATTCCTTAATCTCTATAATTGGCGCGATTTTGGGTACGTCTGGCACTCCGTTTCTCATGGTTTTTCTGGGCCGCAGGTGTCGGGCGTTACGAATCCATTGAAAAGTTTCTGATGATTGGATGAGGCTAATGATCAAGATCAAAAAAGGCCTGGATCTTCCCATCAGCGGCGCTCCCGAACAGACCATTACAGACGGCAAACCCGTTCGCCACGTGGCGTTGATCGGTTTTGACTACATCGGCATGAAGCCGACGATGGCTGTGAAAGAGGGAGACCGTGTCAAGCGCGGTACGCTGCTGTTCACGGACAAGAAGACCGAAGGCGTTCGTTATACCTCACCCGCCGCCGGCGTGGTGAAAGAGATTAACCGTGGTGAGCGTCGTGTGTTCCAGTCGATCGTTATCGAAATCGATGGCGATGAGGCTGAGACCTTTGCGCGCTACAGCGACGCGGATCTTGCCGGCCTGGAACGCCAGCAGGTGGTAGACAATCTGGTGGAATCCGGGCTTTGGACGGCGTTCAAGACGCGGCCTTACAGCAAGGTTCCCGCAATTGACTCCGCGCCCAACTCCATTTTCGTGTCGGTCATGGACACCAATCCGCTGGCAGCGGACCCGACAGTCATCATTGGCGAGAACAGTCAGGCATTTGAAAACGGCCTCAAACTGCTTACCAAGCTGACCGCAGGCAAAGTCTTTGTTACCGGCAAGCCAGGATCCAACGTGGCGGTTCCCAAGACCGACGCCGTTGAAGTCCACCAGTTCGATGGCAAGCATCCCGCGGGTAATGTTGGTACCCACATCCATCATCTGGACCCGGTATCCGGCAGCAAGACCGTCTGGAGCATCAATTACCAGGACGTCATCGACATCGCCAAATTGTTTGAATCCGGCGAAGTGCCGGTTGAACGTATTGTCGCGATCGGTGGCCCCAAGGCTTTGAAGCCGCGCCTGGTGCGTACCCGCCTGGGTGCCAGCCTTGAGGAGCTTCTGGACGGCGAAGTTGCCACAGATTGCGAGGTCCGCGCGATTTCGGGTTCCGTGTTCGGTGGTCGCCGTGGCGACGGCCCCTGCGCCTACCTTGGCCGCTTTGCCAATCAGGTATCCGTGCTTGAAGAAGGCAACAAGCGTGAGTTCATGGGCTGGTTGTCTCCGGGCCCGAACCGCTTCTCGGTGCTGAATATATATCTGTCCAAGCTCGCCAGTGGCAAGCTTTTCAACTTCACTACCACGACCAACGGTAGTGAGCGGGCGATGGTCCCGGTTGGCGCCTACGAGCAGATCATGCCTCTGGATATCCTGCCGACGCAGCTGCTGCGTTCACTGATTGTCGGTGACACAGAGATGGCACAGAAGCTTGGCGCGCTGGAGCTGGATGAAGAAGATCTGGCGCTGTGCACATTCGTGTGCCCGGGCAAATATGAATATGGTCCGATTCTCCGCGAGAACCTGACCCGAATCGAGATCGAGGGCTAATACGATGGCTATCAGACAGTTTCTCGATGGAATCGAGCATCACTTTGAAAAGGGTGGCAAGTACGAGCGCTGGTATGCGCTGTATGAGGCCGTGGATACCATTTTCTACACTCCCGGCAAGGTAACCTCAACCACTGCCCATGTGCGTGACGGCGTTGACCTCAAGCGCATCATGATCACGGTATGGCTGTGTACTTTCCCGGCGATGTTCTTCGGTATGTGGAACATCGGCTATCAGGCCAACAGTTTCCTGGCATCTAACCCGGATGCCATGGTCGCTGACGGCGGCCTGCGTACTGCCTTTATCCAGGCGCTTGCCATTACCGGCGCCGGTGCTGGCGTATGGGATAATTTCGTGTACGGCATGGCTTACTTCGTGCCCATTTACTTCGTGACCTTCGTGGTCGGCGGTTTCTGGGAAGTCCTGTTTGCCACTGTGCGTCGTCACGAAGTGAACGAAGGCTTCTTCGTTACATCTGTACTCTTTGCACTGATCTGCCCGCCCACCATTCCGCTCTGGCAGGTGGCCCTGGGTATCACCTTCGGTGTCGTCATCGGTAAAGAAGTGTTCGGCGGTACTGGCAAGAACTTCCTGAACCCGGCCCTGACCGGCCGTGCGTTCCTGTACTTTGCCTACCCGGCGCAGATCTCCGGTGACACCGTCTGGACCGCGGTTGATGGTTTCAGTGGTGCCACCGCGCTGAGCTGGGCTGCAAGTGGCGGCCTGGAAGCCCTGGAAGCGCAAATTGGCTGGATGAGCGCCTTCATGGGCACCATTCAGGGCTCCATGGGTGAGACCTCAACGCTTGCGGTACTGATCGGCGGTCTGATCCTGCTGGCCATGAAAATCGCCAGCTACCGGATTGTCGGTGGTGTGCTGATCGGCATGATCGGTATGTCCCTGTTGCTGAACATTATCGGTTCTGAAACCAATCCGATGTTCGCCATTCCGGCGCACTGGCATCTGGTCATGGGCGGATTCGCCTTTGGCATGATGTTCATGGCGACGGATCCGGTTTCTGCGGCAATGACCAATACCGGCCGCTGGTGCTTCGGTATCCTGGTGGGCGTGATGACGGTTCTGATCCGCGTGATCAACCCGGCCTTCCCGGAAGGGATCATGCTGGCCATCCTGTTCGCTAACCTGTTCGCGCCGCTGATGGACCATTACGTGGTTCAGGCCAACATCAAACGGAGGCTTGCTCGTGGCTAAAGCTAAAGAAACTGTCTCCCGTACGCTGATCGTTGCGCTGGTGCTGAGTATTGTATTCTCTGTCGTGGTTTCTACCGCGGCAGTCATGCTCAGACCCGCCCAAGTCAAGAATCAGCATCTCGATATGACAACCAATATTCTTTCTGCTGCAGGTATGCTGGATCAAGGCGATACCACAGAGCAGATTTTGCAGAAATTCGAGAGTTTCGATGTTCGTCTGGTGGATCTGGATACCGGTGAATTCGTCGAGCCTTCCGACGTGGGTGTCCAGGACCCCATGAAGTACGACATGTACAAGGCCGCTTCGGACCCTCAGATGTCCACCAACATTCCGTCTTCCGAAGACAAGGCTGGCATCAAGCGCCGTCCGAATGTTGCCAGGGTGTATACGCTGAGCGAAAACGGAGAGTTGGTGCGTGTGGTGCTGCCAATTCATGGCTATGGCCTCTGGTCTACACTGTATGGCTTCATTTCGCTGGAAGGTGATTTGAACACCATTGAAGGTCTTGGCTTTTACGCCCATGCCGAAACTCCGGGTCTCGGTGGCGAGGTAGACAATCCACGTTGGAAATCGCAGTGGGTGGGGAAGAGAGTTTATGAAGATGACCTCACTGAACCACAGATCAAACTGGTCAAAGGGGGCGTAAACGTTGATGCGAAAAATAGGGAGCACAAAGTGGATGCGCTGTCCGGAGCCACGTTGACAAGCCGCGGCGTCGAGCAATTGGTTAATTATTGGATGGGCGACCGTGGGTACGCGCCTTTCCTGCAAAAACTTCGTGAAGGGGAGGTCTGATCATGGCAGATGCATCAGCCAAACAGGTTCTCTTCGAACCGATTTTCAGCAATAACCCGATTGCCCTGCAGATTCTTGGCATCTGTTCAGCGCTGGCGGTAACCACCAGCATGAACGTGACCCTGGTCATGTGCGCCGCAGTTATTGCCGTTACCGCGTTTTCCAACCTGGCCGTGTCTCTGGTACGCACGCAGATTCCGGGCAGCATCCGGATCATCGTGCAGATGACCATCATCGCCTCTCTGGTAATCGTGGTTGACCAGGTGCTCAAGGCCTACGCCTATGAGATTTCCAAGCAGCTTTCGGTGTTCGTTGGCCTGATCATCACCAACTGCATCGTCATGGGCCGCGCGGAAGGTTTCGCCATGAAGAACGGCCCCTGGCTGAGCTTCCTGGATGGCGTTGGTAATGGTCTGGGTTACTCCGTACTCCTGATCTTCGTTGCCTTCTTCCGTGAGCTTCTGGGTGCCGGCTCCCTGTTCGGCGTATCCCTGATGCCGGTGGTCAACGAAGGCGGCTGGTACATCCCGAACGGTTTGCTGCTGCTGCCGCCGAGTGCATTCTTCATTATTGGTCTGGCCATCTGGGGCCTGCGGACCTGGAAACCGGAGCAGGTTGAAGAGCCGGACTATAAAATGTCCCGCCATGTCGCCAAGGAGGCTTTCTGATGGAACATTATATCAGCCTGATTCTGAAGGCTATTTTCGTTGAGAATATGGCTCTGGCCTTCTTCCTGGGGATGTGTACATTCCTGGCTATCTCCAAGAAGATCGAGGCGGCGACGGGTCTCGGTATTGCCGTGGTGGTGGTACTGACCGTAACCGTGCCGGTGAACAACCTGCTGTACAACAGCATTCTGCGGGAAGGGGCCCTGGACTGGGCAGGCCTGCCCAACGTAGACCTGAGCTTTCTCGGCTTGCTGACGTATATCGGTGTAATCGCGGCTATTGTCCAGATCATGGAAATGGTTCTGGACAAGTATATCCCGGCGCTCTACGCCGCTCTGGGTGTGTTCCTGCCATTGATCACGGTGAACTGCGCCATTCTGGGTGCCTCGCTGTTCATGGTGGAGCGTGACTACACCTTTGGCGAGAGTGTGGTGTATGGCTTCGGCGCCGGCCTCGGCTGGGCTCTGGCCATCATTGCCCTGGCGGGTATCCGCGAGAAACTCAAGTACAGTGACGTTCCGGAAGGCCTCCGTGGCCTGGGTATCACCTTCATTACTGTTGGTCTGATGTCCCTGGGCTTCATGTCCTTCTCCGGTATCTCACTGTAATTCACCCGGTGATTCGGTTTAACGAAAAGGCGAGACCATGAATACAGAAATTATTCTCGGCGTGGTCATGTTCACCGTTATCGTTCTGGCCCTGGTCGCAGTGATTCTTGCGGCCCGGTCCAGGCTGGTAAGCACCGGTGACGTGACCATTGAGATCAACGATGATCCTGAACACACGCTGAAGACCGAAGCCGGCGGCAAGCTGCTCGGTACCCTGGCAAACAGCGGTATTTTCCTGTCCTCTGCCTGTGGCGGCGGTGGTACCTGCGCACAGTGCAAGTGCAAGGTGCTGGAAGGCGGCGGTGCCATGCTGCCAACGGAGAAGACCCACTTCACCAATCGTGAAGAGAAAGAAGGCTGGCGTCTGTCCTGCCAGGTTCCTGTGAAACAGGACATGAAGGTTGAAGTGCCGGAAGAGTTCTTCGGCGTCAAGAAGTGGGAATGCGAGGTTATCTCCAACCACAACGTGGCCACCTTCATCAAGGAGCTGGTGCTCAAGCTGCCCGAAGGCGAGGAAGTGGACTTCCGGGCCGGCGGTTATGTTCAGCTCGAGTGCCCTCCCTACGAGATCGACTTCAAGGATTTCGATATCGAGGAAGAGTTCCACGAAGACTGGGACAAGCACAACATCTGGCGTTACAAGGCGATTAACAAGGAAGAGACCATCCGGGCCTATTCCATGGCGAACTACCCGGAAGAGAAGGGTGTTCTCAAGTTCAACATCCGTATCGCCACGCCGCCTCCGGGCACCGATCACCCGCCGGGCATCATGTCCAGCTACGTCTTCAACCTGAAGCCGGGTGACAAGGTAACCGTGATGGGGCCGTTCGGTGAGTTCTTCGCCAAGAAGACCGATGCTGAAATGGTGTTTATCGGCGGCGGTGCCGGTATGGCGCCCATGCGTTCTCATATCTTCGATCAGCTCAAGCGCCTGAACTCCAAGCGCAAGATCAGCTTCTGGTATGGCGCTCGGAGCGTCCGCGAGATGTTCTACGTGGAAGATTTCGACGGTCTGCAGGAAGAGAACGAAAACTTCGAGTGGCACGTTGCGCTGTCCGATGCGCTGCCCGAGGACAACTGGGAAGGGCCGACTGGCTTTATCCATAACGTGTTGTACGAAAACTATCTGAAGGACCACCCGGCTCCGGAAGACTGTGAGTACTACATGTGTGGGCCCCCAATCATGAACGCTTCCTGCATCAAGATGCTCAAGGATCTTGGTGTTGAGGATGAAAACATCATGCTGGATGACTTTGGAGGCTAAGCAGTCCTGATGACATCCCGCATGGTACGACCCGCCAGGGTGGCCCTGGCCAGCGCTTTTACAGCGCTGGTCTTTGCCGTTCTGGCGGGTTGTTCGTTTCAGCCAGAAGAAGAAATCTGGGAAATCTCCGGCCCCGTGTTCGGCACCAGCTACCACATCAATGTCGTATTGACCGAGGATCCGGAGAAGCTCGAAACTCTGGCCAGTGGCATCGATGAGGTGCTTGAAGACGTCGATGCATCAATGTCGACCTGGCGCGATGATTCTGAGCTGTCCCTTTTCAACCAACGGAACGATCAGTCCGAATGGATTCCCGTTTCAGCCGGGTTGTTTGAGGTGCTCCAGAAAGCCCGGGAGATCTCCTCAATGACTGGCGGCGCTTTTGACGTAACCATCGGTCCGGTTGTGAATCTATGGGGTTTCGGGCCCCAGGCAAGGCCGGAACAGGTGCCGTCGGAGGAATCGCTTGCCATGGCTCTTGCCGCCACTGGCTACGAAAAACTTGAACTGCGGGCAGATCCGCCCGCCGTGCGCGCGACACCGCCGCAATACGTGGATCTTTCGGCGATTGCCAAGGGCTACGGAGTGGATGCGGTAGCCCGTTTCCTGGAAAGCGAGGGTATCGAGGCTTATCTGGTGGAAATTGGCGGCGAGGTTCGGGTAAACGGCCGGAAACCGGATGGCAGCACCTGGCGACTGGCCATCGAGCAACCGGTGTCTGAGGGGCGCGAGGTGAACCGGGTTGTGGCGCTGGAATCCCGTGCTATGGCAACATCGGGCGACTATCGTAACTATTACGAATCGGAAGGGCGTCGCTATTCCCATACAATAGACCCTGAAACCGGTAAACCGATCGCGCACAGGCTGGCGTCGGTAACCGTTATCGCAGACGACTGTATGACAGCGGACGCCCTTGCGACCGGCTTTAACGTGATGGGCTATGAGCAGGCCAATGAGCTTGCGGTGAGGGAAAACATCCCGGCCTATTTTATTGTCAGGACGGAAGAGGGCTTCGAGACACACCAGACGCCGGCTTTTTCGTCCTACGTGACTCAATGAGGGGAGGGCAATATGGGTACCTTTCTTTTGGTTCTGTTTATTGTAGTGCTGCTGGTTGCAGCCATGTCCATCGGCGTAATTCTGGGCCGCAAGCCCATCAGTGGAACCTGCGGCGGGATTGGCGCGCTCGGTATCAGCCAGTCCTGTGATATCTGCGGCGGCAACACCCAGAAATGCGAAGAAGAAAATGAGCGATTGGCCAACGAGGGCAAAGAGCCCGAGGCTTTGGCTTACGACGCCAGCAATACCAGCAAGCACTGATCTGTTTCTGATAATTACAATCAACTTTTCACGACGTAGATAAGGAGTCACTGCGCGCATGGCAGAACATCATTACGACGTCGTCGTTATCGGCGCCGGCCCGTCCGGCGAAGGCGCGGCGATGAATGCGACGAAACATGGCAAACGTGTCGCGATCATCGAGGACAAGCCTACCGTCGGCGGGAACTGCACTCACTGGGGCACCATCCCTTCCAAGGCGCTGCGCCACTCCGTCAAACAGATCATCACCTTCAACACCAATCAGATGTTCCGGGATATCGGGGAGCCCCGCTGGTTCTCCTTCCCCCGGGTACTTCAGAACGCCCAGAAGGTCATTGGCAAGCAGGTCAAGCTCCGAACCCAGTTCTATTCCCGCAACCGGGTGGATCTGATCAACGGGCGGGCTTTTTTCATCGACCAGAACCGTATTGAGGTCCGTGGCAGCAAGTCCTCCGAGACCCTTCACTTCAAGCAGGCGATTATCGCCACAGGGTCCAGGCCCTATCTGCCGCCAGATGTGGATTTCCGTCACCACCGTATCTATAACTCGGACACCATCCTGAACCTGTCCCATACCCCCAGAACCCTGATTATCTATGGCGCTGGCGTTATCGGCTCAGAATACGCGTCGATTTTTGCTGGGTTGGGCGTGAAGGTGGACCTGATCAACCCGGGTAGCCGGCTGTTGTCGTTCCTGGATGACGAAATTTCCGACGCCCTGAGTTACCACCTGCGCAATAACGGCGTTCTGGTGCGCCACAACGAGCAGTACGAGTCGGTTGTGGGTGATGACCACGGCGTGGTGCTGTCGCTGCAGTCCGGCAAGAAAATCCGTGCGGATGCATTCCTCTGGTGCAACGGGCGCAGTGGCAACACCGAGAAGCTGGGGCTGGAGAACATTGGCCTGGTGCCCAACGGTCGGGGTCAACTGGCGGTTGATGAGCACTACCGCACCGAGGTGGAGAACATCTACGCGGCGGGTGATGTGATCGGCTGGCCGAGTCTGGCAAGCGCGGCTTATGACCAGGGCCGTTCGGCGTCTTCAGACATTGTTGATGACGAGTACTTCCGCTTTGTGTCCGATGTGCCGACCGGGATCTACACCATTCCGGAAATCAGTTCCGTGGGGAAAACCGAGCGTGAACTGACTGAAGCCAAGGTGCCTTACGAGGTTGGACAGGCGTTCTTCAAGGATCTGGCCCGCGCGCAGATTACCGGAGAAGCGGTAGGCATGCTGAAAATCCTGTTCCACCGGGAGACCCGCCAGATTCTGGGAATCCACTGTTTCGGTGACCAGGCCGCAGAAATCGTTCACATCGGCCAGGCGATCATGAATCAGGAAGGAGAGGCCAACTCCCTGAACTACTTCATCAATACCACGTTCAATTACCCGACCATGGCGGAAGCCTACCGGGTTGCCGCATTGAATGGCCTGAATCGAATTTTCTAGGCTGCTATAGAAAACGGGGTCCGGGGAAAGCATTCCTCCGACCCCGCTTTCTTTTGATTCAATTTTTTGCTCTCAACCCGCCGAGACGGCCTCCTGGTTCGGGGTAACTCCATCCTGACTCTGGGGGAGCGACAGCGCCGATCTGGCGCGATTATCGAAAAACATGCGTGTGCTTGTCGGATAATCGGTGATGATGCTGTCCACCCCCATCGCTTCCAGTTGCAACATGTCGTGAATCCGGTTCACTGTCCAGGTGGACACATGCATACCCCTGCGGTGGGCCTGTTCAACCAGCATTTTTGAGCACAGCTTCCAATTGATGCAGAGGTAGTCACAGCCAAGCCGGTTTGCCATGCTCAGTGGCCGTGGAAACTTTCGTTCCGCTACGAGGCCGATGCGGATGTTGGTGTTCCGCCTCCGGATCTGTTTCAGGAACCAGGTATCTGAAGAGGTTATCGCCACCGTCTGGTAAAGGTTGCGACGCTGGATCACCTCGGTCAGCCGATTGCTCAGGATGTTCAGCCGCTGACGCGTATCCTTCTTGACCTCCAGTTGCAGGTGTTCGATGTCGTCGAACTGGTCGAGAAGGTCTTCCAGTGCAGGGATCCCTGTAGGTTTGGGCCAGGAGCTGGTGTTCCGACGAGCGTCCATGGCTGCAAGTTCGGCCGCTGTGTACTGGCTGATGCTGCCTTTCTGACTGGTGGTGCGGTCTACCGAAAGGTCATGCACAAGAACCGGCTTGCCGTCCTTTGAGAGCACCAGATCCAGCTCGAAATGCCGGATACCGTGCCGATGAGCATGAACAAATCCCGGGAGGGTGTTTTCCGGGGCTTCTCCCTTTGCGCCTCTGTGTCCGTAGACAATCATTCCGCTGCGTCATCCTTCAGGCGTTGATAAATGGCCTGGCGCTTCTTCCAGGTATCATGGCAAAGGCGAATATCTTCCAGGTAGGCCGGCAATTCTTGCATGAGAAGGGCCTGGGGCCCATCTACAAGCGCCTTTTCCGGTTTGGGGTGGAAGTCCACCAGCACCATGTTGGCGCCCGCTATCACGCCCTGTGCGGTGGCGTGCATGACATCCAGAATTCCGTCTGGAGACTGTTCGCGGCTGCCAACCGAGTGGGACGGGTCTACGCACACCGGCATACGGGTGAGCCGTTTTACCGCAGGCACATGGGCAAAATCCACCATGTTCCGATGCGGCTGCCCAGCTTCGGTTTTCATGCCTCTCAGGCAGAAAATAACATTCGCGTTGCCCTCGCTGGCGAGGTACTCCGCGGCGTTGAGGGATTCGTTCAGGGTAATCCCGAAGCCGCGCTTGAGGAGTACCGGATAGGTGCTCTGGCGGCCGATGGCCTTCAGCAGTTCGAAGTTCTGGGTGTTTCGGGTACCGACCTGCAGCATGACGCCGGTGGGTCTGCCCAGTTTCTCCAGGCAGGTGTCGATTTCCTCGATGTGGCTCTCGTGAGTGATCTCCATGGCGATCACCTTGATACCGTGCTTGCCAGCCTTCTCGAACACCCAGGGCAGGCAGCCCTTGCCGTGCCCCTGGAACGAGTAGGGGTTGGTGCGCGGCTTGTAGGCGCCCATCCGGGTGCAGACTTCGCCGTTGTCCTCAAGGGCCTGCAGCATCATTTCGACGTGCTCGGGCACATCGACCGCGCAAAGGCCGGCAAAAATGTTCAGATTGGACTGGTTGAACTCGACACCGTTGTAGGTGAAACCGCTTTGCCGGCGATCATCCCGGTGACGGCCCAGAATACGGTAGTCTTCCGAGATACGAATCGCCCGTTCAACCGCTGGCAAGGCCTCGATCTCTTCCTTGTTCAGGGGTTTGGTATCCCCAAGCAGATAGATTTCGGTCAACCTCTGGGTGGCACCCTGGACCTCGTGAACCCGAACCGTGACGTTCGGGAGATTCTCGAGGTAGTGCATGGTCTGCCTGTATTCCTCGCTGTCCAGGGAGGTATTGGGATGAAGAATCGCTAGCATGCTGTCTCCTTTCAAGAACCGGCGTCTTGCGCCCGGTGCCGCGCCTGCATGAACTCCCGGTGATTAAGATGCAGCAGGTCTGCCATGCGGCGAATAAGGTGTTCTTCGTACTTGTCGATGCGGCCATCCGCAAAGGCCACGCGCCAGATGCTTTCGAGCAGGGCCTGTTTTCCTTCCTGGTCCAGGTACTCGTTGATCTGGCCGGTAAATTCATAGAGCGACGTGGCATCGTCTGCGTGGCTAAGGGCGTCTTCCAGAATTTCCTCGGCTTCGGCCTGGGTTACCTGATGTGCTTTTACTGCGCCATCAACAATGGCCTGCAGTTCGCGCTCGTCTTCATCCTGGTCGACACGGGAAAGCTGAACCATCAATGCCGTGGCAGCCACTGCGAGCTGATGGTTATCGGGCTTCTCGCGTTCAGCTTCCGGTGCCGCAAACAATTTTTTCAGGCGCTCGATCATGATCGGACAGTCCCACTTCTGTGTTTGGTTTGAGGCGCCGCGTCAGGCCGCCCTGGCCAGCTGCCGGACCCGGTTCTCCAGTTCAATCTGGTCGGCTGTGAACCGGCGGATACCATCGGCCAGCTTCTCGGTAGCCATAGCGTCCTCGTTGGATTCCCAGCGGAACAGTTTCTCGTCGATGGTGCCAAACTGATCCGGTGAGCTGGCGGTGTCGGCGACCAGTCGACGCGGCAGATCGCCCAGGTCGTCCTGCAACTCCTGCAGCAGGGTAGGGCTTATGGTCAGGCGGTCACAGCCAGCCAGCATTTCAATTTCGCCGGTGTTCCGGAAACTGGCGCCCATCACCACCGTTTTAAAGCCGTTGGCCTTGTAGTAATTGTAGATACGGGATACCGAAAGCACCCCCGGATCCTCTGCAGCCGGGTAGCTGTCCCGGCCAGTGCTGGCCAGGTGCCAGTCCAGAATTCGACCAACAAAGGGCGAGATCAGGAATGCACCGGCCTGGGCACAGGCGGCGGCCTGAATGAAAGAAAACAGCAACGTCAGGTTGCAGTGAATGCCTTCTTTCTCCAGTTGCTCGGCCGCCCGGATGCCTTCCCAGGTAGAAGCAATCTTGATCAGTACGCGACTGGTGTCGACGCCCTGCTTGTCGTACAGCTCAACCAGGCGGCGGGCGCGCTCAAGCGTACCGGCGGTATCAAAGGACAAACGGGCATCCACCTCCGTCGAAACCACACCGGGAATCAGGTTCAGGATTTCTCGGCCGGCGAGTACGGCCAGCATATCAGTGGCCATGGTCAGCTGCTCGGCGTCTGAGCCGCCATGCCGCCGGGCTTCTGCCACAGCCTTGTCCAGCATCGGCCGGTAAGCGTCAGAAGCGGCAGCTTTGAGTAGCAGGGATGGATTAGTGGTGGCATCTTCCGGCCGCCACTTCGCAATGGCTTCGATATCGCCGGTATCCGCTACCACCGTGGTCATGGTCTTCAGTTGGTCGAGCTTGCTGGTCATTCGTCCTGTCGTCCCGGTTGATCTGTTATTGGTGCGCCCGAATCCCGGGCGCTGGCTATATGCCTACAATAACGGGCCGCTCTGACAGGAACAAGACAACAAAAGGTATGGTGGCAATTGCCTGCGATTAAGCTTCGGCAATCTCCGGCGCCGCCGGTTCACGAACCTTTTCCAGAGCGGTTTCGATCACTTCCAGGCCAGCACCGGATTTATGGGCGTTCTCGCTGATATAGCGACGGAACTGCCGACCGCCAGGTTGGCCGTGGAACAGGCCGAGAAGGTGCCTGGACATGTGAGTCAGGAATACGCCGCGCTCAAGTTCGCTCCCTATGAACGGAAGCATGGCCCGAAGTGCCTGATGCCGGGTTTCTACCGGCGCTGCCTCCCCGAAGAACTCCGGATCGACGCCTGCCAGCAGCCAGGGATTGTGGTACGCCTCCCGACCCAGCATCACGCCGTCGGTATGCCGGAGATGCTCGTGGCACTCATCGAAGGTCTTGATGCCGCCGTTGATGATGATTTCCAGGTGCGGGTATTTCGCTTTCAGCCGGTAGACCCAGTCGTATTTAAGCGGAGGGACTTCCCGGTTTTCCTTGGGGCTCAGGCCTTCAAGAATCGCGATCCGGGCGTGTACGATAAAGGTCCGGCAGCCAGCTTCCGACACTTTTTCCACGAATTCGCAGAGATCGTCCCAGGACTCCCGCCCATCAATACCGATTCGATGCTTCACGGTGACTGGCAGCTCGGTTGCTTCAATCATGGCGCGCACGCCCTCTGCCACCTTGTCCGGATGGCCCATCAGGCAGGCACCGATCATGTTGTTCTGAACACGATCGCTGGGGCAACCGACGTTCAGGTTAACCTCATCGAAGCCGTATTGCTGTGCCAGCCTGGCACAGTGGGCAAGTTCGCCGGCATCGCTGCCACCCAGCTGAAGGGCCAGTGGGTACTCGGCCTCATCGTGGCGCAGAAAGCGCGCGGTGTCGCCATGAATCAGTGCGCCGGTGGTGACCATCTCGGTGTAGAGCAGGGTATGCCGGCTAAGCTGGCGCGCCAGATAACGGTAGTGACTGGTGGTCCAGTCCATCATCGGGGCCACGCAGAAGCGGCGGGAGGGGCCGGAGTTGTGCAGCAGGGTGTCCTCAGATGGTATTCCAGACATTGCGATACCTGTTGTCGACGAAAAACGGGTGACGAAAAGAACTACGTTGAAACCAAGAGTCGTAGTTTAACAGGCATTGGTTTCCGATTTCCGTAAGGCTTTGGCGAAATCCATAACAGGCTTCAGGCTGCTCGTTTCAAATAGTTGCGGAGAAAATTGAAGTAGATTAGAGCGTCTCGAGTGGAGAACAGCTGGGGCTTGAATCCACCATAGAGTTTGTTGATGTAATTGCCCGGAACCTCGGGAAGCTTCGCCAGAGCCATTGCCCAATCGTCAAACTGGCGATGATCGATTTGCTCGTACTGAATCAGGCGAACATCCTGGTGGCGAGGATCGGCAGTGATGCCAAGGTAAAGTCTGTTGACAGCCTCTTCCTCACCTTCCAAAACCTGCATGAAATTGAACTGATCATAAGCCAGCAGGCCGGTGATGCCGTCCCGCTCGTTTCTTTTGATGGATTCCGCGAGGATGTCGTCTAAATCGGATTCCTGCAGATGCGAAGAAACGCTGCTGAAATAGATAAGCCTGCAAAGTCTGGGCTTCGATGCGTCCATAGCAAAAAACCTCCCTGAAGGAGAAGCACTCCTTCTGCTATGATCTCATGCTTGTTTAACTGTACTCCCATAAAACCCAAGTAAACAACCTTGCCCTGGAGTTTGAACGTATGCCCCTGATGGTGCAGGCTCTGCTGCCGGTATTTGTCCTGATCATGCTGGGGCATGTGTTCCGCCGCATTGACTTTCCGGGCGGCGATTTCTGGCCCCAGGCGGAGCGGTTTACCTACTACGTGCTGTTTCCGGCCATGTTGGTCTTCAAGCTGGGGCAGGCCAGGTTGCCGGCTTCCGCTTATGGTGACATTGCATTGCTCATTGGCGCCATGCTGATCGCGATGACGCTGATCCTGGCGATTGCCCAATGGTTCTGGCGCTGGTCCGGCCCGGTTTTTTCTTCGGTTTACCAGGGGGCTATCCGGTTCAATTCCTACGTGGGCCTGGCGGCTGGCGGCATGCTGCTCGGCGATCAGGGCCTGTCCCTCTCGGCGATCGCAGTTGCCATCATGGTGCCGTTGCTGAATCTGCTGTGCATACTGATGTTTTCACTGGTGGCCACGGAAGGGCCGGTGAGGCTGGTGCCAGTATTCAAGGCGATTGTGACCAATCCTCTTATAGTGGGCTCGGTGATTGGCGTGGTCTGGAGTTTCTTCGAAATCGGATTTCATCCGCTGATCGGCGGCATTCTCGAGCCGCTAAGCAATCTGGCGTTGCCGATGGGTTTGATGACGGTTGGCGCCGGGCTTCAGCTCAAGGCCCTCAGAGGCGCTTCACTGCCGTTTATTGTGTCATCGGCGCTGAAGTTGGTCGGATTTCCGCTGATGACTGCGGGGCTGGCCTCGTTGCTGGGTCTTGAGGGAATGATGGTTCAGGTGGTCGTGCTGTTGTCGGCGCTCCCCACGGCCACCTCTGCCTACATTCTGGCTCGACAGCTTGGTGGCGATGCCCCCCTGATGGCGGGCATCATCAGTGGTCAGACCTTGCTGGCCATCGTCACCATACCTTTAATGCTCAGTATTCTCTGGTAGGCACTTGAGCACCGCGTCGACAATGCTGTGCTGGAAGTTGTTGTAACCTTCTGGCGTTGCCGCGATGTCAGTGGCCAGAGGGTCCCAGGTGCTGAAGGTCACGTCCAGGCTCTCGGTGATCGAGCGCCACCACTGCCGGTTGAACTGCGGTTCGGTCAGGAGGCAGGGATGGTTTGCGTTGCGCAGTTTTTCCTGCACTTCCGCGATATGCCGGGCCCCTGGCGACAGCTCCGGGTTCAGTGTCAGAACGCCCTCGAGTTTCAGTTCATAGTGTTCGGCAAATCGGGTAAAGGCGTCGTGATAGGCGAACAGGCTGATTTCGTGCGCCGGTGCAAGGCGGTCCCGGATAGTGGCATCGGTTTCTCGAACGCTGGCTTTGAACTGCTCGAAATTCTCGTTTAACGCGCCAGCGTCAACACCTTTCAGTCCTGAGAGAGCATCCCGGATCGTCCCGGCCATTTCGATGGCCAGTTCGGGATCCAGCCAGATGTGCGGGTCTTCGCCGTCTCCGTGATCATGGCCGTGTCCGTGCCCCTCGTTGTGGTGTTCTTCCTCCTTGGCCTCCTCTTCGTGGGCATGGCCATGGTGATCGTCCGCGTGGTCGTCGTGCGCGTGTTCATCGTGGTTAACTTCCCCGGGTTCGTGCTCGGCATCCATGAGCGCGACCGTTCGACCGCTGAATTCCTGCCCTGCCAGAAGGCGATTAAGGAAGGTTTCCATGTCGGGCCCGACCCAGAAAATCACGTCGGCGTTTTCCAGGGCCCGGCGCTGGGATGGCTTCATGGTGTAATTGTGGGGGCTGGAGCCGGGCGGGACGAGACTCGTTGTCTGCATGTCTTCCGTGGCGATCGCACTGACGATCAGCTCAACCGGTTTGATGGAAGTAACAATGCGGGTCTCGGCCTGCAGGGCACTGTGAAACAAAAGGGTGCCGGCTCCGAGTGCAATAGAAAGTGCTTTTCCGGTAACGCGCATGATAAAAGAGATCCTGCGATGCTGATGTGTAATGTTATAATATAACAAACTCGGCCGGGGCCGGCAAAAGAAACTTCTTACTTAGTATTTCTGGTGTGCTCGTTAACTTCCTGATCATGCGAAACCTGCCGTTGGCCGGTATAATGCCCGCTTTATCAAACGGCCACCGATTTTTCAGGAAGGTTTCATGACTGTACGTACCCGAATTGCTCCGTCACCCACGGGAGACCCTCACGTTGGTACCGCCTACGTGGCCCTGTTCAACCTGTGCTTTGCCCGTCAGCACGGCGGCCAGTTTATCCTGCGTATCGAAGACACCGACCAGGCCCGCAGTACCGCAGAATCCGAGCAGGACATTCTCAAGGCGCTGCGCTGGCTCGGTCTGAACTGGGACGAAGGCCCCGACGTGGGTGGTCCTCACGGCCCCTATCGCCAGTCCGAGCGCAAGCACTCGTACCGGCAGTATGCCGAGGATCTGGTGACGGCCGGCCACGCATTTTATTGCTTCCGCACACCGGATGAGCTGGAAGCCATTCGGGAAGAACGCAAGGCCCAGGGCCTGAACCCGGGTATCAAGGGCGATCTGGAGCTGCCCGAGGACGAAGTGAAGCGCCGCCTCGATGCAGGTGAACCATACGTGATTCGTATGAAAGTGCCCGATGAGGGCGTCTGCGAGATCGACGACATGCTTCGGGGCACCATTGAGATCGACTGGGCTCAGGTGGACTGCCAGATTCTGCTCAAGTCCGATGGCATGCCCACTTATCACCTGGCGAATGTGGTTGATGATCACCTTATGGAAATCACCCACGTTCTGCGTGGTGAGGAGTGGATCAACTCGGCGCCCAAGCACAAGCTGCTGTATCAGTATTTTGGCTGGGATATGCCGGTGCTGTGTCACCTTCCGCTGCTGCGCAACCCGGACAAGAGCAAACTGTCCAAGCGCAAGAACCCGACCAGCATCAATTTCTATGAGCGCATGGGCTTTCTGCCGGAGGCCGTCACCAACTATCTGGGGCGCATGGGCTGGTCCATGCCGGACGAGCGGGAAAAGTTCACCCTGGATGAGATGATCGAGAACTTCGACATCCAGCGAGTTTCCCTTGGTGGTCCGGTGTTTGACGTGGAGAAGCTCCGATGGCTGAACGGCCAGTGGCTGCGCGAAGAGCTGACTGAAGAGCAGTTCATGGAGCGCATGCGCCAGTGGTGGTTCAATGAGGATGCCCTGCGTGCTCTGGTGCCCCACATCAAGGGCAGGGCAGAGGTGTTTTCGGATGTGGCGCCCATGGCCCAGTTCATGTTCTCCGGCATGCTCAACCTGAGGCCGGAAGACTTTGCCCACAACAAGCTGGAGGAAGCCCAGATCAAGCGGGTTCTTCAGTTCACGCTCTGGAAGCTTGAAGCGCAGCGACACTGGAGCAAGGAGACCATCTTCGCGGATATCAAGGCGTTGGCCAAAGCCATGGACCTGAAGATGGGTGACTTCATGTTCTCCATTTTTGTGGCGGTTGCTGGCACCCCGAATTCCTGGTCTGTCATGGATTCCATGGCGCTGCTGGGCCCGGACATGACCCGTTCAAGGCTTCGGCATGCCCTGGAAGTGATGGGTGGATTCTCCAAGAAGGAAACCAAGAAGGTGGAAAAGGAATACGCGGCTCTGGGTATTCATTAACCGCTTTGGTGAATTAATAAACGGCTTGAACAGGGATGTTCAGAAAACTGAAAAAAAGTGTGTTTCAGAGGTTGACGCCCATAGGGCGGATCCTTAATATACGCAGCCGTTGAGGGGCCATAGCTCAGCTGGGAGAGCGCAACACTGGCAGTGTTGAGGTCGGCGGTTCGATCCCGCCTGGCTCCACCAATTTCTAGTCCCCTTCGTCTAGTGGCCTAGGACTCCGCCCTTTCACGGCGGCAACAGGGGTTCGAACCCCCTAGGGGACGCCAATACGGCTTGACGGTTTAGTCCACCGGGAAGCCATCAAAAAAACCGCCTTCTGGCGGTTTTTTTGTGTCTGAATGTCGGGTCAGACAACAATGGGGTCAAATGAAATTTCCATCTGACCCCGGATTTATTCAGCGCTCGGCAATGGCACCCTTCCCAACACCCTCATAAGCCTTCACCCGGATGGTGTCTGTCGCGAACTCCACCTTGAGCTTGTCGGCCATGTGGGCGGCAATCAGCTCCACCGTGGTGTCGGTATCCAGCATGTACACGCGATCCTCTGGCAGGGTCAGTGCAAACTCGCCCTGGTTGGCCTCGTATTCGAAGGTCACATAGCGAACGCCGTCTTCGCCAACATGGCGACGCACCACATCCTCCTCGGACCCCACGTAGATATCCCGCCAGAGCTTGGCCCAGCGGCGCTCCAGATCGTAATCGCGGTGGCCGTTCCGGTCGATACGAATCGGTGATCGATGGCCGTGGGCGATGCGCTGGCAGTTGCCCAGGTGTTTCTTAAGGCCGTGGACATAGTGGTAGTAAGCACCATCGATTTCCTCTTCCCGGAGATTGATCTCCACGGAAATCACGTTGGCCGGAAGCACGGCCTTTATTTCCTGTTCCAGCAAAGAGGCCACGGCCGAGGGCACAACCCGGTCGGCGGACAACCAGACAATGGCCTCGTCCGGTGAGCGGTGAATGATCTGGCTGCCGTCCGTGAGAGCCCAGGTAAAAGTGTCTGGCTCCTCCTCACTCCAGGACAGCCCCTGGTAGCCGCGGGGAATCACCAGACGATGGTCAACACGCTCATCGATCACCCGCTTGATGGTGCGTTTTACGTTACTGAAGTCGAACACCATGCCCTGTTCGTCCAGCTCCCCGCCAAGCACCACATCCGCAATCCAGCTTTCACCCACCAGCCCACGGGTCGGGTCCAGGTAGGCAAAATCGATAACGGTCAGGTTGTCTACAAACAGATGGTTCATCAAATTTCCAGGCGGGTGTGGTTGATTGATGGCCGAATTCTAGCAAAAATCACCGAATACAGCAGTCTGGCGGTTGGCCACTGCTTCATTTCTTTTTGCTATCGGACTCATCATTTTAAACCTCGACTCGCACATTGATCAGCAATTTCCGGTACTGATACTGGCGGCCGGTGCCTCGAGCCGCCTCGGTCGGCCGAAAGCCCTCCTGCCGCTGGCTTCTGGTGACGGGACAGACACGGACTGCCGTAACCGCACATTGTTGGACGCCGCCATTGCCCAAGGCCGAATCCTCAGCCCGGAAGTTCGAGTGGTGTGTGGGGCCTGGTACCCGCTCATACGCTTTCGTTGTCGGAGGCAACCTTCTTCCTGGTTGCGGGCGCCGGATTGGCAGGAGGGCATCTCGGCATCTCTGTCAGCGGGACTTCGCAGCCTGGGGCCAGCGGTAAAGGGCGTATTTGTTCTGGTGGCGGACCAGCCGTTACTGGATCTGAACGCCCTCGAGGCCTTTGGCAAGGCGGCCCGCTGTGTACCGGAACAGCCCATCGCTGCAGATTACGGTGGCCGGCCGGGTGTGCCCGCCTATTTACCCAGATGGCTCTGGCCGCTGGTGTTGGATCTGGAGGGGGATAGGGGCGCCGGGCGACTGCTCGCAGAGGTGCGTGCAACCCGGGTAGATATTCCGGGGATCCACGATGATGTGGACACCCCGGCAGACTGGCACAGGATCAGGACCCTGCTCAACCGAACAGGCCAGACAGCCAGGCAATCCCGACGCTGAAGATGCCGAGACTTATGGCAAGACCAATGGTGTAGACCCGGGACGATGCCGAGCGCTGCTGCGCAACAAAAAGGTCGATTGTGCGCTGGGCTATGTCTTCAGCGGTTTCCCTCGAGATCTCGTGGGCTTGCTGAATAGCCTCGGACTGAAGGGTTTGCCAGAACTCGGTATCAATCGTCTGCACACTCGTGATGTGATCTTTCAGCTCGGCCATATGCTCGCTCGTGAAGCCGGAATTCTTTTTCAGCTCCTTCTTGAGCACGGCAAGTTCGCTGCCAAGGTTCAGGTTGACCTCCGCGGCAACTTCGTCCCGCAGATTTTTGGTCCGTTCGTCGACCATTTCGGTGACGGCGTTCAGGCGTTCCTCAATCACCGCGTCCTGTTTGCTTCGGGATTCATCCAGAGCCCGCTTCAGGTGATCGAACTGCTCGTCAAAGAGGGAACTGAGCAGTTCGTGGAGGCGGTTGTTGATGTGAGTTTTGACTGCGGAACGGGCGATCTGCTCAATCAACTCGCTGGTCAAGGGCACCACATTGGCTTGCGGGTTGCTCCGGCTGGCTGAATCGCCCGTCTTGGGCGACAGTTCCACCGACGCATCTGCAGGTACGTTCAGCAGTTCGTCCTCTTCCGCGGCAGCCGGCTCAGATTGCAGCGGTGGCTCCGGCAAGTTTCCGCCTGTGACGTCACTGGCCAGCTGGTCCAAAACCTCTTTGAGGCCCTCCGTTTGCGGCGGTTTAGTGAGGATGTTGTAAACACCGAAGTTCCTGGCCTCCTCCATGAATGATGACGATTTTTTGGATGTGCACATGATGATGGGGATGCCGGCGGTCTCCGGGTTGCCCTTGATGGCTTTGGTCGCCTCTACGCCATTCATCCCCGGCATTAGATGGTCCATGAAGATGACATCCGGACGCCCCTGGCTGTTCAGGAAATCGAGGGCCTCCTCGGCCGAGCCAGCCATATTGACTTCCATATCGCGACTTTCCAGCAGTTTGCTCAGGGCAAATCGGGCCACCTTGGAGTCATCTACCAGCAGAGCGTTCTTGATCGCCATGTCACTACCTCAATCGTTTACTGCAAACGCGTTTGTTATCGGACCGTTATGATTACCGCCTTCCAGTTTCGGGCACTCTGTGGCCCGGTAGCTCTTGTCCCGATAACAGACACCGGGTTCAGTGGTTCGGGCAGTGAAAATTTCCCCTGCCGCTGTGGTCAGGCGTACCTGTCCGTAGGGCTCGCCATGACGGAATGTCGCTTCGATCGAGCTGCCGTTGGGATTCTTCAGCAAGCCCTTACCGTGGAACTTTCCTTCAATGTATTCGCCCTCGTATTTCTTGCCGCTGGCGAAGACCTCTGCCCCGGTGCCATGGAAGGCGCCGTTGGAAAATTCGCCTTCGTAATGGCGACCGTCGGGGTAGGTGAGTGTGCCGGTGCCATGAAATTCGTCGTTCCGGAAGCCGCCGACGTAGAGCATGCCATCCGCGGTGGTCAGGGAACCGTGGCCATTAAGCTGTCCGTCCTTCCAGTGGCCGGTCAGTATGTCGCCGTTTGCCAGTGTAAGCGTGCCTTTGCCGTTAAACTGGTTGTCCCGGAATTCGCCGGAATAGCGCGAGCCGTCGGCACTGCGCCATTCACCGTCGCCCTCGCGGTTGCCTGCAGACCAGCCTCCCTCGTAACGGCCACCGTCGGGATACCACGCGGTGCCCTGGCCGTGGAATTCACCATCCACGAAATGCCCCTCGTAGCGCAGTCCATCGTTGTCCTGGTAGGTGCCATCACCGGTCTTCACGCCACCGATCCAGATCCCGTCACGGAAATTCACCGTGGTCAGAGCCTCCAGTTCGCCCACCAGAGTCACCTCATTGCCGGCTTTCAGGGCAATGGAGCGGTTCCAGGGTTTGAAACCTGGCTTGGTGATGGTGACCTCGTAGCGGCCCGGGTCCAGCTCAAGATCCAGGCGGGTCGCGCCATATTCCTTGCCGTTGATGGTGACCTGATCGCCGACAACGTTTGAGCGTAGTACCAGCAGCGCCTGCGTCGGTGGCTGGGGTTCCTGCTGTTTTTCCGGTTGTTGCGGATTTGCCGGGGCGGTGTCTGTTCTCGTTGCCAATACCGATGGCGGTTCAGCTACCGCCAGAACCTCCGGGTTCTCCGGCATGGATGGCACGGTAAACGGAGTGGCTTCCACCACGGGTGGGCGCGACTCCCGGGCAGCCTGTTTGGTTCTGGCGGATGCCTCCGGAACAGGCTCTGGGGCCGGCTCGGGCTCGGTAGTAATAGAGGCAACAGCTTGATCCGTCGAGGGTGGTTCGAAGGCTTCTGTTATCTGAAGGTCATCCCGAACCGAGGCAAACCCGGCGGTTACCAGCAGCATGAGCGCCAGGGCATTGACGAACAGAAGCGGTCTGAAATCGACCATGACGGAACCTCTTGATCCTGCATTCTTGGAATTCTGTCTACCGGTTCATCTTACCCAGTGAGTGCAACGCTATGTAACAGAAAGTGACGGGGAGTTACCGAGAATGCAGGCCAAATCACACTTTATCCGGAAGCTGATCATGGTTGAGCTGCTCCCATGATCTCATGTACACGTCGGCTTCGTATTGATAAGGCGATTTGAAAGGGGTTAGCACGAAATCGAAGACGAGAAAGAAAAACCCGATAGAAGCCCACGCGATGGCCAGGGTGCTAATGGTCGTTGCCTGTACCTCCGGGTTCGAGTCGACGAAATTCTGTAACACCGGAATCAGATCCGATGCCATCGCAACCGGGTTGAAGCTGGCCATCACCAGTGGCACCCAGAAGGCGATGAAGATCGGGAAGAATCCGAATGACCAGAGCAATCGGCGGAGCAGATAAAGGGCAACTTCCCGCCAGAAGCGCTGTCTGACTTCCGGTACTTTCCGGATCCGCTCGAGGTACCGCCGACGTTCTGCCCAGTAGGCGGCTACTTCCGGGGCCTCAACGGCCTTTGATTGAGGTGCAGGTGTTGTCATGTACGGCGCGGTACCCTATAGCTTCTGGAGTGATGCATGATAAGCGATACTACGTGTTACCCTACAATTCTCCAATTGTTTAAAGACAGGATAGTTTGAATGGCTGCAGTGATCGACAACGCAACTCATCCGGCCTTTGAGAAACTTCGCAGTCACCGGATCGATACACTCAATCTCGAGGTCGAGGAGTATCGTCACAAGAAGACTGGCGCCCGCCATCTGCATCTGGCAGCCGACAACGACGAAAACGTGTTTTTCGTTGCCCTGCGTACCTTCCCGATGGATTCCACCGGGGTGGCGCATATTCTGGAACACACGGCATTGTGTGGCAGCGAGCGTTTCCCGGTTCGTGATCCGTTCTTCATGATGATTCGGCGGTCACTGAACACGTTCATGAACGCTTTCACCAGCAGCGACTGGACGGCCTATCCCTTCGCCAGCATAAACCGAAAGGATTTCGACAACCTTCTGTCGGTTTACCTGGATTGTGTATTTTTCTCCAAGCTCGATCCGCTGGATTTTGCGCAGGAAGGTCATCGCCTTGAGTTCGATAAGCCGGAAGATCCGTCCACCGACCTGGTTTATCGGGGTGTTGTCTACAACGAGATGAAAGGCGCCATGAGTTCGCCCACGTCCCAGCTGTGGCAGAACCTCAGCAGCCACCTTTTCCCGACCACGACCTATCACTACAACAGCGGTGGCGAGCCCGACCACATCGTGGATCTGAGCTACGACGACCTGCTGCAGTTCTACCGCCACCACTATCACCCCAGCAACGCGATATTTGCCACCTACGGCGATATCCCGGCTCATGAGCATCATGAGAAGTTTGAAGAGCTGGCGCTGAAACGGTTCGACCGGCTGGACATCGATCTTCCGGTTCGCGACGAGAAGCGCATGTTCGCCCCGGTCAGGGTAGAGCAGGGCTATGCGGTCAACGAAGGCGAGGGGACCGACAACAAGACTCACATCGTTGTGGGCTGGTTGCTGGGCCACAGTTTTGATTTGCAGGAGAACCTGGAGGGTCAACTGCTCTCTGCGGTACTGCTGGAAAACAGTGCCTCACCACTGATGCGAGCCCTGGAAACCACGGATCTTGGTCATGCACCTTCGCCCATGTGTGGTCTGGAAGACTCCAACCGTGAAATGACCTTTGTTTGCGGCATCGAAGGCAGCGAGCCGGACAAGCACAAGGATCTGGAAGCCCTGCTCGAGTCCACGCTGCTCAAGGTCGTGGAGGAGGGCGTCAGCCAGGGACGTCTGGAAGCCATCCTGCATCAGCTCGAACTGCACCAGCGGGAAATTGCTGGTGACCAGTTCCCGTACGGCCTGCAGCTGATCATGAGTGCCATTGCACCCATGGTGCACGGCGGTGATCCGGTTGAATTGCTGGATCTGGAGCCGGTCCTGGCAACGCTCCGGGAGAAAATCCGGGACCCGCAATACGTGCCGGATCTGATCCGCCGCAAGCTTCTTGAGAACCCGCACCGGGTCACCCTGACCCTGCGGCCGGATGAAAAGCTCGAGTCCCGCCGGCAGGAAGCCATCCGTGAAGCGCTGGCCCGTCGCAAGGCCGAGCTTACCGATGACGAGGTCCGGATGATTGTCGACCGGGCCAGGGCGCTGGAAGAACGCCAGATGCAGAAGGACGATGACTCCATTCTGCCAAAGGTGGATCTGTCAGACGTGCCTCTGCAGATGCCAGAGCCGGAAGGGCGTTATGACGGCGACATTTCGGCAACCGTTTATGCCCGTGGTACCAACGGTCTGGTTTACGAGCAGATTGTTGTCCCGGTGCCGGCGCTGACCGAAGAGGAGCTGCTTCTGGTGCCTTACTACACCACGCTGATTTCCGAAGTGGGTTGTGGTGATCTGGACTACCTGCAAATGCAGGATCGTATCTCTGCGGAGTCTGGTGGTATCGGCGCAGCGTTCAGCGCCAAAGGCCGGATTGATGACGTTCAGGCGCTGTCCGGTTACATCATCTTCAACGGCAAGGCTCTGGCCCGTAATCGCAGTGAGTTGACCCGTCTTCTACGGGATGTCTACACCAGTGCCCGCTTCGATGAGAAAGAGCGAATCCGGGAGATCATTGCGCAGATCCGGGCCCGTCGCGAGCAGGCCGTAACCGGCAGTGGCCATGCACTGGCCATGGGCGCGGCTTCACAGGGTATGAGTCCGGGTGCCTGGCTTTCTTTCCGGCTGGGTGGTCTTGCCGGTATTCGCGGCACCAAGCAGCTCGATCAGGCCCTGAAGGATCCAGAGGAATTGACGGCGCTCTGTGACAAGCTTTCTGCATTGCACGAGAAAATCGGCAAGCAGGGTCGGGAGTTCCTGGTGATTGGTGAAGAGGATCAGCTCCCGGCGATGGTTGATGATCTGAAATCCTGCTGGCGTGATGCCTCTGGAGCGGGCATTGCAGGCTGGAAAATGGAACCGGTCAATTACACTACCCGTGAGGCGTGGCTGACTTCTACCCAGGTTAACTTCTGCTCCAAGGCCTACAGCACTGTCGCTGTGGATCATCCCGATGCGGCGGCACTGACCGTGCTGGGTGGTTTCTTGCGTAACGGTTATCTGCACCGAGCCATTCGGGAGAAGGGTGGCGCTTACGGTGGCGGCGCCGGGCAGGACAGCGTGAATGGCACGTTCCGGTTCTTCTCCTACCGTGATCCGCGCCTGGAGGAAACGCTGGACGATTTCGACGCGGCCCTTGCGTGGCTTCAGGACAATGACCACGACTATCAGGAGCTTGAAGAGTCGATTCTTGGTGTAATTGGTCAACTCGACAGGCCCAGATCGCCTGCGGGCGCTGCTCGCCATGCTTTTCACAACAAGCTGTTTGGGCGAAGTCCGGAGCAGCGTGCCAGGTTCCGGGAGCGGGTGCTGTCCGTCACCCTGGACGACCTGAAGCGTGTGGCCAGAACCTGGCTGGTGCCGGAGAAAGCCAGTACGGCCGTGGTAACCAGTCCGGAAAACCGGGCCAGGGCCGAGAAGCTTGGCCTGAACATTCAGGAACTGTAAAGCCAAAACAAAAGAGGCCAGATGAAGTGTTCATCTGGCCTCTTTCTTATTCTGCCCCGATGACGCCCTCCAGCCGTCTGTACCCCTAGCGTTGGCGCTTCAGACCGGTTGTCACCATGATTCGGGTGGAGATCTCCTCAACCGAATAGGCGGTGGTATTCAGGTACGGAATCCGCTCACGCCGATACATCAACTCGATTTCCTCGATCTCGTGCATGCACTGCTTGATGGATGAGTAGCGAGAGTTTGGCTTGCGTTCGTTGCGGATGGTTGCCAGCCGCTCCGGCTCGATAGTCAGCCCGAAAATTTTCTCTTTATAGGGTTTCAGGGCTTTCGGGATCTGCTGGTCTGCCAGGTCTTCTTCGGTAATCGGATAGTTTGCCGCTTTCACGCCATACTGCAGCGCCAGATAGAGACAGGTGGGGGTTTTCCCGCTTCGGGAGGCGCCAACGAGGATCAGGTCTGCTTCGTCGTAATGCCGGGTGCGTGCGCCATCGTCATTATCCAGCGCGAAATTGACGGCATTGATCCGGCGTTCATAGCTGCCTTCATTGTTGATGGCATGGGATTTACCGACGGTATAGGAAGAGGAAGACTGGAGTTCCTGTTCCAGGGGGCTGAGAAACGTACCGAAGATGTCCACCATGAAACCCTCGGCGGTGGCGATGATTTCCCGGATATCGCTGTTTACAATGGTGTCGAACACCAGCGGCCGTGCGCCGTCTGTCTCGGCCGCCTTGTTGATCCGTTTGACCATTTCCCGGGCTTTTTCTTCGTCCGCAATGTAGGGAACAGTAACCCGTTCAAACTCGATCTTTTCGAACTGGGCCAGAAGGCTGTGCCCGAGAGCCTCGGCTGTCAGGCCGGTGCCATCAGAAATGAAAAAAGCAGTGCGTTTCATGCTGTATTGTCCGGTTCCTTGGTTCTTGATTCCTGGCTCGGTGGCCTAGGTAATTTCCGCAGGTTACAGTATCATACACGCCAAGTTCGAGACTCCGCAGTGGATATTGTCTGCTTTTACCGCTTGATACCGCTGGCCCGATTTTGCTCTTAGCTTCACAGACTCAAGGGAGACATGCTTTGGAAGATTACATTATCTGGTTTGATCACCTGGGAATGTCCGATGTCGATCGGGTAGGCGGCAAGAACGCCTCACTCGGCGAAATGATCAGTAATCTCGCCAACGCAGGTGTTACCGTTCCAGGTGGCTTTGCCACAACAGCGCACGCCTATCGCGAATTCCTCGCTACTGACGGACTGAAAGAGCGTATCGACAACGCTCTCGATGCTCTGGACATCAACGACGTCAACGAACTGGCCCGGGTTGGTGCCCAGATCCGTCAATGGATCATTGAAACGCCATTTCCGGATGTCCTGGAGAACGCCTTGAAGGAATCGTTCGCCACCCTGCAGGATGGCAACGAACACATGGCGGTTGCGGTACGTTCCTCTGCAACGGCGGAAGATCTCCCGGATGCCTCCTTTGCAGGCCAGCAGGAAACCTTCCTGAACGTGGTGGGGCTGCAACAGGTGCGCACCTCGGTCAAGGAAGTGTTTGCGTCGCTGTTCAATGACCGCGCTATTTCCTACCGCGTCCACCACGGCTTTGACCACAAGATGGTCGCGCTCTCAGCTGGTATCCAGAAAATGGTGCGCAGTGAGACGGCGGCCAGTGGCGTTATGTTCACCCTCGACACAGAATCCGGCTTCCGTGACGTGGTATTTGTAACTGCCTCTTACGGTCTGGGTGAGACCGTCGTTCAGGGTGCTGTAAACCCTGATGAATTCTACGTACACAAGCCTACTCTCGAAGCCAGTCGGCCGGCCGTCCTGCGTCGCAATCTGGGCAGCAAGGCCATCAAGATGGTCTACCACACCAAGCCCGGTGAAGGTGAATTCGTTGAAACAGTGAAGGTGGAGCAGGAAGACCGCAACCGCTTCTGCATCACTGACGCCGAGGTGGAAGACCTGGCACGTCAGGCGATGATTATCGAGAAGCACTACCAGCGACCGATGGACATCGAGTGGGCGAAGGACGGCGACGACGGCAAGATCTACATCGTTCAGGCGCGCCCTGAGACGGTGAAAAGCCGTGCGTCTGCCAATGTGATGGAGCGCTACCTGCTTAAAGAAACCGGCAAGGTGCTGGTGGAAGGCCGGAGCATCGGCCACAAGATCGGCAGTGGCCCGGTGAAGATCATCACCAGCATCAAGGAAATGGACCGGGTGCAGGCCGGCGATGTGTTGGTTACCGACATGACCGACCCGGATTGGGAGCCGGTGATGAAAAGGGCTTCCGCCATTGTTACCGACCGCGGTGGTCGTACCTGCCACGCGGCCATTATTGCCCGCGAGCTGGGCATTCCGGCCGTGGTCGGATGCGGCGATGCCACGGAGTTGCTGACCGACGCACAGGAAGTGACCGTCTCCTGCGCCGAGGGCGATACCGGCATGATCTACGAGGGCTCCCTGGATTTCGAGCTGCGGGAAAATACCGTGGACTCCATGCCGAACATCCCGTTCAAGATCATGATGAACGTCGGCAACCCAGACCGGGCTTTTGATTTCCAGGCGTTGCCGAATGAAGGTGTTGGTTTGGCACGGCTTGAGTTCATTATTAACCGGATGATCGGTGTTCATCCCAAGGCACTGCTGAACTTTGATGGACTGCCCCGGGATATCAAGCAGACCGTTGAGAAACGCATCTCCGGTTACAGCTCGCCGGTGGATTTCTATGTCGACAAGCTGGTTGAGGGCATCTCTACCCTGGCAGCGGCGTTCGCGCCCAAGAAAGTGATCGTGCGGTTGTCGGACTTCAAATCCAACGAATACGCCAACCTGATCGGCGGCACTCTGTACGAGCCGGATGAAGAAAACCCGATGCTCGGTTTCCGGGGTGCATCGCGCTATATCTCCGATACCTTCCGGGACTGCTTTGAGCTGGAATGCCGTGCCCTGAAAAAGGTGCGTAACGAGATGGGGCTGACCAATGTGGAAGTGATGGTCCCGTTCGTGCGTACCGTGGGTGAAGCGGAACAGGTAGTGAACCTGCTGGCGGAGAACGGGCTCAAGCGTGGTGACAACGGTCTTCGGGTCATCATGATGTGTGAGTTGCCGGCCAATGCCCTGCTGGCGGATCAGTTCCTGGAGCACTTTGACGGCTTCTCCATCGGCTCCAACGATCTGACTCAGCTGACCCTGGGTCTGGACCGGGATTCGGGCATCATCGCGCACCTCTTCGATGAGCGGAACGATGCGGTCAAGGCGCTGCTTTCCAACGCCATTCAGGCGTGCAAGAAGGCCGGCAAATACATCGGTATCTGCGGGCAGGGGCCATCGGATCATCCGGATCTCGCCAAGTGGCTGATGGATCAGGGCATTGATACGGTGTCACTGAACCCCGATTCGGTACTGGACACCTGGTTCTTCCTGGCCGACGAAAAAATCGACTGAGTTTATTTCCAGGATAAGGAGAGCGACAACGTGACGACGATAATTACCCCGGACCTGTGTGACGAATTTCCGGAAGTGCTGGTTGTAGAGCCCGGCTTCAATAACTACGGTGGCAACAAGGCATTTGGCGGTGAGATTGTGACCGTGAAGTGTTTTGAAGATAACTCTGTGGTGAAAGAGCAGGTTGGCCAGCCCGGGAACGGTCGCGTGATGGTCGTGGATGGTGGCGCTTCAAAGCGCCATGCGCTATTGGGCGACATGCTCGCGGAGAAGGCTGCGAGCAACGGCTGGGCGGGCCTGATCATCTATGGTTGCGTGCGCGACGTGGATGAGATTGGCAACACCGCCCTGGGTGTGCAGGCCCTTGGCACCCATCCGAGAAAGAGTGAAAAGCGTGGCCTGGGCGACCTGAATGTGCCGGTCACCTTCCACGGCGTTACCTTCCATCCCGGACACTACGTCTACGCCGACAACAACGGCATCATTGTTTCTGAGAAGCCTCTGGTTTGAGGCTTTTCGAGGCAGAGACAAAAACGGCGGCCAATGGCCGCCGTTTTTCGTTCAGCGAGTGACTTCGCTGATATTCGTTCCAAGGAGGAACCCGTCTCCTTCCGGTTCGCAGCGAATGACTTCGCAGACAGTCTCCAGCGGCGGAAACTGATCACTGCTGGAGTGAAGAACCGTGTGAAGTTCCTCGCCAACGTTCACGGCCTGCTCAACGTAGAGTTGCATGCCGGTCGCGCTCAGATCACGGCAGATCCCTTTGAAGCGGTTGCCCTGGCTGTCGCTGATCTCAATCTCCGAGTTCACCTGCATACGGTGGAAATCGCGTTTCTCCGAATAATCCTTCATGGCATCAGGCCCAGTTGTCGGTTTTTCTTGTTGGTTTGAGCATTGGAATGATCAGTGCCAGCAAAACGCCACCGAGAACGAGGCCCGCGCCCAGCAACATGAAATCGTATTCCTTGCTGGCTTCCAGACGTTCGTTTTCAGCCGTGAGCACTTCAAGGTCGTTGCGAATCTTCTGGTTCTCTTCCCGCAGCTCGCGGTTTCGACGTTCCAGATTGATGGAATCGGCGGCGATACTCTTGATCCGCTGAAGCTCTTCCTGGAGCTCCTGTGAACGGTCAGAAAGCGAGGCTTCGGAGCTTTCCAGCGCGTTGCGCTCAGTGACGACGTTAGACAGCTGCTCTTTTACCTGGGCGAGTTCAGCGCGCGTTTCTTCCAACTGACGGTTGGCCGTACGCAGGCGATCTGCAGCAATGGGTGTCTCGCTCAGGTATTGACTGGAAACCCAGCCCTCGGTGCCCTTGGGAGTGCGAACGAGGGTGTATCCGGAATCGGAGGCCTCGATGACTTCCAGCGGCGTGCCACTGGGAACCGCGTTTTCAATGATTCGGAACTGGGAACCTGCGCCTGACCTCACTGGCAGGTACAACTGGTCGTCAACCCAGACAGTCTTTGCCTGGGCAACAGCAATGGAGGACACTGCGAACAACACACTGATTGCTAGACGAAAAAGCGTCACTGGTTACGTTCCCTGAAATTCTGCGGTTGAAATCTGAGTCTGATTAAAAGCGCAATTTTGTCACAGATGCCCCGCCGTGCAAGCGTGCCATCATTACAATAAACTCATGGGCCCCCAAGGCCCGCTCACGGGAGGACGGCTTTGAAAGGCTTTACCACAACCTTGTCATAAACGCCTGCCTCCACATAAGGGTCGGCATCCGCCCAGGCCTGGGCCGCTTCCAGAGAGTCAAATTCCGCGATTACCAGACTACCGGTAAAGCCGGCATCGCCGGGCTCTGGAGTATCCAGCGCCGGATGAGGGCCAGCGACAAGTAATCGGCCCTCGGCTTTCAGGGCCTGAAGCCGGTCGATGTGAGCCGGACGCGCAGACTGGCGCAACGGCAGGCTGTTCTCGACATCTTCACTGATAATGGCGTAGTACATTCAGCTCTCCGAACAGGTTTTCAAAGACAGGATAGTTGATCAGACAATCAGCGGTCGTGTCGTGCAAGGGTTGGCTGGTACACTGTTAAACCCTGGCAAGCCGCCAGTTATCTGAAGATTCAGGATATTTTGTGACTATACCGCAAGACCCGCATTTGTGCATTGATCTGCATTGCCACAGCACGGCTTCCGATGGCGCGCTATCACCGGCGGCACTGGTCGAGCGCGCTGCCGGTCGGGGGGTTACCCACCTGGCCCTTACTGACCACGACACGATCGCTGGCCTTGCCGAAGCCGAGGCGGCTGCGCAGGCGCAGGGTATCATCCTGATTCCCGGGGTTGAGCTTTCCTGCCTCTGGAAAAGCCGGACCATCCACATCGTCGGTCTGGATTTTGATCCCGGGCAGGCCGGTTTCAGGCAGGCGCTGGAGCAGCAGAACGAGAATCGCTGGGCTCGTGCCCGCATGATCGCGGACCGCCTGGGTAAGCTTGGTGTTGATGGCCTTCTCGATAAGGCCTCCGAGGCTGCCGGTGGCGACGTGCCTGGACGGCCACATTTTGCACAGGTTCTGACAGAGGCTGGCGTTGTTCGTAATGCTGCCCAGGCATTCAAGCGATATCTGGGTAACGGTAAGCCCGGTGATGTAAAAGCTTTCTGGCCGGAGCTTCCAGAAGTCGTGCGCTGGATCACCGAGGCAGGTGGCGTTGCGGTTCTTGCCCATCCCCGAAAATACCAGCTTACGGCAACCAAACTCAGGGAGCTGACCGCGGATTTCCGAAGGGCAGGGGGGCAGGCAATTGAAGTGTCCACTTCAGGTCAATCCAGTGGTGATCTGGGGTTTCTTGCAGAGCTTTGTCGGAAAGAGAAATTGCTGGCATCCCAGGGCAGTGATTTTCACTTTCCCGGCGCTCCCTGGTGTGAGCTTGGCCGCATCATGAAAATGCCAGACGGGCTTGAGCCGGTCTGGCATTCGTTCAGACAACCTGTTCCGGGTGCGGCGCCGCCTTAATCCGGCGCATGGAACAGCAGGTACAGATCCGTCAGTGAGTCCGGGATGGCGTCGGCCATCTGCCGGGATAGCTTTTCACTGTTGCGAACCTTCTGGAAGTCCTCGTCATCGAACAGTCCTGAGAGTGTCAGCATAGGCACCATCAGGTCCGCCGCTTCTTCTTCGCTGGCTGCTTCGAGCCACTCTTCTTCGTGTTCCAGAAAGGTGTCCACGAACCCGGCGCACCAGTTTTCCAGCGCGTTCATGGGGTCGCCATCCTCCGGCTCCGGCAGTTCCAGAGACTGCCCCATGTCCAGGGAGTGGGCCATGTCATTGGCCAGCTGGGTCGAGCAGCGCCTGAACACCTCGGGAATCCCGGTGTCGGGCACCTGATCGGTGCCCGTGGCGAGGCGGAAGATTTCTTCCGCGCTCAGTTCAGCCGGGCCGACGACGCTGGCGCAGACCACCCCATGGAAACCGAAGAAATCCAGGGCTTCATCGCCCCAGGGCTCGGCAAAGAGGATGTCTTCCAGCGCTTCTATGTCGGAGTTCGATAGCATCAGTTAGTTACTCCCGGCCTTTTTGGCCTCTTCCGCGGCCTTCTGGCGCTTGCGGACTTCTCTTGGATCATTGTAAGCGCGGCCCGGTGTTACAGGAACGTCGACTGCCGGGGCATCGGCAGGCGTGTCCTTGGCTGTTGCCTCCGGAGCGGAAGGCGTCTCTTCCTTCACTGGCTCTGCGGTTTTGGGCTCAACTTTTTCGGGCTCGGCTTTCTTGGGCTCGGCCTTTTCGGGGCTGGCCTGCGCTGCTTCAGGCTGCTTTGGCTCCGGTTGAGCCTCGGGAGCCTTACGCTCTGGTGCTACCTTCTCCTCCGCTGGCTTTTCAGCCTTCTCGGGTTGTGGTGCCTCCTCCGGTTCTGCCTTGGCGGCTGGCGCTTCCTTGGGCTTCGCCGGCTGCTTCTTCGCCCGCGGCGCTTGTTCGCCGTCGGCTGTGGCCCTGGACTCCGGCTTTGGCCTCGGAGCTGCCTCTTTTTTCTCGGGAGCCTGGTCAGTCACCGGCGTTGGCTCATCAGTGGCCGCGGTGCTCTTGGCAGGCTCTTTGTCTGTGGCTGCGCCTTGCGCCTGCCCGGTAACGTTTTCGCTCTTTTCCTCAGGCTTCTCAGGGGGTTCGGAGCTTTGTTCAGCCTTGGCGGGCTCGGCTTTTTCAGGTTTCGCTTGGACAGCTTCCTGCTTTTCAACCGGGCTCTCTGCGGCGGGTTTTGTTTCCGCTGCCGGTTTCGCTTCCGGCTTGCTCTCCGACGGCGCTTTGTCTGCGGATGCCTTCTCGGGCTTCTGCTCTTTTGCCGGTTCTTTCTGAGCAGCTTCCGGTTTCGGTGCTTCGCTGGCTGCCGGCGCAGTCTCGGCCCTTGTTTCGGGCTTGTCAGACGCTTTGTTGACTGTTTCCTTTACCTGCTCGGCTTTCACCTCGGGCTTGGCATCGTCACGACCGTTTTCCGGCTGCGTGTCCTTCTGATGCTTCTCGCTACGAGCGGCTTTTCGATCAGCCGGAGCGGACGCCGGTGCATCAGACGGAGAGCCGTCGCGGTTGCGCTGGCGACGTGGCTTTCTGCGTTTCTCTTCTGAACCGGTCTTGTCCGCTGGACCGGACTTGGCTGCATTATCCTGCTGGCCCTGATCCTTCTGGTCCTTCTGCTCGCGATTATCCTTCGGGTCGCGCTGGGGCCTGTTGCGGCCGCGGCCCTGGTTGTCGCGACGGTTGTCACGACGATTTTCAGAGCCTTTGTTATCGGCGCTCTTGTTGTCGCCTCCGCGATTATCCTGGCCTTTGTTTTCGGATGCCTGGCGATTCTGGTTGCCACGGTTCTGGTCGTCGTTGCGGTTGCGGCCGCGGCCACGGTTGTCGTCACCACGGCCCTGCTGGCCGCCCTGGCGACGTTCGTTGCCACTGCGGTTGCCACCTGCACGCTGGTCATCACCGCGGGCTACCCGGGATTTGCGACGGTCCTGACGGCCCTGGTTGCGACGATCTTCGCGCTGGCTCTGGCTCTGCTCGCGATTCTCGACTTTCTGTTCTTCCTCGCCACTAAAGAAGCCAGCGATCTTGCGTCCCAGCCGGCGGAAGAGGCCTTCTTCCTGTTCAGTGGTTTCATCAGCCTTCGGTGCGGCCGGGGCAGGCGCGGGTGCGGGTGCGCTCGGCCGGATCGCTTTTACCGCAGCCTGCTCGCGTACCGGCTTCTCAGGGGTGGGCGCCTCGAAGATTTCTTCTTCACGCTCGCTGTACTCCTGGGCCACCTGATGGCTGGAAATGTGCTCGGGCGTTGTTTCATCCTGACGCATCCGGATGATTTCGAAATGCGGTGTCTCCATATGCGGAACCGGCACCACGACAACGCTCACTTCCTGGCGGGCTTCAATGTCGGCCAGCTGCTTGCGCTTCTCGTTGAGCAGGAAAGTGGCGACGGAAACCGGCACAACGGCTCGTACTTCGCCGGTCTTGTCCTTTGACGATTCCTCGTAGATCAGGCGCATGATGCTCAGGGCGAGGGACTCGATGCCACGAATAGTGCCCTGACCTTCACATCGGGGGCACACTTCGCTGCGTGTCTCTCCCAGGGAGGGGCGCAGGCGCTGACGGGACATTTCCAGCAGGCCGAAGCGGGAGATCTTGCCCACCTGAACCCGGGCCCGGTCGATTTCCAGGGCCTCACGCATCTTCTGTTCAACTTCCCGCTGATGCTTCGCAGGCGTCATGTCGATAAAGTCGATGACAATCAGACCGCCCATGTCACGCAGGCGCAACTGGCGGGCGATTTCCTCTGCCGCTTCCAGGTTGGTCTGGAGCGCGGTTTCCTCGATATCCTGGCCTTTCGTGGCGCGGGAAGAGTTGATGTCGATGGAAACCAGGGCCTCGGTCGGATCAATCACGATGGAGCCGCCGGAGGGCAGTTTCACTTCCCGCTGGAAGGCGGTCTCGATCTGGCCTTCGATCTGGTACCGGCTGAACAGCGGGATTTCATCCTTGTACAGCTTGATCTTGTTTTCGAAGGTGGGCATGACCGCACGAACGAAATTCAGGACGTCCTCATAGACGCCATTGGCGTCAATCAGAACCTCGCCGATGTCCTGGCGAAGGTAGTCACGAACCGCACGGATGATAACGTTGCTTTCCTGGTGAATCAGGAAGGGGGCCTTGCGCTCGCCGGCGGCCTGAGTGATGGCCTCCCAGAATTGCACCAGATAGTCCAGATCCCACTGGAGTTCTTCAGTGGTACGGCCGATGCCGGCGGTACGAACGATGATGCCCATGGATTTCGGCACCTGAACATCGTTCATCGCTTCTTTGAGCTGCGCCCGCTCATCGCCCTCTATGCGACGGGAGATGCCGCCAGCACGGGGGTTGTTGGGCATGAGCACCAGGTAGCGACCTGCCAGGGAGATAAACGTGGTCAGGGCTGCGCCCTTATTGCCACGCTCTTCCTTATCGACCTGCACAATGACTTCCTGGCCTTCGGAAACAACGTCCTTGATGTTGATTTTGCCTTCGATCTGGCCGGGCGACTTCTTGAAGTATTCCTTGGAAATTTCCTTCAACGGCAGAAAACCGTGGCGCTCGGCGCCGAAATCCACAAACGCGGCCTCGAGACTGGGCTCGACCCGGGTAATGCGGCCCTTGTAGATATTGGCTTTCTTCTGCTCGCGGGAGCTGGATTCGATATCAAGGTCGAATAGACGCTGGCCGTCAACCAGGGCGACGCGCAACTCTTCGGGATGAGTTGCATTGATAAGCATTCTTTTCATGGAAAGAAAGAGTTCCTGTCGTTTAATTTGACAGAAAACCGTAGGGGATCGCATCAGCGAAGCAGGATGTGCGTGCCGCGGGCCCTGTTACATCAAGGGCGGACCGGCGGCCAGACGAATCAGACCCTTCTGGGGTTTGATCCTTTCGGTCTGAGACCAACGCCGACGATCCGGCTGCCTGTGGGCAGGGAGAGGTCGTTTAAGGTTCGTGTCTGTTGACGCATGTTATCCGTTTTCAGGTTCACTCAGGTGCCTGGGTCTCACGTCGTATTCGTATGCTGGACGGCCCGGCCCTGGGTGGCAGTGATTCTTCGCGATGTCGCCCGCGGTTTTCCGCGCGGTTTTTCTCTCTCCCGGGTACAGGATGCAGCCTTTCGAAGATCTGTCCTGGTCCTCCGGGAGCATTTCTCTCGCCGTTCCCGGTAGTGATTGGGTGCACGGCGTTCAAACTCTCGAATAGTGTCGGTATACTTCTGCCGCTCCGGCTTCTGACTTGAGTTGGTCAGGCCGTAGACAAACGGCAAAGCACGCCGGAATATAACAGTATTCATGCAGCCGTTCAATCCTGCAGTCACTCCAGTAGCCAAGGAACTTCATGTCTCGAAAGTCTGCGAGCAGAAAGCCAGCCCAACCGCGGCCCGAGAGGGCAAAAAAAGCCAGCAGTGCCGGCAGTGAGAGGCAGGCTGTTCGTGGAGAAGTCCGTCAGGGCGTCCAGTGGGTTACCGTGGACGAAGACAACGATGGTCAGAGGGTGGACAACTTCCTTCTTGCCCAGCTTCGCGGTGTGCCCAAGAGCATTATTTATCGTGTTATCCGCAAGGGCGAGGTTCGGGTCAATAAAGGGCGGGTCAAGCCGGATTCCCGTGTGAGAACTGGTGATCAGGTGCGTATCCCACCGATCACCCGAAAGGAGAAGCCTGATCAGGTGGCGCCCGGCTCCCGGGTGCAGGGCGTGATGGAATCCGCGGTTGTTTTCGAGAACGAGCAGATGCTGGTGGTCAACAAACCGTCCGGTATCGCCGTACACGGCGGCAGCGGCCTGAGTTTCGGGTTGATCGAGGTGCTTCGTTCCGCACGCCCGGCGGCAAAGTTTCTGGAGCTCGTTCACCGTCTGGATCGGGATACGTCCGGACTGATCATGGTGGCCAAGAAGCGGTCGGCGCTTCGGTACCTGCAGGATGAGCTGCGCCAGAAACGAATCCGCAAGCATTACCATGCGCTGGTCGCCGGCGACTGGCCGGCCAGCGTTGACCGGGTGGATGTGCCTCTGCTGCGCTACGAGATGCCCAATGGCGAGCGTCGGGTGAAAGTTGACGCTGCCGGCAAGGCCTCGCTGACGACATTCCGCTGCCTCGAGCATTACGCGGGCTACAGCCTTGTCGAGGCGTCGCCAATTACCGGTCGTACGCACCAGATCCGCGTGCACAGCGCCTGGGCCGGTCATCCGATTGCGGGTGACGACAAGTATATGGATGATGTCAGCCTCAAGGCGTTCCGGTCCATTGGCGGGCAACGGCTGATGCTGCATGCGCGGGCCCTGGAGTTTACCTTGCCGGTCTCGGGTGAGGCTATGCGCCTTGAGGCGCCTTACGACGATGCATTCAATGACGTGCTCAGGAAACTTTCCGGGCGTCTTAAAGGAAACGACCAATGAACGTCAGAGTAGTAATTTTTGACTGGGACGGGACCCTGGTGGACTCGGTTGAGCATATTGCTGACAGCCTGCATCAGGCGGCAACCGAGCTGGGCTTTCCCGCCCTGGAGCGTGAGGCGTACCGGGATATTATCGGGCTTGGCATGGTCGAGGCGTTGGAGAAGCTTTATCCCGGTATCAGTCGGGAAGAAATGAACAGGATTCGCGACGGATACGGGCGCTATTTCTTCAGCAAGGTGACAACGCCGCAAAACGTGTTTGACGGTATGGCCGACGTGGTCGCAGATCTGCGAGGATCCGGTCGCAGTTGTTCTGTGGCAACCGGCAAGAGTCGGCGCGGCCTGGACTTTGCGCTGGCTTCCAGCGGTCTTGGCGACCACTTCGAGATCACCCGTTGTGCCGATGAGACACGCTCCAAGCCCGATCCCGCCATGCTTGAAGAGATTCTTCGTTTCTATCGCATTGAGCCCGAAGAGGCGGTGATGATTGGCGATACCCGATACGATCTTGATATGGCCCGGCGTATCGGCATGCCCTCCATCGGCGTTGAGTGGGGTGTGCACAAGCGGGATGTGTTGGGTGAATATTCGCCCCATGCCATTGTTGAATCCGTGCCAGACCTCCGGCGGGTGCTGGGGCTGTAAACAGACCGAATTCATTGACGTTGCTGACAGGATGCGCACATGAGTGACTGGGAATCTGACAAGTCTGCCGATTGGGGTGACAAACCGGTGGAGCCTGAAAAAGAAAGTAAGCCGTTGTTCGGGCGCAAGTCACCGAAGCTTCCGCCCGAGTCCGGACGTGACTGGAAGCTCATCGAAAAACTCGTCATGTCGCTGCAGTCTGAGCAGCGCAAGAGCCGGCGCTGGGGTATCTTTTTCAAGTTCCTGACGTTTGGTTACCTGATTGCCTTGCTGTTTTTGATCAAGTTTCCCCTGGGCGATTCACTGGAGGGTGTAACCGGCAAGCACACGGCTCTGGTAGAAATAAACGGTCCGATCGCTGCCGACGAACTGGCCAGTGCAGACAATATTGTAGGTTCTCTGCGAACAGCCTTCGAAGAGCCAAACTCGGTAGCAGTGATTCTGCGCATCAACAGCCCGGGTGGCAGCCCGGTGCAGTCCGGGTATGTCTACGATGAGATCAAGCGCCTGCGGGAGGAATATCCCGAGAAAAAGGTCTACGCCGTGATCTCGGATATCGGCGCTTCAGGGGCCTATTACATTGCTGCGGCCGCGGATGAAATCTACGCCAATCGGGCCAGCCTTGTCGGCTCGATTGGGGTGGTGGCCGGTGGTTTCGGCTTTACCGAGGTTATGGAGAAGATCGGCGTGGATCGCCGTCTCTACACGGCCGGCGAGAACAAGGCGTTTCTTGATCCGTTTTCGCCGGAGCAGGAAGAGGAAGTCACGTTCTGGCAGAGTGTCCTCGAAAACACCCACCAGCAGTTTATCGAGGCGGTCAAGCAAGGGCGTGGTGATCGCCTGGCGGATGATGAGCGCCTGTTCAGCGGGCTGGTCTGGAGCGGCGAGCAGGCCGTTGAGCTTGGCCTGGCTGATGGGCTCGGCAGCGCATCACACGTTGCTCGGCAGATCATAGGTCAGGAGGAACTGGTGGACTACAGCCGTCGCAAATCACCGTTCCAGGATATTGTTGATCAGCTTGGTGTCGCCTTTGGCGAGGGTTTCGCCAGTCAACTGGTCGAGTCCCGGCTCGAGCTTCGGTAATGCCTTATGAGGCAGGCCGGTTTTCCAGCAGGGGATTCCGGCCCCATTGCCTCAGCAGATCGTTCAGGGCAATAAGGGGGAGGCCCACCAGGCTGTTCGGGTCCCGGCCGTCAAGGGCCTCGAACAGAGTAATGCCGAGGCCTTCCATCTTGAAGCTGCCGGCGCAGTCGTAAGGTTTCTCCCGCAATAGGTAGGCCTCTATCTCCTCATCAGCCAGTTCCCGGAACCTGACGTTAAACGGCTCGCAAAGGCTGTCGATTTTGCCGGAATCGGAGTCGAGCAGCGCCAGGCCTGTAAGAAATAGTACCCTGTGACCACTGCTCTGGCGTAACTGCTCTGTCGCCATTTCGTGGTTGCCGGGCTTGCTCAGTACCGAGCCGTCGGGCAGGCAGGCGACCTGGTCCGAGCCGATGATCCAGTGGCCGGGGAACCGGTCCGCCAATTCGCGGGCCTTGCTCTCGGCCAGACGTGTCGCCAGGGCCTCGCCGGTCTCGCCTTGATAGGGTGATTCGTCGATATCCGGGCTTGCGCAGGTGAACGGCAAGCCAAGCCGCTCCAGGAGCGCTCTCCGGTACGGTGATGAAGACGCCAGTAAAAGCGGTTTTGGGGGCATTGATCGAGTCCTTTAAGTACCTGGCCAGTGCATCTGTTGTGCGATTATCGTAAATTACACCTATCTGCACTGGAACCCCCGTGAAAAAGCAACGAAGTCTTTGACAGCGGCCGGCTGCGCCCCTAAAATTGCGCGCCTATGTCAAACGCGTCCAACGCCGAGTTGCCCAAATCTGTTGATCCTTACCGGTTAGGGGAACATAACAGCACACTGGAGGGAGTGATTCCCATCAGCGGGCTTGGCCGTTTTCGGGAATCCGTTCTCGGGTTTTCGGAAGGCGCTGCGTGCCGGGTCAAACTGTCTTTTTTTATGGATGGTGAGCGTCGTCGCGTTGTTTCGGGCGAGCTGGCGGCCCCGGTTGATCTGGAGTGTCAGCGGTGCATGGGCGCCATGAGCGTGACTCTGGTCTCCGAGTTCAAGCTGGGTCTTGTTACCAGTGACGAGCAGGCGCAACAGCTGCCGAAAGAACTCGAGCCGTTTTTGACCGATGATTTTACGGCGGACCTCTGGTCGATGGTGGAAGACGAGCTGTTGCTGGTTTTGCCGCCGTTTCCGCTGCACGAACGGGACCAGTGTCCTGCCCGGGAAGATCTGGAAGCCTACGAGCCTGACAGCTCCGGGGCAGAGCCGGTGAGAAAGTCGGGTGAGAATCCGTTCAGTGTCCTGGCGGATCTCAAGAAGACAAAGCATTAACCGGGCGTGGGTCGTCCCTCGGGAGACCGGCGCACATTTAACGAACAGACGTTACTTATTCAGCAATTCAAGTTTACGTTAACAGGTCAGGAGCATAATCATGGCTGTACAGCAAAACCGTAAGACCCGTTCCAAGCGTGGCATGCGCCGTTCACACGACGCCCTGAGCGCCGCTGCTCTGAGCACCGATGCGACTACTGGTGAAGTTCATCGTCGTCACCACGTGTCTCCGGACGGCTTCTACCGCGGCAAGCAGGTAATCGAAGCACGCGACGAGTAATCTCGTTGCCGCTATGCACCGTCCCGAATCGGATGGCAGAACGGTGAAGCCGGTCACCATCACGATTGATGCAATGAGTGGCGACCGCGGCGCTGCCGTCGTGGTTGCCGCATCGCTGCGAGCGGTGCGTGAAAACGAAGCCTTGAGCATCGTTCTGGTGGGAATCCGGAGCGAGCTCGAGGCTTTGTTGCGTGAGGGGCACGCCCGAATTCGCATTGTCGAGGCGGCAGACGTTGTTCGGATGAACGAGCGCCCCTCCCACGCTCTCCGCCACAAGAAAAACTCTTCCATGGCCATCGCCCTGAGTCTTGTCCGCGATGGCGAGGCCCAGGGCTGTGTCAGTGCCGGTAACACCGGTGCATTGATGGCGTTCGGACGCACCATTATCCGCATGTATCCGGGTATCGAGCGCCCGGCTATTGCCAAACTGATTCCCTCGCTCAGGGGGCGCTGTCACGTCCTTGATCTCGGCGCCAATGTCGACTCAACCGCCGAAAATCTCTATCAGTATGCCCTGATGGGGTCCCTGATGGCCTCTGCGATCTGCAGCCAGGCGGAACCAAGGGTCGCTCTTCTGAACGTCGGTGAGGAAGAGATAAAGGGCAATGAACAGGTGCGGCTGGCGTCTCATATGCTGGCCCAGTGCGATACCATCAACTACATCGGTTATGTGGAAGGTAGCGATCTGTTCCGGGACGTCGCCGATGTGGTCGTCTGTGATGGCTTTGTCGGCAATATAGCCCTGAAAACCGGCGAGGGTGTTGCCGGTCTCCTCATAGAGCTGATGGAACAGGCCTTCACACGAAATCTCTACGGCCGACTGGTCGGCCTGCTGGCCCGTCCGATTATCGGTCGGCTTCTGCAATTGATGGATCCTTCCCGACACAACGGTGCCAGTTTGCTCGGTCTCCAGGGCGTGGTGATCAAAAGTCATGGCAACGCCAATGAGCGGGCCATGTTGTCGGCCATTCGACAGGCCGTTCGGGAAGTTGAGCTGGAAGTACCCCGCCGTATCAACGAGCGTCTCGACGATCTCATGCTTTGAGTGCCTGAGACTAAAGTCTGTCCCGGTTTGGCCACGCATTCGCGGATAATTGGCCTAACTTGTACTATTGGCTAATCTCACGTAACCACCCAATGACGATAAGATCCCGCTTATGAAATCAGCCTTTATTTTTCCAGGACAAGGGTCGCAATCGGTGGGCATGCTTTCGGCTGCCGCTGAAGCCTGGCCCATCATCGACAGAACCTTTTCCGAAGCCTCCAATGTTCTCGGCTATGACCTCTGGGATCTCTGCCAGAAGGGGTCGGCGGAGGAATTGAATAAAACCATGGTGACGCAGCCTGCGCTCCTGACGGCCAGTATTGCCCTCTGGCGGCAGTGGTTTGTTGCCGGCGGTTCTTCTCCCGATTTTCTCGCCGGTCACAGTCTGGGAGAGTACAGCGCCCTGGTGGCGGCAGAGAGCCTCGATTTTGTTGAAGCGGTCAAGCTGGTTCGCCTGCGTGGTGAGCTCATGCAGGACGCTGTGCCGGCTGGAGAAGGGAAGATGGCAGCCATCCTTGGTCTTGAGGATGATGCCGTTGTGGCAGCCTGTCAGGATGCGGCACAGGGCGATGTGGTATCTGCGGTAAACTTCAATGCCCCTGGTCAGGTGGTTATTGCTGGCTCGGCAGCCGCAGTTGAACGGGCTATTGAAGCCTGCAAGGAAAAAGGCGCGAAGAAGGCCATGCCATTGCCTGTAAGCGTGCCATCCCATTGCGCACTTATGAAAGGCGCCGCGGAGGAACTGGCGAAAGCGTTGGAGGATGTTCGCTTTAATGATGCTGTCATCCCGGTTATACAAAATGTTAACGCTGCCGCCGAGACCGAATCCGCTACACTGAAGGCCAACCTTCTCAAGCAGCTTTATTCTCCGGTGCTCTGGACGGACTCTGTGCGTGCCCTCGTTTCCAATGATGTCGAAGTTGCAGTCGAGTGCGGCACTGGAAAAGTTTTGGCAGGGCTGGCCAAACGTATCGACCGGGCTTTGGCCGTTCACAGTATCGAAGACCCGGATTCGCTGGCGAAGGCGCTGGACGCTTTCGGTCAGTCCTGAAACGAAAGGGAGTTATTCATGTCTCTGGAAGGTAAAACCGCACTGGTCACCGGTGCTACCCGCGGTATTGGTCAGGCCATTGCCCGTGCGCTGGCCGCGCAGGGTGCCGAAGTTGTCGGAACAGCAACCAGTGAAGCCGGTGCAGAATCCATCACCAACGATCTCCAGTCGGCCGGTTACAAGGGTTACGGCATGGTCATGAACGTTGCAGACCCTGCCAGCATTGAAGCCGGTTTGAAGGAGCTGACGGAGAAATCGGGGGCTCCCCTGATTCTGGTCAACAATGCCGGCATTACCCGTGATAACCTCCTGATGCGGTTGAAAGATGATGACTGGGCCTCGGTTCTGGAAACCAATCTGTCCAGCGTCTATCGGACCAGCAAGGCCGTGCTTCGTGGCATGGCCAAGGCCAAATGGGGCCGGATTATCAATATCAGCTCCGTGGTTGCCGGTATGGGCAATGCGGGGCAGGGCAATTACTGCGCCGCCAAGGCCGGGGTTGAAGGGTTTACCCGAAGCCTGGCCAAGGAAATGTCGAACCGCGGTATCACTGCAAATTGCGTGGCTCCCGGATTTATTGACACGGATATGACAAAAAAACTGGACGACAAGCAGCGTGGGGCTATGCTGGAAATCATACCCGCGGGTCGTCTGGGTGAGCCGGAAGAAGTGGCAGCCGTGGTTGCCTTCCTGGCATCAGATGCAGCCGGATACGTGACGGGTGAAACCATCAACGTGAACGGCGGAATGTACATGGGATAAGCCCCTTTCGGGGTCTGTGCGCAACCCCTTGTCGCACAACATGTTTATCAGAATCCCTGCTTGTTTGCAGGTAGGGTTTAAACTAAACTGGCAGCACTAGAGTTGCTTGGTTGACACACAAAGTGAGGACATTATGAGTACAGTTGAAGAGCGCGTGAAGAAGATCGTTTGTGAACAGTTGGGCGTTAAAGAGTCCGAAGTTCAGAACTCATCTTCTTTTGTAGAGGATCTTGGCGCTGACTCACTGGACACCGTTGAGCTGGTTATGGCGCTGGAAGAGGAATTTGAAACCGAGATTCCAGATGAGGAAGCCGAGAAGCTGGCCAGTGTTCAGGACGCGATCGACTATATCGTCGCGCACACCTGATACTCTGCAATTAAGTAAGCCAGGCAAAAAGCCGTCCTTGTGAAACATCGAGGGACGGCTTTTTTATTGGCTGAATATCAGCTTCAATCTGCGTTCAGATTCATTCGGACAAGTTCAGGTGCAACAGGTTATGGCTAAACGGCGAGTTGTCATTACAGGTATGGGCATGCTGTCTCCAGTCGGCAATAGTGTGGCGTCGTCCTGGGAAGCTATTCAGGCTGGCCGGAGCGGGATTGGTATGATCGACCGCTTTGACGCGTCTGCCTATAACACAAGGATTGGAGGGGCTATCCGGGATCTGGATATGGAGCCCTATCTCTCCCCCAAGGACGCCAGAAAGCTCGATGCGTTTATTCACTATGGCCTGATTGCCGCCCAGCAGGCGGTGGACGACAGTGGCCTGGAATCGTTCGACAGACTTGACCGGGACCGCGTGGGTATTGCGATTGGCTCCGGCATCGGTGGCCTTGAGTACATTGAGAAAAGCGTTCTCACCATGGGCAAGTCCGGGCCCCGCAAGGTTTCTCCGTTTTTCGTGCCGGCGTCTGTCGTCAACATGATTTCCGGTAATGCAGCGATCCGCTTCGGCTATCGCGGTCCCAACATCGCCATTGTTACCGCCTGCACAACCGGAACCCATAATATCGGATACGCAGCCCGAACTATTGCCTACGGTGATGCAGAGGTCATGCTTGCCGGTGGCTCGGAAATGGCGACCACGCGGACCGGAATGGCTGCCTTTTCAGCCGCCCGCGCGCTGTCGACCCGAAACGATGAACCGGAAAAGGCCAGTCGGCCGTGGGATAAAGATCGCGATGGCTTTGTGCTCAGCGATGGTGCCGGTGTGGTAGTTCTGGAAGAGCTTGAGCATGCGAAGCAGAGAGGGGCCACCATATACGGCGAAGTCGTTGGCTTTGGTATGAGTGATGACGCCCATCACATTACTGCACCGCCGGAGAATGGTGAGGGCGCGGCCCGCTCCATGGTCAACGCTATCCGGGACGCCGGCCTGAAACCGGATGAAATCGACTATATCAATGCCCATGGCACATCTACACAGGTGGGCGATATTGCAGAAGTGGCGGCTGTACGGACGGTATATGGCAGCCATGCTGAAAAGCTGGCTATGAGCAGTACCAAATCCATGACCGGACACCTGCTTGGCGCCGCTGGTGCGGTAGAGGCAATCTTCTCCGTATTATCGATACGCGATGGCGTCTTGCCTCCAACCATCAATCTGGACAATCCCGATGAGGGGTGTGACCTGGATCTCGTTGCTCACAAGAGCCGACAGGCCGATGTGCGGGTAGCGCTCTCCAACTCATTTGGATTCGGCGGTACCAACGGAACCCTGATTTTCCGCCGTTACGAAGGCTGATCCTGGACGTGTTTCGTCTGTTCTGGGCCGATGAAAGCGGCCTCCCTGCTGATGACCGCGGTTTGGCCTACGGCGACGGGCTGTTTGAAACGATCCGCATGGTTGAGCAGAAAGGAGTCCTGCTTTCGCGACACCTTGAGCGCATGGTTCGTGATGCCGGTCGGTTGGGCATCGAGGTTTCGCGAAGGGATCTGGCGAACGTTTGTGTCCAGGCGGCGCAGCGCTTTGCCGGTCGATTCAGGGGGGAAGGCTGGATTCTCAAACTGACCCTGACCAGGGGCAGCGGTGGGCGGGGTTACCGGCCTGCTCCCGGGATGGAGCCAAACCTGCTGGTGTCGGCTTCACCGTTGCCTCCGATGCCGGATATTGCCGGAGAGGCCGTTGACTTCTCGAAAGTCCCCCTGTCTGTTAATCCTGTCTTGGCAGGTATCAAGTCTCTGAACCGGATCGAGCAGGTATTGGCCGCCGCTGAACTGGGGCCATCCCTTTTCGAGGTCATCATGGCTGATCACGGCGGCAATCTGGTGGAGGGTACCCGCACCAATCTTCTGCTCCGGCAAAGCGATGGCTGGGTGACACCGCCGGCATCCAGCCTTGCGGTTGCCGGCGTTCTCAGGCAATGGGTGCTTGAACGGCTGAGGCAACAGGGGGAAAGGGTGTCGGAGCGTCCGGTTGCTGTAGACGATGTCCTCGGTCCGGATTGCCATGGGCTATTTCTTCTGAATAGCGTTCTTGGGTTTGTTCCGGTTCGCACTATTGCCGGTCATGATTTGCCTGTCGATGGTGGACTTGCGACAATCTTCAATCCTCTCGAAACACTGGAATAAATCGTTTGTTCAAGAAGTTATTGCTTGCGTGTGTTTGTGCTGCTGTCCTGATCTCAGCGGGAACCGGTCTGTGGGTGTGGCAAGGCTTGAAAGGCCTTGAAAAGCCAGTCGAGTTCGAAGAGCCGCTGCTTTTTCAGGTTCCCCAGGGTGCGTCTTTCACGGAAGTGGCGGGTCGCCTTGAAGATGAAGGATTGGTCTCGGACCGGCTGTGGCTCAGGCTATATGGTCGCCTTGACCCTGGGCAGACCCGAATCAAGGCTGGCGAGTATGAATTCCTTGATGGCATGAGTCCCGTCGACATGATTGGCATCATGGTCTCCGGCGATACCAAGCACTGGTATGTGCAATTTATCGAGGGATGGACTTTTCAGGATATGAGGGCAGCACTGGCAAACGCCGAGCGATTGCAAAAGCTCACAGGCGAGTGGTCCAGTGAAAAGATCATGGCGGCTGTCGGTGCGGAAGGGGAGCATCCTGAGGGGCGGTTTTTCCCGGATACCTACGCCTTTACCAGCACCGAGTCCGATCTGGATCTTCTGAGGCGTGCCTTCAGCCGTATGGAATCAGTGCTGGCTGAGGAGTGGGCAGCACGGGAAGATGGGTTGCCCTATGAAAACCCCTATGAAGCTCTGATCATGGCCTCTATTGTGGAGCGCGAAACTGGCGCCCCGGAAGAGCGCGACCAGGTTGCAGGGGTATTTGTTCGCCGCCTCCAGAAGGGAATGCGCCTGCAAACCGATCCCACGGTTATTTATGGTATGGGCGATAGTTATCAGGGCCGTATCGGCCGTAAGGATCTGCGCACCTACACGCCCTACAACACATACAGAATCAATGGACTGCCCCCAACGCCCATCGCCCTGCCTGGCCGTGAATCCATTCACGCGACCCTGCATCCGGATGATGGAGATGCGCTCTATTTCGTTGCCCGTGGCGATGGTACCCACAAATTTTCACGCACACTGGCGGAACACCAGAAGGCTGTGCGTGAGTTTCAGCTTAACCGACGTGAGGATTACCGCTCCTCGGTTAAGCAGGGTGGAGAATGAGCATGAGAGGGCAATTCATTACGTTTGAAGGTACAGAAGGCGTTGGCAAGTCCACTCAGTTGGCGAATGCCGCCAGTACCCTCGAGAACCTCGGTGTGGATGTGTTGGTAACCCGTGAGCCTGGCGGCACCCCCATGGCCGAGCACATTCGCGAGCTGCTGCTGGCAACCCGGGATGAGGTGGTTCACGAAACCACGGAACTGCTGTTGATGTTTGCAGCCCGCGCCCAGCACTTACATACGAGAATCCTGCCGGCACTCGACGCTGGTCAGTGGGTGCTGTGCGACCGGTTCACCGATGCCACATTTGCCTATCAGGGAGGTGGGCGCGGTGTGTCGCAGGAGCGGATTGCATTGCTGGAAAACCTGGTTCAGGGTAACGTCCGTCCTGATCACGTGATATTGTTCGATGCGCCAGTGGAAACCGGAATGGCCAGAGCAAGGCGTCGGGGTGAACTGGACCGGTTTGAGCAGGAAGATCTGGAGTTTTTTCAGCGAATCAGAAATACCTACCTCGACCGTGCCAATGAGGCCCCGGATAGATATCATATTATCAACGCGGCGCGCCCACTGAATCAGGTTTCCGAGGAGGTTGTCCAGCTGCTTACCGGTTTATTGAGCCCGACTGGTCATGGCTGAGGCCAGCTTGGTAGTTTTGGAGGTTTAGCCTTCATTCGTGCACTTTTTGTAAGGTTCTGCTTTAATTGATGTACATTCTCAATTAAAGACTGGCAGTCTTGATGGTCGACGCAAAACTTCTAAAACTCCCCAGCGCAGCGCATCAGCACCGCCACGAACATCATCAGATCGTGATCGGTGTCAGAGGGGAAGCCGAACTGAGTGTCGACGGGACAGGGGCTCGTCTGGATACCTGGAGAGCCTGTTTCGTGCCCACGGAAGCCCAGCACGATTTTTGTGGCAGTCACTCCAACCATGTTCTGGTCATTAATCTTGATCCACTGACTCCCGCGTTTAACACTCCGGCCCATGCGGATTACGAGCGGATGATGCGAGTCTTTGAGAAGCCGCGCACCCTGCAAATGGACAGTCGTTTGCAGGGCTTTGTCCAGTTCACCGCTACCGAATTTGATCGCGCGCCAGAGAACGCAACGCTCCAGCAGCACCTGGCTACCAGTATTCTCTACTGCATGGCCGACAGGATAGCCGGCGGGCAGACGCAATCTCCCGATCGGAACCCCGTAAGCCCGGAAGTCGTTCGATCGTACATCCTCAATAACCTGCACCGAAAAATCACCGTTGAGGAAATGGCGGGGAAGGCCTGTCTCAGTGTCAGCCGCTTTCACGAGGTATTCAGGGATGCCGCTGGTATAACGCCCCATCAATTCCTTCTTCAGACGCGTCTGGAGCAGGCCTCTGAACTTCTTGTCTCAACGTCACTCTCGGTATCTGAAATCAGTTACAGAACCGGCTTCTCATCTCAGAGCGCTTTGACCAACGCGTTACGAAAATACAAGGGAACCACGCCGTCCAGGCTACAGGCGGGTGCTTACGCTGCCTGATTCCGTGTTCTGAGCCCTACAACCGTAGGATTGTGCAAAAGAATCGTAGGATTTCGTAAGCCTGGCGTCCGTAGTAATACTAACTTATAGCGGTTGGGAGCCTGGCTTGAATGGCTGACTGCATTGGCGTCAAGAACCCGAGATGAGGATCACGCCGCGCAGGTGAGTCACTGAACAATCCCGTTCCGATAAGGAACAATTTTCGTGTGAACAAGAAGAACAGTGCAGCGCGTTGTCGGCAGGTCAGTTCTGTGCTTCGCGAGCGAACCTGATTCCGACTCATTAAACCGGAGGAGCCCTATGGCTATTGGTGTTTGGATAAGTCTCTTTGCATATTTTGCGCTCATGATTGCCATTGGCATATTCGCGATGCGCAGATCTACCTCATCATCTGAGGATTACATGCTAGGCGGACGGGCGCTCAGTCCGAAAGTGGCCGCCCTTTCGGCGGGTGCCTCGGATATGAGTGGTTGGCTGCTTCTGGGTCTTCCCGGAGCTTTGTATGTATCTGGCCTGGGTTCCGCGTGGATCGGTATTGGCCTCTTTGTCGGTGCGTTTTTCAACTGGACGCTGGTTGCACCGCGCCTTCGGGAACAGACGGTTCACTATGGGAATGCCATTACCATTCCGTCTTTCCTTGCTAACCGCTTCCCGACTCAGGCGTTATCGCTGAGAACGGTATCCGCTATCGTTATCGTCATCTTTTTTGCGGTTTACACTGCGTCCGGTCTGGTTGCTGGCGGCAAACTGTTTGAAAGTGCGTTTTCCGGTATTTTCAACTTTGGTGGCTTGAGTGATTACGCGGTGGGTATTGTCATTACGCTGGGCGTGGTGCTGGCCTACACCGTTGTGGGTGGTTTCCTGGCAGTAAGCATGACGGACTTCGTGCAGGGCTGCATCATGATGCTGGCACTGGTGATCATGCCCGCGGTTGTGCTATTCGGAGAAGGCGGTGGCGGTTTTGGCCAGGCTGCTGAAACTCTGAACTCGGTCGATCCCACGCTTCTGTCATGGACGGAAGGCCTGACCTTCATCGGTTGGTTGTCTGCGGTTACCTGGGGCCTGGGGTATTTCGGTCAGCCTCACATTATCGTGCGCTTTATGGCCATCCGTACCCTGAAGGATGTTCCGATTGCCCGTAATATTGGCATGGGCTGGATGGGTATCTCCCTGATTGGTGCGATCTCGCTGGGTGTTTTCGGCCGGGCGTATGCCGTTCGTAACGGTATGGATATTGCGGATCCGGAAACGATCTTCATCATTCTGTCCGATCTGCTGTTCCATCCGCTGATCACCGGTTTCCTGTATGCAGCTCTGCTTGCGGCAGTTATGAGCACCATCTCGAGTCAGTTGCTGGTGTCTTCATCTTCTTTGACTGAAGATTTCTATCGACTGTTCCTGCGCAAGGAAGCAACCGATAAGGAGTGCGTCAATATTGGCCGGGTGTGTGTGGTGCTGGTTGGCCTGGTTGCCGCGGTCATTGCATCCGATCCGAATTCACAGGTTCTGGCCCTTGTCAGTAATGCCTGGGCCGGCTTCGGTGCAGCTTTTGGTCCGCTGATTATCCTGTCGCTGATGTGGCCGCGCACGAATGGTGCCGGTGCCATTGCTGGCATGGTAGTGGGTGCAGCTACGGTTATGATCTGGATTTCTCTGGGTTGGAACGGTGAGTTTATGGGTGGTCCTGGTGTTTATGAGATCATTCCTGGCTTTATTGCTGCTTTCATCGCCATTGTTGCGGTGAGTATGGCTACCGAAGACGCAAACGAGTATCAGCACATTACACGCTAGGGCGCTAGCAGCTGGGCGCCGGAACTTCAGGTTTGGCGCTTATGCGAGTCGTGCTGATGTCAACAAACCCTCGCCTCAAGGGCGGGGGTTTGTTGTATCTGACGCCGGAGGCCTGTTGGTGGAAGCTGGAATGACTTAGACCATAGGCGATGGTTCATGATTTGAGCTGGTAGATCTCTGTCCGAGCCGCTACATTAATTAAGGTCAGATTCCAGCTTGAGAAAACAATAATCGCGAAAGGACAAAGGGTTATGAGAAACAATCGATATCTGAAATCAACACTGAGCCTGCTTGCGGCGGCTATGGTTTCTTTTTCCTCGGGGGTGCACGCCGAGGGTAATTATGTAATGGGCACTGCGACTACGGGTGGCACCTACTATCCGGTTGGCGTCGCTATTTCCACGTTGGTTAAGGTAAAACTGGAACCAACGACCAATATTTCCGTGTCCGCCATCAGTTCAGCCGGATCAGGCGAAAATCTGAAGTTGATGGACGAGGGGCAGATCCAGTTCGGTATTTTGCAGGGGCTATACGGCGCCTACGCCTGGAACGGCACAGGGCCAGTACCACAGGCCTATAAAAATCTGCGCTCGGTTTCCATGCTTTGGCAGAACGTTGAGCATTTTGTGGTCCGTAACAACGTGGTTGAGACCGGTACTATTTCGGATATGACCAACCTTTACGATGAGAGCTTCTCTATTGGAGCCCGGAATTCCGGTACTGAAGGTTCCGGTCGTTTTATCCTGGGCAAGGTCGGAATTGATCTGGAGCAGGTGGACATCGCCTATCTCGGCTATGGTCCCAGCGCTGACGCCATGCAGAATGGAAACATCGATGGTATGAACATTCCGGCCGGTGTCCCCGCATCTGCGGTTACCCGTGCCTACGCCAACCTCGGTGGCGAAATAACAACACTGGACTTTACCGAGGCGCAGCTGGCCGAGGTGAACAGTGATTTTGAGCTCTGGACGCCCTACCTGATCCCGGCTGGTACCTATCCGAACCAGGACAAGGACATCAATACTATCGCCCAGCCGAACATCATGGCGGCCCGAGCGGATGTCCCGGAAGAGGACGTGTATCAAATCACCAAGACAATTTATGCCAACCTGGCGTTTCTGAATAACATTCATCCGGCAACCAAGGCCATGGCGCTGGAGAAAGCGATTGCCGGTCTGCCGATGCCGCTGCATCCCGGGGCTGCGCGTTTTTACCGTGAGCAGGGAATTGAGATTCCAGAACGGCTGATTGCGGAGTAGTTGTGGCAGACCAATCAACAGGCGGGCCTCTCAGCGAGGTCCGTGATGAAAGTGCCAGCGAAGCTGGCGAACGCCTTGATCACCGGCTCTTCGGGCCGGTGATTTTTGGCCTCGCGATTCTCACCTCACTGATACACCTCTATTTCAACACGGTTTCTACGCTGTCAGAGCTCTGGACCTCAGCTTTGCACTTTGGTCTTTTCGGACTGATCTGTGCGTTGACCACCCCCATGTTCAAGGCTCGCTCAGTGGCTGGTAAGCGGGCTGTGCTTGGCATCGATGTTTTTCTTGGTCTGGCGGCGATGGCCTGTGCCGCTTACCTGATTCTGTTCGAGAACGCGCTCTATGAGCGAGGCGTTAATTTCAGTACCGGTGACTGGATCGTCTCGATTGCAGCGGTATTGCTGATCCTTGAATTTGGCCGCAGAACAGTGGGTTGGTTTATCCCGGTACTGTGCATTCTGGCGTTATCCTATGTCGCCTGGTGGGGCCAGTATGTTGACGGCATTTTTAATTTCCCGGGGCTCACCTGGGAGACTGTGCTGTTTCGCTCCTACATTGGCGGGCAGGGTATGCTTGGGTCGATTGCCCGGATCTCCTGGACCTATGTCTTCATGTTTATTCTGTTTGGGGCCTTCCTGGTAAAGTCCGGTGCCGGAGACTTTATCATTGAGCTTGCTCGCTGCGCTGCGGGGCGCTTCGTTGGCGGCCCGGGATTCGTTGCCGTATTTTCTTCAGGACTGATGGGTTCGGTGTCTGGCTCAAGTGTCGCTAATACTGTATCTACCGGTGTGATCACGATTCCGCTGATGCGTAAGGCCGGTTTCCCTGCCCGTTTTGCTGCAGGGGTTGAGGCAGCGGCCTCGACGGGTGGTCAGCTGATGCCACCGGTGATGGGCGCGGGGGCCTTTATTATGGCCTCTTATACGCAGGTGTCCTATCTCACGATCATTTCTGTCGCCGCATTGCCGGCGCTGCTCTACTTCCTTTCGGTGGCCATGTTTGTCCGTATTGAAGCCAAACGCAGCCACGCCACCCGGCTGGAGGATGCTGAAGCGCCTACGTTGAAAGAGGTGCTGAAAGATGGCTGGCATTTTCTGATGCCCTTGGTGGTGTTGGTTGCAGCGCTGGTTTATGGATTCACGCCTACCTACGCGGCCGGAATAGCCATCCTCTCCGTGATCGTCGCCTCGTGGCTGTCGAAGCATCCCATGGGGCCTCGGGACATTCTGGACGCCCTGGTGATGGGTGCCCGCAATATCACCACAACAGCGATTCTGCTGATCACTGTGGGGCTGATAGTGATGGTGGTGTCCACTACCGGGATCGGCAATACTTTTTCAATCATGATTACTGACTGGGCCGGTGGCAGCCTGTTGATCACCATCCTGCTGGTCGCCCTGGCGTCGCTCATCCTTGGTATGGGCCTGCCGGTAACGGCAGCTTATATCGTGCTCGCCACACTCTCCGCGCCGGCTATCTACAACCTGATTGCACAGAGTCAGCTGCTGGACCTGCTTGTGAGTGGCAACCTCCCGGAGCAGGCCAAGTCCATCTTCATGCTGGTAGCACCCGATAAAATGGAGTTGCTGAATGCGCCCATGGACACGGCTACGGCGCAGCAACTGCTGGCCTCCGTTCCGGACACCTTCAGCAGTCAGCTGCTTGAGCAGGCACTGTCACCGGCAACCCTGTCGATAACCCTGGTGGCGGCGCATATGGTGATCTTCTGGTTATCCCAGGACTCCAACGTGACACCGCCGGTCTGTCTCACGGCCTTCGCCGCGGCGGCGATTGCCGGCACACCACAGATGCGGACCGGCTTTACCGCCTGGAAGTTGGCCAAGGGCCTTTACATAGTGCCGCTACTGTTCGCCTACTCACCGTTGATTACCGGGAACTTCACCGAAATGATTCAGGTGTTCTGCTTCGCGTTATTCGGCGTTTACGCCATCGTAGCGGGGCTTGAAGGATACCTTGAGCATCCGCTGAATCCAGTGGTGCGTCTGCTGATGTTCCCCATCGGTTTGTTGATGCTCTGGCCCCATGGCCAGGTGCTGCTGGATGGCGCTGGCCTGGTGATCTTTGTCTTTGCGTTCGTGTGGAGTAGCCGCCAGGGCCGCCGGATGGCCACGCCAGCAGCTGCATGACAGGACCCTGACGATGACACTGTTTGAGATCCTGGCTCTGTTAGCGCTGGGTGGCATTGCCGGCTTCATTAACGTGTTGTCCGCGGGAGGGTCCATGCTGACCCTCCCGTTGCTTATGTTCCTGGGGTTGCCGCCGCAGGTGGCCAACGGTACCAATCGGGTGGCCATTACGTTGCAGAGCATCACTGCGGTGGGCAGTTTCTACCGCATGGGGCATGGCAACCTGATGGTCAGTCTGCACCTTGCTGTGCCGGCAATTCTCGGTTCGCTCCTGGGCGCCTGGGTTGCGACCTGGGTGTCAGACGCGGTGTTCGAGGTCGTCCTGGTGTCGGCCATGATCGGTGCCTCGGTATTCATGCTGTTACCTCAGCCCTCACTGAATACCCGCCCCCTGACCACAGACCGGCTGAGTCCGGGCATCTACCTGGCGATGTTTGTGGTTGGCATGTACGGCGGGTTTATACAGGTCGGCGTTGGTGTGCTGTTCATCGTGGTGCTTTACCACATGCTGAAAATCGACCTGAGGCAGGTGAACGTGCTCAAGGTTTCCATCGTGCTGCCCTTTACCTTTGCCGCGCTGGTGGTATTCGCTATCAACGATCAGGTGCGCTGGAGTGTCGGGCTGACCCTGGCTCTTGGCAATGTCACCGGTGCCTTTATAGCAACCCGGGTAAACATGAGCAAGCAGGGCGCGCGCTGGGTCAAGGGAATAACCCTGATAATGGTGGCGGCTATTCTGGTTCGACTGATCCTGTACTGATCATGATTTGAGGAGGTATAGAAAAAATGAAAGCAATGGTCATTGAAGAGTTTGGCGGGCCGGATGTGTTCGTTGAGCGGGAAGTGGACACACCAGAGCCTGATGAAGGTCAGGTTCGCATCAGGGTGGTGGCTTCCAGTGTGAACCCGCTCGAAACCAAAATTCGTTCAGGGCTGGTGAAAACCGGCCCGGCAATGCCCGCGATCCTGAATGGTGACGTCTCGGGAGTGGTGGATAAGGTTGGCCCCGGTGTGGCCGGCTTTGCCGAAGGCGATGAAGTGTTTGGATGCGCCGGTGGCGTCGGGGGCTGGCAGGGCGCGCTGGCAGATTTCATGATCGCCGATGTTCGATTGCTGGGTAAGCGTACTCCGGCCATGGAATTGCCTCTGGCTGATTGTGCGGCATTGCCGCTGGTGTTCCTGACTGCCTGGAGCGCCCTGGTCGATCGGGCGGGGATTCAGCCCGGTGAGCATGTGCTGATTCATGCCGGCACCGGTGGCGTCGGCCACGTTGCCATCCAGATTGCCAAATACCTGGGTGCCCGGGTCGCCACCACCGTCTCAAACGAAGCGAAAGCGGAGCAGGCGCGGGCACTGGGTGCCGACGACATTATCTTTTACCGGGATGAGTCGGTAGAGGACTACAAGCAGCGCCTGACAAACGGCAAGGGCTTCAGCCTGGTGTTCGATACCGTCGGTGGTGGAAACGTGGACAAGTCCATTGAGGCCGCGGCAGTGAATGGTCGCCTGTGCTCAATCAATACCCGGTCAACCCATGATCTCAGTCAGATGCACGCCAAGAGTCTGACCCTGCACGTGATCTTCCGTTCGATTTCGCTATTACACGGGATCGGCATGGACGATCAGCCACGATTGGTGAAGGCATTGTGTGACATGCTGGAGCAGGGCAAGGTCAAACCGTTGCTGGATACTCAACGCTACAAGTTCACCCAGATCAGTGACGCGCATCGTCGTATTGAGTCGGGTGAGGCTGTCGGCAAAATCCTGCTTGAGCGATAAGCTTTTCGGGGCATAAAAAAACGCCAGCCCGAGGGCTGGCGTTTTTCGTGGAGATTACCGTAAAGGCTTGATGCTCAGGCGACATTCGCCTCAGCAGCCTTCTTGGTGTAGTTCTCCATCTGGTCGAAGTTGAGATACTTGTAGATCTCTTTCGACATGCTGTTCAGGTCCTTCGCGTACTCCATGTACTCCGCAGGGGAGGGGAGTTTGCCCAGAACCGCACCCACAGCCGCCAGTTCCGCAGACGTCAGGTACACGTTGGCACCATCGCCGAGGCGGTTCGGGAAGTTACGGGTGGAAGTGGACAGTACCGTCGACTTCGGAGCTACGCGTGCCTGGTTACCCATGCACAGGGAGCAGCCCGGCATCTCGGTGCGAACACCGGCGGTGCCGTAGGTGTTGAAGTAACCTTCTTCCATCAGCTGCGCCTGATCCATCTTGGTCGGCGGCGACATCCACAGACGCGTGCTCAGCGGGCCTTTGTGCTGCTCAAGCAGTTTGCCGGCGGCGCGGAAGTGACCGATGTTGGTCATGCAGGAGCCAATGAATACTTCGTCAACCTTGTCGCCAGCCACTTCGGACAGGAACTTGGCATCGTCCGGATCATTCGGGCAGCATACGATCGGCTCTTTGATGTCAGCCAGATCGATTTCGATGACGTGTGCATACTCGGCATCTTTGTCGGCACGCATGAGCTTCGGATCAGCCAGCCACTCTTCCATCTGCTGGGCACGACGCTCCAGGGTACGCGGATCGCCGTAACCCTCGGCAATCATCCAGCGCAACATGGTGATGTTGGAACGCAGGTACTCGGCCACGGAGTCTTCAGACAGGTTGATGGTACAACCCGCGGCGGAACGCTCGGCGGAAGCGTCAGACAACTCGAACGCCTGCTCAACGGTCAGGTGCTCAAGGCCTTCAATTTCCAGGATGCGGCCGGAGAATTCGTTGATCTTGCCTTTCTTCTCAACGGTCAGCATGCCTTGCTTGATGCCGTACAGCGGGATGGCGTGTACCAGATCGCGCAGGGTGATGCCGGGCTGCATTTCGCCCTTGAAGCGAACCAGAACGGATTCCGGCATGTCCAGAGGCATAACGCCGGTCGCCGCGGCAAACGCTACCAGACCGGAACCGGCGGGGAAGGAGATGCCCATCGGGAAACGGGTGTGGGAGTCACCACCGGTGCCCACGGTGTCCGGCAGCAGCATGCGGTTCAGCCAGGAGTGGATGATGCCGTCGCCCGGGCGCAGTGAAACACCGCCGCGGGTACGGATAAAGTCCGGCATGGTGTGCTGCATTTCCACGTCAACCGGCTTCGGGTAGGCAGCGGTGTGGCAGAAAGACTGCATAACCAGGTCAGCCTGGAAGCCAAGACACGCCAAGTCTTTGAGTTCGTCCCGGGTCATCGGACCGGTGGTGTCCTGGGAGCCTACGGTGGTCATGTGCGGCTCGCAGTAGGTGTTCGGACGAACGCCTTTGCCTTCTTCCAGGCCACAGGCCTTGCCAACCATCTTCTGGGCCAGGGTGAAGCCTTTGGTGCCGGCTTCGGGATCTTTTGGCAAGCGGAACAGGTCGGTCGCGCCCATGCCCAGTGCTGTGCGGGCCTTGGCAGTCAGGCCACGGCCGATGATCAGCGGGATACGGCCGCCGGCCTGAACTTCGTCCAGGATCACATCAGACTTGAACTTGAACTCGGAGATAGTCTCGCCGGCCTCGTTCAGGATCTTGCCGTCATACGGGCGGATCTCGATAACATCGCCCATGTTCATGTCGTCGACGGGGGCTTCGAACACCAGGGCACCGGCATCTTCCATGGTGTTGAAGAAGATGGGAGCGACCTTGTTACCGATGCAGACACCGCCGGCACGCTTGTTCGGCACGCCCGGAATGTCGTCACCGAAGAACCACAGAACGGAGTTGGTGGCCGACTTACGGGAGGAACCGGTACCGACAACATCACCTACGAAGGCTACAGGCAGGCCTTTGGACTTGATCTCGTCGATCTGGCTCATGGGACCGGTAACGCCGGGCTCTTCCGGCTTCAGGCCGTCGCGTTCCATTTTGTAGGCAGCGCGGGCATGCAGCGGGATGTCCGGACGGGACCAGGCATCCGGAGCCGGAGACAGGTCGTCGGTGTTGGTTTCGCCAGTGACCTTGAACACCACCATCTTGGTGCTCTCTGGTACCTTCTTCTTATTGGTGAACCACTCGCCGTTGGCCCAGGATTCGATAACTGCCTTGGCAACCGGATTGCCAGCGTCCATCTTTTCCTTCACGTCGTTGAAGGCGTCGAACATCAGCAGGGTGCGCTTCAGCTGCTCACCGGCCAGCTCAGCCAGCTCGGAGTCGTCCAGAAGATCAACCAGGGTCGCAATGTTATAGCCACCCTGCATCATGCCCAGCAGCTTGACTGCTGTCGGCTTGTCCAGCAGCGGAGAGGAGGCTTCGCCTTTTACGATAGCAGTCAGGAACGCGGCCTTTACGTAGGCGGCTTCGTCGACACCCGGCGGTACGCGGTTTTCCAGGAGATACACCAGGGTGTCTTCCTCGCCGGCCGGCGGGTTTTTCAGCAGATCGACCAGAGCAGCAGTCTGCTCGGCGTTCAGGGGCTTGGGAGGAATACCCAGGGCTTCACGTTCGGCAACGTGTTCACGATAGGCTTCTAACACGATATGGACCCTCATCAGTTGGAATGTCCCGCGCCGTTGGCTTCATGCCTTGGCGGGAGGTTTTGGCGGAAAGGCCGCAGGAGCCTCTGAATAATGCCTCAAATCACCGATGGGGTTTCAGGATTTATTCAGAGACTCCTTAATCTGGCGCTGTATTCTATAGGAAACCCCTTATAAAGTTAAGTTGGACAGAGGTCGGAGAGATCTGTTATCTGAGCTATAATCGCCGACCTCAAATCAACGACCGAATTCTGACATGAATGAAGCCCTGCAAGAGATTCACGACTTCCTGCCGTGCCGGACCCCGAAACAATGGATCGACAACGCCCTGGCCAACCAGGATCTGATGCTGATTGATCACGCCCATTGCGAGAAAAAAGCTGCGTCGACGGCATTAAGCCTGATGTATCGGTATGTCGAAAACACCGAGTTATTGAACAAGATGTCCAGACTGGCCCGGGAAGAGCTCCGGCATTTCGAACAGGTTCTTGCGATTATGACGAAGCGGGGTGTGGACTATCGCCATCTTACCCCGGCCCGTTATGCCGCAGGCTTGAGACAGCAGGTCCGCCAGGATGATCCGGGGCGGCTGGTGGATGTGCTTATTGTGGGTGCGATTATCGAGGCGCGGTCGTGCGAGAGATTTGCCGCGCTGGCGCCGTTTCTGGACGACAGACTGGCAGATTTTTATACCAGCCTGCTTAAATCCGAAGCCCGACACTATCAGGATTATCTGAAACTGGCCGAGCAGGCTGCCGGTGGCCCGATAGATGCACGCGTCTCGGAATTTCTGGCGACCGAGAAAGAGCTGATCGAGGCCCCGGATACCGAGTTCCGGTTTCACAGTGGGCCAGTATCATCGTAGCTGTCGGCATAGCTCGATCCAGGCGTCAATGCCTGCGCTACGGTATTTTTGTTTGTGCATGATGAAGTAGAACTGTCGGTCAAAGCGGCGATGTTCCGGAACAGTCAGCGGGACCAGGCTGCCACGTTTGAACGCGTCGGCCAGCACCACTTCCGACAGGCAGCCGATGCCGAGGTCTGTCTCTACGGCGCGCTTGATGGCTTCTGTGTGTTCCAGTTCCAACAGTACGTTCAGATCGGGCAGCAGGCCGTGCATACCCCGCTCAAAGCTTTGCCGGGTTCCAGACCCTGGTTCTCTCATGATCCAGGTGGCGTTGCGAAGGTCCTCATCCGAGAGCGAACCTTTGCTGGCCAGGGGGTGACTGGGAGAACAGAACACTACCAGTTCATCGCCTCGCCAGGGCAGGACATCCAGTTCCTGCGACTGTAGCTCCCCTTCGATCAGCCCGATGTCTAGCTCGAAATCCCTGACTCGCCTGGCAATCGTGCTGGTGTTGGCTACCTCCAGCGAGACCCGTGGATGGGTAGGGGTATTCATGTATTGGGCCATGACGCCCACGGCCAGATAGTTACCAATGGTAAGAGTGGCACCCACTTTCAGGGCACCTGCTTCGGTGTGTTTGCTGAAGGCCTGCTCCAGTTCATTGGCCTGGGCAAGGACGGCCTCCACCTTGGGGCGGTAAAGCCGCCCCAGCTCGTTTAACTGGAGCCGTTTGCCAACGCGGTCGAACAGCTGGATGTCGAACTGGTTTTCCAGTTCTTTCAGCGCACTGCTGGCTGCCGATTGCGACATGGCCAGCGATTCGGCAGCACGGGTAATGTTCTGGAAATGGGCGGCTGCCAGGAAAACTTCCAGCTGTCGAAAACTGTACTTCATAACTTTTCGCTCTTAATCGGCTCACTCGAATAAGGTTATGAGAATATCCCATTTTCCCGATAGGTTAGTGTCGGGTTAGACTTAGCGCAATCCAAAATTGAATCATTCGCCGTAAGAAAGCGTAACGAACAGGCAAGAGGTTTACATGAGCAACCTGATTAAAGAGAAAGTTACCAGCGTCCATCACTGGAACGATACCCTGTTCAGCTTTACCACAAGCCGTGATCCGGGCTTCCGTTTCAAGAACGGGCACTTTGTCATGATCGGCCTGGAGACCGAGGGTAAGCCTTTGATGCGCGCTTACAGTATCGCCAGTGCCAATTACGAGGAAGAGCTTGAGTTCTTCTCGATCAAGGTCCAGGACGGCCCACTGACCTCCCGCCTTCAGAAAATCCAGGTAGGTGACGAAATTCTGGTGAGCCGTAAGCCGACAGGGACGCTGATTCTGGACAACCTTCTGCCCGGAAAGAATCTGTGGCTGATCAGTACCGGCACCGGTTTGGCGCCTTTCATGAGCATCATCAAGGACCCGGAAGTCTACGAGGCGTTCGATAAGGTTATTCTGACCCATGGCGTGCGTTACGTCTCCGAGCTGGCTTATCAGAAGGAGATCGAGGAGCTGCCGGAGAACGAATACTTCGGCGAAATGGTCCAGGGCAAGTTGGTTTACTATCCGACCGTAACGCGGGAAGACTTCCGCAACCAGGGGAGGCTGACCGATGCCATGGAAACCGGCAAAATCACCCGTGATCTCGACCTGCCGGATTTTGACCCGGAGAATGACCGGTTCATGATCTGCGGCAGCCCAAGCATGCTCAAGGACACCTGCGCCATCCTGAACAACATGGGCTTCAAGGAAGCCCGGGGCGGCGATATGGGTCATTACGTGATTGAGCGGGCGTTCGTGGAGCAGTGAGCTCGCGGGCTGAATCCGCCTCGAAAAAAGCCGGAGCGTGATGCTCCGGCTTTTTTGTGTTTGTATCTGACAGAATGGGTCGTATAAACGGCAAAGGGCTTTGGAGGCGGAGCAATGGCAGGACGGCAGTTAACGAAGAAAAACGTCATCAGCTTTTTAGTGGCACTGGCGGTCGGGGTAATTCTTGGCACCGTGGTTCAGACCCAGCTAAACCTGTGGGCCCTTCAGACTATGGGGGTGGCGGTTGGGCTTGAAGCTCGCATTTCTGCCACCGGGCATGATCTGGTCTCTTTTGCGCCGCTCTACCTGCTCCTCTTTGGACTCAGTTTCCTTTTTTCCCAGGGCGCTGCGGCGGTCGTTTCCCGTTTCGTGGGGCGCGGACTTCGGGTGCCACTGTTCGCCCTGGCCGGGGCATCCGGGCTGTGGGTTGCACTAGTGTTGGTTAATGCCCTGGCTCCCATGCCAACCCTGATTGCGGCGACCCGAACCGGGGGAGGTCTGCTTGCCATGCTGTTAACCGCCGCATTTGCCGGAGCCCTGTTCGCCAGACTTACTGCCAGGCCTGCCACTGGGGTCAGTAGCCACGCCTCAGGAACCCTGCTGGCCTTTTGCCTGGCGGTTGGCCTCGGGGCGCTGCCAGGTCCGACACAGGCCCAGTCCTTGAGCGACTACACCGTCGAGACGTTGACTTCCGGGCTGGAGCATCCCTGGTCCCTGGCGTTTCTTCCCGGTGGTGGCGCCCTTGTGACGGAGCGGGCAGGGCGGTTGCGGATGATTTCAGAGGAGTGGGAGCTCGGCCAGGCGCCGATTACCGGAGTTCCGCCGGTTTTCAATGATGCTCAGGCAGGTCTGTTCGATGTGCTGTTGTCGCCGGACTTTGAGAATAACCAACTGGTCTTTCTCGCCTACGCTTGCGGGACGGCCTCTGCGAATCACCTGTGCGTGGCCCGTGGTCAGTTGCAGGCGGAGGCCTTGACGGAGGTTGTCGAGATATTCCGTGCCAAGCCGGCCAAGGAAGGCAGCGCCCACTACGGTGGCCGACTGGCCTGGCTTCCGGACGGTACGCTGATCGTGACGCTGGGAGACGGATTTGACTATCGGGAGCAGGCGCAGAACCTGTCCAGTCATCTGGGCAAGATCGTGAGGCTGAACCCGGATGGCAGTGTTCCCGCCGACAACCCCTTCGTTGGCAGGGAAGGCGCTCTGCCGGAAATATACAGTTACGGGCACCGGAACGTTCAGGGGCTGGTGTTTGATTCCGTCGAAAACGTCTTGATTGCCCATGAACACGGCCCCCGCGGCGGTGATGAGATAAATATTATCGAGCCGGGACACAACTATGGCTGGCCCGTGATCACGCACGGCATCGATTACACCGGCGCCATGATCACGCCCTTTGTTGAGCGGGAAGGTATGGAGCAACCGTTGTTGCACTGGACCCCTTCAATTGCCCCTTCAGGCATGACCCGCTATCGGGGTGTGCTGTTTCCGGACTGGCAGGGAAACCTCCTGGTCGGCGCCCTTGCCGATAAAAGCGTTCACCGCGTCACACTGGAAGTTGGCGATGCAAGCGACGTAGAGAGTCTGTTCGAAGCAATGGGCGAACGGATCCGGGACGTGGCTACCGGGCCTGATGGGGCGGTGTATCTGCTCACTGACAGTGCGGATGGACGGATTCTGCGTATCCTGCCTTAGTCTCGGCTCTGGGGTCTTTGGGCCCGGCCAGTGTATAGTAGGCGGTTTTCAGAAAGAGGGAAGCCGCTATGTTTCATCTGGAACTGGAACCACGTTTCAGCGATACCGATGCCCTCGGGCATATCAGCAATACCACTCTGCCGGTCTGGTTCGAGCAGGCCAGGACGCCGGTTTTCCGTATTTTTCACCCGACCCTAGAAGCCGAGACCTGGCCGCTGATCATTGCACGACTTGAGATTGATCTGATGGCACAGAGCTACTGGCATATTCCGGTCAAGATCAAAACAGGTATCGGTAAGATCGGCAATTCCTCATTTCATGTGATTCAGGAAGCCTGGCAGGGCGACAAGCAGATTGCCCGGGGTGTCGCCGTGTTAATTCACTTTGATTACGAAATCGAGAAGGCACTGCCGATTCCGGATGACATAAAAGCCAGGCTGGCAGAACATGCGGTAGCGTGATCGCGCACAATTCTGACTTTCCCGGAGGCGCTGGTGTTTGGTAAATACCTTGTATTGCTCTCTCTGATGAGTGTTTTGGTGGTAACTGGTTGTGATTCCACTAATGTGGATAACGCGCCCGAATCCGATGGCCAACAACTTACTTCACCGACTGGCCCGGATGTCGATGTCTCGCTGGCACTGACCTCCGCTCAGCTGGACTGGGTAGGCCAACAGATTTTCCGGAACGAGTGCGCAGGGCGTTTTCAGTGTCTGGTCCACTGGAACGACGGCGAGGCGTTTCCGTCATTGGGTATCGGTCACTTCATCTGGTATCCGGAGGGCGTTGAAGGGCGATTCGTGGAAAGTTTTCCGGCCCTTATGGAATACATGGAACAGCGTCAGGTCAATATTCCCGAATGGTTGCGAGCGCTCGAGCCTTTTGACGCTCCCTGGCGCGAAAAAGCAGACTTTCTGGCTGTAGACGATTCGCCACGAGTAGCAGAGCTGCGAGAGTTTCTGGCGGGTACCCAGGGGATCCAGGCTGAATTCATATTCCGTCGCGCCAGGCAATCGCTTGCAAAGGTTATTGAGGCAGCCCCGGATAACCAAAAGCCAGAGATCGCTGCCCGGCTGGAGTCTCTGAGCCAGACGCCCGGTGGCGTTTACGCCATCATCGACTATGTGAATTTCAAGGGCGAGGGGCTTTCGCCTACGGAGCGCTACGAGGGCCAGGGCTGGGGGCTGCTTCAGGTGCTTTTGGAAATGTCTGAATCACCAGATCAGAGCGCCCTTGTTAAATTCAGGGAAGCAGCTGACACCGTTCTGACGCGACGGGCAGCAAACGCGGAGAATCCCATCGAGCGGGAGCGCTGGCTGCCGGGGTGGCGGAAGCGCCTCGAGACCTACGCAGAGCCCCCAGTCTTCAAAATTTCGAAATAATTTTGCATAAAAACTAGTTCATTTCCCGAACCTTGTTCTACTTTTAATAGGCGCGGCCCTTGGTCTGCCTTTTTTTGGCGCATGGGGTTGGAGCGAAAGCGCCGAACTGGTGCATGAAATGGTATTACTTCGTTCCAGATTCGCCTGAAACGCACCGGTGATTGATAAAAATAATATAAATCATCGGCTTACGCCGAGTGGCTTGCAAATTGCTGATTACACTCGTCGCGATAAAACCAACTGATGTTCGGAGAAAAGACAATGAGAAAGACGAAATCGATTGCCCTGGGGATTGCTCTGGCCGTAGGTACGTTCTCGGCCACTGGTGCCATGGCAGCTACAACTCTGGAGAACGTCAAGGAGAAAGGTCACCTCCAGTGCGGCGTGACCAGCGGTTTGCCTGGCTTCTCGCAGCCTGATGAAAAAGGTAACTGGACCGGTATCGACGTGGATACCTGCCGCGCGGTTGCTGCAGCCATCTTCGGTGACGCAAACGCGGTTGAGTTTACTCCACTGACTGCAAAGGAGCGTTTCACCGCCCTGCAGTCGGGTGAAATCGACATGCTCTCCCGTAACACCACCTGGACACTGACCCGCGATGCGTCCCTGGGCCTGAACTTTGCCGGCGTGAATTATTACGATGGTCAGGGCTTTTTGATCAACAAGGGTATCGGTGTGGACGATGCCACCCAGCTGGACGGTGCCACCATCTGTATCCAGGCCGGTACTACCACCGAGCTGAACCTGTCGGATTACTTCCGCGCCAAGGGCATGGAATTCAAGCCGATCGTGTTCGACACCTCTGAGCAAACCGTTCAGGGCTTTGCGGCGGGTCGTTGCGACGTTCTGACCTCCGACCGTTCGCAGCTGGCGGCGCTCCGCTCGAAGCTGTCCGATCCGAGTTCAGCCAAGATCCTGCCGAACACCATTTCCAAGGAGCCCCTGGGCCCGGTTGTTCGCCAGGGTGACGATCAGTGGTTCAACATCGTCAAGTGGGTGCTCTCCGTGCAGATCAACGCCGAAGAGTTGGGCGTGACCAGCGCCAATGCCGACGACATGCTGAAGTCCGACAACCCGAATATCCAGCGCCTGCTGGGTACCGATGGCGACATGGGTGCCAAGCTTGGACTGCCGGATGACTTCGGTTATCAGGCCGTGAAACTGGTTGGCAACTACGGTGAAATGTATGACCGCAACGTAGGACCGGATACCCCGCTGGGACTGGATCGCGGAATCAACGCGCTCTGGACTGAAGGCGGTATCATGTATGCGCCGCCGGTCCGTTAAGACCTGAAGGCATACGGCGAAGTCTCCTGTGGGAGGCTTCGCCGTTATCTCTGATGCTGTAAACCACAGGGAAGCTCTTCAGGACAATCCATGAAAAAACAAACAATCGATACCCGACCTGCAGGGCCCAAGCCCTGGTACGACCCCCGGGTCCGCTCACTCTTCTTTCAGGCGATAGCCATTGCCCTCGTGTTCTGGGGCGGATGGATTCTCGTCGATAACACGCTTTCCAACATGGAAAGCCGTGGCATCAGCACCGGTTTCGGTTTTCTCGGTGAAACCGCCGGGTTCGGCATCATCATGAATCTGGTGCCTTATGATGCAACCATGTCTTATGGCCGAACCTTCTGGGTTGGTCTAACCAATACATTGCTTGTTTCCGCGATGGGTGTCGTTGCCGCCACCATTCTCGGTTTCATCATTGGTGTTGCGCGACTCTCGAGTAACTGGCTTGTGGCCAAAATGGCGCTGGTTTACATCGAAGTGATCCGCAACATACCGCTGCTTCTGCAGATTTTCTTCTGGTACTTTGCCGTACTCAGCAATCTTCCGTCACCACGCCAGAGTGTTGATGTCGGTGGAGCGCTGTTCCTGAACAACCGGGGCCTTTACCTGCCAGATCCAGTGACCCAGGAGGGTTTCGGAATTGTCTGGGGCGGTATTCTGCTTGCCATCGCTGCCGTCGTCGGGATTCGGATATGGGCGAAAAAACGCCAGTTGGCGACCGGACAGATCTTCCCGACCTTCAAGGTCGGCGTGGCAATTCTGGTGCTGGTACCGATAATCTCTTATCTCGTGGCCGGTCGGCCTCTTGAGTGGGATTTGCCAGCGCTCAGGGGCTTCAACTTTGGCGGGGGAATTACCATCATTCCGGAGTTGGCGGCTCTGTGGATTGCACTGTCGCTGTACACCGCCAGCTTCATCGCTGAAATCGTGCGCTCCGGTATTCTGTCGGTCAGCAAGGGACAAACCGAGGCCTCCAAGGCTTTGGGGCTGCCCAATGGTCTTACCCTCAGGTTGGTGGTGATACCGCAGGCCATGCGGGTCATCATTCCGCCGCTCACCAGTCAGTATCTGAATCTGGTGAAAAACTCCTCCCTGGCAACGGCCATCGGTTACCCGGACCTCGTGGCGGTCTTCATGGGCACCACGCTGAATCAGACGGGGCAGGCCGTCGAGGTTGTCGCCATTACCATGGCGGTATATCTGACCATCAGTCTGCTGATCTCGCTGTTCATGAATATTTACAACCGGGCTGTGGCCATTAAGGAGCGATGATGACCGAGTCAACCATGAAAGCACCCAAGAAGGCGCTCCGTCCGGTCAAGTGGATGCGGGAGAACCTGTTCTCCGGCTGGTTCAACACGGTATTGACGCTGGGTGTGGCCTATCTGCTGATGACCAGTGTAGGGCCTTTGCTCAACTGGTTTTTCCTCGACGCCAACTTTGTTGGCAGTGATCCGAGCGCCTGTACGGGAGCGGGTGCCTGCTGGCTGTTTATCAGCCAGCGTCTGAATTTCTTTATCTACGGATTCTACCCGGATGAACTGCAGTGGCGGGTCGACGTGATGTTCCTGCTGCTGGCGGTTTCCTTTGTACCCCAGTTCATCGAGCGGTTCCCCGGCCGCAAGTGGCTCGGGCTGTTCGGTATCTTTGGTTTGCCCATTGTTGGCTACTTCCTGATTCCCGGAGGCAGTTTCGGCCTGGAAGAAGTGCAGAGCTCGAAATGGGGCGGCCTGATGCTGACCCTGATCCTGGCTTACATCGGGATTATTGCGTCGTTGCCCATTGGCATATTGCTGGCGCTGGGTCGTCGCTCCGAGATGCCGATCATCCGCGGGATCTGTGTGGTCTTTATCGAGGTATGGCGGGCGGTTCCGTTGATCACGGTTCTGTTCATGGCTTCGGTGATGCTGCCGCTGTTTCTCCCGGAAGGTGTGAACTTCGAGAAACTGGCCCGGGCGCTGATTGGTATAACCCTGTGGCAGTCCGCTTACATGGCGGAAGTGATTCGCGGTGGCCTGCAGGCCATTTCCCGGGGCCAGTATGAGGCTGCCGATGCTCTGGGGCTGGGATACTGGCGCAAAATGGGGCTGGTCATCCTGCCGCAGGCTCTGAAGATGGTTATTCCGGGTATCGTGAACACCTTCATTTCCCTGTTCAAGGACACCACGCTGGTGTTGATTATCGGCCTCTTCGATATCCTCGGCACAGTCCAGTCCACGGTTACCGATCCGGCCTGGCAGAATGTTGCCATTGAGGGCTATGTATTTGTGGCGTTCTGTTTCTGGGTCTTCTGCTTCGGCATCTCCAGATACAGCCAGAACCTTGAACGAAAACTAGACACTGGTCATAAGACCTGACGGGTAATCCTATGACAGAACAAACACAAACCTCAGAAATGCAGACCCCGCCGAAGGACCAGCCGGGAAAAAAACCGGGGATTATCCGGGTTGAGGGCATGCACAAGTGGTACGGGGACTTCCATGTTCTCAAAGATCTCAACCTGACCGTTGATCAGGGCGAGAGAATTGTCATCTGTGGGCCATCCGGCTCGGGAAAATCCACCTTCATCCGTTGCATCAACCGGCTGGAGGAGCATCAGCAGGGCAAAATCATTGTTGATGGTATCGAGCTGACCGATGATGTCCGCCACATTGATACGGTTCGGCGGGAAGTCGGCATGGTGTTTCAGCACTTCAACCTCTTCCCGCACCTGACCGTCCTGGAAAACTGCTGCCTGTCGCCGATCTGGGTGCGAAAAACGCCCCGAAAGGAAGCGGAGGCATCTGCGATGGAGTACCTTGAGCGGGTCAAGATCCCGGATCAGGCTAACAAATTCCCGGGGCAGCTTTCGGGCGGCCAGCAACAGCGTGTGGCGATTGCCAGGGCCCTGTGCATGAAGCCCAAGATCATGCTGTTCGACGAGCCAACCTCGGCCTTGGATCCGGAGATGATCAAGGAAGTGCTGGACGTAATGATTGAATTGGCGGGAAGCGGTATGACCATGCTCTGCGTAACCCATGAGATGGGTTTTGCCAAGACGGTGGCGGACCGTGTGATTTTCATGGACGGTGGCGAGATTGTGGAGCAGGCACCTCCCCACGAGTTCTTTACCAACCCACAGGAAGCCAGAACTCAGAAGTTCCTCCAGCAGATACTCGCGCACTGAAACCAAGACTAAAAAAGCCGGGCATTTGCCCGGCTTTTTTACAACGGCTCCTTGAATAGCTCGGGCTCCTTGCCTGGCTCTGCCTCAAGCCACCAAACGTTCTTGTCCCAGTCTCCCAGTACAATACGCTTTGCCGGCGACCCGTTGGCCGTCAGTTCATGAACCGCGGGGCGATGGGTGTGGCCATGGATCATTCGCTGGACACCGTGCGTTTCCAAGTCCTTGACCACTTCCTCGGGCGTTACGTCCATGATGAACTCCTCCTTGCCCTGATTTTTCGCCATGCTGATTTCCCGTAGCTGGCGGGCCATTTGCTGGCGGTCTTTCAGGGGGCGCTGGAGTATCATCTGCTGCCACTGCGGGTTACGCATGTTGGCCCGGAACTTCTGGTATTCCACATCGGCGGTGCACAGGCTGTCGCCATGCATCAGCAGGGTAGGGGTACCGTACAGATCAATCACCGTCGGATCGTCCAGCAGCGTTGCGCCGGCCCGGTCGCAGAAGTCCTGGCCGATCAGAAAGTCCCGGTTGCCGTGCATCAGGAAAATCCTGGTGCCGCTGTCCCGCAGTTTTCGAAGGGCAGTCGCAATCTGCTCCTGGAGCGGCGTGCGTTCGTCATCTCCTATCCACGCCTCAAAGAAATCACCGAGAATATACAGCTGATCAACACCACTGGCTTTCCCGTCGAGAAAGCCCAGAAATGCCTCAGTAATATCCGGGCGGGATTCCTCGAGGTGAAGATCTGAAATAAACAGCGTGGTCACGCGTCCTCCAGAACCTCGGCTTTTTCGATTACCACGTCATCGGCAGGCACATCCTGGTGGCCTGCACGCATGGTGGTGCGCACTGCTCGAATCGCGTTTACCGTGTCCATGCCGTCGGCCACTTTGCCGAACACGCAGTAGCCCCAGCCTTCCGCGTTTTTGGCGGTGTGGTCCAGGAAGCCGTTATTCTCAACGTTAATAAAGAACTGGGCTGTGGCAGAGTGCGGGTCCATGGTGCGTGCCATGGCAATGGTTCCCTGCATGTTGCTCAGTCCGTTATCGGCTTCGTTCTGAATCGAATCGCGGGTTTTACGTGGGGTCATGCCCGGCTCGAAGCCGCCGCCCTGAATCATGAAATTGCTGATCACACGGTGAAAAATCAGGCCATCGTAAAAACCGTCGCGAACGTACTGTTCAAAGTTTTTGGCGGTTTCCGGTGCCTTGTCGTAGTCCAGTTCCAGCTTGATGTCACCGTAGTTGGTTTTCAGCAGAATCATCAGGTTTTCCTGTTCAGAAAGGTTAGGTACGTTAACGGCCCCATTGTACTCAAGAGTTTCCCGCTATGCATGAGTCCGGCAAGGATTTGTGAGTATAATACGCGGTTTAAGATTCACTCCCCTTTTAACAGAGATTGTATGAGCGCCGAGTCGAAGAAAGCCCACAACTTTATCCAGAGCCTGATCGAAGACGCCATCGCCAGCGGAGAACATACCGGCAAGGTGGTCACCCGATTCCCGCCGGAGCCCAACGGCTACCTGCATATCGGTCATGCCAAATCGATCTGCCTCAACTTTGGCATCGCCGAGACCTTTTCCGGCGACTGTAACCTGCGGTTTGACGACACCAACCCGGAAAAGGAAAACCAGGAATACATCGACGCCATCAAGCAGGATGTGGAATGGCTCGGTTACGAGTGGGCTGGCGATGTGCGGTACGCATCGGATTACTTCGATGCCCTCTATGAGTTCGCCGAGGAGCTGATCACCCGGGACAAGGCTTACGTCTGCGCCCTGACGGCAGATGAAATGGCCGAGTATCGCGGTAGTCTCAAAGAGCCGGGCAGGAACAGCCCTTACCGGGATCGGCCGGTGGAAGAAAGTCTGCAACTGTTCCGCGATATGCGGGACGGCAAGTATCAGAACGGCGAACTGGTGCTGCGGGCCAAGATCGATATGTCTTCTCCGAACATCAACATGCGGGATCCGATTCTTTATCGCATCCGCTACGCCGAACATCACCAGACCGGGAACAAGTGGTGCATCTACCCGATGTATGACTTCACCCATCCCATTTCGGATGCCTTGGAGGGGATTACCCACTCCCTGTGCACGCTGGAATTCGAGGACCACCGGCCGCTGTATGACTGGGTTCTGGATAACATCTCCGGCCCCTGCCACCCGCGCCAGATCGAGTTTGCGCGGCTGAATCTGAACTACACCATCACCTCCAAGCGGAAGCTCAAGCGTCTGGTGGATGAGAATGTAGTTGATGGCTGGAACGATCCGCGTATGCCAACCATTTCCGGTATGCGCCGGCGTGGCTACACGCCGGAGTCCATCCGCACCTTCTGCGACATGATCGGGGTGAACAAGGCCGGCGGCACTGTGGATGTGGGCATGCTTGAGCACGCCATTCGCGAAGACCTCAACACCCGGGCCCCGAGAGCCATGTGTGTGATGCGCCCGTTGAAAGTCACGCTGACCAATTACCCGGCGGATCAAAGCGAAACGCTCACCTTGCCAGTGCACCCGCAAAATCCGGATATGGGCGAGCGGGAAGTGCCCTGGACCCAGACTCTGTATATCGACCGGGAAGATTTCGAAATGGAGCCGCCGCGTAAATGGAAGCGGCTGGCCCCGGACCAGGCAGTACGCCTCCGTGGCGGCTATGTGATGACCTGCCGGGAAGTGATTCGTGACGACAGTGGCCAGATTGTCGAGCTCAAGTGTGAGTACGATCCCAACACCCTGGGCGTCAATCCCGAGGGCTACAAACCGAACGGCGTGATTCACTGGGTTTCGGCGAGTGACAGTGTAGAGGCAGACATCAATCTGTATGACCGCCTGTTTAACCACGAGTCGCCGGACAGTGACAAGGAAGGCGATCTGATGGATCACCTGAATCCGGAATCGCTGGTGGTTCTCAAAGGCGCGCGCGTCGAAAAGAGTCTTGTCGCGCCCCGTATGGATCTTCCATACCAGTTCGAGCGGGAAGGCTACTTCTTCTGTGATCAGGCCCATACCGAGGCTGCCGGTCGGCCGGTATTCAACCGCACTGTTACGCTCAGGGATTCCTGGGGCAAGGGGGGCAAGTGATCCGCATCTACAATACTCTGACCCAACAGAAGGAAGAGTTTCGGCCAATTGAGCCTGGCAAGGTCCGGATGTACGTCTGCGGTATGACAGTCTATGACTACTGCCACCTGGGGCATGCCCGGGTGCTGGTAGCCTTTGATGTGATTACCCGTTACCTGCGTCATCGCGGTTACGACGTGAACTATGTTCGCAATATCACCGATATTGACGACAAGATCCTGCGCCGTGCGGATGAAAACGGTGAGCCCTATGACGAACTCACGGACCGGATGATCAAAGCCATGCACGAAGACGAAGCCCGTCTCGGCGTGCTGTCACCGGATGAAGAGCCCCGAGCTACCGCGTATATCGACGAAATTATCGCGATGATCCACAAACTGATTGCCGGCGGCCACGCCTACGCAGCGGACAATGGTGACGTCTACTTTTCGGTCGATTCCTTCGATGACTACGGCAAGCTCAGCAAGAAAAAGCTGGAGGATCTTCTGGCGGGCGCGCGGGTGGATGTTCAGGAAGCCAAGCGAAGCCCTGCAGATTTCGCGTTGTGGAAAGCGGCAAAGGCAGGGGAGGTCAGCTGGCCGTCGCCCTGGGGCGATGGTCGTCCTGGCTGGCACATCGAGTGCTCTGCGATGTCCACCTGCTGTCTCGGCGACACATTCGATATTCACGGCGGTGGCCCGGATCTGTTGTTCCCGCACCATGAGAACGAGATTGCCCAGTCAGAATGTGCCACTGGCCACACTTTTGTGAACACCTGGATGCACGCGGGTGCCATCCGGGTGAACAAAGAAAAGATGTCCAAGTCCCTGGGTAACTTCTTCACCATCCGCGAGATCATGGAGAAGTACCCGGCAGAAGTGGTCCGTTACTTCCTGGTTTCCAGCCACTATCGTAGCCAGGTGGATTACTCTGAGGAAAATCTGGCTGAGGCCGGCCGAACTCTGACCCGTTTGTACCATGCGCTTAGAGGCATCGTGCCCGCCAAGGCCGCCGATGTGCCGGAATCCGAGCACGACGAGCGGTTTGCCGAGGCGATGGACGATGACTTCAACACCGCGGGTGCAATTGCCGTCCTGCACGCTGTTGCCAACGAGATCAATCAGCATCGTCGCGATGGTCGTGAAGACGATGCCAAGCAAAGTGCGGCGATTCTGGTAAGGCTTGGTGGTGTTCTGGGGCTGCTGCAGCAGGATCCCGAGGCCTTCTTCCAGGCAGACACGGGTGGTGAGCTTAGCGCCGAAGACATTGAAGCAATGATCCAGGCCAGGGCTGATGCCCGCAAGGCAAAGAATTTTGCCGAGGCCGACCGGATCCGCGACGAGCTCCTCGAGAAAGGTATTATTCTGGACGATTCCCGAGAGGGGACGACCTGGCGTAAAGCCTGAATTTCCGGGAGCTGCCGGTTGGTCAGACCAGTTTTGCGCCTGCAGGAATGATCTTGTAAGGATTTTCCCTTACAATGCGGCGCTCAAATTAGAATGCCCCCTCAAGATGAAGGGGGAGTCGGGAAACGTAACCCACTGAGGCAGACAACGATGACAGAACGCGTACAAGTCGGCGGCATTCAGGTCGCAAAGAATCTGTATGATTTCGTGAACAACGAAGCGATCCCGGGCACCGGAATCGATGCCGATAAATTCTGGGCAGAATTTGACAAGATCGTGAACGAGCTGGCGCCACGCAACCGTGAATTGCTGGCCAAGCGTGATGCTATCCAGGAAAAAATGGACAGCTGGAACCGGGATCACAAGGGCCAGAAGCTCGACATGGGCGAATACAAGTCTTTCCTGAAAGACATTGGTTACCTGGTTGACGAGCCTTCCGAGTTCAAGATCTCCACCTCCAATGTCGACCCGGAAGTGGCAACCATGGCCGGCCCTCAGCTGGTGGTGCCGATCATGAACGCCCGTTTTGCTCTGAACGCTGCGAACGCGCGTTGGGGTAGCCTGTACGATGCGCTGTACGGTACCGACGCGATTTCCGAGGAAGACGGCGCTGAAAAAGGCCGTGGCTACAATCCGGTTCGCGGTGCCAAAGTTATCGAGTGGGCCCGCAACCTGCTCGACAGCTCGGCACCGCTGGCCTCTGGCAGTCACAAAGATGCTGCCAAGTATGTAGTTGAAGGTGGCAAACTGGTCGTCAAGCTGCAGAACGGTGACTCCACGGGCCTGAAAGACGAAGCCGGCTTTGTTGGCTACACCGGTGCTGCTGATGCGCCCACCGGCGTGCTGCTGGTCAAGAACGGCATGCACTTCGAGATCCAGATTGACGCCAGCCACCCGATTGGCAAAGACGACGGTGCCCACGTCAAAGACGTGCTGATGGAGTCTGCACTGACCACCATCATGGATTGCGAAGACTCGGTAGCTGCCGTAGACGCCGACGACAAGGCACTTGCGTACCGCAACTGGCTGGGCCTGATGAAGGGCGATCTGCAGGAAACCTTCGAGAAAGGTGGCGAGCAGTTGACCCGCAAGATGAATGCGGATCGCACCTACACCGCGGCAGATGGCAGCGAGCTGAGCCTGAAAGGCCGCAGCCTGATGTTTATCCGTAACGTCGGCCACCTGATGACCAACCCGGCCATCCTGCTGAAAGACGGTAACGAAGTGCCGGAAGGTCTGATGGACGGTCTGATCACCTCACTGATCGCCATTCACGACATGAAGGGCAATGGCAAGTTCCAGAACAGCACCAAAGGCTCCATGTATATCGTGAAGCCTAAGATGCACGGGCCGGAAGAGGTTGCATTCACCAACGAATTTTTCGGTCGTGTCGAGGATGCATTGAGCCTGCCGCGCTTCAGCCTGAAGGTCGGCATCATGGACGAGGAGCGTCGCACCACAGTTAACCTGAAAGCCTGTATCCACGCCGCGAAAGAGCGGGCTGTGTTTATTAACACCGGTTTCCTGGATCGCACCGGGGATGAGATCCATACCTCCATGGAGCTGGGTCCGTTTATCCGCAAGGGTGCGATGAAGCAGGCGACCTGGATCAATGCCTACGAGCAGTGGAACGTGGACATCGGCCTGGAAACCGGTTTCCGTGGCGTTGCCCAGATTGGTAAGGGCATGTGGGCCATGCCTGACCTGATGGCCGGCATGCTGGAAGCGAAAATCGGGCATCCGAAGGCCGGTGCGAACACTGCCTGGGTTCCATCTCCCACGGCGGCCACACTGCACGCCACTCACTACCATCAGGTAAGTGTGGCTGATGTCCAGAAGCAGCTGGAAAGCCGCACCCGCGCCGCGCTGGACGATATCCTGACAGTACCGGTGATGGATGATCCCGCTTCTTTGAGCGCCGAAGACATCCAGCAGGAGCTGGACAACAACGCCCAGGGCATCCTCGGTTACGTTGTGCGCTGGATTGACCAGGGTGTTGGCTGCTCCAAGGTGCCGGACATCAATGATGTCGGCCTGATGGAAGACCGTGCGACTCTGCGTATCGCCTCCCAGTTGCTGGCCAACTGGCTGCACCATGGTATCTGCTCTGAAGATCAGATCATGGAGACCATGAAGCGTATGGCAGCGGTGGTCGACAAGCAGAACGCCGGTGATTCGGCGTACCGCCCGATGGCCGGCAACTTCGATGACAGTGTCGCCTTCCAGGCAGCGCTGGATCTGGTTCTCAAGGGCCGCGAGCAGCCTAATGGCTACACCGAGCCGCTACTGCACGCTTACCGCCTGAAGGCGAAAGCCAAATACGGGCAGTAAGAGCTGCGAAATAAAAAACCCCGCTTCGGCGGGGTTTTTTGTGGCACGTCGGATCAGGCAGGGCCTGAACCCTGACTCCGGGCTTAGTCCCTGTGCAAGACATCAGCCGCATAGAGGGTGTTTTGCAGCAGGGTGGCGATGGTCATCGGCCCTACGCCGCCGGGAACCGGCGTTATGTAGGCTGCGCGCTCCGAAGCGGCTGCGAAATCAACGTCGCCATGCAGTTTCCCGTCGTCCATCCGGTTGATGCCCACATCAATCACGGTTGCACCCGGTTTTACCCAATCGCCCTTGATCAGGCCTGGCTTGCCGACGGCTGCAACCAGGATGTCAGCCTCACGAACAAACTTCTCCAGATCCGGCGTGAATCGGTGACACACGGTTGTCGTGGCACCCTTCAATAGCAGCTCCATGCTCATGGGGCGGCCGACGATGTTGGAGGCGCCAACGATGACGGCGTGCTGGCCTTTGTAGGGCGTGTCGATGCTGTCGAGCAGGGTAATGATGCCGGCCGGTGTGCAGGGGCGCAGGGTGGGCTTACGCTGCATCAGGCGACCGATGTTGTATGGATGGAAGCCATCAACGTCTTTATCTGGCCGGATTTTTACCAGAATCGGATCTGCATCGAGATGCGAGGGCAGGGGGAGTTGCACCAGGATCCCGTCCACGGTGGGGTTCTCGTTCAGCTCATCAATCAGTGCTTCCAGCGCTTCCTGGGAAGTATCTTCCGGCAGATCGTATGAGAGTGAGAGGATTCCCGCCTGGTCGCACGCCTTCCGTTTATTGCCCACGTAAACGTGGGATGCGGGATCGTTGCCGACCAGGACTACGGCCAGTCCGGGCGCCCTGAGCCCCTGTTGGGTTCTTGCTTCCACCCCTGCGGCGACTTGCTGTCTTACTTCGGCGGCAATCTCTTTTCCGTTGATCAGTTTGGCGGTCATGTCTCGTCTTGTCGGTTGGGCATCGGTAAATTGAAGGGTCGGCATTGTCTCATGCTTCCGCCGGAACTCCAATTGGACGGTTGTCTGGGCGGCGCGCGCAGGAACTTTTGTCAGGGCGCTTTGTCACTGAAGAGACTGTTGTTTCAGGGAATTTGGAAATACGTGTTGACGGCACCGTCCGGCGCCGGTAATATGCGCGCCAACTTTGCTGAGGCACTTGTTGTTCAGTTCAGACGGGGTATAGCGCAGTCTGGTAGCGCGCCTGCTTTGGGAGCAGGATGTCGGGAGTTCGAATCTCTCTACCCCGACCAAATTTCTGAATGTTCAGGTGGGCGAACGGTTAAGCGCCCGTAGCTCAGCTGGATAGAGCACCCGCCTTCTAAGCGGGTGGTCGCAGGTTCTTATCTGTACCTGGGTTTTATGCATCCGCAAAGTTATCCTTCACTTGCGATTTATGTCCCCCTAGCTCAGCTGGATAGAGCATCGGCCTTCTAAGCCGAGGGTCGCAGGTTCGAGTCCTGCGGGGGACGCATTCCTCAATAAATCAATGGCTTACAATCCCGCCTAGCTCTAGTACTTGCGTTTCACAAGATTTTTCTTCTTTTTCGTTGCTCATTAAAGCATCCAGCACTACGATCCCTTCTGTACCTCAGATGGAGTGCATCCGTGGAAAGCAGGGTTCAGACACATCGGTTTCGGCATCATACTGGCTATAAAATAGCCACCTATTTTGACGTGGAGAGCGGCGCGGAGTTTTTAGGCCCGCGAGAGTTCCTTGAATATCTATCTGAGTCTGAAGGTTCCGGGCAAGCCACTCTCAACGCAGTTATAAATGACCTACAACTTTTTTTGCGTTATCTATGCGCCTGCTCTGACTTGCAGGTTCAATCTGGTTTGAAACTCAGTGGCTCGGGCCTTTTTTTGAACCGCGTATTATTTATGTATCCCTCTTTTCTGGCTGAGGGTCATCGTTCTCCAAGCCCATTTGTCAGCGCAGTCGCCCACCATCTTGGCTTTGAAGGTTTGGCCCGATCTTCGACAGGACGTTACTTATCAACCGTTAATAGCTTCTTGAAGTTCAACGATAAAGAGTGGATCTCTCAACAAGCTATCAACGAGCGGTTTGAGGTTGATACGTTCGTTAGCGAGGAGAACCTTATTGAGCAGCTTGGAAACATGAGATCGCTGAAGAAGTCTGAGAAGGCTGCGCTTCTAAGAAAATCTATGCTTGCCGGTTGTATCTCGGGTGGCCCAAAAAAAATAACTCGCCCGCACCTATCGATGCCTAAACGATTCGGGAAGTCTCAGGATCCTGATTATCGATTTTACGAAAAATGTTTCCCGATAGATAAGATTTTGGAACTTATTAAGAATGCATCCTCTTATCGAGATATATGTTTGTTCTCACTAATGGCTGGTACGGGCATACGAACATCAGAGGCTATGCAACTGAGATTTGATGACCTACTGATTGAGGAAGAACTGGTCGAGATTCTGCCTTACGCAGATCGGATTCAGGTTTATGACGACCTAACTGACCGACAAATTACTGAGCTCGCGTTCAAAGGGCGAACGACCAAGGACGTTTTGTTTTTAAGTCCATTTAAAGAGATTTTTTTCGAATATCTGTTGAATTACCTAAGTGAAGAAAGAGACCGCTTTAACCCTTCGCATGAGTTCGTTTTCGTTACCATGGCTAATAATGCCCAGGGCCTAACTTGGTTTGATAAAGATTCAACATCCCATAATAGGACGTTTAAGGAAACTCAGAGACGCATAGGTATAAAAGAAAAAGATTTGTACTCGTTGCACTCGCTTCGTCATTTTTATGGAACTTGGCTTCGGAACTACCAGCCGAACGGAGAGGGAGGCTTTGGCTTCCCACTGGGAGTTGTGAAAAAGCACATGGGTCATAAATTCGAATCCACAACAGAAGGTTATTCCTTGCCTGACACTCATGTAACGATGAGAAAAATTCAGCAAGTACAAGCCTATGTCACTGCGCAGGGCTGGGATCTTACCAGTATTAAGCGGATTGCGGATCAATAGGTGGATACAATGAATTATGACCGCCCGTTCATAGCTACCAGGGAATCTTTCAGAAAAAGAGGAAGGCTACTTTCAGAAGCTATTGATTTTTTGAAGGTTGAAAGTGTGCCAAGCGATTATCGTGCAACGCAACATTTGCTGCTGGGCTTTTTCCAATCAGGAAAATTGCCCTTGGTTGCTGATCAATTTCAACAACTCGTAAACGTGCTGTGTTATGGCCAAGGACCAAGCGATAATACTGAGAAAAAGAGGGTTTTAAGTGAAATTTTTTCGGAGTCAATTACAACCGTTCAGCTAAAATTGGTATTCCCCCTTTTTAACCTGCTGGTTCTACATTTGGCTCTGCAAAAAACGATATCACTGCCTCCCGCCCCGTTATTCTCTGGACCAATGGCCGGAAATATTACGTTCACCCCATGGTTTGAAAAGTTACCTTCGGAGGTTCGTTTTTGGTATGTGGTAAGTAAGAAATCAATTTTGGAAAGGTATGCCGACTCTCTTGATCCCTCATTTGTAGAGTTCGCCTGGCAATGGTATGCAGAAAATAACGATCATAAAAAGATGAGTTCCGCTGGCATCGTTATGCGTCACTATTTTGCCTATCAAGGTGTAACTAGCTTTGATCTCCCTCTATTTGTTGAAACACAGAAGTTAATCGCTGCTCTAACGACGAATGTTAGAGGTCTTCGTCCAGCTCTTTGGCTTTATTCTCAGCTAAGAAGGCAAGATATTTACAAAGCATATAGAAAGGATCTCGATGAGCAAGTTGTGCGCATTGGGGCGGTTCACCGTATTTATCATGACGATATTGTTGAGTTTCGACGGAAAGTTGGAGTTCCTGATCCATTCGATTTTAGCTTGGGCGCAAAGTATATTGGCGCCGATCATGGGCCTCGGAAGCGCAGGTCAGCTTCAAAAAATAGGAAGCTCGAAACCTATGTTAGTACTGATTTTGGAGTAGCACAATTTCGACCAAATATCCGCGCAAAACCTGAGGGTTGTTCGGTCTATCAGTTGGTCCCTAAAAACTCTATCCAATTCGGTGATTATTATTTGACCGCTAAGGCGCTTGGTAAATTTAGGCCTGAGAAACTTTACGAGGTTTATCCAAAAAGCCTTTGGCTGGCACATCAAAAAGACTTCTTGGATCAGCTGTACGAAAAAGGCACAAAGAAAACGAAAGCTACCTCACTACGGATCTTAAATGCATATTTATTCTCATATTTACCCTGGTTCAAAGAGAATCTAGATCCAGAATTCCAAGTACCAGAGGGCCTTGAAGAGTTCGATCCTAATGTGTTTATTCGACATACGCATTCGTTTACATTGCGCATGGATCCAAACACAGTACTTCCCGTGACTTTTCCAGAGTTTCAAGAAAAATGTCTTGATGTTGGTGCGCCTGGGGGAAAATCGAATGTAAATGCAAAACAGTCGAGTCAAAAAAATATAACAAGCTTCTTTCGGAATTATATCGAAATCGAAGGTCTTTCTATTCACAATCCTATGGATAGTGCCAAGGGCATTAGGGGATTTTCGTACGCAGAATCTCAGAAAAAGAAGCTCGATTATGATTACTGGTGGCTTCTGAGAGAATTTTTATTTGCATTTTCGTCGTGCTCACTGCAGGTTCGTGAGGATATGCTTGATGGAAAGGTAAACAGCGAGTCCTGGAAAGAAAAGTTTTTGGAGTATTCAGAAAATAAAGATGTGCGGCTCGGAAACGTCAAGTTAGATATGTCTAAGATGGAGGGGCTAGATAACTTTGATCCAACTACCGCTCATGTTTTTTCAACACTTCTTTGTCTTGTGTCTCAGTGCGGTATCCGGTTTTCAAACGCATTTTGGCTGGATGCAAGAACGTTTGACTCATTTCTGAAAGGCGGGGAGAAGGATTCAGATCTGATTAAGCTGTACATTAATACGGACAAGGCAAAGCTAACAACCTTTAATACCCATGTTAAAGTTTCAGTGATGAACCTGTTAAGAAGATTGAATCAGATCCGAGGGAGTGTATTCTCTGACGAAGCTGTGTTTTATCAGAACAACAATAATTCGAAATGGGGTCAGATCGTTCCTCTTTTCAGGTTCAACTCGGAAAAACACAGTGAGTCGGACGATTCCTATTTCAACGACTTCATGGCTGACCTTTTGTACTCATTTCAGTCACTTTTAAATCTAACTGGATTAGATTTTAGTTCATATCTCTATCCAAGTGTCATCGGGCTGACCCAAGATGATTATGAAATCTATAGGGCAACCCGTACTCAGGCTCCTTTTAGAACGTTTGTCATTGATCATTCTGAGCGTTACGATGAAGTCGATATTGCGGAGAGGCTCCGTCCTGCCAGTTTGTTTAATTACAAGGCCTCAGTAACGGTCCATGGACTCCGAAAGACCTTCGATAGTTTCATGGCTAACTTTTTCACAAACGAACAAATCAGTGAGATCTGGACCGGTCAATCCCCTGAGATGGTGGGATATTATTCTTCAAATACTGTCGGTGAACACAAATTAGCTAGAACGGTTGCTGAGAGCGTGGGGCTGCCTTTTATAATCGGAAAAGGCAGTAAAGATGCCAACAGAATAGTTAATGAGCTGAAAGAAAAAGGGATTCCTGCCGAATCATTGACGATGTCGTCGGTAAATATCGACGACTTTGATCTGAATGACGAGTATAAAAAGGCACCAGATAGAGAAATCAGTGTGAATCGGACACACATCTGCCCATATGGGAATACATGTCCGAAGAAGATAAAAGTCGTCCTTGAAAAGAAATTGTGTGGTATCTGTCCCGCCGCTCTCTCCTTTCCGAGCGATGCCCCAGCTATTGCTGCAACGATTCGAAAAATCGGTGACCAAGTTGCGGATCTTTCAAATTTAATTAATTCCGGAGATCTAACAGATGCCGAGCGGTCAGATTCCCAAGAGGAAAGAATGGACCTAATCGCTAAATTTTCGGCATGGATGGTTCGTCACGATCAGCTCATAAAGATGACTAACGGTGAAATTCTTCTTGGTGAGAATGGATCTGACCACTTTAGGCAGAAGCTTGTTTACAGCAAGCCTGACGTGGACTGGTCAGACGAGAGAAAAAACCTCTGGCGCATCATTGAAACATCCGAAACAAAAACGCTCCAAAGTGAGAGGTTGAAGCTCACTGCACAAAGGTATGCTCGGGAAATGATCTCAAGGATAAATCCAGAGTTGATCGGGCAACTTCAGACACAAATCGATATTGACCCCATAAAGGCGGCGGCTTTGTTTGTAGAAAAAACAGCGCGACTGGAAGGTGTTAGCTTAGATGATGTCGTTAAGTCTATTGAGGACCATAACCATAAAGGTAGTGCACAATCTCTTAGACAACTAATTGGAATGACTGATGGGTAATAAAGAGGCTCTTGATAGCCATTGGCGTGATCGCATTAGCAAAGATGCTGCTAACCTTGAGAAAATCCTAAAGGAAGAGGTTGAGATACGAGGTGAGCCTTTCAAAAACATTACTCGGGCAGCTCAATTTGGCGCTAAGAAACTTAAGGAAATGTCGCCAGAGAAAAATGCTCCGGTTGCTGTATCGACGCTTACTCGACGTAACTCCGCTTATCGCTCCATTCTTGAGGACTATAGCAAGAAGAGTGGTCCGCAAGAGGTTACTGGAAGTGAACGCACGAAATTTAAGCTTGAGATTAGACAAAAGAACAATGAAATTGAAAGACTCAACAAGCAACTCACGACTGCTTTAGAGGAGCGGTCGAAAGCTCACCACCGACTCGGGCAAAGTGTATCTCACGATGCCTCTCAGAAAGCTGTAGAAGCGAGTTTTGCCACTTGGAAAAAGGTCATTGATAAGCTTTTAAGAGAGCTAAAGGGAGCAAAGTTCGATCTAGGAAAAAGAACGATTGAAGATGAGTTCGGAGTTGGAACTTTACTAAAAGAGGAGGATTTTCCAGAAGGCTTTTTTGACTGGCTGAAAAGGAATAGAAAATGAACGGTGAGAAAAAACAGTCCGCTCAGGATAGAAAAGCACAGATTCTTGCCGATTTCTTATCGTGGACAGACATGCGAGAAGCGGAAGGTGACTGGGAGAAGTACATATACAAGACCGGGGATAAGCTAAATCGCAGTGAGATAGCTAAGGAACTGTGTTTCGCAAGATCAGCATGGACCTCAAATAAAGAGCTTCAAAACAACCTAATCGAGCTTGAAGATAGGCTTAGAAAAGAAGGTAAGCTCAGGCTGGCCAAAGAAAAAGATGCAAATTCATTCAAAGCGGAGTCAGCTCGCAAAGATAGATCGCTTGGTCAAAGCCAATCACGCATTAAAGCGTTAGAACAGCAAAACGCCGCACTCATAGCTGAGCGAGATGATTTGAAACGTAGAGTAGATCGGCTTGAGTTCTTGGAGCATCACATGACAACGAATGGACGGGTCCCTTATTAATGGTGGAATTTGTCCAGCTCGAAATAACTATCCGCTCTGTCCGGTTCAATTCCGCTCAGCTGATACTCATGGGCTCGCAGTGCGTTAAGACTGGAAAAAGGATCGTCCTCAGAGCAGCGGGCAGGGCTTGGAGTGAGCCCTTTGAAATAGGGACAACATGGCGAGTTTCCGGGCATAAAACAGAGCAGACCCTCACCAGGGGGGATTACACATTCAGGGAAGAGGTTGTGAACCTTGATTCCGCTGAGCTCATTCTAAGGAACGGTGAAGCATTCATTAGACTTCTCAGCGAAAGCAAGAAGTTTTCAGGAATTGGTCGCGTCAAGGCTCAGAACCTCTGGATCGAATTTGGTGAAGACATATTCGACGTTATTGAGCAAGTCGATATCGAGTCGCTCAAGCGTATTATCTCTGAGCAGAGTGCCCTTAGGTTGTGTGAGGAGTTCCGAATCCTAGGTTATATCCGTGCACTTCAGAGCTTGATGAGTAAACCCCTACCGTCGTCTGTTTGTCTAGATCTTGTTAAAGCCTATGGGCGTGATGCAGTCGATCGCGTGAAGGAAGATCCATATCGGCTGCTCACATTCATGCAGAATTGGAGGCGGGTTGATGATATTGCTCGCCATGAATTTGGGATAGACGTTTCAGATAGCAGAAGGATGAGGGCCGCTATTAATGAGGCGCTATTGTCGAGGTTCAATTTCGGCAACACGGCCGCGAACCTTAAGCAGGTCAAAGCTACGATAGAAAACACGATTTCAATGAATTCGCAATTCGTTGAAAAAGCGTTGGAGGTCGAGGGCGGGAAACTGTTTCACAAGAGTGCGCGACTGGTTCATCCGATTGGTCCATGGCTTATGGAAACAATGATCGCCGATAAAATCTCCGCACGACTTAAACAGTGCTCTCACGGTCTGGAGTCTATAGACCACATTGATGCTGCGATCGATGCTTACGAAAACGAAAACTTCATTGATCTCACAACAGAGCAGCGAGATGCCATTGTTTTAAGTGCCAGGGCGTCTTTCAGCCTCATTCTTGGCGGCGCAGGTTGTGGAAAGACAACGGTCCTTAAAGGCGTCTATAAAGCGCTTGAAAGCGATACGGATGGTGTGCGGATTCATCAGATAGCGCTCTCCGGACGTGCAGCTCAGCGGATGCAGGAGAGCACAGGTTTCCCGGCCAGGACAATTTCGGCATTCCTGCAGGGGCAGGAAGTTAAAGTCGAAGATTTGGGGTCAGAGGATGTTGTTGTCATTGATGAGGCTTCGATGGTTGACGTCATCAGTGCGTATTATTTGATGCGTCGGATACCAGATTGTGTCCAGATTATATTAGTTGGTGACCCGGAGCAGCTTCCACCCGTCGGTCCTGGGCTTTTTTTGCATGTCTTGGCTGATCACCCAGGAATCCCAAAAACAACGCTGAAAGTGGTTAAAAGGCAGGCTGAAAATAGCGGTATCGTTGCTGTTTCGAGTGCCATAAGAGATCACCGGGCTCCGGATTTCTGCCACCAAGACATTGACTTCTACTCGTGCGGTAACTCTGTGCTAAATTCCCGCGCCGCTGATGCATACTTTGCGCTCGGTGGAACTGGCGAAGATTTCTCAACAATTGTCGTTTGCCCCACCAGGAGCGGGGCAGGGTCAACCGCTGAAATCAACGCACAAATTATCAATCGCTTAAAACAGGATCGGCCCAGGGTCCGCACGTTGTCGATAACAAGCTCCGGACTGGAAGTCGTCGATCTGACTATCAATTTTGTGCCAGTCAGGCTCGGTGATTTGGTGCTTGTCAAGAAGAACGATTACACGCTAGACGTCCGAAATGGCTCGCTCGGTAAAATAACCCGTGTTGCGACGGACGAACCTGAAGACAACGATTCGATAGCGTGTTGCATTGAAGTGGATGGTCGAGAAGTGGAGTTCCCGGTTGGGAAACTCGACATCATAGATCACGGCTACGCAGTCACGGTCCATAAGGCCCAGGGAAGCCAAGCCCATACTATTATCTTCCCGGTTCGGAAATCACGACTGCTTGATAGAAGCCTCGTGTATACGGCTATTACTCGCGCCCAGTCTCGATGCCACATTCTCGGTGACTACGAAGCTTTTGAAGTTGCTGTTAAGAGTCCATCAAAGGCTACGAATCGAGTGGTAGGTTTGAGTGTTGCTCTAGAGCAAAGTGGAATCTTAGACGTTCGCTTGCGGGGTTAAATTTTATGGATACCCATGGCGACATTATCCCCTCTAACTTTCTTCCAGGTCAGCCTGCTCCTGGTTGATTATGGCGAAAATGTCCTTCGGCTCTACATCGTCTTTGAGCGAGTAACATTCAACCAGTAGTGTTAAAGGGTGAATGCCCATTGTTGCTGCCAGATCTTCGATCTTGTCGAGCGTCGGGTTTTTAAGACCTCTTTCCAGCTCGCTCAAGTACGTCCGACTGCTAACTCCTGTGAATGCCTCTTGAGACAGTCCTTTGGCTTTTCTCTGCCGTCTCAGCGCTTGCCCGAATGCGTGGTGCAGTTCCATGCCGACCCCTGAAGGAAAAAGGCCATGACACCGGATTGCACGCTATAGCACTACAAACTATAGTGTGCATTTTGGAGGAAAACGTATGTTCATGACTCAAAATCACACGGAAGAGCTGCTAGGTCGACCATTTGGTCGTGAGCATTTTTGGAGCCGCGTTGAGCTTGCATACGACGATATTTGGTTTTATGTGAGCACAGGCTACTCTCGGGTGGGAGGCAAAGTGCGTCGCTATTATTTACTTACAAAACCCTCTGACCTGGTGGCACTGATTGATGAGAGTAGAGACACGTTCTGGATTGAACGGGTAATGATTGTGACACCGCCATGGATGAACGGCACAGGGAGCTGGCAGATGTCGCAATTGAAGGAGCTGATCGCAGTTGCTGACAGTTCCGACCTGATCTCGATTGATTATATCTACCAGTTTACAGATGAACTATGTTACGCAACCAGAGATATCTCAGAGATCAACGCGCTCAGCTGGCGCCAGACTCTGTATTCCGAAGAAAAGCATGCATTTCCGGATGATAGCGAAAGATAGCGCAGCGGTGGAGTTGGGAACTCATGCGTACAAAGATCGAATCTGACGGGGAGGATTTTTTTGTCCCTATTCCTGCGGAGATCATGGACATGGCAGGGTTCGAGCCAGATCAAAACCTCGAAATTACTGTTTCGGAAGGCACTATCGTCCTTGAGGCAGTGATTGAAGACCCGAGCGATTCTCACTTGAAAAGATTGATCAGCTTGGTACATGCTGAGGCGTTGGAGCTTTTCGAAGGTGATGTCGTAGCGAAAAACAGATGGATGACCGTGCCACAGGCGCCGTTAAGCGGCAGAAAACCCTCTGAAATGCTCCGGTCTGAACCAGACATCGACGCCCTTAGACTTTTAATCGGTCGCCTGGAGCATGGATCTATACCATAGCAGGAGTTGAAAAGGAGCAAGATATGGCGCCTGAGAATCCTTCTACGGTACTGGCCAAAGCACCTATGCGAGCAGCATTTGCTCTGGACATCAACGAAATGCAGCTTGCGAGAATCTTGGGCGTCGACGAAAAATGTCTGGGGACCGAAATGGATCCTGCGAGCTGGCTAGGACAAAGGGCTCAGAAATTAATCCGAATCTACCAGTATTTATCGGGTATACGGATTTAATGGTTGATTGGGCATCTTCACCCCACCAACCTGATACCACCCTCAGATGGTTGATAGATCGACCCCGTAGTTGAGTTCCTCTGCGAAGTCCGGCAGTCCGTAACCGATGGTTTTCTTGTGGAACGGAGAGACCTTTGCAGTCGGGGGCTTCTTCTTGTGCTTCGTGGTGTACAGCATTCGTGCCCGCATCACCTCGAAGGAGTAACCACGCCCTTCACGGTTCTTGTCCTTCGCCAGTCGGTTGATGGACTCCGTGTAAGCGTTGGTGACGGGCATGTCCGTCTCGAAGTAAGTCATGATCTCTTCGCGCCAGTTGCCTACAGCCCTGACCAGATCGCTCCAGACTTCCTTCTGGCCCTTCGGAATGGTGGCTATCCAGTCGTCCAGGGCGGCTTCTGCCTGTGGCCGTGTGGTGGCATTCCAGATGCCGTAGAAGCGCTCCTTGTGCTCGTAGGCGGCCAGCAGTTGCGGGAATGCGCCAGTCCAGGTCTCCATAATGAGGCGTTCCCGGTCTGATACTTCGTGAGCGCGTTTCAGCAGGAGTTTCCGGTCTCCCTTGAGAGTCCGGCTCTGGGAGGGTTTCAGCTCCTTTCTGAGGCCCTTGCGGACCTTTTCCAGGGCATCGTTCGCCATGCGCACCACATGGAACTTATCGACCACGATACGGGCCTGGGGCAGCACAGCCTTGACCGCTGCCCGGTAGGGGTTCCACATGTCCATGCTGACGATCTCGACCTTCTGCCGGTCTTTCAGCT